>ENA-UPXM01000009-UPXM01000009.1-activated-sludge-metagenome-genome-assembly--contig:-NODE-9-length-227087-cov-26.142350_pt1 | contig 227087 bp, 163 predicted proteins | sample MGYA00238178_ERZ772708 | MGnify/ENA primary metagenome ERZ772708 (study PRJEB29002, sample SAMN05720212) | activated sludge metagenome | isolation source: anaerobic digester from wastewater...
CATCTTCTCCAATCCATCATCCCTGACAAGGATAGACGGAAAGGCAGATACAAGAAGGATGTGATGAGGGGCGTTCGTAGTATTTCGAACACAATTTGGGATCAGTTCCGCACCAGGCAACGGCCCTTGGCGTGGTAACAGCAGATCGGCGGCAGGCCGCTAGTTTCCGCGAGGGTAAGCGCCAGCACCTCCTGCATGAGGCGCACGGCCATTTGGGTCCGCGTGGTGACGCGCAGCTTTTTGAACAGGCGGCGCAGGTGCGTGTGAATGGTGTGCTCGGAAATACTCAAGTTGGCCGCCATGGCCCCCTCCGTCAGATTATCAAACACGCCCCGTGTGATTGCCAACTCGCGCCCGGAGAGCTTCAACGAGCGGGCGATCCCGGCCCAGGCAACGTCACTGAAGATCGCCGCCCCGAGCGGCGCGCCCCGGGGCAAAGTTACGCCGTCACCCGGCTTTTTCCCGGCCGCTGGATTTTTTCTTCGTTTCACGAGGACAGCACCTTTCCCGGCAATCTCAGCCCGAGCCCGGCGCTTCGCAACCACAATTTTCACCTATCTTGCCACGGCCTTGTTGAATCTAAATTCCGCGGAGGGAAAGGCGGTGGCAATGCACAAACCCCCGGATGGACACGGATACACCCAGGGCTGCGCAGCCGCCACTGTCTTCGCGGTGTGGAAAAGCCTGGCGGGATCGCAGTGCAAAGCACGCGGAGGAGGGCGGCGCCCGCGCGGGGGAGGAGGAATTGGCCCAGCCGGGTGCCAACTCAAACTCAGGCGCGAACCGGGTCCATTCGCCAGGGCACTGGGTCATGCCGCCCGGGCGCCAGTCCGGTGAGGGCATCGGTCCGCACGAATCCCCGCCCCGCGTGAGCGGTGGTGCCCGCGCGGCGGATCACTTCGCACACCCGGAGCGATGGAACGGCAGAGAGGTTGGTTCACCGTAAAACCGCGCAGCTTGCGGGTGCAAAAAACGATTGGGAAAACAGTTTGGAAAAAATTTTGAACTTTTTCCGAAAACGCTGTCTAAGAAAAGCGATGCGCTAATTTGAGCTTGGCAGAGAGCGGTTCGCGCAAAAAAATTGGACAAACAACCACGGACTGGGTATTAGAACCGCCTGTTTTCCTTGTGGAGCACAAACCATGATCAAGGTTGAGCAACTAAAAAAATTGTTTGGTCCCAAGCGGGCTGTGGATGGGGTGTCGTTCGCGGTCGAGCAGGGCGAAGTGCTGGGATTTCTCGGTCCCAACGGCGCCGGCAAGTCCACGACCATGCGGATGATCACCGGGTTCATTCCGCCCACGGAAGGGCGGGTGACGGTGGGCGGACACGACATGTGGGAACAGCCCATCGCCGCCAAACGTCTCATCGGCTACCTGCCCGAAAACGCGCCCGCGTACACGGACATGACGGTGCAGGGATTCCTGAATTTCGCCGCGGAAATCCGGGGATTGCGCGGGGACGCCAGGAAAACCGCCGTCAATCGGGCGGTGGAAATGTGTTTCCTGGAATCGGTGCTGCATCAAAGTGTGGAAACGCTTTCCAAAGGTTACCGGCACCGCACTTGTTTCGCGCAATCTATCATTCATGATCCGCCGGTGCTGGTGCTGGACGAACCCACCGACGGTCTGGACCCGAACCAGAAGCACGAAGTGCGCACGTTGATCCGCACCATGGGCAAGAAAAAGGCGATCATTTTTTCTACCCATATCTTGGAGGAAGTGGACGCGGCCTGCTCGCGGGCGATCATCATTGACCGGGGCCGCATCGTGGCCAACGGCACGCCCGCGGAATTGCGCGCCCAGTCGGAACTGGCCGGCGCGGTGACGTTGAAAGTCAGCGGCGTGGCTGGCAACGAATTGACCGCCCGGTTGTATCAGGTGAACGGCACCAAAAAAGTCACCGTCTTGGAAGAAAAAGACGGACGCGTTCTGGCCCGGGCGTTTCCCAAGACGCCGGAGAGCAACGGGGCGTATGCGCGCGCCATCGGTGAAGCCGTGCAGGGCTGGCGCATCGAGGAACTCCATTTGGAGGAAGGCCGTTTGGATGAAGTCTTCCGCAACATCACGCTGTCCGATACGCAAAAATGATTTTTCCCCATTTGCAACTGGTAACACGCATCCCATCTCGAATCCGAAATATGAAATCTGAAACTCCGGGAGGTCGGCGTCTATGAGCTCGGCGTTCGCCAACGTCAAAACCATCGCCAAACGCGAGCTGGCGGGCTATTTCTCGTCGCCGGTGGCGTATGTGTTCATTGTGATTTTCCTGCTGTTGAGCGGATTTTTTACGTTCATGGTGGGCGGGTTTTTCGAGCGAGGCGAAGCCTCGCTGGTTTCGTTTTTCATGTGGCATCCGTGGTTTTACCTGTTCCTGGTACCCGCGGTGGGCATGCGGTTGTGGGCGGAGGAACGGCGGGTGGGCACCTTGGAGTTGTTATTGACGATGCCCGTTACCGCCTGGCAGGCGATTGTCGGTAAATTCGTGGCCTCCTGGCTGTTTCTGGGTCTCGCGTTGGGACTCACCTTCCCGCTCGTCATCACGGTGAATTACCTCGGCAGCCCGGACAATGGCGTCATCCTGGCCGGTTACCTGGGCAGCCTGCTCATGGCTGGGAGTTATCTGGCCATCAGTTGCCTGACATCCGCCCTGACGCGCAACCAGGTGGTCAGTTTCATCATCGCGGTGGTGCTCTGTTTGTTTCTTATCTTGGCGGGGTTTCCGCCGGTGACCAATCTGCTGGCGCGCTGGTCGGTGACCTTGGTGGAGCTGGTGGCGTCGTTCAGTTTCATCACCCACTTCGAAGGTTTCCAAAAAGGCGTGCTGGATTCGCGCGACGTGATTTTCTTCCTGTCGGTGATCGGGTTCTCCCTGTTCACCACGGGCGTGATTCTGCGCGGCCACCGGGCGGGCTGATTTTCAACGGGCAAGCATCATGAAAAAACGTTCACTGGAATTTCTGCTTTACTCGGCCGTTGGCGTGGCGGCCATGTTCCTGATTTTGTTGGCCGTCAACGTCCTGACCGCCGCGGTCAAACAACGCGTGGACCTCACGCAGGAAAAGGCGTTCACCCTGGCCGACGGCACCCGGAAAATCCTGCGGCAGCTCGATACCCCGGTGAAAGTCCGGTTCTATTGCACCCAAAGCGAGACCGCGTCGCCGGAAACCGTTTATCTCAAAAATTTCGCGCGGCGGGTGGAGGATTTACTGGTCGAATTCAAACAAGCCGCCGGCGGCAAGTTGATCCTCGAAAAACTCGATCCGCAACCCGACTCCGATGCCGAGGATTCCGCGCGCCTGGACAACGTGGAAGGGCAGATGTTGCAGAGTGGGGAGCGGTTTTATCTCGGGCTGTCCGTGAGCCAGCTCGACGCCAAGGCTTCCCTGCCGTTCCTCGCCCCAAATCGCGAGCGCCTGTTGGAATACGACATTGCCCGCGCCATTTCCCAGGTGGAACGGACGGAAAAACCGGTGCTCGGCATCATGAGCGCCCTGCCGGTGTTCGGCATGCCCAGCAATCCGATGATGATGCAAATGGGCCAGCGCGGCAGCGAGCCGTGGGCGCTGGTGAACGAGTTGAAGGCGGATTTCGATGTGAAACGCGTGGACCTCACCACGGAAAAAATTGACGATGACATCAAAGTGCTGCTGGTCATTCACCCCAAGGACATCGGCGATCCCGCCCAATACGCGATTGACCAATTCCTGATGCGCGGCGGCAAGCTCGTGGCTTTTCTGGATGCCACCTCGCTGGTGGACAGCCGGCCCCAGGGCAACATGCCCTTCGACATGCCGGGCGGCGGGTCCAACCTTGAGAAACTACTGTCGGCGTGGGGCCTCAAGTTCGACACGTCCAAGGTGGTGGCCGATTTGAATTTCAAAATGCAGCTGCTGGGCCAGCGGAATCAACCGGTGGAGGCGCCGGCCTTCCTCGCGGTGAACACCCAGGGCATCAACCAGGACGATGTGGTGACCAGCGATATTGACCAGGTATGGTTGCCGCTCGCCGGCGCATTGACCGGCACCCCGGTCGAGGGCCTCACCCAAACCGTCCTGCTGCACAGCACGAAAGAATCGCAGTTGGTGGACGGGTTCATGGCCAATCTTTCAGGCGATGGCGTGCTCAAGGAGTTCAAGTCCTCCGGCACGGCGTATCCCCTGGCGGTCCGATTGACCGGCAAATTCAAGACCGCGTTTCCCGAGGGACCGCCGGGCGCCGCCGCGGGTGAAAACGAATCCAAAACCAACGCGGCGACTGCTTCCCTCAAGGAAAGCCCGGCGGACACGACCGTAGTCCTGGTGGGCGACGCGGACATGCTTTATGACCGGTTCGCCATCCGGGAAATCGCCAGTCCGTTCGGCACGATCCGGATGCCGGCCAACGCGAACCTGAACTTTGCCCAGAACCTCCTCGAACAACTGGCCGGCGACAGCAACCTGATCGGTGTGCGCAGCCGCGCCACGGTGAGCCGGCCCTTCACGCTCGTGAAACAGATGCAGGCGGCGGCGCAGGAACGTTATCAGGCGGAAATCAAAAAACTGGAGGACAGCCTGGCGGAATCGCAGCGCCGGCTCAATGAACTGCAGCGGAACAAGGACACCGGCCAGCGGTTCATCCTATCGCCGGAACAGCAGGCGGAGATCGAAAAATTCCGGAAAGAGGAAGCCCGCACCAAGGCGCAGTTGAAACAGGTGCGCAAGGATTTTCGCCGCGACATTGACAAGCTGGAAACGCGGGTCAAGTGGTTCAACATCGCCGCCATGCCGTTGTTGGTCAGTCTGTCGGGGATCGTCATCGCCGTTTACAAACGCAAACTTACGTCCGCAAAATGAACCGGAAGCAGTTGCTCATTCTTCTTGTGTTGGTGGCCGTGCTGGGAGGCGCGGGCTGGGTCTTGTTCCAAAAACAATCCGCCGCCTGGCGGGCGCCGGAAACCGCCGGGCAAAAACTCCTGCCCAATTTCCCGGTCAACGATGTGGTCCGGCTCCGCGTGCAACACGGCACCAACGAGCTGAATCTCGTCAAGCGGGATGATTTATGGCGGGTGCGCGAGCGCGCGGATTACCCGGCCAACTTCAACGAGGTTAGTGAGTTCCTCATCAAAGTCCGCGACCTCAAGGTCGTGCAGACGGAGCAAATCGGGGATTCGCAACTGGGCCGGGTGGAATTGCTGCCGCCAGGGCCGGGCACGAACACCGCCACGCTCGTGGAATTTCTCGATAAAGAAGGCAAAGCCCTCGCGGGCTTGTTGCTCGGTAAAAAACAAATGCGCGCGGCGCCGAACCGGTCCGAAATGGATCCGATGGGGGATACGGGTTTTCCGGTGGGACGCTTTGTCCGTCCGGTGGGGATGCAGGGCAGCGTGGCTGTCATTTCGGATGCCCTCGCGAATGTGGAACCCAAGCCGGAGCAGTGGTTGAACAAGGATTTCTTCAAGGTGGAAAAAATAAAATCCGTCACCGTGACGTTTGCCGAGGCGACCAACTCCTGGACGTTGACGCGCGAAACGGAATCCGGGGAATGGCACCTCGCCAACGCCACCGCGGACGAACAACTGGACAACGCCAAGGCTTCCAGTGCCACCAGCGGCTTGGGCTGGCCGTCGTTTAATGACGTGCGGTCCAAGGATACCGATGCCGCCAGCGTCGGCCTGGACGCGCCCACCACCGCGCGGGTGCAAACGTTTGACGACTTCACTTACACGCTGAAAATCGGGCGCAAAACCGACGACAACCAGCACATGACCCTCAGCGTCAGCGCCGACTTGCCCAAGGAACGCACCCCCGGCGCGGACGAGAAGGACGAGGATAAAGAGCGGCTGGACAAGGAATTCAAGGAGCGGCTGACCAAGCTCTCCGAAAAGCTCGCGAACGAAAAGAAACTCGAAGGCTGGGTATATCAGGTGTCCGGTTGGACCTTTGATTCGTTGTTGAAGCCGCGCGCCGAATTATTGGCGGAGAAAAAAGCGGACTCCGAGGCGGAGGAGGGGAAGGACAACGACGACGCGGATGCCGCGGACGACGCCAAGTAATCTTTGATTCTGGCGGGATGGCGATCGGTGGTTCGTCGCCTGGTCCGGCTTCGCCGGTCTCGATTTTTTAGCACAACTCATAAGAGGCCGGAAGAAAAAATGTGTTCCCCTAAAGAAAAAATGCGCCTCCATCAAACCGATTTCGGCAACAACCCCTTAAGACGTGACCTACAAACTCACAACACCGTTGGCAGCCGGGCGGGCCGCTTGGCATGCGCCACTCGGCACCTAATCAAGCAGTTTTGGTGGCTGCCCGGCAGTTGATGTAGTCTTTATTTCTGTCTTTACATCGGGATTCATCCCGTCTAGTTTATACGCAAGAAATTGATAACCAATGAACTGCACAAGAACAAGTCTCAAATGCACTCGGCGGACTAGGCTACAGAATTGCAGTTCAGTATAGTGATAGGCGGAACACATAAGTCCTAATCAACAATCGAATAGCTCCCGCGGAGGTTTAGGATTCATCATCTTTGCGTGGGTGGCATGCGTTGCACAGTTGCCGGCGACCTTTATTGGCCTGATGGGTGCAGGATTGAGTCCAACGGGTTTTCACGGATACGCAGCAGAGGTTGCCTTATTTGCTGTTGGCCCAGTCGTAGCGATTACGGCACTGGTCGCAGCCCGGTTTTGTGGAGTTCCTTCGTACCCGCGAAGGGTGGCGATGTTTTTCGCCGGTATTCTCAGCCTCGCGGAGCTGGGTGTTCTGGTTTGGATTTGGATTGCATTCTGACCGAGGTATTCCGATGGCCGCACCTATCCATTCAGTGCAGCGAACGCGCGCTAGCTTTCCACCCGTCCTCACCCGCACTTACGGGGCACTCGCCAGGTTTTCCGAAAAAGATCGTTGGCCATTCAAAATGCGCCCGGGATTTTCCGTCCCACCTGAAAATCCGTTTGCTTTTTTGCCGGGTGCGGACAAGCTCTCGGTATGACCGAACCTCTGGCGTTGGTGTTCTATGAACGGCTGTTGCCCGGCACGCAACTGATCAACCGGTTGCAGGATTTGCGTTACCGCGTCAACACCGTGGCGGAGGCCGACGCCTTACCGGCGGCCGCGGAACAGACGCCCCCGATGGTGTTGCTGGCGGATTTGGGGGCGGCCCGGGGCGATGTGCATCGCGCTATTTCGGAGATCAAAGCGGGCGCGGCCACGAGTCATGTGCCGGTCATTGGCTTCACGAAAACCGATGATGAAGCGGTCCAAACCGCCGCCCGCGCGGTCGGGGTCACTCTTGTGGTCCGGGATCAGGCGTTATTGGAACATCTTCCCCACTGGCTCGATCAAGTTTTGCGGGTGGAATAAATCGCCCGCTTGACCAGCCCGCTCCGACCCTTCCTGGGTTTACCGTTGCCGCCAGCGAACCCAGCGGCCTTGCACCATGAGATCGCCCCGGGCGAGGGCCGCCACGCAGCGGGGATACAACTCATGTTCCGCCGCGTGAATGCGTTGATGCAGGGTGGCCGGGGTGTCGTCATCCAACACGGGCACGGTTTGTTGGCCGATGACGGGACCGGAATCCACGCCGGCATCCACAAAATGCACCGTGCAACCGGTGATCTTGACGCCCTGATCCAGCGCCTGCCGCCAGGCTTCCAATCCGGGAAACGCCGGCAGCAGGGCGGGATGGATGTTCACAATCCGACCGGGAAACGCCCGCAGAAAATCGTCTTTCAACACCCGCATGAATCCCGCCAGCACCACCGCGTCCACTCGCGCCGCCCGCAAGGCTTCCACATAAGCGCGCTCGGCGTCCGCGTCGAGTTTAGTGCGGAATTTCCCCGGGGGCAAAAAACGGGCTGGAATGTGGCGGTCTTGGGCCCGGCGCAAAATTCCGGCGTCGGCGACGTCGCTTAACACCAGGGCGACCGTAGCCGGAATTTGCCCCGTTGCGCAGGCATCGGCGATGGCGACGAAGTTCGAGCCTTGTCCGGAACCGAGCACGCCCAGGCGGAAAGTGGTGTTTTCGTTCACGTTGCCGGAGTGCGGGTGGGTCAAATTTCCCGGGAGAAACCGTCCGCGCGGGGTGGCATCATTGCCCGGGTCAGCCGCCGAGTTGGAGGCGTTTATCCTCGGCCAACAAAGTGGCCAGCGTTTGCCAGTTGACTTCGTTCATGTCATTGAAGGCGTTCAGATAAACGGCCACGACTTCCGGCGGATATTTGGCCAGCAACTGGTCCACAGCGGCTTTCAATTTGTCGTCGTCCACCCCTTCCGGCAGTGTTTCCACCACGCCGTCCTCGTGAGGGATTTCCAGCAGGTTGAGAAAATCCACCAGCATGGCTTGGTGTTTCTTGAGCAACCACGTGCGGATCAGCGTGGCCGCCGCCACGTCGAGCGAGGGCCGGGTCAGGGTGGCCAAAATGGTGGCGTCGCGTTGCGCGCGGGGCTGGCGCGCCATGAAAATAGGGCGCAGTTTGCGGGCCTCGGCCACGGCGGCGAGGGTGGCCTTGTAAGTCGGTTTCTCCGCCTCGAAGGTGAACGTAAGGATTTCCGCCGCGAGCGGCGGGGACATGAAGCCGATCAATTCGTGTGATTTAAGCATCGGTATTCCCAGGCTTGAAACAATCTCCGGCCCTCAATGGCCGACGGTCGTCAGCGAAATACTGTGCTGACGGGTCAGGGCGACGCAAGCTTCCTCTTCGAGTACCAAGCTGCGGTTGGCTTCAAAGGCAAACACCCGGATGCCGGCCGCGGCGCAGATGGTCAGGGTCTGGGGGCCCACACAGGGGATGTCGAAACGCATGTCATGCCCCAGCTTGGCGACTTTGACCGCCACCGCGCCGCCGCCTTTTCCGGCGAGTTTCCCGCCGCGTTCGAGGCAGGGATCCGTCCCCTCAAATCCTTCCACGGCAAGCACCGTGCCGTCCTTGACCACCACGGTCTGGCCAATTTCCAGCCGCGAAATTTCCTTCGCGATGTGAAAGCCAAATTCCAAGTCCGCCCGCTGGGCGGTGGAGGGTGGCGGGCCCAGCAGAAATCCCGCGCCGGGCATGAGCGGCTGCAACCACGGCGTGGCTTCGATCAATTCCACGCCGTCCTTCCGCAGTTCGGCGGCGACGGCGCCGAAAATGGTGTGCGCGTTCTTTTCCTTGAGCCGGAGCAACACGCTCAATCCGCGCAGGTCGGGACGCACTTCGTATAGATTTTTGGGGGCGATCTGCCCGACCATGACGCACTGTTTGATGCCGCGCCGGGTGAAGGCGCTGATCATTTTCGAGAGTTGCCCCACGCGCACCCACACGATCTCGTCCACCAACGGGGCGAGCGCCGGGTCGGTTTCCCCCGTGAACGCCACCGCCACCAGATGCCGGACGCCCGCCGCCCGCGCTTGCCGGGCAAAACACAACGGCAACGACCGGTTGCCGGCAATGATGCCGAGTTGCTCCAGATGGGTAGCCACGCTCACGGCGGGGGACGGTAGCCGGTTTTGTCCCGCAGGCAATCTTTTCCGTTTTGATCGCACCTCCGGGCGGGAATTTTTTATTTTCTTAAACCCGGAAACAGGGTAAATGGTCGCCGGTTGCAATCGCCGGACATAAGGCGGCCCTCGGGGGCGCTTCCGTCCGGAAACCGTTTGTTGATTAGACGCCCAATGCCGATTTACGAATTTGCCTGTCCCCAATGCCGCCGGATTTTCAGCTTCCTCTCGAAGCGCGTGAATCCCCGCCATTCCCCGGTCTGCCCCCAATGCGGTCACAAGAAACTGGTCAAGCAGATCAGCCGTTTCACCCTGACCAAAGGGCTGGCGGAACCTGTCGCCAAATCCGAGGCCGATCCGGACGGCCCGCCGATGCCGGACTTGGATGACCCCCGGGTCGAACGCGCCATGCGGGAAATGGAACGCGACATGGAGCATCTGGACGAGAACAATCCGAAACACATGGCGCATTTGATGCGCAAAATGAAAGACCTGATGCCCTCCGGGAGCGTGCCCAAGGAACTGGACGTGGCCATTAAGCGCCTCGAAGCCGGCGAAGATCCGGAGAAAATTGAGGAGGAAATGGGCGATGTGCTGGGCGATTTCATGGGCGGCCCCGAGGACGCAGGCGGCGGGGGAGGGGGCGGCGGTTACACCCGCGACGCCGGGCTTTACGATTATTAACCTCGTTGGCGGAAAAAAGATGCCCCGCTACCAGGCTCACGATCTCCCCGGCCTTCCCCAAATTTTTCCGTTTTTTTAACTTGACCCAACTGCGAATTGGCGCAAAAAGTAGGCCCATAAAGTCATGAAAAGAACCGCTATTGCTTCACTGTTGCTGTTGCTGGCCGTTACGGTCGCCTCCGCCCAAGTCGTGATTATTGCTGACGATTACAACGTCACCGGCAATGGCACGGGCTTTGGCTTGGACACCGGCGTTAATTCCGGCATCAATCCGCCGGTCACCCGGCTTACCGGCAGTGCGGCCGATAATTTGCGCTACATCCAAACGGGCACCGGCAAGGCGGCCACCGCGTTCAGTGTGACGGGAAACAAACTGGAAGTGGCCAACGCCGCCAGTTCCGGACGTTTTGTCCTCTCGGCGGACGGTGTTACGCCGTATGATTTTTCCAGCGCACTGGGTATTGGCAGTGCCACGCCGGCCAATCCGGTCGTTTATGACATCACCATCAGCATGGCCAATTACGCGTCCGGCATCGCCCGGTTTTCCTTTGGGCTGGGCACGGAGGATACCACGGTGGACAACCAGGATTTTTGTCTGCAACTGTGGCGCCCCACCGCATCGGCCGACTATTACCGGATCCAAAAACGCATTGACACGGGCTCTTCCGGTTTGGCGGGCGACATCAATGATCTCATTGTGGATCTGCCCCCGGGGACGCGGAATACCGAAGTGGATTTTCTCATCCGGATCACCGATGCGGGGGCGGAAACGACCACCTTCAGTTCCCAGGTCCAAGTCTCTTTGGATGGCGGCAACACCTGGCTTTACGATTCCAGCACCGACCCGGCCTTGGTCAACGGCTGGCGCTTGGACGGGAGCGAGCGGTATTTCATTTGGGATCAAGCCCCGCTCACCGGCACCGGAAGATTCACGTACGATAATTTCTCCGTCACGATGATTCCCGAACCCTCCACTTTGGCGTTGGGTCTGTTGGGCGGCTTGGGAATGCTGCTGGGTCGCCGGTCGCGACATCGTTAAGACTCAGTGTCCGACGCCGAGAGCGGTTTCCGACGGAAGTCGCCGCGCGTGGGCGGGAAGCCAGGAGGACTGACGGTTTTTCCCCGGCGCAAGAGTGAAGTACTTTCAGTTGGCCGCGTGAAGGAATGAGTGCTGTTTTCGCCGGCCTCTGAAAGACGACACGATGCAAGTCTGGAAAACCTTTGGCGCGATCCTGTTCGGAGGGATTTTGTTGGGCGCCTCGATAACGGCGGCCAACGAGATTTCCCGGCCGAACATTGTCTTCATCTTCATTGACGATATTGGTTGGGGCGATCTTTCCTGCTACGGGAGTCCCGTCACCAACAAACAAGGCCAGGTCATTACGCCGCACCTGGATCAGTTGGCGGCGGAGGGAATGCGCTTCACCCAAGGATACGTCGCGTCACCCATTTGCTCGCCTTCGCGTACGGGGGTGCTGACCGGCATTCATCCGGCCCGTTACGCCATTCACAGTTTTTTGAACGATAAAACCAGCAATGCCACGCGCAACATGGTGGACTGGTTGCAGCCGGACACGGTCACCGCGCCCCGGTTGTTCCAACAAGCCGGGTATCTGACCGGCCAGTTCGGCAAATGGCACATGGGCAACGGACGGGATGTGAATGACGCCCCGCCGCCGCAGGCCTATGGCTTCGATCAATCGCTGGTCGCTTTCGAGGGTAACGGGGACCGATTGCTCTATTGGAATGACAACGGCGGCAAATACGGTCTGTCGCAACAAAACGAGGACGCGACCGTCGGCACGTTTGAATACGTTTACTGGTATCAAGCCGCCCCCCGGCATACGGACGCCGCGCTGGCCTTTATCACCAATGCGGTGGCCGCGGGCCGGCCTTTTTATGTCCACGTGCCCTACAACGACACGCATTCGCCGTATAACGTGCCTCCCGGCCAGGAAAATGATTTCGACCACATCACCAGTGATCCCACCGGTAAATTGTTTTTGGGCGAACTCCACAATTTGGACAAACAAATCGGGCGGTTGGTGCAGGGCATTGACGCCTTGGGAGTTGGCCAGGATACCTTGATCCTGGCGATTGGCGATAACGGAGCGCCCAACGACGCCCTGAACACGCTGCTTCGGCGGAACGGCGGATTGCGCACCGGCAAGGGCAACCTTTATGAAGGCGGCATTCGCGAACCCTTCATCATTCGCTGGCCGGGCACGGTGCCGGCGGGGGTGGTCAATTCCAACACCATCATCACCACCCTGGACCTGTTGCCGACCTGGTGCGCGCTGGCCGGGATTCCGCTACCCAACGCCCCGTTCGCTGGCGAGGACATGAGCGATGTGTTTCGCGGGACGCTGCGGGCCCGCACCCGCCCGGTGTTCTGGGAATACGGCACGGTGTCCGGATTGTCTCCCGCTTCGCCCAAACTCGCAGTTCGCGATGGTCAGTACAAAATGATGCGAAACCCCGATGGCACGCGCCGGGAGTTTTATCTGCTGCCGGGGGATCACGCGGAGGCAAACAACCAGATCAACAATCCGGTTTATGCCAGCGTTATCACCAATCTGGAATCGCAGTTAATGGCGTGGTATGACGAAATCATTCTGGGCAATGTCGGTGAACGCGTGCCTTGCGGGCCGACCAATGCGCCCGGACTGGTGCTGGCCGATTCCTTCGAAGTGACCGGCGGTAATTCGCCCAGCAGCGGGTTCGCCTTGAACGCGGGGGTCAACTATCAACTCGCCGACCGGCTGACGGGCGCGGCGGCGCCCGTGGTGCAACGATACCGGCTGGGCAGCACCGGCGGCACCTCGCCGCGGCAGGCTGCGGATTTCAGCATCGTGAACAACCGACTCACCGTGGCGCCGCGCAATGGCAACGGTCGCTTTGAATTGTCGTCCGATGGGATCACGCCCTTGAATTTGGGCGGCTATCTGGCCGGGCGCACCTATGAGTTGACCGTGCAGATGAACATCAGTGTCGTGGGTCGCAATTACGCGCAGCGCATGTCCCTGGGGCTCTCGGACACCAGCGACGTTCCCGTGGGCGGCGCGGATTTGTGCCTGCAAATCGGGACGGACGGCAGCGGTGGACTGGGGGTGTTCAAGCGCGTGAACGCGGCCTCCCACGCCGGCGGTGGCGATCTCAACGTCCGGCTAACCCAGGGCCTGGCCATCGGCACGCCGATCACTTTGCGGGCGCGGATTGTGGATTATAATGACAATGTTACCGATTACAGCTCGGCCTACGAAATCTGGGCCAACGGGGTTTTGCTGGACACCGGCTCGTTTCGTTTCAACGCCTCCACCACCGCGCGGTATCTCGTATTCGATGTCGCCGCGCACGAGGGGCCGGTGGATTACGACAACCTGCAACTGACGGTCACCGACGACCACGGACAACCCTCGTTTTGCCGCCGGCCCATCCTTAAGTTGTCCCAGTATCATCCGGCGTCAGGCGAAGCGGGCGGACCTCGATTGCGATTGTATTGGACGGCGCAACCCGGGCTGGTGGCGCATCCGCTGTGGTCCGGGAACCTCGTGGATTGGGCGCCCGTGACCAATGCGCTGGGCGCGCCTCTCAACCTGACCACCCGTTACGGAACAATCCAGTGGTTGGAGATTGAAGCACCGCCGGCGTTCACCGCTGGAGGGTATTTCCGGTTGCAATAAGCGGGGGCGCGGGATGAAGGTAACGTGAAGTTCACGACGCGCATCCCATGAACCGCTCGAAAATGTTCCACTGGCGTCTTGCCGCCGTCGGCATCGTTTGGTTGGCGCCGGCGGTGTTCGGTCAAACCACCATCATCCGCGACGACTACAATACGCCTGGTCGCGGGACGGGTTTCCTGTTAAACCAAGGGATCAATTCCGGCATTCATCCGCCCGCCACCCGTCTGACCGGCAGTGCGGCCGCCGGGTTACGGTATCTTTACACCCAGGGCAGTCCGCCCAAGACCACCGCGGCTTATACGCTGGGCGACAACAAACTGGTGGTGGCGGCGGCGCCCAACTCCGGACGGTTTACGCTCTCCGCCGACGGGAGCACGCCCTTCAATTTCGCGGACGCCTTGGGTGTGAACACCGCCACGCCGGCGCATCCGGTCGTTTATGACATTTCCCTGAAAATGATGAACCGCCTGTCGGGCACGCCGCGGTTTTCCTTTGGGCTGGGCACGCAGGAGACCACGGTGGACAACCAGGATTTTTGTCTGCAACTGTGGCGCACCAACAGCACGGCCACCCGTTACTGGCTGCAAAAACGGATTGATTCCGGATCGTCCGGGGTGGCGGATCTCAACCGCCCGATCATCCGGCTGGCGGCGGACACCTACGGGACGGAAATTTCCCTGCTGATCCGCGTGACCGATGCCGGCGCGGAAAGCGGGGCGAACTATCATTCCCGGGTGCAGGTCTCGCTCGACGGCGGTGGGACCTGGATTTACGACACGCGCACCGATGCCGATCTGCCTCACGGATGGCGGTTGGACGGCGCGGCGCGTTATTTCATTTGGGACCAGGCGGGCACCAGCGGCGCGGGGGTGGTTGCGTATGATGACTTCCGGGTGATCCGTCACGATCCATTCACGGCGGCGCCGTTGGCCCCGGAAGCGGGAGCGGCGAACCTCGGCCCCACCGTCAATCTGAGTGTTGCCGTGTCCAACACCGCGCCGGGCGATCTCACGGTGACCTTCTATGGACGCGAAACGCCGCGACCGTTTCCCGGACCTGATTTTTGTCTCGTGGTGTTGCCTGATACGCAGAACTACGCCCGCGAAACGTCCGCACAAGGACAGGCGGTGAAGGAGATGTGGTTCGCCCAGACCGAGTGGATCGTCACCAACCGGGTGGCGCACAACATCGTCTATGTCGCGCACCTGGGCGACATCGTGCAAAATGGCGACATCAAGGGCGGCAAGCCCAACACGACCGAGTGGCGTCACGCCACCAACGCGATGTACCGGCTGGAGAATGCCGCGCGGACGCTGCTGCCCGACGGCATCCCTTACGGTTTGGCCGTCGGCAACCACGATCAGACCCCGGCGAATGACCCGGACGGCACCACCACCCTTTACAACCAGTATTTCGGCTGGGATCATTTCCGCGACCGGCCCTGGTATGGCGGGTATTTTGGCCAGAACAACGACAGTCACTACGATCTCTTCAGCGTTGGCGGGTTGGATTTCATCGTGCTCTACTTCGAGTATGGCCGCCACGGCAGCGCCATCTTGAACTGGGCCAACGGCGTGCTGGCGGCGCACCCGCACCGGCGCGCGATGGTGGTCACCCATTCCGCGGGGAGCGATACCACCCCCAGCAACCTCAGCGCCCAGGGATCGGCCATTTACAACGCGCTCAAGAGCCATACGAATTTCTTCCTGATGCTGGGCGGTCATGTCTTCAAAAACGGCGGCGAAGGTTCCCGCGTCAACACGTTCGAGGGACGCGCTGTCCGCACGTTCATCTCGAACTATCAAGGCCGTATGAACGGCGGGAATGGTTATCTGCGATTGATGTATTTCTCGCCCAGTAACCACACGGTGCGGATTCGGACTTATTCCCCGTGGCTTGATCGTTACGAAACGGATGCCGACAGCGAAATGACCTTTGGCTACAACCTGCAACTCCCGGATGGACCCGGATCGCCCGGCACGCCCTTCGTGGCGCTGGCCACCAACACCGGCGTGCTTCCCGGGACCATCACGACTTGCGCGTGGTCCGGATTGCGGACGAAGCAGGCGTACGATTGGTATGTCGAAGTCACCGATGTCGGCGGCCGCCGCATGGTCATGGATCCCCGGCGCTTCACCACCAAAACCAAATTTACCGGGAACACCCCGCCGGTGGGCCACGAGGGGCTGGTTGCCGTGCCGGACGATGCCCCCCCACCTCCTTGACCTTTGAAGGATCTGATGCGGACGGAGATCCGCTGACCTTCCAGATTATTAGCCAGCCGCTTGGCGGGCTGATTGCCGATTTCAATCCGGTCACCGGGAGCGTAACCTATTTACCCGCCCGGGGTTATCGCGGCCCGGATCGAATCATCTTTGTGGCGTATGATGGCACGACCAACAGCGTCCCCGCCATTTTGAACCTGATCGTGACCGCCGCGCCCGATGCCGATGGCAACGGCCTGCCCGACGCTTGGGAAGCCCTTTACGGAATTACCGATCCCGGGGACGACGCCGATGGCGATGGCCAAAGCAACCTGGCGGAATACCGGGCGAACACCAATCCGACCAACGCCGCCTCGGCCCTGCGCCTGACCGAAGTGGTGCGGCAGCCGAACGGCGACGTGGAGATCACCTGGTCTTCGGTCGGCGGTACGCGTTACCGGGTGCAATACACCGACGCGCTTGACGGCAGGGCCATGGTGGATGTTCTTCGGGCGCTCAGTGAGGAGATGGATACCGGTCCTTACGGAGAGGAATCCACCCAGACCTTCACCGATACCACGCTCCCGGTCGGAGGCGCCCGCTATTATCGCATCCACGTCGTCCCTTAAGCCGTGTATTTTCGAGAGAAAAAATCCAGAAATTGCAACTTGATACGACGGTTTTATTCCGCATAGTTTGGCCCTGACACGAATGAAACCCACAAGCCATCTCCACAATTCAGTCTTTGTTGCCATGAAAACGCACAAGCATAAGTTCCTTCGTCGGTCTTGCCTCGCTGGTTTAATGCTGGTCGTTCTAACCGGTTTCACCAGCCATGCCCAAGTGACGGTGGTCAGCGACGATTGTACCGTCGTGAACACGGCGTCCGGGTTTGCGCTCGGCCAGGGCATCAACTCGGGTGTTTACCCGCCTTTTTCCAACCGCATCACCGGGACCGTGGCCGCCAATCTCCGTTATTACAAATCGGGGGGGACTCGGCACTTTTTGAATTACGTGATTGACGACAACCGCATCCGGATAAGCAAAGAAGATGTCATCGGACGGTTTGTCCTCTCAACGGATGGCAGCACGCCGTTCAATTATGCCCGAGCCTTGGGGACGCTCGGCGCCAACCCCAGCGATCCGGCGGTGTACGAGGTGCGGATTTCCATGCAAAACGAAGCATCCAGCAATGCCCGGCTCTCCTTCGCCTTGGCCACGAGCGAAGGGGATGCGAACAATTGGGATTTTAGTGTACAAATCGCCCACGCGAATACCGCCCATGATTATTATACCGTTCATCGGCGCATTAACTCTGCCTCCTCAGGTACTGCCGGCAACTTGAATCATCCGATAACGACCACGCCGCCAGGCTCCTGGAAAACCATGGTCCATTTTTTAATCCGGATGACGGATGCCGGGGCGGAGAGCGGCGCCAATTTCAACTCCCGTGTGCAAGTTTCGATGGATGACGGGAATACTTGGGTTTACGATACCTCCACCGATACCGCCTTGCCGAATGGCTTTCGGTTTGACGCGCCCGGACGGGTGTTTATTTGGGACCAGGCCAGCAACGGTTCCGGCACGTGCTACTACGATAATTTCTCCGTGACCTCCATTCATGCGCCGCCGCCGCCGCCAGAGCGGGTGTGGACCGGCGCGGGGGCGGATAATCTTTGGTCCAGCAGCGCCAACTGGGGCGGCACGGTGCCGTCGAAGGGCGAACCGCTGTTGTTCGGGCTGGCCGCCCGGCAGGCGAATTTCAACGACCTTCCGGAGCTTTTGACGCCCATGCTCACCTTTACCAACGGCGGTTTTGTGCTCGATGGCAACACGCTTTCGGTGGGGGAAAGCGTCAACAACCTGGCCGGCAGCAACACCATTCAACTGTCTTTGGATCTGCCCGTGAGTGGCACGAAACACTGGCAGGTGGCCGCGGGGTCGGTCTTGCATTTAAGCGGCGCCTCCAGTTGGACCACATTGGGCGATCACATCATGGATGGCGGCGGAACATTGCACCTCACGGGGGCGCTGGACATTAGCGCCAACAATCCTCCGTGGGTTCTCCGGGAGGGCCGGTTTGTGGTGGCGGGCGGCAGTTTCTCCAGCCTGGGCGGATTCCGGATTGGATCGTCGGCCTCGACCCTGGCCCCGATTGAGACGGTCGTAACCGATGGCGGCAGCATTACCTTGTCCGTACCGACCGCCAATTTGCGGGTGGGCGACGGCGCGCCCCACGCGCCCAGCCGGTTGATTGTGGATAACGGCACGGTTTCGCTGCAAGGCGGTTTGATCGGCCTTCCCTACGTCGGCGATTGCACCGGCGAGGTCTGGCAAACGGGCGGATGGGTGAAAGACGCTTATGTGGTTTACAGCTACCACGCTGCGGGCCACGGCACGTATGCGGTGACCAACGGTATCCTGGAGCCGTTCCAAATTCGCCGCGACTCCGCCGGCGGCACGGCGATCATGCGTTTCAACAATGCCCAATTGCGCCCGGCCCTCGGCGCGGATGGAGCCAATTTCATGAGCGGCTTGGATGAGGCGGAAATTCAATCCGGCGGCCTCACCATTGACGCGACGACCGATGTCACCATTGCCCAGGCGTTGTCCGGCGCGGGCGGCCTGACCAAGATCAACTTCTACACGGTAACCTTGACCGGGGCGAACAGCTACGCCGGCAACACGTTGATCCAGGAAGGGAAACTGGTGTTGCCGACGACCCAGACCAACGCCGCCGGCATTCAAGTCGCGGCGGGCGCTGAACTGGGGGTAACCCGGGTCACGACCGCTTCCACACTGACCGCCGGAAGTCTGAATTTGGGCACAAGCACGCTCAGCTTCGATCTGGGCGCGTTTCCCAATCCCACGGGTCCCGTGATGTGGGTGAACACCTTGTCGCCCAGCGGCGGCGCGGGGAGTGTCAGCCTCAACATCAGCGGCGGGCTGGGGCTTTCTCTGGGACAATTCCCCTTGGTGAAGTATGACGGCGCGATTGGCGGCGCCGGGTTCAGCGCGTTCACCCTGGGCGCCTTGCCGCCCGGCGTTGCCGCCACGCTGGTGAACAATACGGCCAACGCTTCGATTGATCTCAAGATCACCGCCGCGCCCGGATTCCGATGGACCGGCGCCAACGGCAACAGTTGGGATTACTGGACCATGAATTGGGTGGACTTGGGCGCCGGGACGCCGGCGATCTACACCGATAGTCAACCCACCTATTTTCTGGATGGCGCGACCACAGGGTTGGTGGATCTTACCGGCAATTTCACGCCCGGGGATCTCGTGATCAGCAACAACAGTTTGACCTATATCTTCGGAGGGTTCGGCAACCTGAGCGTCCCGCGTCTGACCAAGTCCGGCACCGCGGCTTTCACCCGGGTGGATGGCGGCGCCGATGTTATTGGCGAAATCCAGTTGGACGCAGGGATCTATTGTTCCAGCAACACCTATGACGCGACGCTGGCCTCCGTGTTGAGCGACGCGACGGCGGGCTTGGGCACGTTCGTCAAGAGCGGTCCGGCCGTGCTCACGGTTTCCGGCAACAACCGCGCGTTCAACGGGATAGTGGAGGTGCGCGAAGGCACCTTGAAAGCGGGCAATTCGCTGGCGTTGGGCTCCGCCCAGGGCCCGACCATCATCACCAACGGAGGCACGCTGGACGTGAACGATCTCTATCTAGGTGACGAACCCGTCGTGGTCTCCGGCGCGGGCGTGGGTGGTGTGGGAGCGATCATAGATTCCACCACCGGTGGGGATGTGCTGCCTGCCTTGAAGGATGTGACGCTGGCGGGCGACACCACCTTCGGCTCGCCCAATGGCGGGCGTTGGGATTTGCGGGTCCGCCAGAACACGGGCGCCGGCCCCGGCCTGCGCGGCAACGGCTTCAACCTGACCAAGGTCGGCCCGGGCATGGTCAGTATCGCCAGCCAACGAAATCTGGGCGCGGCCACGCCGTATTGGGAGATGAATCTCGGCGACGTGACAGTGCAGGCGGGCACGCTGGCCTTGGCGGAATCCCTGAGTCTGGGCAATCCCGCGAAACAAATCATCGTCCAGCCGGGCGCCATACTGCAGTTCTATGATCTGGGGCTGACCAATCCGATCTGGCGAACCATTGCCCTGACGGACGCCCGGCTGAATTCCCACGGCAGCGAAACCCATACAAACGTGATTAACGGCGGGTTCCAGTTGACCGGCGCCAACACCTTCTGGGCGGAACAGGCGCATTTGATTGTGAACGGCCCCCTCGCCGGCAGCGGCACCCTGGGCTTCGCCGCCGGCGGATCCGGCACGCTGATTCTGAACGGGCCCAGTCCGTACACGGGCACGGTGATCGTGACCAACGGCGTAATCGGCGGCACGGCTAGTCTCGCGGGGGATCTCACCCTGCTGGGCGGCACCTGCGCGCCCGGCTGGCCCCGCGGCGTTCCGGGCACCTTGAGCGCGAACGGCAACGTCACGCTCGCCGGCGTCACGGTGATGGAATTGGCGCCGCATCTCTCGCCCAACTGCGATCGCATCGTGGCGGGTGGCACGCTCACTTGCGGCGGTGCGTTGATTGTGATTCTGGCCGCGGACGCGCCCGCGCCGCAACGGGGCGACGTGTATCAGTTGTTCAGCAGCAACAGCCGCGGCACGTTCTCCTCCGTCAACCTGCCTGCCTTGCCGGCGGGGTTGGATTGGAATACCGACGAACTCTACTCCCAGGGCCGGATCGCGGTCGTGGGGCCGGGAATCAGTTTCCAGCCGCCCCATATTACCGACGGCCATTTGATCCTGAGCGGGGACGGGGGCATCGCCAACGGCACGTATAAAATTCTGACCTCGCCGCAGGTGGCGGCGCCGTTGTCCGAGTGGACGATTCACACCACCGGCACGTTCTCGGCGGGCGGCGCGTTCTCCAACGCCCTTCCGATCAATCCCGCGGAGCCGGAACGCTACTACCGCATCCAACAACCTTGAAATCCGTGCGGGCCCCGGCGCCGCGCCGGGGCCCGGCTTAAATCGTCATGAAATATCGTTGTTCCCCCGCGGCGCCGACTGGTGGCGCGTCTCCCGGCCGGGCCTTCACCTTGATCGAGCTGCTCGTGGTCATTGCCATCATCGCCATTCTGGCGGCCATGTTGTTGCCGGCGCTTGCGAAGGCCAAAAGCCGCGCGCAAATGACCAATTGCGTTTCCAATCAAAAACAAATGTCCCTGGCTTTTTTGATGTGGGGCGACGATAACAACGATGGCAAGTTCGCCTGGAACAGCGGTCCCGGCTACATCAATCCCGACCCGCTGCGCAATGTGTGGTTCTCGTTGGAGGAGTATCTCAAGAATCCGCAGGTGTTGACCTGTCCGGCGGATCGCCAGCGCGTCCCGATCCAGGGCTGGGAACAACTCAAAGTGGCGTGGAATTTCCGCACCAACCTCAGTTACGCCTATTGCGTGGATGCCATGCCCACGCGGCCGCTTTCCCTGTTGACCTGCGATAACAGCATCAGCGCCGATGCCCCGGCGAACCGGACATTGATCTTTCCCGACAATCCCAGCGGCGGATCGCGTCACAGTTTTGCCCAGCCGTTGCTCGTCCGGCGTGGCTGGATGACGCGGCTGCGCCACGATCAACGCGGCGTGGCGTCGGTGGCCGACGGCAGTGTCTCCGTCTTCAACACGCAAAAGCTGCAACAGCAATTGCGCGTCATGTTCGACACCTATCTGACCGGATCCAATGTCTCTTTCATGCTGCCGCAATATACCGCCGTGCCGTATTGAGCGTGCCAATTATTGTCCCCGACTTGGGGCCGCCGATGGGGCGCGCCGTCGTTCTCATCCGACAACCGTCCGCTGCCCATGATGCGTCTGATGCCAAGATTGTGGAAGCGGACCTTCGCCGGCCTGATATTGGCGGGCCTGATTGTGCCAGGTTTCGTTTTTGCCGCGCCGCGCGCGCCCAATATCCTGCTCCTGGTCGCCGACGATCTCGGTTATGCCGACGTCGGATTCAACGGCGGTAAAATCATCAGCACGCCCAACTTGGACCGGCTGGCGGCCACGGGAATCCGGTTCACCGATTTCCGCGCCTGTCCCATTTGTTCCCCCACGCGCGCGGGCCTGTTAACCGGACGATGGCCCTTGCGGTTTGGCCTCATGCGGGCCGTGGTGCCGCCGTGGTCGCGGCATGGCCTTCCTTCCGAGGAACAGACACTGCCGGAATTGCTGGCGCCCGCCGGTTATGCCGCGCGCGGGCTGGTGGGCAAATGGCACCTCGGCCACGCACGTCGTGAATTCCTGCCGTTGCAACACGGGTTCACCCATTTTTACGGTCATTACAACGGCGCGATTGATTACTTCACCCACGAGCGGGAAGGGGAGTGCGACTGGCATCGTGACGACCGCACCGTGCGGGAGGCGGGATACGCCACAGATCTGCTGGGCGCGGAAGCGGTGCGGTTCATCCACGCAGCTCCCGCCAGCCAGCCGTGGTTGCTGTATCTGGCCTTCAACGCGCCGCACGGGCCTTTTCAAGCGAAGGCGGAGGATCTCCGCAAGTATGCCCATCTCGCGACGCCGGACCGCCGCGCGTATGCCGCCATGGTGGATTGCTTGGACCAGGCCATCGGGCGTGTGCTCGCCGCGGCTGAAGCCCGGGCCGACGCCACCAACACGCTGGTGCTGTTTCTCAGCGACAACGGTGGAATTCCCCGCGTGGGCAGCAGCAATAAACCGTGGCGCGGCGCGAAGCTTACGGTGTATGAAGGCGGCACGCGGGTTTGCGCCGCCCTCCGCTGGCCGGCGGGGGGATTGACCGGTGGAAAAGATTTCACCGGACGCCTGGGGTACATTGACGTGCTGCCGACCTTGCTTGCCGCCGCCGGGATCCGGCCTCCGACCAATCTGGACGGGATCAATTGTCTGCCCGCGTTGCGCGGCGAGGCGCCGCTTCCGGAGCGGCCTTGGTTTTCCTACATCCATCAAGACGCCATGGCCCACGCGGCGGTGCATCAAGGTCGTTGGAAGCTGGTGGCGCATGGCGATGTCTTTACGAAGGCGCCCGCTGTCGCCCCGAAACTGGAACTTTACGATCTTGATGCCGACCCGGGCGAAACCACCAATCTCGCCGCCCGGCATCCCGAGGTGGTGCGCCGGTTGCAGCAGTTGCTGCGCGAGTTTGGTCAATTACAGCGCCCCGGCGTGGGGGCGTATGCGGATGGACGCGAGGGGTTCCGGCCGCCGCCGGATTGGGTGGTGCGGCCGTGATGGATTACGCTTTGGTGTGTTTATGAAAAGAACCCTTTTCCTCGGCGCGCTCCTCGGGTTGATCAGCGGTTCCGTTTGGGGACAGCAGCCGCATGTGCTGCTGATCTGCGTGGATGATCTAAAGCCGGTGCTGGGCTGTTACGGCGATCCGCTGGCTAAAACGCCTCACTTGGACCGGCTTGCCGCGCGCGGGTTGCGTTTCGACGCGGCCTATTGCAATCAGGCGGTATGCGCGCCCTCGCGGAACACGCTCATGCTGGGCGCGCGTTCCACCACTTTGGGGATTTACAATCTCGGCACGAATTTCCGCCGGGCGTGGCCGGCGGCGGTGACGTTGCCGCAATACTTCGCGCGCCACGGCTGGCGGCCCGAGCGCGTGGGGAAAATTTTTCACACCGGCCACGGTAACCACGACGACCCCGCGTCGTGGACCGCGACGTTTGCTTTGGATCAAGTGGTGGAATATCTGCGTCCGGAAAACTCTGCCGACGGCCGGCTTACGCGGGAGGAAGCCTACTTCACGAACCAACGTCTCGGCGAGAACCACCGGCTGCCCCGGGGGGCCGCTTGGGAAATCGTCGCCGCCCCCGACAATGCTTATGCGGATGGCCGTATCGCCGATGAAGGCATCCGCCGGTTGCGCGCGATGGCGGAGCGTCCGCCCCAGCCGCTGTTCCTCGCGCTCGGCTTTGTCAAACCGCACCTTCCGTTCACCGCGCCCAAGCAGTATTGGGATTTGTATGACCGGGAAGCGTTTTCACCCGCGCCGCACCAGACGCCGCCCGTCGGCGCACCGCCGTACGCGGGCAAAACCTTGATGGAATTGAACCAATACGAGCCGATCCCCCAACAACCGCCTGTTTCCGCAGCGGTGCAACGCACGCTCATCCACGGTTACTACGCCTGCGTCAGTTACGTGGATGCCCAGATTGGCCGGGTGCTGGCGGAACTGGACCGGCTGAATCTGGCGACCAACACGCTCATCGTCGTGTGGGGGGATCATGGCTGGCATCTGGGCGACCACGGAATGTGGACCAAGCACACGAACTACGAGCAGGCCAATCGCATCCCGCTCATCATCGTCGCCCCGGGCGTCACCCGCCCCGGCACCGTCACGCGGCAACTGGCGGAAACGGTGGACATCTTTCCCACGCTCGTTGAATTGGCCGGGCTGCCGAAACCGGATCTGCCCCAGCCGCTGGACGGGGTCAGTCTCGTGCCGGTGTTGCGGGATCCGGCGGCGCGGGTGCGGGACCACGCCTATCATGTATTCCCCCGTCAACGCGCGGGGCAGTCGGTAATGGGCCGGGCCATCCGCACCGAACGTTACCGGCTGGTGGAATGGAAACAACCGGGTCAACCGGGCGACACCGCCGACTTGGAGCTTTACGATTATCAAACCGACCCGGGCGAAACGAAAAATCTCGCCGGCGATCAGCCCGGGGTGGTCGCCCAACTGCGCGCCATTCTCGCGCGGCATCCCGAAGCCAAACGCCCCATCAATTAAACCATGAAACGTGCCTCCCTGTTCCTTGTCCTGATCCGTACCGCTTGGATTTTGTTGACGCTTGCCCTCGTGGCGGGCGATTTAGATCGGTCGGCGCTTGCCGCCCCCGCACGGCCCAACTTTATCTTCGTGCTCATTGATGACATGGGCTACGGCGACCTGTCCTGCTACGGGGCTACCGAAGTGAAAACGGAACATCTGGACCGGCTGGCCGCCGAGGGATTGCGCTTCACTCAATTCACCGTCGGGTCGCCCATCTGTTCGCCGTCGCGCACCGCGTTCACCACTGGACAATTCCCCGCGCGTTGGCGGATTACGTCCTATCTGGCCGCCCGGCGGGAGAACAACCGGCGCGGCATGGCTCAATGGCTCGATCCCGCCGCGCCCTCGCTGGCCCGGTTGTTGAAAGAGGCGGGTTACGCCACCGGTCACTTTGGCAAGTGGCACATGGGCGGGCAACGGGACGTGGGCGAGGCGCCGTTGATTTCCGCCTACGGCTTTGATGAAAGCGTCGCCAACTTTGAAGGTTTGGGCGATCGCATCCTGCCGTTGTGCGATGCCTACGACGGCAAACCGGCGCGGCAATACGCGCTGGGCAGCGATCAGTTGGGGCGCGGGCAAATTACTTGGATGGACCGGTCCGAGGTCACCGCCGGTTTCGTGGCGCGCGCGCTACAGTTCATCCGCCGGGCGGAACAATCCGGCACGCCGTTCTACGTTAATCTCTGGCCGGACGACGTGCATTCGCCGTTCTTTCCGCCCCGGGATCTGCGCGGCGGCGGTGGTCATCGCGAATTGTATTATGGCGTGGTGAAGGCAATGGACCGGCAGTTGGCACCGCTCTTTGATTACGTTCGTCAAAGCCCGCGTTTACGCACCAACACCATCATCATCGCGGCCAGTGACAATGGCCCGGAGCCGGGCGCCGGGTCGTCCGGTCCGTTTCGCGGTCACAAAACCACCCTCTATGAAGGCGGCGTGCGGGAGCCGTTCATTGTTTGGGCGCCGGGATTGATGGCCCCGGCGGCGCAGGGCACGGTGAACGATCGCAGCGCCGTTTCTGCCGTGGACCTGTTCCCGTCGGTCGCCCGGCTGGCCGGAGTGCCGTTGCCGAAACAGGTGGCGTTCGATGGCGAGGATTTCAGCCAGACGCTCCTGGGTTACCAGACGCAAATGCGGACGCGCCCGCTGTTTTGGAATCGTCCCCCGGACCGGCCCGGGCCGAAAGACCAGCCGTTTCCGGATCTCGCCATTCGGGACGGGGATTGGAAGCTGTTGCTCATGGAAGACGGCAGTCGTCCCGAGTTGTACAACGTCGTGGGCGATCCGGGCGAGACCAACAACTTGGCCGCCGCCCGCCCGCAGCTCGTGCAACAACTTAGCCGTCAACTGTTGGATTGGCGGCGGGCGATGCCCATCACGGTCCAATTGCTGCCCACCGCCTCGGCCCGGGCCGCAACGAATCGAGGGTTGTTTGTCAATCCCATCACCGAAGCCGCCGATCCTTGGATCGTTCAGCATCAGGGGCAATACCTTGCCTGTTTTTCCGAAGCCAACCGCGGAATCGCCCTGCATCGCTCGGACCGCCTGACCGCACCGGGAATGAAACAGGTGATTTGGGAGGCGCCGCCCGGCACCATGTATTCCGCGGAAATTTGGGCGCCGGAACTGCATTTTCTGGATGGCCGCTGGTATGTGCATTTCGCCGCGTCGAACGGCGAGAACCGCAATCATCGCATGTACGTGCTTGAATCCGCCGGCGCGGATCCGCTCGGGCCCTACACGTTGCACGGGCCCCTCTACACCGGCGATCATCCGGAAACCGGCGCGGACAATCGCTGGGCCATTGACGGCACCATTCTGGAGCTTGACGGTCGCCGTTATTACATCTGGTCCGGTTGGGAGGATACGCGCGACGAACAATGGCTCTACATCGCGCCGATGAAAGATCCGGTGACCATCGGCGGGAAACGGGTGCGAATGTGTCGGAACGACGATTATCTCTGGGAACGCGTGGGCGAAACGCCGACCGGGCGCGGCCTGCATGAGGCGCCGCAGGTGTTGCAGCGGAACGGGCGCACCTTTGTCATCTATTCCTGCAGCGGCTCGTGGCAACCCACTTACAAGCTGGGCTTGCTCGAATTGCGGCCGGGTGGCGACCCGTTGCAGCCCGCCGATTGGCAGAAACATCCGCAGCCGGTTTTTCAAGCGTTCGGGGATACCTTCGGCGTGGGGCATGGATGCTTTGTGAAATCGCCGGATGGCCGGGAAGACTGGCTGGTGTATCACGCCAAAATGGATCGCGCCGAAGGTTGGCAGCGCGCGATGTTCGCCCAGCCGTTCCACTGGACGCCCGATGGATTTCCGGATTTCGGCAAACCGGTCGCGCGAGCCGTCCCGTTGGCGTTGCCCTCGGGCGAGGTTGTGAAACTAGTTCGCGGCCCGCATCACTGGAGCTTTCAACACGCCGATGATTTGCGCGCGTTTCAATACTTCGGCCATCACCAATTGATAGAACTGACCGATGGCCGGTTGCACTTGGGCCGGGTTCCCCGGCACCGCGTCAACACCTTCCGGTGCGGAGAAAAAGTGGTGGTCCTGGGCGGGCGCTGGCGGAATTTCACGGCGTCGGTCCGGGTGACCGTGCTGGAGGGCGCGCGCGACGCCGGACTGCTGTTCCGCTGCACGTTGCCCGGCTTGGGGTACGACGCGCACAACGGCTATTTCGCCGGCCTGATTCCGCGCACCGGCCGGGTGGTGCTGGGCAGCATGGACGGCGAAGCGTGGCGGGAAATCGCGCTGGCCCACGCCGAGGTTGGTGAAAATCAGGAATACGAACTGGCCGTCACCGCAAAGGGCCCGGAGATCGTCGTCAGCCTGGACGGCCGGGAAATCATCCGGGCGCGCGATGCCCAATATGCCGTCGGCAGCGTGGGCTTGCGCGTGGTGGACAGCCATGCCGCGTTTCGGGATTTATGGATTCAATGAGCGACGGAAGACGGAGGTGCGGATCGCAGGGCAATCGAACCGTTCATGCCTTTGGCCAACTCCGGTGCACCAGTCGGCCATTCATGCGGGGATAGAAAAAATTTGGATTTGCCGGCTTCATTCGATATTTGTCGCCTTGTGCAAGCCTACAGTCGTGAACATCAAACAATCCGGGCCATGAAACGTTGGTTGCTGGTTCTCCTCTTTAGCGGCGGGATGCTGACGCTGTCTGCCGCTACCAAACCGAACATCCTCCTCATCCTCGCTGATGACATCGGCTTCTCCGATCTCGGTTGTTGCGGCGGCGAGATTCAAACGCCGAATCTCGACGCGCTCGCCCGGAACGGCCTCCGCTTCACGCAATTTTACAACACATCCCGCTGCTGTCCCACGCGCGCCTCGCTCCTCACGGGCTTGTACCCGCACCAAGCGGGGGTGGGGCACATGATGGTGGATCGCGGTCACGAGGGATACCGCAGTAATTTGAACCGCAATTGCGTAACGCTGGCCGAGGTGATGCGCAGCGCCGGCTACCGGACCTACATGTGCGGCAAATGGCACGTGACCAACCGCGACACCGTGGACGCCGACAACAGCAACTGGCCGGTGCAGCGGGGGTTCGAGAAGTTTTACGGCACGATTCGCGGTTACGGCAATTTCTACGACCCCGCGTCCCTCTGCCGGCAGAACACCTTCATCACGCCGGTGAACGATCCCGAATACCGGCCCGAGACGTTCTATTACACCGAGGCGATCACCGACAACGCGGTGCGGTTTCTGCGTCAGCACCACGAGGAGTCGCCCGATCAACCGTTCTTTTTCTACCTCGCCTACACGGCGGCGCACTGGCCGATGCAGGCGTTGCCCAAGGACATTGCCAAATACCGCGGCAAATACGACGACGGCTACGCGCCCATTCACGCGGCGCGCCTCCGCCGCTTGCGGGAGCTCGGCCTGCTCACTGACGCCTGGCAGCCCGCGCCGCTCGTCAGCGATTGGGACGCGGTGAAACGCAAAAAATGGGAGGCGCGTTGCATGGAGGTGTACGCGGCGATGATTGACAACATGGATCAGGGCATCGGGCGCGTCCTTGCGGAATTGAAACGCATCGGTCAGTTCGACAACACGGTGATTCTGTACCTGAACGACAACGGCGCGTGCGCCGAGACCATGGGCCGCAAACCGTTGCCGGAACCGCCCGCCGACGAGTTGAAACCCATGCCGCCCGACATGCTCCAGGACCGCATCCGGCTGCCGATGCAAACGCGGGATGGCCGTCCGGTCCGCTCGGGCGGTGGCGTCATGCCCGGGCCGGCGGATTCCTACATCGCTTACGGTCTGGCGTGGGCGAATGTTTCCAACACGCCTTTCCGCGAATACAAACACTGGGTCCACGAGGGCGGCATCAGCACGCCGCTTATCGTGCATTGGCCGCAAGGCATTGCTCCGCGCCGCCGCGGACAACTCGAATCGCAGCCCGGCCATTTGGTGGACATCATGGCCACCTGTGTGGACTTGTCCGGCGCCAAATATCCCACGGAATTTCGTGGGCACCCGATCAAACCGATGGAAGGCATTTCGCTGTTGCCGGCGATCCAGGGCCGGCCGCTCAATCGCAAAAATCCCCTGTTCTGGGAACACGAAAGCAATCGCGCCATCCGCGACGGCAAATGGAAACTCGTCGCCAAGGAAAATCAACCGTGGGAACTTTACGACATGGAAAAAGACCGCACGGAAATGCACAACCTCGCCGCCAGCCAGCCCGAACGGGTGAGCGCCATGGCCGCGCAATGGGAGGCCTGGGCCGCGCGCGCCAATGTGCTGCCCTTGGGGAGTTGGCGGGAAAAACCGGCAAATTAAAACCGATGCAAAAATCCACCTTTTACGGCTTGGCCGTCCTCCTGTGGCTGGCGGCGATCAGCTCGGCGACCGCTGCCGCGCCCCGGCCCAACATTCTGCTCATCCTCTGTGACGATGTGGGTTACTCGGATATCGGCTGTTTTGGCAGCGAGATCCAGACGCCCAATCTGGACGCCCTCGCGGCGAACGGCGTGCGTTTCACCCAGTTTTACAACACGGCCCGGTGCTGTCCCACGCGCGCCAGCCTGTTGACGGGGTTGTATCCCCACCAGACCGGGGTGGGACACATGAACTGGCGGGACGGCGGCTACGACGGGTATCGTGCCAATCTCAACCATCGTTGCGTGACGATTGCCGAAGTGTTGCGCGCCGCCGGCTACCGCACCTACATGAGCGGCAAATGGCATGTCACCCGGTTCATGGAGATGGGCGAGGATAATGCCCAATGGCCCGTGCAACGCGGATTCGAAAAATTCTACGGCACGTTGAAAGGCTCCGGCAGCTTCTACGATCCCGCGTCCTTGTGCCGTCAAAACCAGCATATCACACCCGCAAACGATCCCGAATACCAACCAGCGACGTATTATTACACCGACGCCATCACCGATAACGCGGTGCGTTATCTGCAGCAGCACCAGCAGGAATCGCCGCGGCAACCCTTCTTCCTGTATCTGGCCTACACCGCCGCGCACTGGCCGATGCACGCGCTGGAAAAGGACATCGCCAAGTATCGCGGCAAATACGACGAGGGCTACGCGCCCGTGCGGCAGGCGCGTCTGCAACGGCTGCGGGAACTCGGACTGCTGCCGGCCGGATGGCAACCCGCCCCGCTGGTCGGCGATTGGGACGCGGTGAAACGCAAAAAATGGGAGGCGCGGTGCATGGAGGTGTACGCGGCGATGATTGACAACATGGATCAGGGCATCGGGCGCGTGGTGGCCGAGTTGCGGCGCGGCGGGCAACTGGACAACACCGTCATCTTTTTCCTGCAGGACAACGGCGCCTGCGCCGAGGAAAACGGACGCAAACCACCCAAGGCGGCCCCGCCAACCCAACTCAAGCCCATGGCTCGCGATGAACTGCAGTTGCGCGGCCGGCCGCTCCAGGCCCGCGATGGCCGCCCGGTGCGCAGCGGCCCCGGAGTGATGCCGGGCGACGCGGATACCTTCGTCGCCTACGGACGGAAGTGGGCGAACGTTTCCAACACCCCCTTCCGCGAATACAAACACTGGGTCCACGAGGGCGGCATCAGCACGCCGCTCATCGTGCATTGGCCGCAAGGCATTGCCCCGCAACGCCGCGGACAACTCGAACCGCAGCCCGGCCATTTGATTGACATCATGGCGACGTGTGTGGATCTCGCGCGGGCGAAATATCCCCGCAAGTTTCACGGCCAGGCCATCCCACCGATGCCGGGAGTTTCGCTGCGCCCCGCGCTGGCGGGCAAACCACTGAAACGCACCGAACCGTTGTTCTGGGAGCACGAAGGCAACCGCGCCGTCCGCGAAGGCCGCTGGAAGCTCGTCGCCAAGGAGGATCAACCGTGGGAACTTTACGACATGGAGCGCGACCGCACCGAAATGCACGACCTGGCCGCGCAACAACCGGACCGCGTCAAAGCGATAGCGGCCCAATGGGACGCCTGGGCCGCGCGCGCCAACGTGCTGCCGCTGGGCGCCTGGCGGCTGGACGTGAACGCGAAGGATTGAGATGGCTTGACTTCCGTTCGTAGCGCGGGAAAAGATGCCGCCATGAGAACGGCCCTTTTTCCTTCGGAGCGCCGCTGGTTCCTTGGGAACGAATGTCAAAGTTTGGCCATCCCATACTTCATCGTGCCATGCAGACCCGCTTGAACTTCCGCAGACTGGGGATCATCGCGGCGATTGCCGTCGGAGTGGTGCTGGCTTTGGCTTGGGCCAACGGCCTGTTTCCGCCTCGTCGGGCCGGTGCTCCTGCGAATGCGCTGCTTGTCATCGCCCCGTATCGTCATGCAGGCACTTGGGTTTTCGATGATCTGAAGGCGGGGCTTGTCCGCGAGCCGTTCGTGGCGGGAGTCCCCGAAATGATTGATGTGTTGGTCCAGGACATTCCCGGCGCGACCAACGGCTTTCGGCTGCTATTTTCCGCGCGGCCCTTTCCCGGTTACCAGAAGAAGTTAACTTGGTTGCGGGGCGACATGGGTGGAAACTACTACCGGATGGAAGAGCCGGCAATGGAGGGTTGGATTTGCCCGGCGATGTTCCGTTACTACGAGGTTGCCCCCAAGGAATTATACGTTAAAGCCGAGGCGAAGAAATGAACCGCCTGAACCAGGTGAGCATGAAACAAACGGAGGCTAATGTTCGGTTCGACAACAATCTGGGCGCTGGGAGCGCTTGGCGGCTGGACGTAAACGCGAAGGATTGAGACGCATGGATTGGATCAAGACGCAGTTGAGGGGGTAAGTCTCCCAGTGGATGAAGCAACCGACCGATGACCTCCGGTTCTTCTAAAAATAAATCCACCCTGATTCGGTATGGCCGCTCATTGAGGTTGGCCGGAGCCCATCGCTTCCAGCTTTGGAAGGTCCTCGGACTTCTCGTCTGCTTGACGGGATTGTTGCCGACCTTGGCGTTGCCTCCGGGGCGTCCTGATCTCGTGATTTTTCTCACCGATGATCACAGCCAGGCCGACCTTTCACCTTACGGCGGCACCGCGTTGCGCACGCCGAACATGCAACGGTTGGCCGATGCGGGATTGACCTTCGACAACGCTTACGTGGCCTCGCCCACGTGCGCGCCCAGTCGCGCCGCGTTGTTGACCGGGCTAATGCCGGCGCGCAACGGCGCCGAGGCCAACCACAGCAAACCACGCCCGGAAATCAAGAAGTGGCCCGCTTACTTCCAAGAACTGGGATACGAAGTCGTCGCCTTCGGCAAAGTCTCGCACTATCGGCACACGAAGGATTATGGCTTCGATTATTTCGCGCACGACACCTTCCATGATCACGCGGGAATTCCGGCGGCCGTGACGTTTTTGCGGAATCGCCCGCGGACCGGCGCGAAGCCGCTCTGTCTGTTCGTTGGCAGCAACTGGCCGCACATGCCGTGGCCGAAAACCCACCCCGGCTACGATCCGGACCAGTTGCCGCTTCCCGCCGGCAGCGTGGACGCACCCGCAACGCGCGAGTGGCGCGCGCGTTACGCCGCTGCCGTCACCAAGGCGGACACCGAACTCGGCCTCATCCTTGAGGCGGTTCACGCGTATCTGGGCACGAACACCCTGCTGCTTTTCTCCAGCGATCACGGCGCGCGCTGGCCGTTCGCCAAGTGGAATTGCTATGAAGCCGGTGTGAAAGTTCCGCTCATCATTGTCTGGCCGGGCGTGGTGAAACCGAACACGCGCACTGCCGCCATGGTGACCTGGGTGGATTACCTGCCGACCTTGCTCGAGGTGGCCGGCGGCACTCCCCCGCGGGATCTGGACGGGCGTTCGTTCCGGCGGGTGTTGGAAGGCAAACGGCGGCACCATCACCGCCGGATTTTCACCACGCACAGCGGTGATGGGAATTGGAACATTTATCCAATTCGTGCCGTGCGCGTTGGGCCCTGGAAATACATCCGCAACCTGCATCCCGAGTACGCGTTCACCACCCATATGGATCTGGTCGCCGACCCGGAGCCGCGCGCTTTCTTCGCTGCGTGGGAAGCGGCCGCGCAAACCGATGCGGCGGCGGCTGAAATCGTGCAGCGTTACCATGCGCGGCCAGCCGAGGAACTTTACCACCTGACCACCGATCCGCATGAGCTGCACAACCTGGCGGCCTCTCCTGCGCACGCCCGTCAGTTACGGAAACTGCGGCGCGAACTGGAGACGTGGATGCATGCCCAATCAGATTCGGGCACGGTTTTTGGCCGGCCCCGTCTCTTGAGTGATCCGGACAGCTTCGGCCCGAACGGTCCGCCCGGCAACGTATGGGGCCGCCCCGCCCGCCGTTAGCCACTACCCGCCGACCCTGGCCCGCCCGAAAGCGATCGTCTCGCTCCGGCGCGTTGACGAACGCGCCGCATCATGGAGTGCGGCCGTCTCCGGCCGCTTTCTGTCGCACCGGCGGGCGGAGTTGGGGAGCGCACCCGCCCCGGGTGCAGTTCTACGCGCCTCGCGTCGAACACTGGCATGGGCAAGTGGGGTAAACCGTCGAATGTGTTTGAACGGTAATCGTTTCCGGCGGACGAGGCGTCCGCCGGCACACGCGGGGCGCGTATGCTCCCCAGCGCCTATTGAGCCGTTGGGGCTTATGGACGTCGTGAAGCAGTCGGCGGTTCTTGGAATGGACAACCCGCTGTTGGCCGAGTGGAGGCGCTGGTATGGCACGGCAGTTATGCGTGGGAGATCCCAGCATCCTCGTTCTATCGAAAGCGCCAACGGACTGGCGCAGTCCAAGACGCTGACGTGGAGAGCGGAGGCGTTTGAATTACCCGAGACGTCAGGAAAATTCTTACGGAAGGGTTCCCGCCACTTCATCATCCAGAGCCAAGGGCGCTCTCCCGCCATTGCCATTTGCGATCTTGGAGTGCTTTGGCGGATGCACTCTTCTGGGGGGAGCGTCGCCGTCGCCGGCTCGCTTTCCTCACTGGCTTTCGTAGCGGAAGCGGAAGCGCCCCTCCGGCGCCACGTCGCCGCTCACGTAAAAATCCATGAGATCTCCCGGGTGTTGCAGGTTGTCCGCCCACTGAAAATCCAAGGTCAATCGGGTGCTGTTCGTCGTCAGGCCGAGCGCTTGGCGGGGGATGGCCAGGTGCAATTCATGATCGGCCACCCGCATCGTCGCGGTCGCGACTTCCCGCCATTGCCATCCGGCAATATGTCGTTCCACCGTCACTTGATGGCCAGCATGTTTGGCGGTTCGGTTCACAACATAATCAAATCCTTCCCAACCCGTCCGCGCATCTTGGTCCGTATCCAGAAACAACCACATCCAACCTGGCGCCGTGGGCGGAGTCAACAGTGCGTGCGTCCGGACGTAGAAATAGATGTGGTGTTCATCCCGCGCCACCCGGCATTCGCGGATATCATTGCGGCCGGTGCGGTTGATGTAATGCCGCCCCGCCACCCCGGAAAAGTCCCGTGGTTCGGTTTCTCCAGAGTGATCCGTAAAGATCGGCCTGACCTCCCGCCACTGGTCGAAGCTCCCCTCAATGCGGATGATTCGGGGTGGCGACGCCAGCGGCAACGCCGGCGCGCCCTTGAACCGGCGGATGTTGGTCACCAGTTGCCAATAATAATTGTCCCGATGCCCCACCGCCGCCGGTTCAATGTCGCGGCTGTTTTCTTGATCGAACTGATCCACGAACGTCAAGGGGCCATCCCATTTTCCCCAGCGCCCGGCGATCCATTCGTTCCAGCCTGTGACCATCACAAATGGTGGCGTCAACGCCAAGGCGCGTTGCCATTGCTCGGCGAAGTTGTAGCCGTGGTTGACCGCCTCCGGACCGGTTTCCACGCGGTCCCGGTGGAAACTCCGTCCGCGCGCCTCGCCGGAACTCATATTGGTGACCTGGCCATCTTTTTGGCGCAGGTTCTGGGCCACGGAAACGGTGAGCTGCTCCGGCTTCGCGGGGTCTTCGGTGTATCCGTAGGGTTGGGGGTAGGTCGCTTCCCAATGCCACGCATACGGGGTGTTCACCAACGTAAAGGGCCAATGCGCGCGCCGCAGGGTGAAGAATTCCTTTAATTCCGCGCTGGCCGCCGCCGGATCGCAGATCATCAACGGTTTGCCCTGCCAGCGGAACCACAGCTCGGCGTATTCGCCCGGGCGATAGAGGTCATCGTAAATCTGTTGGGCGGTTTCCCCGGCGCGCGTATTCACCATGAAAGCGATTTGCGGCGTCCGACCACCCGCCTGGCGCACGCACCGAAACACGGCACAGAGCGCACGGTAAGCTGCCGGATAAGTTTGCGCGTTGGTGGTGTCGAAAATGAGTGTGTCCACTCCGGCATCGGCCAGCAGTTGCGCGTGCCGCCGTAGCACCCACGGGTCATCACTGCGATAATAACCGTAGAGCGGTTCCCCCCAATAATGATACGTCCCGATGGCCCCCCAGAGCGGCGACTGCGGTTTGTTCCGTGCGTCCGGATCCTGCGCGAGGATGCGGGTGATGTCGTAGGGGCCGTCTCCGTGCGGGTTTTTGCTGGGGGCCGCGCCGTGCCAGAGGAAATAGAACATTCCCACGAACCGGTCCGTTCGGGGCGGGCCCACCTCGCGGGCCAGCGGCAACGTGCGGTGCAACGCATCGGTTGCCGGCCACGGGACGCCGGGATTTTCAGCCCGGCCCAGGTGAATCGTGCCCATGCCTGCCAGGAACAGCCCGAGCCCGCCAAGCCAGCGGACTCGTTGACGATGAAAACGGAAAATAACCATCGCACCGCCCAGCGTAGAGGGAAGATTCATGGTGCCACAAGCTTGCGCACGCGACCGATCAAGAAATGACGCATCGGTCCATGCGCTTTACACCGGACAATTTGTTGATGTAAACGGCCTGGTTGGGCAGATCGTCTGACGTACTCCCCGTCGCTGCTGACAGTAGAAAGCACTTGAGGACGGCCGCACGCCATGACGCGTCGTGTTCACAAGTCCAGACCAAGAGCCGGCTGGCTCGTGTTCATGTAATCTTCGGCGGAGCGAAGGAATTCTCGCCGGATTTCAAAAAGGAAGCGCTGGAGCGCGGCATCTTTGTCGCCATCAGTCTGCCAAGAAATTTTCAAGCTCCAGGGGAGCGGAATATGGCGCCCCGACGGAGCTGCGACCAATTCTTCGTCTTGGGCCATCCGGCATGTTCTCGATTTGATGGTCGCAACGCGGTTAAACCTGAATCGCCGCGGGCTTCCGCCACGGATGCGTTCCCAATTCAATTCGACCCCGCCGGGGTCGCAGATGCCCATCATCCTACACCGTGGGTGTTCACCCACGGCTATTCGGATTGTGTCCCTTCAGGACAAATGAATTGACTGCCAAGACGCGCCCCGAAGCAGGTGCGCTTCCCAATTCCTCGCCGACGCTGCGGCAGAAACGGCCTCGACCAAGACAATGTCTGGGTCCGGCCAGTGTTCGATCATGCGCCCACTCACCAAAGCGGAGGCCCTGCCCCGGCAGGGGTGGCATCGTTGTAGAATCCGATGGAAACTATTTCCCAGCCCCATTCGGGACGGCATCGTCCGGCTTCACAACCCAATCGCCGTTGCACCCAATTTTCGCCTCGGCGCAAAAGAGGGAAGATGCCGCGCCGATGGCGCTCCGGCAGGAGGAGGGAGACTGAGGACAGGGTGGAACCTGTCCCTCCCAGGGGGCCGGTGGTTCCTACCAAGGTGCCGCGCCTCCGGCGCTCCCGTTGCCCGGGGCGTCACAAGCGGCCCAAGGAGCGAACTGCGGGGCTATGGCGCGGGCGCGGGTGGCTTTTGGTTCCGCAGCCGGCCTGCCGGCGCGGGGCTGCGAGCGTTTGGACGCGTTGGAAGCGAGGGAGATTTCCTCCTCACCGCTTGGGCGGGACAGCCGGAGGTCACAACGGCGATACTCCACCTCCACCTGAAGGGGATCGCGATCTGACAAACTCTTTTATTTCCACAATGTTCGTCGGCACGCTGTGGGAAATACACCACGCAATCCAAGACTCCTTGTTGGTGGAAATGGTGGCGTAGCACTTTGGATAGGCTTTACGCTTGTCCAATACGAACCAAAATTCATTTGTGGTCAGCAAGCCACTAGCAGTGCTGTAAAAGCCGTCCAGATGTTTCCAGTAAGCCTTTCCCGAAACGAATTGGTTTGCAGTTTGCAAAGCCCGAACATCAGGAATGACGACATCAGATCCCTTCGAGCGTGGAATTTCAATCGCATACCTGTCGTTCTCCCCGTCCGGCCATCTAACCAGTTTGTATTCGTTCTTTTTCAGTCTGCCACAGCCTAGTGCAAGCGCCAAAACCAAGACTGCCAGAACAGCGGAAACAATCGTTCGTATGCGCATAACTCAATGGCTTCGCAACTGGATTTTCGTTTCGCATTTGCCTTTCGACGTGTCTCGGCAATGCTTGTTGGCTTTTTCCAACTCTTTACTGTCAATCCCGCATTTTGCGTTGGTCCAAACCCAGTTGCCGTTCTCGTCCTTCTCCTGTTGGCCTGTCCACTTGGTGATTTTCATTCTGGAAACAACCCGGCCGTAAACCCACTCCTCGTTTCCTTTCCACACTGGATTGAAGTTGCCGGATGCACAACAACACTTAATTGTACATTTGTATTTCATTCTACATGCGATGTTCGGAGCTACGTCGCCAGACATTGGAAGCCATCGCGTGCCGATTGGGAATGGGCCAATCTCACCGCCCTCTGCCCGCCCGCCTTCGCCGGGTGCAACCACTATGATCTTGATTGAAACACGAGTCAGAGCTTTGGCATATTCGCTGTTCACGTTGGCCGTTGCGTTTCCGCACGGCTGCGCTGAAAAGGGCATTTCCAGATTTCCGCTCGGACTGTTGTGATCCGATAGACCAAGTCGATCAAATCGGCTGATTGGGTTGTTCCGAATAAAGCCATGCAGATTTCGTCCCCCTCGCTCTTCGACTGGATCTCTGTTTGGCCACCTTCCTGTGCTCGCGTTGTAGTACCGATATCCGTAGTCGAGTAGATCGGATTCCTCATCCTGATATTGGGTCGAGAACCGGAAGGGATTGGTCTGGGCCATCGGCTCGGTTTCACGCAACCGCGCCGCGAACGGGCCGGGTTCGCAACGGGGGCTTTCGCAGTCACTCCTCGCGTTAACCGGCACATCAATCATGGCAGGATACTGCGCGCGTAATTGGCGAGCCATGCCCGGAGCGTGGGGGTCGCGCCATGCGTTGTCAACACCCCGAAACACCCCTGTCATGACTCTTTGAGAATGTCCCCTTTGGGACTCGCTAAAAATGTCCCCTTGGGGCGGCGGTTGCGGTAGCTACTGCCGCCACGATGGGAACATTAACGATGAGTGCGAAAGAGCGGCGACGGGCCGTCATTATGGCGGGAGTGCAAGCGGGAGAACTCAACTTGGTGGGCGCGGCCGCCGTGCTGGGGCTGAGCTACCGCCAAACCAAGCGGGTGTGGCGACGGTATCGGACCGCCGGAGACGCGGGGTTGGTGCATCGGTTGCGCGGCCGCCCCGGCCCGCGCCGCCAGGCGCCGGAGCTCCGCGCGCAGGTGCTGGCGCGTGTGGCAGCGCGGTATCCGGACTTTGGGCCGACGCTGGCGGCGGAGTATCTGGCCCAGGAGGGCTGGCGGGTGGATCACGAGACGCTGCGGCGCTGGCTGCTGGCCGCGGGCCGATGGACCGTGCGCCGACGGCGGCAACGCCACCGGCAATGGCGCGAGCGCAAACCGTGCTTTGGGGCGATGGTGCAACTGGATGGTTCGCACCACGACTGGTTCGAGGGACGGCGGGCGCCGTGCGTGCTGAGGGTGATGGTGGATGATGCGACCAACCGGGTGTGGGCCCAGTTTTTTGAGGCGGAGACGACGCACGCCAGCTACGACATGCTGGAAGGCTGGGCCAGGAGGTATGGGCTGCCGCAGAGCCTGTATGTGGACCGGGACAGCATCTATCGGTGCGAAGGGGTGGGGAGCATTGCCGAGCAAATCGCCGGGAAAAGGCCCCAAACCCAGTTTGGGCGGGCGATGGAAAAGTTGGGGGTGCAATTGATCTTGGCCCACAGTCCGCAGGCCAAGGGGCGGGTGGAACGGATGAACGGGGTGCTGCAAGACCGGCTGGTGAAGGCGCTGCGACTGGCCGGGATCAACGATCTGGCCGCAGCCAACGCGTATTTGGCGCAGACGTATCTGCCCGAACTCAACCAGAGATTCCAGGTGCCGGCGGCCAGTGCGGCGGATGTACACCAAGCGGTGCCGCGGGGGTGGCAGGAGGCATTGAGTTGGGAAGTCGAGCGGGTGGTGCAACGGGATTGGACGGTGGTTTACCAAGGCCGGTGGTATCAATTGGATCGGGCGACGGCCGGGCTGGGACTGGCGGGCAAGAAGGTGACGGTGCGACGGCTGCGGGATGGGCGCATCCAACTGGAGCGAGGTGGTGTGAAACTCCAATGGCGGGAACTGGACCGGCGCCCCCTGCGGGTGCGAGTCCCGGTGGTACCGATCCGACCCGCCGTGGGGCGGCAGAAGCCGGCGGCGAACCATCCGTGGCGGCTGCAGCGGATTGGGAGAGTGCGCAAGGGGAGGCAACGGCGGACGGGTGGCGTGCGTCGGGTGGAGTCCTCTGGTCGGCCTCCGCTCCGCTCCGGCCTCCCGGCGTCCCCCACCCGACGCACAGAGAACAACCACAGAGCCAGGGGACATTATCGTCTGAGTTCTTAAGGGGACATTGCTAAAGAGTTTTGACACACCCCGAACCACGCCGGAATGTCCCAAAGCCGCCACGACTCCACGAGGACTGGGGAGCATACGCGCCGCGCGTGTGCCGGCGGACGCCTCGTCCGCCAGAAGCGACAACCGTTCAAACACATCCTACGGTTCACCTCACTTGCCCGAGTCAGTGCTCGACGCGAGGCCCGTCGAACCGCACCCGGGGCGGGTGCGCTCCCCAGCTCTGCCCGACGCCGCTGGAAAGCGGCCGGAGACGGCCGCACTCCATGACGCTGCGCGTTCAATCATGCGCCAAGGCGAAACGCCCGCTTTCAGGCGCGCCAGCCCGCGGATGTTTTCGACAATTGGGGGCGCTGCACTGCCGCTTTCCGTGATGTCTGCCCGCGCGGCCCGCAAGCGGATTGGTCGCTGCACGTCTGGTGAACAACGTTCGGGGATGATATCCGCGCCGCGGATCAGGGAAAAGGGATCGCCGGAAATTTGGGAATGCGGGAAATCTTTTTGACCTGGCCCGCCGGCTCTGTTTAGCTGGCCCGGCGTCGCCATTGGCGGCGCGCGGATAACCGGGTATGAACCTACGGATTGCTTCACGAGACGGGCACCCGTCGGCTCGTCGCAGGATGGACGGGCGGCAACGGGGTCGCGGCTGATTCCTCATGGGCTTTTTCATAGTCTGTCTTTGCCTCGCTGCGATTGTCGGGTTGTATTTCTTCAACAATCCGATGCGCCACGGAGGGTGGTTCCTGACGCGCCGCTTCATCAACTGGTTCCCCTTGGGGATGACCTACGCGTTTCTGTACATGGGACGCTACAATCTGAATGCCGCCAAGGATGCCATGGGCGCGCTGATGTCCAACGAGGCGTTCGGGGTGATTTTCGCCGCCGGCACGTGGACCTACGCGCTTTCGTTCATCGTCAACGGACCGCTGGTGGACAAGCTGGGGGGCAAGAAAGGCATTTTGATCGCCGCGATTGGGTCCGCCGCCGCCAACCTGCTGCTGGGGGTGCTGACGTATCTGCATCTGACCGGGGTGTTGCGGATGAACCTGGTGATTACGTTCTCCGTGGTGTACGCGCTGAACATGTATTTCCAGAGCTACGGAGCGGTTTCAATCATCAAGGTGAAGGCGTATTGGTTCCATGTGCGTGAACGCGGCATTTTCGGGGCCATTTTTGGCACGCTCATTTCGTTTGGGGTTTATTTCGCGTTCGACTGGGGGCAGGCAATTGTGGATGCCGCCAAACTCCAGGCCGCCCACTCCAGCCATTGGCTGGCGCGGTTAATCCACGCGGTCTTTGCCTCGGAGCGGCACGCGGTGGACGCGACCTGGGCGGTGTTTTTCATTCCCGGATTGATTCTTCTAGTCTGGGCGTTGCTGGACATTTGGCTGATCAAGGACGCGCCCGAGGATGCGGGATTTCCCCCGTTTGACACGCACGACGCCTCATCGGGACAGATGGAGGTGGAATACACGACGTTGGACCTGCTCAAGAAGGTGTTTGCCAGTCCGGTGATGCTGTTGATTTCCGTGGTGGAACTGACCTCGGGGATTTTCCGCAACGGGATTGCGCAATGGTACAAAATCTTCGTCCGCGAATTCCCGCAGCCCGGCACGGAGTTTTTCTTTGAGCATTGGGGCTTGCTGTTGTGCATGTTTGGGATCGTCGGCGGATTTGTGGGGGGAATGGTTTCGGACAAGTTCTTTCAATCCCGGCGCGGGCCGCCCGCCGGATTGCTGTGCGTCTTGGTGTTGTTGATGGCGTTGACCATGTCCGCGTTTCTCCATTCGTCGCCCCTGATCATCGGGGTGGCGTCGCTCACCATTGTCATGTGCGCCATCGGGATCACGTCGTTGATGTCCGGCACGGCGGCTACTGATTTGGGCGGACGAAAAGCCACGGCGACGTGTTCGGGGATCGTGGATGGTTTCGCCTATCTGGGCAGCGGGATCCAATCCATCGGGTTGGGGTATCTGACCGGGCACGGGTGGTTCTGGTGGCCGATTTTCCTCATGCCGTTCGCGATTCTGGGGGTGCTGGCGTCCCTGAAAATCTGGCATGCGCTGCCGCCGGCCACACGGAAATACTTGGCGGAAGTGGAAGCGCGAACCAAGCCGGCTTGAAGCCCGATCTCGGGCGGACGGGGGAAGCTTTGGTCCGGTGGGGAAAGGATTGACTTTGGCGGAAAACCGTCAAGTTTGGTGAAGGCAACCTGTGCGCGGTGTGAATAATCGAAAACCTGAAACCCATCCGAGAATCCAGATGAACGATCCCCAACCGCCCGCTCAACCGACTCCGCGCCCGGCACGGTTGAGCCGTCGTCAATTCGTCGCCGGCACCGGGGCAGCCGCGTTTGCTTTCACCACGCTCCGCCCCACGCTCGTCAAAGGAACGGACGCGAATACGAAGATCAATCTTGGACTAATTGGCTGCGGAGGGCGCGGCCAATGGATCGCCAATTTATTCCGGAATCACGGCGGCTATAATTTGGTTGCCGTGGCCGATTACTTCCCCGACCCGGCCAATCAAGCCGGAGAGAAATTTGACGTGCCCGCGGACCGGCGGTTCACCGGCTTGAACGGTTACAAAAGATTGCTGGAACAGCCGCTTGATGCCGTCGTCATCGAAACGCCGCCTTACTTTCATCCGCAACAAGCGGCGGCGGCGGTGGAGGCCGGCAAGCATGTTTTCTTGGCCAAGCCGGTGGCGGTGGATGTGCCGGGGTGTCAGGTCATCGCGGACGCCGGACGACGCGCGACGGCCCGGCAGTTGTGTTTTCTCGTGGATTTTCAGACGCGCACGCACGCGGCCTATCAGGAAGCGGTTCAAAGGGTGCAGAACGGCATGATTGGGCCTCTGGTCTCCGCAGAGGCGAATTATCTGTGCGGACTGACCTGGGGTAAAATGGATGAACTCCTGCGGGCTGACCCGCAAAATCCGGAGGTGCGCCTGCGCGCTTGGGGTGTGGATCGCCGGCTCAGCGGGGATGTGATCACGGAACAAAACATCCATACCTTGGACGTGGTCACCTGGTTTTTGGACGCCCATCCGCTCCGCGCTTACGGCACCGGAGGCCGGGCGCGACCGTTCGTGGGAGATTGCTGGGATCATTTCGCCGTCATCTTTACGTTTCCGCAGGACGTGGTGGTGAGTTTTGCATCCAAACAGGTGGGCGCAGGCATTGACGACATCATGTGCCGGGTCTATGGCCAGCAGGGCTACGCCGACACGCATTACTTTGGCAGGGTGCTGGTGCGGGCCACGGATGATGGGTTCAACGGCGGTGAAATGACCAATCTGTACACCGACGGCGCGGTCAACAACATCGCCACGTTCCATCAGAGTATTCTGACGGGCGATTTCACCAATCCGACCGTCGCCCCCAGCGTGCGCAGCAATCTCACCACCATCCTGGGCCGCACGGCCGCTTATCGGCGCGCCGAGGTGACTTGGGAAGAAATGATGAAAACCAACGAGGCTTGGGAAGTCAGCCTTAAAGGTCTCCGCGTGTGAACCCGCAACCATGTCCAGTTATGACCGGTCGTGAACGAATCTTGAATCATCTCGCGGGCCAGCCGGTGGATCGACTGCCCGCCATGCCCATCACCATGATGTTCGCCTGCGAACGCATCGGCGCGCGGTATCGGGATTATTGCACCGATTACCGGGTGCTGGTTGAAGGCCAGATCCGCACCGCTACGGAATTCGGCTTTGACTATGTCAACACCATGTCCGATCCGGCGCGCGAAGCGGCGGATTGCGGGGCGCGGGTGGAATACTTCGATCATCAACCGGTGGCGATTGTGGAAGACGACGCGCTGCTGGCGGACAAGACCACACTGGCCCGTTTGAAAATCCCTGATCCGCTCGGCGGCGGACGGATGCACAACGGCATTCAAGCCCTGGCCTTGTTCAAGGAACGGGTGGGCCGGGAACTCCTCGTCGAGGGCTGGGTCGAAGGGCCTATTGCCGAAGCCGCCGATCTGCGCGGCATCAACACGTTGATGCTGGATTTCTTCGACGACCCGGGGTTCGTGCGTGATCTCTTCGCGTTTGTGGTGGAAATGGAATTGTGCTTTGTCAGGGAACAAATCGCCGCAGGCGCGGATTTGATCGGCATCGGCGATGCCGCGGCGTCACTGGTCGGTCCCCAACTTTACGAGGAATTTGTCTGGCCGTATGAAAAGCAGCTCGTGGATGGCATCCACGCCTTGGGGGGACGCACCCGGTTGCACATTTGTGGCAACACCCGGAAAATCCTGCGCGGCATGGGCCGGCTGGGATGTCACGTGGTGGATCTTGATTTTCTCGCGCCGGTGGATGAAGGCCGCGCGCAAATGGAGACGCAGATAATTCTGGGGAACGTGGACCCGGTGCGTGTGGTGCGCGACGGAACCCCGGCGCAAGTCACGGCGGCCGTGGCCGCCTGCCACCGGCAAGCCGGGTCGCGGTTCATCGTCGGCGCAGGTTGCGAAGTGCCGCGCGACACGCCGGACGAGAATCTGCGGGCCATGGTTGAATACGCCCGCACGCATCAACCGTAACGCAGACGCGCTTCGGAAACAGGGGAGGGTAAAATATCCACCGCCGTTTTATGGCGACGGATTGTTTTCTCGCCGCGTCAGACCAAACCCAGGTTTTGCAGAATGCGGGTAGTCGAGCGCACCTTGTTGAGCGTGTAAAAATGAATGCCAGGCGCGCCGGCTCGCAACAGTTCCTCACATTGACGCGTGGAGTATTCAATGCCGAACTCGGTCGAAGCCGCGTCATCTCCCGCTAGCTCCTCCAAGCGCGCCAGCAGGGCGGGCGGGATCGTCGCCCCGCACAGCAGGGTGATCTTTTTGATCTGCGTGACGTTCAAGATGGGCAGGATACCGGGCACGAGCGGAATGGTGACACCCTGTTTGGCCAGGAAATCGCGAAACTCGAAATACAATCGGTTATCAAAAAAAAGCTGGGTTATCACCAGGTCCGCGCCATACGCGATTTTTTCCCGGAGCCGTTCCCAATCCACATGCCGGCCGGCGTGACAGGCGGGATGCCCTTCCGGAAAACCGGCCACTGCGATGCTGAAATCGCCCGCCTCCCGTAACAATTGCACTAACTGCCAGGCATACTCAAAACCGCCCGCCGTTTGTTGGAACTGACTTTCGCCGGCGGGGGGATCGCCGCGCAAAGCCAGAATGTTGTGGATGCCCCGCGCGCGCGCCTGCGCGATGATCTCGCGAATCTGCGCTTCGGTGGACCCGACGCAGGTCAAATGCGCCATCGCCGGTAATTGATGCCGCTGTTGGATTGCCTCGACCAAGGCCAGGGTTTTGTCGCGGGTGCTGCCGCCGGCGCCGTAGGTTACGGAGCAATAATCCGGTTTCAACGCCGCGAGTTGAGGCAGGGTCCGATCAAAAAACCCGCGCTCGCCATCCGCGGTCTTGGGCGGAAAAAACTCGAACGAAACCACGGGGCGCCCCGCCGCGCGTCGGGCGGCGTAGAGGTCGCGGACCAAAACATTGCTCTGCATGGTAGTGAAGGTGCCGGCAAACCGCCCACATATCAAGCGGGCAGTCTGCCTATTCGCACGGAACGCCGGATGGTTTATTCAGTCGGCGGAGCGCGGAAGGGAGATTGGGGATCGCTGTGGCTCTCCGCAGCGGCGGGAGTCACACGCATACGGGTGCGTTTGGTTTTTCCTTGAGTGGTGGCGGAACGCACTTTGATCCATCCCTGTTCCTCCGCCAGTTCATCAAGGAACACGACCACAATGCTTTGCAATCGGCGCTTTTGCCGAAACAAAAACCAACCCGCCAGCGGCAGGCTCAACAGGATCAACCATAACCACGGCCACCGTTGTCCCAGCCAGCCCAGCAACAACACTTCGACGGCCAGCAACCCGCCGAACGCAATCCGGGCGGTTGGCGATCCGATCGCGCGCAGCCGGCAGCGCAGCAGATGTTGATCGGTGCGGGTCGGCTCCACCACGGTGGTCAGTTGCAGATGGCTCCACGGCGGGCTGTGAATTTCCACATCGAACTCGTTCCAGCCGATGTCAGCGCGGTGCGACCAGTTGCACCGTTCCAAGCGTGCCAACACCTGCCCAATGCAGGCCAGGCGGTCCAGTGGCCGGGCGCTCCAGTAATCCACGCGGTCCAACCGCTCGCCGCTGGTGCGCAAGGCAACCGAGTCCAGCGATTCTTCGGGGCCGGCGGTGGCGGGCTGGAAACCCAGCCGTCCCCGATAACGCGCCCAGCCGCGCACGATCGGTTGCAGGAAAAACAGAAGCGCCACCAAGGGACGCGACCACCAACGCACCTTGGCGCGCGGGAGCCGGGCTTGGATTCCCGCCGTCACACACACGGCCACGGACAACAGCAGGTTGATGATGGCCAGCGGCCGGAGCCAGGGGGCGACGGCGCTGAACACCCACAAGGGCAGGGTGACGGCCAGATGGAATTCCAGCGTTGTGCAAAGCATCAACAACGTGTCGGGTTCGGCCGCGTAAAGCGTTTGAAACCAACCGCCGCCGAACGGTCCGTGATAAATGATGGGCCGCCGCAGCCGCACGCCCAGTTGCGCGCTGGCGTAGATGCGGCCGCGCCACAATCCGCCGCCCAGCGAGTTGAAATACTCCGGGTGTTTGCGCACGAGCAGGGCTTCGGCCTCGCCGTAACCGCGTTGCTGGCGGAGATAGGCCGCCACAGTCGGGCGCCGGTAATGCCAAACCATGCCCGCCGGACTGAACCCGAGTTTGTATCCCGCTTGTTGCAGCCGCCAGCACACATCCACATCATCGCCGGCCCGCCGGTAAATGGGATCAAATCCGCCGATCGCCGCCAAAGCCCATTTGTGGAACACCATGTTGCAGCCGGGAATATGTTCCGCCTGCCGGTCGGTCAGCATCACGTGCGCCGGCCCACCCGGAGACGCCATCACCGCGGCCGCCACGGCGGAATCGTCCGGAGGCAGCAGATTCGGTCCGCCCATGCCCACGAAGGCGCTGTTGAGCAAGTCGCCGACGATGTAATACAACCAGTCCGGGTCCGCGCGGCAATCCGCGTCCGTGAACGCGACCAATTCTCCGGTGGCGGCTTCGATGCCCGTGTTGCGGGCCACGGACAACCCGTGGTTGGTGGGATGCCGGAGATAGCGCACGTCCGGATGTTGCGCCACAATGGCCAGCGTGGTGTCGGTCGAGCCATCGTCCACGAGAATGACTTCGTAATCGGGATAGTTCAGTTGCGCCAGCGAAGTCAGGCAGGTGGGCAAAGTGCGCGCGGCGTTGTAGCCGGCTACCACCACGGAGACCCGCGGGGTGCGCGCCAGCGGAAAATACGGGGCCGTGGCGAATGCTTGTTGCGCCGTGCGAAACGCTGGTTTGGGCGCGCGCGTCCGTGTGGTCAGCCCCATTGCCCAGTCCTCAACCGGCTGTCCATTGCGGTACCAATCGTCGGTGAACGTGAAGGCCACCGCGCCGGCCAGTCCGCCGCGAAAGGCGTATTCGATTTGCCAGGCGACCAACTCGGCTTGGGCGGTTTCGCCTTCGCGTTGGGTGTCCATGCCGAACTCGCCGAGCACGAGGGGCCGCCCCTCGGCGATCATCTGCAACCGGGCGAGATAATTGCGGAACGGCTGGCGGTGGTGCAGATAGACGTTGAAACAAAGAAAATCGAGGTTCTGCGGGCGCAGAAATTCCGTGGGCGGATAATTGGCGAAGGTGCAGAGACAACCCGGGTCTGCCGCCCTGGCCACTTCCGCCAGTTCATCAATGAACTCCGCCACCGCCCGCGCTCCGCTCCAGCGCACGATGTCGGGCGGGATCTCGTTAACCACGCTATAGGCAAACAGGGCGGGATGCCCGGCGCAAACCCGGGCGGCCCGGCGCACGGTTTCCCGGGCTTCGGTCCGGGATTCCGGCGAGTCCAGAAAGCAGAGATGTTTGTTCCACGGAATGTCCACCCACACCTTCAACCCGCGCGTTTGAGCGAGATCGAGCAACTCGCGGGGCGGCACGGTGTAAACCCGCACCACGTTGACGCCCAATTCCCGGATTTGATCGAAATCCCATTCGGCGGTTTCCGGCGGGGGATAAGGATGGCCCTGCGCATTCGGTGCGAAGGGACCATAAGCGACGCCTTTGACGAAGAATTTTTCCCCGTCCAGACGGAAGAATTTGCCATCCACGCATACGCGCGCGGGAACGGAAGCCAGCCCAGCCATCGGGTCTTAGACGTAATCCAGTTGGGTTTTCATCACATTCGCTTGGATAGCAGAGACGGGCCGTTCCAGCAAGCCAGTCGGGGCGGGTGGGCGGCAAAAGCAGTGCGTGAAAAGAATCGCTTGAACTTGGCGGGCCGGCGGGTAGTCTATTCTCCGGTGGCGCGCTTAGCTCAGCGGTAGAGCATCAGTATCACACACTGGGGGTCGCAGGTTCAAATCCTGCAGCGCGCACCATCGCTTCATAAAACTGGCAACCATTGGCGGGCGGCGTGCGCGGAGGAACGATTCCCTTGGTAATGAATCGGCGGCACGCTGTTGGGTGGCGGGTTGGTGGTGGCGAGACTTGGTGTCAAATCCGTCCTTGATCCTCATCGCAAGCGGCCAGCCCGAAAGCGGCGAACCTCTTCGTGCTTCAGTCGCTGATGGATTTGAACCACCAATGCCTCAAGGCTTTTGCAACCGGAAATAGCCTTGGCCAGTCGCCGGCAGAGCGGTGGCCGGCACGAAAATGATATTGTTCCACCGAGCTTCCATCACCGGGAGTCCGGTCGCCTGCCAGGGGCCGCCCACCGTCGGCGCGGAATAGAGGTTGAACCCTGAGACCAACGCATCCCACGACAGCCGATAGACGGTGTTGGGAGGCCGTAACCGCACTCCACCGGGGTGGTCGGCGCTGACCACCAGAACATTTTCATCTAGCGCACTCTGGCTGGTGAACAACTGATCCACCGGTGCTTCCAGACCGCTGATTTGGACGCGGGCCAGGCTGATCCACTGTCCCAAATTGGCTTCGGCATTTGGTTGGATTCCCCAATAAACATAGGCGGGGGAGGGAGTGCCGTTGAACGCCGCCACCAAGTCGGACGGCAGGGTGAAACTCACCGCAGCGCCCCCCGGCGCCGTCAGTTCTGCTTGCGCGGCATTTCCCAGGATATTGACCGCCAGATTCCAATCGCCCTGCAAGGTTACGTCGGGAAGCGTGGCGAGGATGCCTTCGCTGGTGTAACGGATCCCGTGGGCATTCGGAGCGTTGGTTTTGTAACGGAGCACGGCGGTGGCCAGGGCATCGGCTTGCTGGGTGATTTCCAGATAAAGACCGTTCGCTTCCTCATAATCCGCCCGGGCCGTCGGCGACGAGTTCTCGGTGGGGATCAAAAATAGATAAGCTATCATGCCGGCGGCGGCCCCGGTCAGTCCTTCGTTGATGGTCATAGCATAGTTAACCGTGCCCGGTCGTCCGATCCAACCGTTCGCTCCTGTCTGGGTGCGGATGCTCTGGCGTTGATCGGCTGACGCCGCCGAGGCGTTCAGTTCCAGTCCGGGCAAGGCCTCTTGGAGGACCAACGTCGGGGCGTTGGTTTCCACTTCCAGGAAAATGTTGTCCACGTAATACCAGATGTTGTCCTGGAGATTTGTCCCGCCAAAAATCAAATTGAGCCCCACCAAGTTGGTGGGCAGCGGCTGATAGAGCGGCAGTTCAAAATGCATAAAGGCATCGGCGGCCTGAGCGGGAATGAGCTGGGTGCCGATGGGATTCCAATTGATGTCCCCACCCCGCAACACCACTTGGACGGCGCCGTAATCGCCGTTGACGGACGGCGTTGAGAGTCCGGCGTCCACTTTTAGGTCGAAAGAGAGTCGCGCGTAATCGCGCGTATCGGGACTGAAATTCCACACTTGAAACACCGCCGTTTGGTTCGTGTCCGCATTGGCAAAGTCACAGAAACACAGCAGCGAACCGGAATCGGGATCATTGGCGGCGTCCGCCGGATCCCAGTACGCCGCCGCCAACGCGGTGCCCCAACCCTGCGGCACCCAGTTTTGGATGTCTTTCGGAAAGGTAAAACCAAGGGCCGGGACCAAATCTTCAAAGCGCAAATTGTCAATGTAGATCGTGCCGCCACCGGGCGCGTTGCCGCGCGCCATCACCCCGAGTTGCCAGGACGATCCGTTCGGGCTGGCAGCATCGCGAATGGCAGAGTAGTCCCAAGTGAGCGTTTCCGAGGAGGCGGCATCGGCATTGAGCCAAACCCAATTCAGCAGTTGCTCCTGGCGCCAGCCGCCCAAGGCGGTCCCGTTCATCGCCAAGACAAATTCGAGATTCCATCCCCAGGGCAGGGCGGGCCGGTGAAGGTCCACTTTTAATTGCTTATGGCGATACCACTCGAAATAGGTGGCGGGGCCGTAATAGCTGTTGGTGACGCTCCCGCTGACGACCGCTTTGTACATCCAAGACCAAGTGTCGTTGGTAAACGAGGCGGTGAAACTGTAGGTTCCGTCCGTTACCGCCACCGTGCTTTGCGCGGCATTGGTGTACGGCGGGTTTTCCGGCGGCCCGCCCGATTGGCTGCGAAACAGGGGATGCGTTTCAAACGATTCAAAGACTACGGCTGAGGCCAGCGCGACGCTCAGGGCGAAGAAGGTTGTTCCTGTGAGACAACCAAAGCGGGTGCGGTTCATAATTTTTTTGTGCGGGTCTGAGTTTTGGGTCTGCGTTTTAACCAGAATCTAGGGCCGGAAACAAAGCAATTCAAGGCTTGCATTGGGCGCCCGGATTAGCTGAAAACCGCTACCCAGTCCTGCCTCTGGCCGAAAACCAGCCGGGAGCTGTCAGCCCAATCAGCAGCTCGCCTTGGGACCATTTTCACCCCCGGTTCACTGTTGAACGGCAGGACCAGTCTGCGTTACTCGGTGAAGTCGTTGACGGATTTCAAATGCTTCCCCGCCGCCGCAAAAAACATATAAAACCCGCCGCCCAACCCAGCAGGCTCAGGCTGCCCGGTTCCGGCACCAGGAAAACAATGTTATCCACGTTGATCCGCAACTCATTGGCGTGGCTGCCCAAGTTGATTCCGGTTTGATCCACCACCTCCATGAAACTCAGCCCGGCCAAGGGGAAGACGAGGTCGTGGAACTCTCCATCAATCGGCAACGGCAAGGTGCCCGGCGATTCGAAGGAGCCGAAATTATTTTTCTGGAAGAAAGCCTGCACGTTGAGGTCGCCGCCTTCGCTGGTGCTGGTTTCGGTGGCCGACATGCGCACGATCATCTCCGCATAACCGGACAAATCGGTGGTGCGGTTGTTGAACGTGTTGCCGTTCCAAGCCGTGCCGTTGCCCCAACTGATGGCCCCGCCGTTGCCGCCGGCAATGTCTATCCATTCGAGCGATCCCGACCCGGATGGATTATGGGAAAGCCCGGTCTGATTTTGCCCGGTGTTGTTGAGGACCGAAGCCCCGTCGAAGTTGACGATGGCACCCTGCAGTCCGCCCTCCGCCGTGCCCGTGTCGTGGGTGACCAAGGTGCGCATGGTGAGGGTCTGTTCGAGCGATCGCACCTCCTCGATTGACCAGGTTACGTTCCCCTGCGCCGCGTGATTGCGGATGTTGAGCCCGATCGTGCGGACATACACCGCCTGTTCCGGGGTCAATCCCGAGAGCGGCACCCGGTAGGTGCCCATGCCCGGGGCCACGGCCAAATCGGGGCCCAGCGCGACAAAGTTACCGCCGGACGAGGCTTGAACGAAAAACTGGACGTTGATATCCGCGGTGCCGCTGTGTCCCAGATCAAATTCGAGATATTTCAAGCCGGTCAGGTCCAATCCACCGCTGGGACCGGTGGGCAATCCGCGCACGCGATTCCAGCCGTCGCTGATGGCTTGGGATCCCCCGGCGGCCACGCTGGTTTCGGTGAAGGTCAGCGTGCCGGCGGTAGAGTTCGCCAGCGTGCCTGAGGTATCGGTGGCGCCGAAGTTTCGGATCCAAGTTTGGACATCCCCGGTGCCGTCCCATGTGTAGAGTGTGCTGGGCAGTTGCCCGAGCGTCGGCAACGCCAAGCTAAAACTGAAAATCAGGCCTAAGACCGACAGGGTTAATCGTCGTTGGCCGAGGGGAGCGCGGAGATTGGGCGCGGGATTGCGGGATGGTTTGGTGTTCATGTCGCTGACGCTAAATGGAAATGGGATTTACGTCAAGATTTTTCGGGGCGTTTTGTTCGGTGACGAAAGGTTTTTCAGTTCATCCGCGCAAGCTAATTTTGGCTTGATGAAGGGAAGTGCGAAAGAACGCCACCCCCCGGACGGCCATTGGCAGGCTGGTCAGTAGGTGTGCTTGCGGTGTTTCCGCCCGTTGCCAAAACCACAAGGCACGCCACCGAAGCGGTTGAGCGCGTTTCAAATCACGCTGAAACTGAGTGACTTGCCTTGATCCGTCACGTCACCCCAGCAAGGAGGGCACGCTTCAGAACCGACCGGCGGCAAGGGTGGGCAACCGCACCCGCAAGGCGGGATCGAAGTCCGTCGGGTCTTGGTAAAAATAGTAGATGCGCGACCCCAGATCCCACGTGGTCAGGAAATACATCTGTTCGTATTTAATCCAACGGGCGGAGCCATCCACGAAGACTTGGTTCGCGCCGATGGGGACCGGTGATTTGGGTCCGCGATGCTGCGGCATGTTGGCATAAACAAACTCCCGGCCCGCCACCTGGCCGCCCCAGCTCCCGTTGATTTTACCAATCGCATCAGCGGCGAGCGTCCAGGAAGCCTTGGCTTGTCCCAGCTTGACGGGGCTGCGGGAGTAAAAAGTCCCGGCCGGGTTAAACCAGTTGGTCAAACCACCGAAATACTGGTAGCCGATGACCCATTGCGGGAAGTTGGCTTCATAAACCGGCAATCCCGGCCGGTTGGGGCAGGTCCAGACCGAGGCCGTGTTGCTCTGCACCGTTAATCCGACGGTGGCGGCGGCGGCGGCTTCCGGCGGATTGAGACAGACCTGGACATAACTATTGGCGCTGTAACGCGCTTGCAGGACCATGTCGGCATTGTCCAGCGCATAAATGTTCACTCCCACCGCCAATTGGCGGAGGTTGCTCAGGCAACCGCCGCGTTTGGCTTTTTCCTTGGCCGCCGCCAGGGCCGGCAACAGCATGGCGGCTAAAATGGCGATGATGGCGATGACCACCAGTAGTTCGATCAAGGTAAATCCGGGCGCTTGGCGCGGAGCCGATTGGTCAGTGGTTCGGTTCATGAATGACAGGGAAGGGAGCATGCCAGGTTGGACGTGAAGGGGGCCGGCGCTGTTGTGTTTGTCCCGGCAACTTTCCAGCTACCGGCAATCGCCATCGGCGCCGCATTACGCGAGACGCCGGTTGCCCTCAACGGGCGGCCACGGCTGCGCTGACTCCCTTTCGCCAACTGCGTGCTTGGTACTGCGGGTACAATCATAATGGCCTGCCGAGGCTGGAAACGGTTTAACGCTCCCAGCACCGCGTGGCAAGGGCCAAATTGATAAAGTTTGCGCGGGCGTGACTTTACCGGATCGCGCACGCACCGCGCGCGGCTTTTTCTACGAACGGTTCAGTGCGCTTAACACGGCGCGCACGGATGCCAGTTCGATGTTCGTATCCACGCCCACGCCCCAGCGCGTGCGGCCATCCGTGTGCTTGATTTGGATGTAGGCAATGGCGCTGGCGCCTTTCCCGGCGCTGAGCGCGTGTTCGCTGTAGGCGGTGATTTCAAAGTGCGGTCCGCCGGCCTGGCTGAAGCTGTTCACCAACGCCGCCAACGGCCCATTGCCTTCGCCGGACAAAACGACCGGCTTGCCATCCTGAAGCAAACGGGCATTGCATTTGACCAGGCCATTGCGGCTTTCAGTGGCAAAGCCCTGTAATTGCCACGGTTGAGTCCGCTCCACGTATTCCCGCCAGAACATGGCCTTCAATTCCGCGCCGCTGACTTCGCGGCCCAACCGGTCCACCTCGTCGTTGGCAATCGGCCCGAACTCGCGCTGCATTTCCTTGGGCAGAGCAATGCCAAACTCGCTCTCAAGCAGGTAGGCCACGCCGCCCCGGCCCGACTGGCTGTTGACCCGGATGACCTCGCGGTATTCGCGGCCAAGGTCGTTGGGGTCCACGGTCAGATAAGGGACATCCCAATAAGTGCGGCGTCCCTCGTTCCATTCCTTCAAGCCCTTGCGGATGGCGTCCTGGTGCGAACCGCTGAACGCGGTGAACACCAGTTCCCCGGCGTAGGGATGCCGCGGTGGCACCGTCATGCCCGTGCAGCGTTCATACACCCGCACCAGTGAATTCAAATCGGAGAAATCGAGTCCCGGATCAATCCCGTGCATGTAAAGATTCATGGCCACGGTGACCAAGTCCAGATTCCCGGTGCGTTCTCCGTTGCCGAACAACGTGCCTTCGACCCGGTCGGCGCCGGCCAGCAATCCCAGTTCGGTGGCGGCGGTGCCGGTGTTGCGGTCATTGTGCGTGTGCAGGCTGATGATGAGCGCGTCCCGGTTCTTGAGGTGCCGGCACATCCACTCAATCTGGTCGGCGTACACATTGGGCATGGCGACCTCCACGGTATCCGGCAGGTTCAAAATCATCTTCCGTTCCGGGGTGGGCTGCCACACCTCCATCACCGCCTCGGAGACCTCTTTTGCGAATTCCACTTCGGTGGCGGAAAAACTCTCGGGCGAATATTGCAACATCACCTCCGTGCCGGGGAGCAAGGACAACCGTTCCCGGATCATCTGCGCACCCCGCACGGCGACTTGAAGAATTTCCTCTTTGGTCATGCCAAACACGACCCGGCGCTGGGCGGGCGAAGTGGAATTATAGAGATGGATAATGGCCTTCTTGGCGTTCACGAGCGATTCGAAGGTCCGCTCAATCAAATGCTCGCGCGCTTGGACCAACACCTGCAGCCAGACGTCATCGGGGGCGCGCCCTTCTTCAATCAACCGCCGGTTGAACGTGAATTCGGTGTTGGAAGCCGACGGAAACCCGACTTCAATTTCCCGAAACCCGACTTTGACGAGGGCATGAAACAGTTCGAGTTTCTGGCCCACATTCATCGGATCGGCCAGGGCTTGATTACCGTCGCGAAGATCCACGCTGCACCAGCGCGGAGCCTGGGTGAGCGTGCGGTTGGGCCACTTCCGGTCCGGAAGCGGGACCGGAGGGAACGGACGGTATTTCTGAGACGGTTGTTTCAACATAAACTCAAAAGGTAAATCCATTGAACCACGGGCGACCGGGAATGAACATGGCGAAATGAGGCTGTGGCCCGGCAAAGTCGTCTCCGCCGGTTCCCGACCGGTCCGGAGCCGTGGCTTCACCGGGCAGCGCGGGCGTCATCCGCTCTTTGTGGCGCCTGATTTGGTTCATTCGCAATAAAAAAACACCCCACCGCCGGGCTGGCAGTGGGGTCCAGGAAATCGTCATCCGCACCTAGAACCCGACTGCCGCGCCGCTCAACAGCAGCGCGTCCGATAACAGCAGATTCCAGTTGCACTTCACGGGCGCACCCTAACCGGCGAACCGTTTCGGGTCAAATCGTTTTTTCCTCGGCGCACCCAAGGGAACGGCAGGGGACGGAAAACAAATGGCGAACGGGCGTTACTCGTGATAAATAGACGGCGTGTTTGGCTGGTGGAAGAAAAATACCGAGCCGGTGCAAGCGGGACGATTTGGCCGCTTTTTGTTACGAGATCGAATTGCTAGTGGTGGCATGGCGGATATCTGGCTGGCGGCGGATGAGGCGCGCCGCTTCTACGCGCTCCGGTTGTTGCATAACCGGTTGCGCTCGGATTTTACCGCCCGGCGGCGGTTTCGCCACGGCTGCGAGGTCCTGGCGCGCATTCATCATCACCCGTTCGTGATCAATTACCATGAGCACGGCAAAATTGATGGGACGCCCTATCTGCTGATGGAATATGTGGACGGGGAGAACCTCAAGGAACTCTACGCCCGCCAGGATCCACTTCTGGCGGAGAATGTGGCCCAACTGCTCATTGATATGGCGCTGGGGCTGGAACACATCCACGAATGCGGTTTCATGCACCTGGATTTCAAACCGGAAAACGTGCTCGTAACCCGGCAGGCGGAGGTGCGCTTGGTGGATTTTGACACCGCCCAACCGCTGCCCGCCCAACCCCGTAAAATGCCGAAAAATCCCGGCACCCCGACTTACATGGCGCCGGAACAACTGGCCCGCCAGCCCTTGGATCACCGGGTGGATATTTTCGCCTTTGGCGTTGTGGCCTACGAATTGTTGACCAACCAGAAGCCGTTCGACGGCGCCACGCCGGCAGATATTTTACGCCGCGAAAATGACCGGTCCGATTTTATCCCGCCCCGGCGGCGCAACCCGGATATCCCGGTTGCCTTGGAACGGATCATCGTCCGCTGCCTGGAACGCGAGCCGGACCGGCGCTACGCCTTCATGAGCGTGCTGGTACATGAGTTGCAGACCGCACTTTACGTTTGACCCGTCAACGGACGGCGAACGTGACGGAGCGCGCTGGCCACGGTTGGTTTCGTGGCCTGGGTGATCTTTTGCGAAAGCGTCCAACCGGTTATATCGCGCGCTGTAACCGGCGGCGGCAGCGAGCAGGGTCAATCGAAATCCGTCGGGAGTGCGGGATTGCGCCAATGTTCATACAGACGCTGTACCTGCTCCGGCAAGAGCCGCGTGCGGGATAACGGGGGCAGCGCGTCCGGATGAAAAAAATCCACCGCCGAGGTTTCGCCACTGGGCGACGGCGCGCCGTCCAGGATGTCGCACAGGAAAAAAAGTTTGTAGATGTGGAAGGGGAAAGGCGGTTCGTGCGGGTGTTTGGCCCGGTCGTAAACCGCCGCGAGCTTGCGCGCCTTCACCCGGAATCCGGATTCCTCGAAAGTCTCGCGTTCCACCGCTTCCGCGGGGGAATCGTTCACGTCCGCCCACCCGCCCGGCAGCGTCCATAACCCATCGGACGCCTCGCGCACCAACAGCACTTGATCATTGCGAAATACCGCCGCGCGCACATCCACCTTGGGGGTGGCGTAGCCGTCCTGCAGCGCAAACAACTGGCGGAATGTCGCGGCCGAGGTGGGGTTTTGCAGCGTCATCAATTCGGCGGCGATGTCGGAGGCGGTTTGATAGCGCTCGCGGTCGTAATTGCTTGTGGCGTAGGTGAGACCCGTTTGCGCCAGCGCTTGGAGTTGCCGGGCCAGTTTCCAAAGATGAGGTTCCGCAGTCATGTTCCGCCCGTCAGGGCGGAGGCATCGTGAGGGAAGCCTGAATGCCGGGCAATCTCAGACTTGAATTAGTCCCGAAAAATTCGCCGGGTTTCCCTATTTTCCGAACGAGGCGGCTTGGGTGCGGAGCAAACGAAAAGATTATCTTACTGCGTTAAGGCTTGCAGCGGTGGGGCGCCTGATTAGAGTGGAGCAGCCGCAAGGCGCGAAATCGTATGCGTGCTCACCTGATAATTTTGGCCGGTGCCGGGCTTTGCGGACTGGCGGCGGCGGGTGCCAGCGCGGACCCGGTGGTTTTGCGGGTCGGCCATTTTCCGAACATTACCCACGCGCAGGCGGTCATCGGACATGGATTGAGCCGGGCCGGCACCGGCTGGTTTGAGGCGCGTTTGGGCCCGGCGGTGGAGGTGCAATGGTTTGTGTACAACGCCGGGCCGACGGCGATGGAGGCGTTGTTGGCCCGTTCGATTGATCTCAGCTACGTCGGGCCCAACCCGGCGCTCAACGCGCATCTCCGTTCGCGCGGCGCAGAAATCCGCGTCATTGCCGGGGCGTGCAGCGGGGGCGCGGCGTTGATTGTACAGCCGGATGGCCGCATTCAAACGGATGCCGATTTCAAAGGCCGCCTGCTGGCCACGCCGCAACTCGGCAACACCCAGGACGTGGCCGCCCGGGCTTGGCTGGGAAGCAAAGGTTTTCTCGTGCGGCTCACCGGTGGCGACGTGCGGGTGGTGCCCACGGCCAATCCGGATCAGCTCGCCCTGTTCCTCAAAGGCACGCTCGACGCGGTGTGGACGGTGGAACCGTGGGTGAGCCGGTTGACGCTGGAAGCCCGGGGCCGGGTCTATTTGGAGGAAGCCGCGTTGTGGCCGGAGACCCAAGGGCGTTATGTCACGACGCATCTGGTCAGCAGCGTGCGCGCCCTGCGGGAGCGGCGGGATTTGGTCCGGCAATGGCTTGTCGCGCACGTGGAATTGACCGAGTGGATTCATCAGCACCCCGACGAGGCCAAGCGCCTGCTCAATGCGGAATTGCAGGCGGCCACCGGCCGACCGTTGCCGGAAGACGTGTTGAACCGGGCTTGGGAACATATCGAACTGACCGCGGACCCGGTGCGCCCGTCGCTGGAGAAATCGGCGGCGGCGGCGCATCGCATCGGATTTCTCCGGCAGAAACCCGATCTCACGCGCCTTTATGCCTTGGAGCTGTTGAACGACGTGTTACGCGCCCAAGGGCTTCCGGAGGTGCCGCAATGACCGTCGCCCAGGAACTCGCCAATCTGCCGCCGCCGAAATTGGTGGTTGAGGGGGTCACCAAAAAATTCCACACCCGGCGGGCCCGGGTGACGGCGCTGGATAATGTGAGCTTCACGATCCGTGAGGGTGAATTCGTCTGCCTGCTGGGTCCGAGCGGGTGCGGCAAATCCACGCTCCTCAACATCATTGCCGGGTTGGAGATGCCTGACCAGGGCCGCGTGCTGGCGGATGAGTCGCCGGTCAACGGCCCCGGCAGCGACCGCATGGTGATGTTCCAAGAATCCGCCCTGTATCCGTGGCTGGACGTGTTGGGCAACGTCCTTTTCGGTCTCAAACTGAAACCCGGGCTCACCCGGCGGGAGCGCGCCGAAGTCGCGCGTTTTTATCTCCAACTCGTCGGCTTGGAAAAATTCAGCCGCGCGAACATTCATGAACTCAGCGGCGGGATGAAACAACGGGTGGCTCTGGCCCGCGCGCTCGCGCCCAATCCCCGGGTGTTGTTGATGGACGAACCGTTCGCCGCGCTGGACGCGTTGACCCGCGAACAGCTTTACGGGGATTTACAAGAAATCTGGTCGCGCCGACGCAAGACGGTCGTGTTCGTCACGCACAACGTGCGCGAGGCCGTCTGCTTGGGCGATCGCGTGGTGTTGCTCTCGCCCAGCCCGGGGCGCATTCGCGAACAATTCACGGTGGCGCTGCCCCGCCCGCGGGACATCAATTGTGTGGAATTGACGCGGGCGGCGGCGGAAATCACCGGCGCGCTGAAACCTCACTTGAACCCTGAACAAGTTGCGGAGGCCGAATGAAACGCTGGCTTCTTCCCGCCTGCCTGTTCCTGCTGCTGCTGGTGGCTTGGGGGTTGTTGGTGCGCGCGGAAATCTGGTCGCCCCTGCTGGTGCCCTCGCCGCTGGAAGTGGCGCGATATTTTATTGATCCCGAGCACGCGCGCGATTTGTGGTCGGCCGCAGTCGTCACGTTGAAACGGTTGTTCGTGGGTTACGCCGCCGGCTTGGCGCTGGGGCTGCCGTTGGGGTTGTTGACCGCGCGGTTCCGTTGCCTGCAGCAGACGGTGGGCTTGCTGGCGCTGGGTTTGCAGACCCTGCCCAGCGTTTGTTGGGCGCCGCTGGCGTTGCTGTGGTTTGGCCAGACCGAGACGGCCCTGTTGTTCATCGTCATTATGGGGTCGCTCTGGTCCATCCTGCTCGCCACGGACAACGGCGTGCGCAACGTGCCGCCGATTTACGCACGGGCGGCCCGGACGATGGGATCGCGCGGCCTGCACACGTGGATGAAAGTGATCCTGCCGGCGTCGCTGCCGTTCATCATCAGCGGCATGAAACAGGGCTGGGCTTTTGCCTGGCGCTCGCTCATGGCCGCGGAAATTTACATCACCGTCCTCACCGGCTTCGGGCTGGGGCATTTGTTGCATTACGCCCGCGAGTTGCACGCCATGGAGGCGGTGTTGGGCGTGATGCTGACCATTGTGGGCATTGGCCTGCTGGCGGACAAAGTGCTGTTCGCGCCGGTCGAACGGTTCATGCGCCGCCGCTGGGGCGTCGTTTCGTGAGGGCGTCGCCATCACAGAGTTGACGCCCGACCAGAATTCCCCAAGATGAGCGCGCGCCGTATGACCACCGCCAACAAGATCACCATTCTGCGGATTCTGTTGATTCCGTTTTTTGTGGTTGAGGTCTTGTATTACGTCAAGACGGGCACGGAAGGCCATCGGATTGCCGCGTTGCTGTGTTTTGCCGTGGCCGCCATCTTCGATGGGGTGGATGGTTATGTCGCCCGCCGATTCCACCAGAAAACCGAACTGGGAGCGGTGCTTGATCCGCTGGCCGACAAACTCCTGCTCGTTTCGGCGGTGGTGTTGCTTAGTTTTGATCACACCCCGCATTTCGAAGCCATCCCGTTGTGGCTGACGGGCACCATCATCGGCCGGGACATCCTTCTGCTGGCGGGCTTGGTGGTGATTCATTGGATGGTGGGCCGGGTGCAGGTGCGACCCCGGTTCATTGGCAAGCTGGCCACCGTTCTGCAAATGGGCGTGATCCTGTGGGTCTTGCTGCAGCGGCGCGATGTCTGGCTGGAAGGCGTGATGATCGGCGCGGCGGTATGCACCGGCGTTTCGGGATTGCTCTACGTGTGGGACGGAGCCCGCCAACTCAGCGCCAGCCCCAGCAGTTCGCCGGCCACCCGTCCACCCCCCAAGTGAGACGTCCTTTGCCGGAAGCCTATGGTGCCAACGGGTGTGTGTTCAAACGGCCCGACGATAAAGGATGTGGAATCGTCCGCGCCGGTTCGCCAGCCATCCGAAAGATTGTCGCGATGCCGGGAACTTGGTTAACTGCCGCGTGCAACCAACGAACGCAATGGGGCGGTGGATAATGACTCTGGCCGCCGTTGGCATGGGCCTTTACAGCCTCACCGCCACCCCGTCGCTGCAACAGCCGCCCGCGGCGGCGCCGGCGGATATGCCCGCATTATCCGCCTTGTTGGTTACGGCGGATGGCAAACGGATCACCACCCGCCGTGCCTGGCATCGGGAACGGGAATCCCTCCGGCAACGCTGGTTGGATTTTTTGGGTGGATTGCCGGCCTCCCGGGCGCCGCTCAAACCGGAAATTCTGGCCACCGAAGCGTGCGATGGTTTCACGCGCCAATGGGTGCGCTATCAAGTCGAGGAGGGCGTCTTCACCGACGGTTACCTGCTGACGCCCGCGTCCACGTGGGAGAAGCGACGGCCCGGCATCGTGGTGTTTCATCCCACGACGCCGTTGCAGGCCTGCGGGGTGGCCGGTTTGGAACCCACCTATCCGGAGCGCAACTGGCAGGGATTGCAACTGGTGCGGCGGGGCTATGTCGTGTGGTGTCCGCGCAATTACATCAACACCCCCGGGGCGGATTGGGCCGGTAACGCCCGCGCGGTCGTGGCCGCGCATCCGGGCTGGACCGGCATGACCCGCATGGTATGGGACGCCATCCGCGCGGCGGATTTTCTGGAATCATTGCCCCAGGTGGATGCCCGGCGGATAGGTTGTCTGGGACATTCGTTGGGGGGCAAGGAGGTGCTCTACGCGATGGCGTTTGACGCACGGTACCGGGTGGGCGTCTCCAGCGAAGGCGGCCTGGGTTTGCAGTTCAGCAACTGGGACGCGATTTGGTATCTGGGGCCGCAGATTCGCGCGCCGGATTTTCCGTTGGAACATCATCAACTGCTGGCGTTGGTGGCGCCGCGGCCGTTTCTCCTGCTCGCCGGCGAAGCGTCGGACAACGACCGGAGCTGGGCGTTTCTGGAAGCGGTGTTGCCGGTTTACCGGTTGGAACGCGCCCCGCAAAACGTGGGATGGCTCAATCATCGCGCGGGCCACGCCTACACGCCCGCCGCCCGGGCGGTCGCCGAACAATTCCTCGATCAACACCTGGCCCATCAACCTCTGCCGACCCATCTGGACACGCTGACGGTGATTCCCGGTTCGCCGGGGTCTCCCGTGCTGCAGGCGCGACTGGAGGCGATTGACGGCGCGATACGCGCCCAGTACGGCCTGACGACGGATCAGGCGGCGGTGGGGCTTCTGGATCTGCGCCAGCAACACCTGGCCCTGATCCATCCGGACCGGCAGGAATATGCGGCGAGCGTTCCCAAGATTGGCATTCTGCTCGCCTATTTTCATCTCCACCCCGGGGCGGCAACTAATCTGGACGCGCAGACGCGCCACGAACTGGGGTTGATGGTCAAAGCGTCGAGCAATGAAATGGCCACGCGGTTTTCCCGGGAATTGGGGCTGCGCCAAATCCAGGACGTGCTGAACGCGTATCAATTTTACGACCCCAAACAGGGCGGCGGTATCTGGGTGGGCAAACATTACGGCCAGGGCAGCGAGCGGATCGGGGATCCGCTGGACGATCATTCCCATGCGGCGACGGTGCGGCAATTGCTGCGGTACTTCCTGCGGCTGGAGCAGGGCACGTTGGTGTCGCCGGCGGCCTCGCGGGTGATGCGCGAGATTTTTGCGTCGCCGGAGATTCCCCACGACAACATCAAATTTGTGAAAGGCCTGGCGGATCGGGACGTGCAAATCCTTCGCAAATGGGGCACCTGGCAGGATTGGCGGCACGACGCGGCGATCGTCTCCGGTCCGGGCCGGCATTACATTTTGGCGGCGCTCACGCGGCATCCGCGCGGGGATGATTACCTGGTGGCGCTGGCGCGGGCGGTGGATGATTTGATGCAGGATCAATCCGTCGGGAAGTGATCCGGCACGTCCAGGGGGCGGGCGTCCCTGAATTGTCCGGCCCCAGTGACACGGGCCGCGCCCCAATCGTCGCTTGTGCCGGCAGCGGGATGTCCGCATCATTGTCGCATGCCCAAAATTGCCGTAGCCATCATTCACGGCATTGGCGCGCAAAAACCGAATTTTGCCGAGCCAATGCGAAAGGAGCTGACCAAACGATTTGCCGCCCTCATCGAAGGACTGGCCACCCGACCCGCTGCGGAACTGGTCATCGAGCCGGTGTATTGGGCCGAGGTGTTGCAGGCGGAGGAGGACAAATTGTGGGCTTGTTTGGCCACGGGCAGCCGGATGAATTACAAGGCGTTGCGCCGGTTCATGGTCAACTTTGCCGCCGATGCCATTGCCTATCAACCCGCGCCGCGCGAGCGCAATGCCTACGAAAAGATCCACCAAGAGTTTGCCCGGACCCTGAACCGGTTGGCGGCCGCGGCCGGGGCCGGCGCGCCGCTGGTGGTCATTGCGCACAGTCTGGGCACGGTGATCGCCAGCAATTTTCTTTACGATTTGCAAAAGCAAACGGAAAACCGCCGGCGCCGGTTTCTGCCCGCCGCCGTGCGGCAAACCATGGCGGCGACACCGCTGACTTGGGGCGAGACCTTTACGGCCTTTTACACGTTCGGCAGTCCGATCGCGTTGTGGAGTTTGCGTTACCGGGAGTTTGGCCAGCCCATTCGCGTGCCGTCGCCCGCCCTGGCCGCGCATCATCCCCATCTGCCGGCCGTGGCCGAGTGGATCAATTTTTACGATCCCGACGACATCATTGGCTATCCGCTGAAACAGCTCAACGAGGCCTATCGCGCGGTGGTGACGGAAGATCGCCGGGTCAACGTGGGCGGCGCGCTGAGCAGTTGGAATCCCCTTTCCCACAATGCCTATTGGACGGATAACGATGTGACCAAACCCATCGCAGCCGGATTGGCCCGTCTGTGGCAGCGCGCCAACGGGCTTTGACGGAGACTGGGCGGGCCGAGGGGTGAAGCGAGCCGGAAGCGGCCAAATGCCCGGTGCCGTCGCAATTGAGAGGCCAAATCGTCTTCCTTCCGAATCCCAACCGCATCTCACGTGCAAGACAGGATGGACGGCGTTTCCCAATAAATACCGTTATCGTTATCTCCAATCCTCACCCTCAGCCCTGTTTACACAGTGTAAAATCGAGTGCGGAGGCCAACCGATTTAATCCCAAAAAAGTTTATTTTTTTCTTGCCGCATCCGCTTGGAGAGCATAAAGTCGGGCCGTAATTGACAGAATACTGGACCAAAACAACAGCTGTATTATGCAAATGACTTCAACGAAAAAATGTCTTGTTGTGATTGCTGCCGCGGCTCTCACTGCGGCCTATGGATGGGCGCAGACGCCGATTCTTAGTTATAGTTTCCCCGCGTCTTGGGATGGTACCGGGACCATGGTGACCGATCTAAGCGCTGGCGGCAACAACGGTAGCATCAAGGTCACCCCTTCCTTATCCCCGACCGTTCCTTCGTGGGCTGCCATGGGTACCCAATCGCTCAACACCAGCGGGGGAAGCATTTTGACGGATAACACGTTGCAGTTGAATAATGCGGCAGTTGCCGCCGCCGGCGGGTTTAGTTACGACGTTTCTTTTCTCTGGGATGGCACTCACCGATCGAATTGGGGAAGTGTCCAAAAAATCCTGGATTACGCCGGCACGGAATCGTTGCAACTGGTGACCTCAGACGGAGGGCAAGCGAATCTGATCATGCGGTTCGACGATAGCCAAGACGTTCTGAGCACCGTTATTTTACCGGATACCTGGTATTCGGTGTCGGTGCAATTCGATACCCAAGGCAATACGGTGGACGGCAATGGGGATCTAGCCGGGGTGGTCAGCATGGCGATCAATGGAGGCTCGCCTCTTTCGGCGGCGGCAACCAAGACCAAAAAGGGTGATGATTTAGTACGGGGCATCGGGATTGGTCAGTTGGCCTTGGCCAACCATCTGGTTTATCTGGATGGGCTGATTTATGATCCGTCTGTCTCGTTGGGTGTCACGGTGATTCCCGAGCCGACCACTCTGTCCTTAGTCGGTTTGGGGGGCTTGCTGCTGTTCATCCGCCGCAAAAAAGCCTGAGCCGAGTTTTCTCGCACACCGCAAGGATTGCCTGCAAAGGCAGTTCTTGCGGTTTTTTGTTTGGTTGAAAACGGTCTCAACGGATCGCCGCCATAAAATGGTCAGGCAGCGTTTGGCTGGTGAAAGGGATCCCGATAAAGCAAAAAATCATCAGCCTATAGCGGTTTAACTAAAACTGTGGCCGTGACGGGAGCGCGGACTTGAGCCCGCTTCCGCGTGATATCGGTCACCGTTTTAGTTGATTTGCTCTAGCCATCGGGAAGGACAGCCTGCCGGCATTAAAATATATCCTCCAATGATGCGAATAGGCGGATAGGGAATAAACCGTTTGCCCGCCACCTCGGCCGCAGCCTCATGGACCGCCACCGGGTTCAGGCCAGCTTCCACGGCGCGCGATACGTCCGGGTCAGGAGCTGGCTCGCTTCGGCGTCGTCAATGATGATTTCGCGGGCGGCGTCCCAACGGATTTTCCGGCCCACGAGCATGGCAATTAATCCCAAGTGCCCGGGAATGGCGGAGTGATGCGCGGTTTCCACCGGCGTGATGGTCGGCTGCCGCGTTTTCACGCAGTCGAGGAAGTTACGCCAGTGATTGTCGGATTCGTAAAGCTTGATCCGGCGCAGGTCATCGGGCAGGCGGCGGCGGTCGGCCCAATCGGGGTTCGACGCTTCGAAGGCGTTGCCGCGATTGACCCAGACCCAACCATCCGTGCCAATCCATTTCGTGCCGTTGCGAATGTCGTCGTGGCCCCCGGCCATGACCATCTCGACATCGTTCGGGTATTTCGCCGTGATGCGGTACTTCGTGCAGGTGTTCCAAATGGCGTTGCGGGGCGGGAACTCGCCGGTCGCCTCGACCTCAAGCGGGCCGGAGTTGTCGCTATCCATGCCCCAGTGGGCGATGTCGCCGTGGTGGCCGATCCAATCCAGCAACTGGCCGCCGCCGGTGTTGTAATTCCAGCGCCAGTTCATAAACACGCGGGTGCGAATGTAGGGTTCCATCTGGGCGGGGCCGATCCATAAATTGTAATCCAGTTCGGGCGGCGGCTCGGAAACGGCCAAATCCCAGGCCGGGGTGCCGGGCACGATCCGGGACAGGTCCTTGGGATGATCCGGCAGCGTCGCCAGTTTTTCCATCAACGCTTTGACGGTGCCCGCAAAATCGTGATGCCCCGCCGGCAATCCCACCTCCACCCGCCGTAATTTGCCGATCAATCCGTTGCGGACAACCTCCGCGCCGTAATGGAAGTTCCGTTCCGAGCGCTGCCACGAACCGGTTTGCCAGACGCGCCGATGATGTTGCACCGCCTTCACGATGGCCTGTTGCTCGGCGATGGTGCGGGCCAGCGGTTTCTCGCCGTAAATGTCCTTCCCGTTCTTCGCCGCCTCGACGGCGAGCAGCGCATGCCAGTGATCCGGCACGGCCAGCATCACCGCGTCAATATCCGGGCGGGCCATCATTTCGCGGAAATCATGATAGGGCCGGCAGTCTTGATTTTTGTAATGGCCGTTGACGCGATCCAGCGCCTTCTGGAGGTTGTTCCGGTCCAGATCGCACGCGGCGACAATCTGACAATCCTTGAACCCGAGGAAGTTTCCGGTATTGCCCGGGCCCATCATGCCCCAGCCGACGATGCCCATGGTGGTGCGTTCGGAGGGTGCGGGTTGGTCGCCCCGGCCCAGGGCGCTGCGGGGTACCAGGGTGGGCGCGGCCATGGCCAGACCGCTGAGCGCCAGAAAACGACGGCGGGTGAGGGGGGAGTGAACGGGAGTTGGTTTCATGGAATGATCAATACGCTGGGATGGTTAAAAAATGCCGGTGCGCCAACCTTCACGATAAGTGCGCCGGAGGAATGAATTGGCCGCGGAATGATTGGTGATTCTCGCCTGGACGGGGTCCCAGATCAATTTTTGGTCCGGCACCCGAACCGCCACCGTGCCCAGCAGCACCGCCTCCGTCATGGGCCCGGTTTGGGCGAAGTGCGATTCCGTTTGGGTCAACCCCAGACAGGCATCCACGAAATGATGGTAATGATCGCGCGGTGCCGGTTTGGAGCGGGGTAGATGTTCAAATTTGTCTTCCGGCAACAGGATCGGCGCGTGCCCCAGTTCCAGCAGGAGCGCCCCTTCCGTGCCGAGGAACAGGGCCGCTTCCGGTGGATAATCCTTCACCGAGTACAAGGCGCGAATGCTTTCCGGCGGATAGAAATCACCGTCAAACCATTCCACCGGGAGCGTTTTGTCCGCAGTCAGTGCGTTGCCGGGAAACGTCCAAGTAATGTGTTGTCCCTGCGGCCAGGTATCCGCCCGGCGCGCGGGCGAGTTCTTCCAAGACGCCTGCACTTCCGCCACCACCTCCCGGGGCGGTTGCAAATTCAGTCCTTTCCAGACGGCATCGAACAGGTGGCAACCGATGTCGCCCGACCAGCCGGTGCCAAAGTCCTGCCAGGCACGCCATCGAGTCGGATGATAAAGCTGGCTGGCATACGGACGGACCGGGGCGGTGCCCAGCCACCAATCCCACTGGAGCTCCGGCGGCGGCGGACTGCCCGTGTCCGGACGCGGTCCCGGCAGGCGATAATTCTCCACGGCACCGGGACGGTTGGCGCTCAGATAAACCTGTTTGATCCGGCCCACCGCGCCTTCGCGCAACAGCTGCACGGCGCTGCGTTCGCCCGGGCCCGAGGCCATCTGGGTGCCCAGTTGCGTGACCACCTTGCGTTCCCCGGCCGCCCGGGTGAGCGCCCGCACCTCCGCCACGTCGTGACACATCGGTTTCTGGCAATAAACATGTTTGCCGCGTTCGATGGCCCGATACGCAATCGGGAAGTGCATGTGATCCGGCACGGATACACTCACGGTATCCACGCGTTCCGCCTCCGCCTCCAGCAACTCCCGCCAGTCGGCGTAGCGGCGCGCGTCCGGAAACGCTTGGGCCGTCCGGTCGAGTGCGAGGCGATCCACGTCACACACCGCCGCGATCCGCACCCGCGGGTGGCGCGCCAGCGTGTTTAAGTCGTGCCACCCCATGCCCCCGACGCCAATGGCGGCGTGGTTCAGTTGGGAGTTGGGCGTTGTGGCGTGCGCGAAGGCGGGGCGAAACGCCGGGACCGACAAGCCCGCCAGTGCCGCGGTTTGCAGGAAACCCCGGCGGGTGAAACGGCGTCGGCCGGGCGCAGCCGAAGACGGTTGTGCGCGCATAACGGGAACAAAGCATGGCGCACCGGAGGACGAATTCAAGCGCGAATCTGGCGGAAACTATTTTGTTCGGCCCGGCTTCTGAATTGGCGGTTCAGTCCGGTATTCGGGGAGAATCAAGGCAGAGTCGTGTGAGGAGACAGATATTTGAACGCCTGGCCAAACAATCCCAAGGCGAAGATGCCCAACAACAAAGCCAGCAAACGCAGGACCAACCGATACCCCGGTCCAGTCAGCAGTTTCCGGGAACGCCCGGCCAGCACCGCAATGAGCACTTTGGACCCGACCAGCAAGAGATAGAAACCGAACAAAAACAACACCGCGGCAATCCAATGCTGGGCAAGAGCCGTGGCAAGGGTCGCGGCGCCCACCGTCAACCAGAACAGCCAGGGATGCGGACTGAGCAGATTGGTGAGCAACCCTTTGGACCACGACCGGGGGCGGTTCACGGCAGGCGCCGTGTCCGGAGGATTCCCCGGACGCAAGGATTCCCAAGCCAGATAAAGCACAAAAAAACCGCCGGCGAGGGAAACGATTCCCAGCAGGAATCGCATTTCCGCCAGTCGCGCCGCGAAGAAAACCGCCACCAGAATGAGCGGGGCATCCGTCAGCAGTGGCGTGAAGGCGACCTTGCAACCTTCGCGGGGGCCATGCCGCAGAGTTTGAGAAAGCACCAAGGCCAGCAACGGTCCGGGTGACAATCCGGCCGCGAGTCCCAGCAATACTCCAGTAGCCAGCGCCGTCAGCATCTCGGAACAGGCGGGAGGAGGATTTGCGCCGTCATCGTCATCAGTTTGCCGGAAAAAATGCCGCCGCCTCCCCGTGCTGTCCAGCGAGGTTTTGGGTCGCCTTGCAGCCCGCTGAACCAACGCACCTCCATCGCATTTCTGGGAGGGACAAGTTCCACCTTGTCCCCATTCACTTCGCAAACCCGCGTCCATAACCCCAGACTATGATGGAAATTCTTTACGATCTTCGGGTTCTTTTGCGGCAGAATTCTTTCTGACGAATACGCCCGCGGACGGATGCCGTCCAAAAACCGATACATTTATCCGGCGCATGAATGAACGCGCAGCGTCATGGAGTGCGGCCGTCCTCTGCCGCTTTCCAGTATGGCACTGGGTGGAATTGGGGAGCGCACCCGCCCCGGGTGCAGTTCGACGTGCCTCGCGTCGAACACTGACTCGGGCAAGTGAGGTGAACCGTAGGATGCGTTGGAACGGTCGTCGTTTCCGGCGGACGAGGCGTCCGCCGGCACACGCGAGGCGCGCATGCTCCCCAGTCGCAGTGGAGTCGTGGCGGCTTAACTGCGTCGTGAAGCAGTCGGTTAATGGCATTGGCCACTTGGTGTTGGGCGGGCGGGGTTGTTGGCATGGTTCGATAGTTGTGTGTGGAAGCTCTCCACATCCTTGTTTTATCAAAAGCGCCAGAGGGCTGGCGCAATCCAAAAGCTGGCGCCTGGACCCGGCACGCGGATGGATGAGCGCGAAGTGTCGTGGAGTGCGGCAGTCCTCTGCCGCTTTCCGGCATGGCACTGGGTGGAATTGGGGAGCGCACCTGTCCCGGGGCGCGTCTTGGTGATGAATTCATTTGTCCTGAAGGGACACAATCTGAATAGCCGTGGGTGACCACCCACGGTGTTGAACGGCGGGCATCTGCGACCCCAACGGGGTCGAATGGAATTGGGGATGCATCCGTGGGCGGAAGCCCACGACTATTCAGGTTTGACCGCGTTGCGGCCATCAAATCGAGAACATGCAGGATGGCCCAAAACGAAGCACTGACTATAGCTCCGTCAGGAGCGGCATATTTGTAGGCTCAACACCAACACCATTTCCAGCCCCGCGGGGCGGCATATTCCGCTCCTTCGGAGCTTGGATAATATCTTGGAGGCTGTGGCTATAAAGCTGTCGCACCTCCGGCGCTTCCTTTTTGAAACCCGACGGGAATTTCATCTGGCTGGCGGGCAGTTTCCATATATTGGAAGGAGTCAACACCGGGGGGCCAAATTTCTTGCGCTTTCACGAGGCTGTTTGAACAATCTTAACGATGGCCGCCGCCGCCCAACTCACGCCCATGATGGCGCAGTATCGCCGCATCAAAAGCGAACTGCCCAAGGACGCGCTGTTGCTGTTTCGGTTGGGTGATTTTTACGAGATGTTCTTCGAAGACGCCCAGGTGGGTGCGGCGCTGCTGAACCTCGCGCTCACCGCCCGCAATGGCGTACCGATGTGCGGCCTGCCGTTTCACGCCGCGAATGGTTACATCGGACGGTTGCTTCGGGCGGGACGCAAAGTGGCCATCTGCGATCAGGTCGAGGAGCCGCGACCGGGCAAACTGGTCAAACGCGAGGTCACGCAAATTTTGTCGCCCGGCACGCATTTCGATGAACACCTGCTGACCGCCGAACGGAACAACTATCTGGCCGCCATCTGCCCGGGCGGCCGGCACCGGGAAGCGGATGAACCTCCGTCCGGAGACGGCGTCGGCGCGCGGATGAGCGTGGCCCGATATGGTTTGGCGCTGGTGGATTTGACCACCGGCGATTTCAAGGTCACGGAACTGGCGGGGGACGCGGCGCTGCTGGCTGAATTGGAACGATTGCGGCCCGCGGAAATAATTTATCCGGGCGAAGCGGTGGGTTTGCCGGAATTGCTGGCGGGACGATCCCCCGCGGGCACGGCAGCCGGTGCCAAAACTGATTGGCGAAATCCGGTTAGTTCTGCCACGGGGCAGGGATGGATTCTCAACGCGTACGACGACTGGACTTTCGTCCCGGAAACTGCGGTATTCACCGTGCGCGACCATTTTCAGGTGGCCACGTTGGATGGCTTCGGGTTGAGGGATCGTCCGGCGGCCGTTGGCGCGGCGGGGGCGGCTTTGCATTATCTCACCCAGCATTTGCACCGGGACGCGAAGAACCTCACCCGGATGACCTGCTACGAACGCAGCGACTTCCTCGCGTTGGATCACACCACGCTGCGGCATTTGGAGATTTTGGAGCCGCTGCATCGGGACGCGCCGCGGACGGCGTCGTTGTTGGGCGTGATGAACCGGACGGTCACGCCGATGGGAGCGCGACGGTTGCGGGATTGGCTGACGCAACCGCTGGCCCGCGTGGACGCCATCCAGGCGCGGCAGGCCGTGGTGCAGGTGTTTGTGCAGGAGGGCGCCGGATTGGAGGCTTTCCGCGAGCAACTGCGCGAAGTCCGGGATTTGGAACGCACGATTGGCCGGCTGAGTTCCGGCAGCGGCAACGCGCGCGATCTGGCGGCGCTCCGGACCGCGCTGGCGCAGCTTCCCGCGTTGCGGCGGACGTTGCAATCCCTGGCGGGGGATCATTCCCGCGCGGCACAGGCCGCGGTTTTGTTACAGGATGCGGCGCCGCCGGGGGCGCCTTTGTTGACCGATCTCACCGATCAACTCTGCGAAGCCCCGGACTTGGTGGAATTGCTTACCCGGGCCGTGGTGGATGAACCGCCGCCCGGGGTGAAGGAGGGCGGGCTGATTCGCGACGGGTTCAGCCCCGAACTGGATGAGCTGCGCGCCGCGCAACGCCAGGGCAAGGCGTGGATCGCGAAGCTCCAAGCGGACGAAATCGCGCGCACCGGCATTCCCTCGCTCAAGGTGCGCTTCAATTCCGTGTTTGGCTATTACCTCGAGGTGACCAAGGCCAACCTCGACAAGGTGCCGCCGCATTATGTCCGCAAACAAACCGTGGCCAACGGCGAACGGTTCATCACGCCCGAGTTGAAGGAGATGGAGGGAAAAATCTTGGGCGCGGAAGAACGCGCGGAACGGTTGGAATACGAACTGTTCCAACACCTGCGCGAGGCCGTGCTGGGCCAGTTGCCTGTTCTGCTCCAAACCGCCGCGGCCCTGGCGCAACTGGACGTGATGGCGACGTTTGGCGAGGTGGCGCGATTGCATGACTATTGCCGTCCCCACGTCGGCGACGCCGGCGTACTGCACATCGTCGAAGGCCGCCATCCGGTGCTCGAACAGCAATTGACCGAAGAACGTTTCGTGCCCAATGACACGGGGTTGGAAAGCCGGGCCGGGGATTTGCCGGTTACGGCGGCATCTGACGAAGAGACCGTTGTTCACACCACTGCGGATGCCGCGGGCCCCCGTCCAGCCCTGCCGCAAATCGCGTTGATTACCGGACCGAACATGGCCGGCAAATCCACCTATATCCGGCAGGTGGCGTTGTTGACCTTGCTGGCGCACACGGGGAGTTTTATTCCCGCCCGGGAAGCGCGCGTGGATCTGGTGGATCGGATTTTCACGCGAATTGGCGCGAGCGACGATCTGGCGCGCGGCCAGAGCACGTTCATGGTGGAGATGAGCGAGGCGGCGAACATTCTCCATAACGCCACCCCGCGCAGTCTCATCATCCTCGATGAAATCGGGCGCGGAACGAGCACGTTTGACGGGTTGAGTCTGGCATGGAGCATCGTCGAACATTTGCATAATCAAGTGGGGGCCAAAACGCTGTTCGCCACGCACTATCACGAGCTGGCCGAGCTGGCGCTGCGCCTTCCGCGCTTGCGAAACTTCAACGTGGCCGTGCGTGAATGGCACGATCAGATCGTGTTTCTGCGCAAAATTGTCGAAGGCGGCAGCGACAAGAGTTATGGGCTGCAAGTGGCCCGGCTGGCGGGCGTTCCGCCGACCGTGGTGGAGCGCGCCAAAGTGATTCTTGCCAACTTGGAGGAATCGGAACTGACCCCCGAAGGTAACGTGCGCCGGACGCGCCGCCAGCAAGACCGTGAAAAACTCAAGCACCTGGCGCCCGCGCCGCAGATGGATTTGTTTGGGTGAGCAGTCGCCGCCGGGGCGGGGTGGAGCGGCGTTTACGCGGAGCGAATCCGGGCGAGCGCCTCGCGGATGCGAGTGATCTTTTCCCACGTCGCCGCGCTGACCGTTTCCGGGGCGGACGCGACGGAATCCGGCATTTCCGCGTTGTTAATCGCGGTGGCAACGAACCAGTGGTCGGCCAGGAATTTCTGTTTTTCCGAGGCGTCGGCCAAGCTGAACAAGCCCGCGTAAAACCAAGGTTTCGGATCTTCCTGGGCGGGACGCTCATGGACCAACCGATGCGCGTGAAGACAGGAACGGCGCAGGCGGTCCGGATCAGTTTGTTCCAGATGTTCCAAGTAGGCGGTGGCGTTGCGGTCCAATCCTTGATGCACAATCCAACGCGCGTTGACCCGCCGCGCCCACGCGACGTAGTCCACAGCCGCATCCGGGGCGTGGCTGGCGGGGGGCGATGAACCTGACGCCGGCACGATGCGGAATTACGGAACGGCGTTGCCGGTCAAAATACTGGTCGCAGTGGCGGGGGACTTCCGCTCGATCAGCCGCAGGACACGCACCCGAATGCGGCCCTGGGGTACGGGCCATTCAAAGGTGTCGCCCACCCGGTAGCCCAGCATGGCCATGCCCAGCGGGGCGAGAATGGAGATCCGCCCCTGATCCACGTCCGCATGTTCCGGAAAAACCAATGTGTAGGTGAACCGATCGCCATCCTCCAGGTCTTCCAATTCGACGGTCGAGTTCATCGTAATCACGTCCGCCGGCAGTTCGGTTTCGGAGACGATGTGGGCGCGCTCCAGCTCGGTGCGGAGCCGCTGCAAATTGTCGGCGTCCAATCCCTTTTGCAGGGGGACCGATTCCAGCAACGGCCGCAGTCGGCGGGCGTCGTTTTCCGTGATGTAAATGGGCAATGTCATAGTCATTTGAGCCGGGTGATGGCGGCGTTAAGAAACCGCCGTGGGGCGCATGCCGCGCCAAGTGAATAGGTAATAAAACAAGATTCCGGAGGCTGTTGCGTGGGATTCCCGATGCGCCCAGCCCCCTCAAGCCCGGGAGGCGATCAGGCGGTGCGTGTTCCGGCCACACGCCAGCCCGCGCGTCCGCGGATCGGCGTCCGTCGCGGTCTGATTCGTTTTGTTGGTCCGGCCATTCACGCCTCCCACTATATCGGCTTTCCCCATCAAGGCAACCCCGCCGGGGAATAAAATTGAAAAAATCGGCGCCGTTGACGAAGAACGGGGCCTCCGTTCGGTCGCCTGGCGTGAGGTTTTTCGGAAGAAGAGTTTTTTGCATCGCCCAAAATTTCTGCGCCACTACCCGACGTTGAAGCTAAACCGCCGATGCGAATTCAGTTCCCCGCGAGTTTTTTCCGCGTTAAAGGTGTCCCAGGAATTGAAGAACGTTTCGCCGGGCCAGGGCCATGATGGTGCCTTGGGGATTCACGCCGGGGGCGGTGCAGAGCAGGCTGGCGTCATTAATCCGCAGGTTGGTAAAACCGTGCAGGCGCCCGAAAGAATCAGTGGCGCAGCGTTTACGGTCTTCCCCCATCGGACAAGAACTGAACAGATGAATCGTCATCAGATTGCCGGCGCCGACGGGAAGGCTTTCAGGGATTTGCCGCAGCGCATCGGGATGCCGCAACGGCGCGCTGCCGGTGACGCACGGGAAAATGGTATCCGCTCCCGCCGCGAACAGCGCCGTCGCCAGCTTGCGCCAGCCGTCCGCCAGATCGCGCCGGTCACGGTCGGTGAGGGTGTAACGAACCAGCGGATCGCGGTAGCGGGGCAGTTCGCGCACGTGACCGGAACCGTCCCCGGTGATCATGGCGTAATAATTCGCCAAGTAAGGCCAGGTGCGGCTGACTTCCGCGCCGTGCGAGGGATGCTCCAGCAAACCCAGCGCCAGGTAGGCCGGCGAACTGATGGAACAACCAAAGGTGAGTCGGGGCGCAAACTCTTTCACCTGATGCACCGGCACACCCATCGCCGCGGAATTTACTGTCGTGGGAAATTTCGCCACCAGTTTGAGCGTGGGATGCATTCGCAGCACGTTGCCGATGTGTTGGGTAATGCCGCTGCGCCGCAGGAGGGCCGGGGTTTGCACCGCGCCCGCGCATAGAAAAACCGTTCCGGCGTGGATCTCGCGCGGGGCGCCGTCCGTTCCCTGCGCCTGCAACACCCACGTCTGTCCTTCCGATCGCAGCCGGATGACCCGGGTTTCCGCCAGCAATTTGCCGCCCGCCTTGAGAAACCGCGGAATGAAAGTGGCCGTCATGGATTGGCGCGGATCGGCGGTTTTTACGGTGGCCGAATGGGAATCGCTGCCCGTTTCCGCGGGGCGGAACCAACGCGGGACTTCGAGCGAGCGCCAGCCCAGGTGCATGGCGCCGTCATGGAGTTTCATCGAAGCCGCCGGCGCCGGGCCCGTCAGTTTTGACACGGATAAATCGCGCTCGTTGAGTGCAAACAAAGGGGCCAGATCTTTTTCCATCAGGGCTTCGACCAGAAATTCGCGGCGCCAGCGCGCCAGGATTTCGGGCGGCGTGCGGTGGTAAAGGCCGCTGTTGATTTCGCTGCCGCCGCCCACGCAGCGGCCCTCCACATAAGCGATCTTGTCGGCGCCCCAAGCCACGGTCAGCCCGCCATGGCGATATTTTTGCTCCATCTCCATCCGGGAAAACGGACGGCACGAATCCAACGGCAAAAAGGGGCCTTCCTCGATCAAGCACACCTCCCGCCCGGCTTCGGCCAGCAGGCAGGCGGTGATTGCGCCGCCGGGACCGGAGCCCACGACGGCGATGTCGCAACACAATGGCTGTCCCAGTGCGGGCTGAAAGGTCGGTATTGATTTGGCCGGCAACGCAGCGGGGTAAGACTCTTCGGCGGTTATGGTTAGCCGGTCGTAGAGGGCCAGCGTGACCAGACTTTCGTGAAACCGGATCAAGTCCCGCTGCGGCCCCCACGCGCCGAGTTTCCAAGCCGCAATCCGCCAGTGACGTTGTTCCGGGCGTTGAGTATGAAAGCGCCGGCCCCGGAGCAGGCCGGTGAGATCGAAACCGAGCGTGGCGGCGCGCATCGGCCCCCGCAAATAATCCGGCAGCCGCGCCTGCTGGCGAAGAATGAATTGGGCGAGATCGTTGTGGGGCGGTTGCAGGACGGGATCCCCGGACGCGGCGTGTCGTTCGGCCAGGGAATAGGCCAGCGCCGACACCGTGTCGTGAAACCAATTGGACCACCGTGAACCCATGTGCGGCACTCAGCGAGGCGTCCCCAAGCGACTGGCCCCAACGGGAGCGCGTCGCACAAACGAAGCGGAGGGAAGGGCAGGGCAGGGTGACGGGGGCCGCTTCTGGATTGGCAACTTAGCCGGAACGATGCAGTTGATCCAGGTGGAACGGCCAACCTGGCCGTTCTGGGCGGCAACCTGCCGCCCAGCCGAGCGCACGGAGATCGCACACCATTGGGTTCGCACTCTTTGCGTTCGGCTGTCGGGCTGGTAGCCCGACAGAACGGGCCAGTGGCCCGTTCCACCCAAACTCCAATCGAATCGTTCCGGCTTAGGATGGTTGTTGGTCGGCATCTTGCGCATTGCGAATTTCAACACCCCGTCGCCAGCCAAACCACCACCAACATCAACGCGCCCACGACGAAGCTCACCCAGTCTTTGAGGGCGAACACCACGGGATCATCAGGCAGGGCGCCGCGGTGGGCAATCAACCACACGCGGCTCACCCAGAAAAGCAACAGCGGACAGAGCAGCAGCAGCCCGGTGGGATGCGCGTAAAGCACCCGCACGTCGGGGCTGTTGACGTAGAGCGCGAGCACCAGCGCCGCCAGCCAGCCGCTGCCGATGCCGAACGTGGCCACCAATTCCAAATCGTCGGCCCGATACCCACGGCCCGCCGCGTTGAGTTGCTGACGCTGGCGCAACCCTTGTAATTCGCGAAACCGTTTGACGAGGGCGAGGCTGAGGAAAATGAACAGCGCAAACACGAGCAGCCACGCCGAATAAGGAATGCCTGTGGCCTCGTGACCCGCCACCAGTCGGAGAATGTAAAATCCCGCCAGCACAAATACGTCGAGCAAAACGATCTGTTTGAGCCGCCACGAATAGACCAGGGCCAATCCTGTGTACGCGGCCAACACCCCGACCACCGGAAGCGATGCCTTTGCCGCCAGGACAAACGCCAGCGCAAGCAACACCGGCGCCACCCCCAACCCCACCGGCAAAGGCAAGACGCCCGCCGCAAACGGGCGCTGCCGCCGCGAGGGATGCGCGCGGTCGTGGTCCAGGTCCAGCAGGTCGTTCAACACATATACCGCCGAGGCGCCGAGCGCGAACGCCGCCATCGTCCACAGAGCCGGTTGCAGACAAGCCGGATCGGCCAACCGGTGCGCGGTCAGCAACGGCACCAAAACGATCAGACTTTTCAACCACTGATGCGGGCGCAGGGCCTGAATCAAGGCCGGCAACCAGGCGCGTTGGCAATCAAAGGTGGGGCCCACTTTGGTGATGGCCGCCGCGCGGCGAAGGAGGGCGGCACTGCCGTTGACAATTACCGCTTCGCGTCCGTAAGGCCATACCGCCAGGTCCACAGCAGAATTGCCGGCGTACACGAAACCGCCTTGCCCAAAGCGTTCCGCCAGTTTCCGGCCTTTGGTGTCGCCGCGCAGGTTGGTGCGGCCGTCGCTCGCGAGGACGGCGTCAAACAAACCGACGTAATCCGCGACCCGCTGGGCGGGCGCCAGGTCCGAGGCCGTGACCAGATACAAGGCGCGCCCCGCCGCGCGTTCGCCGCGCAGATAGGCGAGGAAAGATTCCGTGTAGGGCAGGGCGGCGACTGGCACTTCGATCCGCCGCGCCAGTTGTTGTTTCAAATAAGCGCGGCCCCGGCACCACCACGCCAGAATGGCCAACAGGTAAAAGGGATTTCGCCGCAACGCCCGGACGAGGCTTTCCCACACCATGTCGGTGCGGATAAGCGTGCCGTCGAGGTCCACGCAGAGCGGGACGACGGCGCGCGGGGCGGCGGTGGCGGGCGGTGTGGACATGGCGTCGCGTCGCGCGGGACACTAGCCAACCGGCGGGGGGTTGACAAGCTCTCCGCGTCTGGAAAGCTGGGAGGCCGATGCTCAACAAGCTGCGTCATTGCCCGGGAATCGTCATCGCCTTGGTGCTGTTGTGGAAGGCGGTCCTGCTGGTTTTCACCGCGCAACCGGTGCCGGCCAACGACTCGTTCTTTTACGATGGCGCCGTGGTGAACTGGTGGTGGCACGGGCAATACTGCAACCCCTCGCTCGCCAACGCGCTGCCCATCTCGGGCCGGGAAATCTTCACCGCATATCCTCCGCTCTATCAGTTCGTCCTCTGGGGTTGGTTGCAAGGCGCGGGGCCGTCCGCCCTGGCGGTGATGTGGTTGCACTTTCTGTTGTTCGCGCTGTATGCCGGATTGCTATTGGCCGCATTGCGCGAACTGCGCGTGCCCGCCGGCGCGGTGCATTTTGCCAGTCTGTTCCTCCTGGGCATCACGTTCCATGACCGCCCGGATTCGCTCGCGCACGTGTGGGGCATGACGGCGGTTTGGGCTTGGGCGCGCGCATATCGAACCGCGTCCGGGCCGGGCAAATTCCAGTCCTCCAGCCGATGGCTCGGGCTGGCGGCGGGCAGCGTGGTCTTATGCCTCGCAACGAGCCTGCAAATCGGCGGCATCTATTTTCTGCTGATCTCCTTGGGGCTCTGGCTTGGACCAAGGGCGATGCCGGCGCGTTTGCCCGCAGTCGTCTGGACGGGAATGCTGATGCTGCCGGTCTTGTTGATGGCGGGGGTTAAATTCGGTCAGCCGCAATGGTGGGCTGGGTTCCAAGAGCACGCGCGGCAGACGCCCTCGCTGACTTCCTGGCGGCTGCCGGACCTTCTGGAAATCATCAAAATTGTGCGCAGCGTCCCCGGGCTTCTGCTCGTGCTGGCGCTTCTGCCGATGGCCGGTTGGGGAGGGCGTCCGAATGAACCGGACGCTGCGGACCCGCGGCAAAAGACCATTTTACTCTCGGCCAGCCTCGCGGCGGTCGCCGTGTTGTTGCTGGCCTTGTGTTTCCTGACGGCCAACCTCGTGCTGATTGCGGCTTATCTGCAACCGTTGGTGGTGGGCGTTTTCCTGGCGCAGTGGGCGGCGGGGAAAATCCCGCGCTGGCAAACGCACGCGGCGAAGCTGGTTTTGGTGCTGGCGGTGTTGCTCGTTTCCGTGCGGGCGATTGGTTTGACCACGGTTGGAGTGGCCTGTGCGCGGGATGTGGATTACGCCGCCGCCCGAAGTGCGGTTGCGCGGGAACTGGCCGCGCTGCCGGAAGACGCTGTGGTCGGTGTTTCGGCCGCATATCTTTACGATGCCTGGCCGGAGGCGCGCCGGCTGCGGTTGATTCATTCCGATTGGTTCGGTCCGGCCAGGAAAGATCAACCCCATGCGGCGATGGACGCCCTGCGCGCCACCAAACCGGCCTGCCTGATACTGACCCAGTTTGATTACTATCGCCGGTACACCCAATTGCTAGCCTCCTCCGGGGATTCCGTTTCGGCGCGGGTGGAAAATCTGGCTCACGTGCTCCCGCCCGACGCCTCGCCGCGCTGGCAGCGCGTGGTGCAACATGTCGCGTGGGCTCCCGTCATCGTGACGCTGACCTGGCGGGAAGGGCCGCCGGCCGCCAACCCGCCGGACTGAAGACGGTCGCGCTCGGGCCGGGGGCACGATGTCTCCGGTCTTTCCCCCGGGTGGAACATTTTTTTGTTGCAGGAGGGAAGGAAAAACCTAGAATTGCGCCGTAAACAGATCCAGAAGCCCGCCGGTAGCGGGGCCGGATGATTGGTGCTGATGAATAAAACAAAAAACCTAAATCTGAGAATCGAGAAAACTTCCATGAAAACTGTTTCCCTGACAAAGCGTTTTTCCTTGGGCGGCTTGGCGGTTGGGCTGGGCCTGCTGTGCCTGGCTTCCACCCTTCAGGCGGTGCCTTACGCCTCCGGCGTTGTCCGGAATGGCAACACGGTCACGTTTATTTTGAACCACGATGCGGAGGGCTTGGTGGTCCTCCGTGACGGAGGCAACCCGGTCTATCCGGGCACGGCGGCCGGTGAACTCAGTTTCGACATGACCGGTTATACGTCCTATCAAATCATCGTCACCGGCAACACCGCAGTCGGGTGGGCCCAGTACGTTCCCGATGGCAACGATCGCAACATTGAGTATCCCTTCGGGGTGTCCATCAACAAAAACCCAGCCAGCCCCAACTTTGGGAAAGTGTACGTTTCCAGCGCCCGGGTGGGAACGACGGCTTTGGGCCGCGTCTGCGGAGATGGTATTTACTTGTTGCGCGCGGACGGGGTGGAGATTGATTTCAAGGACGGGGGAAGAACTTGGATTGGGGATTCCGCACCCTACCGGAGCACCATCGGCCCGGATGACCATCTGTACGTCGCGGATCTCTCAAACCATGTCGTGTTCGAGTTCAACGATGACCTGTCGGCCGTGACGCAATTAATTGATGGCTCCAACCGCACGTACGGCCCGGCGGGCGCGGCAAATAACGCAGACCAATATGTCCACAGTGTTTGGGTGACCGGCACCCAAGCCGGCGGCGACCGGAAGATTTATCTGGTCAATGGCAATTATTACGATGTCGCCCGCAAGGGATTGATCATGTACGATCTCGGAAGCAACGCCACGGCGACGCCGGACGACAAAGGCACCCAACTGATCGGCCCCCAATTTTATACGTACTATCCTTACGATGTGGCGCAGGACAGTGAGGGCAATTGGTATTTGAACCAGTACCGCGCCTCAACCGGCCAGGCTCCGGCCATTGATAAATTTAACGGTTCGATCATTCCGAACCAGACGCCGATTTGGTCCACGGGAAGGGATTATACCTACACGTGGGGGTTGGATATTTACGAGCCGGGCAAGCTGGCGGCGGTGGGCCAGGCGTCCGGGGGTAAAGTTTATATCTTCTCCATGAACACCGGCGAGTTTTTGGAGAGTTTTACTGCGGGGAGCGCGCCTCGCGAACTGGCCTTTGATGCCGCCGGAAACATCGTGACGGTTGACAACGCGGTTGAATTTGTGCGGTTTTGGTCGCCAGGTGGTTACACCATCGCCATCACCAGTTGGGATGGTACGAAAGCGGCCTTTGAATTGGTCAAAGCTGCCAACGAAGTCAGCGTGACGGCCACGACGCCTGAAGCCGCCGAAGCCGGGCCCGTTAACGGCGTGTTCACCATCACGCGCGCCGGACTTGCCAGCGAACCGTTGACCGTCAACTACACGTTGAGCGGGACGGCGGTGAATGGCGAGGACTATGTTCAGTTGTCCGGGACGGCGGTCATTCCGGCCAATGCCAATTCGGTGGACGTGGTGGTGACGCCCATTGACGACGCGATTCCGGAATTGCCGGAAACCGTGATTCTGACCCTGGCCGCCAGCGATGATTACGGCATCATGCCGCCTTCCAGCGCCACGGTGGTGATATTGGATAATGAGACGCCGGAGCTACGGGTGGTGTCGCTTTCGACGAACGTGTATGAGCGGTTGAGCGGGGATTATGCGACGCTGGTGATTCAGCGGTATGGGGACACGAATTTGTTCCTCCAGGTGGACGAGTCGAATTTGACGTTTTCGGGCACGGCGGTGAAGGATGTGGATTACCAGGTGGATCCGTATTACGCGGCGTTTCCGTTGTATCTGGAGCCGGGGGCAGTGAGTGCCCGGGTGCAGATTATTTATCCGTTGGACAACGACGTGGTGGACGGGGCGCGGACGGTGACGGTGGGGATGCAGGCGGGGTCGGGGTTTACGGCGGCGACCAACACGGTGACGACGACGATTGTGGATGACGAGTGGGGCCCGGAGACGGTGGTGTTCCGGGAGACGTTTGACACGCCGGCGTCGGCGAACAACTGGACGGTGTTTTTTGCGGACACCAACGCGGTGAGTCCGGTGATGGATGGGACGGTGGAATTTGGGCAGGATTACAGTTGGTTTGGGATTCCGCCGGCGCCGGGGGCGACGGACACGTATGGGTTGTATTTGCAGGCGAACAAGGATGGGGTGCCGGCGGCGGCGGCGATCAACGTGTATCCGAAGGGGAAGGTGTTTTCGGGGAATTACGCGTTGCGGTTTGACATGTATATGATTGTGGGGCAGGCGGCGACGACGGAATATACGTTGTTTGGGATCAATCATTCGGGGACGAAGACCAATTGGTTCCGGAACAGCGCGGGTGGCGTGCCGGCGGGGTGGACGTTTGACGGGTTGTTTTACGGGGTGGAATCGGATGCGGCGGCGTTGGGGGATTATGTGTTGTATAGCGCGCCGACGACGGCGGGGAACAATCCGACGCCGTTGACGCCGGGGCGGAATGCTTCGACGCTGGCGCAGGTGTTCAAGGCGCCGCCGTTTGCGTATGCGGGGGCGCCGGCGAATGGGAATGCGCCCGAGTCGCCGAGCTGGGTGGATGTGGAGGTGAGCCAGATCAACGGGGTGGTGACGTTGCGGATGAACAAGGTGGTGATTTTCAGCTACACCAACGCCACGCCGTATACGTCGGGGAACATCATGCTGGGGTATACGGACGCGTATGATTCGATTGGGAGTCCGTTTGCGGGGGTGGTGTTTGACAACGTGCGGGTGGTGCAATTTCCGGCGACGTCGCGGCCGGCGATCACGGGGATTGTGGTAACTGGGGGGAATGTGGAGATCACGTTTACGGGGGAGACGTCGGATGCGGCGGGGGCGTTTGGGTTGCAAGCGGCCGGGACGGTGACGGGGGCGTATGGGGACGTGACGGCGACGATCACGGTGGTGAGTCCGGGGGTGTTCAAGGCGGTGCGGGCGGTTGCGGGGTCGGAGCAGTATTACCGGATCAAGCGGTTGTAGTCTCGCGATTAGCCCCTTGTGAAGCGGGCTAGGATCAGGGCATCGGCGCGCGCCGCCGGTGCCCTTTTTCATGATAGAGGAATGGGCTTGACGGCGAAGGAAGGGGCGTGGGTGGGAGCCGCCAAAAGGAGTTTTATCACCCCGCTATTTCTGGCAGATTTTCCCGGATGAAATGCTTGGTTACCGGCGCTTCCGGATTCATCGGCGCCAACCTCGTGCAGGCGTTGTTGGCCCGGGGACATCAGGTCCGCGCCTTGGTGCGTCCGCCGGCGGATTTGCGCGGGCTGACGGAGGCTGATTGCGAGCGGGTCACCGGCGACATTTTAGATCAATCGGTTTTAACGACAGCCTTGCGGGGATGCGACTGGTGCTTTCACGTAGCCGCAAGTTATCACTTGTGGTTGCGGGATTACGCGCCGATGTATGCAACGAATGTCACGGGCACCCGTCAAGTGCTGACCACCGCCGCCGCCGCCGGGTGTTCGCGCATTGTTTATACCAGCACGGTGGGCTGCCTGCGCCTGCCGCCAAGAGGTGCGAGCGCGCGCCAACCTACCGACGAGTCCGCCGTCGCCAGCGAGGCCGAGATGAGCAATCATTACAAACGGTCGAAATGGCAGGCGGAACAAGTGGCCCGGGAACTGGCCGATCAGGGCGCGCCCGTGGTGATTGTTAATCCGAGTGCACCGGTGGGGCCGCGGGATGTGAAACCCACGCCGACCGGGCAGATAATCGTGGATTTTTTGAATCGCGCCCTGCCCGCCTACATGGATACGGGATTGAATTGGGTTCACGTGGCGGACGTGGCCAACGGGCACATTTTGGCGGCGGAAAAAGGGCGGGTGGGCGAACGCTACATCTTGGGCCACGCGGAGGGAAATTGGACCATGCAACAAACATTGGCGGTGATGGGCGAATTGACGGGATTGCCCGTGCCGCGGTTTCGCGTGCCGCACGCGCTGGCCTTGGGCGCGGCGTATGCGGGCGAGGTAATGGCGGCCGTTACCGGCAAACCGCCCCGCGCCCCGCTGGCCGGCGTGCGCATGGCGCGCTATAAAATGTGGTTTGACCCCGACAAAGCCATCCGGGAACTGGGCCTTCCCCAAACGCCCCCGCGCCAGGCCTTTGCCGAGGCCATCGAGTGGTTCCGGACGCATGGTTATGTGAAGCGATGAAGACTTGGACATTGATTGCCGGGATTTTTCTGGCGGCGGGTCTGGGCAGTGGTTGCCAGAACCGGCGTGATGCGCTGCCACCACCCACTCTCGGCGTGTCTCCAAGGCAAACCCCGGCGCCGTTTGAAATGGCTTGTTTGGCCAAACCCGAGGAGGACGATTCCCTTCCTGACTTGGTCCGGCGGCTGGCCCCGTTGATCATTCAAGAAGTGGTATCTCCCGATGCGTCAAGCCGCGCGCTTGAACCGGGGTGTAAAAGCCTTCCGGCCGAGGTTTACTTTGCCGTCGGGGTCGCCCAGTTCCAAGCCGGCCCGCGAATCCAAGTGACCTACGGCTGGCCGGTAACAACGCCTGACGGCAGCGGGCAGAAAAGGGCCATGCAAGGCGTGCGCATCACGCTGGATGCCGGCGGACAACCGGTTCTCTGGCAAGCTTTGCGGGAGACAGACGGCGCAGGGACGATCTTTGTTTCGCGTAATTTGGAGGCGGCCGCACTCGCGGAGTTTGGCGGGCGGGAGACTGGCAGAACATTCGCCTTGGAACGGGGGATGCGCGCCGGTGCGGCTTTCCGGATTGCGGCCCTGGTCGAGGATGGTCCGGTTTTAATGGGGCCTATTTTGTATGTGCGGGCAAAAACCCACGACCTGATGACGGTCGGCTGCCGCTGTTCGCCAACGCAGGCGCGCCAATTGGCGGGACAACAAACCTACCGTTTGGTGCCCGGGGACCAATACATCGCCCGTGCGGAGGAAAACCTGAAGCAGGTTGGAGGATCGCCGGCGGACGATCTCGATCTGTGGTTGCGTTTGCCGGCGTCGTTTTGAAGTGGTGCCGATGGAGGGAATCGAACCCCCAAGCCCTTGCGGGCACCAGATTTTGAGTCTAGCGCGTCTGCCTATTCCGCCACATCGGCTCTGCGGATTGACCGTTATCGGCGCCCACTGCTCGCTCCGCCATGTCGGTCAATACGGGTCGCAACATACCGTCAGCGCCGCAACCAACGCAAGCATCCAATTTTTCGTCCACGCTGTTGCTTCGGGCTACCGCGCCGGGACGACATCCCGGTTGCCCGTCAAGACTTCGCGCACTTCGCGCTGCACTTCGTAAGGCGTCCAGACATTGCTCCGCCAGAGATGCACCAGGCGCCCATCGGGACCGATGAGTGCCGTGCGCAGGTCGTGGTTGATCAGACCGCCGACGTTTTCATGGATCAACCCAAACAACGCGCCGGCGTAATCGGTTTGTTCGCGCGAGCCGGTGGCAAACGTCCACGTCTGAAAATCCGCCTCATGCCGGAGGCCGTAGTTCCGCAGCACCTCCGGGGAATCGAACTCCGGATCCATCGTGATGCTCAATAGTTGGGCCTGATCGCCAAACTCGTCGCGGAGACGCTTTTGCAGGTCGCTGAAGTTTTGTGTGAGGCGCGGACAAAAATTCGGCAGGGGACAGCGGGTGTAAATAAACGTCAACACCAGCGCCCGTCCCTGATAATCGGCCAGATGAATGGCGCGGCCCCATTGATTGGTCAGCGTGAAATCCGGCACCCGTTCGCCGGTTTGGACGCGATCCAATTCGCGATCGGGGGAGGTCGGGGATGCCACCGCCTTTAAGCTGGATTGGTCGGCGGTTACTTTTTCGATGCGGTCAATCCAGGAATCGTCATCGGTGACGACGAACCGGAAGCGCACCAGATCATTCGAGGCCAGTCCGCGGAGCAAAGCCGCGTCGGTGACGGCAAAGGGCATGGTCATCGCCGGCATGTAGTCCGGAATTTCCTCATGCGTGATGCGGACAGTTTTGGCGGCGACATCCACAGAACGCACCACCCCGCGGACTTCAAAGACCTGCGCCCCGGGGGGAATGACATTGCTGGGCGCAGCGGGGTGCCGGAGAAAAATCACCGCTGCCAACGCGAGCAGAGTCACGCCGCCCAACAGCCAGAGGGTTGTTTTGGTTTTCATAAATCCAGCCGCCGCATCCGCCAAGCGGCGAATCCAAGAACCCCCGCCAACCACACCCCTGCCAGCAAACCGTTTATCCCCAGGAGCGCGGCTTGATCCGGAGCGGCGGCGAGATTCACCGCGCGGAAAAGAGCCACCGGATTGAGCAACACCCACGACAACGAGCCCGTCAGGGATGAGGTCGGTTCGCTGGGCGGTGCATTGTTGGGCAAATCAAATGCCGTGTGAATATCCACCGACGCGTTCAGATGGGTGGTGTCGCACAGGACTTCGATCTCTTGGGCGGCGGCGGGTGATTGCAGGGAAACCAGCAAGCCGAGCGCCACCAGGTCCAACACGAACACGAAAACGCCCCACACCAGCAAGGTCGTCACGAGGGCCCGCACCCGGGTGCGGCATAACACCGAAATCAGCAGGCCGATCCCCAGGAAAACCAGGCCCAGCAATAGAGTGGACCCGGCCAGTAGAAGAAAACCGGTCAAGGCGCGATCCTGGACGGAGAATCCGATGGCCGCGCCGGCGATGGCAAACCCCAATCCGAGCGGCACGGCAAGCGTGGCCGCGCCGCCGCAGAATTTGCCCAGCAGGAGACGTCCGCAGGAGACGCCGGCCGCCAGGAGCAGAGGCAGGGTCCGTTCTTCGCGTTCTCCCACCACCAGATCATGGCCGAGCAGCAAGCCCAACAGAGGCACGAGGTATTGCACCAGATTCAGCAGGCTGACGACGGTGCGCTCGTAACCTTGCAGACCAACGTGCCCGATTTGCACCAGCCCGAACAGGCTCGTGAAAATCACCGCGCCCAGCCAGACCAACACACAGGCCAGCACCCAACCACTGCGCAACCGGTCGCCAAATTCCTTGCCGGCCAGCAAGAATACCTGGCGCAGGGCACGCATGGAAAAGACCGCAGCTCGGTCCGCCTGTGGGCGCGCCTCGAGTGCCCGGGGCGGAACGCGCTCCATGATGGCGACCGGGGCGGATTCCGAATTCATGCGGCCTCCTTTGCTTGGGCGACCGGATGACGCTGCCGGGCAATGTGATGATAGGCGGCTTCCAGCGAGTCTCCGCCATTGGCACGCCGCACATCGTGCAGTTCACCGTAAGCTGCCAACCGTCCTTCCAACAGGATCGCCACATGCGTGGCCAGCGGTTCGACGGCGGACATCGTGTGGGTGGAAATCAACAACGTGGCGCCGCGACGGTTTTCCGCGCGCAGGATGGTCCGCAGCGTATCGAGCAGGACCGGATCCAAACCGTTGAACGGCTCATCCAACACCAGCAGTTCCGGTTCGCCGCACAAGGCAATGGCCAGCCCCAGACGCTGCCACATGCCCTTGGAAAGCTGGCCCGCCCGGCGGTGACCCAGCGATGCCAGGCCGACACGTTCGAGTTGGCGGGTTGCCTCGGCATCTGTTTGTCCTTTGAGCCGCGCGAAGAGCCGGGCGTTTTCCAAAACGGTGCGCTGGGGATACAACGCCACGCGCTCGCTGACATATCCAAACCGCACCCGGTCCGCGTCGGTGATCGGTTGTCCGCGCAAGGCGATCCGCCCGGCGGTGGGATGAACCAGCCCGAGCAGGCAACCGAACAGCGTGGATTTACCGGCGCCATTCGGTCCGAGCAGGGCGACCACACTCTGCCGCTCCACGAGAAAGCTGACTTCGGTCAGCGCGGACAATGAACCGTAGTTCTTGGCCAGATGGATAAATTCGAGGAAGGGAATCATGGCCGGCGCGCACCCGCGGGAGGATGCATCAAGGGAAATAGATCGGACACGCCGCCGAGGTCCAGCAGCGGCATCAGTTCCTCGCCTTTGCGCAGCAGCGCGACGGCCGGACTTAACGCGAACAAGCGCGCGTTTGGATTGCGGTCGAGCAGGTAGCCGAACACGTCCGTTTCATGATAAGGCGTGTCGCCGATGCCGTTGTGGTCGCGGTCCGCGCCCAGGTAGTCGCTCCAAAAATTGCCGCGACCCTCCGCGTAAAACGTATTGGCGGCGCGTCGGCCGAGATCGAATTCGTCGGTGGGTTGCCAGACCTGATCGGCATTAGCCACAAAGGCGTTACCGGTGAAAACATTCTGTTCCGACCCGCCGCTCAGGTAGAGGCCGATGTCATTGTGTTCGATGCGGTTCTCCACAAAAAGGTTCTGGGCCGCTTGTTGGACGAACAGGCCGCGGTTGTGCCCGGTCATCACGTTGTGGGCAATGCGCGACCGTTCCACTTGTTTGAGCAACAGTCCGTGCCGGCGGTTGGCATGAATGTGGTTGCCCCCGATGACGCAGTCCCGGGCGAACATCAGGGTGGCGCCGACGACGTTGGCCGTGAGGTTGTTGGTGAGCAGTTGGTTGCGGTGGGAATACATGTAGTGGATGCCGAACCGCGAATCGGTCACGCGATTGTCCGCGAGCAGACAGGCATCGGCGTAGGAGAGATAAATGCCATCGCGTTTTGCGACAATCCGGTTGCCGGTCAAGAGGTTGCTGGCCGTGTTCCATAACTGGATGCCGTTGCCGCGTTGGGCGGTGGGCAGATTGGTGTCGCCCACAATGATGTTGTCCACCACGGTGCATTGCCGCGCGCCGCGCAAATAAATGCCGAACGCGTCGTTTTCAATGCGGCAGCCCCGGACCGTAACGCGCGGCGCCGTAATCATGATTCCGGAATCCAACCGCGTCAGATCGCGCCCCGAGTGGCGCAACGTGATGTCCCGCACCTCGGTGTTGGCCTGAGTGATGGTGAGCGCGGCGCCTTCGCCTTGGGCGTCAATCACCGGCGAGTTGGTGCCAATCAAGCGCAGGGGTTTGTCGAGAACGACGCGTTCGTAAAACACCCGGGGACCGGAAAGAACCAGGGTATCGCCGGGCCGCGCCGCCGCCACCGCACTTTGAATGGAATCTCCCACCACCAACGTGTCCGCCCAAACCGCTGTGGCCGCCAACAACAGGGTTGGAACCAGAAGTTTCACCGCAGAGCCAGGGTGGGGGCGGAATCGCTCCCCAACGCGGAAAGGATGGAGAACACGACCGAGTTAATGAACCGGGTACGGTCGAAAACGATCAACACGGCCACGGTGATCATCACCACCGCACTGGTCCATTGCAGCCCGCGCGTGAGCCAGGGACGATGCACGTATTGCCAGGTCCAGTTGCCGACCGCGAGGGCGATGGCGCTCATGGGCACCGCCAACGCCAGGGAATAGGTGCCCAAGATCAGCGCGCCCCAATACCAAGTCGAGGTGCCGACAAAAATCAGCAGGGGATACAAAATCGCGCCGCCCATGCAGGTCAGACAACTCACCGACAAGCCCAGCCCGGCGCAGAAGGAGTTTAACGGCGTGATATTTTCCGGTGTCCGCAGACTGGCCGCCGGCGCGCGAATGACTGCGGCCCGCCGGGGGGAAACCAATGCCACACCGGCCGCGAGGACTTGGCGGAACTGACGCCCCAGCCGGCCCAACCAGACGAAACATTGCGAGCCCCGCTTGAGCAGCCCCACGGATTTCAACGCGAAGAACACGAGAAAACCCGCGCCCAGCCAATTGGCATAGCGCGTCCATTCCCCAAAGCCGGGGCCATGATTGGCATGCCCGATTTTCCCGCTGTCGGTGGAGGAAGCCACCCCGGCGTCCGTCCCGGGCGGGGTGCCGCAAAAGACTTCCTCCAGGTTGGCGGCGCTCCCGAGCTTGGCTTGCATGGCGAGCAGCTGCTGGCCCAACAGACCGACCGTCGCGCCACTGGCCATGTAAAGCACCGTGAAACCCGCCACGAAGCCGACCAAGTTGCGGATGATGCGTCCCCGCACCGCCGCCGGCATTCGCGCTCCGCGTTCCGCCAGTGCGGAGGAACTAACCACCCCGGCGATGATGCCCGAATAATAAGTGGTCAACTCGATGGCGCAGGGACTGAGAATCACCATGAGTGCGCCCACCACCCCCAGCACCAGCATCAAGGTGCTGGCGAGCGTGCGCGCCGGGGCGGGTTCCACCACCGGCAGCTTCCATTCAAAGATGCGTTCCGGCGTCTTGCCCACTCCGTTGACCACGAGCCGAAAATAGCCGCGTTCGGGCGCGAAGATGGCCCGTCCCTGATGATCCACCAGCGGAAAGACGACGAGATACATGTTGTGATGCTCACTCAACACCACGGGCGTGCCGAGCGAGGGAAAGCGGTCGCCGTTGTTCGCCTCGAGTAAAATGCGTCCGCGCAAATCCAGCTCGGCAATGGTGCCCACGTGGGTGTTGATCCCCACGAGGAACGGCTGCGCCCGCCCCTGCCATTGTTTCAAATACGGTTCCAGCTTGACCCGTTGCACAAAGGCCGGCGTGGCATAGGTGACGTCAAGATACACATCGGACAGCGAGACCCGCGAGGCATCGCTCTGGCGGGCGGTGGCGGGACTGCCTGACTGCGCCTTGGGCACGATGTAGATGCCCACCGCAAAGACGGCCAGCAGCAGAGCGATGCCGGAGATCAGCAGGATCCGCGTGGCTTTCATGACGACGCGGCGGGCCGATTGAGCGCGTCGGGGGCGAGGGTTGCCGCAGCGACTCCCGTCGCCCCGACGCGGGCGGGTTGGGTCTGGCGGGTTACGCCCGCCGCAATGAGCAACAAGCCGATGGCGGCGCCGGCGCAATAGGCGCCCGCGCTCAGTCGGGAATGCACTTCAAACTGGGCGATTTTGCGCGAGCCAATGAACGGCGGCGTGAAATCTTTCACCCCCATCAACGCGGCTTTCGGATCCCGTTTATGGCCAATATCGCGCATCTGATGGCGCGCTTGATAAACGGCGATCAACAGCGTGAAAGCCAGCAACACGGCAATCCCCACCCAACTGCTCCGCCGGATTCCCGCCGGGAGGAACAGAACCAGCAGGGCCGCGCCGGCCGGAACAAGGAAGACGCCTGGCAGCCAGCGAAATTGTGGCAGTGTCTCCGGCACATGCACGCCGATGTATTGATTCAACACGGCCAGTTCCTGGAGATCCCCCCGCATGGTGTGGGGATAGACAATGACATGGAGCGCGTCCTCGCCGCGATATTGCGGCGCTTCCATACGCAGATGCCAGAGCGGCAGCCGGAATCCAGCCAGGAGGAGGCCCGCCGCGGCCAGCACCAAAGCCACGGCCAGCCAGCGCGGTCGGCGGGAGGAGGTGCCCGGCTTATTCATACGCCGAAGCCGGGGGTTGAATGGTGGTGCTGGGCAATTTCTCATCCCGGCTCAACGGATCGGGGTGATCGTTCAGCGCTTCCCCCGCCGCCTTGACCAGCATGCGTCCGCGCATCTCCAGATGCAGCGCGGAGCAGAACCAGGTACAGTAATACCAATAAGTGCCGGGCGCGCCGGCGTGGAACGTAGCTTCGGCTGTCTGGCCCGGGTCCACGGCGATATTGATGCCGTGGTTCGGAATGGCCACGCCGTGGGTCATATCGCGCACGGTTTCCACGTTCGTCAGGCGCAGGCGCACTTCATCACCCTCATGCACTTCAAACTGTTCCGGCGTGAATTTCGACCGGATGCAGGTCATATAGACCTCCACCTTGTTGCCGTTGCGCACCACCTTTTCCTCGCCCAACTTGACGGCGTCGGGCGTGAGTTCGTGCGTCTGCACCACGAGATCCTCCAGCACCTCGCGATGGATGAACACGGCATCGTGGGGTTCGGGTGGTGAGGGGAAAGCCGCGATCACCCGCATTTTTTCTCCAGAGATATCAACCAACTCCTGTGATTCCGGCATGGCCGGTCCGACCGGGAGAAACAACCCTTTGCTGAGCTTGTTCAAGGAAAGCAGCCAGTCGCCGCTGGGATGGCTGGTATCCGCGCCCGCCGCCTTCGTGTGGCCCACATTGTAATGCACGTCTACCCGGTCCACGATGTAATCCGGCTCGCCCTTGATCGCCTTGGCGATGTTCCACTTCACGATTTGCGAATCCACAAAGAGCGACGTGTAAGCGTTGCCGCGGTCGTCGAAGGTCGTGTGCAGCGGGCCCAAACCAACTTCGGGTTCGGCCAGCACCTTGAGGGTGTGGGCGTCAATGATGGTGACGGTGGGGGAGAGTTTGCCGCTGGCCAGCACGTATTTGCCGTCGGGGGTGACGTTGCAACCGTGCGGATTTTTCGGCACCGGCACCCGGGTGAGCACGCCGGGGACTTTTTCGGATTCGATGACCGGCACGCCGCCGATCCGCGTGAATTTGCCCTCGGCCACGGCTTGTTCGGCGAGCGGCACGTTGACTGCGCCGATGGCATCCCGGTCGAATTCAATCATCCCTTCCGAGGTGACCGCGTTCTCGGTGTTATACATGGTCATGAAAACAAACTGCCCATCCTTGCCCGAGCTGGCGATGTCCGCGTTGCCGACGAAGCTGACTTGAAACTTGGTTTCCAACGTCATAGCGTCCAAGAAGGCCACGACCGAACGGTATTTTTCCGCATCGGTGGAATGACCGGCCGCGTCCTGTTCCAGCTCTCCGTTGGCGAAGATATATTTGCACGTCGGCAGATACGCCGTGAGCCCGTGCGTCCCCTGCATGTTGGGAATGACCTTGATCTCGGCAGTTTCAAAGGTGCGCAGATCAATCCGGGCGACCCGGGCGTTCGCCTTGTCGTTGATCCACAACCAACGTCCGTCATACCGACCATCGGTCTGGCTGAGCACGGGATGATGGGTGTCCCCCCACATCGGTCCGGTGGCAGCGAGGCGGCGGTAGGTTTCCGAGCCGGGGTTGTTGGCATAACCGAGCGCGGCGCGCGGCTCAAAAATGGGCACTTCTTTGATGAACCGGCACGAAGGGATGCCATAGACAAAAACGCTGCCGCTTTGGCCGCCGCTTAAAATGGCGTAATAATCGTCCAGCTTGCCCGGCGGCACATAGACCTGCTGGGCGGCGGAAGCGTTCTGCGCCGCCGATCGTTGCTGACGGGGGCTGGAGCCGGAATTGCAACCGGTCAGCACGGCGATGACGGTGCTGAGGAGAATTGAAATCAGGGGTTTCATGAGTTGGTGCAAAAATTGGGTTAATCGAGTGCGGAGGATTTCGCCGGGTTGGCTTCCACAATGAAGGTGCCAGTCATTAACGGGTGCAGCTTTTCGGTGGAGCATTGGGTGGCGCAGTAGAACGTGAACTTGCCGGCGCGGTCGGCGCGGAATTTCACTGTCTTGGGCGCGCCCACCATCGCGCCGTTGATGAAGGCGACTTCGTCGTATCCGCTGACCGCGAAGCCGTGTCCCGCGCCCAATCCGTTGTCGGTCGGTTCGAAGGTGACTTCCACGATCTGCCCTTTGCGCACCCGGATGACGTCCGGCTCATACTTCCAGGCGCGCTCGATGAGTTTGATGCGCACGTCCGGTTCGCCCAACGATTCCCGGGCGAGGAAATTTTGTGAAGCCCGGGCAATCGGCGCGGGCGGCGCGGGGCGCACCAGGGTCTCCACGTAATAGGCGACTTTCCAGGCGTCCTCCACGGGAATCGAGCCATAGAACCCGACCATCGGTGTGCCGTTGAATCCGGTCAGGATGGTGCGCACAATTTCCTTGGTGGCATAACCGGACTTGAAATTGCCCGGGCGGGTGAAATCGCGCGGTTTGATTTTCATATGGGCATCGTCCACCAATCCCACGATGGACGGACCGTTGCCCTCGCCGGTTTCGCCGTGGCAACTGGCGCATGCCAAGGACGTGTAAAGGGCTTTCCCCTGCGCCACTGTGGCCTCGGTGCGCGCCGGCGCGGTGCCCAGGTCCACCGTGACGGGGGCGGCGTCCGTTTCCGCAAAGCGGGGCGAGAAAGTTTTGATGTATTCCACCACCGCCCAACAATCCTCCGGACTGAGCATGTGGCGCCAGGGCGGCATGGCCGTGCCCGCCAACCCCAGGGAGACGGCCCGAAACAAATCTACGTCGGTCGGCAAACTGCCGGTCGGCGTCGAACGCAGCCGGTAGTTGGCTTGCACGAAATCACGCGGGCGCGGCACCAGGAATGCGGCCGCATCCGCCTTGGCATCGCCGTGTTCTCCGTGGCAGGCGACGCAATTCAACTCATAGACCGTCTTGCCTCGCGCCAGAAATTCCGGATTCACCTCGGGCTTGGGCGGCACGGGATAATCAGAGAACGTCGGCGAGGCGGACGTGGCGGCGGGCCCGGACGCCGAGGCGCGCGGAGCGTCTCCGGCCACGCCTTCGGAGGAACGCGCCGCAGGACGATCACAACCGCCCGTCAACAGCGCCAGCATCGCAATCAATGGGGCGCACGGTATAAAAATGGCTCTCATGTTTCAGAATAATGGCCGGTTACAAATAGCATTGATTTGACTAAAATCAAAAAAATCCAAGTTGCCGGCAGTCACGGAAAACTTTTCCCCCGTTCAAAACTCACGCGGATCTGGAGCGTCCCGGCGCCAACCTTGTTTCCACAAGCGGTCTCGGGCAGCGGAGGATTTTCGGCTCATTAAAAATCCACTGGCGAGGGAGAGAACCGTGCGCGGCTTGGGTAATTGGAAGCCCCCCGGAAGAGGGAATGGGGTCTATCGAAGCAGTTTTCTTCAAGTAGCGACCTGCCGGTGGAAGTCCGATATTTGCACGTACTTACCACACACGACGCCAACCGGCTTTTCCGCCGCTGGCCACAATCAACGGATTTATGGCGAATGTGGAAACTGCAATTCGTAACTCAGGACGGACAAGCAATAAATGGCTGCCGTGTCGCTGCGCAACACTTGGGGGCCGAGGGTGATTCGGCGTGCGCCGGATTGTTCGATCGCCTCCATTTCCGCCGGGGTAAAATCGCCTTCCGGGCCGACAAAGATGCCAATGGATTGCGGCGGGCGCTCGTGGACACGACGGTATTCCGCCAAAATCTGACGGGGATGACGGCGTTCGCCGTGCAGCGCTCCCACCAAGCGCAGGTCGCAGGAGTCGTTCCGCGAAAGCAAAGTGGCCAGCGGCATCGGCGCCTCGATGGCCGGCAGCCAGGCGGAACCGCATTGCTTGATCGAATCAATGGCGATCCAACGCCACTTGTCGAGTTTATGCGCGGCGGCGGTTGCCTCCGGTTGACTGACCACCCGTTCGGTTAAGAGCGGCACAATACGGCTGGCGCCCAGTTCGGTCGCTTTCTGGACAATGAATTCAAAGGCCTTGGTCTTGGGAAGCGCCTGAAGCAGCGTCAGCCGATGGGGCAGGGGAGGGCGGGCGTGTTTGTGCCGGACGGTCAGGAGGACCTGTCCGCGCGTTGCTTCGCTGACCTCGCATTCGTATTCATGGCCCGCGCCATCCAAAACGGTGGCTGCATCGCCCCGTTGCAACCGCAAGACGCGCAGGCCGTGATGCGCTTCGCGTTCGGTCAGGGTCAGCACGCGACCCGTGCAGGCTTCCGGAGGCAGATAAAAACGAGGCAAGGTTCCAGCCGGGTGGAAGGTTTTCAAACCGGTTGCCGCAGTAATTCGCGCACGTCCACCGCTTCCATGCCGGCGGCCCGGATGGCTTCGAGGCCCAGGTCCGTGTCTTCATAGGCGCGGCATCGGTGGGGCGGCACTTGAAGGCGCCGGGCGGCTTCCAAGAAAATATCGGGCGCCGGTTTCTGGCGCGCCACGTCCTCATGCGTCACCACGGCGGCAAACAACTGCCGGATCCCCAGATGGGTAAGCACTTGTTCAATAACCCGCCGGGAGCCGCCCGAAGCCACCGCCATCGGCACCCGGCCGGCGTGAGCGCGGGCAATGTCCACAACCACGCGGATGGGCTCGACCTCGGGAATGAGCGGCAAATAGCCCGCCTCCTTCTCCCGGGCAATGGCCAGCGGGTCCAGCGTCAGCCCTTGTTCCGCGCCCAGGATTTTGACGATGTCCCGGGTGGGCACGCCGCCGAACGCGTAAAACCGTTGTTCAGGCAGATCGAACCCATGTTTGCGCGCGAGCGTCTGCCAGACGCGCCAATGCAACGGCATGGTGTCGGCCAAGGTGCCGTCGCAATCGAAAATCAAACCTTGTGGCATCATACTTATTCTCCCGGGCCCATGCTCAGCGTCCGTGGCGCCGCGCCTGCCCGGATCCGTTCAACAAACGGCGTTTCGGATTTCATCGTTGCCCAGCTCATGCGGCGCGTTGTCATGTGTGTTCCGAGGTCAACGCCGCCAGGCGCTCGGTCAAGTCGTGTTGCATCAGCGGCTCGATGATGTCGTCCAACTCGCCTTCCATGACGACCGGCAGGTTGTAGAGTGTGAGTTCGATGCGGTGATCGGTGACCCGGTTTTGCGGAAAATTGTAGGTGCGGATTCGTTCGTTGCGTTCGCCCGTGCCCACCTGCGCCTTGCGTTGGGCGGCGTATTTGGCGGTCTCCTCGGCCACGCGGGCGTCCAACAGACGCGAGCGAAGCACTTTCAAGGCTTTGGCTTTGTTCTTCTGCTGGGAACGTTCGTCGGCGCATCGCACAATCAACCCGGTCGGTTTGTAAAGAATTTGCACCGCCGAATCGGTGGTGTTCACGCCTTGGCCGCCCGGACCTGAGGCGCGGCAGACGGTGATTTCCAAGTCTTCCGGCTTGATCTCCACGTCCACCTCCTCAGCCTCGGGCAGCACGGCCACCGTGCAAGTGCTGGTGTGGATGCGTCCCTGCGCCTCCGTGGCGGGCACGCGCTGCACCCGGTGTACTCCGCTTTCGTACTTCAACCGTTTGTACACGTTCTGTCCGGTGATCTGGAAAATGATTTCCTTGAACCCGCCCAGATCGGAGGGGTTGGAATCCAGACTTTCAACCTTCCACCCGCAGGCATCGGCATAGCGCGTGTACATGCGAAATAGATCGGCGGCAAACAACGCGGATTCCTGCCCGCCCGCGCCGGCCCGGATTTCCACGATGGTGTTCCGTGAATCCGCCGGGTCGGGCGGCACCAGCCCGAATTGAACCGCTTGAGCCAGCCGTTTTTCCTCCTGCTCAAGCCGCGTCACTTCCTCCTGCGCCAGTTGTCCCAGCTCGGAATCGGGAGATTCCGCGGCCAGCAACGCGCGATTATCCGCGAGGTCGGCGACGGTTTTAAGATAACGCTCGCCGGTTGCCGCCAGTTCCTTCAAGCGCGCGTACTCGCGGCCGAGTTCCTGGGCGCGCTGGGGATTATCAAACGCCGCCGGATCGCTCAGCGCCGCTTCGATTTCGGCGTAGCGCTGACGAATCTCCTCAATGTGCGGGCGCAAATCCATGCCGGAGGGGTGGGGCGGGCCGGTCACGCGCGATGCCGGCAATCCGGGCGGACAACAGACACGCGGACATGAGGCATAAGCAATTCCGAGGGGGGCGAAAAAAGAGACCGCCCGCACGCGGAGTGAACGCAAGCGGGCGGAAAAGACGGCAACAGCTACTTCCGCTTCTTCTTGAACGCGGCGGCGGCGGCCTGGGCGGCCTGGGTCTTGGCCAAGCGTTGCTGGAACTTGTCCACGCGACCAGCAGTGTCCACAAATTTCTGCTGACCGGTGTAGAAGGGATGGCACACGTTGCAAATCCCCACAATAATCACCGGCCGGGTGGAGCGGGTCTTGATCACGTTGCCGCACGCGCACCGGATTTCCGCATCCACATATTTCGGATGAATGTTTGCTTTCATAAAAGAGCGATCAAGGTAGCAACGTCCGCCGCCTTGACAAGCCGAATTTATTGACAGAAACAGTTGAACCGTTGCGGCCGGATGCGGCCTTGGTTGCCGGGTGGGGTGAACCTTAAATCGGTCCGGCGCAAGCGCGCGCATACGTCAATCCACCTTGCCTGCTACCTGTCAACGTTCCGGCCGACGCTTCGATGCTCCGACGACACCGCCCGATTGCCCATAAACTTTCGCCGAAAACCCAAGACAAAGACACACAAATGCAACGATAATGAGCAAAATGCAAAACCGGTCTTTTGTCGTTAATACGAGGCTCGCTGCTTTGGCGAGCCTGAAGTTATCACGGAGTTATTTTGCGGGTTACCTCGCTGGGATGTGGCGGGTGATGGTCTGGGGCGGTTTGGTTGGTTGGTCAATTGTGCAAATTTGCGGACAGGGCATTGCGCCGACGGCCGTTTTTTCGGGAGGCGATTTCGCCGGGGGCGCGAAGGGGTTTTACGGCGCGTCGTTTTATGGCCGGCAGCCGGTCAATTACGTTTATGCGCAACCTTCCGGTCCTGCGGCCAGCATGACCGCGACGTTTGAACTCGCCGCCGTACCTGCGGCGATCCAGTTCCTGGCGTTGGACGCGATGGATGACGATGCGCCTGAACAATGTCACATTCGGATTTCGGTTAACGATCAAATTATCTTTGAGGGACGGAGCGGTTTTCCGGATGCGCACTGGTTTCAGGGGCAATACCGCATACCCGATGGCGTGCTGCAAGCCGGCACCAACCGAGTGACCATTGCCAACACGGAAATCTCGGGCTCGGCTGGTGTGCCGCCGTGGTTCATGCTGTCGCGCGCAGCCATTGGTCCGGCGGATTATCGGTTGCCGCCGTGGCCGGCTTCCGGTCAGTTGCAAGTGACCATTCCTTCCGCTCCGCGACCGTTCCCTGAGCCGTTGCCGGAGGGGCAAACAACTCCCGGTTTTGCCTTCCGCGGCATCAAGGGTTGGAACTGGGATCCGGAGCAATACCTCGCGGAGATTCCGTTCCTCAAAACGGTGAAAATGAATTTTCTGATGAATTGCTACCTGTCGTTGTTCTCCTCTCGTCCGCCGCAGGGCTGGGCCAACAATTGGTGGGAGCCGCTGCCTGGATCAGTGAAAAGCAATTACGCTGACGTGATTCAAGCCTGTCAGACCAACGACATCACGTTTTGCTTTGCGATGAATCCGCAGTTGTTTTCCTCACGGCCGTTGAACGAAACTGATGACGGCGACATTGATGCGCTCTATCAGCACTACGCTTGGGCGCAAAGCCACGGGGTGCGGTGGTTTGCCATTTGCCTGGACGACGTCGCCTGGGTGGGACGGGGCACGCAGCATGCGTATCTCGTGAACACGGTTTTTGCGCGATTACGTCAGCAGGATGCCGACGCGCAGATGATTTTTTGTCCCGGTCCGTACTGGGGCAACGGCCAGGATCAGGCGGCGCGACAGTATCTGGAAACCTTGGCTGACGAGCTGCATCCGGACGTTTATGTGTTCTGGACTGGCGATGGCGTCGTCGGTGCGCAGATCACCCATGCGGTCGCGCAAAGTTATCGCGATCGAGTTCAACACCGTTTGTTCCTCTGGGACAACTATCCGGTGAACGACATGAATCCGACGTTGCATCTGGGACCGGCCAGCGGTCGTGCCACCAACCTGCATGAAGTGATTGACGGTTACATGGGCAACCCCATGAGTCCGCAAAATGAAATTGATCGGCTGCCGCGAGCCACTTGTGCCGATTACGCCTACAATCCGTGGGCGTATGATCCGGCGCGTTCCATCGGACAAGCGATTTTGCTCCTGGCGACCAATAATCCTCAGCGCGAATTACTCAAGGAATTGATCGAACTCTATCCGGGCTTCCTCGTGACGGGTGGCGGAACGGGGTTTAACCCCGTGCGCAACGCATTTTCCGGAGCGGATGCAGTCGCACGACAAGCACTGGCCGATCGGCTGAACGCTGTCATCAATGGATTGGACACGCTTTTCCCGAATCGATTCCGCGCCGCGCGGAATACGGTCGCCAATGATTTGGTTTGGACTGGCACGGTGGGCGGACCGCGTTTGGTCAGCGCTGCGAGCGTAGATGGACAACAACTCAGTTTGGTCTTCACCAACGGCGTGGATTACAGCTCAGCCACGAATCCGGCCAATTACCGGTTGGTGGGTGGCGAAGTACTCAGCGGCCAATGGTTGCCCGCACCAGATACCAATGTTTTGGTGTTGCGTGCGACGGATTTGAATCACCCCGATTACTTTGCGTTAACGGCCTCGGGGATCAAGGACGCGCAGGGCGTGGCGGGTGCGATTTCAGCTGTTGGACCAGTCGCGGATTTCAAAGTTGCAAACATCGGGATCGGCAATACCACGCGACAGGCAAACGCCGCGCCGCAGCCGGGGCAATGGCTGACTTATTCGCGCGGCAAGGACATTTTTGGCACGAACGATTCATTCAATTTTGTCTATCGGGAGATCACGGGTGATTTTGATTTGGTTCTGCGCATTCAACATATCGGTTTCAAGAACGAATGGACGCGCGGCGGTTTGATGGCGCGCGCTTCCCTCAGCGCAGATGCGCGTAATGTCATGGTTGGCACGTATGCGGACGGCACGCCGTATTGGATGAGCAGTTGGCGCGCAACCGAGGGCGATCTTACAATCGCCGCGCTCGCACCGCGCCGCGCCGCTTTTCCCACCAACGCCTGGGTGCGGTTGAGACGGAAAGGCTCAATTTTTTTAAGCTATTGCAATGAACGGGGAGGCACGCATCCGGATTGGACTTTGGTGGCGTCAAATTATTTGTATCTGCCCGCGCAATTGCTTGTCGGCATGGCCGCCAGCGCCATCGAAGTTGCCGGCGGCGGTAACGCTCCGACGCGCTTTCTATTCAGCGGTTTTGGCGCTTATCAACCGGTGGGGCCGCGTCTATCCATTCAATCGGTGGATGGCAATACGGTTGCCATTTCATGGCCGACCAATGCGGGTTCAGGCTTCGCGTTATTTGAATCCACCGCGCTCGGAGCGGATGCCAATTGGCAGCCTGCTACGGCAGAACCCACTTTATCCGGCAGCGACCTGCGGACGGACGTGCCACGAAGCGCCAACACGATGTTTTATCGGTTGATGCGTCCGGAACCTGAATAAATGGGGGCAAATCGCGCAAAAAGATCAAAATAGCGTTCCGCCGCACTGCCCGATTCCCCAATAAGAATCGCCGGATTCCCCAAGACAGATTTTCCGGACGAGATTAAGTTAGGGACAAATCAGGCTTGGTCTATGCAAGCGCCCAGAAGCATTGTTTTACCATATGTCAACGGTGCGGAGCCGCCGAGGGGGCTGTCTCCGAAGCAACCGGTCGCTTGGCCGAATCGGGCTTTTACGCTCATCGAACTACTCGTTGTCATCGCCATCATTGCCATTCTTGCCGGGATGCTTCTGCCGGCGTTGAGTCGCGCCAAGGATAAAGCCAAGCGCACCCAATGCGCCAACAACCAGCGCCAAATCGGTCTCGGCTGGCTCATGTATGTGCAGGACAACAATGATGTGTATCCACTCATCCGCGGCTGGGGCGGCGCGGGCGGCCAACGCGGCACCCCGACCCCGACTTCGGCCTGGCTGGTGGGGCCTTTTGGCATTGATACCGATTATACCAACCGGCCGTTGAATCTCTATGTGCCCGCCCCGGAGACCTGGCGGTGTCCGGCGGATCGCGGGGATGCCAACTACGGCACCAAAAACTGTTTTGTGGAATACGGCAACAGCTACGTCACCCAGCACAACGTGGATTCCTGGCGCACCGCCCACGTCACCGCCGACATTCAACCGAGCTGGTCCGGCGGGGCCGTGCCCATCCGGCAGGCGGTGGTGGCGCGCAGTCCGGTCAACAAAATCCTCCAAGGCGACTGGCAATGGGAGAACAACGGCTACGACATGAATAATCCGAGCGCCTGGTGGCACAATTACAAGGGGCAACGCCGGTACAACATGTTGTTTGCCGACGGGCACATCACCTTCTTCCAATTTCCCAACGCCATTGCCGGTTGGATTTACAGTCCTCCGCCCGATCCCGCTTATCTGTGGTGGTGATCCGGGGGACAATGTTTTGCGCTTTTCCTATCCTGTCGGTTACCTTAACCATTCAACACAAAACCAAACAAACCACATCCGGCTATGAAACAAAAAATCAAGTCCATCCGCCGATTTCGCGTTTTGCGCAATCGGACGTCCCGCACGTTCATCGCGTTCCTGTGTCTGGCCGCCATGGGCGTTCAAGCCGCCAACCTGGCGTACTGGCGATTCGAATCCGGCAACCCCGGCGCCGACGCCTCCGGCAATAACCACACCCTCAACCTCACCGGTGTCACCACCGCAGCGGACGTGGCGTCCGGCGCCCCCGGCGCCAGCAGCGCTGTCTTCGATGGCACGGCTTTTGCCAAAACCGCGGCCGCCTTGGATCTTTCCGACCTGCGCACGCTGACCCTTGAATTCTTCGCCAAAAGCACCCAGACCGACCTGGGCATGATTTGCGAGCATGGACCGGATTTTAGTGGCGTGAACGGGGCATTCTACTGCGACTTTAACGAAGGTGGGGCGAAGTTTCGTTTGGCGCAATATTCCGGTGGCTTCAACGTCATCGAGGGGGTCGCACCGGTGCGTGATGGCAACTGGCACCATTACGCCGCCATCATGGATAACCGGGGGCCCAACGCCGTCTTAAAACTCTACGTGGACGGAAATTTACTGGCGTCCGTGACGCAAGGCCCGTCCGCGCCAGGGATCAATGACATCTTCAACATCGGTTCCCGCAACGGCGCGCTCTTCTTTTACAACGGCAGCTTGGACGAGATGCGCCTCTCAGACCGGATTTTGGATCCAGCGGCTTTTCTCCGGAATCAGTACCAGGACGTGACCTTTGGAATTACCCAACAACCGACGAATACGACGGTCCTGGAAAGCAGGCCTGTCACCTTTGCCGTGACCGCTTCGGCCACCAATGCGCCCGACGGAGTGCTCGAATATCAGTGGCTGCGAGACAACGTCGAGATCCCCGGCGCGATAGGTGCCACCTACACCATTCCGGCCACCCGGTTCGACACCGATAACAACGCGCAATTCAGCGTGCGCATTACCGCCGCCGGGATTCTGTTGACCGACGTGGTGGTCAGTGACGCCGCCAAATTGACGGTGATCAAGGATGTCACCCCGCCAGAACTGCTGGCCACCTACGCGCCGGCGGCCAATTATGTGACGCTGGTTTTTGATGGCCCACTGGATCCGGATACCGCCACGAGTTCCTGGATCTACAGCTTGAACGGCGGCGCCTTGGTGGAGAGCGCCTACTTGGTGGAAAACCATTTGGTGGTCCTGAAAGTCTGGGGCCTTTCCTCCCCCACATATACGGTGAGCTTCACCGGGATCAAAGACCTGGCGGGGAACGAAGCGAGCGGCTCGTTGACCGGCGACAACAAGTCGGGCTTCGAATACGAGGACATTGGCACGGTGGCCCTGCCGGGGTTCGTTTATGCGGAGAACCCCGGACAGACGGTGGTGGCAGCCACCGGGGCGGATATTTGGTCGGGCGCGGATGGCATGGGCTATCTGTACACCAGCCTCACCGGCGACTTCGATTTGCGACTGCGGGTGGAAAGTATTGGCGGTACGGTCAATGGCGATACCCGCGGCGGCCTGATGGTGCGCGAGGACATCGGTTTTGGCAGCCGCAACATTGCCGCGCTTACTTACGCCAACGCCGGCAACTGGGTGGTGACCGCCCGGACCGAAATGAACGGGACGACGACCATCCCCGGATTCCCAGAGGCGGGTTTGATCCGGCGCACGTCGCCCTATCCCAATGCCTGGCTGCGCATTATGCGTTCCGGCAACACGTTCCAAACTTTTTACAGCACCAACAATCTGGACTGGGTTTCGTTGGATGGCGACAGCATCATTCCCGCCGAACCCTTCGCCGAAACCCTGTTGGTGGGCATGGCCTCCAGCCAAATCTCGGTTTCCGGCGGCGGTGGCCACGCGACGTTCACCTACAGCGGCTTTCAGAACTATGTCGCGACGGAAGGCACGATTGTGATTAACACCCACCCCGCCGACGCCACGGTTTTGGAGCATCGTCCGGTTAGTTTCTCGGTGGCCGCGACTCTGGAAGGTGGCGATTCGAGTGTGCTCCGGTATCAGTGGCTCACCAACGGCGTGGAAGTGTCCGGAGCGACCCAGCGCACGTTGACCCTCGCCATGCCGTCCCGGGCGCTCTCCGGCCTGCAGGTGCGTTGTGTGGTTTCGGCGGGCCCGAGCATCGCCCCGGTTGCCAGCGATGCGGCCACCTTGACCGTGACGCCGGATACGGCGGGCCCGGTCCCGCTCTCCGTGTCGGCGTCGGTGTTGGATCCGTACACAGTCATCGTGATATTCGATGAATTACTGGATGCGAACACCGCCAACGATGTCTCCCGCTACGCCTTGGACGGGGGCCATTACCTTTGGGGCGCCGCGCTGCAGCCGGATGGCCGGACGGTGGTGCTGTCGGGCGACGGCGTGAATTCGCCGCAGTTCCAACTCACCTACACCGGCATAACGGACCTGGCAGGCAACGCCTCCAGCCAGACCGTCCCTGGCACCGTGTATCACTTCGACTGGAGTCGGGTGGACATCCAGGATGCCTACGCCACCACCACCAGCATCATTGGGGCGACGCCCAACGGGGCCACGTTGCAATCACAACGGGGCGACATCTGGGGAGCGGTGGATGGCTGCGCGTTCATGTACCAACCGATGACCAATGACTTCGATGTCCGCGCGCAGATCGTGAATATCACCGGCGGCGCCGATTGGAGCCGCGGCGGTTTGATGGCCCGGGTCAGCACCGAGGGGAACAGCCCGAATCTCATGGTGGGTTCGTATTCACCCGCCCAGGGGAATTACGTTTGGACGGCGCGCGCCACAGCGGGAGGCGCCACGACCTACGGCTTGGGGTTGGAGAAGCCAAACTTCCCGAACGTGTGGGTTCGCATGCAACGGGTGGGCAACACCTTCACCGGCTACCACAGCACCGACGGCTATCATTGGCAACAGTTCGGAGAAATCACGGACATGCAAGCGGAAGAGGTGATGCTGGTCGGGATTGGTTTCTCCACCTGCATGCTGAATGATGCCACGTTGGGCAACTTCCACTTCGATCATTTCGGCCCCACCGTGTTGTTGCCGGAATTGCAAATTGAACAAGTGGGTGCGAACGTGGTGCTCCGCTGGCCGGCGGGCGCGGAAGGGTTCCAGTTGGAGCAAACCAGCGCACTGGGCGCGGAGGCGAACTGGAATCCGGTTTCCAGCACGCCCACGGTGGACGGCGACTGGCGGCAAGTGATCCTGCCCATCGGTGAAAACAGCTTCTATCGGTTGGTTAAATAGGTGGTTGGTTGGTACTGGGAACAAACCCGGCCGTAGCGTGGTCCGGACGGGCTGCGCTACGGCTTTTTTCCCTCCCATCCAGTCACGTCGCAAACCGCCCGGCACTTGACTCTCCGGTGGCGGGCGGCAAATTTCCCATATCCGTTTCGGTTTGCCACCGCACTTGGAGCGGCCCGGGCGGGCTTTCCCGGGTCCGGCGTGGCCTTCGGCGGACCGGAAGCCAACTCGACCGCGCGCCGGGTGCGGGGCAAAGATGAAATAACTCAATGTCAGACCGTCCGAAAATCAAAACGTCGCGTCCAGGGAAAAGCCGGGTTGCGCCCCGGCGCAAGGGCGAAGCGGTCGGAACGGCGGGACTGGCCGACGGGAAGCTGGGGGTTTCCGAACGCCGCCTATCCCCCGGTGCGGCGGAGCAGTCCGCCGACGCGTACGCGCGTTTTTTCCTGGTCGTCACCGGGCGGGTGCGTTGGGAACACGCGCAACGCCGGTATCAGTTGGAACCGATCACCCTGTGTCATGTGCCGGCTCGGGTGAGCATCCACCAGGAAGCCATGCCCGGGGAAGAAGTGCGGCTCCAGGTGTTGCGTTATTCCGCCGGCCTGCTGCCGCCGGGATTGGCCAATCAACTGACCGCGCTCGGGTTGGTGCCGGTGAACCTTGGCTATCCCAAGGCCAGCCAAGCGCGGATGGCGACCTCCATTTTCCAGGAGATGCTGTTTGAGCAGGAATCGCGGCAGGAAGGGTGGGAGGTCATGCTGCGCTCGCGGCTGATGGCAATCGCCGTCTGGACCCTCCGCCAGGCCCGACGCAAACGCGACCGCAGTTCGCCCGAGTTCGAATCGGGCGATCACAGCGCGGATCGGGTGGCGCGTTACGTCCTGCGGTTGCAATCCGAAATCTCCCGGCGGGAAACCATGGACGAGGCGGCGCGCTCGGTGGGATTAGGCAAACGCCAATTCTCGGAATTGTTCCGCAAAGTCACCGGACAGAGCTGGCGGCGTTACTTGTCCCACCTGCGGTTGCAACACGCGGCCGGTTTGCTGGCCGACACGGACCGGCCCATCGGCGAGGTGGCTTTCGAGTCCGGGTTCGAGGATCTCTCGCACTTCTACCATCAGTTCAAACTCGAATACGATTGCTCGCCCATGGCGTACCGCGACCAGCACCAAGTGCGTCTGCCCGCGAAGCTGCCGCGCGCGCATCCGGAGGACGGCGACAGCGCGCCCGCTTCCGGTTTTCGTTTTCGCGGCATGAAAGGCTGGTCGTGGACGCCGGAACAGTATCTGGAGGAAATCCCTTTGCTGCCCCGCTGGCGGATGAATTTCCTGATGAACTGTTACCGTTCGATGGATGTCTCCCGTTCCGGCGAGCCGTGGCGCAACGAGTGGTGGCAGCCCATGTCCAACGAGCGCAAGGAGGATTTTCGCCGCATCATTCAGAGCTGCGCCGAGCACGGGATCACGTTCTGTCTGGCGTTGCATCCGCAACTGGCGTCGTCGCGTCCGCTGGCGCTCGGGAGCGCGAAGGATCTGGAGTTGTTTTTTCAGCATTACGCCTGGGCGCAGGATCAGGGCGTGGAATGGTTTGCCGTCTGTCTGGATGACACCATTTGGGGATCGGAAGGCCCGGCGGCGCTCGGCGCGAGTCATTCGGCGTTGGTGAATGCGATTTACCGCGCGCTCTTCGCCCGGAGCGATCGGGCGCAGATGTTGTTTTGTCCGGCCTGTTATTGGGGCGATGGCAGCAATCCCGAACACGCAGCCTACCTCGCGGCGGTGGCGCAGGAGTTGCATCCGGAGATTTACGTCTTCTGGAACGGCGACGCGATTGTGACGCCGCGCGTGACGCGGGTGGCCGCCCAAAGCTTCCGGCAAGTGGTGCGGCATCGGTTGTTCCTCTGGGACAACTACCCGGTGAACGATGGCAACCCCACGATGCATTTGGGGCCGTTGAGCGGGCGCGAACCGGATTTGTGCGAAGTCGTGGACGGGTATCTCAGCAACCCGATGTGCAGCCAGAATCAAATCAACCGCGTGCCGCTGGCCACCGCCGGCGATTACGCCGCCGATCCGTGGACCTACAAACCGGTACGGGCCATCGGCCAGGCGATATTGCGCCTGGGCCGCACCGCATCCGAGCGGTCGGTGCTCAAGGAACTGGTGGAGACGTATCCCGGTTTCATTGTGGCCGGCGGCGGCACGGGCACCAATCCGGCGCGCGCGAAGTTTGGGGACCTGCTGGTCCGCGATCATTCGCACGTGGCCGCCACTCGCTTCACCACCCGCATGGAGAAACTCGCCGCAAGGCTGGGCAAGGTGTTTCCCCGGCAATTTCTCGACGCCAAACACACCCTGCTAGCCGACGTGGCTTGGATGAAAGAACAACTGGCGCAACTCCGCGCGACGCACTGAATGGGCTGAAGCGGATTTGGGAAAGCCTGACTGCGTGAGTGGCGGGCCACTTCCCGTTCCTTTCGAATGGTTTCCGTGACGCGAAAGTTACGGCTGCTTCGGGCGGATCGCCTGCTCCGCTTTCAATCGCAACTGGCCGCAAGCCGCGTCAATGTCGTGGCCTTTCTCACGCCGCAGCGTGACGGAAATTTTCTCCTTTTGCAGGGCGTGGAGAAAGGCGTCGCAGACGCGCTCACTGGGCCGCGACCAGGCCAGGCCTTCGACCACGTTGTAGGGGATCAGATTGATCTTGGCCCGCAACCGTCGCGCCAGCGCGGCTAGTGGGCGCACCTGTTCCAACCCGTCGTTGACGCCGGCGATGAGTATGTATTCGAAGGTCAAGCGCCGGCCTTTGCGGGCCAGATAGTATTCCAAAGCGGCGGTCAGTTCGCCGAGCGGGAACTTGCGGTTGACGGGCATGATCCGGGAACGGACGGCGTCGGTGGCACCGTGCAACGAAACCGCGAGCCGGAATTGCTCCAGCTCTTCCGCCAGCCGCCGGATTTGCGGCGCCAGGCCGCTGGTAGAGATCGTGATCTTGCGCGCGCCAATGCCGCCGCCCCACGGCGCGTTCAAAATCCGCAGGGCGCGAAGCAGGTTCTCGTAATTGGCCAATGGTTCGCCCATGCCCATGATGACCAGATTATCCACCAGACGCGGTCCCGGGCTGGCCGAGATGTCCGTGTGCGGCGCCGGCAGGGTGGGGGAGGGGGATTGTTCTGGAACCGGTCCGGCGTTTTCCGAGGCCCAGCGTTCCGTCCCGAGGACTTGTTCCACAATCTCGTGGGGCCACAGGTTGCGTTTCCAACCGTCCAGACCGCTGGCGCAAAATTTGCACCCATACGCGCAACCGACCTGGGTGGAAACGCACAAGGTGTGGCGATCGCTCGCCTCGCCATAAAGCGCCGGGTTGGCCGGAATCAACACGCTCTCGATCAACGCGCCGTCCGCCAGTTGCCAGAGGAATTTTTGCGTGGCATCACGAGCGCCCTGTTTGCGTCTCAGGGTCACGGTTTGCAACGTGAACTGTTCCCGCAACCGCTCCCGCAAGGTTTGCGGCAGATCGGTCATCGCCTCCCAACGGCGTGCCCGCCGCGTGTAAAGCCAATTCAGAAGTTGCCGGCCCCGGTACGCGGGCACGCCCCACGCCTGCAAATGCGCGGCGAGTTCGGCGGCGGTCAGCGAACGGATGTCAGGCATCATGGGGCGACTGTAAGGGGCTCTTCGCGCGAAAACCAACCCAGACTTAATCGTTCCGAGGGGACGCCGGGGAAGCAACCATCACCGTGGCGGAATGGTGATGGCGCCCACCGGATCGGGGTGGAGCTGCGGCACGACGTCGAAACAGTCGCGTTGAAGGCAAAAACGCACATCGGCGCGCAACGCGGGTTGCGCCAGTAAATGACTGGCGTTCCGCGCGGCGCGGATGCCGCCGACCAAATCGCGCGCGCAACTGTGATAGACACGACTGGCGATGATGGCGGAATCAAGGAAATCAAGCGGTACCCGGGCGCGCTGCAGCCGTTCGCACAACGCGCCAGCCGCCAAGGTATCTTCCAAAGAGGCGGCCTCGCCGGTGCCGGCGCAAACCAACAGGAGCGATTCCGCTTGCCGATCGCGCAAGGCGCGGACGATGGCCTTCAGATTGAGGAAACTGCCCACAAGAATCGCTTCCGCGCCGGCGCAAGCGCGCAAGGCCCGGGTGCCGTTGGTCGTGGTGGAGACAATCGTGCGACCCCGCACCCGGGCCGCGGTATATTCCCGCGGTGAATTGCCCAGGTCAAAGTTAATGCCGCCGGTTTGGGCGGCGGTGATGCGATGTCCGGCGCGTTCGCCGGCCAGCAACACTTCGGGGCGTTGCCGGCGCACGGCCAAGGCACCGCTGATTTCTCCGACGGGAATAATGGCGGCCGCTCCCCGGGCCAGGGCGGTGACAAAGGTGCTGGTCGCCCGGAGCACGTCGAACACCACACAAGTGGTCTTCGACAAATCGCGTCCGGCCAGCCCGCGAAATTCCGCGGGCGCAAACAAAACCTCAAGGGTGCAAGCCATGCCGGAGGATAATGGGCGCCGGGCGGAAGCGGAACTGATTTGTGGGCGCAAGTTGAGTGCGGCTCATCGCATCCCGCGCCGAATCGTGCCTTGCCGCAAGGTTGTGGCTTTCTATAATTCGCGCGTGCTCGACATCAAATTGATACGCGAACAACCGGATTTCGTGCGCCAACGCCTGGCCACTCGCGGCGCCGGGGAGGAACAACACCTTGACGCCATTCTGCAACTCGACGAACAACGGCGCCAATGCCTGGCCGAGGTGGAATCGCTCAAAGCCGAGCGCAACCGGGTTTCCAAGGAAATCGGGATGTTGATGGCGCAGAAAAACACGGCGGAAGCGGAGGCACGCAAAGCCGCAATGCGGGAGTTGGGCGAACGCATCACGGCGCTGGATCAACAGGTCCGAACCGTGGATGCCGGGCGGGATCAACGGATGCTGGAGCTGCCCAATCTGCCGCATGCCTCCGTGCCGCCCGGCCAGTCGGCGGACGACAATCCCGTGGTGCATGTGCAGGGGGAGAAACCGGACTTCGCCTTCCCGCCGAAAACGCACGTGGCCTTGTGCGAGCAACTTCAGCTCGTGGATTTTGCGCGGGCCACCAAGCTCTCCGGCAGCGGGTTCATTCTGTACACCCACTGGGGCGCGCGTCTGGAACGGGCGTTGATTCAATTTCTGCTCGATCTCCACACCCGCGAGCATGGATACACCGAGGTTTCCCCGCCGTTCCTCGTCGGCCCCCAATGTTTGGAAGGGGTGGGGCAGTTCCCCAAATTCCGGGATCAGTATTACGGAGTGGCCGAGGGCGATAAAACCGAGGAACTGGGCAAGCTGTATCTGATTCCCACGGCCGAAACGCCGGTGGCCAACATCCATCGCGAGGAGATCCTCAAGGAAAGCCAGTTGCCGATTCATTACTGTGCCTACACGCCCTGTTTCCGCGGCGAAGCGGGCGCGGCCGGCGTGGGCACGCGCGGTCTGATCCGCGTCCACCAGTTTGACAAGGTCGAGCTGATCCAGATCACCCGGCCCGAAGACGGTTACGCGGCGCATGAAAACATGCGGGCGCACGCCGAACGCGTGTTGCAGTTGCTCGGGCTGCATTATCGCGTGGTGCTGCTCTGCACTGGTGATCTCGGTTTTGCCAGTGCCAAGACCTACGATCTGGAGGTCTGGGCGCCAGGGCAGGGGAGTTATCTGGAAGTTTCCAGCGTTTCGAACTGCGAGGATTTCCAGGCGCGGCGGATGAATCTCCGGTTCAAGAGCGCGACCGGCGGGAATCTATTTCCCCACGTGTTGAATGGGAGCGGCACGGCGTTGGCGCGGTTGTTTGTCGCCTTGGTGGAAACTTATCAGCAAGCCGACGGCAGCATCTGCATCCCGCCGGCGTTGCAACCGTATTTAGGCACGGATCGTATCGGGCCGGAAAAACGCGCGTCCACCCGCGCATAGCGTGTCCGCCGTCCGTTGTTCACGATGCCGCAGGAGCAAGGCCCGGCCCGCATGATGAAGATTCTTCTGGCCAGCAGCGAAATGCATCCGTTCTCGAAGACGGGTGGCTTGGCGGACATGACCGGCGCCTTGAGCAAAGCCCTGGCGGAAGCGGGGCATCAGGTGGGCATCGTCACACCGCTTTATCGCGGCATTTTTCAGCGGTTTCCGAAAATCGAACGGGTGGATTGGCGTTTCGATTTGCCGCTCGGTGGTAAATGGGTGAACGCCGAACTCTGGCAACTGTCTTCCACCCGCAATCTGACGGTTTATTTCATCCATCAACCGGATTATTTTGACCGGCCCGGGGTGTACAACGAGAACGGAGTGGATTACTGGGACAACGGCGAGCGGTTCATCTTCTTCTCCAAATGCGTGGCTCATCTGGCCTGTTATTTGCCGTGGCAACCGGAAATGGTGCATGTCCACGATTGGCAGACGGCGCTGGTGCCGTTGCTACTGCGCGAGGAATGGAAACGGCGGGGCGGGGCGGGGAATCTACCGCGCACTTGTCTGACGATTCATAACCTGGCTTACCAAGGCGTGTTTCCCGCCGCCGCCTTCGCTTTGACCAATTTGCCCGCCGCCGATTTCAACGCGGACTGTTGCGAAGCCTACGGCCAGTTGAACTGCCTCAAGGCCGGGATCGTCACCGCAGACCTGCTGACCACAGTCAGTCCGCGTTACGCGCGCGAGATTCTCACGGTGGAAGGCGGCGCCGGACTGGACGCGCTGTTGCGCCGGCGGCAAGCCGATCTGCGCGGCATCATGAATGGCGTGGACTACGCGGAGTGGCAAACCGAGGATAATCCGCATCTACCTGCCCGTTATTCGGCGGGCAATCTGCGCGGTAAAGCCGTCATCAAGCGCGCGGTGTTGCAGGAAATGCGCCTGCCCGCGTCCCCGCCGATGCCGTTATTCGGCACGGTCACGCGTCTGGCCGAACAAAAAGGCCTCGACATCCTGATTCCGGCCCTGCACGAAATGCTGCACGCGCCCCTGCGATATGTTTTACTGGGCAGCGGCAACGCCGCTTACGAGCACGCGCTGAGACAACTGCATCGGCGGCATCCGGACAAAGTCGCCATCCGCATTGGCTTCGACGAGGGTTTGTCGCATCGCATTGAGGCGGCGTGCGATATTTATTTGATGCCGTCGCGCTACGAGCCGTCCGGACTGAATCAGATGTACAGCCTCCGTTATGGTACGATTCCCGTCGTCCGCGCCACTGGCGGCTTGGATGACAGCGTGATTGACGCCAACGAATCCGTTGCCCGGGCCAACGGGATCAAATTCCACGAATACAGCGCCGGCGCGTTGGCCCAAGGTATCCGCAAAGCCTTGGCTCTTTACCGCACCCCAAGCCTGCTGCGGCAATACCGCCGCAACGCCATGGCCGCCGATTTTTCCTGGACGCGAACGGCGGCGCAATACGTGGCGCTCTACCAACGCTGACCCCGGATTCTTTATTGAATATAACGATCATTGTAATGATATAATTACCGTCGAGCGTTCCGAGGCGTTTGATCTGGTTTCTTGGGAAAAAGAGATATTTACGTGCTACGCGCGACCCGCTGCTGGTCAAAGTCAGCGGTCGTTTTGCGGATTAACGGTGTCCCCAGCCAAACCGTTCGGTGATTGGCCAATAAACGAAGTAGCTCTTGCCAATGACGTTCTTCGCGGGAAAATCGCCCCATTCCCGGGAATCTTTGCTGTTCACGGTGTTGTCGCCCATGACCATGTAACTGTGGGGCTTGATTTCGACGCCGCCGGGATTCTGGTAAAACAGCGGCGCCAGGAGCGGTCCGTTCACATGGCCGGAATACCGGCTGTCCTGCGGCGGTTGTTGCGGGTCAAACGAATAAAGATTTTCAAAATGCGACGTGCCGGCGTCCAAGCGCTCGCCATTAACGATCAAATGCCGGTCCTCGCCGATTTGCACCCGTTCACCGCCCAAACCCACCAGACGCTTGATGTAAAATTGATCCTGCGGCAGCGCTTGAATGCCCGCCGTCTCAAACACGATGATTTCGCCGCGTTTGGGCGCGCGCAAATTGTAGGTCAAACGGTCCACGAACAAATGGTCGCCGCTCTGGACGCGCACGTTGATGACTTCGTCGCCGCGCTGGCAGACATCGCCCGGCCGAAGGCCCGCCCGGGTGGCGATGTCCACCTGGCCGCAATCAGGCGGAAACCAGAGGACATGCGGCACACCGCCGATCCAAATGGTTTGTTTGATGTTGAATATCAACAAACGTAATGGTGGTTCGACGCGTTGGATCGGGCCGCTGGCTTTGGCGGTGAGGTGGACGTACGAAACCCCGGCAAACCATTCCGCCACCCGGGCCCAGCCGGTGGGCCGTACGAATTCCGGATGCTCCTTCAGATTCTGCGAAGTCACCCCGAACAAGGTGGGTTGCATGGAGCCGGTCGGAATTTTGAAGGGTTGCAGGAAAAAGGTGCGGATGGCCATGGCCACCGCCAGGGCGACCAGCAATACCTCGACGTTTTCGCGCCAGCCGGGAAACGGATACGGTTTGAACCACTTGTTGGCGACCTTCTCCAGATTCTCCATTTGCTGGCGTAACCGGACCTTGTCCGCGCCGGCGGTTACCGCCTGCCGCAATTCCTGGATTGCCGTCTGCACCGCCTGCACCGCCGCCGGCGACAGGAGATCGCGCTGGGCGCGCAACAGCCGTTCAACGTGGCGGCGCGTGGTCGTGGCTTCGCGCACGGTTTTCGATAAGAACCAGCGGAGAATAAACATAAATCCGGCCTACGTTTTCAAAACTGCGATGAAGGCCTCTTGCGGGATGTTGACCGAGCCGACCGCTTTCATCCGCTTTTTGCCTTCCTTCTGTTTTTCCAGCAGCTTGCGTTTGCGCGTGATGTCGCCGCCGTAGCATTTGGCGGTTACGTCCTTGCGCAAGGCGCTCACCGTTTCCCGGGCAATGACTTTGCCGCCGATGGCGGCCTGGATGGCGACTTGGTATTGCTGCCGTGGAATGACCTCCTTCAATTTGGCCGCCAACGCCCGCCCCCGGCTCTCCGCCTTGTCGCGATGCACAATGCAGGAAAAGGCGTCCACGGATTCCCCGTTCACCAGCAGATCGAGTTTGACCATCTTCGCCTCGGCGTAATCCGCGTGCTCATAGTCCATCGAGCCGTAACCGCGGGTCATGCTTTTGATGCGGTCATGGAAATCAATCAGGATTTCGTTCAACGGCACCAAAGCCGTCAACATCACCCGGCGCGGGTCCAAGGTCTCGGTATGGTCAAGGAGACCGCGTTTCTCGGATACGAGGGCCATCATGTCGCCGATGTTTTCGTTCGGACACATGATAAACGTCTTCACCATCGGCTCCTCGATTTTCGCGATGTAATTCGGCTCCGGCAGGAACATGGGGTTGTCCACCTCCTGCACGGTGCCGTCGGTCAACGTCACCCGGTAAACCACGCTTGGATACGTGGCGATAATGTCCATGTTGTATTCGCGCCGCAGCCGTTCCTGCACGATTTCCATGTGCAACAGGCCGAGGAACCCGCAGCGGAAGCCGAACCCCAGCGCCACACTGGTTTCCGCCTGATAAACGAAGGCGGAATCGTTGAGCTGGAGTTTGGCCATGTTAATTTTGAGATGTTCGTAATCCGCGGTGTTGATCGGATAGATGCCGCTGAACACCATCGGATGCACCTCTTTGAACCCGGGCAACGCCGGCGCCGGCTGGCGCGCGTCTGTAATGGTGTCGCCCATCTTCACTTCGGCGGGACTTTTGATGTTGGCGGTCACGTAACCGGTTTCACCGACCCTCAATTGCTCGCGGGCGTAGGGTTTCGGATTGAAACTGCCCACTTCCTTGACTTCGTAACTTTTGCCCGAATGCAACAGCCGGATGTGCATGCCGGCTTTCAATTCTCCGTTGAAAACCCGCACATGCGTGACCACCCCTTTGTAGGTGTCAAAATATGAGTCGAAGCACAACGCCTGCAGCCCCCCCTGCCCTGTCGGTTGCGGCGGCGGCACCCGCGTGATGATGGCCTCCAAGATTTCCTCCACGCCAATGCCCTCCTTCGCGCTGGCCGGGATGGCGGTGTCTCCGGGAATCGCCAGAATATCCTCCAGTTGCTGCCGGATCATGGGGACGTTCGCGTGCGGGAGATCAATTTTGTTGATCACCGGAATGATCGCCAGATTCTGTTTCATGGCGAGATGCACATTGGCGACGGTTTGCGCCTCGACTCCCTGCGCGGCGTCCACGATCAGCAAAGCCCCTTCGCACGCGCTCAGGCTACGCGACACTTCGTAGGAAAAATCCACGTGTCCGGGGGTATCAATGAGATTCAACTCGTAAGTCTGGCCGTCCTTGGCCTGATACAACATCGTCACCGGATGCGCCTTGATCGTGATGCCGCGTTCCTTTTCCAGATCCATCGAATCAAGGAGTTGATTCTCCAACTGACGATCCGAGATGGTGCCGGTGCGATGCAACAGACGGTCCGATAGCGTCGTCTTCCCATGATCAATATGGGCGATGATGCTAAAATTCCTGATATTTGCCGTCTGCATTCTGTTTATCGTCGGTGTCGTTATCGTGCTACCATCCCGCAGGAGCGCCTCGAATTTGAGGGATGCTCCACCGGATGACGGGCCAAGATAGCGGCCCGCCGTCCGAAGAAAAGGGCAAACTCAACTCCGTTTCCGCCGGAGGCGCGCTTTGGTCTCGCCCCCTCGGATCGTGAAGCGCCAGTCTGAATCGCTGTGGATGCGGGGTGAATCCCGGGCTGCCGAAGACCCAATGCGCGTCGCTCGGATCGGAGATCGTTGCTATCCGCTGATGCGGCAGAGTCAGCCGGGGGCTATGGTGAATCCGGCTCGAACTGCAACCGGGGTTTGATCCGTTGCAGCGTGATCGCGCCAATCCCCGGCACTTTGCGCAGATCTTCCGCCCGGGCGTACGGACGGTGCGCGATAATCCGCTCAGCCAGTTTGGGGCCGATGCCGGGCAATTGCTGGAGTTCCGCCGCCGTGGCGGTGTTGGGATTGACCACGGTTGCGGACGCGGACGACCCGGCGGCGATTTCCACCGGCGGCGCGGACAAATCCGTGGGCACCCGGGGAAATTCCTTTTCATTCCACACCCCCAGTTGCTTCTGGCGGGCGTCAAGTTCCAAGCTCTTGAGGTGATTGATGAAGGTGGTGGACCGCGGGCCTTCCGGCCAGTTGGCGCGCAACCCATAAATCCGCGCCAACCCGTGGGCCACGAGTTCCTCGGCCAGATTGGTTTTGCCGATCAACACCACCGCGTAAAATCGCGCGAGACTGCTGCGGCCCAGCGCGTTGCGCCACCGGGTGATCACCGTGAATTCGTTTGTGCCCAACCGTTGCCGCGTAAAATCCGCCGCCAGTTGGCCCACGCGCGGAATGTTGGTCTCCGCAATGCCGAAATACACAGCCTGATCCTTGATCCGGTCGCGCAGAGTCATCTGGACCTCCGGGGCATCCACGAAATACAGGCGGAACAGATAATCCCGCCCTTCATGCAAGACGCGGAAACTGTCGCCATCCGACGGCGCCTCCAGATTCAACCGGCAGCCCGTTAACGTTTCCCATTGCCGGTCCGGATCGGACGCCGCCTGTTTTTGCTGCGCCTGCGCCAGGCCCATCAACCCGACCAGGATCAGGGCAAGCCCCCGCCACCAGCCCCGCTGGATCAAGCCTCCCGTGCGCGCGGGCATGGCGCCTTCTACCGCTCCCGGACCGCGGTCCAGTCTAAATCCGTTTTTGGCCTTCATCATGTTCATATCACGCGGTCGCCGCTGGGTTCGCAAGCAAAACCAACCAGACCGGCCAAAGGAAATCGTGGCACCGCACTCCCCCACTCGGGAAGGCTTTTCAAGGGACGTGGGCCCGCAAGCGCAGGAAGAGATGGCCAGCGGTGGCGGGCGGTGGGTTAGTGACCCAGGCGGTGACGTGGATTTGGTTGCCGTTGGTGACGCGGGTTTCGTGAATGCCGGCGGTGGTCCAGGCGTCCGTGTGCAGTCCCGCGGGGTTCTGCTCCATCCATACGATAACGTCCGTGGCGGTGTTGGTAAGGACATACGACAAGCCGGCCTGTTCGGCGCTCCCGAGTGGTGTGACAGGTGGGGTCGGGCCCGCTTGGCGTGGGTTTCGACCAAAAGCGTATTCAAAGAGATTCGGCCAGCGGTCGTCATCGGGATCAGCGGCATTGGCGGCGGCGTCCTCGTTGAGGATTGTCCCCCAGTGTTGCTGCCGCCAATGTTCCAGCGGAGTCCGGGCAATTTCCAGCCCGTGCAGGATGAGGGCGTAAAGATGTTGGTTGGTGCCGCCGCCGTTGTCGGCGATCAACAACACACTGTGACTGGTTGGGCCCAACTGCGGCAGCGCCGAGCCCAAGGCCAGACCTTCGAAATTGCGGCTGGGAATGATGCCCATGTTCCGCTCCCACAACAGGCGTTTGCCCACGGGCTGAAACCCACCCGCGTCCAAATTCGGGATGGCGCTCACGTCCGTTGCCCCGGTGAAATCCACCCAGTAAAGACGATTGCGAAAGGTGGGGATGAGGCCGACGCCCAAGGCGCGTTCGAGTACGAGGAGACGGCCATCCGGCAGCGCCAGCAAATCGCTCACCCCGCTGCGTTCCAAAGTCGTCAGCGGACTGTCGTAATCATAGGGATCCGTCCGATACGCCCATTGCCCGGCCGCCCGGAATGCGCGATCGAACTTCTGCAAACGCACCAGGCTGCCCGTGGTGGCGGTGGCCAGGGCGCTTTCATTCTCCAAGGCTTCTTCGTTGGCGGTCCACAACGCTTCGCCGCTCCAACTGAGCGATTCCAGACCAAAGTTGTCCCGATTCTCCAGCATCCGGGGCGGTAATGCGACATTACCCACCCACGCGCCATCCGCGAGCCGGTGTTCGCGAATGAAGCCGCCGGCCGGATGCCGGCCCTCATCGGCAATGAACAGCGTGCCCCGCTCCGGGTGATAAGCAATGCCTTCTAAATCATAACCGGCCGCAACCGTGTTGGTGGCCAGCACCGCCGCGTGGGTGATGTAGCCGTTGGTTGGATGTACCCGGATTTCCAGTTGATACACCCGCCGCTGGTTGACCGCGTCGCTGACGGCGAAATAGACATCGCCCGTGTACCGGGTCAGGCCGCTTAACTCGGCGGCGTGGGCGACATAATCGTACACGCCCTGCTCCGGATCAGTGGTGGTCAACGGGTGTAAATCAGCGCGCGCGTTCGTCGCCAGACATAAGCCGGCCAGCGCCACCATGATTCGACCCGTAGTGCCGTGTTGCATCGTCTGCGCCAATAATCAAACCGAAACTCGACCGTCCGGAAGGTGAAATGGATCGTCTGCCCCGACAGCGGTCGCCGCTGAATATGCGCGCGTTCGGTCTGGCACTCCAGCCATTTGGCCGGGTCGGTCATGACTGCGTCCGCCCGCGGCGTTGAGCGCCACTGCTTTCCTGTCGTCTCCGGTCCCGATGCCCTCCCCTGCCCCGTTTTGGATTTCATCGGCTCGGATTAAAAACCCGCACCGCAAACCGGGCCCGCACAGCAGTTGGCAGCCGCAAACACGCCTTCCCTGGCCGTATCCAAAAGGCTGCAGTCAGCGCCCGGTTTTAGTTTTTTGGAGCAACGCCGATTCCGGAGAACGTCCCCTCCAACCGGACGGCATTATCCTTTCCGAAAGAACGGTTTCAGCACCCTGTTGTGCCGCAAGGTGTTACGCCCAAAAAATCGAAAAAACCAGCTTGACAGAAAGCGGGGGTATTTTCATATTACCCTCGTCCGTCGCAAGATGGATGGGTGTTTGTAAAACATCCGCGGGTAAAAAAGGGTTTGCAATCGGGGGATTGCGAAGGTCAATGGGAATGGTCGGGCCGCCATTACCGAAGTAACTATATCGGGTCGTATTCATCAAAACGAAGGAATCACCGAAACACCACCAGTCATCCACCTCTTCCATCATGAAAACCATCCTTATTCGCTCCTTCACCACGGGTCTTTTACTTGCGCTGCTTTCGGCTCACTGCTTAACCAGCCACGCCCAGACCAGCGCCTTTACCTATCAGGGACAACTGTTGGAGAACGGCGAGCCCGCCCAAGGGGTCTACGACTTTATTTTTACCCTGTATAATCAACCGATCCCCCGTCCCATCGCCGATTTGGGCAGCCGGACGAACCGGGCCGTCCCGGTGACGAACGGGTATTTCATTGCCACGCTGGATTTCGGCGCCGCCCCTTTTGACCTCGGAGCCGGTTGGTTGGGCATCGCTGTGGCCAAGGCCGGCAGCGGCAAATTTGCCCTCCAAAGCCCCCTGCAACAACTCACCTCGGTGCCTTGGGCCATGCGGGCTGAGGGCGTGTCGCCCGGCAGTGTCACCACCGCCGCCTTGGCTCCGGGAGCGGTGACCAGCGACAAAATTGCTCCGGGCACCATCGTCAACGCCGACATCTCCCCCAGTGCGGCGATTGCCGATACGAAGCTGGCCACCCTCAGCACGGCGGGCAAAGTGGCCAATGCCGCCACCACCGCGACGACCGCCAATCAGCCCGACACCATCGTCATGCGGAATAGCTCCGGTAATTTCAGCGCCGGCGCCATCACGGCCACCGGCTTCACCGGCAGCGGTTCGGGGTTAACCAGCTTGAACGCCGCCCAACTGACGGCGGGCACCCTGCCGGACGCGCGGCTCAGCAGCAACGTGGCCCGACGCAACGCCGCGAACACCTTTTCCGGCAATCAAGAGGTGGTCGGCTCGCTTGCCTTGAACCTGGCCTCCAGTTCGGCGGGCGGTGAGGTGTTGCGCATGAAAAAGTCCGGTGCCGCAGCGGACAACAATGTTGAATTTGCATACCACCATCGTCCCGCCGGAAACGAATTATGGTTCTCCGCCTTCAATGGGACCGTCACCCGCCATCTGCAGGGATGGGATTACGCGAATAATGCCGTGCGTTTTCCCGCCAACGGATCAACCTTCTCCATTAATATAAACCAGCTTCGCGTAGGTGTGGGCACGGCAGTGCCCAAGCGACGCTTCCACGTGGCGGGCGAAAGCCTTTTCAATGGTTTCGGTTCGGGGCTTGAATATGCCGCGCTCACTGTGACAAACTCTGCCAGCGGTGGCGTCAGCATTTTTTCCGCCACCAGCAGTTCGGACGCAAACCTGGTGGTGGCCAACAGAGGGACCGGCGATCTGATTCGCGGATTCAGCGGCGTCACGGGAGGCGATTTGGTCTTCCAGGTCCGCAATAATGGTCAGGTCGTTTGCGGTGACGAACTGAGTTGCAAGAGCCTGCAGATTCGCGGCGGTGCCGACCTGGCCGAGCCCTTCCCCCTGTCCGACGCCGACGCCCCTCCGGGAACGGTGCTGGTGATTGACCCGGACCAACCGGGTCGCCTCAAGATCAGTTCCGAAGCCTACGATTCCAAGGTGGCGGGAATTCTCAGCGGCGCGGGCGGGGTTCAACCGGGGATTGTGTTGACTCAATCCGGCGTGTTGGAGGAAGGCCCCGCCGTGGCTTTGAGTGGACGGGTGTATGCCTGGGTGGACGCCAGCTTTGCGCCGGTGCAGCCCGGGGATTTGCTGACGACTTCCCCCACCCCCGGCCATGCGATGAAAGCGGTGGACGTGGAACGACGCTCCGGAGCGCTCTTGGGCAAAGCCATGTCATCCCTGTCCGAGGGCCGGGGTTTGGTGCTGGTATTGGTGAGCCTGCAATAACCGGCCAATCCGATTAAACGCCAACCCTGGTTTTGCCATGAAATCAATCTTTTCGCGATACCGCCCGCTGGCCGGGGGTCTGTTGCTCGCCTGGTGGGTCTGGGCCAGCCCGCTCTCGTTGCCGGCCGTCTCCTTGACGGATTTCGGTTATGAAAAAATGAAGACGGGCTCCAGCCGGCCCATGCTCGTCATTCTGGCCGAATTTCCCTCACCGCCTTTTGCGCACGGACCAGACATTACCTATTTCAGCAACCGGGTCTTCCAGGCGGGCTCCGAATGGACCGTCAACGCTTATTTCAAAGAGGTGTCCAACAATCGTTTTCAGTGGACCCCCGCCGCAGTCCTGCACGTGAACATGCCTGAATCCGGACGCCATAGAAATTTGGGCGGCGACGACAGCCGATACGCCTCGAACATCATCTACTGTGCGGTAGCCACCAACGGATTTAATTGGGATGGCTATGCCCCGGGTAAGTCCAGCATTAGCGCGCAGGAGTTGGCCATCAGCTTGTTCTCGAACGATGGCGGAAAGTCCGCCCGGGGTGTTTCTAATGTTCGTCCCCCGGGCTGCACCAAATCCTACTCCGGCCGCGTGTATGTTGGCCAACCCCAAGACTTGGTGGACGTTGATTGTCACGAGATGTCCCACATTCTGGGGGCCATTGATTTTTACGGTATTTGGGGCGTCAGCGACTCCCTCCACGACCGACTGAGTCTCATGGGGCCAAATCATGGCGAAAAGTGCCACCTCGATCCGTGGCATAAATTGCAGTTTGGCTGGACGCAACCGCGTATCCACTCGTTGAACAGCAGTGGAACGACCTCTTTGCAGGCCGCACAAGTGGACGATGGATATCTCGGGCCTATCATTCTCTACGATCCCAATCGGGGGACCGATGAGTTCTTCATGCTGGAGTACCGCACTCGCACCGTTACCGACTACGGTCCCGGCTATGACCAACATGTGGCTGGCAATGGGATGGTCATCTGGCACGTCCTCCATGATGCCAACAAACACCCGCGGATAATGGCCGAGATCGCTTGGCCGGATGCCGAACGGCCGTGGCACGAGTGCATGAAGTGTCGGGCTCTAACCCTCAAGACATCTCCCCTTGGCACCTGCCCGGCCGGGGGGCGGCATGACCCGTTTCAGGATCTACACGGGATGATCAAAAATGATCCCTCCGTCAGCGGGGAAACCGATTGGAAACGTTGCACGAAGTGCCAGTCGCTCTTCTACGGCCCGCGCGTAACGTCCAGCGTCTGTCCGGCCGGGGGACAGCATAACCCCGGCTCAGGCACCTACACCCTCTTCACCGATCCGGGTGTGCTTGCCAACCCGCATTGGCATCGCTGCACCCGATGCGAAACATTGGTTCGCGAATGGGAAACTTCGTATTCTCCTTGGACTACCAATTCCGTTTGTCCAGCCGGCGGACGGCACACCCCCGATACCAATACGCAGTATCGAGTCCCCAGCTTCTGGGCGATTAGAACTATACTAGCCGAGGCGCATCCCGATCTACGCCGCGGGCATAATAAGGTCTGGCCCGGAGGCAGCCGGACGCCCTGGCTGCACTGGTACGATCGAACCCCCGCCTGTGTGAGCGTGGAGGTGTCCCCTTTTGATACCGGAGACCGTTACCTCCAGATTAGCTGGACGAGCGAGCCGGGCGTATGGGTGGACTTTTCCTACACCGGCATCAAAAACGGCTCCTTCTGGCAGCCGTTCAATCAACTCAACGAAGGCGTGAACGCGGTGGCGCCCGGCGGGTATCTCTATATCAAACACAGCGCCACCCCGCTTCCCGCAAACGTAACGAAATCCATGTACATTCGCACCTATAACGGTCCGGTCCGCATCGGAAAAAACTTCTGAGACAACCACAAAATGAGCTGTCCGGCGGCCCCCAAGGGTTCACGCCGGGCGGCACCTGGAGAATCCAATCATGAGCCATCCAAAATTAAAATCCTGCAACATGAAAGCGGAAGACAGCGCCGCGGCGCGCCGCGCGAAGGCGGTTGGCGTTTTACCGGAAAGAAAACGCCGGACCGGGGCGGCTGCCCGGATGCTAATGCGCACCTGGGCGGCCCCGGTTTTTCTGTTGATCGGCGCCGCCTTGGGGCGGGCGCAAAACTTGTCCATTGACTGGTGGACGATTGACGGCGGCGGCGGCACGAGTACCGGCGGCGTGTATGCGGTCACCGGGACGATTGGCCAACCCGACGCCGGCCGGACGATGACCGGCGGTCCCTTTGCCCTCACCGGTGGGTTCTGGGCGCTGCTGGCGGTGCAGACGCCCGGCGCGCCCTATCTCTCCGTGGCCTACACGACCACCAACACGGTGGCCTTGTTCTGGCCGTCTCCCTCCCCGGGTTGGGTGTTGCAGCAAAACACCCACAGCGTGGCCAGTGTGAACTGGAGCAACGTCGCCGTCACCCCCGTGGATGATGGCACGAATCAAACCGTCATCGTCAATCCACCAACCGGCAACCGTTTCTATCGTTTGTATAAACCGTAATCAACCGTCAGCCGGCCGGCCTGGCGCCGGCCGGTCAACCCCCCGATCAGGAATCCCAACCATGAAACTTAAAGCTCCCTCGCTCGCCGCCAGCCTTGGGCTGGCCCTCCTCGCCCTCCTTAACGCGCCGATCCCGATGGCCCACGCCCAAGGGACGGCCTTTACCTACCAAGGCCGCCTCACGGATGGGGCGGATCCGGCCAACGGAATCTACGATTTGCGCTTCGTCATTTACAGTGCCAGCACCGGGTCCGGCGTGGTGGCGGGCCCGTTGAATCACCCCGGCATCCTTGTCAGCAACGGACTGTTCACGGTCACGGTTGATCCCGGCGCGGGGGTGTTCACCGGGGCGGAGCGCTGGTTGCAATTGGAGGCGCGCACCAATGGTGCCGGCGCGTTCACGGCGCTGACCCCGCGCCAGAAGATCACCGCCGCGCCCCATGCCGTTACGGCGGCCAACGTCACCGGTCCGGTGCCGGGCAGCCAACTCACCGGGACCGTGCCCAACGTCAGCCTGCCCAGTGGCGGCAACTGGGCGTTGAGCGCCCCGCTCACGCTGGGTCCCAGCACGCTGACCATTGATCCTCTTAACCATCGCGTGGGCATCGGCACGGCGAATCCGCTGGCACCCTTGCACCTCTCCGCCAGCCAGGGCGTCGTCCGGCTGGATAGCACTACCAGCTTCCTCGGGTCGGTGCTTGACTTAAGGAACAATGCCATTTTTCCCACCTACCTCGGGGCAATCAATTTCAACAATGCCAGCGGCTCGACCCCTGGCCAAATCGCTTATTTGCGCACCAACGTCATGGTCTTCCAAGTTGCGGGCACTAATCGAATGAGCCTCAACGGCAACGGTCGGTTGGACGTCATCGGAGACTCCTCCGAGGTGACGCTGAATAACCGGTGGTCCGCCAGCGGCGGCCTTTACGGCTACAACGCCCTCCGCGCCTCGTGTGATACCATGCTCGGCTCGGCCATTCTCGCAACTAGCGACTTTGGCACCGCCATCCAAGCCTCCAGCACCGATGGCTGGGCGGGAGTTTTCAGCGGCGCGGTGCAGATCAATTACGCTTCGCCTTTCGACAAGCCGCAGTTGCGCCTGAGAGATCCAGCAAATGACGGCTGGGCCCGGCTGCGCTTGCAGACGGGCACCAAACCACTTTGGGATCTCGCGGTGGGCGGCACGGACAACTCGTTGCGCTTCTACGCCGATGGCAACGGCGACGTGGTTTCGGTGAAAACCAACGGCCAGATGCTTGTCAAAGTGCTCACCATCACCGGCGGCGCGGACATCGCCGAGCCGTTCGAGATGTCGGAGACGGATCTGCCGCCCGGCGCGGTGGTGGTGATTGATGAGTTGAATCCCGGCAAACTGAAACTCAGCACCGAGCCGTTCGACCGCCGGGTTGCGGGCGTCATCAGCGGCGCGGGCGGCGTCCGTCCGGGGTTGAGCCTCCAGCAGAACGGCGTCATGGAAGGCAACCAACACGTCGCCCTAACGGGGCGGGTTTATGTGCAGGCGGATACCAGCAACGGCCCGATCCTCCCCGGCGACCTGCTCACCACCTCCCACGAAGCGGGGCACGCGATGAAAGTCACCGACCCCGCGCGCGCGCAAGGCGCCATCCTCGGCAAAGCGATGACGGGCCTGGCCGAGGGCCGGGGACTGGTGTTGGTGCTGGTGACCCTGCAATAACTCCGGGGGCGCCGCATGAAAACAAACCTTCTCGCGAGCATTCTGACCGGGTTGGCCTTGCTGGCGGGCTCCGCCGATGCGCAGATCATCAACCTGCGTCTGTCGGTTAAAATCATCGTCCATCCCACCTCTGGAAATATGCCGTCTGGCATCTCGGCGCAGACCCTCACCAATGCCATCAACGCCGCCAACGAGTGGATGGCCTCCTACTGGCGCGGCTATCGCTATCAATTGACCGAAGTGGTCGCCATTGGCGGCCCCAACGAGGGCGGATCAAGCGGCCCGAGCCGTTGGTTCGGGAAGACTTTCCGCGGCGGGACCGAATGGACCACCTTTTACAACCTGGCCCAAACGAATGGTCTCTATCGGTTGCGCACTAACCAGGTCAATATCTGGGTGGCGACGCCTTTCGCGGACCCGGGGGACTCCGGCGGCGCCATGCCGATTCCCCCCGGGGAAGTGAGCACTCTGGGCGGGCAGATTTTTGTGGATGATGGCGCGTGGTGGGTGGTGCATGAACTGGGGCATTTTTTTGGTCTGCTCCATACGTTTAACGGGGAATCCAAAGACAACTGTACTCCTGGAGACGATGGTTTGACCGATACGCTGCCCGACAGCAACTGCTGGACAAGCCTGAATCAAGTGGCCCAGTATTATTTTGGCCGGAATTACGACGCCCTCAACGATCATCAGCAAATCCAGGTGGGCGATGTTTATTTCAACGTCATGTCCTACCACGAAGCCACGAACAAGAATACTCTGGAAAACCGGTTGACCGAACAACAACTGGACCGCATCACGGATCACGCCAACGGTGACCGGCATGCCTTTGCGACCGGCTTCACCCGGCATGTCAGTTCCACCGGCAACAACGGGAACTCCGGCCTGCTTCGAGCGGCGCCCATGCGCACCGTGCTGAACGCCGTCAATGCGTCGGCGTCTGGCGGCGGCGATATCGTGCTGATTCAGCCCGGTAACTACAACGAAACGATGACCATCAACCGGCCCGTGACTCTTCGCGCCACCCGGGCCGGCTCCGCGACGCTGGGGAAGCCTTGACCTCCTGAACATTCAGGACGACAAATGGGCAACGCGGCCGCGTCAAGGCGGCGCGTTGGTAACGTGAACCTTCGATCCAGGCGGTTGCGGTAAGGTTTATCCCCCGTCAGCGGCGGCTCGCTTCCGGCCAATGAGCTGCCTGCCTCATTGAATGGGGACCGACGAGTGGCAGCGAGGGATCGTTTACTCCGGCATTACGAAGGCGTACAGGTTGCCATCATAACCGCCGATATACAGCGTCTCTTCATGGATCAGCGGTGACGAGGCAATGGGCACGCCCACTTGGAACTCAGCCAGTTTTTCGCCCGTCGCCAGGGCCAGGGCGTAAACGAATCCATCGCTGGCACCGGTGAAAACCTTGCCCCGATGGATGGCGGGCGAACTGTTCACATCCCGTCCTCCCCGTTGATACGGTTGCAGTGAGGAAAGGACGGGGCTGGTTTTGAAGGTCCAAAGGACGTCGCCATTGGTTTCCGCAAGCGCGAGGATGTCGCCCGTGGCGGTGCCGACGATGATCTTGCCGTCCGCCCGCGCCGGCACGGAAGCGGTATCGCCGATTTTGGGCGTGCAGGACCACACGACCGTTCCATCCGCCGGCGAAAGGCCGGTGAGCAACCCGTCCTTGAGCGTGTAGATCATTGCCTCCGTCGCCAGGCAGCCGTTGAACCAACCTTTGGCCGTCCACACCGTCTGGCCGGTGGCGGCATTCAAGGCCAGCGCGCCGACGTTGGAAAACAACAGCAACTTGTCCCCGGCCACCGTCGGAATGGTGTAACTGCTGGGCCACCAATCGCTCTTGCCCGCGCTGGCTTCCCAGAGCCTTTTGCCGGTGGCCGCCGCGAACGCCGCGATGTAGGACCGGCGCCCCACGTAAACCGTGCCGTGGGCGACGGTGGTCGCCGCCACCTCCCAGCGTTCCCGGGTGCGGTCCAGTTCGGCTTTCCAAAGTAATTTGCCCGAGTCCTCATCCAAGGCATACAGCCACCCCGCCACACTGGTCGCAAAGAAACGGCCATCGGCGGCGGCCACATTGTGTTTGATGCCGCTGTCGGTTTTGAAGTGCCACTGTTTTTTTCCGTTCCGATCGAACGCCGCCACGCCACAGTGTTTCAAATCGCCCCGGTCATCCACGCCCACGGCAAGGTGGCGCCATCCGGCTTGCGGCGAGGAAATCCCGATGAACCCGCCGGTGGGGGCCACCCATTTCAAGCGCCAGTGCGGGCCCGGCGCGACCGGTTGCGTCCCGTCGGCGAGATTGAACGATTCCGCTTGCTCCCAGGTTTCGCCATTGCCGCCTTGGACATGAATCGTCAGCAACTGGGCGCCGGCGAGGCCCGGCGCGGGGATGGCGCCGGTCCAAGTCCACGGGCTGACTTGCTGCAACCGCGCCCGCCGCTGCCCGATTTGCGCCCGCACACTCTTGATCTCGCACCGGCTGTCATACGTGTTGACCACCACAGGGATCTTGCCGGATTCGGGGTGGACCGTGCCGGAGGGCGTCACGACCACGCAATGGTGGTTGAAGCCGCCCAGCCGGAGTTCCAAGTCCAGTTTACCCTGTTGGACATCCACAATGCGAAAACTGCGCGGGTGCCGGTCAATGCCGCCAAAGCGCAACGGCGGCGTGTTGATGTCGAGCACACCATGACTCTCGCGCACCCGGTTGCCGTGCCAATGCCCGCTGATGATGGCCGCCGCCCCCAGGTCCGCCAGGTATTCCAACTGCTTTTGGGTGGGCAGGAAATGGAAGGCGAAAATCAACGTTGCCCCCGGCGGCGCCGCGGCCAGGTCCCGGGCAATCCATTGTTGCTGCGCCGGTTGGTCAAAGCGGACCGAGTCCAGCAAGACGAAATGACAATCTCCGGCGTTGAACGAATAATAGTTGGGACCGAGATAGTGATGGTAATGCGCCAGTCCCTGTCCCGATTGCACGTCGTGATTGCCCGGCAGATTGAACAGGGGAATTTTGAAATTGGCGATGCTGCGCCGGTAGTTCTCGAATTGGTTGGTCTTGGTGCCCACGTCCACCAAGTCTCCGCTGGCCAGCGCAAAAGCCGCCGGCGGCACCAGCGTATTGATCTCGGCGATGTCTTCGGCAAACGTCTGCACCGCGTCTTCCTTTTCGGTGACGTGGATGTCGGAAATCTGCACGAAGCGGAGCGCGCTTTTGCGCGATGCCGGCCACGCCACCAGCGGAAACGAAAGGTTGGTGGTCGCGTCCACGCGGGTGTAAAAGGATTGGACCATGCGATAACCTTTGGGGAGCGACACAAACACCAGCCGCCCCGGTTCAGTTTCCAAGGTGTAATCGCCCTGCTTCGAAGTCACCACCACCTGATGCCCGTCGGAGACGGCGACCCGCGCTAATCCAGGTTCCCGGGCATCCCGCACCCCGTTCTGATTGCGGTCGTAAAAAACCTGACCGGAAATGGTTATGCCGCCAACCGCAGTGACGGTCCAGAGACAGGCGAGCGAAAACACGCACCAAAACCAACGGCTTTGCGGCGCACCAGTGGGGATGGGGTTGCGTTGTGTCATGAATTTTCCAATGGCTTCAACTTTTTCCGCTGCCGCCGCTTTGTCAATCATTCAGGGCATTTTTAACCCACAAGTCCCCTGCCCTTCCCGCGTCAACCGGATAAAAAATGATACTTCGTGGATCCAAACCATCTCGTTATCCGCTCATCCAAATCTGAAAACCAACGCCCTCCAAGCCTTGATGGCGGTGGGAGTGCGGACGGACGTGAAACGGCAACTCGGCTGCGGTGTTTCGTGGTGAACACCACGCCGGTTGCGCTGGTCGCCGCGGCGATTCTAATTTTAGGGCTTCGGCGTGGAGGCCACCGCCTCGAGGTTCACGCGGGAAGGCAATTCGCCGAAGTGATAGTATCGGTGGGTGATGCCGTCGTCGCGCACGATCACGATGCGCAACCCGGATTGCCCTTCGGCCAACGGCATGCCCACCGGTCCCGTGGTGATGGCTTCGAGCCCGCCATCGCGCACCACCGCGTTCCGATGGTAGTGGCCGGAGAAGAGGTATTTGACGCCGGCTTCGCGGAACCAGGCGAGGTAGCGGGTCCGGCGTTCGGCGGGAATGTTGAAGTATTCATCCGCTTCATCCGCCGCTTTTAAGAACCAGGGATGGTGCATGAAAATGACCGTGTGCCGTGCACTCCCCGTGCGCGCCCGTTGCAATTCGGTTTGCAGCCAGCGCTCCTGCGCCGCCGCCAAGTCAGGCGCCCGCTGCGGCGAGTGAATGAGCATGGAGTTCAGGACGATGCCCACAAACTCCCCGTGTCGGAAGGTGTAATGGTCCGGACCCAAATGATTGGTGTAGGTGGCAATGTCCGCCGGGGTCGGAACATTGCCGATATCGTGATTGCCCGGCAGCGAATACACAGGGATGCCGGCGGCCACCTGGCCGATGACGCGTTGATACTCGCGAATCTGCGCGGGATCGCCGGCTTTATTAACCAAATCGCCGGACACCACGACAAACGCGGGGCGCAACCGGTTGATGGTGGCCACGGCAAATTCCAGGTTGGCCGTTTCCTGGGCAAAATCCTTGTCGTTCGTGAACATGCCGAACTGCGGATCCGCCAGTTGAATGAAGAAGAACGGCTCGACCGCCGGAAGGCCGACGGGCAGCAGGAGCCACAACGCCAGGGTGAGTGATTTCAGATTCATGAGCGATGAAGGTTACGGATTGGTTAATGGGCAACGCCGATGTGCCGGCCGTCAGTTCACGTCGTCTTGGAAGAGCCGGTCAAAATCAATCTGGGCGATGGCGCCGTCGCTGATGGTCCGGCAGAGCGCGCGGGTCAGCGGTAATTCGTCCGGACCGATGAGTCCCCGTGCTTCCAAGCCGGGCAGCGCCTTCGCGATTTGCTCAATGACAAACGCACTTTCCAAGGTTTCGCCGGCCATCTCCGCGCGCGCCTGTTCATAGGTCAATCCTTTGCCCAGCAACCGGCCCAGTCGCACCGTGCGTCCACCCATGCAGGTGACGTATTGATCGCCCACTCCCGGCAAAGAGGTGACCTTCTCCGGGTTGCCGCCGAGGACGGAAACCAGTCGCGCCATTTCCCGGGCGGTGGCGCCAAAAATCGCGGCCGCCGGGTTGTCGTTCTTCATGCCGGCCTCGTCGGGCGGCAGTTGGGCCAGCATGCCATCGGCCAGACCGACACCCAGCGTGTAGGCGTTCTTCAACGCCACGCACACTTCCACCCCGATGATGTCGGTCGAGAGGAAGATGTGATAATACGCTGTCTTGAACAGGGCGCGCAGTTCCGGCAACACCGCGGCATCGCGTGATGTGAAATAAACGCAGGTATGCCGACGCGCCGCCAGCTCGCCGGCAATGCACGGGCCGCCAACCGCGGCAAAACTCATCTGGTCGCGCACGGCGGCCGGAAATTCATCCTTCAGCACATCCGGGAGAATGCGTAACTGCCCGTCCGCCGCAGCTTCCAATCCCTTGGTGATGGCGAGCAGCCTCATACCAGGGCGGGCGTGGGGGGCCAGCGTGCGGCCAATCCAATGCACCCCGGGCGAACTGACGCCGCTCACGATGACCTGCGCGCCGTCGAGCGCCTTCGCCAAATCCTCGATGTAGAACGGTTGCACGTTCTCCGGCAACTTCCGCTTCAACTTGGGGTGAAAGCGTTTTTCGATGCACGACTTGATGATATCGGTATCGAGATGCGTTCCCACCAAGCGAACTTGGTGGCCATTATCACTCAGTGGCCAGGCCATCGCCGAGCCCATGAATCCAGCGCCAACGATTGTTACAGTTGTCATGATTTTTTGCTGCGGCCTCGTGTTACCCGCATCCATGTTTGCCCATTGCAAACGCACCACACATAACCGGGGGCCACCTGCGGATGTCGAAGCCAACACAAGGACGCGCAAGTAGTAAATCGGTTTCGCGTTGAATCCAAGAATTATTCCCCCCAGTGCCGGATCGTTTTCTCCAATGGTAGCCCGTAAATCACGCAGCCCACTTCGCGCTCCCGATTTCAACTGCACTGCAAACCAGTGAAATTGCCTTGAAAATGCGTGCTTCACGTTGCCGGGGAATTGGATTTTCGATCCGCAACATGACCGCAACGCGTGAATCTCTATGCACAAAAATTTCCACGGAGATGGATTCCGCCGGTTGACGCTCCACCTTGGCGCGCCTTACGATTAACACCATGGAAAACCATAGTGGTATCGCGCCGGGACGTTTGCGCCGGCGTTCGTCCGGTGTGAACGCAGACAGCAGTGTGAACGGGAACCGTCCTCTGAAGCTCGTGACCCAACTATGCAGCTTGGCGGTGGGGGCTGCGGTAATCCTGCCGGCCATCACCAACGCTGAACCCGTTTGGAATGTCCGCACCATCCCGCTCGAACGGGTTTCCGTGGTGGCGCATCGCGGCGCGGGCTTTTTGGCCCCGGAAAACACCATGGGCGCTTTGGAACTTTCCTGGAGCATGGGGTGCATTCCCGAATTGGACGTGCGCACCACCAAGGATGGCCACGTCATGATGTTTCATGACAAAAATTTCCGGCGCATTCTTCCGAACGCCCCCGAGGCGATGAAGAAAAAACGTCTCGAAGACCTGACTTACGCGGAGGCCAAGGAGCTGGACATCGGCGCGTTTCGCGGGCCGCAATTTGCCGGGCAACGCATCGTCAGCCTCGCGGAAATCGTGGCGGCGCTGAAAAAAGACCGGAAACGCTCCGCTTATTTGGATGTGAAGAATGTGGACTTCGCACAGATGGCGCGCGAAACGGCGGAGGTGCATGAGCAGGTCATTTTGGCAACGGGTTCGGAAGCGGATTGCGCCCGGTGGAAAGCCGTGGCCCCGCGCAGCGAGGCGTTCTTGTGGGTCGGCACCTGGGGCAACACCAATGATGGGCCGGTGGAAAAACGCTTTGCCAAGCTTCGCGAAATCGGGTTTGCACACATTGACCGGTTGCAGGTGCATTGCCATTTCAACACCAACACCGGCACCATGGTGCCGAGCGATGATTTCATCCGCCGCGCCGCCGTTGAGGTGCGTCAACGGGGCATCGAGTTCCAAACCATGCCGTGGAATGTGCCGGAACAGCCGGAAGCCTACTTCCGCTTGCTGGACCTGGGCACCGCCGGGTTTGGCACGGACCGGCCGGACGTGGCCATGGCGGCGTTGCGGGAGTATTACCAGCGGGGCGCGGCCAACTGGAACGTGCGCGATCATATTCCCCTTTCCGCCTTCACCATGCAGGCGCACCGCGGCGCTGGCGATCTGGCGCCCGAGGGCTCGCGCGAAGCGTTCGAACTCGGCTGGCAATTGGGCTGCATTCCCGAAGCCGATTTGCGCTGCACGAAGGACGGCGTGATCGTCTCGTTCCATGACAACAACTTCGCGCGCATCCTGCCCAACGCGCCGGAGGAGTTGAAAAAGAAGGGCGTTGCGGACCTCACCTATCCCGAGATCGAGAAGCTCGACGTCGGGAGTTTCCGTCATGAGAAATTTGCCGGGCAGCGCATGATCAACCTGTCGGAAATGGTCCGGTTGCTGAAGGCGCACCCGGAACGGTCGCTCTACATTGACATCAAGAAAGTGGATTTCCACCAGCTCGCCGCGGAGACGGTGGACGTGCATCCGCAGTTGATTCTGGCCAGCACGAAATACGACGAGATCAAACTGTGGCGGCAAGTGGCGCCCCGGTCGCGGACCCTGCACTGGATGGGCGGTCCGCTCAAATGGATGAGCGGCGATCCCAAGGATCCCAACGGACCGCAGGCGAAACTGGCGCAGCGGATCGCGGCGTTGCGCGCGGAGAATTTCGCCAGCATTGATCAACTCCAGGTCCACGTGAACACGGCGCCGGACGGGACGTTTTATCCCAGTGAAGCGTTTCTGCGCGAGGTGGGGAATGAGCTGCGGGCGCACGGAATTTTATTCCAAACGCTGCCGTGGAAACAGCGGGACGCCAAAATTTTTCATCGGCTGATGGATTTGGGCGTGGCCAGCTTCGCCACGGATTATCCGGACGTGGCGATGGAGGCCGTTCGGACCTATTACCAGCAGCGTTAATAACGTCGGGCGGACGCACTCGGCATCCGGCGGCGGGACGGGAATGGTCCCGCCACGACTCGGATGAAATGACTGCGGCGGGTTGTCAGCCGGAGCCGGTTGACGACCCGCAGATGGATGGTCATTGGAAAAATTTTCGCCATCCGCCGCATTTCTCGGCAAACAAGCAATCCGCGGAGTCCCCTTCTCCGAATTGGGGTCACCGCCCGAAAGAAACGAACTGGCGGCTGCGGTTCCGCAAAATTTACCCGCCGGGAGTTGAGCCGCCCGCATAGTCGTGCTACATAAGCAGCAACACATTGAGCGCGCCAACATGAAGATCACCGATATTCTCCTCGCCGAGCACCTCGTTTTTCACCACATCTTCGACCATATCGAACGCGAGCTGCCCAAACTCCGCACGCTGGCCGAGATCAAGACGCTGGCTCGTCTATTGGAGCATCTGCTCCAAGATCATTCCCAAACGGAAGACGACCTGGTGCTGGCTCCGCTGGAGCATTGTTTGGAACAAATCGGTCAACGGGACAGCTTTCAGCTCGAACACCAGGAGATTGACGTGAGCCTGACGCGGGTCAGCCAGGCCAAACAACTCGCCGAAGCCCGCCGTTTGCTCCAACGCGCAGTCGCCTACTCCCGCAAGCATTTCGATCACGAGGAACGAATCGTTTTCCCCTTGGGCGAAGAAGTGCTGAAAGAGGAGACGCTGCGCGAGCTGGGACGCGACTGGATTAAACAGCGGGAACGCCGCTCCCGGTGAGTTGCTCCGCCGCGCGGCAACTGCGCAGGACGGTCAGCGCGGCGTTGACGCCGGCCACCAATGCTTGAACCCGCGCGCCCAGCGGAAAATCCGACGGCGCCTCCAGCGTGTACGAGAGCCGGGTTTTGTGCTGGATCAGATAGAAGGCTTCCGGCCATTGCAGACGGGAAGCGGGGTCCAGGTCCGGACGGATAATCCCTCCGTTCGCCACTCGCCCCTCGATGAGTGGAGATGGGTCCACCGGACAAACCGCCGCCACCGCCTCAATAATCTGCGGCGCCAGGGACGGCTGCCGGTCGGGATTCAATTCGTAAAGGTAGAAGCCGAGCGCTTCCCAGTCTTCATGCAAACAGAAAGCCACATCAAACGATGGTTGCCGTTGCAGCCAGGCGCAGTGGGCGCGCACCTCGGCGGTAACCGGATACCGGTAATCCCGGTTCAAATCGTTCCCCGCGTTGTTCTCCCGGCGGTTGGCTGGAAATCCGGTCGGGTTCAGGCACGGCATCAGCCACAACGCCAAGCCCGGTGGCCAGGCGTTTACCTCCACCAACTGCCGCAAAGCCAGAGGCCCGGCGGGTTCATCGCCGTGAATGCCGGCGCTCAGGTAAACCCGCAAAATAGGGGCGCCGTCGGGCGGAGCAACCGGGGCGCGGTGCGCCGCCAGCAATTGTAATGCCTCCCCGGCCGGGACATCTTCGAGCGTCCATCCGGTCCGGCGCGTCGCGTCACGAAAGGCCGTGAGCGTGGCCGGCAAGTCAATGGTTTCGCCACGATACCCGCCGTGATTGCGGTTCAGGCGTTGAAGCGAAGGTCCGTTCACACGCCGGAAGTGGCCGCAAGCGCGGCGGCGGGCTCAGATGGAGCAAACCCTTCCCAGTCGGGATCCAAACCCAGATCCCGGATCATTTGCAGATCTTTCTCGGGCGGCTGATTTCCCGTGGTCAGATAGTTCCCGATCATCAGGGCACTGGCCCCCGCCATGAAAATCAGGCTTTGGGTGTCGCGCAAATTCACCGCGCGCCCTCCCGCCACCATGATTTCCTGGGTCGGCAGGATGAACCGGAAACAGGCGATGCTCTGGAGAATTTCCAGCGGCGACAACGGCACGCGGTCCCCCAACGGCGTGCCGGGGATGGGATTCAGAATGTTGATTGGCACAATGCTGGCCCCGACTTCCTTCAAGGCAAACGCCAGATCGCAACGATCCTCCCGCGTCTCGCCCATGCCCAGAATGCCGCCCGAACAAATTTTGATGCCGGCCGCTTTCAGATGGCGGATGGTTTCCAACCGGTCGTCGTAGGTGTGCGAATCGCAGACGTTGGGGAAAAACCGACGGGAGGTTTCCAGATTGTGATTGTAGCACTCCAATCCCGCCGCCTTGAGCCGCTCCGCCACCCGCGGATTCTTGATCATACCCAAGGAGCCGTCGGGCCGGATTTTACCTTCGCGTTTCAAGGCCGCCAATTGCCCGCAAACGGCGTCGAGAATCGGACCTTCCTCCAACCCCCGCCAGGCCGCGACGAGGGCGAATCCCGCCGCCCCGTTGGCCCCGGCTTCCGCCGCCGCCGCCAGGACATCGGCGGTGGGCAATAGCCCGTGCCGCGGCGATTCCGTGGAATAAAACGCGGATTGTGCGCAGAACCGACAATTCTCGGGACAACCGCCGGCTTTGAGGTTCACGATGGAACAGAGGTGAATCTTGTTGCCTTTGAACCGCTCACGGATGCGATTTGCCCAGGCCATCAGATCGTAGATGTCCGCCGGGGCCGTCAACTGAAACAACGTCAGCGCCTCCTCGCGCGTGAGCTCGCCCCCGGCCAGCACACGACATCCCCAGCCGGCAATCCGCTCATGCGCGCCGGCGTCAACTGTTTCCATGTTCATGGTTGACAGCATACCCGACGGTCAAGCAGAGGCAAGCCGGGGTTTGGTCAAGCCACCACCTTCGCGCGGCGGCTTGAGAAAGTGGGGGCGAAGGAGGCGGGTTTAGTGCATCAGCCAGCCCACGATGGCTGCGCGCCGGACCGGGCCGTAACTGCGGCTGTCGCTGCTGAGAAACCGATTGTCCCCCAGCACATAAAATTCGTCCGGACCGCATTGTACCGTTTCCGTCATTGCGGTGAACGGGAAAGTCTTCGTGCCTTGCGCCAGATACGGCTCTGAGATTTTTTCTCCGTTCACGTAGATGTTGCCGTCCCCCAAATCCACGCGATCCCCGGCCACGCCAATGATCCGCTTGACCACATACGCCTGATCCGTCGGGTCTTTGAGCACCACGATGTCGCCGCGTTCCGGCGTCTGAAACAAACTGCTGAGTCGGTTGACCAGATAGATATCGGCCTCTTGCAGCGTGGGACACATGCTGGGCCCGGTCACGCAAATGGATTGCACCACGAAATGACTGAAGAACAGATAACTCCCCACCACCAAGGCCGCGATCCCCATCGCTTGACCGATCTGGGACCACCGCCAGACGCGCCGGCGGGGTGTCCCATCACGGGTCGGCAACCCGGCCCGCATCCCCGGAGACAAAACCATGTCGGTCGCTTCCATACTTCGGTCCTTGATTCTCGAACACGATAAGTATGAGGCTCATTCGCAAAGCTGACAACGGGGGTAAGTTGCGTAATTTTGTGTCGGAGGACTTACGGATAATCCGCGCACGTGGACGCCCTTGACCAGCGGAGAGCGGGCGCGCTTAACGGCGGGCGGCAACGGTTTGCCGGATGGCCGCGCGGAGATCGTCAATCAAAAACGGTTTGCTGATCACACTGGAAACCCCCGGGAGCGGCGTCCGCTGGGCTTTCAAATTTTCCTCGTGCGCGGTGATCAACACGATGGGCAAATCCGGGTGGCGTTGTTGGATGCGCCGCGCCAATTCATCCCCTTTCATTTCCGGCATGAAATAATCGGTGATGACCAAATCAAAAGCCGCCTGCTCCAAACAAGCCAGGGCATCGGCACCGTTCGTGGCGGTCTCCACCACGTGCCCGTCGTGCGTCAGCATCATTTTCACCGCATCACCGACCAAGGGTTCGTCGTCCACGACGAGAATCCGACACTTGACCACCTTCGGTTTGCTCATAATCGGCTAACGTAATGGCGGGAGCTTACGCGGAATCGGGAATTATGCAAATGCCTTTCGTCGTCAGGCCGCCCTCCCCTCCCCACTTGTTTCCGGGCATTCTTTGGCTTTTTTCTGGTCAGCATCGCAGGGTCACACCATGATGTCACCCAACCAACAATGCGCCAAAGATCGCCGAACTTTGCCATGAATCTGAAACACCTATTGATGCTCGGGCTTGCCACCGCCAGCCTGTTGCCGGCCCAGGAAGCCAACCGTCAAGTCGTCCACCAGAAAACCGAAATCCGGCTGCGCGAAATCGCGGCCCGGACTCGTGGTGCGCTGGGGTTTGTCGCCTTGGACCTGACCAGCGGGGAACGGTTCGCGCTCAATGAGACGTTGACCTTCCCGCAAGCCAGCGCCATCAAGATTGCCATTTTGATGGAGGTGTACAAACAGGCGGAGGAGGGCAAATTCAAACTGACCGATGCCCGGCGCATTGCCCGCGCGGACAAGGTCGGCGGCAGTGGCATTCTCAAGCATTTGGGCGACGACACGGTCGAACTGAGCCTCGCCGACTTGTGCGTGCTGATGATTGTGCTCAGCGACAACACGGCCACCAACCTGCTCATTGATCTGGTGGGGCTGGAAAATATCAATCGCACGCTGGACGCCTTGGGACTTCCGCACACCCGGGTGCGGCGGCGCATGTTGGATACGGCGGCCTCCTGGCGGGGCGACGAAAATGTATCCACCCCGGCCGAGGCGGCGCGCATCATGGAAATCCTGTTCAAAGGCGAGTTCCAAAACCGCGCCACCTGCGAAGCCATCCTGGCTCTCCTGCGCCAGACTCAAGGCGGCAGCATCCAGGCCGCCTTGCCCGCGCATATCCCGGTGGCTTTCAAACCCGGCGGCATTGCCGGCGTCACGACCGAATGGGCGATTGTGGAACTGCCGGGCCGGCCTTACGTTCTGGTGGTAATGGAAAACTACGGTTTGGAAACGGATGCCGATACCGCGATCAAGGAACTCGCGGTTGTGGTGCATGAACATTTTTCCCGGCTGGCCCAAGCCGCCCCGCATGGTGCGTATGTCGAGAAACCACGTTAGCCGACTGCGGATGGGCGTTCGCCGCTCCGTGCGATCCGGTTGGGTCAGCTTGTTGATTGCAACGAGCCTGACGTTCGCTTTGCGCGGGCAGGTCTTGGATCTTCCACCGCGGCCGGTGGGCGCACCCGACGGGACTCAGTTCACCAATATCGTGACCTCGCTGTCGCCGGCGGAACGGGAGCGTTGGATTTATGCCCAAATCATCAGCGGCAACGTCCCCGCGTGGTTGCGTCAACTGACACCGATTACCGTCACCGCGGGCGGCCAGACGGCCACGTATCAGGTCCTGCCCGATTATCTCGCCATTGGCAACGACACCAATTATTTCCTCTGCCCGATGACGCCGCTGCTGGCGCAACGATTGGCGGATCACCTCGGCTGCACGCTGCCCACGCGCAAGATGGTCAACCAGATTTGGACCAACGCACCGGTGAAACTGAAACCCGAGCCCATCCCGCCCAGTGCGGCCATGACGACGGTGCCGGTCTTTGCCTGGCATGATTATCTGGTGCGCACGCAACGTCATCAACTGATCCCCGCGTCCCCTCTGGGCACGTTGACCAGCGGGCATAAAAAGGATGTGATCCTTTCCGCGCGCATTTACACGAATTTCGCCAATCCAAACATCACCAAACCCGTGGTGATTTACGGCTGGCATTATCCCTGGGGAACGCCCATTCAACCGCTCTACAACGGCCACGAGGAAACCTACGCCGACTACTCGCACGGCATTCGGCTGGCGCAACTGGGGCTGACCGTCAACGGCCAGTCCAATACCATTCCCAACATCCTGACCAACGCCAGCCTCGCCCCTCTATTGAGCGACGATGGGATCAGCGAAGGCTCCTCCAACGGGACCATTCCCCGGCCCCGCTATTCGGTGCCGCCGCTCGCTCCGGCGATCATGATGCATCCCTATAATCGCAGCGTCACCATCGGCACTCCGGTGACGCTCCGTGCGCTGGCCATCGGCGACCCGCCGCTGACGTATCAGTGGCGGCGGCACGGCACCAACCTGCCCGGGGCGCATCAGGCCACGCTCACGCTCGACCCGGCGCAACCCGACCACGCCGGGCTGTATTCCGTGGTGGTCAGCAATCCCGTGGGCTCGGCTACCAGCCGCGTTGCCCGGGTGCGGGTGCATTCCGCGGCTCCGCCGCTGTTGTTGGCGGATGATTTTAGCACGAACACGGCGATGCATTGGCAGGTCGCCTGGGGGGCCGCCAATGGCATGCCTGATTATACGGTGGATTGGGCGTTCGATTACGGAGCGGTGCCTTACACGTTTCACGGCGTGACCGAACTTATTCCACCTGCGCCCCATTCTGTTGAAGGAAACACCCGGGCCGTCCGGCTGACCGTGAACAACAACGATGCCCTCGGCGCCGCGGCCGCCGTAAATCTGTATCCCAAGGATCAGCGGTTCAATGACCCGTTCGCGTTGAAGTTCGATCTCTGGATCAATTATCCCGGCGGGACTGGCGGCACCGGGCCGGGGGTGGCCGGCAGCACGGAACACGCAATTTTTGGCGTGAACCATTGGGGCACCAACGCCAACTGGGCGGCCCCCGCCGCCGCCAGCAGCGATGGACTCTGGTTCGCCGCGGCTGGTGAAGGCGGTGATTCGCGCGATTACCGGGCGTACCAGGGCAATCCGCTCGGGCTTCCGTTCGATCTCTCATCCGCGCTGGTGGCCACTAATCATACCGCGGCGTTCTTTCAAAACTTGTTCCCGACGGACCGGTTTGAAACTCCCGGCGCGCCAGGCAAGAACTGGATCGAAGTCGAGGTGCGTTACATCGGCTCGGTGGTCACTTGGCTGATGGAAGGCGCGGTCGTGGGGCGGTACACCAATACCTCGGCATTTACAAACGGCACAGTGATGATCGGCATGATGGACACCTTCAGCTCCATCGCCAGCCCCGCGCGGGACGCCTTCGTTCTTTTCGCCAATCTCCGCGTCGAAGATCTCACCCCGGTGCCGCCGCGGATTGAATCAGTCGCCCACCTCCCCCAAGGCGAGGTGCAATTGCTTTTCTCCGGTGTCCCGGGTCGGCGGTACGCGGTGGAAGCCACCGCCACGTTACCGCCTCCACATTGGCAGACACTCGCCAACATCATCGCCGGCGATTCCTGGACGCCGTTTGTGGATACGAATGCCTCTGCGCAAAGCGCGCGGTACTATCGGTTGAGAGCCGCACCGGCTGACGAAGAATAACCGATGCCCGCCGCTCACCGGAGACCTACCCTCCGGCCAAACAACAACCTATCTCGAGGGCGGGAGTTGAAACGTCTCCCAACCCATCGCGTCGCCGCTTGCTGGCGACGGCACGGCTTCCAGTCATCCGCCGCGCGGGTGCAGCCGGTCATCCCGCTTTGGCCAACGCCGCGCTGTGCTTCTGCACTTTCCGGATGGCTTCGAGAATGTCGTCCACACTGGCGCGATCGCCCAACAGCATGTTCTGGGTCATGGCCACGGTGGTTTCGCAAACCTGCTTGTTGCCCTTCAATTCCTTGAAGCTCTCGCGATACGCCCGCAGCCGGTCGGCGCTCCAGAGACGTTGGAATCCGCGCGAGGCGATGGCCTCATCCAACAACCCGTCATAGTATTGCTCGCGGTAAACGGGGCCGCAGGGCACGCCTTCGGCGGAAACCGCCTGCGAAAACCGCGCCAGGGACAACCCGTTGAATTGCGTGGCGTCGTAGCGGAACGGATAGAGATGCCACACCGCCCGGCTGTTCCGAGGCAGGCGCACCGGAATGATGCCGGGAATCTTGCCCAGATTGGCGCTCAGGTAATCGGCGTTCGCCTGGCGGATTTCCGTTTCCTTGACCAATTTGTCGAGCTGTTGCTGCAGCATCATTGCCTGCGGCTGGGTCATGCGGTAATTCAGCCCCCGGGTAAACGAGCCGCTGCCCTGGTTCGTTCCGACCGCGCGTCCGCAGTTGTGATAGGAATTGCAGCGGTCAATCAACGTTTCACTCATGCTGGTGATGGCGCCGCCCTCGCCGGAGGGAATATGCTTGGATTGCTGAAAACTGAAGCATCCCACGTCGCCGAGCGTGCCGCATTTTTGCCCGTGATACTCCGCCAGCCACGCCTGGCAGGCGTCTTCAATCACCGCCAGTTTGTGTTTCCGCCCGATGGCCAGGATCGCGTCCATCTCGCACGGCATGCCGTAAATATGCACCGGCATGATGGCACGGGTGCGTTCGGTAATACGGCTTTCAATCGAGGCCGGGTCCAGGGTCAACGTGGCCGGGTCGGTATCGGCAAAGACCGGCAGGGCATGATGCGCAAGGATGGCATTGTAGGTGGCGATAAAGGTGTAGGGCGACACAATCACTTCGTCGCCGGCGTTCACGTCCATGACCTGCAAACTGACGAGCAGGGCCGTGGTGCCGCTGGACGTGGCCAGGCATTTGCGCGCGCCCAGCAGTTTCGCGTATTGCGCTTCAAAATTTGCGACCTCGCCGCCCGCTCCCCGGAACCAACTGCGACTGCGATACAGCTTCAGGATGTTGGCTTCCCAGGCTTCCTGCCATTGGGGCCACTGGGTCCAGCCGCTCCGGTGAACCGGCGTGCCGCCCAGCAAGGCGGGTTTATCCGCCTCCGCGGCAAAACCGCGCGGCGCCTGGCGCGCCCCCAGCCAGCCGAGCGCGACCGAACTGGCGGCGGCGGTGCGGATGAAGTTGCGTCGTGTGTATTGGTTTTTCATAACTTTGTTCCTTTCTCTCCAGATTGGCAGAATTTTCGCCTGACCACGGTCAATCAAGCCTGCCCAACATCAGCCGCCCTACCCTATCCCCCGCGCGCGTCAGTCTCAATCCCAAAAATGAACCCGTTGCCCGGTCAGCCCGTAAACACCGGGGGCACGCCCCACACCTGATCGGATCAACCGGGTTTTCTTCCGCACCCGTCACCCCGCGCGGAGACGCTTCCCCCGAAAATAATGCGGATGAACCCATTCTACGAACCGGTCCCATCGCGCCCCGCTTTGGCGCTCGTTTACTTCGCCCGTTCATTCCGCTCCGCCAGTCCAGCCGACGTTGGCGGTCAAGCGTTGTCCTTCAATGCACATACCAGGGCGTGCCACTGGCAATCACTCCAACAAAATAGGAGGCCGCGTTGCCGAGCAGCGAGGCCACCAAGGCGCGCCGCCAGCTCACGCCAATAAATCCGCCGCTCTGCAGAAACGGGGCGGCGGCCACCAGCTTGATGAGCACGGCGTCAGCCAGCACAACCCCCGGCTCCAGCAACCAGAGGGAGACGCGCTCAATGAGCGGCAGAAACGCGAATAAGAAAAGGGCCGTATTGGCCGCGATGAGGGTGAAAAATAACGGGACAATCAGTACGCCGGTCGAAACCAACACCAACGTAACCAGGCTGGACTCGACCACGAGCGCCCAAAACGCGACGGCGGCGAACGCAAGCGCCGATTGCCCGTCCAACATCACCGGGTTGGCACGGGCGGCAAGCGGAAACAAGAGCAGTAACGCAATGAAAACGTGGAGAGCGCCCCACGGACGCCAACGCCCCGGCTTGACGATTGCCGCCGAAAACACCGGATCGGGGGCAGGCAACACCACCCGATGATCTGTGTCGTTCGACTGGCCGACGGAACGGCCAGACGTTGCAGCAATGGAGTTGGACCGTCCGGATTTCATGCTTAATCGGGGCTGAATATCATCCCCGTCACCCAGCCAAATATACAAGTGTGCCCGGACGGGTGCCAAAGAAGCGCCGCGACAGACGGATCGGTTCGGCTCATGCGCCACTCTACATCGGATCGGTTGGACGGACAAGCCGGCGCAACACCCTTCCTGGTCGCCGCATCGTCATCATCAACGCCCCGCCACGCTCCGGCGTTTGTCAGCCCCTTCGGATGGTTCCCGCCCGAGCGCTGACATCGCGGCCTGACTTTACGGGCACTTTTTTTATTGACCAGGGCCTATTGCTCTTGCTAACGTGGTCGCAACAATTGAACGGAAAAAGGAATGCCTATGCCAATAGGGCTGTAAACCGGAAATAGCGAAACATACAGCCATTCGATCATGCGCAACTCAGCGCTCGTCCCGGATCACGTATATGGGTACCGAACCCATTAAACAACCAAGGCAAGGCGCTTACGACCGCCGCGCGGAGACCCTCCTCCCGGGCGACCTGTCCACCCAACCGGGGCCCGCGTTGCCCCCGTCGCCCGCCGGCCCCGAAGCCGACATCCCCCTGCCTCTTGACTTGGACAACATCCAGGTCAACGAGGTTCTCGCCCGAGGGGGCATGGGCATCACCCTTCTCGGCGTCCGGACGAAGGGCTCCCCCCAGCGGGTGGTGGTTAAAATCCCGATCACTGCCGAGCCGCGCGTCCTGGAACGGTTCAAAAATGAGATTCGCATCCTCTCCGGGCTCAAACACCCAAACATTGTCCGCTTCATACAGGCTGGCGAAACCGACATCCCCTTCCCCCAAGGAGCCCGAAAGCTCCCCTGGCTGGCCATGGAATACCTTTCCGGGGACAGCCTGCGCGCCATTCTCAAGAAACAGACAAAGGCGCGCTGGCAGGACGTGCTTCCCTTGCTCAACGATGTTTTGCACGCGCTTGATTACCTCCATACCGAGAACCTCTGCCACCGGGACATCAAACCCGACAACCTGATTTTCGACCCCCAAGCCGGGGTCTGGAAGCTCGTGGACTTCGGCATCGCCAAAGAACTCATTGATAACCTGCGGCTCACCATGACCATGGCGGAGGCCAATCCCGGCGCTTGGGATTACATGTCCCCCGAGCAGTCCCGGGGTCAGCGCCTGGACATCCGGAGCGACATCTACTCCCTCGGCCTCACCGCGTGGGAGGCGCTCATCGGTGTGGTGCCGCGGCCGGGCGCGGGCTTCCCCAGCGCCATGCTCGGCCCCGAAAACGTTCCCCCGGATGTGGACACGCTCATTGCCAAGATGACCGCGCATAATCCGGAGGACCGCTACCAAACCCCGGCGGAAGTTCTGGCCGCCCTTCGCGAGGGGGCTGGAGAAATAGAACGAAAGGAAAAAACCCGGAAGACGCGTGCGACGCTGGCCCGCCGTCTCGCGATCGGCACGGGGATTGCCGCCGCCACCGCCCTCGCGTGGTTCGTTGCCGATCATTTTCAAGAGCAGAGCATCGCGAAAATTTCAGGCTCCCGCACCTCTTCGGGTCCCGAGCTCCTCCGCAGACTTCACGAGTTGGAAGAATTCCGCAAACAACATCGGTTCTGGGGCCGGCGCTACGCCGATCCCGCGTACGAGGAAGCCCAGCGGAAGGCCGACGAGGAGGAACTCCCAAGAATGAGGAATGCTTGCGCGGCTCTAATGGCAGAGCTGGCCGACGCCAACCTCTCGGATGAGGATAAGTTCAACCGCTGCGAGGCTTTCTACAAAACTTATCATGGGGTCCGCCCCGACGATCCGGAGGTCAAAGCAATACATATTCACCGTGATGAATTCGACGCAAAAATAACGACGGCCAAGGCGGATGCGCTGGCGGCGAAAGGGCAAATGAAGGAAGCTCTCGCGCTCTGCGATCAGGCTGAGAGTAGATGCACCGCCCCCGCAGCGGTAACAACGATCACCGAGGCCCGCGGGCGCATCGCCGATGCGTATGCCAAAGCCAAGCTGGCCGAAATTGAACCCCTCTTGGCGGCAAAAACGGAGCCGGCCCTTGCCCAAGCCCAAACGATTCTTACCGAAGTGGAAAAAATCGTCGGCCCCCGGACGGCCATCCAATCCGAGAAACAAAGGATGGATGACGTCCTCTGGACCGTCATTTCGGAAGAGGCCAATTCAGCGCTTAACCACAATGACTGGGAAACTGCGCGTCGGGCCTATGACCGTTACATTGAGATTTCCACGTTAAAAAGCCACAGAGCTGAAGCCGTTCGTAATCGAGACGCTGCCGTCCGCAAGGCCGACGACGACTTTTACACAGCCGCAGTCAAGCGCGCGGAGGATCATCTCCAGCGGAAAGAATACACCCTGGCCCGCCGGGCCTACGACCAGTATCTAGAAATCGCCCCTCTGCAGGCGCATCGCGAGGAGGTTGCACAGGCCAAACAAAGAATCGGGGAGCTGGCGGATGATAACGATTGGCTGACCGTCAGGGATTCGGCCGACCGGAACCTGGCCCAGCATACCTTCAAGCAGGCGACCGACGACTACCAGAACTACCTCAAAAAGTGGCCGGACGGCCGCCACTCCGTTGAAGCCAGACAGGCGCTCGGCCAGGTCGTGAACAGGCACTTCCAGTACCTGCTTGGCATTGAGAACTACGACGACTTCCAGGAAGAATTTAACAAGGTCAGCGAAATGTATCCCGGTGAGCGCGCCTGGCAGCAAAAGGCCCGCTTCCGGCTGGTGTACCACGTCCACGGAGAAGTATGCCGATTGTGGAATGATCTGATGAAAAATAACATTCTCCCCACCACAGCCGCCGACAAGGTCAGCCAGCTAAAATACAGCCGGGCCGACCCCGACAAACGCCAGTATCTCGATCGCCTCATCGAGGCCTTTAAACAATACACTCAAATCCAAGATAAACAATACACTCAAATCCAAGATATTCAGTGCTTGAACTACTTCCTCTACCTGTGGCAACGCCCTCCGAGCGACTGCGATATCAAGCTAAATCAACCCACTGTTTTTCGCATCACACTGGATTCCGTCAGTGTCGAACTCTCGGACTTGAAATTCAAAGACATCAAAGGCAAATTTGGGTTTAATGCGGACCCTCGGATCAGAATCATTTTACAGCGGGATGACGAGGCCGCAGGCTACCCGGCCATTTCCGAGGTCTTCAACCAACTCGGGCCCGTCAACCAAAAATTTTTTTCTCTCTCAATAAAGAAATCTCTATACTTAAAAAAGGGATCCGAGGTGCTTCGCGTGGTGCTGGACGATGCTGACCGCATGGGTAGAAAAGGCATTTTCAATGTACTCTTTTGGACGACAACTACGGCGGGCACTTCGCGCCCCTTAAAATACACCTCCCCTGACGGTTCTACCATCACCCTCTCCTGTACTCAACAGTGACTAAATCATGAACTTCATCCTCAAAATCCTCGCTGCCGTTGCGCTCGTTGCCATAATAATTGCCGCAGCGGTCTTTATCCTCGCCCATGTCGGTCCATCGAAACCCCCGGCCCCGGCCGCGCCGGTCGCGAAGCAGCCAGAAGCCCAGTCCCCCGTCCCAGCCGGGGGTGCCTCCTACCGCCCCGATCCGCGGTCTGTTCCGCAGTTTACCAACACCATTGAAGTCGCCTCCCTTCCCATCCAGCCGACCTATCGACCAATCAACCAACCGGCCTATCTTCAAATGCTCCGGCAGGAAGGCAAGACCTACCGCAGCGTCGTTTTGGGCAAGCTGTCCGGCCGGGCCAGCAAAGCCGATTGGGGCCTCCAAGGCACCGCCCACTTCAACTACCTCTACGGCTTGGAATCCACCGCCAAGGTTCTGCGCAACGACGGCGTGACCATCGTCGAGGAGCGCAATTTCACCAAAGTCCAGGAAGAGCTCCTTGTCTCCGAGTACGAAGTCGGCATCGAGCTGGGCGAACGGATCAATAAAATATTGTCGTTCGTCGAGTTGTTTGGCGAACGGGCCTTTGCGGCAGGAGTCACCAGTGGCATTGGGGCCGGCGCCTCGTTCGGGGCGAACGCCATCCGGCAGTTGGACGGGACGACCATCCCCATCAAGAAAGGGTGGGTGGACATGGCCCGCAACATGGGGGTTTTCAAGGATTTTCCCCGGATTGACCCCGAGAAATTCGAGCGGGAGCTCCGGATGTTCACCTCGGGCACGAATGACCGGCTGCTCGAGGGCAAAACCGTGCGCCTCACTTTTGTGGACGGCCAGGGCATTACGCAGATCGAACCGATCAACTGCGTCCTCAGCGAAAAGGAACGGGACGTGATCATCCGCTCCAACTTCGCCCTCGATCACTACATCTTTCCGGACCGGCAGATCAGCCCGGGCGAAGAATGGGAAATTGACGGCGACGTCCTCGGCGGATTCCTCGATCCGCGCCTCGACGGGAAAGCCGGCGGCAAGGTCACCATCACGCGAATCCCCGACTTCACCGGCGCTGATGGAAGCATATCCAAGCGGCTCAAGATCCCCCGAGGCAACATTGTGGTGCAAGACGTCGGCGGTACCCGGGCGGTTACCGGACAACTCACCGGTATTACCGGAATACTGGCCATTCCCGACGCCATTCAGGTCATCAGCAGCGCCTCCCTCAAAGGATATGCCGACTATCAGAACGTCAGCACCGACCACCTCTTGTTCGCCGCCAAGCACACCGTCAGGCCCAAGTTTGAAGTCCAGTATCGCTGCACCGTGGACTAGCCCATGTACTTGGTCTGCCCAAAGTGCCGGCGCGCGGTCCCCGCGCCCCTCGCGAAGACAGGCTTCAACTGCACACTCTGCAAGCACGCCTGGGAACCGCCGGCCATGGAGTTCGCCGCGGCGTATTTTTGCGAGCTGCCCGCCCTGGCGGTTGCGCTGCGGGCGGCCAGCGGGGAGCGGTTCCCGATCTCCTCGTTCCCGGCCACCGTTGGCCGGGACAGCGACTTCAAGGAACTTCAGAGGAACCGGGCGGTCTCCCGCGAGCATTTCCGCGTCAATGTCAGCGATGACGGCATCACCGTCACCGACCTTGGCAGCCGCGGCGGCACCTTCCTGAACGCCGCCCAACTCCCGGCCAACACGCCCCACCCTTTCACACCAGCCGACACGCTTTGCGTCTCGGGGGTCGAGTTAACGCTCGAACTCTCCTTTTGTCCGCCGGCCCCGCAGCCCCCGGCGGACCAGCCCGGACCGGAAACCATCCACCTGCCCAATTCCGCCTCCCGGATGACCGTTGGCGGGCCACTCTCCCCCGCCGACATCAAAATCCAAGGCTGCGAGGCCCCGAAACCGATTGCGTGCTTTTATACACCGCCCCAGGGTTCCGGCTGGGCGCTTCTCGCGCTCGAACACGGTGCCGTCACGGTAAACGGCGAACCCATCCTGGCCTGCACACTCCAGCCCGACGACGAAGTCTCATTGGGCCCCTTCCGCTACCGGTATTCTCCCGAGGGCACCGCGCTCCGCCCCGTCGCGGCGGCTGACACCGTCGGCCTGGCCGCTCGAAAAATCGGTTTCTCCGTGCGAACGCCCACCGGCCCCAAGGCCATCCTCGCCGGGGCCACCTTGGACATTCCGGCCGGCCGCCTCACCGCCATCATCGGGGCGAGCGGCAGCGGCAAGTCCACCCTGGCGAAAATCCTGATTGGCGCCCTCGTTGCCGAGTCGGGCGAGCTCTTGTTTGCGGGGCAGTCCATTGCCCCCCCGGCCTATCCCGAGCGGGTTGCTGGCTTGATCGCTTTTGTGCCGCAGGAGGACATCGTTCATCCGGAACTTACGATTCAAGAAACACTGGATTACGCCGCTTCCATCCGCCTGTCCGGGCACGCCACGCCAGCCGAGAAAGCGGCCCGGGTCGCCCGGATTCTTGACGAACTCGATCTCCTCGATCACCGGGACAAGCCGGTCAGCGCGCTCAGCGGGGGCCAGCGCAAAAGGGTCAACGTCGCCGTAGAACTCCTTTCCTCCCCCCAAATTCTCTTCCTGGACGAGCCCACCACCGGCCTCGACACCGGGACCGAGGAGCAGATTTTGACGTGCCTCCGCCGGCTGGCCTGCCAGGGGCGCACCGTGGTGTTCATCACTCACTCCCTCCCCGCCATGGATCAGGCCGACCATGTCGTCATCCTGCACGCCGACAGCGCCGGGGGGCGTGTCCTCGCCCAAGGCGCGCCTGGTCTGCTGAAGCGGCAACACCGGCTTGCCGATTGGAGCGCTCTCTTCCCGCGCAGCGAAACCCGCTCCACCCAGACGCCCCCCGCCGCCGTCCGCCCCACAAAGGCGCTCGCCAAGCTCGCCCTCAAGTCCCCCGGCTTTCTGACCCTGCTGTTACGGTACGTCTCCATTTGGGCGGCCAAACCCATTGCCTCCTTCCTTATCTTGCTCGGCCTCCCGGCTCTGCTGGGGTTGCTCATTCGTATCGCCGTCCCCACCGACGGCCCAGCCGGACACGACCGTATTCTCTTTGGCGTCATCTGCGCCTTCTGGCTCGGAATGAACCAAACCGTGCGCGAAATCGTGAAGGAGCGAACCATCATGCTCCGGGAGCAATTTGCCGGGGTTGCTACGGCCAGCTATCTCTTTTCAAAGGTGGGCTTCTTTTTCGTAATCGCCTTCTTCCAAGCGGGCCTCCTCGCCGCGCCGATGCTTTGGCTCCGTGTCGAGGGGATGGACATTACCGTGGTCCACTCGGAAATGGAATGCCCGGTCTCCATCTTTTGGTGCGTCCTTTGGGCCGGGCTGTGCGCCGGGGCCAGTCTGGGCCTGTTTCTTTCAACGGCCTGTCTATTCATCCGGGGGCAGGGGGAAATCTGGGCCGTACTCCTCGTCATCCTGGTTACCCTTCCGCAAATCCTTTTCTCCCCCAAAGTGCTCGGCGACCTGGTCGAAAAGACGGCCGACTACCACGCCTTCATCTTTATCGACTCGGACCGAAAACTGGCCGAAATTGCCAGCTACTTTACCGCGTCGCGCTATCTGTACCTGCCGCTCGCCGCCTACCAGAATCTAAAGGGTGATTACGCTGCAATCCTCACTTTTAACGGCGCCATTCTGGCCGCCTTCTCGCTCTGCTGCCTCATCCTCGCGTGGCTGACGCTCGAACTCTTTATCCACCATAAACGAACCCAAACTCATTGGTAACCCAATCTACGATGATCCGCGGCCACGCCGGAGGCTCCGCCGTTCAATGCCCTTTCAGTCCGGCTCGGGTGCGGGAAACACCTCCCCGACCCGCCGGCGATGGTGTCAGACGTCGGTTCACCCATGCTTCATTGCGGGCGGCGAAACTGCTTGCGACCCTTTGGGATTGAGGCATAATTAACGCCCGATGATGGACGCGGCAAGCGGCGTGGCGGGCTGACAAAAACGGATGGCGGCAAGCAGTTTCAGCCGGTCAAGAATGGCCGCCAATCATCGGATGAAAACTGGTTGGCCAGGGTAGCTCAGCGGTAGAGCAGGGGACTCATAAGCCCTTGGTCGGGGGTTCGATTCCCTCCCCTGGCACCAGCCGGTGTCCGCTGGATTACGGAGATTTTCCCCGCATCAATACGCACAAGAAATCTGCCGTCCCGCCATTGTGTTGCGGTCGTTTTTTGCGTAAGGTGGAAAGGCGGTGCGCAACCGGGAAAACAAGTGAGCCACCAATGTCATTATCATACATTAATAGCCCGGTTGCCAGGTTCACGCCGCAGATAGAAAGAACAACAACATGAAAATGAAAACCAACGGCACCTCGGGCTTCACTCTCGTGGAAATCATGATTGTGGTGGCCATCATCGGTCTGCTGGCCACGGTGGCGGTTCCGAACTTTGTTCGGGCGCGCGGCACGGCCCAGAAAAACGCCTGCATCAGCAACCTGCGGCAGATTGACGGCGCCAAACAACAATGGGCCTTCGAAAACCGCAAAAGCGACGAAGCGGTCCCCGGCGAGGATGACATCAAAGTCTATCTCAGCAAAAACCTGATGCCGAGCTGTCCGGGCGGCGGCACCTACACGATTGGGGCCGTCAACGCGGACCCGACCTGCAGCAAGGAAGGTCACGAATTGACGCTGCCTTGAGTTTCTCCTTGGTTCAGCACACGCCCGGGGCCGACGCCGCCCCGGGCTTTTTTGTTTGAACGCCTTTCTGATGGCACCGCCGATCATACCGCCGGGCCGACACTGGCTTGACAGCAGCGCGGGGTCGGCAATGCTAAAACCGTGATGATGATTAACCGCCGAACGCCCACCCGGCTTCCCGGAGATTGGAGCGGCGCCAGCTTTTTACGCGTGCCGTGACCGCTCCGCCCGATCCCAGCCCGCCCGCCCGCCGCGCCCAACAGATTCGAGCGCGCCTTCCGGCGGGTGGATTGTTCGCCGGACAACAGTGGCGAATCTCCCCTGCCCCTTTTCCTTTGGGAAAAACTTTGGCGCGGGAACTGGATGCCCTGGGCCGCGTGTTGCTGCAGTTTTATCGGGCGGTCAACCTGCTTTATCGGAAGAGTGTGGCCGGGCAGCAACCGGCGTGGGTGGCGGCCTGGTTGGACCGCGGGAAACCCCGTGAACTCATCGAACTCCAGCGCGCGGCCGCCTTCAAACATGATGTGCCCCGCGTCATCCGTCCCGACATTCTGTTGACGGAAGAGGGGTACCGCATTACGGAACTCGACAGCGTGCCGGGCGGCATTGGGCTGACGGCGTGGTTGAACCTGGCCTACGCCGAATCCGCCGACGCGGCGACGGAAGCTGAAATTCTCGGCGGCAAACGGGGGATGTTGGACGGGTTCGCCGGCATTTTCGGTTCCGCGCCGTGCGTGGGCATCATCGTTTCCGAAGAAGCGGCCGCCTATCGGCCGGAGATGGAGTGGCTCGCGGCCCAACTCGGGGACCGGTTCACCGTGCAGGACGGGCGGTTTACCGACTTCGCCGCCGGCGACGCCGTCTATCGTTTCTTCGAATTGTTTGATCTCGCCAACGTGCCGAACGCATCGCGCATTTTGGAACTGGCCGCCGCGGAAACCATCCGGCTCACGCCGCCACCCAAGCCGGTGTTTGAGGAAAAAATGCTGTTCGCCCTGCTGTGGAATCGCAATCTGCACGATTTTTGGCGGCGGGAATTGGGGGAAAAATTTTTCCAACGTCTGCGCCAGGCCGTGCCCTACACCTGGCTGGTGGATCCGGCGCCGCTGCCGCCGCACGCGGCGCTGCCCGAGCTGGGGTTGACCGATTGGCGGCAACTCAAGACGCTTTCCCAGCGCGACCGCGATTTGATCCTGAAAATCTCCGGTTTCTCGCCGCGCGCCTGGGGCGCCCGCGGGGTTTATCTGGGCAGCGACCTTTCGCAACCCGACTGGGCGGCGGCGGTGGAGCGTGCCCTCGCGGATTTTACGGAGTCCCCGTTCGTATTGCAGCGGTATCACAAACCCGCGCGGGTGGACGCGCAATGGTTTGATTTTGACCGCCAAACCGTTGTGCCCATGCCCGGACGCGTCCGGTTGTGTCCGTATTACTTTGTGACGGGCGACCGCGAAGCTGCGCGCGCAACGCTGGGCGGGGTGTTGGCCACCATTTGTCCCGCGGATAAAAAAATCATTCACGGCATGACGGATGCCATCCTCGCGCCCTGCTGCGTATGAACCTGCCCGAATACATCCTGCTGGCGGCCAGTTCGTTGTTTATCATCGTGGACCCGGTGGCGACCGCGCCGGTGTTTGTGGCCATGACGCCGACGGACACCCCGGCGCAACGCGCCAAACGCGCGCGCCTGGCCTGTGTGGTGGCCACGATTGTCTTGTTGACCTTCGCCGTCGCGGGCCGGGTGATCTTCAAATTCCTTGGCCTCACCATGCCCGCCTTTCAAATCGCCGCCAGCATCGTGTTGCTGATGGTGGCGTTGGACATGTTACAGGCTCAACGATCGCGCGTGCGCGAAACCGACGAGGAAACCGAGGCGGGGACCGGGAAGGACGATATTTCCATCACCCCGCTGGCCATTCCGTTGCTCGCGGGACCGGGCGCCATCTCCACGGTCATCGTCCTGCAAAATCAAGCCCGCGGGATTGCCCAGCACGCGGCCCTTTTTGTGGTGGTCACCGCCGTGATGTTCGCGAGTTATCTGATCCTGCGTTTCGCCGCGCACGGGACGAAATTCCTGAATCCCATCGCCATCAAAATCATCATGCGCGTCATGGGATTGCTCCTGGCCGCGGTGGCCGTCCAATTCATGCTCAACGCCCTCCAGGAATTGAAGCCGGGATTGCTGGGGTCATGAATGCGCGGGTGGCCTCATTTGCCGTGCTGTGGGCCTTGACCGCGGGGATCGGTCTGGCGCTCTGGTTGTGGCCGCGTGACCCGCCGGGATTGACCGAGCGCATTCCCGGCACCGATGCCGCGCCGACCGCCGAAACGGCCGCCGCCGCCAATCCCGTTCCGCGCGGCCAACTCACCCCCGGCCCGGGCCAGCCGGCTCCGCTTTCCGGCGCGTGGCCGCAGTTCCGCGGACCACAACGCGACGGCGCCAGCCACGAACCTCTGCGGATCAACCGCGACTGGGCCGCCGCGCCGCCCCGCGCGTTGTGGACGGTGGAGGTGGGCGAAGGCTACGCCGGACCGGTGATTGCCCAAGGCCGGGTGTATCTGATGGACTACGACCGCGGCCAGCAACGGGACGCACTGTGTTGCCTGTCGTTCGCCGACGGCCGGGAAATCTGGCGTTACAGTTATCCGGTCGCGGTCAAACGGAACCATGGCATGTCGCGCACGGTCCCGGCGCTGGCCAGCAACTCCGTTGTTGCCATCGGGCCCAAATGCCACGTCCTGTGCGCCGACGCCATCCGCGGCGAACTTCGTTGGTCGTTTGATTTGCCGCGCCAATTCGGCACCGTCGTGCCTCCGTGGTATGCCGGTCAATGTCCGTTGATCGAAGACGACAAAGTCCTCCTCGCCCCCGCCGGCAAGAACGATCTGTTGATCGCCGTCAGCCTCGCCACTGGCGACATCCTCTGGCGCACGCCGAATCCGCGCGGCTGGAAGATGACCCATTCCTCCATCATGCCGATGCAACTGGGCGAGCGCCGGTTCTACGTGTATTGCGGTAGTGGCGGGGTCGCGGCGGTGAACGCGGCGGACGGCGCCTTGCTCTGGGATTCCACCGAATGGCGGATCAGCATCGCCACCGTGCCCTCTCCCCTACCCTTGGCGGACGGCCGCCTTTTCCTGACCGGCGGCTACAATGCCGGCAGTTTAATGCTGCAATTCACCGAGGCCGACGGCCAACTGACCGCCAAACCGTTGTTCCGGTTGACGGCGGAACAATTCGGCGCCACCCAGCACACGCCGGTTGTGCATCAACAACATCTGTTCGGCACGCGGGCGGATGGCGAATTCGTCTGCCTGGGGCTGGATGGCCAGGTCGTCTGGACCAGCGGTCCCCGCACCAACTTCGGCCTCGGTCCCTGGTTGCTGGCCGGGGATGTTATCTTCGTCCTGAACGACACGGGCCGGCTAACTTTGGTGGCAGCTTCGACGCACGAATACCAGGAACTCGGGTCTCTGGACGTGTTGCAGGGCCACGACGCCTGGGGACCCATGGCGCTGGCGGACGGACGCCTGTTGTTGCGCGATTTGACAAAGCTCGTTTGCCTCGAAGTCGGCCAGCCGACGTCTCAATAACGAATCGTTTTTGCCGCTGCCGTCGTTCGCAATCACCGCTGCGCGTTGGCGGGTCCGCGCCAATCCCTGCGCCCGTGCTTGCTCCGGCGACAAAATCGGGCCAAGCTTTGCCAAGAAAACGTAAGGCGTAGCCGCGGAACAGACCTAACTTTGACGCAAAGCTCCGCATCCGGAACGGCGCCCTGCGTGGCCCGGGCGTTTGCGGCGCGATAACGCGTTATGCAGAGCAGCCTTGAAGCAAAGCAGAGTCGGCGGGAATTTTTCCGCTCGGCGACGCGTCACTGCTCCCTCGCCGGCTTGGCCGCGCTGGCGGGGGCCTTGTTGCGGCGTCAACAGGTGGATGCCACCATCGCCGCCGGCTGTTCCGGCAACCGTTTTTGCCGGGAATGTTCCCGGTTGCGCTTCTGCACATTGCCTCCGGCCCCCGCGGCCCGGCTGGCGCTTAAATCGTTTCCGCCATGAACCCACGAGATCCGTTCCCCCAGTTTGACCGGCGGGCGTTCTTCCGCCACAGCACCGCCAGCGCGCTGGCGTTGACTGCGGCGGGGTCGCTGGCCAAAACGCAGGTCCACGCCGCCGCCCGCGATCCCTTCGCCTACGATGTCAGTCGCTACCGCAAAGTGGACCCGGCCCTGATCAAATTCGAGCGCGTCGCCCAATGGCGTTCCCCCCAACCGGGGGCGCGCCGGCTCGCCTTGGACGCGGCGGGCCGGATTTATCTGGCCACGACCAGCGGAGTTTGTGTCCTAGGCCCGGATGGCATTTCCCAGTTACACCTTCCCACGCCGGTCGCCGTCCGTGGAGTGGCGGTGGCGGAAGACGGATCGTTGTTGGTGGCATTGCGCGATCACGTCCGACACTACCATGCGTCAGGCAAGTTGCGGGCCGCCTGGGATACGCTCCCGGGGAAACCCTTTCTTTCGAGCCTCATCGTCACCACCAAGGCGGTGTTCGTGGCGGACTCCGGCAACCGGGTGGTGCATCACTACGACCGGGACGGCACCTGGCGGGGCCAGATTGGCAAACGCGATCCCGCGCGGAACATTCCGGGCTTGGTGCTGCCGAGCCCGTTTCTTGACGTGGCGATGGGTCCCGATGGCTTGTTGCGCGTGAACAATTCAGGGCGGCACCGGGTCGAGTACTACACTCCGGACGGTCATTTGGAATTGTCCTGGGGTCGGGCCTCGATTGCGATTGACGGCTTTTGCGGCTGCTGCAATCCGGTGGGATTGGCCATGCTCCCGGATGGCCGCCATCTCACTTGCGAGAAAGGCCTGCCGCGGGTGAAGGTTTACAACGCCGAAGGCCAGTTCGAATCCGTGGTGGCCGCGCCGGACTTCTTCCAGGACATCGGGATGGAGGAATCCATGATGGCCGCCGACCAGACCGCCTTCGGCGGCTTGGATGCGGCCGTGGACGCCGCGGGCAAAGTTTTCATCCTCGAACTGGCCACCGGGACCATTCATGTGATGCGGGAGAAAACGTAATCCATCGCCTGGACGATTTCAGCAAGCAACCGCCAAGCATCCGCCTATGAGTGAATCTTCTCCCCGTCAGCCCGGCTATCAAAGTGCCGCCTACTTGGATTGGGTTGCACTCGCCCTGGCGGTGCTGGCCTTTTGGGGCTTGGGAACAATCTGGGAGGCCGCAGGAGAGACGTCTTTCTGGTGTGCCTGGATGATCGGAGTTCCCCTTTTCATTGCGTTTTCCGTGAGCCGTCGGGCCCTCGTGGCCCCAGCCGACGGACGGGTTACCGAAACGATTTTTTTATGGGGTCGCGTGCGTTTGGGAACGCGCCGCACTCCGTTGGCGCGATTTTCCGCGATCGTTTACCGGTTTCGGAAACGTGACACGGATGAATGGTGGGTGGGGCTTCGACATCGCGTGGGTCGCACGATTTGGCTCCGGGCATTCGGCCCGGGCTGGGCGGGCGGGCCGCCGCGTTCGGCGGAAGAGTTCGCCTGGCGCTTGCACTGCGACACGGACATCCCCATTCGGGAGACTAAACGCCGCAAGTGGGTATGAAGCCAGAGCACAACACCCCGCCGGCCGTCACCCGCCGCGATTTCCTCCGCGCCGGCTTGCGCGGCGCCGCCATCGCCGGCCTGGGCGGGGTGGCGGGATTGGTGGCGGGGCGCAGCACCGCCGAGCATCTGGTCTGGCAACTGGACCCGCAGCAATGCACCCGCTGCGGTCTTTGCGCGACCTCCTGCGTGCTGGAACAATCCGCCGTGAAATGCGTCCACACGTACGCCATGTGCGGCTATTGCGAGCTTTGCACCGGCTACTTCGAGCCCGATCCGATTGATCTGAACACCGGCGCGGAGAATCAGGTGTGTCCCACCGGCGCGATCATCCGCAAGTTTGTCGAAGATCCGTATTACGAATATACCATTGACGAAACCCTCTGCATCGGCTGCGCGAAATGCGTGGACGGCTGCCAGCGGTTCGGCAACGGCTCGCTTTATCTGCAGGTGCGCCACGACCGCTGCGTGAATTGCAATGACTGCGCCATCGCCCGCGTCTGCCCCGCCGACGCCTTCCGTCGCGTGCCCGCGAGCCAGCCGTATTTGCTGAAGCAGACGCATTGAGCATGAGCCGCGCCTCTTTCAGCCAGCGACGGAATCCGGCACCAACCGCGATCCCCACGAACCGCTGGCCGGCCTCCCTCTGGAACCAGAATGGGCTGCGGTGGTTGGTTTTTGCGGTAGTGATTGGCGGTTTCCTGATCCTGCAATCCGCCTGGGCGGAACAACGCTTTCCCCCACCCGATTTCCAAAGCGGTCACGTCCTCCCGACCACCACCACGCCCCCTGCCCGCGCGTTGGTGTGGCAATACGTGGACGTGGCCGTGCTCATGATCGCCCTGGCCCTGGCTTCCTGGTTCGCGTTGAAACTCCGCTCGCGCAAGGCGATGATCGGTCTCTCGCTATTTTCACTGGCCTATTTTGGTTTTTATCGGGAGGGCTGCATCTGCGCCATCGGCGCGCCACAGAACGTGGCGCTGGCCTTGTTTGATTCCACTTACACCCTGCCGGCGACTGCGCTGGCGTTTTTCTTGTTGCCGCTGGTGACGGCGCTGTTTTACGGACGCAGTTTTTGCGCCGGCGTTTGTCCCCACGGCGCGATCCAGGACCTGGTGCTGATCAAACCGGTCACCGTGCCCCGCTGGCTCGAACAGGCGCTGGGGATCGTGCCATACGCGTTTCTCGGTCTGGGATTGTTGTTTGCCGCGACGGGCAGCGGCTTTCTTATTTGTCGCTGGGACCCGTTCGTCCCGATCTTTCGGTTGAGCGGTCACCTGACCATCTTGTTGACGGGGGCGGCGTTTTTGGTGACCGCCCTGTTCGTAGGGCGGCCTTACTGTCGTTTTCTCTGTCCGTATGGCGCGCTGTTGAAACTGGCGTCCCAGGTTTCCCGCTGGCGGGTGCGCATCACGCCCGACCACTGCACTCAATGCAAGCTATGCGAGAAAGCCTGTCCGTTCGGAGCGATTCGCGCCCCCGCGCCCCCGCCCCCGCCGGCGACCGAACTGCGGGCGGAACGCAATCGTTTCCTGATCCTGCTCGTTTTGTTGCCGGGGCTGATTCTCTTGGGCGGCTGGGCCGGCTCGAAGTTCGCCATGGCGGCGGCGGGCATCAACCCGGAGGTCAACCTGGCGGAACGTCATCTCGCAGCGCAGGCCGCTGAGTCGCTCCCGCCGCTCAGCAAACCGGATCAACAGGCCCTGGCCCGCGCCCAGCGCACCGAGAGCGAATTGCTGCCCGCCGCCCTGGCTGTGCGGCGCCGACTCGGGTTCGGCGGCTGGATTCTGGGCGGGCTGTTTGGCGGGTTTCTAGGGGCAAGGTTGATGGGATTCTCCTTGTGGGTTCGTCGCACCGATTGGGAGCCGGACGCGGGGGATTGTGTCGCCTGCGCCCGCTGTTTCCGCTCATGTCCGCAGGAGTTGCTCCGGCTCGGCCTCACGCCGCCGGAACTGCCCCACGCCTCCCCAGCGCCTTCCGGCGAGCCCCCACCAGGATGACCACGCCGCATCCAGTCTATTCCTCCACCGGACCGCGCCGCGGGCGCTGGCTGGATTTCGCCTGCGGCGGGGTTCTCATCGCGGGTTTGTTCACCGCCATCGTGGGGCTGGTGTTGTTGGTGAATTACACGGTTGTTTCGCCGGAGGATCCCGTGGCGTCGGTGACGCTGGCGGAAGCCAAGGACCGGCTGCGCGCCAATCCCACGGACGCCGCCCTCAAACAAGCCGTGCGGGAATTGGATTTGCAGGCCCGGCGCACGTATTTTCGTCGTCTGCAAATCAATCAGGGCGGCGCCTGGTTGCTCGTCATTGGAGCGGGCTTGTTTGTCTTGGCTACGCGCCAGGTCCGCGCCGTTGCGGAGAAACCGCATCTTCCGAAACGACAAACGGAAACGGCGACCTACCCCACCCGCGCCGCGCGGCTTGGGCGCTGGGCAGTGGCGGGAGCCGGCGGCCTGTTGCTGGTGCTGATGTTGCTCCGGGCGGCGGTTCATCAATCCTCGTTGCCCGCCTCCTTGGCGGACTGGGAAAAACAGCGGGCAGGTGAAGCGGGCACGATGAAGCCGCACGTCGCGCTATTTCTGGACGGATACCGACGCAACTGGCCCATGTTCCGCGGACCGCTCGGCACGGGCATCGCCTTGGTCACCAACGCGCCGCTCACGTGGGACGGCGCCACCGGCGCGGGGGTGGTCTGGAAAACGCCGGTGCCGGCGCCGGGGTTCAGCTCGCCCATCGTCTGGGATCAACACGTTTTTCTGGCGGGCGGCGATGCCAAGTCCCGGGAGGTGATGTGCTTTGACGCGAATACCGGCGATTTATTGTGGCGCCGTCCGGTGCCGCCGCCAGCCACGGGCGCGCGGGACCTGCCGGAAGCGCCGGAGTTCACCGGTTACGCGGCCTGCACCCCGGCCACAGACGGCACCCGGGTGTTCGCCAGTTTCGGCAGCGGCGAACTGGTGGCGTTGGATTACCGCGGGCAAGTGGTGTGGTCCCGTAATTTTGGTCCGGTGGGCAACATGTATGGTCACAGCACGTCGCTGTTGGTGTGGCGGGACCGGTTGATCGTGCTGCTCGATCAAGACGAGGCGGAAGCGAACAAATCCCGCCTCTACGCCTTGGACACTGCAACCGGGCGGGAGCTCTGGCAACAATCCCGGCCCGTGGGCGCGTCGTGGGCGACTCCCATCGCCATGGAACACGCGGGACAAACTCAGTTGATTACGCTGGGCGATCCCTGGTTAATCGCCTACAACATCGAGAGCGGCGCTGAATTATGGCGGGCCGATTGTCTGGGCGCGGACGTGGCGCCGTCGCCCGTATTCAGCGGCGACCTCGTGCTGGCGGTCAGTCCCAATCGGCACCTGGCCGCAGTGCGCCCCGACGGCCAAGGCGACGTGACCGAAACCCGGATCGTCTGGGAATCCCCCGATGGCGCCACCGACATCACCAGTCCGGTCGTGGCCGGGAGTCTCGTGTTTGCAGTTTCCACGGATGGAATGTTGTCGTGCCTCGACCTCGCCACCGGCGAACTGCTGGCGGAAAAGGATTTCGCGGAACAAATGAACGCCTCGCCGACGCTGGTGGGCGACCGGCTTTATTTTTTCGGCTTGAAAGGGCGGTCGTTTGTCCTGACCGCCACCAGCGAACTTCAGGAGGTGGCGCAAGGCGCGCTCGGCGAACCGGTGTTCGCCAGCCCGGCTTTTGTGGGCGAACGCCTCTTTGTGCGCGGCAAACAACATCTGTTTTGTCTGGGCGAAAAGCAGGGAGCGACGCATGCCGATTGACCTGACATTCACCGACGAAACCGTGGCTCGGATCGGGCGGCGCCCCGAGGCGTTGATCCCGATTCTTCAGGCGTTACAGGATCATTACGGCTACCTGCCGGAGGCGGCGTTGCGGCGGGTGTGCGAAACGACCGAGATCACGCCCGCCGCCCTGACCGGCGTCGCGTCTTTCTACGACATGTTCCGGCACACACCCGTGGGCCGGCATCTCCTGCGCGTCTGTGTCGGCACGGCCTGTCACGTGGCCGGGGCCAATCATATCGAGGACGAGTTACGCCGCCGATTGCACATTCCCGCCGGCGGCGATACTGACCCAGACGGTCTTTTCACCATTGAACGCGTCGCCTGCCTCGGCACCTGCACGCTCGCGCCGGTGGTGAAATTCGATCAAACCACGCTGGGCCATGTGACAGTGGATTCGATTGAAGGCCGGGTACGGGAACAGGTTGAACTGGCCAAGCGGAAGAGCGCCGCGAAATCCACGGAAGAACTGTTGCCGCACCAGAACGTGCCCGGGCAGACGGAAATCCACGTCGGACTGGGCTCGTGCTGCATGGCCAAGGGCAGCGACCAATTGTTCCACGCCTTGCGCGAATCCGCCGCTCTCAGCGGCAGCCAGGTGATCGTGAAACGCGTGGGTTGCGTGGGCATGTGTCATCGCACGCCCATGGTGGAGGTGACGTCACCCGGCCGGCCCGGAGTCTATTACTCCGATCTGACTCCGGCTCACGCGACAACGCTGGTGCAACGCTATCTGCGCCCTCGAAGTTTGAGCCAACGCGCCCGCCACTGGGGCACGCGTCTGCTCGATGCGTTGTTGGTGGATGAAGTGGCCGGGACCGGGCGGATTGAGCAATGCGCGGTCGGCCAACGCGACCCGGATTTGCGCGCCTTTTTTGGCAAACAACAGCGGATCGCCACCGAGCACTTCGGACGGCTTGATCCGCTCGACTTGGACGAGTATCTGAGCCACGGCGGTTTTGCGGCGCTCGCCCGGTGTTTGGGTAAAGGAAATCTCGGATTAGCGACGGAAATGTCCATCGAATCCCTGGCGGGCGGCCCGTCCTCCGCAGCGCTCGCTCCTAACGCCATCATCGCCCTCCTCGAACAAGCCGGACTGCGCGGACGCGGCGGCGCTGGATTTCCGACGGGACAAAAATGGCGGGTCACCGCCGCGCAATCCGGCGACGTAAAATACGTCATTTGCAATGGCGACGAAGGCGATCCCGGGGCGTTTATGGACCGAATGATTCTCGAATCCTTTCCGTTCCGCGTCATTGAAGGATTGGCCATTGCCGCGGTGGCGGTGGGTGCGCGGGAGGGTGTGTTCTATATCCGGCACGAATATCCGCTGGCGGTCAAACGCGTGCGTCGGGCCATCGAACAATTAGAACAGCGCGGCTGGCTGGGCGGCGGTCCGGCGGACGGTTTTTCACTTAAGCTATCGGTGTTCGAGGGCGCCGGCGCGTTCGTTTGCGGTGAAGAGACGGCTTTGATCGCCTCCATCGAAGGCCGGCGCGGCATGCCGGCCTTGCGCCCGCCGTTTCCCGCGGAGCGCGGGTTGTGGGGTTGTCCCACGTTGATCAACAATGTGGAAACCCTCGCGCTGGTGCCGTGGATTTTGCGCCACGGCGCGGCGAAGTTTGCGGCCATCGGCACGGCCCAGAGCAAAGGCACCAAGGTCTTCGCCCTCGCGGGCAAGGTCCGGCGGGGCGGATTAATTGAAGTGCCGATGGGTACCACCCTGCGCGAGATTGTGGAGGAGATTGGCGGCGGCGTGGGGCCGGGGCGGCGGTTCAAAGCCGTGCAAATTGGCGGGCCTAGCGGCGGGTGTGTGCCGGCGCGGCTGGCGGATACCCCGGTGGATTTCGAGAGCTTGGGCGCGGTGGGCGCGATCATGGGCAGCGGCGGTCTCGTGGTGCTCGACGACACCAGTTGTATGGTGGACATCGCGCGGTATTTCCTGCAGTTCACCCAAGACCAATCCTGCGGCCAATGCACCTTCTGCCGCATCGGCACGAAACGGATGCTCGACATCCTCGACCGGCTTTGCACCGGCAAGGCCACGCGGGCGAACCTGGACGAACTGGAACGCCTTGCGGCCCAAGTCGGCGCGGGCAGTCTGTGCGGCTTGGGTAAAACCGCGCCGAACCCGGTGCTCACCACGCTGCGCTATTTCCGGGACGAATACGAAGCGCACCTCGCGGGCCATTGTCCGGCGGGCCAGTGCGCCGCCCTGATTCATTACACGATCAACACGGATTGCACCGGCTGCACCCTGTGCGCCCAGCATTGTCCGGTGGACGCCATCCCGATGACGCCTTACGCCCGGCACGTCATTGACGACGCCAAATGCACGCGGTGCGACACCTGCCGGCAAGTCTGTCCCTACGACGCGGTGGACGTGAAATGAGCGAGACCTTCACCATCACCATTGACCAACAACCGGTCACCGTCACCGCCGGCGACAGCGTGCTGGCCGCCGCGCGCAAACTGGGGCTGGACATCCCCACGCTTTGTTATCTGGAAAAGTGCGGCCCGTTACACACCTGCCAGGTTTGCCTGGTCAAGTGGAACGGCAAACTGGTGCCCTCCTGCGGCACGAAAGTCGCGCCGGGCATGGTCATCGAAAGTGAAACCGGGGAAGTCCACGAAGCGCGGCGCACGGCGTTGGAACTGCTGTTCAGCGATCACGTGGGCGATTGCCTGTCCCCCTGTCAACGCTTGTGTCCGCTCTGGTTGAACATCCCGGCGATGCTGCGGCAGATCGAGGCCGGGCGTTTGGATGAGGCCATCGCCACTGTGCGCGCCGCTCTGCCCCTGCCCGCCGTGCTGGGGCGTTTGTGTCATCATCCCTGTGAACAAGGCTGCCGGCGCGGGCATTGGGACGATCCGGCGGCGATTCGTAATCTGGAAAAATTTGTCACGGACCAGGATTTCGCCAAATCCGAGCCGCATCTGCCGGCGCGCCAACCAGCCACGGGCCGGAAGATTGCCATCGTCGGCGCCGGACCCACCGGTCTGGCGGCGGCCTATTACCTGACGCGCAACGGCCATGCGGTCACGGTGCTGGATCGGCGCGCCCAACCGGGCGGTTCGCTCCGGGATGTCCCCGAAGATCGCTTGCCCGCTGCTTCGCTTGACGCCGAGTTGACCTTGCTCAAGCGCCTGGGCGTTGAGTTCCAATCGAAGGTTGAGCTCGGCCGACCAATGCCCTTGGCTGACCTCGCCCAAAACTTCAACGCCGTATTGCTGGCGGTGGGCGAACTGAAACCGGGCGAAGGCGATGCTCTTGGCGTGACTCTGGCCGGGGCTTCGATCAAGGCAGACCCGCACTCATGCCTCACTTCGATGCCCAAGGTCTTCGCCGCCGGCAGCGTCGTGCGCGCGCAAAAGCAGCTTGTTCGCGCCTTGGCCGAGGGACGGGCGGCCGCCGAGTGCATGCATCGTTTTCTGTCTGGCGAACCCGCGCGACGACCAGAGAAACCGTTCTCCAGTCTCATGGGCCGGCTCGATCCCGCTGAAGTCCGCGCGTTTTTGCTTCAGGCCGGGCATTCGGGCGGACGCGTGAGTCCATGCGATGCCTGCCGGGGCCATACGCCCGCCGAAGCGGCCCTGGAAAGCTCGCGCTGTCTGCACTGCGACTGCCGTTCCTCCGGCAATTGCGCGCTCCAACACTACGCCCAGGTCTATGGCGCGGATGCGAACCGTTTCCGCGGTGAACGACGGCCCTTCGAGCAACAGCTTCAACCGGGCGGCATCATCTTTGAGCCGGGCAAGTGCATCCTCTGCGGCATTTGCGTCAAGCTGACCGAGCTGGCGCGGGAGGAACTTGGTCTGACGTTCATTGGCCGCGGCTTCGATGTGCGCTTGGCGGCGCCCTTCAATCATACCATCGAAGACGGCTTGCGCCGGGTTGCCGCGGAATGTGTGAAGGCCTGCCCAACCGGCGCCCTGGTTTTCAAAGAGAACCTGCCGCCAGCACCGCACGCCCCACCTCAATCGCCTCCCCCGAGCGATTCAGGCGACGCCAGCACGCGCCCGCGTTGACACGCTCCGCCCTGCCCTCTAGCCTCCCGCGGATGTCGCGACTGCCCTTTGAACTGCTGCTGGCCCTGCGTTACCTGCGGCCAAAGCGGACGTTTGTCTCGGTTATCACGCTCATCTCCATTCTCGGGGTCATGCTGGGCGTGGCCGTGCTGATCATCGTCATCAGTGTGATGAGCGGTTTCGATCACGATCTGCGCGAAAAAGTGTTCGGCTTCAACGCGCATCTCAAGGTGTTGGCCCACGACGATAACCTGCGGGATTACGCCTATCTGACGGACCGGGTCGCCGCCAATCCGCACGTCCAGGGCGTCGCCCCGTTTGTGTTGGGGCAGGTGCTGGTGGAAACCCAGCCGGAGTTCGGACAGAAACGCGTGTTTGCCCCGCTCGTCCGCGGCGTGTGGCCCCAGGCGGAAGCCACAGTCAGCGCGCTGCCCCGCAGCACCGTGCTCGGCGAGTTCGACGTCAGCCACCGCGGCTTGGTGGTCGGCGTCAAGTTCGCCGAAAACATGGATCTGCGCATTGGCGACCGGGTCACCGTTTATTCGTGGAAAGACCTGCGCCAGATGAAGGAGAGCCACGAACAACAACGCGAACAGGCGGTTCTGCCGGATGAATACACCGTCCGCGGCATTTTTGACGCCGGGTATTATGAGTTCAACGCCTCGTTCATCATCACCTCGCTGGAGGACGCACAGGAGTTGTTTGATCTGGATGAGGCCGACACCGTCCACGGCCTGATGGTGGCCTTGCGCGATCCGTTCCGCCCCCAGGTGGCCGCGCGGGAATTGCAGCAACAACTCGGCCCGGATTACCGGGTGACCACCTGGATGGAGGACAGCCCGTTGATGATGGCGGTGTTGGTCGAGAAAAATGTGATGCTCTACATCCTGTTCTTCATCGTCATCGTGGCGGCCTTCGGCATCACCTGCACCTTGATCACGTTCATTGTGATGAAGACGCGCGAGATTGGTTTGATGAAAGCCCTCGGCGCCTCCAACCGGCAGGTGATGTGGGTCTTCCTCGGCCAAAGCCTGATCGTGAGCGTGTTCGGCGTCATCGCCGGCGTGGGATTGGGATTGACGGCCATCGCGTATCGCAACGAATTCCTCGAATGGATGCGGCATCTGACCGGCTTCCAGCTTTTCCCGGCGGAGATCTATGGATTCACCCAGTTGCCGGCGCTGGTGATTCCGGGCGACGTGCTGATCATCTGCGGCGGATCGCTGATCATCTGCCTGCTGGCCGCGGCATTCCCCGCGCGGCATGCCAGCAAGCTCAATCCAGTGGAGGCGTTGCGCCATGAGTGATTCGGCGAATTTTCACATGACCTGTCCGGCGTTTCCGCTTTTCACGGCCTGTGATTGCGCGCTGCGCGCTCGCGGTCGGCAGTCGAAGTTTTTTCCGGTTCACGCGCAGTTGCCGCTGGATGTTACGTCAGACACCTCTGGGCAATGGAATGAACATTCTTCCACGGGAGGTCGGCCATGAGTCAGCCTTTCCTGGCCGCGCGGGCGTTGACCAAGAGTTACCTCCTAGGCCGGCGCACACTGGATGTTTTGCGCGGTGTGGAGCTTGAGGTGCAACGCGGGGAGTTTCTGGCATTGCGCGGCGCGTCCGGCGCGGGCAAAAGCACGCTGCTCCATCTGCTCGGCGGACTCGACATTCCGGATGCCGGCGAGATTTGGCTGAACGGCGAGAACATCGCGCGCCTCCCGGCGGCGGCGCACACCCGGCTTCGCAACCGGCACATCGGTTTCATCTTTCAGGCGTATCATCTCCTCCCCGAACTTGACGCCCTCGAAAACGTCTGTCTCCCGGCGCGCATCGCGCGGATGGACGCCGCGCAGGCGGCGGCTCGCGGGCGCGAATTGCTCCAGCGCGTGGGATTGGCGGAGCGCATGGAACACAAACCGTTCGAGTTATCCGGCGGCGAACAACAGCGCGTGGCCATCGCCCGCGCGTTAATCAACCAACCGGAACTGATCCTGGCCGATGAACCGACCGGCAACTTGGACTCGCACACCGGGGATGAAATCATCGAGCTGCTCCTGAGCCTCCGCGCGGAGCGCCAGGCTACCCTCATCGTCGCCACCCACGACGCGCAAATCGCCAGCCGCGCGCCGCGGACGGCGGAACTGGTGGATGGCCGGATTCAAACCTGATTGACCTTTATGAAATCCTTACGTCCCACCTCACGGCTCCGCTTCTGCTCCCAGCAACTTGCCGGCGGCATCCTGCTTCTTTCCTCAATCTTCCTAGTGGCGCAGGAGGCCGTCCGGACCAATCTGGTCTGGACGGACGTCCGCACGCTGGGGCTCGAAGGACAAGGATGGCGCGACACGAAAGCGCCGTTTGACCGCCTGCCCGCGAAGGCGGAAGGCGTGGTCCGCGATGCCGTGTGGAATCTCAGCCGGCATTCGGCGGGCATGCATCTGCGCTTCGTCACCGATGCGTCCGCGATCCACGCCCGCTGGGCGGTGACGTCCAGCCAACTGGCTATGCCGCACATGGCGGCGACCGGCGTCAGCGGCTTGGATCTCTATGTCAAAACTCCGTCCGGTCAGTGGCGCTGGCTGGCGGTGGGCATTCCGCGGCACCAGACCAATGAGGTGGCGCTCGTCCGAAACCTGCCGCCCGGCCGCCGCGAATACCTGCTTTACCTGCCGCTCTACAATGGCGCGGCGTTTGTCGAAATCGGCGTGCCCCCGGACACCACGCTCACTCCCGCCGGTCCATGGGGACCGGGAGAACGCAAACCCATCGTGTTTTACGGCACGTCCATTCAACACGGCGCCTGCGCTTCACGGCCCGGCATGGTCCATACCGCGATGCTGGGCCGCCGGTTTCATTGGCCGACGATCAACCTGGGGTTTTCCGGCAACGGCAAAATGGAGCCCGAACTCAGCGCCTTGCTCGCCGAGCTGGACCCCGCGGTTTATGTGCTGGATTGTCTGCCCAACATGACGGCGGAACTGGTCAACACGCGGGTCATTCCGTTCGTGCAAACCCTGCGTGCGGCGCATCCGCGTACGCCCATCGTGCTCGTGGAAGACCGGTTTTATGCCGATGGCTTTTTGATCGCTTCCAAACTCGAGCGCAACGAGAGCAACCACGCGGCGTTGCAGGCGGCGTTTGCCCGCCTGAAAAAAGACGGCGTAAAACAGTTGCATTACATTTCCGCGCGCGACCTGCTGGGTCACGATGGAGAAGGCACCGTGGATAGTTCGCATCCGAACGATCTCGGGTTTGCGCGGCAGGCGGATGTGTTTGCCAAAGTGTTGGGACCGATCCTCAAAAAAAGTGCCGCCCAACGTTGACCCGGGCCGCGACCTGCCGCCCTCTCATCCCAGCTCGCGCTTCGCCCGCGCCACCAAGCAGTCAGCCAGGCGGGTCGGTTCGGGCAGGCGATAGCGGGTGGCGCACCGCAACACCAGGTTGCGGGCGCCGGCCAAATCGCACCGATGCCCCACGCTGACGTAAACGGGTCGCACCCCAGTCTGGGTGCGCAATACATCGCCAATGTGTTCGTCATCGTCCCATAGCGGAGCGAAGTCGCCGCGACGGCGTCCGGGTTCATCGTGTTCTCCGCAAAGCCGGCTTTTGGCGCAGCCAACCGTCGGCAGATCGCAAAGGAGGCCCAGGTGGGCGGCGATGCCGAAACGCCGCGGATGCGCGAGGCCGTGGCCGTCGCACATCAGAACTTCGGGCACTTGACGCAACTTGCGCAACCCCGTCAACAGCGCCGGCGCTTCCCGAAACGTCAGCAACCCGGGAATGTAAGAAAACCGCAGCCGGGCCCGGGCGGGGTGTTGCTCCACAACCCGGTCGGTCTGCACATCCCACAGCACCACCGCACTCAGACAATACTGTCCGTCGCGCGTGAACGCGGCATCCAGCCCGGCAATCCACCGCGCGTCGTCAGGCAAGGCAGCCATCCGAACGCGGGCCGCCAGCTCCTTTTGCAACGCAATGGCCTGCCGCGGAGATAACGACCAGGAATGCGGAACGCGGGGAATGTGCATGAGTCGCCGCCGGGCGCGGAACCGCGCTTAAAGTTTCAACCGCACCCCCGTGCGGGTGGCGATCCAAGTCAGGAACACAATGAACCCGGTCAACCCGACGGCATTCAACGCGCCAAGCCAACCGCTGGCAAACGGCCACAGTATTTTTTGGATGCCGAGCACCCCGCACAAATTACTCACCACCCCCGGCAGGATGAAGGCCAGCAAGGCATTCTGGCCAACCAACCGCAAGCCCGTGGCCCAACGCCGGATATTCAGCACGTCCATCAACAGATACACGACGAGAAACCCCAACACGCACCACGCGCCGCTGACCAGCGCATACGCTTCCGTGGCGGCGTTTTTGTTGATCCCGTGTAACGGCCGGAACAGGGTACCGGCCACGTAGAGCCCGACGGCAAAGAGCAAGAAAAAACGCAGGCGCGCCCGGTGCCCGCCTGCCGCGTCGGGGCCGACAAACGTGCTGCCCACAAGAATGCCCATCATCACGTTGGCCGCCGTGGTGCCGAACACCGCGCCCACGTTCACAAAATTTTGCACCGGCCCCAGCCAATCCAGCGCGCCATGCCGGCCGCCCGTGTAGAGGGCAATCATCAATCCCAAAACCCCCAGCAGAGCCAGGGATTGACCACGAAAGATCAGAAAAGCCGCGCAACTCACCAGATAGGCCCACCCGATCAGGCCGAGGATTCCCCACCACGAATGTTGCAGCCAGACAATCTCGCCCGCAGCGGTCTTGCCGCGAAACAACAAGAGCAACACGCCCAACCCAATGCCGGCAGCCAGGCGGAGCCCCAGGTAGAGCTGCTTTTGCACCAGCGTTGCGGCCCGCGGATACGCATTCCAAAGCACGATCACGCACAACATCGCCAAAAGAAACCAGACCGACCGGCTCATCCCGGTGGCTTCCGCGGAGAACATTCCCTGATTCACCATGATCACGCCCAGGAACAGCAGCGCGGCGGAACGCGCCAATATGTGTCCTCCCATTTGAAGCATGGAATCTCCGCGCGCCCGCCGGCGGTGCAGGGCCAACGGAATCGCCACCCCCACAATGAACAGAAATCCGGGAAAGACCAAATCCACCACGGTATATCCTTCCTGGTCTGGGGGCACATGATACAGCCATGCGGGCAAATGACGGACGCCCGCCAGATAGTTGACCAACGTCATGGTCACAATCACCAGCCCGCGGAAGACGTCGAGTGATTCAAGCCGTGCTGCCATCCCCGCCGCGCGATCACCTGGGGTGCGCGAAGATTCTGATAACAAGCGGTCAAGCATGACATTCCCGTGAAGGATGCGGCTGGGCGCCATCCGGCTTTTGCCGGCGCGACCGTGCGGGGGGAACGATCCCAGTCTCCCGGTCGGACCGGAGGTTTTCCGCAAGTGATCGCCGCCGTGTGGTGTGGTTCATGACGGCGCTGAGCTTGCGTCTGGCAGGCACAACTGACAAGCCTGTTCCGCGGATTAACTGCCCGCCCCAGACGCGTAAATGGTCGGGCACATTTTAAGATGGGCAGCCGGCGCCTTTTGTTCTATGACTGCTCCGTCACGCCGCCGCATCGAATCGCGGTCGGGTGAGCCAACAGCAAACAATCGTGGTGAGAAGCATGCAGAAAACCAGGATCGGACTTTTCGGAATTGGGTTGGACACTTACTGGCCGCAGTTCAAGGGCTTGAAAACCCGGCTGGAAGGATACCTCCGCGAAGTCCATCGGCGGCTCAAACGTCCCGGAGTGGAAGTGGTGAATCTGGGGTTGATTGATTCGCCGCCCCAAGCGTTTGCGGCCGGGCACGCCTTCCGCCGGGCGGACGTGGATGTGATCTTTCTGCACGTAACCACCTACGCGTTGTCGTCCACCGTCCTGCCCGTGGTGCAACGCGCCAAGGTGCCAGTCATCATTCTGAATCTTTCGCCGGCGGCGGCGATTGATTACGCGGCGTTCAACGCCATGAACGATCGCACGGCCATGACCGGTGAATGGCTGGCGCATTGCGCGGCCTGTCCGGTGCCGGAAATTGCCAATGTCTTCAACCGCGCCCGGATTAATTTTCATCAAATCACCGGCCAGCTTCACGACGACCCCATCGCCTGGGGCGAGGTGGACGCGTGGATCGAAGCCGCGCGCGTGGCCAATGTCATGTTTCACAACCGCCTGGGGATCATGGGCCATTACTACGGCGGCATGTTGGACATTTATTCGGACCTGACCCAGCAATGCGCCCACTTTGGCGGTCATATCGAGATCGTGGAGGTGGATGAACTGGCGGCGCTGCGCCGGGAGGTCACCGCCCGGCAGGTGCAACGACGCGTCACCGAGTTTCACAAGGTCTTCGAGGTGCAGCCGGATTGTCCGCCGGAAGAATTGCAACGCGCGGCCCGCACTTCAGTGGCCTTGGACCGGTTGGTCCGGGAACATGCGCTCGGGTCCATGGCCTATTACTACATGGGCACGGGCAACGCGGAGAACGAGGATGCCATCAGCTCGATCATTCTGGGCAACTCCCTGCTCACCGCGCGCGGGGTGCCGGTCGCCGGCGAGTTCGAGATCAAGAACGCCCAAGCGATGAAGATCATGGATGCGTTCGGCGCGGGCGGTTCATTCACGGAATACTACGCCATGGATTGGAACGATGACGTGGTGTTGATGGGCCACGACGGGCCCGGCCACATCGCCATTGCCGAGGGCAAAACGAAGGTGCGCCCGCTGCGCGTTTATCACGGCAAGGTCGGGCGCGGGCTGTCGGTGGAAATGAGCGTGAAACACGGTCCGGTGACGTTGCTGGCGGTGGTGCAGACGGTGGACGGCCGGCTGGAACTGCTGGTGGCGGAGGGCGAATCCGTGCCGGGTCCGATCCTGGAAATCGGCAACACCAACAGCCGCTACCGGTTCCGCATCGGCGCGCGGGCTTTTGTCAATAACTGGAACGTCCACGGTCCGGCGCATCATTGCGCCGTGGGCGTGGGCCACCTCGCGCATAAAATTGAGAAACTTGGCGCACTGTTAAATATGCAGGTGCGGCGGGTGTGTTGATGTCGCCGCCGCTCCATTCATTCATTGTCCCGGTCATTTGTAAACGCAACATCCGTTGATCAGACAAAACGCATCTCATAGCCCCAACCGCCGCATCACTCATGGCTCCTGTGATCACCCCCGACAGCACCCGCATTGAAACCCTGGGTCTGGCCACCCGGCCTTCGCCTCTGCCACTGGATGTCGCCCCCGGCACCGGCCAGGCACGGTTCGTGGCCGAAGCCGCGCGCGTCCGGTATCAAGCCGAATTGCATACCGGCGCCGATTTGCCGGACGACGTCTTTTTTGAAAAGGCCGGGCCGCGCGAGAAATTGTTTTTCGATCCCCGGAAAACGCGCGCGGCCATTGTCACCTGCGGCGGGCTGTGTCCCGGATTGAACAACGTCATCCGGTCCGCGTTCCTGGAATTGCATCACAATTACGGCGTGCCGGAAATCTGGGGCATCCGGTACGGCTATGCGGGACTGAATCCGGCCGTGGGCGAGCCGCCGCTGCGGTTGACGGGCCAATTGGTGGACAATATCCACGAGGAAGGCGGCACCATTCTCGGCACCTCGCGCGGCCCGCAACCCACCGAAGTCATGGTGGATTTTCTGGCGGAACACGACATCAACATCCTGCTCTGTGTGGGCGGCGACGGCACGTTGCGCGGCGCCGGCGATATCGCCCGTGAGGCGCAACGCCGCAAACTACCGGTGGCGGTGGTGGGTGTTCCCAAGACCATTGACAACGATGTGAAATACATCGCCCGGACCTTCGGTTTAAGCACGGCCACCGAAAAAGCGCGCGAAGTGCTCGACTGCGCCCACAACGAGGCGCGCAGTGTCTTCAACGGCGTCGGCCTGGTGAAAGTCATGGGGCGCGACGCCGGCTTCATCGCGGCGTTCGCCACCCTGGCCAGCCAGGAGGTGAATTTCACGTTAATTCCGGAAGTGCCGCTGCGGTTGGAAGGCGACCACGGATTTCTGGAAGTCTTGCGGCGTCGGATCGCGACGCGTCATCACGCCGTCGTGGTGGTGGCGGAAGGCGTGGGACAAGATCTGCTGGCCGGCGACACCCAACTCCGGGATGCCTCGGGCAACCAACGGCTCGCTGATATCGGTCCGTTCTTGAAAGCACAAATCGCCGCGCATTGCCGGCAGGCGCAAACGCCCGTCGAAATCAAGTATTTCGATCCGAGCTACATCGTGCGCAGCGTGCCCGCAAACACGAGCGACGCCCTGCTCTGCGACCAACTGGCGCGCAACGCGGTTCATGCGGCCATGGCCGGTAAGACGAACTTGGTGGCCGGCCTGTGGAACGAGCATCTGACGCACGTGCCGATTCCCCTGGCGGTGCAGGCGAAGAAACAAGTGGACCCCACGAGCGCCCTCTGGAAAAGCGTGCTCGCCGCCACGGGTCAACCCAGCACTTGGCAGTAGCGCGTTTTCTCCAGCGTCACGCCGCGCCCGCTGGGAATGTTTCCCGCCAACGCTGGCGACAGCGAACGGCTTATTTCCCGCCGTTATTCGATCCGTTGCGGCGGCCCCAGCGGGGCTGGCGTTCCGGGAGGCTGGTGTCCACTTTCACGTAATACGTGCCCTCGCCGAAGAGTTCATCAGCCGCGCATTGCAACGCCACCGACGGCGTAACCGCAAAATGAGTGTGTGCCTCCACAAACACGGTATCGCCCCGGGGTCGCGTGAAGCACAGGTAAAGCGGGCACTTGCCGCGGTGCGCCGTGATCAATTGCTGGAGGGTTTCCAGTTTCGCCGCGGTAAGATGCGCGGTGTGCAGGCGCAAATGCACCTGCTTGGTGTAGCGTTTGGGCGCGTCCTCCAGCGGAAAGATTTCTTGGGGGAATAGCTTGGGTCGCTCCTCGCTATTGTTGATTTCGCCAACGACCATCACCGCCCGGTTCGGAACGAGCAGTTCGCGGAACTTATCGTAATTCTCGTTGAGGCACAGTATCTGCACCGAACCTTCCAGGTCCTCCAGCGTGGCGATCAGGTAGGGTTGGTTGTTTTTCTTCCCGATGCCGGTCTGCACGGCGGCAACCAGCCCTCCCAACCGGGTGATCGCGCGATGCGACAATTCCCCCAGCATGGCGGTGTTGGTCAGCGCGTATTTTTCCAAGATCGGCATGTACGGCATCAACGGATGGCCGGTCACGTAAAATCCCAGCAATTCTTTTTCATGCGCCAGCAATTCGTGCGCCGGCCATTCCGGCAGGACCAAATTCGTTTCCGCCGGCGCGGGAGCGGCGTCGCCCAGCATGTCAAAAAGCGAACTCTGCCCACGCTCCCGGTCCAGGTGAATGCCGGCGGCCCGGGTCAGGGCCATTTCCACCTGGGCCAGCAACGTGGCCCGGGTCTGGCCAAAACCATCGCACGCTCCGGACTTGATGAGCGCCTCCAGCATCTTGCGATTGACGGTACGGGTGTCCACCCGTTCGCACAATTCGAACAACGTCTTGAACGGCCCGCCTTCGTCCCGCGCCCGCAACAGCCCCTGCACGGCAGCCTCCCCCACCCCTTTAATGGCGGCCAAACCAAACCGGATGGCCCCGCGCGACGGCCCGCACGCGCCGGCGGCGGCATCGCGTTCCGAGCCGGCGCCCGGGGCAGGGGCAAAGAACACCTGACTTTCGTTGACATCGGGGGGCAGCACCTCAATGCCCATCCGGCGGGCCTCGGCAACGTATTGGGCCAGTTTCGCAATGTCCGCCCGGTCGTTGGTCATCATGGCGGACAGGAACTCGACCGGATAATTGGCCTTCAGGTAGGCGGTCTGATACGCAACTACCGCGTAGGCCGCGGCGTGGGATTTGTTAAAGCCGTAGCCCGCGAATTTTTCGAGCAGATCGAAAATCTCATTCGCCTTGGTCGCCGGAATGTTGTTCTTCCGCTTGCAACCTTTGACAAACGTATCGCGCTGCTTGCGCATTTCCTCGACGTTTTTCTTGCCCATGGCGCGGCGCAAAAGATCCGCGCCGCCCAGCGTGTAGCCGGCCAGTACCTGCGCGGCCTGCATGACCTGCTCCTGATAAATCAAAACGCCGTAGGTTTCTTGGGCGATGGGTTCCAGCAGCGGATGCGCGTATTCGATCGCCAGTTCGCCATGACGTCGCTTGAGGAAGTCATCAATCAACTCCATCGGCCCGGGCCGGTAGAGCGCGATGAGCGCCGTGATGTGCTCCAGCGAGTTGATCTGGAACTTCCGGCACACATCACGCATGCCGCCCGATTCCAACTGAAACACCCCCAGCGTGTTCGCCTTGTTTAACAGGTCGTAGGTGGGCGCGTCGTCCAACGGCAGATTATCAATCGGAACGGCAATTCCCCGGGTCTGTTGCACCATTTCGCAGGCGTTGCGGATGATGGTCAGGGTTTTTAACCCGAGGAAATCCATTTTCAATAGGCCCAATTCGCCGACCGGCCCCATGGCGTATTGGGTGACCAATGCGCCGTTTTCGTCGGTCTTGAGCGGCAGCAAATTCACCAGCGGCTCAGGGCCGATCACCACGCCGGCGGCGTGCACGGAGGCGTTGCGGGCCAGATTCTCCAGCACCATCGCGGCGTCAATCAGCTCGCGCGTGACCTCCTCCGTCTCATAGGCCTGCTTCAACTCCGGCGATTGCTTGAGCGCCTTCTCCAGCGTCATCTTGAGGTCGGGCGGGATCATCTTCGCCAGACGATCGCACTCGCCGTAACTCAACCCCATGACCCGGCCCACGTCGCGCACCACGCTTTTGGGTCCCAGCGTGCCGAAGGTGATGATTTGCGCGACGCAATCCTGCCCGTATTTCTCGCGGACATAGGTGATCACGTCAGCGCGGCGGTCGTCGGCGAAATCAATGTCAATATCCGGGGGATTGACCCGTTCGGGATTTAGAAAACGTTCAAAGAGCAGGCCGTAGCGAATCGGGTCCACGTTCGAGATGCCGAGCAGATACGTCACCAGTGATCCGGCGGCCGACCCCCGGGCCCCGCAGGAGATGCCATGTGCGTGCCCGAAACGCACAAAATCACCGACGATCAGGAAGTAGCTGACGAATCCCGTTTTCTCGATGACGGCCATCTCCGTTTGCAGCCGCTCGATGACTACTTGGACGGCGGCAGTCACAGCGGGGTTAGCCAAGTCGGCTCCGGATTCGCCTGATAAGGATGCATCGGGCTGAGCGGTTGCGTCGAAGGTCGGCAAACGGGTCGGGTCCTGGATGCCTTCCACGATGAATTCCTTGCCTTCGGCGCGCGCCTGAATGGTGTAACGCCGCGCCAATCCTTCGACGAGCCATTGGCGCAGATACCCTTCCCGGGTGAAATGCGCCGGCGGGTGAAAGACCGGGTAGTGCAGTTTACCGAACGTGATTTCCAAGTTACACTTTTCCGCCACCTCCAGCGTGTTCGCCACCGCCTCCGGCACTTCCGCAAAGCGCGCCTTCATCTCCTCGGCCGAGCGCAGATAAAACTGTTCGCGCGCGTACCGTAGCCGTTTGGTGTCGCTGAGCAGGCTTTGGGTGCCGATGCAGATCAGGCAATCGTGCGCGTGCCAATGTTCCCGTTCCACGTAGTGGACATCATTGGTGGCCACCAGTTTCAAGCCGAATTCTTTGGCCCAGGGAATCAAATGCCGGTTCACTTGGGCTTGCTCCGGAATCCCGTGGTTCTGGAGTTCCAGATAAAAATTTTCCGCCCCCAGCGTTTGCTTGAACCAATCCACCGTCTCGCGGGCCTTGGCCAACTGGTCTTTGAGGATCCACTCAGGAATTTCACCCGCCAAACAACCCGAGAGCGCGATCAATCCCTCCCGGTGCGCGGCGAGCAGTTCCTTGTCAATGCGCGGCTTGTAATAGTAACCCTCCAAGTGCGCCGCCGTGGTGAGTTGGATGAGGTTTTTGTAGCCGACCTCGTCCTTGGCCAGCAGCACGAGATGATGATACACGTCCCGCCCGCCGCCGCTGGTTTTCTTGTCAAACCGGCTGCCGGGCGCGACATACACCTCGCAGCCGATGATGGGTTTGATGCCTTTCTCCAAGGCGGCCCGATAAAAATCAATGGCGCCAAACATCGCCCCGTGGTCGGTGATGGCGAGCGCGGGAAATTGCAGAGCCCGGGCTTTCTCCACCAACCGGTCCAGCCGGCAGGCGCCGTCGAGCAAGGAATACTCGGTGTGCAAATGGAGATGGACGAAATCCGCGTGCGACATGCCTTACCTTACCGTCCCGCGACGCCGTCAGGCAAGGTTGGGCCCGGCGAAAAACGGCTTGAAGGACTGGCCTGACGTATTGGCCACGGTTTCCACTCCCTAACCGGATGAAAGGTGCGTTGGCTGCGGGCGGGTGAGGCAAACCGGGTGGAACGTCGCCATCCGGACGCCCGCTCAGACAATTTCACCGTCGCCGCCGCCTATTCTCGCGATCAGCTGCCCGCTTTTTCCAACGCGTCCAGCACGATGCCGGGCGTCAAGGCTTCCGGCAAAACCATCGGCGGTTGATCCGCTTGGCGGGGATAGACGAGAACCAAAGGCACGCCGGCGCGGTGAAATCGGTTTAATTCATCCGTAATCTCGGGCGGGAACCGGGTGTAATCCCCCAGCAACGTGACCGCGTTGATTGCTTTCAACTTCGCGCGCACGGAGGGCACTTCAATGGCGAGCTTTTTGTTCGCCTGACAGGTGAGACACCATTTCGCTGTGAAATCCACAAACACCGGACGCCCCGCCGCGCGCGCTTGAGCCACCGCTTCCGGGGTCCATCGCTCCCACGCGATGCCTTCCGAGGTCGAACTGCGCACGCCCGCTGCGGCCTCCGCCGACAACGGTTCGCGCCAGCGCAACTGGCCTTCCAACACAAAATAATAGGTGCCGCCCAGCAACCCCAAAATCACCAGCCACGCGAGGCCCCGCCGGCGCGCGCCGCGTTGGATCAAGCCGCCGTAAATCCAGGCCGCCAACGCCACGGCCACCAATCCCAACCCCAACCACCAGGTGCGCTCGCCGTAATGCGCCTCCACCACGCTCAGCAGCCAGACCGCCGCCGCCAGCATCGGAAACCCCATCGCCACTTTGAAGCGTTCCATCCAGACGCCGGGCTTGGGTAAAAGGCGCAACCACGCGGGATGCAGACTGAGCGCCAAAGACGGCGCCGCCAATCCCAATCCCACAGTGAGCAACATCAACACAATCACCGCCGGCGGTTGGGCAAACGCAAATCCCAAGGCGGCGCCCAACAACGGCGCCGTGCAGGAGGTGGCCAGCACCGTGGCCAGGAGGCCGTTGAAAAAGGCGCCGGTGGCGCCGGGTTGCGACGAGAGTTCCGCCGCCCCGCTCATCGCGCGGCCACCCAACGTGATTTCAAACACGCCAAACAAGTTCAGCGCCACGAGCGTCACCAGAATGGTGATGGCCACCAGGAAGTAAGGATTGCTGAACTGGAGGCCCCAGCCGACCTTGTTGCCCGCCGCTTGCAGGCCAATCACCAGTCCGGCGAGGACGAGAAAGGACGCGAGCACTCCCAGCGTATGCACGATGCCCAGCCAGCGCACCCGTCCCGGCGCTTCGCGCGCTTGGGCGACAAATCCTAAAATTTTCAAGGCGATGACCGGCAACACGCACGGCATCACGTTCAAAATCAACCCGCCCAGAAACGCGTAAAGCAGCATTAACCGCAACGGCGTGTCGGCATCGTCCCCCCTCCCCTGCCCGCCCGCGCCGATGGTGGCCCGGACTTCGTAGGTCCGCCGTTCTTCTCCGGACGAGGACACAATCAGTCCCTTTACCTCGTCCGGCCAATGGCCGTCAAAGATCCGCACCATTTTGCGGAGGCGAACGCGATCCGGGCTGACGGAAAGATGTTCAGAAGCGCCTTCCACCTCAAAGGTGTCGCCCGCTTCGGGAAAGAAATCGGCCTTGCCGTCCCCGGCGTGCGCGATCCACTCCAGCCAGAGTGGGCGCAAATCCCCCTGTGCCGGCCCTTCCCAATCCGCGCGCAGATTCAACGCCGTTCCCGGCTGGGGCAATTTACCGCGCCAAGTTTCAATGAGCTTGGCCTCGGCCGAGGGTTGGGTTGCCCCGGCCACCGTCAACGTCGCCGTCACCGTGGCATCTCCGGGCACGCACGACTCCTTGCATTCGAGCCACGACACTTTGGCGGTGATCTTGGCCGCGCCCTCGGGAGCGTCTTTCGCCAACGTCAGAGGCACCAACAACACAACTTCATCGTGATAAACGTAGGTGACGAGATCGTCGCTCCCGTATTTCTCCGGGGTCGGCCATTGCAAGTCGCCCGCCGTCCAGCCGGGCGGGAGCTGCCATTCAACCGCCGTCGGCATGCCGGAAGCCCCGGCATTTTTCCAATAGGTATGCCAGTCGGGATCCATCCGCAGATGAATCCCCGCCGTAATCGTATCGCCCGCCCGCGCCGGGTTCGCGTCCAAAACCAGGCGCGCCGTGGTGTGCGCGGCGGCAAGCGGCCCCAGGCTCGCCAGCAGAACGAGAGCGGCGGCTAAAATGGATTTCCGTAAATACACAAGCTTATAGATGCCTCAAGCAGTCGAAATGTTGAAATTCTTTTTTGAGCCCGCCGGTTTGGAAGAGTCGGTTCGGCCGCGTTGTCAGTGTCGCCTTTCGCCTACCGACGACTCCGCCCCCCGCCGGCCATTTCCGTGTCCCGAGAGGGAGCTTGCGCATGGGCGTATCCCGCATAAAATACCGTCCGGGCTGTGGCGGATAACCAGCCCGGAACGGAAACAAAACCGCATGACTTCGGCACTTTCCAATTTCGCCCGTCGCTTGCGCGTCCGCATTGAAAGCACGATGCGGGACGCGTCGGCGCCGGCTGTGACGGTAGCAGGAACGCCCGCGTCTCTTTTCCCGGACGACGAATTTGACGCGTGGGCGTTGGCCTTGTTCGCGGAACAATTTGCGTGCAACCCGTCGTATCATCGTATTTGCGTCGCCGCTGGAAAAACTCCCGGCACCGTGGAACATTGGACGCAGATTCCCACCGTGCCCACCACGGCTTTCAAGGAATTTGATCTAACCTGCCTGCCTGCGGATAAACGCGAGGTGGTCTTTCATTCCAGCGGCACCACCCGGCAATCGCCCAGCCGGCATTTTCATCACGCCGAGTCGCTGGCGGTTTATGAAACGTCGCTTTGGACGGAATTCACGCGCCGGGTCCTGCCCGGGGAATCAGAAGAGGTGGCCGACTTTCAACTGGCGCTCTTAACCCCGCCGCCGGCGCAAGCGCCGCACTCGTCATTGGTTCACATGTGCGAAACGGTGCGCCGTCGAATGGGCGCGCCGGAAACCAGCTATCTGGGATGTGTCCATCCAGAGGGCGGATGGACATTGAATTACGAACAAACCTGTTCCCGGCTGGCAGCGGCATGTATGGCCGCGCAACCGGTCTTGCTGCTGGGCACGGGGTTTTCGCTGGTACATCTGCTGGATCATCTCGCAAGCCGGGGACAACGGCTGTCCCTTCCGCCCGGATCCCGCGTGATGGAAACCGGCGGTTACAAGGGCCGTTCCCGCACGCTCACCCAGGCGGAACTCCACGCGCTGATTACCGCCCGTCTCGGCGTTCCGCCGGCACAGATCGTTTGCGAATACGGCATGAGCGAGTTGAGTTCCCAGGCTTACGCCGCCGAGACGCAAACCGGACCACGCGAATTCCTTTTTGCCCCGTGGGCCCGCGCGCGGATCATCTCCCCGGAAACCGGACAGGAAGTGCGCCTGGGGGAAACCGGTTTGATTCAGGTGTTTGATCTGGCCAATGTTTTTTCCGTGATGGCAATTCAGACCGAAGACTTGGGCGTACGCCAGGCCGCGGGATTCGTATTGGCCGGGCGCGCCGCGCAGGCCGAACCCCGCGGGTGTTCGCTCTTGCCAACCCCACCATGAGCGCCGATGCCCGCCACAAAACGCGCACGCTCTGGCTCGTGGGGGTGCTGCATGCTTTCACCCATGTCTATCATGTGGCGCTCATCCCGTTGTATTTGCTGATCCAACGCGATTTTGGATTCGCCGGAGTGGGCCAGGCCACGTCTCTCGTCACCGTGTTGATGGTGGCCTATTTTCTGCCCAGTTACGGGTTGGGTGTGCTGGCGGACCGTTGGAACCGGCGCAAGCTACTCGGCTGGGGACTGGCGATCAACGGTATGGGATTCGTGGCGTTGGCGTTCTCCCCCAATTATGCCTGTGCCGTGGCGTCGGTGGTCATCGCGGGCTTCGGCGGCAGTTTTTATCACCCCGCGGCCACCGCCCTGGTAGCGCGGCTTTATCCGGTCAACACCGGGAGGGCTCTGGGACTACTCGGCATCGGCGCGAGCGTTGGTTTTTTCAGCGGCCCGTTGTTGGCTGGCTGGCGGGCGGGGGCGTTGGAAGCGGCGCGCGGCGCCGCCGCCTGGCGCGCGCCGGTGTTGGAATTGGGATTGGCGGGGCTTCTCGTGGCGGCAGTGTTCGCGTGGTTGGCCGAGGACGAACCCACCCCGTCCGTCGCGATAAAACCCCGTCCCCGCCCCACCCGGCTTTTCCCCACCACCGCGCTGTGGCTGTGGTTTCTCGCCGCGGCGCTGGCGTTCAGCCTACGCGACTTTGCGGGCACCAGCGTCGGCAGTTTAAGTTCCCTGTTTCTTCAGAAAGCGCACGGATTCGACACCCGCTGGGGCGGGCTGGCTTTGAGCGGTCTGTTCCTCGCGGGCGTGGTCAGCAATCCGCTGTTCGGCCATCTCAGCGACCGGGGCCGCAAACGCTGGTTCACCGGCATCATGCTGGTCTCAGCCGGCCTGGTGACGCTCTTCCCCCATTTGCCCGCGGGGTGGGCGATTCCCGCACTCGTCGCCTACGGTTTTTTCTTCAACGCCAACTATCCCATCATCGAGGCGGAACTGATGCAATCCGTGCCCGATGCTGTTCGTGGGCGCGTGTTCGGCCTCTTCATGACCGTGGGCGGATTCACCGGGAATCTTTCCCACTGGCTGATCGGCGACGCGGTGCGGCGCATGGGCGATGCGGCCCACGTTCCCGCCAGTTACACCCAACTCTATCTGGCGCTGGCCGTCCTGATGCTCGCCGCGTTGCTGGGATTGCCTTGTTTGCACGCCCTCCGCAAACGCGAGGGGCTCGCCGCGCCGACGGACACGGGCTCCGGTTTTCCTTCTTCTTCACTATGACGCTGCCTGCTTATTTCCTCGCCGATCTGCCGCCCGACGCGGAGTTGACCGCGCAACTCATTGTCGAAGCCAGCCAGACTTTGAAACGCAACCGGGCGCGTTACCTGGCCGACCGATCCACCGCGCAACTGGTTGCTCTGCTCGACCGGGTCGGCCGCGACTGGCTCGATCCCGGGTATCCGCTGCGGCAGTTGGCGCTGGCGGAAGGGCCGAACGCCCTCGGGTTCTCGCGGGAAACCCTGGCGACCGGGTTGGACGATTTTTTCCGGCAATTGACGGCGGAGAATCTCCACCGGTTACTGCGGCAGGACCTGGGCGCTGCGGAAGCATTGGATCATCCCGTGGTCCTGGATTCCACCGGCGAACCCCGGCGACGGACGTTGGCGGTGGGCCCGGAATTTCTGGTTCACATCGCCGCCGGCAATCTGCCGAATCCCACCCTGACCAGCATGGTGCTGGGCTTGCTGACCCGCGCGGCTCAATTCGTCAAATGCGCCACTGGCACCGCCCTGTTGCCGCAGTTGTTTGCCCATTCGCTGTATGCCGCCGACGCCAAACTGGGCGCGTGCCTGGAAGTGGCCGTCTGGCCCGGCGGCTGTGCCCGGCTGGAAACACCGTTGTTTGCCGCGGCGGATTGCCTCACCGCCACCGGCAGCGATGCCACCCTCGCCGCACTGCGCGCGCAATTATCCCCGGCCACCCGCTTCCTGGGCTATGGCCATCGGGTGAGTTTCGCCTGTGTGGCGGGCGATGCGTTGACCGGCGGGCGCGCGCGACAACTGGCCCGCGCGGCGGCGGTGGATGTGGCGGCATGGGATCAACTGGGCTGTCTTTCGCCCCAAGTGATTTATGTCACCCAGGGCAACGGGTTGGCGGCGGATCAATTTGCCGAACTGCTGGCGGAGGAACTTGCCGCCCGGGAACAAACCCACCCGCGCGGACGACTCCCCACCGACCTGGCGGCCACGCTGGCTTCGCGGCGCGCCTTTTACGCCGTGCGCGCGGCCCACTCCGGCGACACACGCGTCTGGCAAAGCCCTGAATCCACCGCTTGGACGGTGGTTTACGAAGCCGATCCGCAATTTCAATCGTCCTGCGGGTATCGGTGGGTTTATGTGAAACCGGCGCCCGACCTGACCGCCGTATTGCACGGCGCGGATGCCGTACGGGGACAGATCTCCACTGTCGGCCTGGCCGCGCCCGAAGAGCAGGCCGCGGCCTGGATGACCACCCTCGCCCGCTGGGGCGTGTCCCGGGTCTGTCCCTTGGGCCGGATGCAACAACCGCCACTCACCTGGCGGCATGATGGGCGCCCCGCTTTGGGGGAACTGATAACTTGGACCGATTGGGAAGATTAACGGATGGCCAGCAACCAGCATTCACCATGATGGCATCCATCAAACGGCAATCGTCTGTTTACCGAAAGGCGCGGGCGCACAAAAACTCCCGCACCGCCCGTTGTCCGACACCGCCCGGCCAAGGCCTCATCCACAGAGGAGACAATTTATGAAGATGGAATTACGGAAAACGTTTCAGTTTGAGGCCGCGCATCTGCTGCCGCGATTGCCCAAGTCGCACAAATGCCGGCGGCTGCACGGACACAGCTTCAAAGTGGACATCGTGATCACCGGCCCGTGCGATCCCAAGCTGGGTTGGGTGATGGATTATGCCGATATTTCAGCGGCTTTTCGCCCGTTGTGGGCCCGGCTCGACCATCGTTATCTCAACGAAATTCCCGGCTTGGAAAACCCCACCAGCGAAGCCATCGCGGCGTGGATTTGGCGGCGGCTCAAACCCCGGCTGCCGCAACTCAGCGAAATTGTCGTGGCCGAAACCTGCACCGCGCGCTGCGTGTATCGGGGAGAATAGAACCGGACCGTAAAAAAGATGGGTGCGCGGGAAACGTACCCTCCCTTGAACGACCTCACCGTCCGGCGAATGGAAGGAGCGGTTTTTTTGGCAAACGCCCTACTCGTTCCACTTTACCACAATCCCCAATACAAGATGTACGAGGACGCGTAGTTGGTTTTCATCTGCCGCGCATTGCGCCACTGGACCGAGCCATCCAGGCAACCGACATTGCCGCCAACCGCCCCCACCTGCAGGGGGGTGGTGCTCGCCCGGGTGAAAGTGGCGCCATTGACCTGAAACGGCCCGCTCTTGCAATGCGGCGCCATGGTCAGGGTGTCACCCCAGTGATTCGCATCGGCCAGGATGTAATTGGTGCCGGCCTCGCTGGTCTTGGCGGGAGAATGCCACCATTCCCGCGCTCCCACCGCCCAACCCGTCATGTTAGCGTCGCCCAGATAATTGTACCCGACCAAGTAGCCCCACCGGCCGTCATAACGCGGCTGGGTGCCAAACGTGAAATTGGGGCAATCCATGACCCGCACGTTGCCCGAATACAGGACCATGTTGGTGTAGCTCGCGCTGGCAATGCGCAGAGAATGCCATTGACCGTTGTTGTCGCGTCCCGTGGGCACGCGGTCTTGAAAGTCGTTGCCATAAATATGCACGGTCAACGCCGCCTGGCGCATGTTGCTCTTGCAGGAAACACGCCTGGCTTTTTCCTTGGCCGAAGACAGGGCGGGCAAGAGCATCGCCGCGAGGATGGCGATAATGGCAATGACCACGAGCAGTTCGATGAGGGTAAAGGCGCGCCCGGCCCCGGTGCCGTCGCCCGGCCGGTCCGCCGATAGGATTGGCTTCATCATAGCGCCACTATTCTGCCGCCGCCCGCGAAGCGCAATCCAAAAAAAAATGGCGGGAAAACACCGCCGGATGGCCGCCGGCACTCGTCTCCGCCGCCGGAAATTGGCGACCCGCAAAATCTCGGCTTCCTTGCCGGTTGCCCGGGGTTTACGACCGGAAATAAAGATTCAGATTTGCATAAAAAAAGCTTGCCATGTCCGGGGCAAATGAATTAAGAAACTCCCAGTCGGTTGTTTTGGGCGCGTCGCAGGAGCCGATGCGCGAATGAAAGAATGACTGGAATCATGAAAAAAAACCTAGTGAAAAATAATCTCCTTGGCCGGCGCCACCCGTTTTCCTGTGGGCTGATTGCCGCGTTCGCCTTGGGCGCGTTCGTCACGCACGGCTTCGCCGCCGCGTACATGTGGAATTTTGACGCCGGCGATCTGACCGCGGCCTATGGCAACGGCGAGCTGGTTTACTTCCATGCCGACACAGAGGGAGTGACCGGGTTCGGCAGCACCGGAGGCGCCATCCCCAACATCAACGGCCAAACGGCCAATTACATGTACGTTCCCGCGTTTGGCCCGACCAATTTCGGGTACCAACTCTGGCTGCATGATTCGGGCCCCAATGGCGGGGATCCGGACTATATCCGGCAATACACCATCATCTTCGACGTTTACGTTCCCGAACCACTGAACTGGCTGCCGTTCTTTAACACCAACCCTTGGAACAAGAACGATGCCGAATTCTATCTCCGAAACAACGGGTCCATCGGCCTCGATCCGGGGGCGGGGGGTAATACTGGCACGGGCTATTCGCCCGGCGGGGTCGTCGCTGCGAACACTTGGCACCGGATTGCCTTTGCGGCGGACTTTGAAGCCGGGACGGTGGCGTACTATGTGGATGGACAACAGGTCCATTACAAAGACAACTTGACTGCCGCCGTGCGCTCGAAATACAGCCTGTATTCAAACGTACCAGATAATGAGGGAGAAGACCCCTATCCCTCGTTCGCACTGTTTAATAACAACTACCCCAACCAATACAAACATGAGCTTTATGTGAACAGCATCGCCGTGGCGGACTGGACGCTTTCCCTGGAGGACATGGCCGGCTTGGGCGGGGCGAATGCGGCGGGTATTTTAATTCCTGAACCCTCGTCGCTGGCGCTCGCGGCGTTGGGATTGGTGACCCTCCTCGGTTTCCGGCGCCAGCGGTAAACCGGTTGGTTCCCGGTATATGCTTCAAAAACGGGCTCTGACCGGGCCCGTTTTTTGTTGTGCGGGATGAAGCGTCCACGCCGGCCATCACATCCCACAGCTTAGCCGGAACGATTCGATTAGAGTTTGGGTGGAACGGGCCACTGGCCCGTTCTGTCGGGCTACCAGCCCGACAGTCGAACGTAAAGAGTGCGAACCCAATGGTGTGCGATCTCCGTGCGCTCGGCTGGGCGGCAGGTTGCCGCCCAGAACGGCCAGGTTGGCCGTTCCACTTGGATCAACTGCATCGTTCCGGCTTAGGGAAACTCCTCGCATCCCGATGCGCAAACCAATCGTCGGCACGCTGGCGGGAAGCAGGGATGAAGCCATCTCGCAAGGCAAGGCCGCGTGCCCTTCCCCCGCTCTATTCCTTCCCCGTCTCCTATTGGAGAGTCCTAGGCGCCGGTCGGGAGGAGAATTAGTTTTTGGTCAGTTTATGGAAAGGAGAACTAAAACCATTACCCAGAGACTCTTGGTCCCGGCAATCGCTCCTTCCCGTCGGGTTATTTTACTTGCTTCTTTCCGGAAACAGTTGAAAGCTATTCCCGCGGCGGTCAACCGCCAAGCAACCGATTACTCTGAAATGAATGATCACCGAAGAACCCCGAATCCCCGTCGGAAAATCCCAGGGTTTACGCTCATCGAATTGCTTGTGGTGATTGCCATCATCGCCATCCTGGCCTCCATGCTGTTGCCGGCCCTGGCCAAGGCGAAAGGCAAAGCCCACCAAATCCAGTGCGCCAGCAACCAAAAACAACTGGCCCTGGCGGTGCAGATGTACAGCAGCGATTTTGGCGACTGGTTTCCGCCGATGCAGGAGTTGCTCCCGGCCGGATACGAAACCAGTTGGCGCTCCTACCTCTTTCCGTACGTGGGGAAGAACCCCCGCGTTTATGATTGCCCGACGGAAAAGGAGGAGGTGTATGCGTTGGGCGCGCGGGTCGCGCCCAAGGTGCCGATTCCGGCGTTGGCGGGACAGGCGCTCAGCGGCGAGATTGAACTTTTGAGCGGCTTGGGCGCGGTCAATGTGCATTGGACCGACGCCAACTCCACCCCGCCGTTCGGCCGCCCGAGAGGCTATGAGAACAATATGGGTCGGTGGTCGCGGGTGGAGAAACCCGCTTTGTTGATCCTGTTTGGGGACGGACACAGCGACATCAATAAAATCTGGCCCAATGACCGGTGGTGGATTTGGAAAGAAATGGGGAGCGCAGCCAGCGCGGGGTTTAATCGCGCCGCGCAACGCGATCCGGGGGCGTTCCGGCACAATCAACGCTCGAACTACACCTTTGCCGATGGCCGGGTGCAATTGCTCGACCCGGGCAAAATTCCGTGCAATCGCGAGGAATGCTGGTGGTCCGCCAAAGCGCGCCCCCATTGAAGCCCGCCCGCACTGGATCCCCGACGGGACGCGCCATGAACAAATCCAAAACGATTCAAATCGGACTGGCGGTGGTGTTGCTGGCCGGAGCGGGCATGCTGACAGTCCGTTTTCTGCGGAACGAACGCGACGCCAGCGAAGGCCAGGTGTATTACTATGATTTGAGCGAACAGAAGCTTTTTGCGGCCCCGCGAAACGCCGTGCCCCCCATCCGGGGGCTCAATGACGATGAAGCCGACGCCGTGCGCGCGGTGGTCGTTTCGCCCACGGGCAATCCCCGGGAAAAGAAGAACATCCGCATTGCTTACCTGGAAAAATACACGCCCGAGTTGAAGGCCAAAATCGAGGCGTTGCGGCGCGCCGAAGCCGCGGGACAATCCACCATCGGCATCATCGGCCATGGCATGGTGCCCCAAAACACGTTGGTGCGCCGGGTGACGGATGACCAATGGGTGCCGCTGACCTCGCCCGCCGGGGAACGAATCGTCAGCGAGTGGAACGTGCCCGGCCCCGATGGACGCTATCCGGTGGTATGCGCCCCGTAATCCTGCAATGCCATCCCGATTGCGTCACCAGCTATGAAGATGGATTCAAAACGTCGCGCACCGCTGGCTGGCTGGAGAGCCAGCCGGTTCGCAGCGAACGCCCGTCCCCAAAACCAAAGCGGCCATCTGATCGGAAAACTGCCCCAGGGCATTCCCCAGCTGATGCGGCCTCTTATTGATTGACTCTTTTTCCTGAAAAAATTATCTTTTACCCGTCGCGCAACCGAATTCAGTTAGCATCACGAAACGAACAAAAAACCCGTCAGACCTATGAAAACAAACGCACTTCGCCACCTCTGTTTCGGCGCCGCCATCGCCGCCCTGGCTTTAACGGCCCCCGTTTCCTCCGCCCAAACGCTCAACGACGGCTTGATCTTCTATGCACCGTTTTCCAGTTCGCTTGACGACGTGGCGGGCGGCCGCGTCGGCCAGATTCTCAGCCCCCCAACCTTGCATCCCTCCGGCGGGGTGGGCAACGGAGGTTATGTGCAGCTCCAGAATGACGTCTTTGCCGATGAACAAGTGGTGTGGTATGAGGATCCCACCCCCGCCACCACCGATTTTTCCTTCCAAATCTGGGTGCGGGCAGGAGATGCCTATTCGGTGTGGAATTTGCAGAAGGACGTTGATTTTGCTTTCGCCGCCAACAAGGACTGGGGTGCCGGACCGAACGTCGGTTGGGTGCTGGCCCGGCAAGACGGCGATGACGACGGGGACAAGTTTCAATGGAACCTAAACACCGTAGGCGGCACGCGCAAGGACCTCGATTTGCGGGCGGCGCCCAGTGTGGTTTTTGATGGCGACTGGCACCAAATTCTTGTCACCTATCAACGCGACGGCCAGGCGAGGTTCTACCGGGACGGCGTCGCCATCGCGGCGGTGGACATTTCCGCCAATACGGGGAGCATCCGCCCCACGCTGGGCACCTGGGTCACCAACAACATCCTCGCGCTCGGACAGGATGCCACGCTGCGTTTTTATCACGCGACGGATCCCTATAACGTCTCCAGTTACAACGGGGATCTCGACGAAGCCGCCATGTGGGATCGAGTCCTGACGCCGGAAGAAGCCGCCGCCGCCTATCTTAAGGGCAAAAACGGAGTGAATTGGAACAGTGCGCAGGCCCTGGTTTTCGTTCAACAGCCCGTGGGCGGCACCCGTTATGCCAGCGATACGTTCCCCCTTTCCTGTACGGTCGCCAGCGATCGCGGGCCGGTGTCGTACCAATGGTACAAAGACGGCAACCCCATCGCCAACGCCACCAACCGCACCCTGCTCCTGACCGATCTTACCGCCGGGCAGGCCAACTACACGGTCGTGGCCCGCGACCCGGTGGGCAGCGTGACCAGCACCCCGGCCACCGTCCGGGTGCTTTCCACCGCGAACATCACCGAGGCGCTGGCCGTGTATTTGAACTTTGATGACAACATTGACGCCCAGGGCAGCGCGACCATTTATCCCAACCCCACCGGCAATGATCCCAATCCAAAATACGCCGCCGGGCGGGTGGGCCAGGCCGCCGACTTTAATAACGACGCCTCCGGCTCCGGCATTCCCACCGATTGGGTCCTTTCCCTGGGCGACATTGAATGGATTTACACCAACAACTGGACGTTCTCGCTCTGGGTCAATATGGAAAACAATTTGTGGGGCGGCTTGTTGGGCAATAAAAATTGGAGCAGCGGCGAAAACCTGGGCTGGGTTTTCTCGCCGCACAACAACGACTTGGTGAATTATAAAGCCAAAGGCGGGCCGCGCCGGGACTTCGGCGGGGTGAATGTCCGCGACGGCGTCTGGCATCATGTCGTGGGGGTGTTCAACCGTGATCTGAACATGGTTTACGTTTATGTGGACGGCAATCTGAGCAGTTCCGCCTCCCTGGGCCAGACCGGCTGGGAAACATTAACCCCCGACAACCTCTATCCCAACGACACGCTCGTGGGCGGCAGCGGCAACGGGCCGTACGCGGGCAAAGGCCGGATTGATGACCTGGGCCTTTGGACGCGCACCCTGACGCCCGGGGAAATTTTTGCGATTTATGAGCAGGGCACCGCGGGCAAGCCGTTGACGACGGCGGTGGCCGTCACCAGCCCCAACATCACCAGCCATCCGCGCGGACGCACCGTTTACGAGGGGCAACAAGTCACGCTGACGGGGACGGCGGTGGGATCGGCGCCGCTGGCTTATCAGTGGTTCCGGGACGGCAATGCGGTGGCCGAGGCGACGACGGCGGCTTTGCAGTTTGTCCCCATTACCTTGGATGACTCCGGAGATTACACCCTGGTTGTCACCAATCGTTTCGGCGCCGTCACCAGCGAGGTCGCCACCGTGACGGTCCGCGCCATTACCGACATCACCTCGGGTTTGACGGTCTATTTGAATTTGGATGACAACCTGCAAGGGGCGGCTGGCACGACGCACTCGGGTACCCCGATTGGAAACCAACCCACACCGAAATATGTGGACGGTCAGATCGGTCGCGCCGCCAGCTTTGACAACGACAGCACCGATGGCCCTCCCAGTGACTGGGCCGTCTCCCTGGGGAACATCGAATCCCTATACGCGGGCAGTTGGAGTTGCTCGCTGTGGGTCCGGGCCACCAAAGGCAACGATGGCGCGCTCATCGGGAACAAGGATTGGAACGACGGCAGCAATATCGGATGGGTCTTCGTGCCCACCCGCGTCCGCGCTTTCAATTTCCGCGCGGAAGGCGGGCCCACCCGGATGGATATTGGCACCGTGAACACCCTGGATGGTCAATGGCATCACGTGGTCGCAACCTTTGACCGGGAGATCAACCGGGTTCATTACTACGTGGATGGCTTTCTGAATTATTCCACCAACCTGGCCGTGACCGGCATGGAATCCCTGACGCCCGCCAACTTCCCCAATGATACGTTGATTGGCGGCAGCGGCAACGGCCGGTGGAGCGGCGCCGGGTTCGTGGACGACGTGGGCCTCTGGGAACGGCCGCTGAGTGGACAAGAAGTCATGGCGATCTATACGCAGGGATTGCAACGCGAGCCCTTGACCACCGCCGGACCGCAGGCCTATGTCCCCTTGATTTTGGCCCCGCCCCCCAGCCGGACCTGCGTGGCCGGGGTCCGCTCTGTCTTTACTGTGGGGGCGGTCGGCAGCCCGCCGTTGACTTATCAGTGGTACCGCAACGGAGTCAGTTTGGCGGGACAAACGCAGGCAAACCTGGAGTGGCTGACCACACCGGCGGACGCGGGAGCGGAGTTTACGGTGGTGGTGGGCAACGCTTACGGTTCGGTCACCAGCACTCCGCCGGCCATCCTCACGGTGACCCCCGCCCCCGCGGCGGTGACCAACGGATTGGTGGTTTATCTAAACTTCGATAACAACATCCAAGGGCAGGCGGGCACGACGGTTCACGGTACGGCCATCGGCAACGTGGGCCAGGAAAAATACACGACGGGCGTGGTGGGCAGCGCGGCAGCGCAGTTTGATAACGAGCCTATCAATGAGCCCATCGTAACCGATTGGGCCATCTCGCTGGGCGATATCGAGTGGCTCTACGCCGGGAGCTTCAGCTTCGCCCTTTGGGTCAAAACCACGGATACCTACGGCACCCTCCTGGGCAACAAGAGTTGGCTCTCCGGCACCAACGTCGGCTGGTGCATCAGCCAGTACCGCAACCCCAACTGGTTGAACTACCGGGCGGAAGGCGTCTTGCGCCGTGATATAGGCAACTCCCCCTGGGCGGATGATCAATGGCACCACGTGGCCGCAGTCTTCCACCGCGAAGGCAACCGCGTGTTCACTTATGTGGACGGCAACCTGACGGCGCACCACAGTATCGGGAACACGGGATACGAGGGCCTGACGCCCACGGACATCATGACGACGCTGGTCGGCAGCAGCGGCGATACGCACGACAGCAGTTTCGGTTCGGTGGATGATCTCGGGATGTGGGCCCGACCGTTGGGTGAAGCCGAAGTTCTGGCCATCTATCAAGCCGGACAGCAAGGCAAGCCGCTGACCGAAGCGCAGGTCGCCCTCGGGCCGCCAACCCTCGGCATCACCGCCGACGCCGACGCCATTACGTTGATCTTCCCGGTTTGGGCGGCGGACTACACGCTGGAATCCAGCGCGTCCCTCACCGGGACATGGACTGAGGTCACGGCGGCGCGCTCCGAAGTTGACGAACAGATTCACGTCACGGTCCCGCGGGGTCCGGGAGCGCAGTTCTTCCGGTTGGTGCGCTAAAACCTGATTGCGGTTGGCGAATGGCTGGCTCGGCGTTCAAACCCGGACCAGCCATTTTCTTTGAATCCGCCCGCGCGACAATTCACGGTCTCCGGATGGAGTAAACCGAATTCTGCATCTCTCTCCCCCACCCTTTAACCTTGGCCCCGGGATTCGAATGTTGGATCCTGCTCCCGCGAGGAAGGTATGATGAAGCAAAACAAGCCTGACAGGAAACGATGGTTGATCAATCAGTTGGCAGCGGCCAGTCTGCTGGCGGCCATGACGGCGCTAGGCGCCAGCGGCACCTGGATGAATCCCGCCGGGGGTAGTTGGACCAACCCTGCGAACTGGAACGCCGGAATCGTGGCGGACGGCGCGGGCAACGCCGCCAACTTCACCGCGCTCAGCCTGTCCGCCGACGTCGTGGTGACGCTGGATGCGCCGCGCACAATTGGCATCCTCAATTTCGGTGATCAAAATGCTCCCCCGCACCGGTGGTTTCTCCAGAGCGGCACCGGCGGCGCTCTGACCTTCGCCGGGACCAGTCCCACCGTCGCGGTCCTGGGCGCGCCCACCACGATCGCCGCGCCCATTCACGGTCCGGCGGGGTTAACCAAGGTGGGCGGCGGCAAATTAATCCTGGGTGCGGCCGGCACCCTCGGCGGCGCAATCACGGTCAATGCGGGCACCCTGGCGGTGGAGGACCCGCTGACGGGCACGAACTTGACCGTCCGATCCGGCGCGACGTTATCGGGCAACGGCAGCATCACCTGTCCGGTGGTCATTCAAGCCGGTGGCACGATTGCGCCCGGCGGCGATGATCCGGGCACCCTCACTTTGCAAAACACGCTCACGTTGGCCGGCACCGCGCGTTTTCGGGTGGCCAAAACCGGCATATCGCTGGTTTATGACCAGCTCGGCGGCATCGGCAACCTCACTTGCGGTGGCACCTTGATCGTGACCAACACTGGCGCGTGGCCGCTCGAGGCGGGTGATACGCTCACCCTCTTTTCCGCCGCGGCGCACACCGGCGCGTTTGCCAATCTGATCCTGCCCCCGCTGCCGTCTCCGCTGGCTTGGGATACCGCCCATCTGGTGCGGAATGGTTCGCTAGCCGTCATCAATGCCACGAACGCGCCCGTGATCATCCGCCCGCCGGACAACCTCACCGTGATACAACCCGATTCCGCGCATTTTGAGGTCATCGCAGCCGGCACCCCGCCCCTGGCTTATCAATGGCACAAAGACGGCCAACTCCTTCCAGGGGCCACGCAGGATCGTTTCGACCTGCCCGCCAGCACCACGAACGATGCCGGCGGTTATTCGGTGGTCGTCACCAACAATTTCGGCAGCACCACCAGTGCGGTGGCGTTGTTGAAGGTGTTGCCACCCGGTCAGTCCGTCTCGGTGACCAATGGTTTGGTGGTGTATTTGAATTTCGATGGCAACCTGGCGGCGCAGGGAGGCACCACCAACGCGGGGAAGCTTTATACGGGCGGTGCGGCCCGCGGCCCGCGGTACGTGCCCGGTCTCATCGGATCGGCCGCTTCGTTCACGAACGCTTCCACCTCGGGACAACCAAACGATTGGGCGGTGACGCTGGGCAACCTGGAGTGGATCTACGCGGACAGCTTCAGCGTCTCGCTTTGGATTCGCACCACCTCCAGCAGTGATGGCGGCATTCTCGGCAACAAGAACTGGTCCTCGGGCGCCAATGTCGGCTGGGTGATTTCCAACATGAACGGAAAGAACGTCAACTGGAACGCCGCAGGCGGTTCGCGGCGGGACATTGGATTGAACCCGCCGTTCGCGGATGGCCACTGGCATTTGATCACGTTGACGTTTAATCGCGAAGCGAACGAGGTCATCAGCTATGTGGACGGCGTGGTCCTCAGCATCAGCGACATCAGCCCTTCCGGTTCGGCGTCCTTCAATGCCGGGCTGCCTACGCTCGTCGGCAGCAGCGGCAGTGGCGCTTATTCGGGTTATGCCGACGTGGACGATCTCGGCATGTGGACGCGGGTGCTGAGTGCGGAGGACGTTTCCGGCATTTACGCGGCGGGCTTGAACCACCGGCCATTGACAACGGCGGTGCCCGGCGTGCCGCCGGTCATTACCAACCAACCGGTCAACCTGGCGGTGACGCCCGGATTGGATGCGGTTTTCAGCGTGGGCGCCAGCGGCGATGGTCCTTTTACTTACCAATGGCGGTTCAACGGGAATGATCTGCCGGGCGCTACGAACGCCATGCTGGTGATTCCGGCGGCGACCGCGGCGGATCAAGGGATGTACACCGTGCTGGTCAGCAGCGGCTCGGGCGCGGTGCTCAGCAGCGGCGCCCGCCTGACGCTCTACGAGTGGGCGGTGACCGGTCAATGGGATTTCGAGCACGGCGATTTGCGCGCGACCGTGGGGGCCGATCTGGAATACATCGGAGACACTGCGCAACACGTGTCGTTTCCGCTGCGGACGATCCAAGGCCGGCTCGCCCGGGGCATGGCCTTCGGCGCCAATACCCCGAACCAGGGATTTTATCTGCGTCACGGCGGCCGCCCCAACGGCGGCGGGCATTTCGTCAATCAATACACGCTGCTCATGGACGTCATGTTTCCGGCGGCCAGCAGCGGTCAGTGGCGGGCTTTGTGGCAGACGGATCCTTTCAATCACGAAGACAACGAGGCGGAGTTTTACGTGGGCCACACCGATGGCATCGGCGCCGAGGACCAATTACACGGCACGCTGGCCGCGGACACTTGGTATCGCCTCGCTTTTGCCGTCAACCTCGCCGCCCCCGAGGGACAGCAACTCATGAAATACGTGAACGGGACGCTCGTGGCCGCGCAATCGTTGAGCGGCGGGGTGGATGGACGATTTGCGCTGGGCCCCACCGCCCAGCTCTTCACCTCGGGGCGGCCTGGGTTCACCCAGCCGGGTTTGGTGAGCAGCCTCCAATTTGTCAACGGTTGGATGCCGCCGGCGGCCATTGCCGCCTTGGGCGCGCCCACTGCGGACGGACTTCCCCCCGGCAACAGCGTGCTCAAGATTCAAGGGCTGGGCCGCAACGCCTCGACGCTCGAACTGGTTTGGAGCGGGCCCGGCAGGGAAGTGCAACTCCAGCAAACTTCCAACCTGGCCGCCCCCACTTGGAAAAATTTGCTGGCCCCGACGACGAACCGGCAGATGGATATTCCCCTCACGGTCGAACAAACCTATTTCCGGCTGCAACAGGAGCGCCCCGACATTCGGGTCGGCCAGTTGCCGGATGACCAACAATCCCTGCCCTCCAAACAAATCCTGCGGGCGGCAGGCCGGCAAATCCAGTTCGGCGGACGCCCGGTGGATCTTGCGTTATCGCCGGATGGCCGGACGGTTTACATCAAGAACATGCGCAATCTGGTGGTGGTGGATGCCGCCGGATGGCAGGTTCGACAGACGCTGGCCTACCCGGGTAACGGCGCCTCGATGCACGGGGTGGCGGTGAGTCCTGATGGTACGCATGTTTATGTCACCGGCGCTGGCAACGAACTTTACGATTGGACGGTTGCCCACAATGGCGTGGTCACCTTCGCCCGTACCATTGCCTTGCCGGGCGGGTCCTACCCGTGCGGATTGGCCCTTTCCCGCGATGGCAGCCAGGCTTATGTGTGCCTCTCCGTCGCCAACAAACTCGCCGTGGTCAATCTGGCCAACGGCACCGTCACCCGGCAAATCAACGTCGGGATTGCGCCGTGGGATGTCGTGGTATCGCCGGATGGCAACACCGCCTACGTTTCCGACTGGGGCGGACGCTTTCCCACCGCCGGCGATTTGACGGCGCCTTCCGCCGGTACCCCGGTGATTGTGGATGACCGCGGCGTTGCCGCGAGCGGGGCCTTGTCCGTGGTCAACCTGTTAAGCGGCCAGGAAACCGCCAAGGTCAGCACTGATTTGCATCCCTGCGATCTGGAACTCAGCGCCGACGGCGCCACCCTGTACGTGGCCAACGCCAACTCGGACACGGTGACGGTTCTGGATACCGCCACCCGGACCATCCGCGAAACCATTCTGGTCCGTCCCGATCCGAGTTTCCCCTACGGCAGCGCCAGCACCGGACTGGCTTTGAGCCGGGACGGCAAGACGTTGTTTGTGGCCAGTGGCGGCAACAACGCGGTGGCGGTGGTGGAACTGCCGAACGCCCCGCATGCCAACAGTCGTTTGCGCGGTTTCCTGCCCACGGACTGGTATCCCGGCGCGGTGATCGCCGATGACCATTTCATCTATGTCGCGAACGTGAAAGGCTTGGGGACGCGGTTGGGGCAGCCGAATGTTACCGCTTGGGGAATTGGAGCGCATTTGGGCACTGCCAATCGGATTCCCCTGCCCGAACCGGAGTCACTGGCGAAATACACGGCCCAGGTGTTCGAGGATGGGCGCGTACCGCAAATCCGGCAAACCCAGCGGGTTCGTCGCCCGGATCAACCGCCGGTCCCCGTGCCGGCGCGCGTGGGCGAGCCCTCCGTGTTTCATCACGTCGTCTATATCCTCAAGGAGAACAAGACCTACGATCAAATGTTCGGCGACCTGCCCCAGGGCAACGGAGATTCCAACCTCTGCATCTATCCGCGCTGGGTGTCGCCCAATCACCATGCGTTGGCGGAACAATACGTCCTGCTCGACAATTTTTACTGCAGCGGCGTGGTCTCGGCAGATGGCCATTCCTGGAGCACCGAGGGCAACGTGACCGATCATCTGGAGAAAGCCTTTGGCGGCTTCACCCGCAGCTACACCTTCGGCGATGATCCGTTGACCTACTCCTCGACCGGGTTCATCTGGAACAATGTGCTCCAGCACGGCCTGACTTTCCGCAATTACGGAGAAATGGATTATGCCTCCACTTCGCCCAAAAAAACCTGGGCGGAAATTTATCAGGACTGGAAAGACGGCACCGGCGCGATTCGTTACGTGCAAAATATCGGGATCGCGTCGCTGCGCCCTTACAGTTCCACCAATGTGCCCGGCTGGAATTTGGACATCCCGGACGTGGTCCGCGCCGACGGCTTCATCAAGGAATTGCGGCAGGCGGAAACCAACGGCGTCTGGGAATCGTTCCACTTCCTTTACCTGCCTAACGATCACACGGGCGGACCGCCCTCCCCGCGCGCGCAGGTGGCGGACAATGACGTCTCCCTGGGCCGGGTGGTGGAGGCCATCACCACAAGCATCTTTGCCAGCAACACCGTCATCTTTGTGATCGAGGACGATCCCCAAAGCGGCTATGACCACGTGGACGCGCATCGTTCGATCTGCCTCGTGATCAGCCCCTACACCAAACGCGGCGAAGTGATCAGCACCTTCTATAATCAGGCGGGCGTGCTGCACACCATGCAGCGGATTCTGGGCGTGCCGGCCATGAACCAGCAGGATGCCATGGCGCCGTTGATGTTTGAATGTTTCACCAACGTGCCGAATTTCACGCCCTACACCGCCCTGCCCAATAACGTCCCGTTGGATGAAGGCGTGGTTGCCACCGGACCGCCCTCGCGCAAACAGCAATACTGGGCGAAACAACTGGCGAAAATGGATTTCAGCAAACCCGACCGGATTGATGACGACCTCTTCAACCGGTACATCTGGTGGACGATCAAAGGCGATCAACCGTATCCCGCCCGGTTCGTGGGCGGCCACGGCAAGGGTTTGAAACGGCTTGGCCTCGCCCGCGACCCGAACGCGCGCGACGACGATGACGACGACTGAACGCGCCACCGGGCCCGGGTGACCCCATGCCCCGGTTGGACTAAGCCCGGCGCGCCCCAATCGGATTTACCGTTGCCGAATTTCAGACGGCGCATCATTCATCGGCGCACGGGCCGGATTATTCATCTGCGGACGGCGGATAAAATTTAAGCCGCGTCGTCTTTTGGCTTTTCTTCTGTGACGGCTGGGGTACCGTTTCTGCGCTATGGCAAAACATACCTACAAATTCTGCTTCGGTCCATGGAACATCAGTGAAGGGCAGGATCCCTACGGTCCCCCCGTTCGTTCCCCCCAATCGTTCGATTGGAAACTCAAACAACTCAAGCGCCTCGGCTTCGATGCCATGATGTTTCATGACGACGATGCCGTGCCTGAGATTGATACCAAATCTGACGCCCAAGTCCGCAAGGAAGTCCGGGAACTCCGGCAAAAACTGAACGACGCCGGCGTGGCCGCCGAGATGGTGGCGCCGCGTCTCTGGTTTGATCCGCGCACGATTGACGGCGCCTTCACCAGCAACGACCCGCAATGCCGCAAATACGCCATCCAACGCTCGTTGCGGTGCATTGATGTGGCCCGGCAACTGGGCACCGATCTCATCGTGCTCTGGCTGGCCCGCGAAGGCAGTTACATCCGCGAATCGAAAAACGCACGGCAATGCATGGATTATCTGGTCGAGGCGGTGGATGCGATGCTGGCCTATGACAAGAAAATCCGGATCAGCATCGAGCCCAAGCCCAATGAACCGATGGATCAGGCCTACCTCCCGACCATCGGCCACGCGTTGGCGCTCGCGCAATTGACCCGCGATCCCAAGCGCGTCGGGTGTGTGATGGAATCCGCCCACGCCATCCTGGTGGGTCTGGATCCGGCCGACGAAATTGATTTTGCCATGTCCTTTGGCAAGCTCTGGTCGCTCCACCTCAACGACCAGAACGGATTGAAGTTTGACCAGGACAAACCGTTCGGCAGCGCGAACCTCCGGGTTGCGTTCAACCAAGTGCGCGCCTTGGAACGGAACGGCTACGGCCGCAAGGGTGAATACGTCGGCTTTGACGTCCACCCTTTCCGCACCACCAAGGTCGAGCATTGGCTGGCGCATTTGGAAAACAGTCGCCGCACCTTCCTGAAGCTGGTGCAAAAGGCCCGCACTTTTAACGAGAAACAAGCGCGCACCCTGATCAAGAACCGCGATTATGCGGCGCTGGATCAAATGGTGATCGAACACTTGTTGGGCAAGTAACCCCATCCCGCCGGACCGGAGCAGAATCACCTGCGGTTTCCCCAGCCGCGCGGGCGGCATCAAAACCGCCCGCGCGGGCTTGGGGGCATTTCGCTTGCCCCCAGTTTCGGATCAAGACCGGGCCGCGGTCTGAATCAACCACGGCAAAGCAACACTGCGGCCACCGGACCCCGGCCATGGATTCGCCGAATTGCAGGCATTAAGTTTTATTGTCGCACTCGAAATTCGATGCTACTTTCTTCCCACGCATGAAATCGAACCAACGCACCCAACGACGGAGCAATCCGTATGCGCAATCGCCCCGGCCCTACTCGGCCAAGGTTCTGGACGGCCCGGACCGCGCCCCCAGCCGGGCCATGTTGTATCCGGTCGGCTTCAAACCGGAGGATTTTTCCAAGCCCATGATTGGCATCGCGTCAGCCTGGAGCATGGTGACCCCGTGCAACATGCATTTGGACCAACTGGCGCGCGAAGCGGAAGCCGGCGCCAATGCCGCCGGCGGCAAATCCATCATTTTCGATACCATCACCATCTCCGACGGCATTTCGATGGGCACGGAAGGCATGAAATACTCGCTGGTCTCGCGCGAGGTCATCGCCGACTCGATTGAAACCGTCGTGGGCTGCGAGGGCATGGACGGATTTGTCGCCATCGGCGGCTGCGACAAAAACATGCCGGCGGCGGTGATTGCCATGGCCCGGCTCAATCGTCCGGCGGTCTTTGTGTATGGGGGCACCATCCTCCCGGGTTGTCTCACCGGCCAAAACCGCCATCTGGATATTGTTTCGGTTTTTGAAGCGGTCGGCGCCCACGCCAAACACCGCATGGACGATCAGGAATTTCAAGCGGTCGAATCGTGCGCCATTCCCGGCCCGGGCGCCTGCGGCGGCATGTACACCGCCAATACCATGGCCAGCGCCATCGAAGCGTTGGGCATGAGCCTGCCCAATAGTTCCGCCCAAAATGCCATCTCCGAGGCAAAGAAAGAAGATTGCCGCCGCGCCGGAGCGACCGTGGTGGCCATGATCCGCCGGGGCTTGCGTCCCCTCGACATCATGACCCGGCGCGCTTTCGAGAACGCCATCACCGTGGTGATCGCGCTGGGAGGCTCGACCAACGCGGTGCTCCACCTGTTGGCCATGGCCCATGCGTGCAACGTGAAACTGTCGCTTGCGGACTTCACCCGGCTGGGCCGGCGCGTGCCGGTGCTGGCTGATCTGAAACCCAGCGGCCGGCATTTGATGTCCGAGCTGGTGGCGATCGGTGGGATTCGACCGTTAATGAAAACCTTGTTGGACGCCGGCCTGTTGCATGGCGATTGCCTCACGGTTACCGGACAAACGCTGGCCGAGACGTTGGCGGCGGAAAAACCTTATCCGCCCGGCCAGACGATCATTGCCCCGCTCGATCGCCCCCTCAAAAAAGAGAGTCACCTAGTCGTTTTGCACGGCAATCTTGCCCCGGAAGGTGCCGTGGCCAAAATCAGCGGCCAGGAAGGTCTGCGTTTCGAAGGGCGGGCGCGGGTGTTTAATTCCGAGGAACAGGCGATGGAGAAGATCCTGGCGGGCGCCATCCGCAAAGGCGAGGTCATCGTCATCCGGTATGAAGGTCCCAAAGGCGGGCCGGGAATGCGCGAGATGTTGGGGCCCACTTCCGCCATCATGGGCGAGGGCCTCGGTAAAGACGTGGCGCTCATCACCGACGGCCGTTTTTCGGGGGGCAGCCACGGTTTTGTGGTCGGCCATATCACGCCCGAAGCGTTCGTGGGCGGCCCCATCGCACTGGTTAAAAACGGCGACCGCATCACCATTGACGCCGAGCAACGGCTCATCAATCTGCACGTCACCGCCGCGGAATTGAAGCGCCGCCGCAAGGCGTGGAAGGCGCCCCGGCCACGCTACACCCGGGGGGTGCTGGCCAAATACGCCAGCACGGTGACCTCCGCCTCTTTGGGCGCGGTCACAGATCTGAATTTGTCCTTGTAAGGCCGCAACGCGTCCGCCACGAAATTCACGCTTATGTCAAACGATTCGACCAAGAAAGATACCACCTTCAAAGCCGCGCAAGTGACGCCCGTCAACACCCTGGTGGATTATCAACCCGGCTCGATTGTCAGCCGCGAGATCATCAAAAAAACCACCGGCCGGGTCGTTCTGTTTGCTTTTGATCAGGACGAAGGCCTCAGTGAACACACCTCGCCCTACGACGCCCTGGTGCAAATCCTCGAGGGCGAAGCTGAAATCACCATTGCCGGCCAACCGCATCGTCTGCGCGGCGGCGAATTGATTCTCATGCCGGCCAACCAACCGCATGCGCTGAAGGCGCTCCAGCGGTTCAAAATGATCCTGACCCTGATTCGGGAGTGATCCTTCCCCCCGAAGGACCTTCCCGGATCAGGCGATCCATCGTCCCGTCCGTAAGCGGGCATTTCCATCAATCTGGGAATGCCCGCCGCCGTGGGCGGGAGGCTCAACGGATGGCCTCGTCCGGGATTGAACTCACAAACTGATAAGTGCCGGATTCGACTTCGAAAACCGCCGCCCGGTTTTCGTACCGGAATCCTTTGATCCCCCGGGCTTTCATTGCCGGACTGCGCCCTTCGGTTACCCCTTCCAAACTGGTTGCAGGAACGTGGACAGTGGCCGTGGTGTTCGGCGGCACTTTGATTTGCCAATCGAACCGGTTGCCGTTGCGTTTCCATTCGCTGGAGATCAATCCGTACGGCGAGCGGTGCGTGGCTTGGACGAACGCCAGATCGCCAACCGGATGCGGTTTCATGACGATGTGTTTGAAGCCCGGCTGCGCGGGATCCGGCTTGATGCCGGCCAGGCATTCGTAAAACCAGATCACCAGATCGCCCACGAGCATGACGTGGTTGCCGGAGTTCATGGCCGGATCGGCGGTATCGCCGTTCCACAACTCCCACACCGTGGTTGCGCCTTTTTCCACCATGTAACCCCAGCTCGGATACGCGCGGTTCGTCGCAAACCGATAAACAATGTCCGGACGCCCGCCCTCGGTGAGCACGCGGTTGAGCCACTGCCCGCCCACGAGCCCGGTGCCAATGTGCCCGTGGGTTTCTTCGGTGATCTTCCACACCAAATGGTTGAACACGCGCGGGCGCTCGGTCGCCGGTACCATGTCGAACGCCAACGGAAGCACGCAGGAAGTCTGCGAACCGTTGTCGTAATAACCCTTTTCCTGATTGTAAAATTGCGCGTTCAACGCCGTCTTTAACTCCTCCGCCAGGGCGGTGAAACGGGCGGCGTCCTGGGAATGGCCCAGTTGGCGCGCGTAACCCGCCATGAGTTTCAAGCAGTGGTGGAAATAACTCGTGGCCAGGATGCCGCGGGCGGTTTTACGCGCGGGATCCTGGGAGTGAATCAACTGGGGATTTTCCGGCGGCACACACCAATCCCCGTACTGATCCCGGGTGATGATGCCATTGGTGATATACCCGCTCATGTGGTCCACCCATTTCTTCATGCTCGGATAACGCCGGGCGATGACCTCGGCATCGGCGTATTGTTCGTACAACGCCCCGGGAATGATCACCGCGCTGGCCGGCCAGGTCACGTCGTCATTGTAGAGTGGCCAGTAACTCGGGCAGACATCGGAAATGCTGCCGTTTTCCCGCTGCGCATCCGCCATGTCCTGCGTCCATTTGGCGTACAGGGCCGCGATGTCGAACAGGTAGGTTTCCCCCTTGGACTCGGCGGAACGGTCGCCGAGCCAGGCCTGCCGTTCATCGCGCTGCGGACAATCTGTGGGGAAGCTGCGATAGTTACCGCGCACTCCCCAGACAATGTTGCTGTAGATCCGGTTGATCATCGGCTGCGAACAGATGAAGTGCCCGGCGGTGGCCACATCGTCGTTGACAACGCGGCCTTCGAGGGAGGCAAGCGTTGGCCGGCCCGGAAAACCGGTGACTTCCACATAACGAAATCCATGATACGTAAACCGCGGTTCCCAAACCTCCGTGCCCTGGCCTTTGAGGGTGTACACATCCGTGACTTTGGCCCCCCGGATATTGTCGAGGTACAGCGAGCCATCCGCTTTCAAGGTTTCGGCATGACGGAGTGAGATTGCGGTGCCGGCGGGACCGCGCACTTTCAGCCGGCACCAACCGACCATGTTTTGGCCCAGATCATAGATGAACACGCCGGGTTTGATTTCGTTCATCGCGATGGGCCGGATGGTCTCCGTAACCCGCAGGGGATGCATCATCTGCGCGGACAACTCGCCGCCGGGCGCGGCGACCACTTGCACCGGCGCCCACGCCGAATCGTCAAACCCGACGCGCGCCCATCCCGGCAATTCTTGGCGCGCGTCGTACTCCTCGCCGTCATATTCGTTGTTGGCCAGGATGGGCCCGTCAGTGGTGAGTTTCCACGAGGCATCGCTCACGATGGTTTCACGGGTGCCATCGGCGTAGTCCAATTCGAGTTGGAGTTGAAGTTGGGGAAATCCGAAAGTGCGGGTCCCAATCGGCACCCGGGAACGCGGAGCATAAAAACGGCCGTTGCCAAGCCAGACGCCCAAGGCATTCCAGCCGCTTTTCACCAGCGGGGTCACGTCATGCGTCACGTAAAATACGCGCTTGTCGTATTCCGTCAGACCTGGCGAGAGCACGTGATCGCCCACCTTGTTGCCGTTGAGGTAAAGTTCCGAAAGCCCCAAACCGCTCATATACACCGTGGCCCGCAGAACCTTTTGGGTGGCGACAAATTCCTTGCGGAACATCCGCGCCGGCAGACGGCGATCCTCCGCGATGGAAATTTCGCCCCACGGTTTGATGCCGACCGCCCCCAGGACTTTAACCGCCGACCATCCCTGATCGTTGAATTCCGGCAACGTCCATTCGGAAACATCGTCGGTGAACGATCGCCACGCGGTGTCGGTGGCGATAATCAACGGATCGCCCGTTTCAAATTCAACCTTCAAACGGCCAACCAATCCCGCCGGATTGGGCGCCTCCCCGACGTTCTTGACCCAGGCAGCAATGACATTGCGCCCGGGCCGCAAGCTCTTCGTGACGTCCATCTGGGTCGCCGTTCCGAAATTGTTGCCGCTCCCGGCGTGCTTCCCGTTGACGGCGCAAGCGAATTGGTTGTCCCCCGTAAGCAACAGTTCCGCCTGACGCACCGCCCGATTCGCCGGCAGATCAAACGTGCGGCGAAAATAACGGGTGGCCACGGGCGCGGCTCTTTCCGGTTGCCCTTCGGGAAACCAAATCCATGAACAACCCTCCAACACCGGGGTTTTCCCGGCCGCCTCCTTACCAATCCATTGCCCCCGCCAATCGCCGGCCTGCAACAACCCCATGCTCCACCGGGCGGGCTGGCTCCAAGCCGAAGGGTTGCCGTGCTCATCCCAAACGCGGACCTTCCAAAAACACTGCTGCCGGGATTTCAGCGGCTGGCCGGCGTAATGGACATGAATGGATTGATCGGACTCGATCCGGCCACTGTCCCACAGATCACCCCGATGCGCTTTCAATTGGGCCGCGCTGCTGGCGACCAAAACCTGATAGGCGCTTTGCCGGGCGCCGCGTTGGGTCGCGTGCAGCACCCAACTCAAGCGCGGCTGAACGGTGTCAATGCCCAGCGGGTTATCCAAAAACTCACAACGCAAGTCGCCGACAGTCACGCCGGCGTGCAATAAACTTGGGCCGAGCCCCGGGACACTACCCAAACCCAAAGCCAAAAAAGTCAGCAGAAAAAAATGCCGGAACGAGGATTGTTTCATAGCGCGGCTCATTATGCCCAAGACGCGCCGCCAAGCAATCCTCGGCGCCGAGAGCCGATTGTCCCCCGTTCAAAACGCAGGGATATTTAATCCAGAAACGTCCAGAGGTCGTCTTTGCCAAATTCGGGGCAGCAGGAACCGCCCTTTTGGTAACAGTCCATGCACAACTTGCGCCCGCCCAGCTCCACGGCGCCGAACTGGCCGCATTCCTCGCACGCGGCATTTTCATCCAAGGAGGGCGATTTATTTGGATCGGCCGGGATAAGTGCTGGGTTGGGTGTGCCGGTAAGTTTCATGCGTTCAATGGGGAATGCCAATGCCGTGAACCCGAGCCAGGTAACCGGCAATTTCGTTCGCCCCTTCGACAAACCAGCGGCCCTTGGCTTGTTGGAGGGGAGACCGCGCCAACGACGGGTCGGGGGCGGTGGGCAATACCAGCACCGGACAACTTTGATTCTCTTCGCCGAGCAAATCAATCAACTCCGGACGGGGGCGGGGAAAGTCCAGCCAGCGCACCTCGAGTTTTTCCTTGAGGACGGGGTAGAATTCCAGCAACCCCACCATCTGCGCACAGCCGGGGCAGAAATACGGGCCCTTGCCCGCATCCAAAAAATCCGGTTTCAAAAGATACAAACGATCGTGTTTCATAAATCCAACGTGTTTTCAGAGCCGTAGCGCGGCGCGCATTTTCGCCGGTCGTTTCATCACGTCCGCCAGGGTGTAACGGTCCTGACCCGAAGAGGGCGCGAAATGCCGCGCGCTTCAGCCACCTGGTTCCCGTAATGCGCGGCGGACGGCGCAACGCCACCGCCATCAACCCGTGGAAGGCGTCGTCAAAATCAGCGCTTAATCGCATCGCCGGTAAGATACAGCCGTCACCGTCCGGCGGCAAGCTTAAAAATGTATTTGAAATACAGCTTTTATTCGCCTACGCTGGGAGGTGGTGATTAATTCACGTTTATGGAAACAACTTTAGAGGCGGCCCCCTTTGTCGAGGCGGAGGTGAATCGCACGTTAACCGCGGCGGAAAAGATTCATTTTTTGAGTCAGATGCTGCGGATCCGGCGGTTCGAGCAGGCGGCGCTCCGGCAGTATCAGACCAGTGGTCAGATCGGCGGCTTTCTGCACCTGTACTCCGGCCAGGAGGCGGTGGCCGTTGGCACCCTGTCCTTGCGCGGTGAGAACGATCACGTCGTTGCCGGTTATCGCACGCACGGCCAGGCCTTGGCCATGGGGATGACGATGAATGAGTGCATGGCCGAACTGTTCGGCAGGGCGACGGGTTGTTCCAAAGGGAAGGGCGGCTCCATGCACTTTTTCGCGCCGGACAAGAATTACTGGGGTGGCCATGGCATTGTCGCCGGCCAGACGCCGCTTGGCCTCGGGCTGGCCTTCGCCCTGAAATACAAAGGGATCAAAGGCTGCTGCCTTTGCTATTTGGGGGATGGCGCGGTGAACCAGGGAGTGTATCAGGCTTCGCTCAATCTCGCTTCGCTCTGGAGTTTGCCGGTGGTGTACATCATCGAGAACAACCAGTATTCGATGGGCACCAGCGAAGAACGTTCCTCCGCTTTTCGGGGGTGCCTCGCGGCCCGGGCGGAGGCTTACGACATGGCCTGGGATCGCTGCAGCGGGGAGAACATCTACGAAGTGCGGGCCAAGACCTGGCCGGCGTTGCAACGCGCCCGCGAGGAATCGCGGCCCACGGTCCTTGAAATCGCCACCTACCGTTACTACGGTCATTCGGTGGCCGACGCCAACGCCAAGAAGTACCGCCGGCCGGAGGAAATTGAAAAATACCGCACGTTGCATGACCCCATTCAATTGTGGCAAAAGCAACTGTACGCCGAAGGGATTTTGACCGAGGCGCAGGCGGCTGAACTGGACGCCGCCGCCGCGGCCGAGGTCGCCGAGTCCGTGCGCTTCGCCCGGGAAAGCCCGTTGCCGGCGCCAGCCGACATTTTCTCGGATGTGTATGTCGAAGTGGACCGGCAGACCCCGGCCGGCCGCACCGGGAAATTTTTCTTCAACGACTAACTGAGAATTTCCATGCCCGTCATCACTTATCGCAAAGCCCTGAACGACGCGCTGGCGGAGGAACTCGCGCGCGACGAAAATGTGTTCATCATCGGTGAGGAGGTCGCGCAATACAATGGCGCCTACAAGGTCACCGAAGGCTTGTGGCAACGCTTTGGCGACAAACGCGTGCTGGACACGCCGATCACCGAAGCCGCGTTCGTGGGGCTGAGCATCGGCGCATCGATGCTGGGGCTGCGCCCGGTGGTCGAGTTGATGTTCTGGAGTTTTGCCTTTGTCGCCTATGACCAGATCGTCAACAACGCCGGCTGCATTCGTTACATGTCGGGCGGACAGATTCATCTGCCCCTCGTCATCCGCGGTCCGGCCAACGGCGGCACCAACGTGGGCGCCACCCACTCCCACACCCCGGAAAGCATTCTGGCGAACAACCCCGGCGTAAAGGTGGCCTGTCCCGCCACTGCTTACGACGCGAAGGGGTTGATGAAAACCGCGATCCGCGACGATGACCCCGTCTTCGTCATGGAAAACACCCTGCTTTACGGCGAGACTTGGGAGGTGCCGGAGGAGGAATATCTGATCCCCCTCGGGGTGGCCGACGTGAAGCGCGAAGGCGCCGACCTCTCGCTCATCGCCCACGGTCGCGCGACCGTGACGAGTTTGAAGGCGGCGGAAATTCTGGCGCACGAGCACAACATTCGCGCCGAGGTGGTGGATCTGCGCTCGATCCGCCCGCTGGATGAGGAAACCATTCTACGTTCCGTGCGCAAAACGCACCGCGCCGTGCTGGTGGATGAAAACAAGCCGTTCGGGGCCGTGAGCGCCCAAATCGCGGCGATCATACAGGAGAAGGCGTTCGACGATCTCGACGCGCCGGTGCTGCGCGTCTGCACGCTGGACGCGCCGGCCATCTACAGTCCGCCGCTGGAAAAGATTCAATTGCCCACGCCGGAACGGATTGTGGAAAAAGTTTTAAGCATCGCCTGACGTCTTATGCCCTACGTTGAAATGCCCAAATTGAGCGATACGATGGCCGAAGGCACCGTGGTCAAATGGCGCAAGGCGACTGGCGACGCGGTGAAGGCGGGCGACGTGCTGGCCGAAATCGAAACGGACAAGGCGGTGATGGAACTGGAGGCGTTCGAAAGCGGCACGTTGAGGGAAATTTACGTGGCCGAAGGCGGCAAGGCGCGCATTGGCGAAAAACTGGCCCTGCTGCTGGGGGCGAACGAAAGCGTGCCGCAGGCTGATGACCTCGCCGTTTCACAAAAAGCGACCGCGGCGCCCTCGACGCATGAGATTTCCCCCCAGCCATCCGTTGCGGCGGCGGGCGCCAACGATGCGCCATCGCCCACACGCGCTGCGACCGGAACATCGCAACTGCCCACCAGTGGCCGCGTGAAAGCGTCGCCGCTGGCGCGAAAGATCGCCCGGGCAAAAGGCGTGGACTTGAACACGCTTAAGGGATCCGGTCCCGGTGGCCGCATTGTCGCCCGCGATGTGGAATCGGCCCGGCCGGTGCCCGCGGCTGCATCGCCACCGGAGATTCCACCCCTGCCGGCTGGCCTTGGGGATCGGCGCATTCCGCTCTCGGGCATGCGAAAAATCATCGCCGAACGCCTCCTGGCCAGCAAACGGCAGATTCCGCATTTCTATCTCAACATTGAAGTGGATGCCGGGGAACTGGTCCGGTTGCGGACGCAATTGAATGAACACCTGGAAAAATCGGGCCAGAGCAAACTCACCTTCAACGATTTCATCCTAAAAGCGGTGGTCGGGGCGGCCACCAAGGTGCCGCGCGTTAATGCCGCCTTTGCCGGCGACGCCGTCATCGAATATGGTGACGTGCATTTGTCGGTCGCGGTCGCCGTCGAGGAGGGACTGGTGACCCCGGTGATCCGGCAGGCGCAGAAGAAATCGCTCCGGGAAATCAGCGAAACCGTGAAAGACCTGGCGACGCGCGCCCGCACCAAGAAACTGAAACCGGAGGAATACCAGGGTGGCACGCTCACGGTGTCAAACTTGGGCAGTTACGGCGTGGACAGCTTCCTGGCGGTGATCAATCCGCCGCAGGCGGTGATTCTGGCGATTGGCGCGATTGTCAAAAAACCGGTCGTCAACGCCCGGGATGAAATCGTCATCGCCCATCGTCTGGCGATTGGCTTGAGCGCCGATCACCGGGTGGTGGATGGCGCGGTTGGCGCGCAATATCTGGCGGAATTGCGGCAGTTGCTGGAGAATCCGGCGTGGATGTTGTTCTAACGATTTTGAACTTATGAGCTACGATTTAATTGTGATCGGTGGCGGTCCGGCGGGTTATGTGGGCGCCATCCGGGCCGCCCAACTGGGCAAACGGGTTGCCTGCGTGGAAAAAGAGCGCGCGGGCGGCACCTGCTTGAATTGGGGTTGCATCCCCACCAAGTCCCTGCTGCGCAACGCGGAGTTGTTTCACCTGATGAAACACCGCGCGGAGGAATATGGTTTCAAGTTTGCCAGTTTGGATTTTGACTGGGGCAAAGTGATCCAGCGTTCGCGCGCCGTGGCCGACAAAAATGCGGCTGGCATTGAGTATTTGTTCAAGAAGAACAAGGTGGATTACGTCCGCGGCGAGGGGGCCCTTGATCGCGCCGGCGAAGTGACGGTCAAATTGGCCGATGGTCAGACCCGGAAATTGGCGGCGCCGAAAATCCTGCTGGCCACCGGCGTGGTGTCGCGGCCGCTGCCCGGGTTTCCGTTTAACGGCACCACCGTCATCGGCAGCCGTGAAGCGCTGGTCTTGGCCTCGCAGCCCAAAGACATCATCATCATCGGCGCCGGGGCCATTGGCGTCGAGTTCGCCTACTTCTTCAACGCCTTTGGCACCAAAGTGACACTGGTGGAAATGATGCCCAACATCCTGCCGTTGGAAGACACCGAGGCTTCCCAAGCGCTGGAAAAAGCCTTTGTCCGGCAGGGCATCAAAGTCTTGACGGGCACGAAGGTCGTCAAAGCCGAGACTGGCGCCGGCGGCGTCACCATCACCGTGGAAGGTAACCAAGTCGAAACGCTCAGCGCCGGGCTGTGCCTGGTGGCCATCGGCGTGCAGCCATTGATGCCGGGCGGGGCGTCCCTCAAGCTCACGCCGCGGGGTTACCTCGAAACCGACGCGCGCTATCAAACGAGTCTGCCGGGAGTTTATGCGGCGGGCGACATCATTGGGCCGCCATTGCTGGCGCATACGGCCAGTTATGAGGCGATTCAGGCGGTTGAAGGCATGTTCACCCAGCACGTTCCGAAAAAGGTCGAGCTTTTCCCCAGTTGCACCTACAGCCAGCCCCAGGTGGCGAGCGTGGGATTGACCGAACGGGCCGCGAAGGAAAAGGGATTGAAATTCCGCGTCGGCAAATTCCCCTTCAGCGCCAGCGGCAAAGCCCGGGCCGTGGGCGAAGTGGATGGCTTTGTGAAACTGCTGTTCGGCGAGCCGCATGGTGAATTGCTGGGGGCGCACATCGTCGGCGCCGAAGCGACGGAGATGATTGCCGAGTTGGGGCTGGCCCTCACCCTGGAGGCCACGCATGAGGAAATCGAAGCCAGCATTCATGCCCACCCCACGCTCAGTGAAGCTGTGCATGAGGCGACTGGCCAGGCCTTCGGAACGGCAATTCACCTTTGATTCCGCCATCAGGAGCGGCCGATCGGCAGCTTTAGCCAGCAAACAAACAATCAACGAAAACCAGTATGCACGAACCGCGAATCAAATATCCGGAAGTCGCACCGGACGGACTCAAAGCCATGCTTGGCCTCGAACAATACGCGCGCAACAGCGGGCTGGAGCATGCGCTGCTCGAACTGGTCAAGACCCGCGCTTCGCAAATCAACGGTTGTGCTTCCTGCCTCGATATGCACACCAAGGATGCCCGCGCCGCCGGAGAAACCGAGCAACGGCTCTACACGCTTTCGGCCTGGGCGGAGACGCCATTTTTTACCGAACGCGAGCGCGCCGCGTTGGCGTGGACCGAGGCGGTCACCCGCGTTGCTGAGTCGCAGGTGCCGGATGCCGTTTACGCACAGGCGCGGCGGCATTTCTCAGAGAAAGAGCTGGTGGATCTCACCCTGGCGATCGTGGCGATCAATGGCTGGAACCGCCTCTCCGTTGCGTTTCGCACCGTTCCGGGAACGTACCAGCCCGCCCGGCGTTGACGGCAAAATCCGCTTTTGCCGGACGGTTGGCATTGCTGGGCGCTTCAAATCAGGTCCGATGACTTTACGCTGACGGGTTCACGCCTCGGCAACCGATACGGTTGGCGCCCGGGGTGGCCTGGATGAAATCTCCTTGCCTTGACGGAAGCACGGGCAACACCTTGAAGCCGCGAAAAGACGCAGAGCACGGGCGCCGCATGTTGTTCGAACGGTCGTCCTGTGTCGTCAAAACTTTTTGTCGTGGGGGCGCTGCCAAGTGTAGTGCCGCTTGATGCCACTTTTCATATCAGCGCGTGGTTAGCCCTCCACCCGCCGCCCCTGAGCCATATCTGGGGAAAACCACACAACCAAGACTGGAAACCAGGCGGGCCACGGCTAACATGGAGACATGGCTCGACGGCCCCAGGCAACCGATGATCGCTCCGCCGACCGCGAATTTCTCGCGCTCGAAAATGTGAGCATCCGCTCCGGCGCGGACGTCGTGTTCAAGCGGACGAACTGGACTTGGCGGTGGGGCGAGCAGTGGGCGATGCTGGGCCCCGACGGTGCCGGCAAATCCGTTTTGATCGAGGCTCTGTTGGGGCGGTGTCCCATCGTGTCGGGCGAAGTGCGCGGACCTTTTTCACGGACGGACCCTGAAAATCCCGAGGCCGGGGCCGGGATGGAGATGGCGCATCTTTCGCCTTGGACCCAACGCGAGTTGGCCCTGCGGGAAAGTGCTTTCTACCAGCAGCGTTGGCACAGCGGCTTCGAGTCCTCCCCCCGCACGGTCGCCCAGTTTCTTTCCCAGCGCAGCGTGGAAGAGCGCAATCCCTTTGAATTGGGGGGGCGGCAGGGAAATTCGCCCCAGTTTGCCCGGTGGCGGCGGCAGTATGTGGACTGGCTGGGGATCAAACCGCTGCTGCGCCGACGACTGATTCATTTGTCCAACGGCGAGCTGCGGAAGACGCTTCTGGCTTACACCCTGCTCAAAGGGCCGCGCTTGTTGATTCTGGAGGATCCTTACGCGGGATTGGACGTGGCCTCGCGACGTAAACTGGCTTCGGTGATCGGCCGGCTCATGCAGGCGGGCCAGGCCATTCTGGTGGCAACGCATCGTGTGGAGGAAATTCCCGTGCGCTGCACGCATCTGCTCCTGGTTGACCGGCATCAAGTGGTCGGGCAAGGCCCCGTCGCGTCCATGCGGGACCTCTGGCGACAACGCGGGGGCTCCCGCGCACCCGTAAACGCCCGGGCCGCGAAATCGCCACTACCACCCCACCCCATTCGTGGACAAACCTTTTCCCCCCGCCCTTTGGTCGAGTTGCGCAAGGTAACCATTGTCGGCGCGGGGAAACGGATTCTCCACGAAATCAATTGGACGTTGCGGGAAGGTGAATGCTGGGCTTTGCTCGGCCCCAACGGGGCGGGCAAAACCACCCTGCTCAACCTGATTCAAGGCGATCATCCCCAGGTTTACGCCGCGGCAATCCGGCTCTTTGGCAGGGCGACCGATTCCACGCAGGCCCTGTGGCTGGCGCGCCGGCGGATCGGCTGGATGTCCCCGGAGTTGCATCAGCATTATCCGACGGCGTGGGAAACGCTCGATGTCATTTGCTCCGGCTATTTCAATTCCGCGGGACTGCACCAAGCCTGTTCGCATCGCCAGCGGGTGCAGGCCCGGGAATGGCTGGCCAAGTTCGGTTTGGAACGGCAGGCACACCTCCCGTTCGGCGAACTGTCGTTTGGGCAGCAGCGTTTGGTTCTGCTCGCCCGGGCGGCGGTGAAACGGCCCCGGCTCATCATCCTCGACGAACCGTGCCAAGGCTTGGACACTCAGCAGCGGCAAACCCTGCTGGCGGCGGTGGATCGCACGATCCGACAAACGGGGGCGAGTCTCATCTTCGTTTCCCACCACGAGGACGAACTCCCGCGCTCAATCACCCATGTGCTGCGCCTGAAGGGAGGCCGCATCCGGGAAGCGCGCGAAGTGGTTGCCCCACGGAATTCTCCCGCCCCTGATTGGCCTTCGGGCGGAGACGCGCCGAATGGCCATCTCTGATCGACTTCTTATTTCGGCCCCGAATTTCCGCCGGAAATCAGGCGCCGCCCGGTGCGTTGGCCGGCGCCGCCAGGCGGGTGGCAAACTGTTCCCAGCGCGCCACGGTTTCCGGACCCAGCGCGCGGTCCAATTCCGCAAACCGGGCCAGCAATTCCTGGTTGTCCGCCTCGGATAGGAGTCTCTCCGCCATGGGAAAGACCATGGCATCCTCCATCCACAAATGATGCCGGTACAGTTGGATGACCTCCTGCAACGTCTGGCGCAACGCGGTGGCGGCGCCGGGTTGCTGTTGTTCGTACGCGCTGATTTTCTCCTCCAGCGCGGACGCAAAGGCCCGCCCTTTGGCGTGGTCATTGTTCAAGCCGCCAATCGGACATCCTTGCGGCGGCACCCCGCGTTTCACCAGCAAGGGAAAGAAGAGCGCTTCCTCCCGTTGATGATGGCGTTGGTCGGCGTAAACCCGGAGAAATTCCACGGCTTCCCGCAGCGGACCGACCGGGAGCGGCTTTGGCTGCTCCAGCGCGGCGACCGCGCCTTGCAAAAATTGGATGACAGTTTCGATGTGCCGATGTTCGGCGGTCATTTGTTGGATCGCAGTTGTTTTCATCAAAGGTATGGATTATGGGCAATGGCCTCCCGGCCGTTACCGCAGCGTGTTGGAGTGAGGGGAAAAGCCCGGGGCGCGCGGCAAGCGCTCGCTCGGGTGTCCGGTCGTCGGTTTGCGCAATGAAAAGCGGACAGGTGCATCTACGGCGGGAATCTAGCCGGTCTAAATATGTATCGCAAATACATTTTTTATTTGCGGCGGCGGGTTGCCGCGCGCATATTTTCCCCCGCCGTGCAACTGAGCGCTTATTCTGATTATGCAATCCGCGTGCTGATGCAAACCGCTTTATGCCGCCCGCGGCGCGTCACCGTCGCCGAGATTGCCAAGACCTTTGGCATTTCCCGGCATCACTTGGTGAAAGTGGTCCATGATCTCGGCCGCAACGGTTATCTCCTCACGCAACGCGGCGTCGGCGGCGGCTTTGTGCTCGCGCAGCCGCCCGAGAAAATCAAGCTGGGCGACATTGTGCGGTTGGGCGAGGAAACCGACACGGTGATTGATTGCCGCGAGGATCGGGACCGGCTGTGCCGGTTGCGGCCGGCGTGCCGGATGAAACGCATTTTGGACGAAGCGGCGGGCGCTTTTTTCAAAGTCCTCGACCATTACACTTTGGCCGACTTGGTGCGCCGCCCCGGTCCCATGCGGGCCGCGTTGGGCCTCGAAAATACCTGAACCCCACTGGCTGCCCGAAACCAAATAACGAACCATGCAAACCGAAACCCCAACCCTGTCCGCAACACCAAACGTCATGATTCCGCTCGATCCAAACGCGCTTTGCGAAGGCTGCGGAAAATTTGGCGCCTATCATTTCGGCGAAGTCACCTTTTGTTTGGAATGTTACGAGGGGAGCAGCTCCTGTTGTCCCGAGTTCGGGGAAGGACGGCGGCCCGCTGAGGGCCAACCCTCCCCGGCTCCATTACCTTGACGAGAATCACTGACAAACCTTTATGAGTATACCCATCATTGATCGCGATCTAACCCAACAAGCCCCCGCCAGCCCCCGCGAACGCATTGGCGGTTTCGTCATTGCCAAACGGGCGGTGGACAAATGCCGCGCCAGCCGGAACGGCAAAGCCGGCGAATACAATTACGATTGTCCGCTGGACAATGTGCTCTTCGGCTTCAAGCAAATCACCGGAGACCAGTTCAAAGCCGCGGTGCTGGCGGCGAAGACTTACGAAGAGGTCGGGAACTGGCTGCAAACCCACGGCGCCGCGAAAACCCCGGAAGAAATCAAATCCTGGTCGGATCAAGTCGAAGCCGACAGCCTGTTCCACTATCCGGAAAAACGCGCTTACTTCGTGGAAAATTGCGCGCTGCACGGGTTGAATCCGGAAACCACCAGCACGTTTGACTGGCTGGAGGCGGACGACCGGGCCAGTTTTCCCGGGAAGTGAAAAGCGGATCGCGTCCAACCAAGCTGCAAGGCGAATCCAAGGTTCGCGGGCCGGCGTCAAAACCGCGCCGCTCGCGGCAATCGAACGGGCCGGACGGCACTGAAGCGGCGGCGCATGATCCATCGCTGGTGCTGTCCGTGGGGCATTCCACCCGCCCGCTCGCGGATTTCCTTAACCTGCTGCAAGCCCACGCGGTGACCCTGATTGCCGACGTGCGGACGGTGCCGCGTTCCCGGCATAATCCACAATTCAACCAGGACACACTGGCCGCCGCCGCCCGACACGCGGGGATTCAATACGTTCACTTCCCGGGCTTGGGCGGACTGCGCCATGCGCAACGCGACTCGGTGAATACCGGCTGGCAAAACGCTTCGTTCCGCGGATTCGCGGATTACATGCAGACGCCCCCATTTGCGCAGAGCTTGGATGCGTTGATCAAGCTCACCCAGCGGGAGCGGGTTGTGCTGATGTGCGCCGAGGCGGTGCCGTGGCGTTGTCATCGTTCGTTGATTGCGGACGCGCTGTTGGTGCGGGGGATTCGCACTGAAGACATCATGAGCCCGACGCGACGCGCCGTTCATCGCCTGACTTCTTTCGCCCAGGTGCGCGGCACCACGATCACCTATCCCGCAGCCAATCCCTCCGGCGATCAACCTCAACCCGCCCCCAAATCACGACGACCCCAAACGGTCCCGGCTTGACATGATCGCTTCCCCGATTTTTCTCCTGCCACCACACCGCTTGGGAGCTACCGCACCATCCGCCGTGCTTTGGCCGGAAACGTGAACCACAAAAAAACTACGCCATGAAACATATCGGTTTAGTCGGCGGCTTGAGCCCGGAATCAACCGTGCATTATTACCAGATTCTCTGCCGCGAATATAACCGCGAGCACGGCGGCTTGAACTTTCCGGAAATCACCCTCGTCAGTTTGAATCTGCAACAGCTCGTCACCCGGTTCGAACGAAACGACTGGGACGGGGTGGCGGCCATTTTGTCCACCGCCCTGCATCGCTTGAAAAAGGCCGGCGCGGAGTTCGCCGCGATTCTGGCCAACACCCCGCACAACGCCTATGATCGGCTCCGGGAAACCACACCCCTGGAAATCCTGACGATCATGGAAGCCACCGCGACCGCGCTCCAGCGCGACGGGCGGCGTCACGTCGGCTTGCTCGGCACCAAGGCGACGATGGAGTTTGGCTTCTTTCAGCAACATTTTGCCGCCCGGGGGATTACCACCCGCGTGCCGGAAGCCGCCCAGCGTCAGGAACTAGATCGCATCATCTGGCAGGAACTGACGCACGGGCGGATCGAACCCGCCTCCCGGGCCGCCGCCCGGACCATCCTGGCCGATATGGCGCGGCAGGGCATGGAAGCAATCATCTTGGGATGCACCGAACTATCCCTGTTGATTGAGCCGGCGGACACCCCGCTGCCGTTGTATGACACCACCCGCCTGCACGCCGAAGCCATTTTGGCGTTCGCGCAGGGACAAAAACTGGACGACCCCCCATGACTTCCGATCGCCCGCTGCCCTTGGTTTACTCGTGCTCCGGCGCCTCCAGCGCCGCCCAAATGGCCAATCATCTGGCGGTCAAACTGGATCGGCTCCAAGTCGCCGAGATGTCCTGCATCGCCGGTGTGGGCGGCGACGTCAAGCCCCTCGTCCGCACGGCCAAATCCGGCCGCCCCATCATCGCGCTGGACGGATGCCCGCTCCACTGTACGGCGCAAATCCTCAAACGACACGGCTTGGTGGCCGATCAGCATTATGACCTCAGCAAAATGGGGGTCAAAAAGCGGGCGCACGAAGATTTCGACCCCGCCGAAGCCGCCCGCGTGCTCCAACAATTGCTTGAGGCGCAGCCGGCTCACTCCCAGTCCGCTGCCCCGCCCCTGCCCTGACGTTTCCCGGCCCGTTATTTTGCCCAAACTTGCACCCGTCTGATCCTCTGCTAAAGTCCGGCCCATGAAACCCTTGGTTTATCGCTTTTTCGCGCCGGGAACGGGCGCGTTTTCGACGCATCTGGCGTTGCTGCTGCTTCGTCTGTGGTTGGGATTGACCCTCCTCTTCAACCACGGCCTCGGCAAACTCCTGAACTTCGAAAGCATGTCCGCAAAGTTCCTGAATCTGTTCGGCCTCGGCAGCAAAACCAGCCTGGCTCTCGCCATCTTTGGCGAATTTTTGTGCGCCGCCCTGCTGGCCGTCGGATTGCTGACCCGGTTCGCCGCTTTCTGTCTCGTGCTCAACATGCTCGTGGCCTTCGCCTTGGTTCACAAAATGGCGTTGAGCGGCGCTTCCAGCGGGGAACTGGCTTTCATCTACCTGGCGGGATTCCTCACCCTACTGGTTGCCGGTCCGGGACAATTTTCAGCCGACGGCTTCCTTTTCTCCAAACCGGCTAAAGCAGCAAAAAACACCTGAAATTTTGCTACGGGAGCGCGGCGTTGATGCCGCCTCAATGTCCGCCGGCAGAATCACGCGGCAGCGGGCTCAAGCCCGCGCTCCCATCACGGCCACAGTTTGGTTAAACCGCTTTAACCCGGAAACTGGATCGCGGGAGAAAATGGATTTTGTTTCCTGATGCCGCACAAGTTGTGTCGGGAACCATTCACCCGCCGGAATGGTGTTTTCCCGTTGCAAATCATTGATTGAGAATTTGATGGCGGAAATTGCAGATTCAACACGGTTTCTTTGAGGCGGGAGCCATCTCATCAATGAGTATCGCCGGCAGCCGCCGGCAACCAAATCCGCCGATGGCACCGCTTCCTCCGGTTTTACCCTACCCCCGTCGGCATGGATCGGCGCCATCGGTGGACGCCAGCATTTTTGAGATCGCTTCCCGGCTTCCCTCCATTTGGCCCCGCCATGACGGCCTGACCCCACCCTGCTTCCTCCTGCCCGGTGCCTCCAGCCAAACCGGAGCCAGCCAGCGGTCAGCCGGTAGCCTCTACCACCGCTAAACAGGCGCCTGCCATAAGAAATTTTATTTGCTTCGGACAAAGCTTCGTCTATTTTAAGCGTCACTTAATCCGTTTATTAACTATCGTGAAAACTATATCAGTCCTGACCGCAACTTCGCTCTTGGGCGTTTCGCTTCTACTGGCCCCCACCAGTCGGGCCGAAGGGACGGCGTTCACGTATCAGGGACGGTTGCACAGCAGCGGCGCGCCTTACACCGGCAGTGCCGAATTTCAAGCGACGCTCTGGACCGCCGCCACGGGCGGGACGCAAGTGGCAGCCAACAACCCAACCAGTGTGATCGTGGGCGTGACCAACGGGCTCTTTAATTTGCCATTGGATTTTGGGGCGAACTTTCCGGGGGCGGACCGGTGGTTGCAACTGGAGGTGCGCACGGATCTGGGCGGCTTCGTGCCTCTGAATCCACGCCAGGCACTGACGCCGACGCCTTATGCCCTCACAGCGAAAGGGCTTTCGGGCAATCTGCCGGCCACTCAATTATCCGGCACGCTGCCTTCGGGACAGTTCAGTGGGACCTATTCGGAGGCGGTGACGTTCGACAACACGGGCAACACCTTCAAGGGTGACGGCAGCGGACTGACAGGGGTGGATGCGACGACGGTGGGTGGCGTGAGCGGAGCGAATATCTGGAAACTCAGCGGGAACAGCGGGGTGGGAACGGGGCAGTTTCTGGGGACGACGGACAACCGGCCGTTGGAGTTGCGAGTGAATGGGGTGTCGGCGTTACGGTTGGAGCCGAATGCCAACGGGTCGCCGAACGTGATTGGTGGAGCAGCCAATACGGTGGCGCCGGGGGTGTATGGCGCGAGCATCGGTGGCGGCGGAACGAATGCGATTCAGGACTATGCGCGATACGCCACGATTGGCGGCGGTGCGCAAAACATGATTCAGACCAACTCTGCCTACACCACTGTCGCCGGTGGCACGTTGAATACCATTCACGGGAGTTCGGGGTTTGCGGTTATTGGCGGCGGCGCGGGAAATACGATAGCGCCCTTTGCCGGGGACACCACGATTAGCGGCGGCAACCGGAATACCATCGAGAGTGGGGCTGCGCGGGCGACGATTGGCGGGGGGCTGCTGCAGACGATTAAAAAGGATGCTTTGCGGGCGACGATTAGCGGGGGTGAAGGCAACACGATTCAGGCCAGCGCCACCTCGGCCACGATTGGCGGCGGTTATACGAACGCGATTAACCAGGGGGCGTGGGCGGCCACACTGGGTGGAGGCTGGAGCAACACAATTCAAACCAATGCCAACTCCTCCACGATTGGCGGTGGTTCTCTGAATACGATTCAAACCGACGCGCGCCAGTCGATTATCAGTGGTGGCTATCTCAATACGATTCAGTCCAACGCCTACCAGTCGGTGATCAGCGGTGGTTACCTCAATCTGATTGAGCCCCTTGCGATCGGTTCTGTCATTGGCGGTGGCACGACCAACACTGTTGAAACCGGTGCGAAGGAATCCACTATTGGCGGCGGTAACAACAACACGATTCAGACCGACGCCTACCAGTCCATCATTGGCGGCGGTAACAACAACACGATTCAGACCGGCGCCAGATGGTCCATCATTGGCGGCGGCTTTAGTAACACGATTCAAACCAACTGCAACAACTCCACCATTGGCGGCGGCTGGGATAACGATATTCACGACAACTCCGGTGTCTCCGTCATTGGTGGCGGATTCGGGAACCATATGGAGAGCAATTCCGCTCGCTCCACTCTTGGCGGCGGCTGGGACAATCTAATTCATACTGGTGTCTTAGAAGGTACTATCAGCGGTGGCGGTTTTAACGAAATTCACGATGGGGCCTGGGGCAGTGTTATTGGTGGCGGTCGGGGAAATACAATTGGAAGTTTCGCCGAACTCGCCACCATCGGCGGCGGCTTCCAGAACACGATTCAGACCTACGGCTATGGTACCACGATTGGCGGCGGGGAACACAACACGATTCAGACCAATGCGATTTTCGCCACGATTGGCGGCGGTACAGAGAACGTAATCGGAACGACTGCTTCGTACGCCGTGATTCCCGGCGGCTATGATAACGCGGCGAATGGCAACTACAGCTTCGCCTCGGGCTTCCGGGCCAAGGCCAATCACAAGGGAGCGTTCGTCTGGGCTGATTCACAAGCCGCGGATTTCTCCTCCACCAGCGCGGATCAGTTCTCGGTGCGGGCGCAGGGCGGGATGCGGCTGGACGATTCCACCAGCCTGTTCTTTGGCGCGCGCGTCCGTCAAATGTTGAATTTATGGTCCACCAGCTTTGGCATTGGGGTTCAGGATGCCAACATATATTTCCGGGTGGGACCCAACGCCGGTTACGCATGGTATCAGGGTGGGCAGCACCAGGATGGTCATTTTAATTCCGGTGGCGGCACGCAATTGATGCGGTTGGAGAGCAACGGAAGTCTGTACACCCTGGGGGCGGTGAATCCTCCCAGTGATCGGAATCTGAAGGAGAATTTCCGGGCGGTGGACGCGCAGGAGGTGCTGGCGAAAGTGGCGGCGCTGCCGCTGACGCGTTGGAACTACAAGGCGAGTCCTGACGAGGAGCACATGGGGCCGGTGGCGCAGGATTTTTATGCGGCGTTTGGGCTGGGCACGGACGACAAACACATCGCCACAGTGGACGCCGACGGCGTGGCCCTGGCCGCCATCCAGGGGTTGAATCAGAAACTGGAGACGGAAGCCGCCGCATTGCGAACGGAGAACGCGGAGTTAAAGAGTGCGAATCAGACTTTGGCGCAACGCGTGGAGAGGTTGGAGCAGTTGATCAACGAAAAACTCAACGTGAACTGATCATGAAAACCCAAACCACCCTTCCGCTGCTCAGCCTGGCGCTGGGCATAACCCTAACCCTGCCAACGGGGACCACCCTGGCCCAAGGTACGGCGTTCACGTACCAGGGACGCTTGGACAGCGGCGGCACGCCCTTTAACGGCAGCGCCGAATTCCAAGCCACCCTGTGGGATGCCGCCACGGGCGGCACGCAAGTGGCGGCCAACAAGCTGGGCGCTGTGGTGGTGGGCGTGACCAATGGCCTGTTCACCTTGCCACTGGATTTTGATGGAAAATTTACGGGAGCGGACCGGTGGTTGCAACTGGAGGTGCGCACCAGCATTGGACCGTTCACCACCTTGAATCCACGGCAGGCACTGACGCCGACGCCTTATGCCCTCACAGCGAAAGAGATTTCAGGTCTGTTACCGACCAGTCAATTGTCCGGCACACTGTCGTCCGCGCAGTTGGGCGGGACATATTCCGGAGCGGTAACGTTCAACAACGCGGGCAATACCTTCAAGGGTGATGGCAGCGGGTTGAAGGGAGTGAATGCGACGACGGTGGGCGGGGTGAGCGCAACGAATCTCTGGAAGCTCAGTGGGAACAGCGGTGTGGGATCGGGGCAATTTTTAGGGACAACAGACAACCGGCCGCTGGAGTTGCGGGTGAACGGTCTGCGGGCGCTGCGGCTCGAACCGGGACCGCTAACCAACGGCGCGCCGAATGTCATTGCCGGATCACCGGCGAATTACGTTTCTAACCACGTGGTCGGAGCCACGATCGCTGGGGGCGGCACGACCAATTATTATGGAAGTCCCACGCCGAATATTGTGACTGCGAACTACGGCACTGTGGGCGGTGGCGGCGACAATACTGCCAGCGGCACTGTTTCGACGGTGGCGGGCGGCTGGGACAACACGGCCAGCGGCTTGACTTCGACAGTAGCCGGTGGGGGGGCAAACCGTGCCCACGGCGCGGATTCGACGGTGGGGGGTGGCTATGGCAACATCGCCAGTGGTGCGAGTTCAACGGTGGGCGGCGGGAACAACAACACCGCCAGCTACTTTCATTCAACGGTGGGGGGTGGCTATGGCAACATCGCCAGTGGCGAGACTTCGACGGTTGGGGGTGGCGTTGAGAACCTGGCCGGCGGCATTCGTGCAACGGTGGGCGGTGGCAGCTACAATACGGCCAGCGGCTATGGTTCGACGGTGGCGGGCGGCAGTGGGAACACCGCCAGTGCGGATTATTCTTTTGCCATCGGGAACATCGCGAAGGCACAACACCGTCGCAGCTTTGTCTGGAGCGATGGCAGTGATAGCACGACTTCCACCAAGGCCAACCAATTTGTTGCCCGCGCCAGTGGCGGTTACATGTTGTTCAGCAGCTCCGGCAACACTGGGGTTTCACTAGCCTCAGGCAGCGGTTCCTGGGCCTCGATGAGTGACCGTAACGCCAAGGACGGTTTTGAAGCCGTGGATACGCAAGAGGTGTTGGCCCAAGTTGCCGCATTACCGCTGACCTCCTGGAGCTACAAAACCGAAGCGGGCGTGCGGCACATGGGCCCCATGGCGCAGGATTTTTATGCGGCGTTTGGGTTGGGGGCGGACGACAAACACATTGCCACGGTGGACGCCGACGGCGTGGCCTTGGCCGCCATCCAGGGGCTGAATCAAAAGTTGGAGGCAAAAAGTCAGGCGGCAGCAGAGCGGATTTACCAATTGGAAACCGAAAACACCGAGTTAAAACAGCGGCTGGAACGACTGGAATACTTGTTAATCAATAAACCCAACGGAGAAAGACCATGAAAACGCAACCTCAAATGAACCTCAGCGTGAATCAGTCCCGACCCCCATCCGGGACCATCCGGCCAAGCCGTGTTTGGCGGACTTGGACCATAGGCGCGGTGGCGCGGTGCATAACCGTCGCTTTGCTGCTCCCGGCATTCCCGGTTTTTTCCCAGACGCTGCCGGAGGCTTTGGACACCACCGATATTCTTTGGAGCACTTGGGTTACGGATCCGCAGGAAGAAATGGTTACCGGCACGGGCGGCGAGTGGAGCGGGCAGACGGCCGTCACCCACGACGGAGTGGATGCGGCCCGGAGCGGAACGCTGCCAACTGGCCACACCGCCCATTTGCGCACTGAAAGTCTGAGCGGTCCCGGGACGGTGACATTTTGGCGCCGCCACGGATCAACCAGCTACGTCAGCCCATATCTCCTCCAAGTGAACGATCAGTGGATCCACCGCAGCTTTCCGGACGGGGAATGGCAACCCTTGGCCGTGGAATTACCTCCTGGTCCCGCGACACTGGAGTTTCTCTGGCGGAATTATGACTGGACGGGTCAGGCAACCGACAACTTTGCCTATGTGGACGAGGTGACCGTTCATGCCGCCAGCGGCGCTCCGGTATTCTTCCCATCCGGGCCCAGCCAACTGACGACGGGCGAAGGTTATACGTGGGATTTTAATATTCCGGTGCTGGGCGGAAAACCAATGCGGATCGATGCCTATCCTCCAGATTCTTCGTGGTCTTATTATACTGAGGTTCCCCAATTAATGGCCAATGATGCGCCGAGCTTGTCGGGATCTTTCTCTTCGTTTCTAGCGCAAACCAACTGGGTGGGAACGTGGACGATTATTGCTTCCAATGCGTGGGGAAGGGCCACCAATTACATCACGACAGTGGTTACCTCAACGCCGCCACATTCCATCTACATTGAAGGGCCGGACGAAGTCTGGGCTGGCGCCCAAGTGGAGCTAGTGGCGCAACCTTCCGGCACGCCTCCGTTCACGTACCAATGGGAAAAGGATGGAGAGCCGCTTCCGGACCAGGTGGACGCCACGCTGATGTTGCCATATTTCTCCGCCGCCGATGAAGGCGTTTATGCCGTCGTCGTTTCCAATGCCTTGGGCGCCGCCCGGAGCTGGGAGCATTGGATCAGTGTGGGCGATCAACCGCCCGTGATCACTTCAACGCCGGATAACGTGAATCTATCGCTTTACAATTCCATTTATCTGGAAGTGGACTTTGAAGGAACGCCCCCTTTCACGATCACTTGGCAGCGTAACGGTGAGGTGGTTTGGGAAGAAGCGGATCTGATTTATCCCGAGTCGCTTTACATATGGGGGAACCCGGACGAGGGGCCCGGCGTTTACACGGTCACCATCACGAATGGTCTGGGCGTCGCACAGAGCGATCCCATCGTTGTCCAGGTCGGTTCCGGAATTGAACTGGCCGACGCACTGGACAATCCAACCGTGGGGTGGCGACTGGACAGCTATGAAGATAACTGGACCAGCCAGAACGCAGTGACTCATGACGGCGAAGACGCCGCCGGTTTTACCGGTTCCTGGCCGGCCCCGTTGCGAACCGATGTGCGCGGTCCGGCCCTGGTTTCCTTTTGGTGGCGGGCGATGCAGGCGACATTGAGCTTCCAAGTGGACGAAGTGGAGGGAGCGACGCTGGAAGCGGCCGCTGACGATTCCGGCTGGCACCGGGTCGTGTTGCAACTCGACTCCGGTTGGCATGAACTCGAATGGCTGCCGAGATGGGAGGATTGGGATTATCCGCATAGCCAGGTTTACGTGGATGAGTTTCAAATTATTACTGGATCCAAACCGGAGATTTTGCAACAACCGCAAGGGGGTGATTTTACCCTCAACGACACCGCGCACCTGACGATTGGAGTCCTCGGGGAGCCTCCCTTCCGCTACCGGCTTTATCAGAACGACACGCTGTTGCAAACGGTTTCTGACGTGGTCAGTTCCACTTACTCCTTCGACGTGCCGATCCAGAATGGCTCCGCCGGCGCCTACTGGATTGAGGTGACCGACGCGCTGGGGCGGAGTGCCGCCAGCGACGATGCGATCATCTCGGTGGACGACGATTTTGGTGCTCTGGATAATTTTGCCGCGGCGGTCAACCAACCGGATGAGGATTGGTACTACACCGATTGGTCGTGGTTATCCGGAGATAGCTATTATCCAATTCGACCGTGGTACCGCACGTACGCCGATGGTTTTCCCGCCGGAACGGCGGCTTGTGGCCGCACCCCGGTTTTACAGGCCGGCGAATTGGCGGCGGTGTTCATGGACTATGACGCGTCCACGCCGGTGGTGCTGCGTTTTTGGCTGCGGCTCAACGGCGCGACACCCGAGGAGGCCTTCAGATTAAGTCTAGCTGGCGATCGGCAAACTCCGACCGTCATCGGCACCGCTCCCGGGACCAGCGGAGAAATCTGGACTGGTTATGAAATCGCACTCGACGTCGGCTTCACCGAGATTCAGTGGGAGATTTTGGCGCCGGTGGACGGCGTGGAGGCATTTCTGGGCAACATCGAAATGCTTCCAGCCGTGCCGCCAGAAATTACCCAACAACCTGAACCCTTGGTTTTGGTTGCCGGCGAGAGCGGCAGCTTGAGTGTCAGCACCACTGGAGCCGGGCAGCACACTTACCAATGGTTCAAACAAGGTGTCGGCCCGCTGTCGGGAGAAACGGCGGCGACTTTGTCGTTTGCTTCGGCCGCCGCCGGGGATAGCGGCGACTATTGGGTGGAAGTTGCCAACTCGTTTGGAACGACAACGAGTGACACGGTGACGGTCACGGTGACAGGACCGCGACCGTACTTCACCCAGATGCTCCAACCCCAACAGTTGCTCCCGGGCGGCAACCTTTCCCTCGCAGTGACGGCCGTCAGCGCCAATGGCACGTTGACCTACCGGTGGTACCACGATGATACGTTGGTCCCAAGCAGCGGCAGCACTTACTCGCGGTCAGGCGTTACCACCGCCGACGCCGGACTTTATCGGGTTGAAGTCTCGGATCCGTATTACACGATCACCAATGAAACCCGGGTGACGGTTTCGCCCGTGCTCTACACCGTGACCTGGCTGTGGGCGTCCGAGACGTATGATTCTGCCTGGCCGGAAGCCATCAACAATTCCGGCGTAGTGGTGGGGCATGCTGGCACCGCCGTTACCGTCTGGACCAATGGCACGCCATTGCGTTTGACGCCGCCTGGAACACCTTTTAGCCAGGCCTATTCCATCAACGATCAGGGGGATGTGGTGGGGATACAATATGGCCCACGTTGGTTTGAGGATCCGCGTACGGTCCAAGTCTGGTCGCCCCCGTATGCGACGGACAATTTCACCAATCTGGGGACGCCGGTGGGACATCCCTTTATAGATATTGCGCGGCTGAATAATCGCCGGGAAATCATCGCCACCGAAAGCGGCACCGGACTCTTTGGCCAGCCGCGCTACTCGTTCCGTTACACTCCTGCCGAAGGCTGGTCACATCTGGGGCCGTTGACGGGCACATCGCCGCTCCCGCCCGCCGTTGACCAAGGCTGGGCCACCATCGTGGATATTAACAATGCGGGACTCATTGTGGGCTTGAGTTATTTCCAGGAGGAAGACTTCAATCCCACCCAAGCCACTGGCTGGCGTTTTGCCCCGACCGCGCGGCCACTGCGCCGACAGGCAATGGACACCTTGGATCCGCGACTGGCACTGACGCCGGCGGAACCGTGGGGCTGGTTCGACGTGGTCAATGATCTGGGAGACATTATCGCGCGGCGCTGGGCCACCAATGCCCCCACCAAGCTCTACCTGATTGACGCCACTGGCATCACCCACAAGCTCCTCGAGCGGCCGCCGGTGCTGCTCGATATCCGCGATAATGGGGAGGCGTTCAACATTGACGCCATGAATAATCGTCGGGAAATGGCGGGCCACCGCTTCACGGAAGCCGGCGTGCGAGCCATTTTGGTGCGTGACCGCACGGTGGCGCCGGGCGTGCTACCGACCACTTTCAATAATTTTGAATCCTACGATTTGGAAGACCTGGTGATTGGCGGCACCGGGGAATTTCGCCTGACCTACGCCCGCGGCATGAACGATGCCGGCCAGATTGTCGGTTGGACCGAGCGGGACAGCGGCGGGGGTACTCCCGGTTTTCTGTTGACGCCCGTGGTGGCTTATCCCGATCAGAGCACGCACGCACTGGAAGACCTGATTACGCGGACCGCCGGCGAGCCGGTGGAATTCAGCGCGAGTTCCCTGTTGGTGAACGACTTGGGGGTGGCGCCGCTCGCAGTCGTGAACGTGGCCACCAGCAGCGATAACGGAGGCACCATCACGGATCTCGGCGGTGGCCAATATCGTTACACACCGCCGGCCGGTCCCGATCAGCCCGATCGCTTCACTTACACCCTGCAAGCCGCCGACAGCACCACCGCGGTGGGGACGGTGCGCGTCGTATTGGCACCGGCGCCGCTGCCGCCACCGGATGGTTCGCCGGTCCAGGTGCTGCCGGAGGACCAGGTGCGGATCCGCTACGAGGATTTACCCCCCGGCCAGACCTGCCGGCTGGAAGCCGCCCAAGACCCGGAGGGGCCCTGGGTGCAGCTCGCCACCTTCATTGTCCGTCCGGATGGTGTGGTGGAATACATTGAGATGCCGCCCCTCGACGCCGATGCCCGCTTCTACCGGGTGGTGCCGGTGGAGTGATTCACGAATCACCTGACGGCGCAGCCCGCATCGTAAGCATAAACACAGCCTCCGGGAGAGCCCATCCGGGCCTCCCGCCGGATGGCGGGGTCTGGTCGTGGCGGCCTCCGCCGGGTGGACGCTGATGCGGCCCCCCGCCATCCTCCGGTTCGCCGACGGGCGGCCGTTTTTATCGGCTGTTCAAACCCTGAAGCCAGTCAATCAACGTCAATCAAATCACAGCAATAAAAACCAAGTCTCAAATCACAAAATCCATCACTAGTGTCCGGTTAAATTTGAACCAATATTGATTTTACCTCGATAAAACG
>ENA-UPXM01000011-UPXM01000011.1-activated-sludge-metagenome-genome-assembly--contig:-NODE-11-length-217880-cov-9.667825_pt1 | contig 217880 bp, 144 predicted proteins | sample MGYA00238178_ERZ772708 | MGnify/ENA primary metagenome ERZ772708 (study PRJEB29002, sample SAMN05720212) | activated sludge metagenome | isolation source: anaerobic digester from wastewater...
CACTCTTTCCCTACACGACGCTCTTCCGATCTTACTTCTTAGGACCTTTAGATGAAATTTGGGGCGACCCGAAAGCAACTGGGATCACAGCTTCTGAACTTTTAGAAAGCCCCGACCATCATACCTATCCGATAACACCACTTGACTATTTGTTCCACTTCAATTCAAAAGGAGCTGACAGTTATGGATATTATTACCATCGCGCAGAACTCAAAGGAACTGAATCTATAACCATTTCGGGAAAATCTTACACTTGCCAAAAATATGAATTCGCCACCGCTTATGAAACATTATATTTCTGGATTGCTGATATTAGTGGAATTAGATTTTGTTTAAAGTATACTCACAGCAATGCCTATAGCAATATAGAAGGTGAAGTAATAGTTTTTGAAACTACTGGCTATACCTTCCCTAGCAATCCGCACGAGAAAGGCTTGCCCTAAGTTGTATCACTACTTACTTACACATTCATAAAAATTGTTAAACCTATAATTTGGCATGATAAAAGGGGCTGTATTTAATTTGTACAGCCCCTTTTGTAAACTAACTATCTAGTTGCTAGACATTAACCACGACGCTCTCTATTCCTTTGAGCTATTATATATGCTCGCTCATAAGGGCTTAAGTTTGGATCGTTATATACATCCGAATCATCGTATTGTATTACCTTTGGCTGATAATCCTCAAACTCATCATATTCATCTTCCACACCTTCATCGTCAGCCTTGGTACTATTGATGTTAATTACGCCAATTGTTACACTTGTTGCAACAACCATAGCACCCCAAATTAATAGCCAAATTCTAGCTGGGAATATAGAAATGACTGCGAATAGTAGATGGTTGCTATTTAACCAAGCACTGTTTTTATATCCTAACATACCTCTTGAAGTATTGCTTGGACCTAAAACTAGCGCTGTGTTACTGGGCTCTACCTCGTCAACATGAATGGAGATGTATATAGGAGCACCAAGAACATTCTCATCTGCAACAATGTTTCTTAAAGTATTAATAATACTTGTTCCCGTGTCCCCCTTGATGATTCCTATAATAAAACTAGACAAACCAGTTCCTTCTAGTAATTCACCTATTTTGATTTCCATAGGATTGCCGTCCATATCTAGAACCGTCCAAGTTACACCACCTTCTGGGTCTTCTCTCTCCTCAAGATTATAATAAGGAGAATATCCATCTGGATCTTGCGTGATTATATTGCCATCTTCATCCTTTATTGTTACAGTGACTTCTTTAGGGATATAGTCATATTTTAACAGATATGGCAAATCTTTCTTAATGTCCCTTTCGTTAAACAATAAATGAATTAGTACTGGAATTGTCATTCTCTTACCGTCTGCAAGACCAATCCACGGTCCAGTTGCGGTATATGACGCATAACCGTTTTGGTCTATGTTTGTAAAGTTAGTGTGAATTAAGGTTTTAATGCGCTCGTTTTTATACCCTTCTTCTAAATAGGTTGATAAGCTTACATTTTTATCAAGGTTCCCATTATTGTAGTTTATGGTAATAAACTTATTAAGTAGTTCGGCATTTACTTTAGCTTGGTCTTCATAGTTTTCTCTAACATCATCAAATAATAGTGTCCCAGATGTTGCATCATCCAAAATCCCTGGTAGTAAAACATCTATAACAAACCATAATCCTGATGTGAAAATAAATGCCACAATTACTAAAGCTACTAGCCCTTTTTTGGCTACCTTCCTTGTCCCTGATTTTTTGTTTTTCACTTCGGTCACAATAAATGTAATTAGGTATGCTAAGAAAAATACTGCTGCAAGTATTAATCCTATAAAAACCCAAAATCCATAACTATTGCCTTCCTTAAATACCGTCAACGAAGAGATAACAGTAAGTGCAATCAATGCAGGAAAACCAATGACAAATAAAAATATTTTTAATACTGTTTTCATTTTATCTACCTCCTGCCTTTACTGTGAGTTTTTTGTACTTCTCATCAATGTATATAGTCATAGCATATGCGGCAAATATCATAAGAGTACAAAGTGCTGACCATTTAACTAGTCTTTCTCTTAGCGCAAATAATGGATAATATTTTTTGCTCATCTTTTCATTTGCCTCAAACCAATCCAACTGCTTAAGCGCGTCATGTCCGTTTGGTGCAGGTTTACCAGAAGAATCTAAAGTAATAAGCCCTACTTTAGGATCTTCCCCTTCATCAGCTACAAGAACAGCACCAACTTTTGCGCCATGTACTTTTGCATAGTAGTTTGCATATGCATATTCTCTCAAACCTTCGTCTTTTATGAAATAAAATACTGGATAAGTTGTTGGTGACTGATATGAACTGAAGCCTTCAAGAAGTCCAAATACGAAAGCCTCATCTATTGTGGTTTCTGTGCTATCTGGATCAACTAAGGTTCTTAAAGTCCCACCTAATCCCATACCGTTTACTAATGCAATCAAGTCTGCAAGTTTAAGATTTTCAGTGAGTAGTGATTCAATATCAATACCACCTAAACTAATACCAAAAGTTGAAAGTGTGGCTAGCAAGCCAGACACCGCTTCATTACCGCCAAGTTCTCTTCCAAGTACGCCCAAAACTGCATCTAACTTTGCGGGGGTTAAGTAATATCTTTTGGCAGTTCCTTCATCACCATACGCCAACTCATATTCATTAGGTGAAGAAATATATTTGAAGTTTGCCATTTCGAAATCAGATTCGGCGTCACCTCTTTTATATTTGCTCCAATCAGAGTTACCATCTGCTTCTAAATCAGCGATTGCTTTGCTCAATGCGTCATTGATTGTTGTTGGATCTGAATCTTCTTTATGAGCTTCATCATATGCGTATTTGTTTTCATAATAGTTTCTTATAACCTTTGTAGCCTGTTTAAAGCTGAAAACATAACCATCTGCATACATTCCATTTGGGCTATACCAAGCAGCATCTTCTTCATTATGCACTGTCTCAGACCCATCGGTATTTTTGCCGGAATAATTTTTGCCCTCAAACTTTTCTAGGTTATACAACTTAATAAAGTCTTCAACAGCACTACTTGCTTCTTCTGACTTATCTTTGTACTTTTGATTGGTAACCGTATAACTTCCAACATCGGTGTCGGTTTCCTCAATGTACTTCGTCCTTTCTTCCTCAAACTTGCCTTTTAACCAGAAGTCCATAGTCATAATTGGAGCTACAAATATTATTGCCGCTAGTAATGTTGCTACTGCTGCCCTAGTCCAGGCATTCCTCTTTACGATTAGCCTAAGTAGTAACTGGAAAATAATGAAAACTATCCATAATCCTAAGGCTAAATAAACACCCCAAACGCCCTCTCCTTTGTAGTAATTGAGTGTGCCAATCAATTGTGTTTGCCCAGTCCCAATCAAAGGATTGTCCATAAGGGGTTTTGAGGAAATTAAAACTAGGTGTACCATCAGTGGAAAACCAAGTGCGTAAAACAACACTTGAAAAACACGACCAACGGTTATGTTGCGTCTTATTTTACTCATATCCATCTCCTTCCCAAAAAATTTATCCTTACTTAAAAAATAAAGAATATTAATTATAATTATATTGTACGCGGTAATATAAGTCAATACGAAAAAATATTGACAACGGCATATTACTTCAGCATAATTTAATTGCAACCACCGTCACATCCCTTTAAAAACAATATGGTCACTATCAATGAGTGGCTAGATACAGTATAAATGCTACAATGTTAATAAAACATCGCTACGCTTAGTTTAAATGTAGCCCACTATCGCTCCTGTTAGAGAAATAATACAATTAATGAGAGGTCAATACAGCACAAACACTTCAAGTATTAACAAAAACATTGCTACGGTATAATTTAAACATAACTACTATCGCATCGCTTAAAGAACAATACGATTACTATAATATTTCAATGAGAGGTCAATACAAATGAATGTTACAATATTTAACGAATATCACGAAAAGCAACGGAAAGGTAAAGCTGCTAGGTTTTATCCAAACGGCATTCACATAGAATTGAAAAAATACCTAAATGTTGAAAGTAGCGACTTAAACATTACTACCATTACACAAGAAGACCCTGGCAATGGCTTTACAAAGGAACTACTAGACAACACAGATGTACTTGTATGGTGGTCAGATGTTTGGAATGAGCAAGTACTAAACGATGTTGTCACTAATGTTACTAAACGAGTTAAAGAAGGAATGGGACTTGTCGCACTCTATGGTGCAAATCAATCTAGAGTATTTAAAAGCCTATTAGGTACTACTTGTTTAAGCTCAAAAGATAATAAAAGCACCACAGTCAAACTAATTTCGCTAGACCCTAAACACCCTATCTGTAAAGATGTTAAATTCCCGGTAACATTTAGAGATGCAAATGTTTTAACTGAACCTTTTGATGTCCCTGCTCCAGAAACTGCACCCATTATATCCTGGTTTTCAACAGGCAATGTTTTACGCGCACTTATGACTTTCAAGGTAGGTAAAGGTAAGGTTGTATACTTTTATGGTGGATCAGACACTAGTGATTCTTACTTGAATGTTAATGTTAAAAAGCTAATTTCTAATTCAATTAAATATGTTGCACCAAAGGTTGAAACACCTGAAGATAGTGACCAAAATGCTAATGTTAAGGATGCTAAAAAAACTAAACGGTCTATATTTAAGAGAAAATAACTAGATGCTTTCATATCAAAAACTGACCACTTTTTGCGGTCAGTTAATTCGTATGGTTTTAAAATCCCTAATTATGTAAATATTTCTTCGCTAATCTATTTTGCAATCAGTTAGTTTGCGTGGTCTAATATGCTAACTAAAAGATTATTCATTACTTAATCAAATCTGGGAATGGATTTTCCAAAAACTTAATTGCTGTATTTAGATATTTACGTCCTCTCTTTTGGAACTTTTTATTTGCTGCACTACCTTTTTCATGCTTATGATCTGGTTCGGCTAGCATAACTAGACCAAGATAGAGCATCATTAAGTGAACCCTAATTTGAAAGGCATATGTGAATTCCAGTGATGGGTTAACACTTTTATATCCTCTAATAAAATAACGATTTTTCTGCACTGGTAAACAACCGTTTTGTGGAATAAAATCACCAGCTGGATCACCCCATATTGTTTTACTCCATCCACTGATACCTTGATAAAACGAACCATTCTTTTTGACAAACACTTTACCTTTTGTAAGAGAAAAATGTACTAGGCTACTTTCCACCTTAGTCAAGAAAGGTCTTGCCCTTTCAATGATGGCGTAAATTCTATCTATGTCTATTTTTGTATCATTTATAATTGCATCTGCAATGACATTATCCACAAGCGCTTTATATGCAACAGCCCAGTCATTTTCTAGCCCCATTGCCTCATATCCAAATCCCTGTCCCCTGATTTTATGGGCTTTAGCAAGATCTGCTCCTGCTTGGAATAAAGCAACGCCTCTATCGGCAAAACTTTTGAAAGTAGCAGATGGATAAGCAGTATCAAACGCAGATAGTATATAATGCGTCATCTTGCCATTTTCATCATTTCCTATATACACTATTTTAGGCACATTAACTTTAGCAGCTGCTAGTGTTTTGTATATGTCTATTTCAGAATTTCTCATCTTGAAACTATTTTCATTTTCAGGAGAAACTGCAGTATCGTTAGCGATTTTCATAAGGAAACTATTTTCTTTCGTTTTCACTAAAAAGGTTTGATAAAAGCCTTCCTGTCCTAAATCAGTAACAACCTCTGCATCACCTAGACCAGATTTGTTAAACAGTTCTCTTGCATGATATTTTGTTCCTTTACTTTGTTCCATATATCCTTCCCATTCAAAGCGTTTATATTATATTATTTTGTTCTGCATAAAACGTTCATACAGAATGTATGACCTATTCAATCCCATGCATAATATATATGTTTTTTATGTTTTTTGCAACTTTATCGCAATACAATAGCATTTCACACATTTTGTACATTACATCGCTTTTAGTCATCCATCTCGTTTAGTTAAAAACACCCTTTACCTAACTACCTTACTACCAGACTTTTAAACTATTACGCCTCAACTGGTAAAACTATTATTAATCTTCGTTAGGTTTCTCTTCCTCGTCTTTACTATCTTTAGACTTAAGTTTCAAGGCTAATTCTCTACGATAATTAACAAGATATGGATTTGATTTATCTAATCCAAATCTATCATCCAACATATATACAAATGATGTTAATTATCCTCATTAGGCTTCGCTTCCTCATCTTTACTATCTTTAGATTTAAGTTTCAAGGCTAATTCTCTACGATAGTTAACAAGGTATGGGATTTTCATAAACGCTAAAACACCAAGTATATAGACTGGGATGGAGATTGCTGGTTGAATAAGTTGCATAGGTAAGTTTGCTATACTCGCGGCCCATCCGTAATAAAATCCTTCGAATATGAAATATGATAATATCATTAAGATACTGCCTATTACTGGATATACAATCATCTCCCAAATTTTAACTTTTTCCCTTCTTAATGCAATTCTACAAAATACTGCAAGTAAAATTTTAGCTAGTGCAGTTATAGGCATGTATGGCACATATCCTGCTACTAAATCTGCGAGGCTAGCTCCAAGTGCTGCGCTCACTAAACAAAATGGCATAGGAAGAAAATAACAACCAAGCATTATAAAAATATCGCCAATATGAATATACCCTAGTACTAGAGGTATCTTTACATACGCCGTTGTTACAAGAATAAGTGCTGAAAATAAAGCTGTTATAGATATTCGTTTTATATTTGTTCTCATATAGCATAATGGTTACTTTTTCATAACCATTTCCCCCACTTTCATTCCAGAAGCAAATGCCCACATTAAGTTATATCCACCGCATTCACCATCTACATTCAATGCTTCACCTGTTGCATATAACCCATTATGGAGTTTACTTTCCAAAGTTTTTTCATCAAACTGTTTTTCAGAAAGTCCACCAGAAGCAATCTGCGCTAAATGAAAAGGACCAAGTTTAACATTTTTTATATTGTAATTTTTAATTTCTTTCGCAACATCGTCAATTCCTATATCTTTTAGATTACGAATGATATTTGCACATAATTCTTTGTGGAAGATACCGTTTAGACCAATTTCAAAAACTAATTTTTCTACTTGGTCTTTAGAATAATCTGGCATTAAATCTAATCTTACATCTACATTTTTAGGATTTGACAGCCTTGCTAATTTTACTGACAAATCAAATATGGCACTTCCAGATAGACCGTTATCTTTAAATAAAACTTCTCCAAGTTCGGAGCATACCTCCACTCCATCTACAATTAAATAAGCTCTCGCAACAATTCTAACTCCCCTCAGTCCTTTAAGATTTTTCCTATCGGATATAAAAGGAACTAATGCGGGTTTCATCTTAACCACATTATGCCCAAGCTTAGATAATAGTCTAGTACTATCTTTCCCAAAAGAAGCATTACTCCCAGTTGATAAAACTACTTTATCAAAAGTGTACTTATCATTTATTTTAAACCCTGGAGTTATACTAAATACTTCTTCGTGTATTACATTAATTTTCAAATCATCGATTGCTTTACGAAGGGCATTTTGTACAGTCGTTGCTTCTCCACTATATGGAAAAACTCTAGAGTCAACAACTTTAGTTAAAACTCCTAGACTAGCTAAAAAACTTCTTATCTCATCAATTCCAAATTCAGATAGGATATAACTACTAAAGTTATTGTTATATTTCCCTTCGGTGGTGTCAATATTTCCTAAATTACACTTTCCGTTTCCAGTAGCTAAAATTTTTCTACCAAGTCTTTCTTCTAACTCAAATAAAGTGACATCGGCACCGTTTTTTCTAGCAATAATGGCAGCTGTCATTCCAGACACCCCACCACCTACTATTCCAACTTTAGTTACTTTATTTATATCCATTTTCTCTTATATATAACCCATAAAAGCTTTCTCTTAGGTCATTACTATTTAAGCTCACCAACAATACTACTTAAAACTTCAGTACTACCTATTTTATGATTAACTTTTACTACTTAAAATTCCTAAGACTTTCTTTAATGCTACTGCTACAATCTATTTCCGTGCGGTTATGGACAGCTCTTATCTAGAAGTCGTAGCAACTATCATTGTTCGGGCATTATCTGTTTGTATAACGATTGCCAACTTATCTAGAAACCATTGCACATATCATTACTGATGCATTGACACTTAAATCTATTTACATGTGGTTATGCCAGCTCTTATTTAGAAGTCATGGCGTCTATCATTGGCAACACTTTACCACTTAAAAACCTAACCATAGCTCCACCTGCTGTGCATACATAATCAATGCTACCTATATCGATAAACTTACTAGCAGATGCAACAGTATCGCCACCACCAATAACAGTGTATCCTTTAGCTTCTGAAAATGCTTTCCATATTCCTCTAGTTCCATTAGCGCTTGCTTCCTTTTCATAAACGCCAGCTGGACCGTTAGAAAACACTGTACCTGCACGCATTATTTCATTTTTAAATATTTCTATTGTTTTACTTCCAATATCTGTTAGCATTACATCATCAGCTGGTAAATCGTTTACACTAACTTCTTTTCTTACTCCGTCCTTTTCAAACGCTAAATCTACTGGTAGTACAAATTGATCTCCATAACTACTTAGTAATTTTTTAGCCTGTTCTACAAAGACTAGCAGGTCTTTTCCCTTTAACCAATCTACATACGTTTTGCCTAGCTCAATGCCCTTTGCAATTAACATTATTTGACCAGTTACACCACAAGCAAGGATTTTATCAGCTATGCCATTTTTAAGCACATTTTCCATCATGCCAAACGCATCGGATATTTTAGCACCTCCGAGCACAAACACAACTGGCTTCTTTGCACCTTTCATAATGTTAGACAGCGCTTCATACTCTTTGAAAAACAGTGGTCCTGCATATGATGGCATAATTTGTGGAAACGCCACTAAACTTGGAGCATTTCTATGTGCTGCAGAAAAAGATTCGTTTACATATATATCAAAAAGGCCCTTCAGTCTTCTTACTAAATACACTCCACCCATCTCATTTTTATGTAGTTTAACATCCTTTTCGAAGGTGGAAACTTCTTCAGTTAAATATCTTAAATTACCAAGCAGTATTGCCTCTCCTGGTTTTAGTGCTTTTATTTTTTCAATAGCTCTATCTCCACAGACATCGTCTATGTACTCTACTTTTGTACCAACTAATTTTGATAAAATGCTTGCATGTTCTTCTAAAGATATTAAATTTTGATAATCTAATGTATCTCCTTGATGGGCAATAATTCCTACGCTAGCACCACCATCAAGCAAGTATTTTAGTGTGGGAGCTACTGCTTCTAATCTGTTAGTGTTTGTTATTTTACCGTTTGCATCTATCGGGGAATTGATATCAGGTCTAAACAGCACCTTTTTTCCCGCAACATCTATATCTAAAATATTTTTTATCTGCATCTTTAACTCCACTTAAAAATTATATTATATCCTTAAACATCTAGCCGTTATCTATATTTTAATACCACAACAACCGATATTTACTGTTTTTTCAAGCCGTAAACAGCTGAGTGTTTAACATATCGTTCACAACAACTAGGTGTTTATATTGAACTGCTTGTATAATTTTTCTAATTTATATGCTATTTTTTCCAACTAGGCATATTTAAGTACTTGTTGGTTTTATCGGTAGCTTCTTTGGAGGTTTTTTCTGTTTGCATAACGGCTCTTATACCATCCATTGTTTCAGGAATAACAACAGCTTCTTGTGGAATATTTATAGCAAACATAATGCTATCGCCAGTTTCAACAATACTATCTTCCCAAATAGCTATTTCATACATGTCTCCTCTTGGATTGCCAAGATCTCTAGCATATCTAAACAGTGAGGCATTTCCTAAGAAGCCATCATCAATTTTAACAAGTCTAATTCTTGGATGTTTTGCAAATGCTTTTAAAGCTTGCTCTTTGGTAATTTTTTGCTTACCCGTTGCAACTACTGTAATAATGTGACCATGCGTTACTGGAGTATGAACTAGAATTCCAGTTGCTTCAATGTGAGGCATAATTGTCATTAAATCAACTGCTTGATGAGAAGGTGCTTTATCAATTTGGAGTGCATTAGTTAATCCCCTATGATAGTCACCAGGGTCTGCTACTCTTCTAATAATGGTAATTGCAACTCTATCAATTCCAAATTCTTTATCCAAGCAATCCACTGCTCTAATTAGTCCTGTAGTGTTACAACTTGTTAACTTTAGAAAATCTACACCAAGACCTTTTTCATAGTTGGCATAGCCATGGAAAAACACGTCAGCAACTTCATTTTTTTCTCCACCTTGGAATATGGCTTTCACGCCATACTTTTTATATATTTCTTTATTCTTTATCCCTACGCCACCAGGTGTTGAATCAAGAATGACATCACATTTTTTAACTAAATCTTCAAGTGATCCAGAAACTGGTATCCCTCTAGCTGCAAACTCATCTTTTTTGAAATCAGCAGCCAAATACAAGTCATATGGCATCCCTTTTTCAAACAATGCTTGAACTGCGAGTGTTGGAGCAACGTCTGCTACACCAACAAGTTCCATATCTTTTTGATGGGCAACACCATCTGCTAATCTCTGTCCAATTACACCATATCCTGCTACGCCTACTTTAATTTTATTCATATTAATCCCTCCTGATTTTATAATCATTTATTTTATTATTTATCTTGATATTTTTAATAACCACACATTCATCGTTTTTCTTTAAAAATATCGTGTACGTTTAATATTATATATTAAATACCCTTTAAATTACAATTCATTATACACCTAACTAACCTATATATGCTGTGCAAAAAACTACTAATCTACTACTCTATTTTTCGGCTCCCACCAAATCTACACAACCTCAGACGCTTATTAGTTCAAAGTAAACTAAAGCTACTAATCTATTGTCTCTATTTCTTTTGCCAAGCACTCCTTTGTCATCCTTTCAAACCGACACAACTTTAAGCGTATATATAGGATAAAAAGCCATCAGTTTATAACCTATACATCCTTAAACAAAAATACCAGCAACAACATTTTCGTTATCACTGGTATAAAAGTTAAGTTTTATGTTGTCAGACTCTCTAGCTTGATATCTGTCCTAACTATACCTTTGCCATCTTAACTTTGATGGTATGTCCTTGAACATCGAATTCTTTTTCAGCGTCAGGCTTATCAACTCTTTCAATAGATGTAGCTAAAATATCTAATGCAATCTTTTCTTTGTTTTCATTAATCGCGGCTAAAGCAAATTCACTATCTGTGGTTATTTCAGCAACTATTCTTTGTTCTACTAAAAAGTCAGAATCTTTTCTAAGGACCTGGATTTGTCTTATAAGCTCCCTTATTAATCCTTCTGCAAGAAGGGTTTCATCGATTGTAGTATCTAGTGCTAGTGTTAGACCATTATCAATTGAGACAATGAAGTTTGCTTTTGGTCTTTCATTTCTTTCAACTATTTCAGCATCTAAGTCTACAAAGTCACCAATACTAACTTTACCAGTTTTTGCCATCTTATCTAGAGCCTTGTACTCATCATTAGTCATATTGTCTACAATGCCCTTTAGTTTTTGAGCTTCACCTTTTAGTGTTCTTCCAGCTATTCTAAAGTTTACTGTATAGAAAACATCGTTGAATATTGAGCTATCATTTGTAAATACAATGTCTTTGATATTAAGTTCATCTTTAATAACTTGGCTAAGAGGTGCAATGGTTTTCTCTAGTTTGCTCTCACCTTCTGTATCCTTCAAAATATATAGCGTAGATAGAGGTTGTTTTACCTTAATTTGTGCTTCATTTCTCATTCTTTGACCTGTGGTTATTATGTCCCTACTTACTTTAGTTTCTTCAAATATACTCTCTTCAAAAGGTATATCCATAACCTCAGGATAATTTGTTAAATGTATTGATATTGGAGCATTTTTCTCAATTTCTCTTACAGTGTTTTGATAGATGTGTTCTGTAATGAAAGGAATAATTGGGGCCATTACTCCAAGGGTTGCTTTAATAGCTTTGTATAAGCAGGTGTATGCTATCATTTGGTCTTCTTTGTCTTCTGATTTCCAGAATCTCTTTCTGTTAATTCTTATATACCAATTACTGACTTCATCAACAAAAAATTCAAAATCTTTAACAACTGCTGCATGCTTATATGCTTCCATCGATTCTTTTGATGATTTTATAAAAGCGTTAACTCTTGCAAGTAGCCATTTATCACTATGGGTAAGCTTGGTATAATCTAGCTTAAAGTTCTCGATATCTGGGTTATCAATTGATGCATAGAGATTAAAGAATATGTATATATTCCAAAAGCTAATGATCTTTCTTCTAGACTCATCTGCTATTCCATATCCAAATCTTACATCCCCTGTATTTGGAACAGACATATATGTGTATCTAATTGAATCTGCGCCCATCTTTTCTGCAGCTTCATCAAATCTAATCATATATCCAGTTTTTGAAAACTTTTCCCCAGTTTCCTGAACGACTGAACCATGTGTAAACACTCTTTCATATGGTGCTTTACCAGTTATAGCAACACTCATAAATAACATGGAATAAAACCAAAGCCTGATTTGCTCATTCATTTCAAGCACTAGTTCTGATGGGAAGTTTTCACTAAAGTATTTTTTATCTTCAAAATATTTCTTGGTAGAAAATGGAGTAATACCAGCATCTAGCCAACAATCTCCTACATCCTTAACCCTTTCAACAAGTGCTCCGCATTTTTCACAGCGGATTTTAATCTTATCTATATATGGGCGATGGAGATGTGGTACGCCTTCTAACGAACCATGTTCGCTTCTTTCCTTTAATTCTTCTTTACTGCCTATGACATTAAGGTGACCACATTCACATGGATAAAATGGTAGAGGTAATCCATAGAATCTTTTTCTACTAATTGTCCAGTCACCCATATTGGTTAACCAGTCTAACATTCTCTTCCCACCACTTTCTGGGTCCCAAGTAACTGTCTTAATTGCTTCAATCATTAAAGGCCTTATCTTATCACTTGCTAGGTTCCATTCATCGACAAGCTTGAAGACAACTGGGGTTTTACATCTCCAGCAGTATGGATAACTGTGCTTATACATTTCTGTTTTGTATAACTTACATTCCCCATCTAGTCTATATACTACATCATCAACCAAGTCAGTAGTTTTCTTTCCTGTAAACTCGCCAAATCCTTTAACTATGACACCTTCATCGTTTATGGGACAGATACTTGGCAGACCATATTTTTTACCAAGTTCAAAGTCTTCTGCACCACACCCTGGAGCAATATGTACAACGCCAGTTCCTTCGGTTGCATCAACTTCGTCCCAAGCAACTATCTTATGCTCAAAACATTGACAATCAAAATCTTCAAAGCAAGTTTTATATGTTTTACCTATTAACTCTTCACCTTTAAATGGCTCAGATACACTTACAATATCACCCTTTAGTGCGCCAATTGCTTTTGCCCCAATGATTAAGGGTTTATCATCTGATTTAACAGTTACTTTTACATACTCAATTTCTGGATTGACTGCAAGTGCTACGTTACTAGTTAGCGTCCAAGGAGTAGTCGTCCATACCAAAATCTTTGCATCCATTTCCTCAATTGGAAGTTTTGCAAATATGGATAAGTGTTCTGTTTCTTTATATGAACCCGACATTTCATGCTCAGATAGACTTGTTCCACAACGAGGGCACCATGGTAGTGGTCTATAACTTTTAACTAGCCAGCCCTTTTCATTACAAATCTTTAGAAAATGCCATATTGAAGTTATATTTAAATCGCTATTTGTATAGTATGAATTATCCCAGTCCATCCATTGACCCAAGCGTTTACTTTGCTCGGTTATGATGGATGCATATTTTTGCACTCTCTCCATACAAGCTTCGGTAAACTTATCAATACCATAGCTATCTATTTCGCTTTTATCTTTAAGGCCTAGTTCTTTTTCTGTTTCAACTTCTACCCATAACCCTTGGGCATCAAAACCGTTTTGATATTGACAAGACTTTCCTAGCATAGCTTGGAATCTAATGTACATGTCTTTCAAGCTTCTTCCCCAAGCATGGTGAATACCCATTGGGTTATTAGCAGTAATTGGACCATCTAGGAATCTAAATCTTTTCCCGTTTTTGTTTTTTTCTACTAGTTTTTCAAAGCATTTTTCATCTTCCCAAAACTTTAAAATTTCTTTTTCTATCGCTACAAAATCTGCGTTAGGATTCTCCTTTTTCATTTTGCCTCCGGAAATATAAATATCTCAAATTACACGTGATTATACCACATATATATTATTTTTAACAAACAAATAATAGTACTACAAGAGTATATAGTACTACTGTTCAAGCTATATGTGAGCTTGTCACCTACCAATCAACTTAAAACACTTTCAAACTAACAAATGTCCTATCCACGTATTCAAACCATATCAAGCTACAAAATATGCTATTTTTAACCGTTATTGTTCCAAATTGATGAACTAGCCTTTATGGTACACTTTTATACATTCGCAACCTGTCAAGTTTGGAAATTACGCTCTACTTGTAACGGTCATTATGCTTTGCTATCAAACTGTCTTTTTCCTTCCCCATATGCGCATCACAACCCAGTTAATGATAATTAAAATACGCCCTACTTTTGGATGGCATCATTTACTGTGATTGCAGGCGTTTTTTCTCAACATATGTTCTTACTCATTCAAACCATATCGGGCTTACAAAATTTGTTTTCTTTTTTAAATGTAATTACACTTTGTGGGTAAATTGTCCTTTTTCTTCTCTATACACACATTCAAAACCTAGTTAGGACAAGTACAATACATCTACTTTTGAACATTATCATTTACTGTGTTTGCAGTCGTTTTTTCTTTTTATCTTCCATATATACACCTTTATGTGCTTTCCACACATTTTGAGCTGACAAAACCCAGGCTTTACTTCTAGCACATCTTATTCCTCTTACAATCTGATCAAACAACCTTTCATCTCTACTGTTATTCAAAGCATGGCAATAATTTGCGTATTTACTGTCAAAACTAACATTGACTAGTTGAGCGTTAGGTACATTTTCAAGCATTGCAGCCATTCTAATATTATTTGCTTCTTCGTAACTAAAACCAAAAACATAGTGAAGTAGATGCATGTAATCCTCAGTAAAAAAGCCAACCGTTGATGCATTCACCAGTTCATTAATGTTATGGCTAAATTTATATAGCCTCTCTAAGTTTGTTAAAATTCTAACACCTACGCCATTAACTGCGAGTATCTTATCTTCACCTAAAACGTTATCACGAGTTTTAATAACAAATACGTTATCTTTGTATAGCTCAAAAAGTTTTACCTTTAACTTTTCTAAAACATCATCTTGTAGGTAAAATCCAAAGATCGCATTGTCTTTTTTTCTTTTTTGAAAACCCCGTTCAAAAATGAGCCCGTGTTTTATGGGATTTAATGTAGGATCAAAATTAGTTATCCCAATGAGAAATGCGACAATACTACTACAGCCCATACCAACAAAATGTGGCCTATCATCAATTTCTCTTAAAATATCAGCAATGGATTTTACAACTAGAAACTCTAGTTCCATACCCATTTCCTTGATTTTTTCAAGTTCTTTATAAATTTCAGTGTAAATGTCTTCTGTTCCATGATTAAATTTATGAGCGTTCATGGTCGCGAGGTTTTCAAGATATGATAGTCTAGTTTCCTTATCCATCTCAAAAACATTTTGATTAAACTTGTTATCCAATTGTAGATGCCCTCCTAGTTGTATAGCACCATTATACAAAAAACGATGTCCTAACTAGCGGACATCGTTCAAGACTTTTACCATTTTTAATCAAAAACCAGTTTTTACATTATTATTTGTCTATAAAACTATACTACCTACTCACATTTAACCTCATAATAGTCAATAATTTCATACTTCCTAGAATCACGTTAAGTTGCAGGCGATTTAGCTTCTTCCCTGTGACACAACTAATCACATTTAATTCCGTATTTGTCTGCCATTGCTGCAATCTCATTTTTAATAGCCTCGCGTAAAGTTGCAGGTGATGTAACTTCCACTCTCGACCCGTACTGTAATGCCCAATATTTCATGGCCATTGGACTTACCATAAGCGATACTTCTACTTTATCATCAGGGAGTTCTTTTACATCTACACCAGTGCCAAACCATTCGCAAACATCATCAAATACTCCTACAGTACAAATAAACTCAACCCTTTCTGGTTTGTCAGCATACATATATGGTCTAGAGTTGGCAAGTTCTCCATAATCTATTCCGCCTTCATATCCTTTGACTGTATTTATTGGAGTCGATGGATCGTCTATAATTTGAACGTTTTTAATTTTATCCATGCGATAAAAAGTTATATCTTCCCACTTTTCATTTCTAGCCATTAAGAAATAATGTTGATTGTGTAATATCATTTGGTAAGGGCTAACTCTATGAGACTTAGTTTTATGCAGTTTTTTATCAACCCCATATTTATGATAATCAAAAGTAATCTGCTTGCCTTTTTCTATAGCTTCGCTCACAAAATCAATATTTAGAAAGAAGGATTGATTACTAGATCTTCTCCATTCTCCTACATGACAGATATGTTTAACACGAGATTTGAAATATTTACCACCTAACTTTACTAATTTATCAATTAGTTCTTTGGAGTGTGTTTTATTAATATGTGAACTACAAAGTACACTGTCTATGAGTAACCTTAACTCTGATTCTTCAAATAGTTTTTCTAAAAGATAATTGCCTTTGGGAGTTGATACAATCTCATATCCCATATCATTTAAATATTCTATATGTTTACCTATAGCTTTTCTTTCCACGGTTATTCCATACCTATTGTATAAAATGTCAATTATCTCTTTATGAGTCAATGGATGATCTACATCTGACTCATCATACAAGACTTCAAATATTCTCATCATTATTGTTCTTTGTGGCATATCTTACCTCCTATTGTTTTTCAGTTTTAATCATACTAATTTTCACTCTTTTTAGCCCATCTAACCTTGTACCTTATATGGTACATTTTTTATTAATGTTTGTCTATATCGAAATCCAAAATCATAGCCTTCAATTTACAAGCTATGATTTATCGTGCTATATTTCACTGTTATATATTCGTATTAATTTGATATAACGGGAACTAATAATCTATTATTTGGTATCCTTATCTTTCCACTATCCAAATAATATCATCCAATTGATTTTCTTTCCAGTTGCGAGCAATATCTCCCCCTTTTGACCTTGCACCTTAAAGCCCCACAACCGAGTATTTTTCAGTTCAGTTTCTAGGAACCTCCACCTTTTTCACCCCTGCGTTTGCCTGTAGGTCCCCTCCCAATTTCCATTACTACACAATACACTATTTAGTATCCCTCTTTTTATTCCGTATCTCAATCTCATCCAAGTACTTTTTAAGATTGGTCTTTAAAAGCATCATTTTGCTTCCCACGGGCTTTAAGAAGCTGAAGCCCAATTCCTATTCGCTACATAATCATTATTTAGCATCTTGCTTTTTGTTCCGAATCACAATCTCATCTGAGTAACTTTTTAAGATTAGTCTCTAAGAGTAGCCACTTTGCTTCCTACGGGTTTTAAAGAGTTACATCCCTGTTCCTATTCGCTACATAATCATCATTTAGCGTCCTTCTGTTTATGCGGTATCTTAATCTCATCTGAGTATTTTTGAAGATTGGTCTCTAGGAGTAGCCACTTTGCTTCATGGGGGTTTTGGCGGGTTTCATCCCAGTTCCTATTGACTATATATTGACCACTTTTGTTTTTATCAAAACATCTATATGAAACATATGAAGAGCCATCTTTTCTAAATTCAGTACCATCATCTTTAACAAAACAATAAATTAGATTATTCCCATTTCTATCTGTCTTTTTCCCGTTTTGTAAAAAAAACATTTTATCTTCTTTTCCTTTGAACTGGTCAAATATTTCATCGAGGCTATAAAGCCCGATAACTACCTCTTTAATCAACACAAGAGTTGGAGCTTTCTTTTTTTCACTGCCTTTCACTTCACTTTTTTTACGTGGTGTTTTAGGCTCACCACCTTCTTTCACTACCTTTTTTGCTTTTTTATTAACACTTTTTAAATGCTTATTAAAAAGCTCACTATTTACCCAGTCATACCTTAGCCAATGAACAAAAACATCTGCTGAATCAAATACTTGCTTGCACTCAAAATATCGTATAGTTGCCTCTAAAATACTATTAGATTCTACTCTTTTAAGGTTGTCTACATAATAAATTTTTCCAGTTTTATCTTGTATAAAAATAACATTGTCTTTGTAAAATCCCGGTTTAATATCTTCAATCCTAAAGAAATGATATAGATTATCCTCTCTAATCTTATATTTATCATCGTCTTTAAAAACAGCTAATGTTTGTAAGTAAAACAGCCATATTAAGCGGATGTTTTTTGCTTTATAAAAAGCTGATTTTTCCAAAGCATCATCAGCAAATGACTTTTGAAACTCAATTACTGTACTAGTATCTTTGTAATATGCATCAGCAATCTTATATCCACTTTCTTGCGGTACATCATTAGGATAAAAGCGTTTTTCAATTTCACAAAACGAACTAACTTTATTTTTCCATCCATCGTGCCAAGCAGAGTCCTTTTTATGCACAGTATGTTCTGCTCTTACCAGCGACACATTAATGGGATATAACTCATGATGGTCTTTTAAACTAAGTTTTCTCCTAAAATATGCATTGACATATACTCTTGGCTTATCCGCCCCCTTAGTCTCTTTATCCGTCCGCCCTTGCCTACTATATGGTGCAACAAATGTAAGTGACCAAGTATTTTCAGGATCTATAAACTCTTCATCTCCTAACCCCTGTTCAAACACCTCTTGTGCTGTGTATAAACTATAATCCTTTACCATCCTGGCTTTATAAATTTTCTCTTCCGCCAATTTCTTTTTACTCATCTTAACACTCCAAATCTTCGTATCATAAAAAAGAGCTACCTCTTCGTAGCTCCATTATACACAACACCCCGTCCCATCTTTGTCCCATAACCAAGCCTTTTCATATAAATCTTACCATCTTGACATCCTTATCCTCATTTTATATAATCTATTTGCTTTAGGCGGGAGCCAGCAACGGAGTCGATCGCGTTGACAGTGAAGAATGCTTAGAGCTGAAAGTTATATCTTTGAATATAACGGCATAGACTTCACAGATTAAATCATCTTCCTTCGAAGGTGATTTTTTCGTTTATACAACCACTATATATACATAACTACCCTTTATCAAATCTTGCCTTGCCAACTTAATAGACCTTGATATGACTATATCCCTTATCTTGTTTAATATAGCTCATAGTTTTATCACAACTGTAATCGTAAATATTGTCAAATGCATTTAAAACTAATAATGTGTTATTTTTACATCAGTTCTCTTCCTTGAAGCTTACTTGACCACTCACAAATAGCGGTAATAAAAAATCTCTTAAAGAAGCCAGTTCGTGATTTTCGATTATATTATTACAAACAATATCTTTCAAGTTTAAAACATTGAATTTTTTCACAATATCCGAATTGAATGCGATAGGGTAATCAAGTATTCTATCGCTACCAACAACAGGCATCTTTGTCCCTTTTGAATTATTTACTGCATAGTTAAACATGTTTTCACTACACAATGTCATTACTAAAAAATTATAATAGTCATTATTTATACATTTAAAATTATGTACAGTTCCAGCAACCGCGCCATCGAACGGCGCTATCCCTGCCTTTTTAAGATATGGCCTAATTGAGCCAAATAATATATCGCCCTTCTCCATTTTAAACAAATTGGTATCAAAATTTGAACTACTGTTGAACTCGCTCAGCGCAATCGACCCTGATGGCATAACACTTAAGTCTATTGTTTTAACTTCCGGTCCATCATAAGCATCAGTATTGCCAATTAAAACAAGATCTAATATCTTTTTGACTTCCCATCCTTCTGGTATCTCTCTTTTTAGCGCTTCGTTCCAAATCATCTTTCCGCCAGAAGATCTATAAGGTTTTCCATCTTCATTAGGAAATTCAAACTGTAAAAACCAATAATCATATATTGTCCTTGCAGTTAACTCAAGTTCTTTGTTAATAGAGTTGTTATTAGTCATTTTTTTGGTCAAGGTTAAGTATGTTTTAGCTATTTTTTTTTGTATGTTTTTTGGCGGAACCGGAATCATTATTTTTTTGAACATAACGTGAGTTAAATCGGGCTGTACAGAGTTTTTTGCGAATGATAAAGCTTGATTTCTAAAAAAATCAGACTGTAACACCGTAAATAAATAGTCTTTATCTAACTCTTCATCAATTAACGTAATAATGAATGAATTATTATGAACAACACCTTCGAACCCTCTAAAAGCAAGTCCAATTTGTCCCGTTCTTGTATAAATTATATCGTCCTTTTTTGCAACAACCGTAGAATTCACATCAGTTGATACATATCTTTTAAATTTGTTTTCTAACATATCTGCAATTCTAAGCAGAGGCAATTTAAATTTCCCATGCGAACTGTTACTAACTAGATGAGCTGAGTCTTTATTTATCGCCAAACCTTGACTTAACGACACATACTTTCCTATTGGCTTAAGCTCCATAATTAAATTCCTCCAGCTGCTTTTGGATTTCATTCTCAAGAAATTTTCCAATACTAAAAAGTTTATCCAGATTGGTTTTATGCACATTCATCTTTGTTTCGAATTCAAATGGAGTTAGTTCAATATATTCAATTTTTACATCAAAATATTCCCCTGCAGATAAAGAATAATTATTATCTTTAATATTTTTATAATCCACAACAACAGAAAAATTTTCAACACTTTCTTTGTTTATAAAAGTTAAAATAATTTTTTCTATTTCAGTCGGCGTCAGTCTCTTTTTCTTTAATCCTTGACTATCTTGATACTCTTCTCCTAAATTTGACGCATCTATTAAAATAACCTTATCCTGTGATTTACTCTTATCAAAGAATAATACAGAAACATTTGTCCCTGTGTTTGCAAATACATTAGTTGGCATCGAGATACAGCCATATACAATTTTGTCATCAACAATTTTTTTCCTCAGTCTCTTTTCAATGCCTTGTGATTTGTTTATAAAACCAGCAGGAACAACAATAGCCCCTTTCCCGCTGTCTTTTAATGAGTTAAGTACATGTTGTATAAAACATGTATATATCGCCATAGACTCTTTTTTCTTCGGCGGTACTGTAGGCACGCCAGCCCAAAACCTAGTTGTTTGAGCAGCTATACTTTCCCTCGTATCAGAAAAATCCATTTTAAATGGCGGGTTAGAAACAACAAAGTCAAATTGTCTTAATGTATGCCCGTCATCTGACCTATGATATGGTAAAACCAATGTATCTCCTTGAATAGCATTGTCAAGGGAAGTAATTAGCCCGTTTAAAATTAAGTTCAACTTTAACATTTTATTGCTTTTTTGCGAAATGTCTTGTGAAAAAATAGTACACCTATTTTCCCCTATTTGATGTGCGAGAGCCATCAACAACGTTCCCGTACCAGCCGATGGGTCATAGCATTCAATATTATTGTATTCGCCATCTCCAACGAGTAGCCTCGCCATAATAGTTGCTATTGAATGGGGTGTGTAATACTCTGCATATTTACCACCTCCAGCAGTATTATAGTCTTTTATTAAATATTCAAAAATAGCCGCAAAAAAATCGTAATGTTCTGAAAACGTTTCTTCAAACGAGAAATTAACTAACTTATCAACTAATGCTCTAGCAAAGTTAGCTCTTGCAGACTCATCAGTTACAAACACTGTTAATTTTTCAAAAAGAGGGATTTTTGTATTTTGTGATGTCTGTGTTGAAAAAATATCTATATTTTTATCAGCTATATCTATCATGGTTTGATCAAAAATCAAGTCAAAATCCCCTCTGGTCTGCTGATTCCAAAGATTAGATATTAAATGTTCAGGGTTAAGTCTTGGAATATCTGGTGAAAGCAAATCAAATAAATCAAGTCTCTCATCTTTGCTCATTTCCTTATAAACTCGTTCCCACCTGTCTGCACTTCTGAGTTTAGGGGAAATTTTCTTCATTTCATAACCAAATTTATCATTTAGAAATTTATAGAGAAAAACTTGTGTAATTATTTTATACTCGTTCCCATCATTGCCCATTCCATAGGATTGACACGTAGCTTTCAATGAGTCTATAAGATTAATTGTTTTTTGTTTAATATCCATAGTTTATTGCCTCTCTTTTATGCGCTCATATCATTGTATTGTTCCATGTATTGTGTACTTAGTCTTGATTGAAGAAATGTCCTATCCCCTCTTTCGAGCTTAAGATTTAACTCTTGATTACATTCCATAATTTGTTGCATTATTGTACGGTCAAAATATGTATCTAGTTTACGAATATGGCCTCTCTCATACACTTTTTGATCTATTCTTGCTTTAACATTATTTAAAAAAATCAAAATTTCTTCATCATATTCTGAAACAATAGGTGTTTCTTGTCTTTCTTTTCTACTTCTATTTTCTTCTCGTATCCTTTTATGTACCCTAGCAAACTTAAAATCATCACCATATTTTTTTAGCAAAGTATTATTTTTGTTTTGGAGTTCTTTAAGCTTTTTAAGCGTTTCGTCAAGAAATTTGACATGCTCTTCAAACTCATCGAGACCACTTATCACGAACCCTCTTTCTTTAAATCTTTGAATGAATGCTTCTTTTAGCGTTATATACTCGGGATCTTCTTGATCTATATTCTTCCTAAACTCTGTTATCACTCTATTCCATTTTTCTTGCACATTTTGGTCACCCGATACCACCTTCATCTCTTCTACAGTTAACTTATTAAATTTAAAAGTTATGCCATACATGGCTTCATTAATTATTTGTCTAGTCTCATCAGAGAGCTTGATTGCCTCTTTTTGATTAATATTGTCTATACAATGTTGAACGAGTGTAATCAATTTAGGAAGATTTTCTATTTTGAGCGTATTAAATTTTTCTTTTAAATCAACATCGCCAAATGTTTTTACTAAGTTGAAGCAATCCCTAGCAGTTGTCAAAGCACGCCTTAAATCTATCAAAACTTGTTTATCTTCAACCTCCGAAACTTCCTTATTGAACTCTTCAAGATTGTTCGTTGTGTAACTAAATAAAAGTTGCTTAGTCTCCTTTAATTGTCGTTCTAATTCTTCTGAGTTCTCAATGACTTGAGTAAATGTATCCGTAGCACATCCTTCACCTACTTCATTGGGATCGTTAAACCTATTCAATTCCTTCAAATATGCAGCATTAGTTTCCTCAAAACTTTGTTTAATGTCTGCATAATCTATAACATAGCCATACCTAAGTTTCTTATATGGTCTATTGACTCTCGTAATAGCTTGCAATAAATTATGGTCTTTTAATTGACGGCCAAAATATAGTCTTTTTAATCTCGGTGCGTCAAAACCAGTTAAAAGCATATTATATACAAACAGAATATCAATAGTCATATTTTTCTTAAAATCTGTAATTATCTGTCTTTGGGTTTCCTTATCATCACTATCATATAGAATAAGTTTAGCTTTCAACTCACTACAAATAATGTCATCTTTGTTATTCAACTCCGTTTGAATGTCGTTAAAATATTCATACATCTTTTTTGCCTGAGTGCTAGTTTCACAAATAACCATTCCGCCTAGTGTGTTATCAGCCTGACCTGCTCTAAATTCATTTAAATCTGATATAATAAATCTTAACAATTCTTTTACATATGCATCATGTTCTATGATATCTGATTTTTTTATATGTTTCTTTTCAACTAGCTTGTCTAATTCTTTATATATTTCTGACAGTCTTTCCTTATAGTATGTTGCCACTGGTTCTCGAAGTACCTTTAAAGTGTAACCATCTTGTATAGATTTGTCGTAATAGTATGTATGAAAATAATTACCAAAAATGCGCCAAGATTCCCTTTCTTCCTTCAATAGCGGCGTGCCTGTCAAAGCAATTTTTATTGCATTTTGGTCTGCATTAAATAAATTAGAAAGAAAACTACCTTCTGGCTTATACCCCCTATGCGCTTCATCCACGATAAAAATCCTTTGTAAGTTAATATCGTATTCCGCAAGATTTACAGCATCATGGTCTTCTTTAAATTTTTGAATATTAACAACTGTTATTTCTTTCTCTCCTGTGCTTCCTTGTTGAGATTGCCGAGTTCTAAACTGTTCCATTAATTTGTCCTTAGAATCAACAGTTTTAACAACAAGCCCCCTCGCTTCAAATTCATCTTTTGCTTGATTTAACAAATCTAACCTATCTACTATAAAATAGAAATTCGTGACTTGATTTTTAGTAGCAAAATAGTCTGTAAGGATATCGTGCAAAAAATACGCAAGTGCCGTCTTCCCACTACCCTGAGTGTGCCATACCACACCACTGTTTTCTCCTTGTTTTAACCTTCCTACTATTGCCAATGAAGCAAATAGTTGTGGGTACCGCATAATATGTTTTTGGTCAATCCACTCTATATTTCCATCAATTTCTTTTTGACTACTCACATAAACGATTCCGTAACGTAGCAAATATAATAACCGCTCTGGCGAACACATCGAGGTTAATATACGATTGGTGGGAGTGTTTACATCTAGATTGGTTTGATATTCTGGTGTAGCGCGAATTACCTGACAATTGTAATCAGAGAGAATTCTTTTTTCTAGTTCGGGATTTATGTCTTTATATGGATATTTTTCATTATATGGTGCAATCTCAGAATTAAGGGGGTTTTCCTCTCTAAACACACTAAAAACAGCTTCCTTTTTTGCTACTGTGCTGTAAAACGCACCTTGAATTGGAACAATGCCATTTATATCAGTAGCATATTCCATGTTGTTCGAGAATATCATCAGCTGTGTAATGTTAATAAACCTCCTAAACTTGCGATTAGGAAACCTGGCTTCATTCATCCTTTTGCTCTCTGCAATTATCCCCCCTATATTGTTAGGTTTTTTTACTTCGACAAAAACAAGAGGAAGTCCGTTAATAAATAAAGTAATGTCAGGCCTGAACTCTTCTTCCCCGTTTTTATACGTGAATTCTGCAGTAAAATGAAAGGTGTTATTGCCAATCTCATCAAAATCAATTAATTTAACTGGAGACACCGTTTTGAGCCTTTTAAAAAAACTTCTCCCTAAATCATCGTAATCTAATTCTTGTTTAATTTCTCTAAGCACTTGTCCGAACTCTCCAGCCGAATCAGGATTAAGTTTTGCAAATTGTTTCTTAAAAACATCAAGTAATATGTTAGTGTCTGGATCATATTTAGCACCAGCCTGGTCTGTTGAAATTTTTCCATAATACTCATAGCCTAATCTATGTAAATGTACCATTGCAGGCATTTGAACCCTTGTAGCTTCATTAAATAACATATTTATACCTCTTTATTTTGTATATCCATTCTTCGATTAGTTAAAATTACCATTTTATTCTTTTATCGCTGGCAAATATTTTAAATAATGGCAATGTGTGCCCACGATTATGCAACTGTTTTATCGTTTTATTGTAACATAAATATATTGCATTACACTAATAATGTTTTTTATTTCTTCACTACAATATATATGTTTATTCTCTGATTGCAACCTTAAATGTAAACCAATATTAATTTATAGAAAAAAGTATCGTTAATATTATTTGGCCAATCAAAGCTTATTTAAGTATTCACGGCATTGCCAGAATATAATGATTATTCAACAATAACCTCAAAAGGTTCACTAACCCCAACGCATCGTTCTTTATTATCCTTGGTAATAGTTATGAAACATTGAACATAATGTATTCCCGTGTATGCAGTACTTTCTTTTCTTGAGTTCAGCGGGTCGCCCTCTTTGCCATTACAGTTACAAAACTCTCCCCTCAAATCCTCTTTTTCTGTTGCTTCTTTTCCTGTGTTTGTAACTTGCCATTTCACCGTATAAGGGGGATGTATATTATGAAATGGGAAAAATATTAAACGTGTTTCTTTGGGTAAAATAGTTCCACTAGTTAAAAGATCATAAGTATCTCCCTTATCAACGCTCCGTTTAGCCTTAATGATAACATTAGATCTTTTAGGCAAACTCCACGGTGGTTTCATTTTATGAGTAACTTTTTCAAGTGCAACACATGAAAAGGATTTAGTCTCCTCGCACAACGACGCGAGCTTCTCTTTTAAAAGCTGGGTTTTATATTTCGTCATCAGTCTATCCACTGGCTTTTGAGCAAACATTTTTTTGAAAACTCTCTCAAAATCAGTGTAATTTGATAAACTGTCTAATTCCATAAAATCTGTATTTGCTTTACTTAACCATTCGTAAAACGATTGAGCCTTTGCTGGGTTTTCATTCCACTTATCAGCAAAATTTTCTAATTTCATAACTGGATTTTGTATTAAATATTTTCTGTTTGTATCTTTTATAATCCAGTGATCCATATTTTCTAACGCTTTACAGATGAATTCGTATATATTCTTTTCCCCGTCATAACATAAAGCCGTCAGTGTCGTTATAATCATAGATATTGGTTTTAGAGATTCTTCATCATCTCCAAAATAAACATCACGATGGCGTTTCAACAATTGGATTGCTTTTTGTAAAGTAGTTTTTTTAGGGTATTCGGGCAACCTCTCTACACTCCTAATAGCAGCTTGGTCTGCGTTTATTTGAATTCTTTCTCTAAACCATTCAGCATATCCCCTAGGATTGGTTGGAATGTAATGATAGGTTTTCGTGTCTTTATTTTTATCCGTAGCTAGTAGTGATAATTCTGGTCTGCTCATATTCTGATATAATTGTTTCAGCCTAATATCATTTCTATAATTTTCACTGAATGGGACAGCTGGAAGAATATCCATGTGAAAATTAAGGTTTTCGCTATACTGGAGCGTCCAACAACGTCGTCCTTCTTCATCAAGCATTTTCCTATATGTGTCGTGTTCTTCAAGTCGTTTACCAACTTTTGTCTTAACATAAGCTGGGCTCAAATCATCAAAAGCCTCAGTAAACATACAAACCAAATCAATGTCATAATCATCTTCTTCATTAATCGGCTTGATGGCAGTTCCATACATCATGCTGCCCTGTGGAAATATATGAACCTTATGCTTAGCTATTAAAGTTTCCTTCTGATTAAGCCAATCTGCAACACTGTTGTAAGCTCGCCTCATTAGCCCTTCTTGACTATCAGTAATATCAATTTCATCCGCAAGTTCATTCAATAATTTATTCAACAAATCATTCATTGTTTTCACCTATATTAATCGCTACTTCATATTTTTTATTCGTGTAATTATACACAACCAGTGGTAAATCAACTGTATTATTGCGGTGCCTTCCAATTTCTATAGCAACAGAAGCTGGAACCGCAGCAAAAACATGTATTTTTGTGTCATTTGTGCATTTTTTACGCAAATCTTCTTTTAACACTTGATAACAATGTACAAAGTTCTCTAATTGCGTTTTATTACGCAAATAATCATCATATTGTTCATGATCTGGTTTAACTTCAACAACAATAGCATTTTCCCAGGATGTAACTGATTGAACCTCCTCTTTCTTAATTTGCCCACTTAATGAAAGAATTAAGATAACTTTTTTAGGATTTTTATTTTCTTGAATATAATTTACAATATACGTTGTTTGATTTTCACTTATTTCCCAATCCCAAGTAGCTGGTGATTTTTTTAACTGATATACATCAATGTTTTGCTTGTTTGACAAAAGGTCTCCTAATTTTACAAGTAACGGAATTGGTCCTATTGCGAACACTGAAATATTTAAGAATCCACTCCTATAATTTTCGATTGCTGGAATTACTCTTTTTTCGAACGAACGAATTAAGTTCTTTTCTTCTAATTCCCAATATATTGGGTCTTCAACGCCATATGATGAATCCTTTAATGTTAAATCAATATCATCATCCATTGCCTTTTTAGGAACTAAGGCCTTTTGTATTTCAGTATTAATCATCATTTTCCGCCCATGCAAATTAGGAGAATACTTTAACACAAGGGTTGGGATAATACGCTCAATATTCGTTGTTTTTACAACAAATTCTTCGAAATCATTTTTGAGCTTTAGTAAGACATCGGGTGGATAATCTTCAGGATGAACAAAATCAATTTCGTGATGACAATCATAGCATAGTAATAATAGGTTTTGAATATCATTTATATCCATATTTGTGCTAATCATCTTAATTTTATATTCAGCTCGTTTGCCTTTGTCGCTAACTGGTAAATTATGTGCAATTTGCGAGAAGTTTCCCATTACTTTACTCAGTGGGTGCTGATAAATCAGCCTACCACATTTTTCACACCTACCAGCACTCATTGCCCAAAGCATCTTTTCAACTGAATTTTTAATTTTTTTACGTTCTGACATAACCTTAAAACTCCAATATTTATTTTGGGTTGTTTTGACACCATTTTTGCTATCAGCAATTCAATTGATGTATGCTCTGATAATTATAACATATAATTAAAATCTACAACAAAACTAATCGGACATAAAGTAATCATGTCCCATTAATGGGACGCTGCATCTGAAACCATAACAATTCTGCTTTTTAAAACCTAATTAACCATAATATAGAATAAGCGTTAGTTAAATTGCTAAAAAGCACATCCAAATTTAAACATAGTAATAAGGACCATAAACCTTTTAAACTAAAAAACGAACCCCTAATAAGAGTTCGCCTAAGGAATTATACTGGTGGGCGATAAGGGACTCGAACCCCTGACTTTCTCCACGTCAAGAAGACACTCTACCAGCTGAGTTAATCGCCCATTAAACTGAAATATATATTAGCAAAAAAATAATTAGATGTCTAGTAATATTTTTAGGATATAGTGTCTAGCGTAAATTAGGTTAGTTATTAAAGTAAGTGCAACGGTAAGCGCGCGAGCACAAATATTGAGAACTGTCTCTCAAGAATTATGTAATGGCTTTGTATATACATATATTGATTTAAGTGGGATAAAAGGATATTATTTTAAGTAAGTGGAGCTTGGTTTATTGATATATGATTAAAGTGTTATATTCATTAAATTAACTTGTTTCGATAAGATCGGTTTTTAGATTATATGATTAAGTGGATAAATAGTGTCCTGGAGGGTTGATTTGGGGATACGAAATGTATGGGTTTGAGGAGAGGGACCTTGATGAGAAGGATTGAAATAGTTGTTGGAATAGTTGCGGTGATTTTGCTTGTAGCACTTGCTTTGGTGGTAGGTATTGGGATTGTGGTTAAAGAGCCTGTGGATGAGCCTGCGTATGTTTTACCGAGTTATGAGGTTATGGGCTTGAGCGGGAGTGAAGGTGATGAATGTGTTATTACATTCGGTGAAATAGCAAAAGTTAATACGCTTGTTTTAGAGGAAAAGTTGCTGCCTTTACCCGAAGGGGTTGATAAACCTAGTAGAATGGGCGTGAATAGCTTTAGTTTATATTATAAAGATGGAGAAGAATATAAGCATTTCTACACTCAGGACTTTATTCACCCATATAGATATTGCTCCTTCCCTACTGTCACTACAGACGAGATTAAAATAACTGTTGATAATTCTTCCAATCTCGATTGGGAACTAACTAGTGTTACCCCTAAATTTGTTGAAAAAACATATAAAGACGACTTTGAAGTTGCTGCATATATTACCCTTCAATCTGGGTATGATATTAGAAATTATGATAAAAACCACTTTTCAATTATAACTACTGTTTACCTATCCTTTTTATGGTTTAACGAATATGGTGAAGTGTTTATGACTGATGATGAACATAATGGTGTCATGGTAGATGGTGAAGAAATAGTTGCTACCGTCATTTCAAATATTAGAAAAAATGCTAGCGAAGATGTAAAAATAATTCCCGTCTTTATAGGAAGAGACCATTCGGGCGAACAAAATGCTGCTTATGTACACTCACAAGGTATGGGACCATATAAAGAAACTCTTGCTAGTCAAATTAAAGACTTTATAGAAAAATATGATTTAGATGGAGCTTCTTTTGATTATGAATATCCTGCTAATAGTGAAGATAACAAGATTTACTATGAATTTTGTACCTACTTAAGAAGTGTTCTTGGTGAGGATATGTTTATCTCAGGTGCTACCTGCCATTGGATGTTTATACCCTTTAACCTTATGATGCAAGCAGGTAAAAATATAATGACTATGGATAGACTGGAAATTATGTCATATGACTTAAGAGATGGATTATCTACTGATGCATACCATTCAACATTTCAAAATGGCGCATATGACCAGTATGTAAGATTTAAGGACTTAGAAAAAGAAGGTGAGGAATGGGATCTACTTAGAGGTCTTGTCTATGGTGATAAAGATGCGAACTTCCCACTATCAAAAATAAACTTAGGTCTTCCCTTCTATTCTAGACCATTATCACTGGAGGCTTATTGGGGTGAATATAAATATAACGCACATAAGCTTGGAAAGTTTGGTAACTTAACTGAAAATGATACCTTCGGCAAGGAATATTTTAACTCCTGGCAAATGATTTATGATAAAACTGCATATGCTATAGATCAAGGGTTTGGTGGTGTTATGGTTTGGAACTATGCATGTGACCTTCCTATGAACCATGAGTGTTCTCTCTTTAGCGCAATTAAAGCAGCCATTGATAGTAGAAAGTAATAAGGCTTGTAATATCATTGTTATGAAAATAGCCTTGGGAAAAACCTAGGGCTATGTTTTTTGATTAGAAAATGTCACTTAATTTAGGTGCTTTCTATAAATTTGTTTATCATGCAGAGCTTACAAGAACCAAATTGGTTTGTAATTTATTGACTAAAAATGCTATAGATTTAGGTTAGATTCTTTTTAAGGTAATCTTTTACTTCCGTAACTGTTAACTCACCGAAATGGAAAAGTGATGCGGCTAGAGCCCCACTTGATCCTGCTTTTTTAAATGCATCTAAAAAATGTTCAAGCTTTCCACAGCCACCTGATGCAATAACTGGCACACTTACATTATCAACTAATGCTTTTGTCATCTCTATATCATAACCATCCTTTGTACCATCTGCATCCATTGAGGTTAAAAGAATTGATCCTGCCCCAAGAGATTCTACCTTTTTCGCCCATTCAATTACATCTATGCCTGTATCTACTTTACCACCGCTTATGAGCACGGTATAATTCCCTTCTTTTGAAGTGTGAGCATCAATAGCTACAACAACTTTATCACTTCCATATGCTTTAGATATTTCGGATATAAGTCTTGGGTTTTTTACAGCAGCTGAATTTATAGATACTTTACTTACGCCTAATTCAAATAGTTTTTTGGCATCTTCTAAAGAGGATATTCCCCCTCCTACTGTAAGTGGAATGCTAATACTGTTAACTACTTCTTTTATAGTATCGTACATTTTAGTTTTATTTTCTGTTGCAGCTGAGATATATAACATAACAAGCTCATCAGCACCTTGCCTGCAATATTCTTTAGCAAGGGAAACGGGGTATCCTGCATCTTTAATATCCACAAATTTAACACCCTTTACAACAATGCCATCTTTTATATCTAAACAAGGTATTATTTTATTTGTTTTCATATAGTTTCTCCGTTTTTGAATTGCTTTGTATATTATAATACCAACATATTAACACATTTTTTTAATTTTATGCTTGTATATGGGCATATATTTTTTAATAATTTATAAATTGCATTGTTTCAGGAGCAAATAATAAATCCTCGCTTGATGTAGCAAGGATTCAAAATTAACATTAAAGCTAGTATTTAGACCTTTTACATTAACTCAATCACAATAGTAGTGTTATGCGCGATTTTGATAGATATATTAGATTATTTATCTTCTATATCATCTTCTTGAGGTGGAAGTATTATAAAATCACCATCTAACATGCTAGAAAACCTTCTATCTTTTTCTACACTTTCATCTCTTCCATAAATGTTAATTTCAGTATCTAAAAATCTATTATTTTCGCCATATGTGAAATCACCTATAACCAGTGCTTTTTCCATTTTCTTTTCTGCTCTTCTCTTTTCTAGTTCTTCATGTATTCTTGCCCTATCTTCAGGTGTATATTTCAACATAAGAAGTGGTATTAAATTCATAACTGAACCAGCTATAGGAGCTAGTGAATAAAGTGGCCATGCCCATTTGGTAAACTCTGCTGATAGTGGAGCATTGGGGTTTGCCACAAACTTTTCAGGTTCAAATTTTAGTAGTGTAAGTGTAAGACCAGAGAAAAATGATGAGATACTTCCTGTCATTTTCGATAAGAAGTTTTGCATTGAAAAAACTGTTCCTTCATTCCTTTGCCCTGTTTTCCATTCGGTATAGTCAACACTATCACTCCATAATGCAGTAGTTGCAATGCCACACATATTCGACGGAAAATTAATCAGCGCATGCATAGCGCAAACTACAATCAGTCGCCAGCCTTCATACCCTACAAAAAACATAATTATTCTACAGACAATGTTAGCAACAGACGATATAACTAAAAGATTTTTCATCCCACCAAATTTTTTAGCAAAATATGGTGTGAAAAATATAGAGAAAAATCCTGGTAGTCCTGAAAGTATTAAAAACGGCAGTAAAATAGTTGCACCATTAACCACTTTGCCACCAATATTAACTCTCACCATTGTTTGGAAGAAATTTATTTGAGATAGGTTAAGCACGCAAACATTTAATATAGAGCCGATAGCAATCATTATTACTATTTTGTTGTGCTTCAAAAGACGAAAACCACCTAACATCTTTTTCTCGGGTGGTAAGTTAGGAACTCTTTCATTTATCTTTGAAAAAACTAAGGTTAATAACATTCCCCCAAAACCAAACACTACACCAAGCAATATAAAAAGTTGAGTTAAGGTTATAGGGATAATACCATCTAAAACAAGCCCTACTACTGTTGTTATAAGCCCTGGTATTAGTCCTCCAAACATTCCACCTATTCGACCCACATATGCCGCTTTTTCTCGTCGTTCTGGCAAATTTGAAATTCTAGCGACCATGCCCCACTGTGCCGTATCTTGGAAACTATAAAAAGTGTCCCATACAAAATATATACTTGAAACATAGGCAATTTTTGCAGCGTATGATGAAAATCCCCAATTTACAAATAACAAGCAAGCCATTATTCCAATGGGGATAGCAAAAATTCTAAGATATGGTTTTAATTTATCACCAGACTTTGGAGTCCTAGCATCTATTATTGCACCAGCTAAGGGATCATTAACAGCATCCCAACCACGCATAACACCAAGTATAACACCGGTATGCATAGGCTTTATAAACAACACAAAGTTGCAAAAATATTCAAACCAACCCGAAACAAGGTTATAGGTATGATTTTGACCCGCGACACCTAAGCCGAACCAGAATAACTCTTTATTTTGTACATCATATTTGGGATTTTCTTTGAAAATTCTAGATAACAAACCCTTTTTGCCAGTATACTGCTTTGTTTTAGCCATGCTCCCCCCCACCTTCAAGTTATAAAAAGTTTATCACAAATATACTGTATCTTCAATACCAAATACATAAGCACATGCGCATGTAATTCAAAGTTAATTGTCATAGTAAGTGCAACGGTAAGGCGCACGGGCATAAAAACTTCTCAAACTAAGTGCAACTACTGAGTCTAATGTTAAAAGGCAACAGGTAATTTTTATAGTAACTGGAGTTACAGATAAGCTTCCGCTTAGCCAATATAAACACGATTATTAGGTAAGTAATCTTTTCAGTACGTATTTTAAGTTTATCTTAAAAACTAATTTTTACTCCAGCACTATTCTTCTTTTGATTCCATCATAACAGGTTGATCGCCTAACACTATATCTAACACTCTAAACACATCCAGTAAAGTACGGAAAGTATTGTCTATTATTACACTATACCACTTCATTTTTGCCTTGTTAGAGGATTTTGGAAAGCGAGATCTTTGAATTGATGGATGAAGCTCTTTTAAGAGATTATATCGAGCTTCATCTACTTTCACCAAGAACAACATTTTGTTGTTTTCTAGCTCATATATGTATGCAAAACAATATCTCCCACTAGCTCTTAAGTCATAGTGTGTATCTGCTAGCGGAAGGCCTGTTTGGGTATAATTTTCTCGGCAATTTAACTCTAAATTACTTCCATATTTATGTTGTAAATACACAGCTACCTTCTCTTTGTTAATTTCAAAATCTACACTTACTTTCTTACTTGCAATATCAATTATTTCTCCTAATTCTAATCCTTCTTCGTCTTTTTCTAAGATTAAATCAAGAATTTTATATAAGTCGTCTCCACATACAAAAGTATCATCTACAAATATGCAATACCACCTTTTACTTTCATCCTTTCTATGTCTTGGAAAACTACTCTTGTTAATTAAAGGATGTTTCTTTTTAATTACTCTTTCTATATGAGGTTCTATTTTTACTAATAAAAACACCCTGCCATCCCTAAGCTCATAGACATATACAAAGCATTCCCTACCACCATCTCTTAAATCGTAGTGCGTGTCTGCAAGTGGTAAATTTCCACTAGCATTGTAATTAGCTCTTCTGTTTAACTCAACATATGCACCATGTTTTCTTTCTAAATAGTCAGCAATACTTTTCTTGGTTATCTCAGATTTTCCAACTGTAAATTCACCCGCCAAAGCCATTGCCTCTTTAAATCCAAATTCTTTTTCTTCGAATTCTTCTTTGATAATATCTTGTTCAACAAAATCTTGTACCAGCCATTCATCTGCCTTTTCAGTGGGTGCAGGTGCAACCTCTTTTTCAACTAGCTTTGTATCCGCTACCTCCTTTGGCGTTATGTTTTTTGGCGCATCAGCAAAGGGCACAGTATCTGCTTTTGCACTTCTTTTCTTTTGATACTTTATGAGTAGATAGATAATTACAATCGTAAGTATTGCAATGATAACCCCCAGCACTATTGCTGCAATTATCTCTCCTTGGGTCGGCGGTCTCCTTATGACTGCTGATAGAATGTTTAACATGGTATTTCTCTCCTTAACTATTTTGTTACAGTGTATTATGTTGTTTTTGTTTTTACCGTCTTTTCGGATTTAATTAATTTAAACCTTTGTTTTATATTGCTTTTCTTTTGTTCAACTTTGAGTATTACAAGTAGAATGTATATTTGGTTACTATGCGGGTATTTTTACGGTTTTGTTGGGTTTCTTTTGTTTGGTTTTAAGTATTACAAGTAGAATGTGTATTTAGCTACTATGCAAGTACTTTTGTGGTTTTGTTGGATTTACTTTTATTTGGTCTTCTTTGATTGTAACTATCATCTTTTTCTTTATTTCTACGTTCAATTACTATGATGATAAAGATTAGTTGAATGATTATGATAGATAGTAAAAGTAGTATTAGCCAGAACCAGCTATAGTAGGTATCAGCAGGTTTTGCAATTACAAAATCGCCCGTTGATAATATGTCAAATACTAGCTCATCACCATCTACTATCACTTCTTTTTCCACAATGCGATTATCTTCTATTATGTATATGGTATAACGTTCACCATCTTCAACTTTTGGAAGATCGGGGTGTATTTTCATTCGGACTGTAATAACTGTACCAGGATGAACTTCCTTATCTCCAATCATTACTTTTATGTTGTATGCTTGTGCAGTCTGCTTATCATTTGGAATTACAATCTTTTTATCAGCTGTATCTATGGGGATGACTGAAATTACAAGAAATGCTTCTTTATCAAAACCGTCTGGAGATGTCCCTTCTCCATATACTGATTCTGTATCGTCTGGGTCTATTGCTGGATCTGTTGTTATAACCTTAAGAAATTCACCATATGTGGCAGTATATGTTTTATCCCCTGTCACAACAGTTATCTCGGGAGTCCAACCTTCGACTCTATATATATACCTATCATCACTACCTTCACGGCTAAAAGCAGGACCGTCATAACTTGGCAAGTCCCCGTATGCAACTATACTTGTAGAAAGCACTGTACTATCGTCATTTTTCCAAGTGATAGTATACATGTTAACTGTAGAGGCAAAGTTAGCAGTAATAGTTATGTTCCCATTCACTACTGTGCTACTACTTGTCCAGCCTGTAAAGGTGTATGTATATTGATCCGTAGGCCTCATTACTTCAGCAACTATTTCTACTCCGTGTATCACAAGAGTTTTGCTGGTACCACATCTAAATTGAGTTCCGTAAGGCACATTCGGTATGGATTTAATCTTTACATTACCATAATCAACATTGGAACTAACTATCGTAACTGTGTACTTATTTATCTCCCATTTTGCAAATAAGTCTAAATCTGTTGATGGCATCTTGTTAAATACATATTCAACTCCTGAAAAATCTTCAGCTATAAACCAACCCCTAAATGCATGACCTTCCTTTGTTGGGTCAACAGGTTTTGTAACTGGCGTGTTATAGTTTTGTGTTATGCTTCCTACTGGACTTCCACCATTGGTGTGGAAAGTGATTGTGGTTGGTCCTGCAAGCCAATTGGCATATAATGTGGTATCACTAGTAATCATTGTTATAACATTGCCTAATTTGTCATAAACTTTTGTAACACCACCATCTAAATACCAACCCAAAAAGGCGCAACCCTCTTTACTTGGGATAGGCACATCTATTTGATTTCCATAGGTTTTAGCATCATACAGTGTTCCGACTCCATCTACATAATATGCATATTCTAATGTGTCTGGTGTGCCTCCATCATAATTGAATGTCACTTTATGCCTAGGCACATCCACTAGTTTTATAAAATTCCCTTCACCTTTAAGAACATACTTGCTACTATCTGCAAGTCTAAATCTTATGACATTAGCATTTGCTTTGCCTTCTCCTAGAGCAGTAGTATCTGCAATTATAGTCCCTTCAACATATTCATCTGAAACGCGAACAGGACGAACTATAAGTTTATTACTTAGCTCATAAATTGCGCCTGCTCTTAGGGTTAAAAACTTATTTTCAGCAAGCTCTATTATTCCATTAACATACACTCCTTGCTCAATGTTTAGTATCCCATTTTGAGAAATTGAGACACCGTTAGTGGCAAAACCTAGATTAATTTTCTTAAGTGTCATAATCCCATTATTTATTATAACAGCAGTTGTTGATAGGTCAGGATTATTACATTCTCTAATATCTACATTATTAAGGAATAAAAAGCCACCTGCATCTACATTAAATGTCGTACCTGACTTACCTTCTGCAGTAAACAGTAAATTAGATATTCTCACATCACAGTGACTAGCTATAGTAAAAAGAGGTGCTATATGACCCAAGTATCTTTGGATTATGACCTTTTTGCCTAAACGTAACTGAATGTTTTTAGATAATGAATTAAACGATGTTTCTGTAAAACGGATATCATCATCAATGGTGTATTCATCCACCATACATATAATTGCTCCAGTTTCTGTAGACTTTGTGTATGCTGCTTCTAATGTTTTTAATGCGGTTAATGCTGTTAGTCCATCATTAGAATCATCGCCCGTTGCTTGTGAAACATAGTACATCCCAGCTGCATATCTTAAAAGTTCTATATCTTTTCTTTCAGTTCCATCTTTAACTAAAATATCATAACCTTGTTCCTTTACAGCATAATGCAAGTCAAAAAAGCTTTCGTCCAAAACTTCATCTATATATACTTTACCAATTTCTGGAGTGGTCATATTAAATGTAATAGCCGTTGAAACTCTAAATGTTTCGTCACATGCAATAGTTCCACCATTAAGTAAAACTTCTCCGTCCATGTTAAACCTTCCAGATAAAGTTAATACGCCTGAATTGATTGACAACATTACATCATCTCCTAATTCAGTATGCTTTCTAATGTAAATGTGAGCTTTGCTTGTTATGGTAAGCGGACCGTCAATTGGTAGAGTGTCCATAATATAAATAGTTCCTTCTCTTTGCCCCATTACCTCCAATGCTTTTTGTAATGTAGCAAAAGGATCAGCTTTTGTACCTGCACCCGAATCTGAACCAGTGCTCTTAACATAGTATGTAGCCAGTGTTTTAGAAGCAAGCACAAGGTTTAAACCAGCTTTTTCAAGCGTTTTGGCATTATCTGTCAATGCAAAGTAGTCAGTATTAGTATTATTTGTTACTACAGTATCGCCATCAACATGCTCATCTAGCTTAATGGACACGGGTAAATTATTTGAATAAGCATTAGCATCAAATGTTGATTTTCCTCCCAGTCTGATCGCACCGCTATCTTGATATATGAGCTCAGGTGAATCTGTCAATTTCAAACTTCCACCATTAACATAAACGATGTGCCCTTTAGGATTAAACAGAGCGCTTGGACTATCTTTCCCTAAAATATTTATCTTTCCAGAAATGGTTAATATTCCTGAATTAACTGTGAACATGTCGTCAGTAAACGGAGCATAATATACATTATTGATTAGACCACCAGGATATCTTATTATATTAATTCCCTCTAAATCTGTTGTTAATAGAGTGTCGCTATCAATGGTGATACCATCTAACATATAATAGACAGAATATGGCTCTAGTTTTGCCAGTAACCCTTCAACTGAATTAAATGGACTATGTGCACTACCATCGCCATTTGTTAGTTTTGTACCATCTATATATCCACCTATATATGAAATAACTACATTAACACCATTTTTTGCTAAAATCGCATTACTACCTATATAATCAAAGTTTTGTATATACTGACTTGCATCTGTAATAACACGTTTCCCTGGTACAACCAACACAGTACCACGAGCTTGATTATATGAATCAATTTTATATTTAAAATCCGTTCTGGTAAAAAGACCATCTAACACAATAACAACATCATCAGGATTTGAATCTCTATTATTTAGATAGATATCTCCATCTATATCTCCGTCCATGTTTATGAATGTTAAAGCTCCTTTAGTTGTGTTTTGGGAAACTTCAAACGCGTGTAGCGTACCTGAATTCTGGCTATCAGATGTTGGTATATTTCCATTAATTTTTATTCCACCCACCGTAACTCTCGCTTGATTTCCGTCCACATTCACAACAGTAAAGGGCGCATATGCGCCAGAGCGTATACGATTATTAATTATTTCCCCTCCTGATAACTTCAGTTTTCCATTATGTGCACCTATAACTCTAAAAGCCTCATTAGAAGCAATATATCCGCCTTTAATAATTGCCGTGCCACGATTTACAGTTATAAGTGCGTATTCGCATTTGTTTTCTATAATGCTACCACCTTCCATAGTAAATGTACCACCAACAGATGCATCAAACATACTATTACCAGTGTTGTTTTTAAATATTCCACCTTTTATTACAAAACTACTACCAATAGCACCTACTGCATCATCTGCAACAAAAGCTATTGAGGCTCCTACAGTTGAGCTATTGCCTTCAAATCGACCGTTTGTAACAATTGCTTCTGAGCCAGTAATTATATGCATAAAATAACCACGGAACATGTTATTTAAAAAATTAGTACCGTTAAAATATGCTTTCCCCGAACTAAATTGAATAAAACCTGACTGCTCCACAATATTTCCGCTCATTTCACCACCATTGAAATTAGTAATTGACCCAGTCGATAAAGACATAAACGGTCTATGATTAGGAATTATAGTGTTATTAGAAAAAAGTCCGCCATTCATATTGAAAACCGATACATCATGCATCGCCATCATTGTTGCGCATATGTTTTCATCAATCACCCCTGCGTTCATAATAAATTCGCTTCCGTTTGTAATTCTAAATAATTCACCTACTACATTATTATTAATTTCCGTTCCTGAAATAACTATTTTTGAACCCACAACAGTTGCTAGTGCTGATTCGGTATTGTTAGTAATAAGATTATTAGAATGAATTTTTCCACTATTAAGATATATAGCAGAGCTGTCTGTTATCACAAAAAAACCATAGCCAGTGTTGTTTCTAATCTCTCCACCGTTCATTTCAAACTCTGAATTACCATATAAATAAACTGCATTTCCATATCCAACAAGTGTATTATCCTCAATAAGTCCATTGTTAAATATAAAACTCCCACCATTACTAATGCTTGCAAATTGGTACTTAGTTTCAGTAATTTTTCCTCCATTCATAATAAATGAGTTTTGTCCATTCATATACACGACCGAGCTGAAACCCTTAATTACAGTATTCTCTCCCATAACAAAGCTCGCACCTGTTACTCCTCCTTGCATCTTAACAAGACTATTATTGCCCGTAATATGGTCGTTACAAACAGTAAATACTACATTCTGAGTAGAAAATGTTACCCCACTTCCAAGCACGATTCTGTCATTTAAGGATGGGCTAAAATATATCGATACATCCCAAGTTGCACTGGTTCCTCCAGCATCATTAGTTATTTTACCGTCTAAGTTATAATTACTATTAATTGGCACAACACCTAAAACCATTATAGAATAGTAGTGCAAATCGCCTGTTGGGTCATTTTTTAATATTTGTAAAGCTTTTTCAAAAGTTTGTACTGATGTCTCTGTAGTTAATCCATCATTAGTATCGATACCACTAGTACCACCGACAAATATAAAACTTCCTGTTACAACATATTTAGAGTCTTGTTTCACAATATCTATTTTTTCATTCACAGCAACGCTTTTTATATACGTTGCGGTACTTGTATTAACCAGGGTTTTCCCGATCATTTCTGGTCCGACAGAAACTTCGAATTGTTGAGTCGCTAGTGTATCATCTTCAATGATTGGTGCAGTTGTTGCATTATATGCTGAAAATCTCAGTGGCTTTTTGCTGTTTTTGGTTAAAGTTACCGTTCCACCCACAACATTAATGTAATTAACCTCACCCCCAGCGTATATAAACGATCCTTCATCATAAACTCTTACACTCCCCCTAATGGCCCCATTTTTTAATGTTAATTTGCCTGAAGAACTAAAGATTGTAAATAAATCTGTAGTATCATAACCTGAAAACTCTATCCCTGCTTTATCAATTTCAAAGTTGTCTTGAACATCATGAGTCCTAATAAGCACAATCTTGCTTAAACCGTATATATCCAGTAACTCATATGCCTTCTCAAATGTTCGGACCGCACATGTAACACCTAATCCGCTTAGTGTGTCATCCCCAGCGGCTGTGTCTAAAAATATAGCTTCGCTCCATATTACCCAATAACTTTTTGAATAACCAGGCTTTCGTGATATTTTCGCCTCTTTTATTGAGAGTGGGTTACCACCACAATCTCTAATTATTAATTTATCACCAAGCTGGATTGATTCGTCACTTTTCTGAGCAATAAAATCACCATGTTTCCAATCCTCATCTAAGTGCATTACAAGAGAGTCAACCAACGAAGATGTAAATGTAAGAGTTATTCCAGACTTTAATAAAGTTCCCTTTCCGCTTATAACATTAATTTTTGTAAGTGGCCAAATGGAATCGTATGATAAGTAATTATCACTATTAAATGCGACACCTACGCCACCGTCTAGTACTTTAATTGGCTCTTCTACATGTGGAGCAGCTAATGTTGCACCAACACCACCTAATACAACACCTACCGAATAGATGTCTTGTACTTCTATATACCCATCAGATTCAATTACAACTTTGCCTTGGTTTGCGTTAATACCTATACCTTTTGAGACATACATCTTAGCATTTAGCGTAAATTGCTGCCCCGCGATTAAAGTCACGGAACCAAATTGACCTGTATATATGCCTTCAGGAAAATCACTTGAGTTCCATTGCTGATTACTACTTACAGAAAGATTGCCTGCTAGCACTAATTTATTTATTATGTTGGGCTGAATTGCATTTTGTTCTATGGCTATTTCTACAGCTCTTGCATATGTCTTGACAGGTTGATCTAATTTTGCCCCAGTAAAAGTATCATCCCCATCATCTGATACATAAATTTTTCCGTCTACATATATTGAAGATGGAGGTGGTGGAAGGACTGGTTTTTCCTTTATGCATATATCACCGTCATCGTTTTTGTATATCTCGTAATCTTCTGCAAATGCTGAACCTAATGAAAATTTTTCAAGAGGCAAATCTAAACCTCTAGAGGCAACTACAACAGTTCCATTCTGCGTTGGTAAACTGGCAAGCTTATATGAATGTGTAGGAACATTCAAAAATGATAGTGTACTTCCTGCATCCAAGGCAATAAGTCCTTCTACTAATACGTCGCTGTCCAAAAGGACATTACCACTTACTGCCGTGATGGCTACAGTGTCAATGGATGCGCCTTTTATATAAAAATCTTTTATGACTAGTCGTGAGTTTTTTACAAGTAGTAAACTGCCTTCATAACCATCAGCTGCTGATATTTTATTAGCTCCCGCTGTAGTTATAGTTTCGCCATCAAGTGTATAATTGCTTGTAAACTCTACACTTCCTCCTAGAATTGCTACACCTCCACCATGCTCAGAACCATTACCTACTAACTCTAATGCTTTATCTATGGTCTGAACTGGAGCGATAGGTGTACCAGGATTAGTATCATCACCCGTCAGCCCTATTGGTTCAAGATATACATAATCATCTGGCGCAGCTAAAGCTTGTCCTGCATTTCTAATCATAAATGTAAATAGTAGTGCTACCATTAAAAATATTAGCACCACTAATAATGAATATTTACTGTTAAACTTAACTACTTTATTCTTGTCCAAACCATCCTCCCTGTTCGTAGAATGCACCATCCACAAACCTAATGATTTTATTAACTTTCAAATGTCACATACACGACTTGCTTTTCACAACTGCACATGTAATGAACAAATTGTCGCTACCTAACTTAATACAACTAATGCTACTCTAATAGCCTCAACTGAAATGCCTGTTTACACAACCATCTAATGGTCATCGTTTGAATTAAGTACATCTAGCTCAAGCGAGATAGATGGAGCTCAATTACCCTACAAGTTTTCAGTTGAGTACCAATTTACACAACTTATATTAGGGGCAACCTTGCAATAAACGAAATACCCTACCATCCACTATATAGACAAATGGTATGCATTAGCTTAGAAAGCTTTGGTTATATAAAGTTCATAAATGATGACTGGGAAAACTCACAAAGAAATATACACAAAGCAAGATATGTTGGTAACTCTAATCATTAAACTTTATACTTACAATTTTCGTAAAATATAACAAGTTTGCATATTGCTGTGTTAAGTGCTTATAATTTATTATATAAATTAATTTAAGTCAACCAAAAAGCTGATAAATTTATAAATATTTATATTTTAACCAAAAATTAACCTGGAAAACATAATTTTGTCGAGTTATTTGACGGTTTTTTGTATCTTTATATTTTCGCATTGATAAAATTATTTGAATTCATAAATCGCCTTTTAATGCGACCGTTTTTCACAACATTTTGTACTTTATGCATAAAATCATAAATTTATGCATAATCTTAAAAACATGCTATCTTCTACCGATAAAATTTAAAAATATCGCATTCTAACGCAAGCGATTTGATTTTTTGCTGTCTTTTTAACAGTCCTAATAATGCATAAATCACCCTTATTACCAACTCAAAACCATTCTTGTTTGTATGATTTTTTAAAGCTTTGTGATTTTCTAAAACCGCAATCTATAACGACAAAATGCTTATTTGCTATTACACCAACTTTTTGCCCAATCCTGAACTATACATGTGCATTCTCTTTTGTATCTACTTAACATCACCACAAGGTTGTCGTCAGCTCGCATCGTGAGATATTATAGTTTTTCTTTCGTCATACGCTTGGTGGCTCAACACTTCCCAGCTCATTTGCCCTGCTTCTTGCACGATTAGTCATCCTTCCTTATATGCTTAGCTCGCCTCTGGTTAGGTCCGCCTGCATCGCATCACGCTATTATACCTCCTTCGTTATATGCTTTACATCACCTTAAACAATGATAATCAATACTCGCATTCTGGTTAGATTTTATATTTCATTTGCATTTTTCTACCGATATGATAATATCAATACAATGAAAGATAAGAAAAAATGTTTAATTTGGATAAATAGACTAGCAGGTAGCTATAACAAACTCAGTGAGAAAAAAATCATTGCTGTTTTTGGTGAAAACTACGAGGTATCAATACGATACATACAAAATCCTGGCGAAAAACTTGGCAACATACAAGGATTTGATCGAGTTGTTGCTTGTGGTGGAGATGGCACCCTTTATACATTACTTAATACCCCAAACCCTAACAATTCTCAATTAATCTTTTGCCCCTTTGGCACAATGAACGAAAAATTTAAAAGCGCTAAATCTAGTGTTTTTCATTTCGATAAACTAAGTGATATCAATGGCAAGGTTTTTTCATATGTGTGTGCTACAGGCTCTTTTACCCCACTAGGATATACTGTGCAAAGCAGAATAAAGAAAAAGTTTAAAGTTCTCGCTTACCTTTTTAAGGTCATAAAAGAATATAAAGTTGCTAACATTAAAGCGACTGTTAGAATTGACGATATCGAGTATCAAGATAAATATTCACTCATTATGGTTATAGACTCACCTAGATGTTTTGGCTTTAGGTTTAATAGAATGTTTAAGCCTAATGATGATGACATGCATATACTTCTTATCAGATCCCCTGGCCCAGATAATTTTGCAAATCGCGTTAAAATGTTCTTCCCCTTCTTTAGAGCATTCTTTATAGGATTTGGTAAAGAATACGAAAGTGATAACATACTTTTTAAACCCTTTAATCATGCTTCATTAACTTTCGAAGAAGACATGGTTTTTTGTAGCGACGGAGAAAAAGTAGTTTTCCCTAGTGGTACTTTAAATGTAAAGCGCATCCCTATGGACCCTGGTGTAACTATTTATTCCCGTAATACCATATCTAAGTTGCATAGAATAAAAGCAACTCTTTAATTTTTCACATTCGAAATACTAATCTTTAAATCTTTGGTCTAAAATATAGCCTTACTGTAGAGTATAATTGTTTAATCTGTTAGGTTTAAATTATAGAAAAAAAACTATGCTTTAGCGCTTTATGGTTTTTTGGAATAGTCTTAAGTAGTAATTAATATCGTCTTGAAATTCTGGTTGATTTTTTATAGTTTCCAAGCATTAATCGATAGTCTCTACTAACAAAATGATATGTTAAAATGATTTTTATGGATCTTTTGATTAATCCATAAGCTGTCCTTATATACTCGCGTTTACTTAAATTGGTTACAAAGCCTTCTTTCAGTATGGGATTATACTGCACTACTTTGTTTGCTTTATAAAACAATCTACTGTTTAGCTTGGTAGAATCAAGTAGTCTAAAACCCTTCCTTTCATGTTTCGGGAACAGAAAATGAGGAATGAGATAATGGCTATACATATGCCCTTTATAAAACCTAGGAATTTTTACATCATCTTCTTCAAAAAACATCTCTTCTGAAATGTCATACCCAAGGTTAATTAGTTCTTCTTTGGAGTAAATGGGTTGTTTTTCTTTCATTAATTCTTCTTGTAGCTCATCTGCCCTGATACGTAAGAAATAATTGGGACCTTTTAGAAAATCATCGTACCCCTTAAATGTAATCTTTTTCTCTTGATACCTTTGATAGATGAGAAGTTCACTAATTGCAAGCCACATGTCTTTTAGCATTCTTCTTATCCCTTTTTTAGGAAAGTATATAGCTTCTAATATGTTGTTATTTCTCTTAAGATAGTATGTTGTTGGTCCGATTGGCTTTTCTAAGTCTTCCTCGTGCCATACCCCTATCCCTGTCGTAAGCAATATTTCGTTTCCGACCCTAAGCGAATATTCAGCATCGTATGTTTTCATATAGAAAGGAAGTGGAAGTCCCATTTTTTCTACAACTTTTACTGACATACAACAACACCGCCAAGTCACATAGTTAGTAGGCTCCTTACACTCACTTCTAACAACATCACTAAGTCTTCTTAAGTCAAGATTTTGTTTATTAACTTTTAAGCCATCCTTGCTCCAAAAGCCACCTAATTCTACTAGTTCATAAGGCTTATGTAAGTTTAAAATCCCGCCTCCGATTGTTAAGGTATCAGGTTTTTTGGCATATTCAGTCCAAAATAGTATTTTATTTAATATTTCAGTTTCAAAGTAGACATCGTCATCAAATAAAACAAAATGACTATATTCCTTGCGCTCGCACACCTCTTTTATTCCTTTATAAAAACCTCCAGCTTCCCCTGTTTTTTCATTATTAAATACCGTTGTATTGGTGAGATCTTTATCTGAGATGTTGTCGCCATTATCTATAACTAAAATACCAACTTTTTCGGCAAGAGATTTATCTAAGGCTCTTTTAATGTTGATCCTTTTGATATTATCTTTCATAAACTCAATTCTTTTACGAAGACTAAAAACAACGCCAAGTTTGGACTCTCTCTTTGGTGGGATACTTGTCATATATTCTCCACCATATAAAGTAGTACCAGACCTTCCATCAACCTCAGCAAAAATAACCCCTTCTCCACTTAACCTGCTTATATCAACGGTTAGTTCTACTTCAGTGGCTTTTGGACAAGAAAACTTCTTCTCATCTAGAAGTAAATAGGTATAATTTGAGCATTGTATACAAGGATTTTTTTTGAGTTTTTTTTCTAATTTTGCACTAAACGGCTTTTTCTTTGTGCAACACGTAGTAACACCTGCGTAACATAGTTCATTTATATCACTCTTGGCACACATTATTCGTATTGTAGCCTCTCCTAAAACAGTAATTTTGAATGTTAAATCCTGAACATCGGTATATTTAAGTAAATCACCATATGAAATACTATTAAAGTATGTACCAAATGAAAGTTCTGATATTTTTTGAAATTTAATAGAAGCATCGTCATGTCTAAAACCTTCCCCTCTAAAATACAGGGAAGTTTCTTTACATATTTTTTCTGATTTAGGATATATTATTTTTGAAATTCTATACATTCTGTTCTACTCTTCTAGCTGAACTTATTGTTTTAAATAAAGTGTATTTTATCCTACTCTAAATCTATTTCTGTATTTGTAATAGGAACTTCGCACCTATATAAAGTATGTTTTTCTCCTAGCAACGCCTATACTCTATTGCTTGCGAAATGAACCTTCTACCTTAGTAAAGTATGTCTTCTCTTATCGAAATCCATAACTCTATCTACGACATAAACTTTATATCTTAAATTAAGTATATTTTCCTATGTCTAACTAATCAATTACTTTTTTACTTAGACTGATTGCAGCTTCTATCACCTTATCCATGTCCAAATACTTGTATAGCCCTAGTCTTCCACCAAATATAACATTTGGAGTATCTTTAACTAGTTTTTCGTATTTTGCTAGCAACTCATTGTTTTTCTCGTTATTTATGGGATAATACGGCTCAATTCCCAGCTTCCATTCACAGGGATATTCGTAACTTATATACGTTTTTTCTTGAGTGCCAAACTCAAAATGCTTATGCTCAATTATTCTGGTGTAAGCTACATCTTTAGATGTGTAATTGACTACAGCATTCCCTTGGAAATTAGGAATGTCGAGGAGCTTATTTTCAAACCTTACCGACCTATACTCAAGCGCACCAAATTTATATTCAAAAAAGGCATCTATAGGACCTGTAAATAGTATTTTATCAGCAATACCCTCATGCCCTTTAATAAAGTCAAAGTAATCGGTATTTAGTAACACATCTGAATTTTTAAGCATTTTTTCAATGATTTTGGTATATCCACCAACTGGGATGCCTTGGTATCTATCATTAAAGTAGTTATTATTGTAAGTGAACCGTAAAGGTAATCTCCGAATTATAAATGCTGGCAGGTCTTTACAGTCTCTTCCCCACTGTTTTTCGGTATATTCTTTAATTAGTTTTTCATAAATATCAGTGCCTACTAGTTTTAATGCTTGTTCTTCAAGATTTTTAGGTTCACCTATATTTAACTCTCTTTTCTGAGCTTCAATAATGTTAGTTGCTTCTTCAGGGGTTTTAACATTCCACATTTTACTGAAAGTATTCATGTTAAATGGGAGATTGTATATCTCATCTTTATATACCGCCATTGGACTGTTAACGAAGTTGTTAAAATCGGCAAACTGGTTTATATACTCCCAAACTTCTTTGTTACTAGTGTGGAATATATGAGCACCATACTTATGCACGTTAATGCCTTCTATGTTTTCGGTGTATACATTACCACCTATATGCGATCTTTTTTCAATGACTAGGCATTTTTTACCACTTAAGCTTTTTTCATATGCAAACGTAGCACCAAAAAGCCCGCTACCAACAATTAAATAGTCATAGTATTTTTTATTTGCCATGCTTCCCTTCTTAAAACTTAATCATCATTATTTATAAAGTAAGATATGCAGCATTTTTAAGCAATGAAACACATAATAATGCTTAAAATAATGTAGTTACATATCACCATAAGAATACCAAAAATAGCGATATATAGCAATAAAGAGGAATTGGTTTCAAAATGAAGAACATATGTAATTTCGATTAACTAACGTGAATTGAAAAGATTTTTAAATCAAATATTTAATACATATGTGAGGCGGCTCTTTTCGGTGCTTTAGTTTGACACTCATTACAATGCGTGATATTATCAATTAAAGTTAATAACCTATCTATTACAAGGTATACATGAAGATTTTTCAGTCTAATAAATTTAATTTTGATGCAGATACATTTAAAAAATCAACCTATGTTCTAGGCTCTCTTGTTAAAAAAAATATTAGAGCACAGTATCGTAATTCATCTCTAGGTGTACTATGGACGGTTTTGAATCCTCTTTTAAACATGCTTGTTATGGCAATGGTTTTTGGAGAACTGTTTGGTAGACGCTTACCCGCAGGCATTGACTATCCAGTATATGTTTTAGCAGGTAATACAGTTTTCGGCCTATTTAGAATGACCACATCGACAGGACTTGAGTGTATGGTAAATAACTATAGTTTAATAACTAAAACACGCATCCCATACTATGTATTTCCTACATCAAATTTACTCTCAGCTACAGTAAATTTTGGATTTTCCTTCCTTGCTTTAATCATAGTTATGCTTATTAGAATCCCAAATGGAGTAACTTTTCATTGGACAATACTTATGACACTTGTTCCATTTTTACCCTCGCTTATGATGTTTGCTTTAGGTCTTGCTTTAATTCTAGCAACACTTTATGTAAGATTTAGAGATATTAAGCATTTATATAGCGTAATACTAACACTTTGGATGTATTTAACACCTTTATTTTATGTCCCTTCTATGCTAGGACAAACAGCACAAACAATTTTGAAATACAACCCAATGTTTCATTATGTTGGTTACTTTAGACAAATTATACAAGCAGGCACAGTTCCTGATTGGAAATCACATCTCATTTGTTACGGATGTGGAATTGTAATGCTAACGATTGGAATTTTAGTTTTTCACAGGAACAAAAAAACTTTCATTTTGTATTTATAGGAGACGCATGGATAACGATACTAGTAACATTCAAACAAATGAAGTTCAAGAGGCTGTGGTAGACCCCAGCACCGATTATGTTGCTAACATGAAAACCATGGAAGAAGATGAAGATATCTTGATAGATGTCCGCGATGTCTCTATGCGTTTTAGACTCCCTGCTGAAAAAATTGATAGTTTAAAAGAGTATTTTATTAAACTAGTTAAAGGTAAAATTAAACATAAAGATTTCTGGGTATTAAATGACATAAATCTACAGGTTAGAAAGGGAGAGTCTCTTGCTATTATAGGAAGAAATGGTGCTGGAAAAAGCACCCTACTTCGACTAATTGCTGGCATTATGCAGCCTACCACTGGAACAATTCGCACTAAAGGAGTTATGGCGCCACTACTAAACCTTGGCGCTGGGTTTGATACCAATGCAACTGGTAGAGAAAATATATTTTTAAATGGCGCAATACTAGGTTTTAGCAAAAAAGAAATGGAACAGAAATATGATGGTATTGTAGAGTTTTCTGAACTAGAAAAATTCATGGATGTTCCTATTAAAAACTACTCATCAGGTATGCTTGCAAGACTTGGTTTTTCCATTGCAGTGGATGTATCCCCAGATATTTTAATTGTTGACGAGATATTGTCAGTTGGAGATGCCCCTTTTAGAAAAAAATGCAACATTCGTATTAAAGAATTACAAGAAAAAGGTGCTACTTTTATTGTTGTATCACATAGTATGCAAACTGTCTGTCAACTTTGTAACCGCGCAGTTTGGATAGGCGATGGCACCATTGTTCAATATGGAGATGTCGATACCGTTACAGCAGCTTACACGGAATGGTGTAACACTAAATAATCACTTTGCAATCCAACCTATCAATAACAAAAATAGATGCTCTATAGACAAAGCATCTGTTTTGATTTCTAGTTAAATACACCTACTTTTTCAGTTTGATAAACATCTTATCGCTTAAAAGATTTTTAAAGAAAATTCTCCGTTTTGTGCCAGGTGGCAGGAAAAAGTAACCTAGTTTATATATCAGCTTGTTTTTACTAAACTCAAGTATATCTACTCTTTGTAAATATGCATATTTTAAATCGGTAGTTCTTTTCAAATGTAGAAAATAGATAGCAAAGATTCTTTCTGCTAAAAAGCCTTGCGTTCTTGGTAATATCTCATCTCCATATGTGTTGTCATACTCTTTCAAGATATCAAATAAAAAGGTAAAATAGCCATCTGCAAACTCTTTGGACATAATGTACATATTTTTACTAATGAGAAAAGTATTTTCATCTAAGTAATATTTAATATCCTCTTCCATCTCAGGATGCTTTTTTACTATTATTGCCATTATGTGCTCTAGGGCATCTTTATTTATGTGTTCGGGAGACATTAAGTAGTGTTCTCTAATAGTTATATGCATGTTTTCTGGGTAAGGAATTAACACATCTTTTCCCTCAACTACCTTCTCCAAATCATCTAACTTAAACTTGGATACTAATTTATCATCGATTTTATTATAGTACGTATGAGGTCTAGAATGATCTTTTTCAACAAATGATAAATAGCGTCTATAATGGAAAAAACCATAGTAATCGGCATCTTCATTTTTCCAAGCATAGTACTGAGCTGTTAACTCACAATAGAATTTATTTTTATCGGAAATGTTTTCACCTACATTGTCGGGAAGAAATCCTTCAATATTGCCATTATCAAATGTACCTGCCTGTAATGGTATCAAGTACTTAGATTCAGCAACTTTAGCTTTCTTATGCCCTATAACAAATATTTTGATTCTACTTTTTTCCATAGTTATTATTTCACTTAAGATAATATACTTTCTTGAATGGGATTAGTTACTTAGGTTTGGCAAACTTATTTTTTATATTCTATAACAAATATTTTAATTCTACTTTCTTTCATAGCTATCTTTTCACTTAAAGTAATATGTTTGTTTATAACGATATTAAGAATTTAGGTTTAGTAGCTCAAGCGTCTTTATGTCATATAACAAATGTTTTGATTCTACTTTTTCATAGTTATGCTTTCACTTGAAGTTTGGGACAGGCAAATAAATATTATTCTTTAGAATCGCTTTCTTCTACTACCATATCATCTTTAGCAGTGGGGTCATCATAGTCAGAGGGATCATAGGTTTTACCTTCTTGCTCCTCTAGTTCTTTTATTTTTTCAGGCTCTACGTGCTGAACATACTTTGCTTCGCCTTTAATTACTAAAATCAGCGTTTTAAAAAACAGTTCGATATCTTTAAAAAAACTTAAATGCTCTGCATAGTACGCATCATAATAATTGCGCTCTTTGATGTTTAGATATCCACCACCTTTAATTTGAGCAAGCCCCGAAAGCCCTGGCTTTACATTTAGTTTTTTCTTCTCCCACTCTGAATACTCTTCATAATACTCAGTTCTTAACGGTCTAGGACCAATATAACTCATTTGTCCACACATAATATTAACTACTTGTATGGACTCGTCTAACTTAAACTTACGTAAAAAACGCCCTACTTTTGTGACATTTTTATTTCCGTCCGCAATAACTGGTCGCTCTTTATCAAAAGCTACATCAGTTGTGTACATTGACCTAAATTTATATACCTGAATTACTTTTCCATTTTTCCCTGTTCTTTCTTGTTTAAATATTGCAGGTCCTTTACTATCAATTTTGATAGCTATTATTATGATTAAAAAAACTGGCAACATAAAAACTGTGCCAATAAATCCAAAAAATACATCTAAAACGGGCTTTATATGCTTATACATAATGCCATTATACCATATTTAAAAACTTTTACATTAGTTTAATACACGTTAAGCTGTGTAGATATAGCAAGATTGACTGCATCGCTTTCCAATGATTTATACATAATGACTAATTTAATCTTGGCCTAAACTATCATCAGGTGACTAATCTTGATAAATACCTTATTATAATATATACTAAAAGTTAATAAATAGGCTGATTTTAGCGTGTATTTAGTGAGGTGCTAAATGGAAAATAATGTGATTAAATCAAGCAACATATTTGGTAAATTGTCTGGCTTTTTCACGAGGCTGTATAACACCGAACTGCCTATGGCTTTACTAGCAGTAATAATATATTTTTCTTGGCTATTTGAACTGGAAGCTTTTGCTTTTATCTTTGTTATATTATATGTAACAATTGCACTTGTTTTTATAGACGACACAGCGCATATAATAACAGCAGTAATTTTAGCCCCTTTCACCTTTGCTAGCGGAAATGTAAATGTTGAGCAGTATTTTTGGCTAGCATATTTTCTCATCTTTGTCGTAGTTTCTTTAATCTTTCATATGATTTATTATAAAAAGAAATTTAAGCTAGGAAAGATGTTTTGGCCACAAGTTGCAATCTCTGTAGCCCTACTTTTAGGAGGAGTTGGGAATATATCTGCAGAAAATTATATGAGTAGCTTTGCAATGTCTATAATACTGGGCGTATTGATTTTAGTTTTATATTACCTTTTCAACCAATACAGAAATCCTGATTCAGGTATTGATTATAAAAGATATTTAGCAAAAGTTTTATCGTGGGCAGGACTTATTGTCAGCCTACAAATCATAGCATATATTATACGCTCTCCATATTCTCTATCCGAACTCTTTAAAGTGCTTCAAAATCAATTTATGGAGCTTGGTTGGGGAATTGATAATAATGCAGCTACCATGCTTTTAATAACGGCTCCTATGACCTTATATCTTGCTTGTAGAAAAGATTCTAGGTTCCCTATTGCATATGTAATTTCAGGAGCGCTACAATATGCATGCATAATACTTACTTTTAGTAGAGGTGGAATAATAGCTGGAGTTATTACTGGAATTATTTCCCTTATCTTACTTCTCAGAAAATCTACAAAAAGAAAACATATTTATGTTGCAATTGGTTTAATCTTGATAGGGGTTATAGCTGTACTAGCTGTTAAATTTAATACCGTTGCAAATCTACTAAAATCGGTCACCTTCCAAGGTACTGGTGATAGTGGGAGATTTACTTTATATAAAGAAGCATGGGAATGCTTTAAAAAACATCCATTTTTAGGGGTTGGAATGGGATATAAAGGTGAAAACTTCGATGTTCCAATAGTGGAACAATATTTCTTTCACTCCACACTTTTCCAGGTAATAGCCTCAATGGGTATTGTTGGTATAATAGCTTATCTATACTTTTATATAGTCAGGTATAGCATAGTACTTAAAAATATTAGAAAATCAGTTTTTGTAATGTTTATATTTACCTCAATGCTTGGTTTTGAAGCATATTCAATGATTGATACTGGCACATTTATTCCAGTACCCTTCATGCTACTAATGATGCTTATGACCATGTTTGTAGAAGAAGAAAATAGACAAACTGAGTTTAATTCTGAAATTATAAAGTACAAGCGCCCCGAACCAGAAAAAGCTACACATCTTTTTGCGGGTCCTTCGAGTGATGATATACCTAAAGCTAAAAAACCTACAGCTAGTAATACAACAAAACAAACGGTTCCAGATGAAGACTCAAATGGTACTTCGAGTGATGATATACCTAAAACAGAGAAAGCTACAGCTAGTAATACAACAAAACAAACAGTTCCAGATGACGACTCGGATGGTCCTTCGAGTGATGATATAAATAAAGTAGCAAAAACCACAGCTAGTAATACGGCAAAACAAACTACTAACGGAGATGATGAGGCAGACTAAATAATAAACTAGGATGTTTTCGCAATCAATGATAACTAATTTCATCATATTATAATGTAAATAAGTCTAATATTTTATAACATGATGATTCAGAATAAATAAATGATATAATGTATTTTTTGTATCTACGGATACAAAATTATACTGTTTGGAGGGAGTATGAGATTAAACGGCATGTGTCCAATATGTTATATTAAAAAATTACTTGTGCCACTGAAACGCACCAAAGATATAAATATAGCAGATAAATATGATAATAATGCAGCGCTCACACCACCTATGGGATGGTCAAGCTGGAACACTTTCAAAAACATAATAGATCAAGAAGTAATATATGATACAGCTGTTGCTTTAAAAGAAACTGGACTTCTAGATGCAGGATATGAATATATCAACATTGATGATAACTGGGCTTCTTCATCTCGTGATGAAAACGGATATCTCATTGGAGACAAAACCAGATTTGCTGATGGTATACCTAGTCTTGTAGAAAAAATTAATGCACTTGGTATCAAAGTTGGTATATATTCCTCTAATGGAACACTTACTTGCGAAGATCTTCCAGCAAGCCTTGGAAACGAATTTAAAGATGCTTTAACTATAGCTGATTGGGGGATTGAGTATTTTAAATATGATTTTTGTCATAATCAAAAGGTTTCTAAATATGCCCCACTAATATATGGTATCACACTTTCAAAAAGTGGCGATAGAAAAGAGAGTTTTTATCCTGTTACAGATGCTAAGTTATCTGGCTATGCAAAGCTTATGAAAAGAAAGTCTTCCCCTATAGGCGTTTGTTTAACTGGACTTGACGGTAATATTGGGATTGCAGAGTATGAAATAGAGATTGAAACTCCGGGTAGTTATACCTTCACAATAGATATATGTAAAAAAGGTGGGTATAAAAAGTATCTACAAGTTTTAATTAATGATGAAGACACTTATGAAATTGACATACCCCCTCAGAAAAAATGGAATAATACAGCTAGATTTCAAACTACTGTAACTTTTAAAAAGGGCGTTAATACCATAAAACTATATAATCCCATAAGAACAAAAATAGATTCTGCCATTTTACAATATAGAACCATGGCAGATGCCATTAAAAAAGCATCTGAAAATACTGCAAAGAAAAACAATCAAACTATTAAACCAATTGTATTTTCAATTTGCGAATGGGGCTTTAGAAAACCCTGGCTATGGGGAAAAACTGCAGGCAATCTATGGAGGACAACCCCAGATATTCGCCCTATATGGCCTTGGATTATGACTATATACAGCAGAAATGTAAAACTTTATAAGTATGCTGAAATTGGCGCTTGGAATGACCCCGATATGCTAGAAGTCGGAAATGGCAATTTAACAGAAGCTGAAAACAAAACTCATTTTTCACTATGGTGTATGATGAATGCCCCTTTGATACTTGGAAATGATTTAAGAAAAATAACCCCTGAAATCTTAAACATAGTAACCAATAAACATATGATTAATATTAACCAAGACGCTCTCGGGAAACAGGCAAAAAGAATTGATAGTGGTTGGATGGACATTTTAGCAAAACCTCTTGCAAATGGAGATATTGCAGTATGCTTTGCAAATAAGTTCGGAGGGAAAAAGAAAGCTTCACTTGCTCTTACTCCTCTTAAAAAAGATAACTATTTAAACTTTCAAGATGCTTTAGATACTGTAAAAGTTTATGATGTATGGGAAAATACTACATATGAAACATCTAAATTAATTGTAGAGGTTGAAAAACACGGATGTAAAGTGCTTATTCTCTCTAAAGATTTAAATAAAGAGTTTTAATATTAGTTTTACTAATTTCACAAAAAAAAGGTAGCAATCGCTTGCTACCTTTCTCGTTTTAAGTTGTATTTCGATATTACTCGATAATGCTTGCGACAACACCTGATCCAACAGTTCTGCCACCTTCACGAATTGCGAAACGAAGTCCTGCTTCAATTGCAATTGGGGTTAGTAAGCTAACGTTCATATCAATGTGGTCACCGGGCATAACCATTTCAACACCTTCTGGGAGTTTAATATCGCCAGTAACGTCTGTTGTACGGAAGTAGAATTGTGGACGATATCCGCTAAAGAATGGAGTATGACGTCCGCCTTCCTCTTTTGTCAAGACATAAACTTGGCTTGTAAATTTGGTATGAGGCTTAATGCTGCCTGGCTTTGCCAAAACTTGTCCTCTTTCAATATCTTGTCTATCAACGCCACGGAGTAAGCATCCTACGTTATCACCTGCTTTACCTTCATCAAGTAATTTTCTGAACATTTCAACGCCAGTAACAACTGTTTCTTTGGTTGGGCGAATTCCAACAATTTGAACTTTGTCCTGAACCTTAACAATACCTCTTTCAACTCTACCAGTTGCAACTGTTCCACGACCTGTGATTGTGAATACGTCTTCTACTGGCATTAAGAAAGGTTTGTCTGTTGCACGTTCTGGAGTTGGGATATAACTATCAACTGCATCGAGTAGTTCTCTGATTGGATCGCATGCTGCTGAAGCTGCATTTCCTGCAACCGCTGCTTCCATTGCTTTTAGTGCAGAACCTTTGATAATCGGAATATCGTCTCCAGGGAACTCATATTCATTTAATAATTCTCTGATTTCCATTTCAACTAATTCTAACAATTCTGGGTCATCAACTTGGTCTGTTTTGTTCATGAACACAACAATGTATGGAACGCCAACCTGTCTTGCTAGAAGGATGTGTTCTCTTGTTTGTGGCATTGGACCGTCTGTTGAAGCAACAACTAGAATAGCTCCGTCCATTTGTGCTGCACCAGTAATCATGTTCTTAACATAGTCAGCGTGCCCTGGACAGTCAACGTGTGCATAGTGACGGGTGTCTGTCTCATACTCAACGTGTGATGTATTGATCGTTATTCCTCTTGCCTTTTCCTCTGGAGCCTTATCAATTTCATCATACTTCATAACTGATGCGTGTCCAGCAGCAGAAGCTACCATCGTAATTGCAGCAGTTAAGGTGGTCTTGCCATGGTCAACGTGGCCTATTGTTCCTACGTTTACGTGTGGCTTAGTTCTTTCAAATTTTGCTTTTGCCATTTAACTTTCCTCCGATAACTTTATATTAATAATCGCTTGTTTTATGATTATATATTAATTTAATAATGATTGTCTAGTTTTTTATGCCCGTTATTTAGGCATAAACGCAACATATGAGTGAAAGATATCACATTTTTTACATTTTTGTCAATCTTTTAACGCACATAACCACATAAAGACAATATTCATCTTTTCAAAAATGCTATCATAAGTCCCACGTGTCATGTAGCGTTATAAGACCTGTCTAATGTCCAACTTACTACAAAAACCGACACGTTAAGACAACACCTTTGCCTAAAATGCGACTACATATAGATTAATAACTTAATATCTCTTTTTGCCAGTTAATCTTTCAAACTCGCTACTCGGGACCTCTGTATACGATGCAAACTGCATAGTATAAGTTCCTCTGCCTTGTGTTGCAGACCTTAATGTATTTGCATATCCAAACATTCCAGAAAGTGGCACTGATGCATCTATAATTTGCAGACCTTTACCATTGTCATTCATACCTGATATAATGGCTCTTCTTAAATGTAACGTAGATAAAACATCTCCCACATAATTTACAGGTGTTACTACCTCTACATCCATAACTGGTTCAAGTATTGTGGGATCAGCTTTTGTAGCAGCATCTCTAAACGCCAAGCTTCCAGCAATTCTAAATGCCATTTCCGAACTATCGACTTCGTGTGAAGAACCATCGACTAATTGAACTTTAAAGTCAACAAAAGCACTCCCTATTAAAACACCAGCATTCGCAGCCTCCAAAACACCGTCTTGTACTGCTTTAATGTATTCTTTTGGTACACTTCCTCCTACAGTTTTGTCTTCGAACACAATACCTTTTCCTGATTCTTGCGGTTCTATAGTAATGACAGCATGACCATACTGTCCCCTTCCACCCGATTGTCTTATGAATTTACCTTCACCCCTTGCGGATTTTGTTATACTTTCCCTATATGACACATTTGGCTTTCCTACATTTGCTTCAACTTTAAACTCACGAAGTAGTCTGTCTACTATGATTTCAAGGTGTAATTCTCCCATACCAGCTATGATGGTTTGTCCCGTTTCACTGTTTGTATATGTCTTGAATGTGGGATCTTCATCTGTAAGTTTTGAAAGTGCTATACCCATTTTTTCCTGACCTAGTTTAGTTTTAGGCTCAATTGCTATTTGCACAACTGGATCTGGAAACTTCATGTTTTCTAGAACAATAGGATGGGAGACTTCACAAAGGGTATCACCTGTAGCAATATTTTTTAATCCGACAAGTGCAATTATATCTCCTGCATGTGCTTCTGTTATGTCGGTTCGACTATTTGCGTGCATCCTTAATATTCTGCCTACTCTTTCTTTCGTATCCTTTCTACCGTTATATACCATAATCCCAGTTTTTATAGTTCCACTATATATTCTGAAATATGTTAATTTTCCAAAGAATGGATCTGTGACTATTTTAAATGCAAGTCCACAGAAATAATCATTATCATCAGCTTTTCTTTCTATTTTCTTCCCTCTCCATTCTCCCTCTACATTTGGAACCTCAGTTGGAGATGGTAAAAAGTCAATTACCGAATCTAATAGTTTTTGTACACCTTTATTTCTATATGCACTACCACAAAGTACTGGCGTTACCTTTAGTTCTATCGTAGCTTTATGTAAGGCCCTTATTATTTCTTCTGGCTCTACTTCTTCGCCTTCAAGATATTTAACCATTACAGTATCATCAAAATCTGCACACACTTCCAGTAACTTTGCTCTAGCTACTTTTGCCATTTCCATATATTCTTCTGGAATTTCTAAATCCTGATAATCTAGTCCCATGTTTTCATTATCATAAAATCTGGCATGCTTATATATCAAATCGACATATCCTACAAAAGTGTTTTCTTTTCCCATTGGTAGTACGATAGGCACGGCGTTTGCATGCAACCTTTCATTCATCATATCTACTGCACTGTAAAAGTCTGCTCCATTTATATCCATTTTATTTATGAAAGCAATTCTTGGAACTTTATACTTTTCAGCTTGACGCCACACTGTTTCCGATTGTGGTTCAACCCCACCTTTTGCACAAAACACAGCCACAGCTCCATCTAGCACGCGCAAACTTCTTTCAACTTCTACAGTAAAATCAATGTGACCTGGAGTGTCAATTAGGTTAATAACGTAATCTTTCCAAACTGCAGTTGTTGCAGCAGAAGTTATCGTTATTCCCCTTTCTTGTTCTTGTTCCATCCAATCCATTGTTGCAGCACCGTCATGAACTTCGCCAATTCTATGCGTAACACCAGTATAGAACAATATTCGCTCCGAAGTTGTTGTTTTCCCAGCGTCAATATGTGCCATAATACCTATGTTTCTTACTTTGTCTATTGGATAATTTCTCATTTTTTCTTCCTTATAACCATAGGGTTATTTCTCATTATTTATCGTCTTTATATGAATAACTTTATATTATATATTTTCCAATTTCATTACATAGCAAGGCGGTACGACGTTTACACCATACCGCTTGTTCCTCTTTTAATTTGTGTTGAATAACTAAAGGGCTATTAAGATTACCAACGGAAATGTGCAAAGGCTTTATTGGCCTCGGCCATCCTGTGCATTTCATCCTTTCTCTTAACTGATGCGCCAGTTCCATTGTACGCTTCAAGAATTTCTTCTGCTAAGCGTTCTTTCATGGTTCTTTCTTTGCGCTTTCTAGAGAAGGAAACTAGCCAGCGGATACCGAGGGTTTGCCTGCGCTCAGGCCTTACCTCCATAGGTACTTGGTAGTTAGCACCACCAACTCTTCTTGCCTTTACTTCTAACATTGGCATTACATTCTCAAGCGCTTTGAAAAACACTTCATCTGGATCGAGACTTAGCTTCTTTTTGATTATCTCAAATGCATCGTACACAATTTTTTGTGCAACACTACGCTCACCGCTCCACATTACTTGGTTAATTAGCTTGGTAATGACTTTTGAATTATATATTGGGTCTGGTAATACGTCTCTCTTAGGGACTGCACCTTTTCTTGGCATTTTATTATCCTCCTGATAATTTAATTATGCGCTTCAACTCTAAATAGTTATACGGGCAGAGTTCACATGCCCGTTATATATCCTACTTAGGTCTCTTAGCGCCGTATTTTGATCTACTTTGTTTGCGTTTTGCTACACCTGCGGTATCTAATGTGCCACGGATAACATGATAACGAACACCTGGGAGATCTCTAACTCTCCCGCCTCTGATAAGAACTACGCTGTGCTCTTGTAGGTTATGGCCTTCACCGGGAATATACATTGTCCCTTCTAGTCCATTAACCAAACGAACCTTAGCAATTTTTCTTACTGCAGAGTTAGGTTTTTTAGGGGTTGTCGTTGTAACTGCTATACAAACTCCTCTTTTTTGAGGGTTGCCTTGTAACAGAATGTTCTGCTTTTTAGCTACTTGACGAACTCTTCCTGACCTAACAAGTTGATTAATAGTCGGCATTACGATTCCTCCTTGTAATTATTTTTATGGTATCTTTTTGAAGATAACAATCAGTTTATTTACGGTTTACTACTTTAAAACTCCCACGACCGCACAGGGTACTTCAAGCCCAAGACTTACTCCTAGTTCTTCTTTTGACCTGGTGAAAGAAAGTGGTATTTCATTTTGAGTACAAATCTGTTTGACTTGTGTAAGGATATGTTCATCTGCATTTAGAGCTAATATTACAGCTGATATTTTTTGCTCCTTAATACCCTTGATGACCTGCCGTAATCCTGCTACTTGTTTAACACTTCCTTTTTCTTCTGCACTCATTACCGTTTCTTTGCTCGTATTTATTATTAATATATTATTAATTTACGAACTTTACCATTATATCAACCCTCAAAAACCTTGTCAAACAATAAATATCATATGATATGCTGTTTAGAGAGTTTTTTCTATTTAGGCAAATCAACGCACGCTATAGTGAAAGATTAACATCGAGTTTAAGCATTAATTATGGGTTTAGTACTTGCTTTTAGCTTCATATGTAAAAACTGCATGTCGGAAAATAATACGCTACAGCGATAGGTTGCATCTAAATCTAAACCACTAGCTTTTAAACCTGCTTTATCTCTGCACTGGTAAGCATATGCTATGGCTAGCGACCTAAACTACAGGGATGGATTGGCATCAAGGTCTAAATCACTAGGTTCAATACCTGCCTTTATCTCTTCAAATGCGGCGACTCCTATCATAGCTGCATTATCAGTGCAATAAACAAATTCGGGTAGTTTTACTGAGAAACCTTCTTGCTCACCAGCTTTTGTTAATTCGGCTCTTAATACTCCGTTTGCGGCAACACCACCTGCAAGCACAATTGTTTTTAATCCCTTCTCTTTTGTTGCCCTTATTGCATTGTCCACTACATATGATACAACTGCATTTTGAAAAGACGCAGCAAGATCCGCAGCATTAATTTCTTCGCCTCTTGCTTTGGAATTTGAAACTAAATTAGCGATAGCTGTTTTAATACCACTAAATGAAAAATCATAGTGATCTTCATTTCTAAAAGGACGGGTAAATTTATATGCTTCTTTATCGCCCTCCCTTGCAAGCTTTTCGATTTTAGGACCACCTGGGTATCCTAAACCTAATATTCTTGCTACCTTATCAAAGCTTTCTCCGATCGCATCATCTCTAGTTTGCCCAAGAGATATCATGTCTTTATCAGCAAAGCCATTTACTTCATATATGTTTGTATGACCACCACTTACAATCAGTGCAATGTATGGAGGATTTAACTCCGGATATGTTATATAGTTGGATGCGATATGCCCTTTAATGTGGTTAATGGCTATAAGCGGTAAGTCTAATGCATATGCTAAAGCTTTAGCATAACAAAGTCCAACGAGCAATGCTCCTAGTAGACCCGCACCATATGTTACAGCAACAACATCTATATCTTGAAGAGTTACTCCTGCCACTTCTAAGGTTTCTGTTAAAAGGCTATCTATTGCTAATGTATGATTTCTAGAAGCTATTTCAGGAACAACACCCCCAAATCTTTTGTGTATTTCTATCTGAGAGGAAATCATGGAGGCAAGAACTTTTCTTCCCCTTACAACTGAGCAAGCAGTCTCATCACAACTGCTTTCAAAAGCAAGAATCAAATAATCATCTCTATCTCTTAGCTTGTTTAACTTTTCCCTAGCTATTTCTATATATGTCATCTTATCCTCTTAACTGTTTATACATTAATGTTATAGTAACTGGCTTAATTACTTTCGTTATTTACGGTAGAATACTTTCATAGTTTGACTTGATTACCTAGTTTAGCATCCAGACTTGAGCATTGTTTTAGTGCGGATTAATCATCTTAGTTATTTAAACCTGCGTCGTATTTAAACTGACTCTATGTATCAACCTTTAGGCTATAGTATCATTTTATGAAACTGTCGAGGCCCCTAGTATTGTTTTGGTATGGTTTAATCATCTTCATCATCGTCATCAAAGGTGTTGAAAAAGTCATTATCCAGTTCGTCTAAATCCTCTTGGCTTTCGGATTTTTTTGCACTAAATAACTTGATTTGCTCTCTAATCAAATCTTCTTGAGACTTACCAGTACTTGATTCTGAGTCAGCTTCTAAAAGTAGCTTTTTCAAAAAGGTCTCCCTTCTAGCTACTCTATTATTATTTACCATACGGCGGAGTGCATCTATTGAACCTACAATTACTACCATCCCTTTAGCTCTAGTTATTGCAGTGTATAACAAATTTCTAGTCATGAGTAGATGGCTACCTGAGATAGATAGTATTACATTTTCAAACTCACAACCTTGGCTTTTATGCACAGTAATTGCATATGCCAGCATAAGGTTATTATTCACTTCCCAAGGGTTATACTCTACAATTTTCCCATCTTCAAATGTAACTTCAACAACGCCATGTTTAATGCTTGTAATAAAGCCAAGTTCACCATTATATACCCCTTCTTCTGATTCAGTAATGATAGATAAGGGATGCAATGGATCTCTCTTTTCCCAAGGCAGGTTATAATTATTAACCGTTTGCATAACTTTATCACCTAAAGCATACTTTGTCTTGTTTGTTTCAAAGCTTCCTCTATTTATGTTGCCTCCGTTAATTGCCGTTTGTAACTTTATATTTAAGGCATCCACACCAACGAGACCTTTCTTAGATGGGGACAGCACCTGGATGTCTCTTGAATCAACACCATAATATGTGGGTAATCTATTCATTATTAAACTCACAACGGTATCTAAATTATCTTGCTCATCTCTAGCTTCAATGAAGTAAAAGTCTTTTGAGTTATTATCAAGAATAGGCATTTCACCTCTATTAATTCTATGAGCATTTTGCACAATTAAACTGCCTTGCTCTTGGCGGTAAATTTCTGTCAAATATGTAACTGGTAATATGCCGCTACCTATCAAGTCTCCAAGGACATTCCCTACGGCTACACTAGGAAGCTGATCTTTATCACCAACCAAAATTATATTTGCACCGCTTTTCATTGCTTTAAGCAGTGCGTTAAAAATGTATATATCAGCCATACTGATTTCGTCTAAAATGACGGTATCAAATTTTAAAGGATTTTGTTCATTAAATTCATATACCATCCCAGCTGAGGTCATTTTTACACCTAATAACCTATGTATAGTTTTAGAAGAGTATCCCGTAGCTTCTTCTAGCCTCTTACTAGCTCTACCAGTTGGCGCAGCAAGACCTACACTGAAACCTAGCCTTTCTCTTATGTGAATAATACATTTAATAATAGTTGTCTTACCTGTTCCAGGTCCACCTGTAATGACTGTAAACCCTTCAGAGATGGCAGTAGCTATTGCTTTTTTCTGTGTTTCGTGAAAAAGTAATTTATTTTCAATTTCGTACTCGGCTATCATATGTGATATATCAGTATTAACTTTCTTTACATTTTTAAGTAGCTTAATTGTTCTATATGCAATTGACCTTTCGGTAAGGAAGTGCATTCGTAAAGCAATTCTATCTCCTTTAATCTCAGGAAAATCAGGAGATTCTGGAATATAAATGAGCTCCTTTTTGTCTATTAAATCTCTTAAAGTTGTCTTTATTAAATCTTTATCAACGTTTTCAAGCAGCTTAAATGTCTTATCAATCGCTACATCAGGAGATATGCAAGTATGACCATCTAGTTGTAAAAAATCATTTATAGCATAATTAATTGCTGCTTCTATTCTAAATGGACTTTGGGAATCTATACCTAGTTCTTCTGCTATCTTATCAGCCGTTTTAAATCCAATTCCCTCTATATCTTTTACAAGCGAATATGGATTAGATTCGATTACTTCTCTAGTTTTGTCACCATACCTTTCACATACCTTAGTTGCTTTATTAATTGTTAATCCGTGGCTTTGTAAGAAAAAAAGGTTTTCTCTAACTTGCTTTTGTGCTCTATACGAGTTCTGGATAGTATTAGCTTTTTTCTCACCTATTCCCCTTATGTTATTTAAGGCACCAGGCTCGTCTAACTTGGTTAAAGTTTCATCTCCAAGTGCATCGACTATTTTATTTGCAGTCACTTCTCCTATACCCTGAAACAGTCCGCTAGATAAAAAACTAATGATAGCTTCCCTATTCCCTGGCGCAATAAACTCGCAAGCTGTAAAAGCAAATTGCTCCCCATATTTGGTAGTATGTTCAAATTCTCCGGTTAATTCGACAACCTCGCCCTCTACGACTTGAGGAACATTTCCCCTAGCAAAGAAGTAGCCATCCGTATCGTTGTATAACGCAAGTACGGTATAGCCAGTATCTAGGTTTTGAAATATAACTTGTTCTATAGTTCCTCTAATAGTCATCCTGCTTTCCTTTTATCTCTCTAACACTACTAATTGTTGCGTATAAAGCAAGTAGCGCACTGTTTTCCTTTTTATCCATTTAAACTACTAAATATTTTCGAAGCAACCAGTGTGCTTTCCTTTCTTGTTGACCTTAAAGCCTAATTATTGTTTCGAAGTAGCTATCGTGGTCCACAATAATGTTACTGTTTAAACTACTAATTATGTTTGTGCTTTGTATAGTTTAACACATAAAACGCATAATTCCACCAAAGTAGGTGGAATTAAGAATATTTATGTAAATGATTTCAAACTTTTATATCGATAAAAACTTTTTAATTTGAGACACTTTGTCGCATGCTTCCCAAGGAAGATCGGGTTTTCCAAAATGACCGTAGCAAGATGTCTTTCCATATATTGGTCTTGATAGTCCAAGTTTATCTATCATAGCTTTTGGTCTTAAATCAAATATATGGTTAATAGCTTCAACTATTTTTTCATCGCTTACAGCCCCAGTCCCAAAGGTATCTACGTTGATAGACACAGGAGTAGCTTTACCAATTGCATATGAAACTTGAATCTCGATTTTTTTAGAGACACCCGAAGCTACTAAATTCTTAGCTACATATCTAAGATAATACGTTGCACTTCTATCCACCTTTGTTGGGTCCTTCCCTGAAAACGATCCACCTCCATGTGCTGCATATCCACCATACGTATCTACAATTATCTTGCGGCCTGTTAGTCCACTATCACCTGCAGGACCACCTATTACAAAACGGCCGGTTGGGTTTATATAATATTTGGTATTACTGTCTAGCATATTGCTATCTACTGTTTTAAGAATAACTTCATTGATTATGTCTTTTCTTAGTGTATCTAAATCCACATCTCCATCATGTTGGCTAGAAACAACAATTGCTTCTATTCTTTTTACCTTATTATTATCATCATACTCAACCGTAACCTGGGTTTTGCCATCTGGTCTCAAATACGGTATTATGCCATCTTTTCTTACAGCGGTTAACTTTTTGGATAGTTTGTGAGCAAGTTCTATTGCGTAAGGCATATAATTTTCAGTTTCATCACTTGCATAACCAAACATCATACCTTGATCGCCTGCCCCTATTTTGTCATACTCATCCTCTGTTTCCTTATGCTCAATACTATCATCTACGCCCATAGCTATATCAGCAGACTGTTTAGAGATTAATATCTTGATTTCACAATCATTTGCACAAAATCCCAAGTGTGAGTCACGATATCCTATGTTACATATTACCTCTCTAGCAATTTTTTCAATATCCACATCTGCTTTAGATGTTATTTCGCCCATTATAAGTAAATAGTTATCTTTTACAGCGGCTTCACAAGCCACTCTACTTTCAGGATCTAGTGCTAAATAGGCATCTAAAATATTATCTACGATTTGATCACAAACCTTATCTGGATGGCCTTCTGTAACACTTTCTGATGTAAAAAACTTTTTCATTTCTCTATTATCCTCTACATAGACTATACTTGTCTTTTTCAAATGTAATACCTACATTTTGCTAATTAATAACATTTCTAAATGCTATGAACTAACGAGATTTCTCTCATTAGTTCTTTCACATTATTTAGTTTTTACATTTTAAAACTATTGTCTTTTATACCATCTTTAGTAGAATTGCTAGTAGCTTTCCTAGAATTAATTCATTTTACCAACATCTTCTAGTTTTTATAGGTATATTGTTTAGTTTTACATAATTTAAAACTATTCTTCCACACTATCTTCAATAGTGTCATCTACAGTTGATATGCTTAGAATTTCTTCTGCTTTTCTAGCTTCTTCTGCTTTTTTACCAGCATCTTCTATCTTTTCATAGGTAACTGAACGATATCTCTTCATTCCTGTTCCAGCAGGGATTAACTTACCAACGATAACGTTTTCTTTTAATCCGGTGAAGTTATCGACTGTACCTTTAATTGCTGCATCTGCAAGTACCTTTGCTGTTTCTTGGAAGGATGCTGCTGATAAAAATCCTTCTGTTGCGAGAGATGCTTTACTAATACCCATTAGAGCTCTTCTACCACGTGCAGGTTGTTTACCTTCTTCGATTACCTTCTCGTTAATCTCATCAAATCTATTTATGGATATCTTTTGTCCGAGCAATAAGTCGGTATCATTAGGCTCTATGACTGTTATTTTGTTAAGCATTTGCCTTATAATTATCTCAATATGCTTATCTTGAATGTGGGCATGGTTAGCTCTGTATGTTGCTTGCACTTCTGAAATCAAGTAGTCTTCTAATGCCCTTAATCCTTTGTATTGTAAAATATCTGAAGGATCTAGAGGACCTTGCATTAATGAGTCACCTTTTTCTACAACATCACCAGTTTTGACAGTAAGTATTGCTGAATGAGGTATTTTGGTTTCCCATTTTGCATTCTTTTCATCTCTTGCATCAGGATTGGTAATTTCTATAATCTGCATTCCTCTATTACTCTTGTCATCTACTGAAACAGTTCCGTCTATAGCGGCAACAGTTGCACATCCTTTTGGTTTACGAGCTTCAAATAGCTCGGTAACTCTGGGAAGTCCAGTGGTTATGTCGGCGCTTGCTGCGATACCACCAGAGTGGAAGGTTCTCATTGTTAACTGCGTTCCAGGTTCACCGATGGATTGTGCTGCTATAATTCCAACAGCTTCACCAATCTTAACTGGATTCCAGCTAGACATATTAGCACCATAACATTTAGAGCAAATACCATGTTTGGATTTACAAGATAAAACCGATCTGATTTTTACTTCTTTGACGCCAGCTTCGTAAACTGCTTGAGCTTGATCTTCAGAAATTAGTGTATCACCTTTAACAATAACTTCGCCTGTCTCAGGATGTATAATATCTGTTACTGAATATCTACCAGCAATTCTTTCAACTAGAGTTTCAATAATTTTTCCAGCTTCATCTCTTAATTCTTGAACTACAAATCCCTTGGAGTCTCCACAATCTTGTTCTTGTATGATTACATCGTGAGATACATCAACAAGTCTTCTTGTCAAATAACCCGAGTCAGCAGTCTTAATAGCTGTGTCTGCTCCACCTTTACGAGCTCCGTGAGAAGCTATAAAGTACTCTAGAACAGATAGTCCTTCCCTAAATGAACTCTTAACTGGGATTTCGATCGTCTTACCTGTTGGGTCAACCATCAATCCACGCATACCGGAAAGCTGTTTTACCTGTCCCATGTTACCACGCGCTCCTGAGTCAACGATCATCCAAATGTTATTTAATCTATCATGTAATTGGAAGTTCTTCTTAAGTTCTGCTTCAACATCTTCGGTAGCTTTTTTCCAAATTTCAACAACTTCCTTATATCTACCAGCTTCGCTCATCATACCTCTCTTAAATTGCTTTTCTATATTGGCAACTGCTTCATCAGCTTTTTCCAATATTTCAGCTTTTTGAGAAGGTATCTGCATATCAAACACGTTAGCAGTTATTGCACCTAAAGTGGAATATTTAAATCCAAGTGCCTTTATATCATCTAGCATTATTGAAACTTCGGTTGCACCTTTTAATTTGAAACATCTCTTAACTATGTCTGAAAGTACACTCTTATTGACTACGCAATTAATACTTAAGTCAACCATAGTTTCTGGCGTTCTCTCTGCAAAAATAGTGCCCGCATCTGTTTTGGAATAGATACCAATGTCTTGTGGAAGAGCTTCGTTAAATATAAGCCTTCCGACTGTTGTGTCGATAATCTTCTTATATACCATTCCATCAACTTTAACGGTACGTCTAACTTTAATTTGCGCTTGTAACCCTATATCTTTTATTTGATAGGCCATCTTAGCTTCATCAGGAGAAGAAAATACTCTTCCCTCGCCTTTTATCCCTTCTCTAGCAATAGTTAAATAATATGAACCAAGAACCATATCTTGTGTAGGACTGACAACAGGTTGGCCGTCTGATAGTTTCAAAATGTTGTTTGTAGATAACATTAAAAACCTAGCTTCTATTTGTGCTTCAATTGATAGAGGTACATGGACTGCCATTTGGTCTCCGTCAAAGTCGGCGTTAAATGCGGTACATACTAGTGGATGAAGTTTTATTGCACTTCCTTCAACAAGCACTGGTTCAAAAGCTTGTATCCCTAACCTATGTAGTGTAGGAGCACGGTTTAGAAGAGCTGGATGGTCTTTTATGACGTCATCTAGTATATCCCATACTTCTGTTCTATCTCTTTCAACTGCGCGTCTAGCTTGTTTAATATTTTGGGCAAAGCCTTTTTCCATTAATTTTCTCATAACGAAAGGCTTGAATAATTCAAGTGCCATTTCTTTTGGAAGACCACATTGATATAACTTTAGCTCTGGTCCTACAACAATAACTGAACGACCAGAATAGTCAACCCTCTTTCCAAGTAGGTTCATTCTAAACCTACCTTGTTTTCCTCTAAGCATGTCAGTTAAAGACTTTAATGGTCTTCCGCCAGGCCCAGTAACAGCTTTGCCGTGCCTGCCGTTGTCAACAAGGCTATCTACAGCATTTTGTAATAGTCTTTTTTCGTTTTGAATAATTAAGTCTGGTGTTCCACTTTCCTTTAGCTTCTTTAAGCGGTTGTTACGTATTATAACTTTCCTATATAAATCGTTTAAGTCACTATTTGCATAACGACCACCATCTAGTGGAACCATAGGACGTAGTTCTGGAGGCAGTACTGGAATTACATCAAGTATTAACCACTCAGGCTTATTTCCTGACTTTCTAAAAGCTTCTACAAGCTCTAATCTCTTTGCAAGCTTTAGTCTTTTACTTCCTCTAGCTGTTGAAAGTTCTTCTTTCAATATTTCGGCTTCAGCCTCTATATCAATTTCACGGAGCAAAATTTTCATGGATTCTGCACCCATTCCAGCTTTGAATGAGTTTGAACCATATTTTTTAACGACCTCATCAAATTCTCTGGTTGTTAAAACTTGCTTTTTCTGCAGTCCTGTTTCCTCGTCTGCTTCGAGTACCACATATGCACCATAATAAATGACGCTTTCCACCTGTTTAGCTGGCATATCTAAAAGCATACTCATTCTGCCCGGGATACCTCTAAAGTACCAAATATGAGCAACGGGTGATGCAAGCTCTATGTGGCCCATCCTCTCCCTTCTTACTTTTGATTTAGTAACTTCAACACCGCACTTATCACAAATGATGCCCTTAAATTTTTGTTTCTTATATTTTCCGCAGAAACATTCATAATCTTTTTCTGGCCCAAATATTTTTTCACAGAACAATCCATCTCTTTCAGCTCTTTGAGATCTATAGTTGATGGTTTCTGGCTTGGTTACCTCACCATAGGACCATTCTCTAATTTTTTCTGGCGATGCAAGTGAAATTCTTATTGAATCAAAATTGTTAATATCCGCCATTTATTTGTCCTCCTTGTCATCATCTTTGTCGTCCTGTTTTTCTTCAGGCTTATCCTCATCCTCTTTTTCATCAGGTATTTCTTTGTCACCAAATAAATTATCTAACTCTAAATTCATATCACTTAGTGGTGCAAAATGATCTTCACCAAAAAGCATACTCTCATCTATTGGTGCGGAAAGATCTACTGAATCGAGATCATCTTCTAGTAAAGCATCAATACTGATTTCTGGCGCTTTTTCAAATTCTTCAAAAGATACGCTAGACTCAAACAATTTTGAAAAATCATCTTCCTCTTCCTTAGTATCCTCTACTTTGACTGCAATGTCCTTAAAGATGTTTGCAAAGCTCAACTCTAAGTCGTCTTTTGAATCTAATTCATGGTCTTCTAAAGCTGTAGTTCTATGTGATAATAACTGACCATCGAAATCGTCAAGTGTAATACTGCGTTTAGCTTCTTCTTGACCTTCTGTAAGCAGTTGAACATCTATACATAGACTTTGTAACTCTTTCTTCAAGACTTTGAAACTTTCTGGCACGCCAGGGTCTGCAGTAACGTTAGACTCTAAAATGCTGTTATACATTTTTTGTCTACCATTAACGTCATCCGACTTAACAGTTAAAATCTCTTGTAAGATTTGTGCTGCGCCATATGCTTCTAGTGCCCACACTTCCATCTCACCAAATCTTTGGCCACCAAACTGAGCTTTACCGCCTAACGGTTGTTGTGTAATTAGTGAGTATGGTCCAATTGAACGTGCGTGAATCTTGTCATCTACTAAGTGGATGAGTTTTAGCATATACATATAACCGACAGTTACTCTATTATCAAAAGGCTCACCAGTTCTTCCGTCATATACTAAGAACTTACCATCAGCTACAGTCTCTCCAGTCACTGGATGCTTATATGAGAAACCTGTTTCCATTAACATTTCTCTAATATCTTCTTCTGTCGCACCATCAAATACTGGCGTTGCAATGTTAATACCTAGCGCTTTACAAGCATTACTTAAATGAACTTCCAAAACCTGTCCTATATTCATACGGCTAGGAACACCAAGTGGGTTTAACACGATTTGTAGTGAAGTTCCATCTTCTAAGAAAGGCATGTCTTCTTTAGGTAAGACTCTGGAAATAACACCTTTGTTACCGTGTCTTCCTGCCATCTTATCTCCCACGCCAATCTTTCTCTTTTGTGCAATATATACTCTAACAAGCTTATTTACATTCGCTAGTAATTCATCTTTATTTTCCCTAGTGAAAACCTTAACATCAACAACTGTTCCACCCTCGCCGTTTGGCACCTTCAAAGATACATCTCTGACATCCCTAGCATGTTCGCCAAATATTGAGCGGAGAAGTTTTTCTTCTGGGGTTGGATCTGTTTGTCCTTTTGGAGCAACTTTACCAACCAGATAGTCACCAGCACGCACTTCTGCGCCAACCATTACAATACCGTCTTCATCCAAATATTTTAGAAAATCTTCGCTTACATTCGGTATATCACGAGTAATTTCTTCATTACCTATTTTGGTTGTACGGCTATCAATTTCATATTCTTCAATGTGAATAGAAGTAAATACATCATCTTTCACTAACTCTTCACTTATCAAGATAGCATCTTCATAGTTATATCCTTCCCAAGGCATAAAACCAATTAAAACGTTTCTACCAAGAGCGAGCTCACCATTCTCAACACTTGGACCATCTGCAATGATTTCGCCAGCCTTAACAGCTTGTCCTTTCTTAACTATTGGCTTTTGGTTAATACAAGTTCCCTGATTACTTCTTCTAAATTTGAGTAAGTCATATCTTTGTAACCCGCTTTTGCCTTCAACTTCGATATAGTCAGCTGTAACCTTCTTGCATACACCGTCTTCTTTGGCAATGACACAAACACCGCTGTCTACTGCGACTTTATGTTCCATACCCGTTCCAACTATTGGAGCTTGTGGTCTAAGTAGTGGCACTGCTTGACGTTGCATGTTTGAACCCATGAGCGCACGTTGAGCGTCATCGTTTTCCAAGAATGGGATTAAAGATGTTGCTATGGATACCAATTGCTGAGGTGAAACGTCCATTAGATCAACTTCAGCTTTTGGATACTCTTTAATTAAATTTCTATAACGGCAAAGAACTCTTGCGTTTACAAATTTTTGTTCATCATCCAGAGGTTCATTAGCTTGAGCAATCTTGTATCTGTCTTCTAGGTCTGCTGCCATATATACAACTTCACTAGTAACTTCACCAGTTTTCTTATTGACAACACGGTATGGAGTTTCTATGAACCCATATTCATTAATTTTTGCATATGACGAAAGAGATGTGATAAGACCAATATTTTGTCCTTCTGGAGTTTCTATTGGACACATTCTTCCATAGTGGGAGTGGTGAACGTCACGCACTTCAAAACCTGCTCTTTCTCTGTTTAATCCGCCAGGACCTAGTGCTGATAATTTTCTCTTGTGAGTTAATTCTGCAATTGGGTTAGGTTGATCCATAAACTGAGAAAGTTGGGAACTACCAAAGAACTCTTTTACTCTGCTGGTGATTGGCTTTGCGTTAACTAAGCTTACTGGAGTCACATCTTCTGGTTTTTGAGAAAGCATTCTCTCCCTTACTATTCTTTCCATTCTGCCCATTCCTTCACGGAAGGTATTTTGTAAAAGTTCTCCAACAGCTCTTACCCTTCTACTAGATAAGTGGTCAATATTATCTCCCTCTTTAAAGCCAAATCTCATATTTATGTTGGCATTAATAGATGCAATTATGTCATCTAGAGTAATATGTCTCACAACTAAATCTTCTGCTCTTGCTTGTAATGCTATTTTTAAATGCTCTTCTGTTTCAATATCATCTCTATCTAAAATTTCTTTTAGTACTGGATAATAGACATTTTCTTTAATACCAATTTCTGCAGGATCAAAGTTAACAAAAGCCTTTAATTGCACAGTGTTGTTTCCTATTATTACGGTCATGCCTTGTGGGACAATTAAAGATTCAGCATTTTCTTTGAGATCTTTAATTAATTCTTTGTCGTCTTTGTCTTCTTCATGTTTTCTAACTATTGCGTCTACAAATGGACGGAAAACTTTACCTTCAGATAGACCTACTTTCTTGGCATCTATCTTTTGACCTACATAAGGAATGTCGGCAAAGAGCATAACTTCAGGGACATCAATATCTTTATAATCTTCTGCAAGCTCTACCCAAACAGCGTTAACACCGGCATTTTGGATTTCCCAGCCTTTTTCAAGAGTGATTTCCTCGCCAGCTTTTGCAATAATTTCACCATCTAATACTACATCTTTTGCAAGAGTTCTACCCTCAGTCCTATTTGCAAGGGATAGATGTTTGTTGTACATATATCTTCCAACTCTCGTTAAATCATAACGCTTTCTTTCAAAAAGCAGTGTGGGAAGATGAGCATCTACGTTGTTTTGCAACAAGTTTTCACCAGGTTTTAGCCTCATGAAAGTCTCTTTTTTTGCATCCTCTACCGTGAGAGATGTATCTTTAGCAAGCGTATTAATAATTAAAATGTCATTTCCAAATAGTTTAGCAATGTCCATAGTATCTTCAAAGCCTAAGGCTCTAAGGAAAGTGGTTGTGCTAATCTTTTTCTTCCTATCTACTCTAACTGAAGACGTGTTGGTAGTTTCTTGTAAAAATTCCAGCCATGCACCTCTTACTGGTATCATTTGTGTCTTAAATCTTAGGATACCATTTTTATCAGGAATACCTGCTTCAGAATAAACACCAGGGCTTCTAACCAATTGGCTAACAACAACTCTTTCTGCGCCATTGATTATGAAAGTTCCGCTTTCAGTCATTTTGGGATATTCGCCTAAAAATATCTCTTGTTCGGCAATATGCCCTGTTTCTTTGTGTGTTAAACGTACATTAACTCTTATTGACAAGTTATAAGTAACATCGCGCTCTTTACACTCTTTGATGTCATATTTGCACTTGTCTTCGATTCTAAAATCCAAAAACTCGAGTTCGTACTTATTGTTTGTACCCACCATCGGCGAAAAATCATCTAGGATTTCTCTAATGCCATTGCTGATAAAGTTTTCGTAAGACTTCTTTTGAATTTCGATTAAATAAGGAATGTCGATGGTTTGTTTTATCTTTCCAAAACTTTGCCTTTCAACATTCCCGAGTTTGATTGTGTGAGTTCTTTGAGACATTCGTTACGCTCCTTAAAAAATTTTTTTGCATAATAAATTGCGATTTTAGTGGTACATCATAACTCCCTAAATAGGGTTAAACACTATGATTTAATACTTTTGGCTCCTAATGTGTAAAAAAACACAATAAAATACATAATAACTCCAAATCCGCTAATTTTCCGCATATTACACAAGATACCATTTTATACGCTTAAATCAAGTATGTCAACTAAAAAACATACTTTTTTAAAAAACGCGCACATACACATGCGCGCTAATGCTAAGTAGCGCGAAAACCTGGATTATTATTTTTTAAACTAAAGTCAAATATGTTAGACTCATTATTTGTATTATATATGAAGCCTTCACCACTTTCAAGACCTTATTTTACGGCATATTTATAAAATACAAAAAGCCTATCACCAAATAACAAATAAAAAGGTTATTGTAAGTAGCAGTTTCTAAGTCGTTAATTAGCAATGACCATTGCAACTTTAGTGCACCCATACAAAATTTGGTGCTGTTTCTAAGTCGTTAATTAGCAATAACCATAGCGTATGCTGCAATTGCTCTGCCTTCGCCTATCTCTCCTAAACCTTCACCCGTTTTTGCTGAAATAGTTATATCTGATGATGGAATTTTCAGTACATTTCCAAGTCTCACTCTCATAATCGGTATATAATCTGCGAGTTTTGGTTTTTCGAGTAGCACTACTATACTAGCGTGTGTTACTTTTAGATTTTTTTCATTTAGTTTTGAAAGTGCTTCAGTTAGCATAATTGTACTATCAATATCTGCATATTTGGGATCGGAATCGGGGAAATGAGAACCAATATCTAGTTCTCCTGCAGCAGATAGCACTGCGTCTATTAATGCGTGCACTGCAACGTCACCATCTGAATGAGCAAGTGATCCTAAGTGATAATCGACCTGCACTCCACATATAACAAGGCTCCTTCCGGGAATTAAAGCATGAATATCATAGCCACTTCCAATCTTGGTATTTAGTCCTGCTGCATCAGATGGATCTGTTAGCTTGATGTTTCTTTTATCCCCCGCAACAATGCTCGGTTCCCTTACGTATTCTAAGTAAATCTCGCTTTCATCGGTATAATCAGCAAAAGATTTTTTGTCACTAAGTATGGAATTAAATGCCATCCTTATCGATTCAGTTAAAAAACCTTGTGGAGTTTGAACTAAACAATATTTATCTCTATTTACCGTTTTGATAATTTTATCACCATCGATTCTTCGCATGCTATCATCTGGCTTTAAAACTGGTATAGCTGAACCATCTATGCTTGCGCATTCCATGACCTCTTTTATTAACTTTTTAGATACAAAAGGTCTTGCACCATCGTGAATTAATACATATTCACTTTTCACGTCTTTAAGAGCTAGGTAGACCGTTTCTTCTCTACTCTTCCCACCTTTTGTAACGATAATATTTTCATTTTTATTGCGGCTAGCTATGTCTTTTGCAATAGATATATTTTCATCATTTACAGCTATTATGATATTTTCTATATTTTCCATTCCCATAAACGCTTCCACTGTTCTTTCTAGTGTGGTTTGGCGGGAAATGGTAAGAGCCATCTTATTAACGCCCATTCTCTCACTTTTACCTGCAGCAGTTATTATCACATCAAACCTAATATCTTCTCTCATTTTTGTCCTATCTTTTCACAATAATATTTGTAATTTTAAGCTAAGTTACTACTTTTTTAGTTTAATAAAACCCACTTAAAATGTCAATAATAAGGCTAATTCACAATGTTGCACTTATCCTATAACGTCCAAGTGGCTATCTACCGTTGCACTTACTATGATAACTAACAGTTGCACTTACTCAATAAAGCTCGCGGGGGGTCTGTTTACTGTTGCATTTACTCTGACAGCTGACAGTTACATTTTAACCATAAGTTTAACCGTTGTACTTACTTGAGAAATATTGGGTCTAGGTTACTAACCACTCTCTACTTACTATGACAACTAACAGTTACTCTATGTTGCTATATATCAAAAGATGTCCTATCACGGCTCTGCCTACTATGAAACTTGATATCACTTTAAAATCACTCTAGCTGATTGAGAACATATTTGCGCTCTATTTATTATAAAAATTGGCACACGCTTTGCACTCAAATGTAAGCTCTCGTACATTGACAAAAACGCTATACAATGCTAGTATTTTATTAACATATTTACAGTGAGGAATGACATGAAAGTAATACTTTTAGAAGATGTGCAAGGTCACGGCAAAAAGGGAGCGATAATCGAAGTAAACAGTGGATTTGCACATAACTATTTAATCCCAAAGAAAAAAGCAATTGAAGCAACTCCTGCTATTTTAAACGAAGTTAAACATAAGTTAGCTAAAGAACAAAAGCAACGCGAGCTAGAACTACAACAAGCAAAGGAACTAGCTAATACATTAAACAATACATTCATCGATGTCCCTGTAAGATGTGGACAAGGTAAAATGTACGGTAGCGTAACCACAATGGATGTGCAAAAAGGTTTAGCAGCAAAAGGATTTGACATCGATAAAAGAAAAATTGTACTTAATGAGACCATCAAAGAGCTAGGCCAATATGGTGCAGAAATTAAAATTGCACCCAACATCACCGCAAACATCAACTTAAATGTTATCGCGCTAGACGATAAATAAAAACTGTCGGATTACTTATTACAAACCATACAAGACTGGTTTTTGCCAGTCTTTTTTTGACTAGGAACAGCTGTTAAATTGCACCTAATATCAAATTGAATGTTCTTGCTTTGCTGTTAAATAGGAACTGCTTAATTATTGATTTAAATAGTACAATAAGAACTGGTTTTGCCAGTCTTTTTTGACTAGGAACAAAAGTTAAAATTGCACCTAATATCGAATGAAATGCTCTTGGTTGGGTGGTAAAAATAGCGAATTAATTCTATTACTACAACGAAACTGATGGTATGGTGGGACCTTTTTGTCCAAAGGATTTTTGGCACTAAAAAAGGAGCTTTATTAAAAACTCCTGTTTTTGATTGTAAGTTCACAAACACTACTAGGAGAAGAGTCTCCTAGTAATGAATTTTGAGAGTTAGATTATCAGTAACTATGCTACTTCTACTTCTGCACCGACTGCACGTAATTTTTCAGCCATTGCTTCAGCATCTTCTTTGCTGAGTCCTTCTTTAATGGTCTTTGGAGCTGAATCAACTAATCCCTTAGCTTCAACTAGTCCTAATCCTGGAAGCACTTCTCTAACTACTTTAATAACTTGAATCTTTGTTGCACCTGCTGACTTTAGAATGACGTCAAATTCGGTCTTCTCTTCAGCTTCTGCAGGACCAGCTGCTGCTGCGGGGCCAGCGGATACTGCCATTGCTGCTGCGCTTACTCCAAATTCTTCTTCTAATGCTTTTACTAAGTCGTTTAATTCTAAAACTGTTAGACCTTTTACTTGTTCTACTATTGATTTAATGTCTGCCATTTTTATTTCTCCTTTAATAATTTCTTTTTATTTTTAACTTAAATTAATTTGCTTTTTCTTTTGCTATTGCATCAATAACTCTTGCGAATGATGAAATGGGTGATAATAACATACCAAGAAGTTGTGATAGTAGTGTTTCTTTGCTTGGAACTTTAGATAACGCGATAACTTTTTCTGCATTGAAAAACTCTCCTTCTACCATGCCGCACTTAATTTTCATCTTTTTAAACTTACCAATCTTCTCAGCAGTAATTTTTGCAGGTGTAATTTCATTATCTACAGATACTGCTACGGAAGTAGAGCCAACTAAATACTCATCGAATTGAGTATACCCTAAATCATTTAGTGCGATTTTGAGAAGTGTGTTTTTAAATACATTGTAATTGACATTAGCTTCTCTATAAGCATTTCTAAGTTCTGTATCCTGAGCTACATTTATTCCAATGTAATCCACTAGCACAAAAGATTTTGAACCTTTAATAATGTTCTTAATCTCTTCTACCTTAGCTTCTTTTTTCTCTCTAATTGCTTGAGACATTTTAACCTCCTATATTAATTTAGCTCCGTTCCAACGAAGAAACGGAGCTGTTTGCTCTTAGATTTACGTTTCTTCTGCGTGTGTTTTTCTTGTTTTAAGCCTTTTAATGGCACACACGGTCTTGGAAGCTATTTTGATTATTGTAATTTTAATATAACATTTATGTAAAGTCAATCATTTGACTTAAGTAGTATTTGTTATACTAGTTTTGTTTATAATTCACCTTTACGCCAGGTCCCATAGTTGCTGCAAGGCTAACACCTTTTATATATGTTCCTTTAGCTGCGGCTGGCTTTGCTTTGATAATTGCACCCATAAGAGCATCAAGGTTTTCTTGTAGTTTTTCCACACCAAATGAAGCTTTGCCAATTGGGCAGTGAATTATAGCGGTCTTATCTACTCTATACTCAACCTTACCTGCTTTTGCTTCTTTAATAGCTCTTGCAAGATCCATCGTAACGGTACCCGTTTTAGGTGTAGGCATCAAGCCTCTCGGTCCTAATATTCTACCTACTTTACCTACTTGTCCCATCATATCTGGAGTAGTAACTAAAGTGTCAAAAGCAGTCCATCCACCTTGGATTTGTGCAATTATTTCTTCTGCTCCAACGATATCTGCACCAGCTTCTTTGGCTTCATCGGCTTTTTCGCCTTTAGCAATTGCAACTACTTTTACAGTTTTTCCAGTTCCATTAGGTAATACCACAACACCTCTGACTTGTTGGTCTGCGTGTCTTGGATCAACACCTAATTTAACGTGAAGTTCAATTGTTTCATCAAACTTAGCTTTAGCTGTATCTAAAACTATATTTAAAGCTTCGGAAGTTTCATATTGTTGATATTTGTCATATGCTTTTAAAGAATCTACATACTTTTTACCACGTGCCATATTCCACCTCCTACTCTTCAACTATGGTTACGCCCATGCTACGCGCTGTTCCCATTACCATGCTCATTGCAGCTTCTACACTAGCAGCGTTGAGGTCAACCATCTTTGTCTTCGCAATTTCTTCAACTTGAGCTTTTGTCATTTTGGCTACCTTGTTCATTTTAGAGTTTGCGCTACCTGAGTTGATGTTACATGCTTTCTTAATTAATACTGGAACAGGGGGAGTTTTTGTGATAAACGAAAATGACCTGTCGCCATAAATGGTTATTACGACTGGTATTACAAGACCTACTTGGCCTTTTGTTATTTCGTTAAACTCTTTGGTGAATCCAGGAATGTTAATGCCATAAGGACCAAGTGTTGATCCAACTGGCGGTCCAGGGGTCGCTTTGCCCGCTGGGAGTTGTAATTTTACAACTGCGGTTACTTTTTTTGCCATAGTCAATTACCTCCGTGACTAATTAGGTTCCAACGAACAATAATGTAAAAAATTTTATTGTTCTCCCAGTGCTATATATAATGAAATTATAATAACTTGTTTATAATCTCATACCTATCATATTTTTGCAACTTTTTTATTGCGGTTTTTTAGTTATCCAAATGTAGACTTATACTACACGATAACGATTTGTTATTAATTTAAAGGCTCTACCTTTTTTACTTGGTTAAAGCCAAGTTCTACGATGCTATTTCTTCCAGCTACAGTTATAACAACCTTGACCTTTTCCTTATCTAAAAGTACATTTTGTACTATTCCTGTTAGCGTGGTTAAAACGCCAGAAACGATTTCTATCTCATCGCCTTCTTTGATTGCAAACTCTTCAACATCCAGCTTTTCTAGACCCATTCTAATAGTTTCGTCATCTGTCAATGCTTTAGGGTCACCACCAGGGCCAACAAATCCAGTAACTCCTTTTGTGGAGGTTATGAAATATCTAATTTGTTCGGTTAATTTAGCCTTTACAAATACATATGATGGATACTTTTTAACTTCCTTGATTTTACGTTTGCCGTCTTTCTCTTGAACTTCTTGGACCATAGGAATTCTTATATCCACAATGAATTCTTCGAGATTATTTTGTTCAATAATATTCTCGAGACTTTGTTTTACTTTAGTTTCATACGTTGCATACGTATGAATTATGTACCATCTTAATGTCGTATTATCAATATCCATACCTATTTATTTCCTATTCCTACAAGCTCTCTTAGAGCTGCTGTTAATCCAAAATCAAAAGCGGTTATTACTACCATGAAAAACAACACTACTAAAACAACTGTTCCAATATTTGACCAAACACCTGTAACTTTAGAAGTGCTTCTAAATGGAGGCCAAGTAATTGCTTTCAATTCAGCTTTTATAGCTCTTAACCAAGCTCTAAATCTTTGCCAAGGATTCCTTTTTTCTTCAACACCTTTTCTTTGGTTGGGAGCTCTCTTCTTTTTAGCGCTAGAGGCCGCCCTCTTAGTTTTCATAGCATTATACTGCTCAGAACTTATTGTCTTAGGGGCAGACTTTTTATTAGCACTTGCACTGGCAGCCTCTGCTTCCGCAGCTTCTTTGGCTCGCCTTCTAGCTCTTTTGGTCATATTAGCCTCATCAGCCATAAGTGCTTCCTGCGCCTTTCTTTCTTCAGATGCAGCTATAGCCGCTTCTTTAGCTCTCCTTCTTTTCTCGCTTTTAGATATAACGGGCTTGTTTGAAGTTTTGTTTACAGAACTAGCACTCTTATCAGCAGAAGTTTTTACATCTTCTTCCACCGCAACATTTTCAGAGACTACCGTAGTGTCTTTATCGTTACCTTGTGTCACGTCAAAACCTCCTACTTAGTTTCTTTGTGAATAGTATGTTTTCTGCAGAACTTACAATACTTGCTTCTCTCTAGTCTGTCTGGATTCTTTTTCTTATCTTTTGTTGTATTGTAGTTACGTTGTTTGCATTCTGTACACGCAAGCACAATTCTCTCGTACATATTATTACCTCCAACTAGTTTTACTAGTTTTATATCAAAAAAATTGCACCCCTAGAAAAGTGCTTTAATAATATAGCATTATATAATAGCAATGTCAATAAAAAATAAGTAGCGCAATTTAATGAGTTAGTTAGAGTTAGTTATCAAAGTAAGTAGAGTGTTAAGGCATATTTCTAACTAAATGCTACTTAATATAGACACGCTATTTGACATACAGTGTAAAACTATTAAATCGCCGTTTTCTCTGTTATTTTGTTTTTAAACCCTTCTTTTCGTAGGATGTTTATTTGTTGTTTCAACCAAAGCTTACTCTAAGTTAGTAAGCTGCTGGTATTTTCTCTGTTACTTTGTTTTTGAATCCTTTTTTTCGTAGGATATTTATTATTATTTCAACCAAAGCTTATTCTAAGTTAGTTGAATCATTATCTCCATTTATTCTTTTTTTGTATTCCTCTAATTCCTCGTTCATCTTCTTGATTTCTGCTTTCCAAATTAAATACATGATTAACCAAATTAATGCATAAGCTACCACTCCAATTGCGATCATAATTACACAGTTTACGAATTTAAATTCAATCCACTTCAATACTGCTGATATGATTACAAGCACTGTTAACACAGGTATTGCATGCACAACCGTTGCCTTTAATAAACTCCACGAATCAATATCAAAAACACACGTTCCCGCAATACACACTATACCAAAGATCCCAGAAAGTATTGTTTGTAAAGTTATGGCGAGTGGCATCCCCATAGCATCAATTAAGCTATTAAACACTACTTTTACACCTTCACCATAAGCTACGCTAAATATTAGCGTAATTACATTACCTAAAATTGCGCCGATAATAAAGCCGATTATTGTTCTTATAATTAACTTAGCTTTCATTATGCGGACCTTCCTTTTCTTAATATCTCTCTGATTTTTACAGAGTATCGCCTTGATGTGTAGGACTTAATACCATTTTCCATCTCAATTCTTATTATTCCACCACCTTCAAAACTCCACTTCTTTACATACTTTAGATTAACTATTTCGGACTGTGAAATTTTGACAAACCATACTGGATCGAGCTTTTCCTCAATTTGGTATAGAGGCTCATTTAATACAAACTCACCATTAGTTGTTTTTACCGATAAAAACCTACCATCTTTAGAAATCAAAATGATATCGTTTATATCTATTAGTTCTTCATCTGAAAGGACATTGCAAGAGATGACATCATTTTTAGGCTCACCCAAACGCTCGAGTATTTCATTGACCTCGTCGTTTTGCTCTTTTGCCTTAATAATGACTTCAGTTTCTTTGATAGTTTCATCAAAAATGAACTTCAACTTAAATGCCACTTACAAATCTCCCTACATTAATAACTTTAATACCGTTTTTGGATGATTAAAATCTAGCTTACATAAGTATTTAGATTTTATCATATTTTTACGATAATTTGAATGTAAAAAAGATTTTTGTAGTTTTTACGAGTACTATCAGAAGTTGCACTTGCCCTATAACGTTCGAGGAGCTATCCACTGTTGCGATTACCCTGTAACGCTCGAGGGGCTATCTACTGTTGCACTTGCTATGACAACTAACATTTTAACTACTCTTAGGTTTGTAACTGGCAAGAATTACATTAACTGTATAAGACTCCATTACATTTTTAATGCTTTATCTCTCCTCCTCTCTAGTTATACCTCCACTGTTATTATTGCTATTTGTTTTTAACACTATGTATATCCTAACAAAAGTGTTAAATGCTGATTTGGTTACACTCGGCAAGTGAAATCTTTATTAAAATCCACTTGCCAAGATTAACACTTTATTATTAAACCAACTTTCCTCCTACCCAGTAACAATTGGATTTTCTGCATTTGGCCAGCATTCTTTAGCTGTCCAAAGCTTAGGCACTCCATTTTTATAATGCCAATATCCATACATTGTCCCAAGCCCAGCTTGGCCTTTGCTAGGTGGATAATCATCTGGGGTGAAAATCCCGCCAGCTTCGCACCTATAATGGTAATATACTTTACCTACCTTTACATTTGAAGGAAGAAAACCTTCATCATATCTATCTTTTCCTGTTACATCATAGTCAACATAGACACAAAAGTATTTGTTAGCATCTTCAGTCCCTAGTAAACCACAATCAAAATAAAACGAACGCATTGCATAGGTGCAGTCTCTTGGAACAAACGCTGACATTACACAACTTTCATCATGGTTTACATGGACCACGTGATCACTCCTATGCGAACGAACTCCCGAACAGCCTGCAAACGCCCAGTCCCTAATTTCTTTGATGTTATCAGGAATAATTAAGGCTTTATTACGACTAAAGTGTTTAGAGCCTGTAAACGCATATGCTTCAATAATTGTTATATAACTATCAGTTGGTATTGCACCAGAACCATTACACCCTGCTACAATCATGCCCGCTTCTTTATCAATAATCATTTCGCTTGTTGACTTATATTTATCATTTGGAGTATCCATTTCCAAATTTGTAAGACGGTCGCAGTAGTTAACTATTCCATATCCTATTTGTGTTACACTGCCTGGTATGCTTAACGCTCCTAACATTTCACAGTTAAGAAATGCAAAATCACCAATAGAGCGTAATCTAGGGCCAATATTAGCAAACTCGACATAAAGAAGATTAATACATTTCTCGAATGCTTTTTCATCTATTGTTTCCAAAGTTACTGGAAAGTTTATAGATGGAAGCGATGTACATTCTTTAAACGCATATTGACCTATATGTTTTACATTACTATCAAGTAGATCTATATTTCGTAGTGCTGTGGCACCTCTAAAACAACCATTACTTATACTCGTGACGCCCTTTCCTACAACAAAGTTTTTTAATCTGGTACAGTCGCAAAAGATATAGCCCCAGAGCTTGTTTACGCTGTCAGGAAGGATGATTGATGTTAAACTTGTGCACTCAGAAAATGCACTAATTCCTATTGACTCCAATGTATCTGGTAAGTTAACAGATAATAAGTTTGTACACCTACGAAAAGCGTCCCTTTTAATTGTATTAATCGGTGCAGGTATATCTACCTTACGTAAAGCTGTACAATCTTCAAACATTCCTTCTCCAATACTTGTCATGTTTTTCCCAAAATGAATCGTATGCAAGCTTGTACACCCTCTAAACGTATACCTACCAATTATATTGCGTAAGTTGTTTCCAAGATATACAGTTTGTATCACTTTATTATTTTCGAAAATCCCTTCTATGTTTACCTGGTATCCATTTTCAACTCTTACTGAAGCAAAATCCTGCACTATATTACCTTCAAGCCATGCTGGGATATAAAACTCAGAGAAGAAATCTCCAGCATATCCATCAATCCTTATAGTTGGAAGACCCGTCCCCTGGGTAGTTGGACAATAAGAGAATCTAGGACACTCAGCATATCTTTCATCTTTAGATATACAACCATAAGTAGCTACAAACTCCCGCTCTACCATTTTTCTATGTGACTGGGCCCCATCCAAGCTCCAGCGCTCGCACTGGTACCAGTCTTTAAATTCGTAGGTATATCCCTCATCATCTGGTATAGTTGGAGCTGGTCCATCATATTCAATATCGTCAGGTATCACATATCTTTCGTAACCACTCTCTGACACTTCTAATTCCTTTTTCCGTCTTTCAGTTTTAATTAACTCTGGACCTGTAGACCAGTTGTACCAAGAAACATCGTAAGCCTCTACATATTTAGCTGTAAACTCCATATCTTTTACGAGTCTATCTGGTACTGGCTCCCAGGTATCAAATACATATTTGTAGTTCCATCTTTTGTCATCTAGTTTTTTAAGCTCCGGCCCCCTGTATTGCGGCGTGGAGCCTGCTTCTACCTCTTCAGTGTATAGTACTGTGCGCCAACTGTTAGTGTTATAGTTAAACTCAGCAGTATCTATCCAAGTGACCGTGTATTTCCTCTTTATACCAGCAAACGATGCTATGTATGTTACGTCGCAGGTTACTTGCGTTACCGATGGAGACCACCCCATAAACATATAATCATATATCTCATTACTTTCTTTCATAGGAGCTGGACCTGTATATTGTGGTAGCGCACCATAAAGAATGTTCGTGTCAACTGCTAGTACTTTCCCATCCCAGTTTTTCCAAGTAACTGTATAAAACTTATCTACCTTTTGAAAGTCTGCAGTATATATTGCATCTTTTGTTGCAGCTACTACCTCTGGTGTCCAACCTCTAAATGCATATGCAAAAACATCATCACTTCCTCTTGTAGGTATTTCGCCTTTATATTCAGGGATAGTGCCTTTTTCAACTAGAGGATCTACTTGTAGAATAGTGCCATCATAGTTTTCCCAAACGATTGTGAAGCAGTTAGATTTTTCAAACTTTTTATATTCTGCTGTATATGTTGCGTCTTCAGTTGCCTCTACAATCTCTGGCGTCCATTCCCTAAACTTATATGAATAGGTTTCATCATCAGGTCTTTTGGGTTCCTCACCTATATATTCTGGTGTCGTTCCTTTTTCCACACCCTTATCTACTTTAATAATGGAATCATCATAGTTTTTCCAAGTTATGTTGCAATATTGTTTTTTATCTAGCCTATTAAACTTTGCAACATATACTGTAGCTTCGGTTGCTTCTACAACTTCTGTACTCCAACCTGCAAATACATATATGTAGTTTTCATCATCAGCTTTCTCAGGTGTTGCACCAAGATACTGAGGTACGGTTCCACCTTCAACCTTTTCGTCTATTTGTAATACCGAACCATTTTCATCTACCCACGCAATTTTATATGTGTCCTTATCGCAAGCAGTGAGGGTTAGTATCGTCGTTACGACAATAGCAATTACTATGAGTATTAATATTAATTTTTTCATTGTATTACCTCTACTATCTTTTATATTTCAATATGATTTACATATTGCATCTTCTTTGACTAAATCTTTACTGACTATACACTTTATAATTTAGTAATAACTGTTTTGCTTAGTACGCCAGGCTCTTGGTCTAAGTTTTTATCGCCAAACAGTTGGGGTATCTTCAACATAGTGCCAGTGAGAGCCGTCAATATTTGATTCTTCGCTGTACCAATAAGCTTGTTTACCAGAATCCCAGTCATCCTTCCAACCAAACGGTTTTTCCGTTGCCTTACAGTATATTTGTATATAGTTACAGTTGCGGAAGGCCGAAAGGAGATGCCTTACGCTATCTGGTATCACTATTGATGCTAGCTCAGTACATCCTTGGAATGCAGAACCACCTATTGATTCAACACCATCTGATAATGTAATTGTTGTTAAGGCAGTACAACCCCTAAATGCTCCGTCATCTATCATAATAACGCTACCCGGTATCGTAATTGATTCTAATGCGTCACAATTCATGAATGCATTCTCCTCGATATATGTTACTGAGTCGGCTATTGAAACTGTGGCGAGTTTTTCACAACCCCAAAATATTCCTTCAGGGATATATTTAACACCGTTTTCTATTGTAACTGTTGTAAGAAGAGAGCAATATGTGAATAGGTTACTTCCTAAATTCTTCACACTCCCTGGCATTGTTACACTCTCTATACTACATTGATAGAACGCACTATCTTCCAAAGTAGTAACAGTACTAGGAATTGTAATGTTAGAAATGTTAGCAAATGAAAATGCATACTTTCCTATAGTAGTAACTCCGCTTGGTATGGAAGAACCTTTAGCCCCTGCTACTAATTTATTGCTTTCTTTTTCTATTATCGCATTGCAGTTTTCACGAGAATCATATACCGCATTCCCTTCATCAACGGTAACAGTTGCCAGATCTCTACAACTTGCAAATATCTGACTACCTACATATACAACATTTTTAGGAATTGTAACGGTCGTCAGTGCTCTGCAACTAGACAGTGCACCTTCCCCAATATGAGTTAAGCTATCTGGGAATGTAACAGCTGTAAGTTTACTGCAGCCAGAAAAAGCTGAGTCGGCTATAACTTTACAACCTTCTTTTACATTAACTGTTGTCACATTTGAGTTTGCCGGAGACATAAATACCAAGTAGTTATTATCAGCATTACCTAAATATTTATTACCAGCTTCATCTGTGTAATAATTTACATTGTTAGAAAAACTAAATGCATACGCATCTACTGAAGTAATGCTATCTGGAAGATTTACTGTCTGAAGTGCAGGACAGAAAGAAAAAGTGTCATTTGGTATAGAATTAACTCCACTTGGAATGTTAATTGTAGTAATCTTACCGCAACGGTAAAATGCCTCTTTTTTAATGGTATTTAATCCACTGCCAAGAGTGACTGTTTCCAGTGCACTACATCCATCAAAAGCTCTATTTCCAATTGATGTAACACTATCTGTAATAGTTACCTCTGACAAACTGCTACATCCATCAAAAACACTATCACCAATATATTTAAGAGCATTTCCTAAGGTAATTGTTGTTAGAGCGGTATTATCCATAAAAACACTATTTGCCAATACCTTGCAGTTATCATTTACTGTAAAATCGGTTAGCGTCTCATCAATAACACCTACTAATACCACATACTGATTTTCTGTATTACCTAGGTATTTTCCATTATTTTCAGCTGTGTATGTTAAAGATAAGCATCCATCAAAAGCAACTCTACCAATTGTTTTTATACTATCTGGTATTGATATGCTCGTTAAACCAGTACAACCTCCAAAGGCGCCAGAACCAATACTTTTAACATTATTTGGAAGAGTTATTGCTGTTAAAGCTTCACAGCCTTGAAATGCTGAACTGGAAATTGTTTCTAATCCATTTCCAAATGTAATAGAGGAAAGATTAGTGCAGTCTTGGAAGGCATATGGGCCAATAGAAACCAAACTGTTAGGAAGAGTGATGGATGTTATAGCAGTATAAGCAAATGCATGCCAATCCATAGATTCCACACCTTCTTTTATGGTAACTGATTTTAAATTTTCACATCTTCTGAAGATATCTTCGCCAATTACCTTTACACTACCAGGGATGGTGACTGATTCTAAAACCCTATTCCCTTCAAATGCCCATTTTTCCAACTTAGTTACTGGCTTGTTGTTATACTTAGAAGGAATTACAACAGTTTTGTCATTGCCAACATAAGCTTTAATGAAGTAACTATCTCCTTCATCAACAAACACAAAATCAGTAGCACTTGTTTCAGGCTCATCTGGATTGTCTGGATCGTCAGGGTTATCGGGATTGTCAGGATTGTCTGGGCTATCAGGGTCGCCTGCCTCTCCTTTAGGAATGCTGTCAAATGTCGCTACATATGTTTGATCTCCTGTTACCTCTGATATTGTTGGAGACCAGCCACTAAATGAATAATCATTTACATCGTCTGACGGTTTTGTAGGTTGTTCACCATTGTATTCTGGAATTGTTCCTTTTTTGACTTTTTCATCAGTTTCTAAAACAGTTCCGTCATAATTTTCCCAAGTGACTGTGAATTTTTTACACCCAGCAAGACAAATTACTGCTATTAGTATCACAGCTATTAACAAAACTACTTTTTTCATATCACACCTCGCTAACTTTTTTAAAATAATAAATCGTAGGTTGAACACCCACTCCTTGTTATAAATTTATTACCTTATGCCCCCATTATCCTAATTAACTCCAGATAATTCAATGCAAAAGGCGCATTCGGTTAAATCCTGTCGCATTCGGTCAATATTTTTAACATTTAAATGGTAAATATACTAGATTCTACATATATGTAATAGTTTTTGCGTAATAAAAGATTGGTATTTCCTTCAACCTTACGATTTGAAATATTCCTATATCTTAAGATGAGCAGCCTGTATGTATATGATAGGTTTTGAGTTTCTTGAAAGATTATAGTCTTATGCTTTGGTCAATGCCTGATATTTAAGTAAGATAAGTATTGTTATATGACTCTATACGCGCGCGATGTATTGTATAAAAAGGCTAAAGACCACCTAAGCTCAATGTTTATAATTCAGGATATGTGCAGATCTGAACATAAATGTGATATGTTTTTTGCATAAAAAAAGACTAGAGTTGTCTCTAATCTTATCCTTCGGTACGTATGCATATCGAATTCGATTCGTGCCTATATTTGCTTTGTGCATATCTATTCTGAACAAAACGTGCATGAGTGCATAAAAAAAGACTAGAGTTTCCCCTAATCTTTAAGTTGGTTATTATTTATAGCTATATAGCTTATTTTACCTTCTCTAGATATTTTACTATGTCACCCACTGTCTTCCAGGTATTGATTTCATCATCTGAAAATTCAACGTTAAAATCATCCTCTAACGCTATAAGCATTTGTACTATATCTAAACTATCTGCCTTTAAGTCTTCGGTAAATCTAGACTCCATTTTAATTTTTGATTCATCTATGCCTAAAAGTGCGGCTATCTTTTTTCTTACTTGCTCAAACATAATTCCTCCCTTGACCGTAAGCGGTCACGTTCATTATATTTTTTATATTATATGATTCATACCTTTTTGTCAAAAGATATAGGGTTATTATCCAAAGTTACACTTACCTTGTAATATTGAGGGATTACAAACAGACCTGCTGGGCGAGGCAATTAACACCTTGTGATATTTGAACTCTACTTATTATAGAAAACCTACGCCAATTAGCGTTTTAGAACCTAGCGACCTTTTGCCTACTATAACTACTAGTATTGCTTTTTTGTGTGACAAATGGAGTGCCTACATCTTTATTTGCTATGAAAGTCGCTCCACATTGATTTTCGTGGGGCTTTTGAAAGCTTAGTTTGATGGGACAAATACTATGATTATATACACAAAAAGCAGTCGGTAATGAGCCGACTGCTATTAGCTTTACTATTTTGTGAACAATTAGTCTTCTATAATATAGGTCTTCTTAGAAGGATCGTCTTTTTCAATTGCATACGCATTCTTCTTAGCAAATAATGGTACAAATAGCATCACTATTGATATTATAAGTGCGGAGAACAATCCCCAACCCCAGGAAATCGTTGCCTTTAAAGTACCAATTGAGAAGAATTTCGCGGTGTTTTCAGCTCTTAGTGGTTGTTCAACTTCTGCATTTGACATCAGTAGTAACAGCACTGCGGCTATAATAATTAGTAATATGTTAACAAGTGTTAACCAACTAAATCCTCTTGGTGTTTTCTTGGTAGCGAATTTAACCAAATATTTAATGAGAAGCACTAAAAATATTACAGCTATTATTGCGATTAGGAAGGGGAATACGCTTACAAGTGCTTTATTTACATCTTGATTGCGAATAATATACTTTCCGTAATCACCACCTGAATCTGCGCCGAACACATCTGCAATCGATTTTATACCATCTATACCACTCATCTTAAAACTTTCTCTCATGTCATTTGCTTGAAATACAGCTACAGACATTAAAAGTAATAATAGAATGGCTACAATTGCAAGTATAATTGCTGCAGCACTAACTCCTCTATATGGCTTTTTGTAGTATACAGGAGACTTAGGTGCCCCTTGTGGTTCTACTGGCCTTGAATAAGGATCATATTGTAACATCGGCTGATTCTGTGAAGTGTAAGGTACTAGCGCTATAGGTTGTACTATCGCCGGCATTTGTACTATTGACGAAGGTGCAGGAACTGCATTATTTGCATTGCTTGCAACTTTAGCTAGTTCTACAGATTCCCCAACTTGATAAATAGCTCCATCCGGGCCTACTACTGGAGTTTTTGATGGAATCGGCGGAAGGGAAAAGCCCAAAGACCTTTCATCCACTGCAACCCATCTACCACTCTCCACTGGCTGGCTGGGTGCTACCATGTTTTGGTTTGCAATTTTTCTGTTTTCCATATCTGACCTCTTTACTGTTGTTCACCGCCACCGTAGTTTGGAACAAAGTTTACGGGGGCTACAATTGGCGTTAATTGCACAATTGTTGCGGGTTTTGGTATTGGTACAGGCGCACTATTGGGCTGAGGTCCATAGTGCATGGCCGGTGAAAACGCACGACCATACTCATCAATTGAGGTGTATGTTGGAAGACCCATAGGCATTCCGTTTGATGCTACCTCAAAAGCACTAGTATTTGGCATAACCATTGTTTGTGCCGGTACTTGCATAAGTGGAAATGGTCCCACTTGTGGTTGCCTTGTAGGAACGTTTGTCCTGGCAACACCGTCAGTAATAAGTTCAGGCTTTCTTCTGCACTTTCTCATAACTATTTCTCTCCTCCCATTCGGCTATATTTATAATACTTTCCCGCGTTGTTCTAGTAATATTATGCTGCTAATGCGGCTTGTTTTTTATTCTTTGATAAGAATGAAATTATTACAATTATCAGCGCTACGGCTGCATAGATATATAATCCATAGTTAATTGCAACGGTATCTTTTTGTACTAATGCAAGTAGTACTGAAACCAATGTAACAACTAATCCTAAAAATGCAAATATTTTAGCAAAAGCTGGTACTCCAGGTCCCATAATCTTTATTATACTAGCAATTAATACTAATAAGCAACAAACTGCTCCCACTCCTAATGCTAGTGCAATTATTGTGACAGTGTCAAATACAATTGCTCCAGCCTTAAATACATTGATTAATAAATCTAATGCACTTGTGCCGTTTATTGCAAAAATATACTCTAGTGATACAAATTTAGAAATCACATACAGAGCTATATATACTATTGAGAATATCATAAGAGCTATGCATGCTCCGCTAACCTTTTTCTTAGCTGGTGCTGCTTCTTCGATAACTTCTTCCATTTCTTCAATTTGTTCTTCAACGTCATCATACATGTAGAGGGGTTGTTCTTGTGTTGAATAAGGAACAAAAGCGATTGGTTGAATGATTGGGGTTAACTGCATTGGGCCTGGCGAAACGGGTGATACAGGTTGAGGTTTAGCTACAGGTTGCGCAACAGGTCTGTGCATGGTTGGTGGTGCTGGTTTTTCAGCGATTTGGGTTTTTTTAGCCATAATTTTCTCCTCCTAATATGGTATTATATCTTTTAATGCTTTGGGCATTAATAATCATCATCATAGTAGCCATCATCATCAAATTCTGCAAGAGGTTGTTCTTGAGTAGAATAAGGTACTAGTGATAGTGGTTGGACAACAGGTGTTAATTGAATAAAGTCAGCGGGTTTTGCTACTGGTACCACACCACAATTATTCATAACTTTAAATGTTACCCTAGGTCTTGGCCTTCTTCTAACTTCTTGCTTTTGGGCTTCTAGTTCTTCTTGTTGTTTTCTTTTCTTCTTACTCATAATTCCCCTCCATTACAAACATTTTATCTATCAAATATACTATACGGAACTCTCTTTTTCGTGAAAAACGAGAGTATTAATATCAACAGTGGTAGCGCCACGAGTGCTAGTGCACCTATTCCAGACACAAATTGTAGTGGTATTATATCTACTTCTGGGTCTAATGCTGATGCTGGAGGTTCGCTAAAGGATCCAGTCAGAACTTCCCCTACTTTACTAAAATCTAAAATGCTAACAATCGTACCGTCTTCTGCATACTTTGGAGCACCTGCATAACTTCCAGACATTGCTACAACACCAACAAGCATTATAACCGCGGCTAGCACCATAACTATCGCAAATATGAAAAAGCCTCTGAAAATTCTTCGTCCAAATAGCGATAGAAACGCTAGTATTATAATTAATAAAGCAAATACTGCAGCTACTACTAAAGCAACTGGGAAATAGGTAAATGCGATTTTAGCAATCGGGAACATCGTATCAGCAGTTTTTGCAGCAGCATTATCTACTGGCGTTGTTTCTTCAGTTTCAGTCTCTCCCTCTGTTTCCCCTTCTCCTTCTTCGCCATCTTCAGCGGCTTCAGCAACTCCTTCACCCTCTTCCTCGGCAGCTTCTTCTTCCGCAGGTGCTGCTTCCTCTTCTGCTCCATATATGTTTGCTTCTATCAAATCATAGTATGGAGAAAGCGAATTGCCCTCATCATCTACCATAGGTTTTTTAGTTATATAAGAGATCGCACCATATATCGGATCCATAAGAGATACATATTTAGTCTTCTCCTCGTATGGAATTGTTACAACATTACCATCATCATCGGTTTCCTGCACCATTACAGGCTCGCCATCCTCATCTAATACGGGATTTCCTTCGTCATCTAATGCAGGCTTCATTGAATCAGTAGCTACTCTTTCATCCATCGGTGTTAAATCTCTTACCACCATAAATGAGGTATACTGTGGCATAACATTTAGATAGTTAAGAAGTATAACCGCTACCCATACCAGCGCAAGTAGCATCATCACGAAACACACGCCTCTTCTCATTATGAAGAAGTAAGACCTTTCCTTTCTTCTCCTTTTCTTAACGGGAACTGCTTGTCTTGGTTGTGGCCTCTGTTGAGCAGGTGCTGGTCTTCTTTGAGCGGCACCACTTATAGCATAGGGGACTTTAATATTTGTGGTAGGCATAACAATGCTACGTCCACTACTACTACGTCCTTGCGGTCTTCCTTGTGCCATATTCCCTCCGGGTGTTTATGTATAAAGCATTAACTTTATGGTATATAGTGAATAGTTTACCACAAGATATTATGCTTTTCAACTTATAATCTTTATATATTCACGCACATACGCGCGTCTATAGTCCTATTTTTTCTCTCTCTTTTATCCTCTTAATAATAGTAATCGTCATCATCGTCCTCAAACATAGCTAGAGGCTGTGTCTGGGTAGAATATGGTACTAATGGAATAGGTTGAACAATCGGTGTTAGTTGAATATAGTCTGCAGGTGGAGCAACTGGTACTGGACCTCTATTATTTAGATGACGCCAACTAGCAGTAGGCCTTTTTGCCTTCTTTGCTTCCTGCTGTTTTCTTGCTAACTCTTCTTGTCTTCTTTGTTCTTCTAATCTCTTCTTTTTGCTCATTTATAACCTCCGATTCCTTATCCCACTCTCTTCTTGCTACGATAAGTAAAGAAACTAAATATAAATACTAAGAGTGATATACCAAGCGATATTAAGCCACCCATTCCAAGCTGAATTGGAATTAATTGTTTGGCGATAAATGGTATATAGTTAGCTATATATGTAAAGTCCGTGCCAGCAGACCAGACATATCCTGCAAATATTACTAGTATATTCATAACAAGCATCACAATGGATAAAATTACAAACAACGCTTTCAATCTGTTACGACTAAATGCTGCAATTATTGCTCCTATTAATTGAACAACTGCTGCGAGTAACGCTAGTGCATACGCTACAGGTAGAGCATAATATGCTATTTTAGTTACAGTATCAGCTGTACCAACTTGGCTCATTGCATCTTTGTAAAAATGAGATTCTTCTGCAGGCATTTGAGTAAATGACTTAACAAACCCCATAATAATGTCTCTATTTGAGAGTTGTATTGGCTCGGTGGTAGAAGTTGTAGCTTCTTCTTCTTCAGTAGTTTCTTCTTCTGCCGTTACGTCTTCCTCACCGCCTTCTTCATCTTCCGCAGCTGCTTCAGCTTCAGTTTCCTCCTCTGTTGCTTCTTCGTCCGTTGTCTCTTCTGCTGGTGCTGCTAAAACTACGCCAGGATTTTTAACAAATGTTGAAGTGTATTGTGGTAGAACATTAAAGAAAGATAATGCTGCAAGTGCAACATACGCTACCAGCAAAATAATCATTATGACTATAATGGCAACTCTTTTTGATCTTAATTCTTTAGGTCTGGTTTTTGCCCTACCTACATTTCTGCCACTCTCAATCTCATCGTATTGATCATACTTTTGCGCGGCTAGATATTCTTGCCTTTGTTGTCTTGAGGCATAATAGTTAACAACATATGGCGAAGACATGTCCCTATCATTCATTACATACGAATTATAACTATATCTAGCGACATTGCGTTCGTTTTGCCTATTATTTGTCGATGTATTTTTCCCCATTTCTCTCCCTCCGAATATATTTGGTGTTATTTATTCTTCTTACTGCGAATAACTTTCGCGTTTGCAGGACAAAAACATGACACTATAAACAATAATGCTGCTAGCCCTAAGCATATATACATCCCAATTCCAACTTCATTTTTGAAGAAATAATCTAGACCGTTTTTCAAATTCTCGAATGCAGCTCCGAATGAAATATAATTGTAAATATACAAACCGAAAATTCCAACCAAGAAAAATACTAGATTTAACAGTGGTAAAAACCATCCTCTTCTCTTGGCGTACCCAGTTACAATCCTAACAAAACTTCTAACTATTATTACAAGTGTAAGTATCAAAAATGCAATAAATGCGATAGGAGCTATAATGTCTGTAGGTTTCGTGTAATAATAGCCTAGACCAGCAGAGGAATCTAACTTAAATATTCCAATTACGCACTCTACTATGCCAGCTGCATAAAACATAATTCCTCTAGACTTTGCTCCATCCCATACTTTAGAGAAAACACTCAAATTTGCCCCAAAATATGGTTGATAAATGTTAACCATAAATGCAAAGACCATTATTACAATAGCAACAACTGCCATCAATATCGAGACTATGCGAACAGGTTTAGTCTTCTTGCTATACGAAACATCTTCATCATCCTTGATCGCGACCTCGTTATATGTTTCTTGTAATCTTTGCGCTTCAAAAAGTGCTTTTTGTTGTTCTTCCCTATCTCTCTTAATTTGCTCAATTTCTTCTTGAGTGTATGGCTGGAATTTGTATAACTTATCAGCCTTTGTTTGCCAAATTGCCTGATTAGGATTTACAAACGGAACTATGACAAATGGTTGTACTACAGCATTTGCCTGTCCACCACCAACAACATACATTGACACATTATCCACTCTAGATGCGTTGTCCGCTACGCTTTGCGGTTCTTGCGCTGTTGGCTGTTCTACAATTTGCTCAGACTTCTCCTCAACGAGAGACTCTTCTGCGCCAGTGGTATATGCTAGCCCTTGTCTAATTCTTCTTAACGCATTGACAAACTCGTTTCGAGGTCTAGGTTTCCCACATTTTGTACATTTGCTCGTCTCTATGCTGTTGACTGTACCACAAACTGTGCAAACATATGTTACTCGTGACTTATCGATTGATGCTAGGGAATCTTTTTCGAAACCTTTTTGAGCCTGCTCTAAAGCATCTTTCATAGCTTGGCTAGTAGCATCACTAAGCGAACTACCACAGGCAATACAAAACTTATTGGTATCTGCATTCATCTCCCCACAAGATTTACATTTAATCATAACCTTTTTCCTTCATCCCCCAAGTACAACAAAGTACTTTAAATCTCAATTAAAAATATTATACTAGAATATAAAGTATAAATCAACAATAAATTTGTTTTTCTAGTTTGCCTGCGCGCACGTCCAAAAACTCACACGAAAACATACAAAATACCCCCATAGGAGAGGTATTTTTTACTTTTTTTACACTAATATTTACACTCAGAAGTGCTTGCTTTCCGGACGAATTACAAAAGAATTAACAGCGCTAATGATTATTTTTTGTTGTAAGTGTCTCTAAGTTCAACATCACGATAGAAACGTACCATATCGTCAAAGACACCAGCCTTTTTGCGGGATACCAGCCTCAGTACGAAATGAATAAATCCACAGCGTTAATGGTCTATTTTTTGTTATAAGTGTCTCTAAGTTCAACAACACGATAGAATCGAACTACACCGTCAAAAACACCAGCTTTTTTATAGTATGCACTCCTCATAAACTGGTAAACCTTCCCTACCTCTCCTTCAGCCACAAACTCTTCGGCTTTAGCACCCTTGATGACGGTTAGAGAGTTGGGATTTAACCGTTCCATAAAGTCAGTTACACCGTCCGACGCATCGAGCAGTAGTGATTCGTAATTATATAACTCACACTCAACTGCATGTGCAGCTGATACCCACTGTATAGTACCTTTCACTTTCATCCCCGAATTAGGACCACCACTCTCTGTCCCCTCGAGATACTCACAATGTAAAGTAATCGGCTCACCATTTTCATCTAGATCTGTGGATTTATGCTCTATGATTAAGCCAGATTTTAGTCTGACTTTGCCAGATGGTACTAATCTGTGATATTTAGGAGGTGGATTCAATGCAAAATCGGTTTTTTCAATAAAAATTTCTCTTGTCATTATGACATTATGGGATCCTGAATTCTCATCATTGGGATTATTAACTGCAGAAAATACCAATTCTTCTCCTTCTGGAATATTTTCAATTATTACCTTCAAGGGTTGCTCTACAACCATAGCTCTATCGGCATTTTTGTTTAAGTTTTCCCTTATGCAAAAATCTAGCAATTGTTGCTCGACTTCACTATTTGCTTTTGCAACACCTACTCTACTACAAAAGTCTTTAATTGCCTCTGGAGGATAGCCTCTTTCTCTCATACCGCTTAGTGTAGGCATACGAGGATCGCTCCAACCAGTTACATGTCCCATATCGACTAAACGTTTTAAAAACCTCTTGCTCATTACTGTGTTTTGTATAGCCAGTCTAGCAAACTCAATTTGCCTGGGTTTTGGGTCAAACTCGCAGTTATCTACCACCCAATCGTAAAGAGGTCTGTGGTCTTCAAACTCTAAGGTACAAATGGAATGTGTGATTTCTTCTATTGCATCTTCTATGGGATGAGCAAAGTCATACATAGGATAAATACACCACTCGTCGCCAGTTCTATGATGATGAGCAAATAAGATTCTATATATTACCGGATCTCTCATATTCATATTAGGGCTCGCCATATCTATTTTGGCTCTTAAAACCTTTTCGCCATCTGAATATTTTCCTGCTCTCATCTCTTCGAACAGCTTTAAGCTTTCCTCTACGGGTCTATTTCTGTATGGACTTTCTTTACCTGGGGTAACTAAATCGCCCCTAGTTGCACTGATTTCCTCGGCTGTTAAATCACAAACATATGCAAGTCCCTTCTTGATTAATAACACCGCACATTCATACATCGTTTCAAAGTAATCTGATGCATACAATTCTTTATCCCATACATATCCAAGCCACTTAATATCTTCTTTTATGCTATCTACATATTCTTGCTCTTCTTTTGTAGGATTTGTATCATCAAATCTTAAATAACAAGTACCGTTAAATTTTTCCTTAATGCCAAAATTTATGGATAAACTCTTGGCATGACCAATATGTAAATACCCATTTGGCTCTGGTGGAAATCTAGTAGCAATACTGTCATGCTTGCCAGTCTCTAAATCATTAACAATAATTTCTTCAATAAAATTGTTAGCCTCATATTTTTTCGTCATTTTGTCCATCCTTTGTATGTTAGTTTTTAATTGTATATTGTTTTATTGCAATCCGTTATTTACTTTTTGAAGTCCTAGTTATACCGAGGAGTTGTTAGCCTCACAGGTTTTCGTCATTTTGTCCATCGCTCGTATATTAAGTTTTTAATTATAGACTGTTAAATGGCAGTTTATTATTTACTTTTTACCATTTTGATCGTGCTGACATTTTGCAGGAAAGACAATGTCTTTTGACTTTATGAACATCTCATCAAAGCTTTCCTTAAACCCAAACTGTGTGAAATAATTAGACCTATACCCCACCACTATGTATGCACTTACCTCAGATAATACATTGAGAAGAACTCTAGTGAAAAAGTCACCATATCCCTTCCCTCTATGTTCTTTTAGTAAACCTATTGAAACTATGGTAGAAACATCGGGGTTAACAATCACTTTTGCAACACCTACGGTTTCATCATCTAATTGTAGTACATATCCTACACCGCCATCAAACGGAGCTCCAAAGATTTTTTTACTCAAATCATCTAGAATTTTTTTATCATTTGTTGCAGTCAGATTAATCATTTAAATCACCATAATTATGTGGCTAACCACTAAAGTTTAAATCTATTTGTCACTATAGACATGTTAAGTGCTATTATACCATATGACACAATTATTGTAATCAAAAAACATAAATCCACCTTACATCATCTTAAGTTTAATTCATGCTCATTTAAGCGGACATTCCAATCCAGCTCATTTCCGCGCCTATGAGACAAACACCTTACTATGACAAATGATGTCCCGTTCCTTTTCGCGCTTAAGCAACTTACCGTTACACTTACTATTACAAATAACTAGCTCGTTAGTTTTGCGCCTACGAGACGAACCCACCTGTTTACCATGAAAACTGCTTCTTCTTTAAGTTTTACGCATAGACGACTTACTGTTGCACTTACTATGACAAATGATGTCCGTTCCTTTTCGTGCTGTGCGATGGACCAGCCTCCTACTATGACAACAAACTCTTTCCTATTCATTTTTAATATTACAAATAGTTTATTTGACAGTTTTTAACAAAGAAACTATAATACACTATGTTAATGCGCCCTTAGCTCAATTGGATAGAGCGTTGGTCTACGGAACCAAAGGTTAGGGATTCGAGCTCCTTAGGGCGTGCCACAATGCGACTAGTCACATAGTCGCATTTATTTTTAAAACTAACTGCAACTAACCATTGTAAAAGCCACTCACAGTACTAGGAGTGGCTTAACAGTTTAAATAAAGTTTTCTTTCTTTATCCTTTCGGACCTAAGATGATAAACCTTTAACTGATTTTAGAGAGTATATCTTCTTCAGAAATAATACCTTTTGTTTCTCCCAGCAAGCTTATAATATCTTCTGATTTTAATTTCCCTAATTTATAAAGCTCAAACATCTTCAATAATATTTCCGTCGTTACAATCAATACATCGTATCGTTTTGCAGCATCTATTACATTGCTAGCAACAGGATCTCTTTCTAACGGAGGTTTATTTCTTTGTCTCGCAATTATCAAAAGAGCTACAACATTCTTATCTTCATTACCCTCTATTTCTTTGTATAAGTCTCTATGCTTAGCCGTTTGTGAAACATTACTTTGCTTTACATTATGACGAACCCCTTTTATCTCGCCAATGAAAGTAATATTTTCTTTCTCTATCAAAAAATCTTCATTTTTGTTATCTACGAAACTTTGATAATCATATCCTATCATTTTATCTAGCATATCATAAATAATATTTCCCAACTCGTGTCCCGTTTTACATAAACATCCTTTATAAAACATATTTTTATCAATTTCGACCCTGTAGACCTCTATTTCTTCTTGCAGTTTTTGCATTTGAATACTTAATTCTTGTTTTTTCCTCTCTAAGTCCATATCGTTGAAAAATATTTCTTGTGCTAACCACTCTGGAGTGTCTTCATTGGGCATAATCCATCCAATATGCCTCATATAATTTAACAGTAGCTTACTATTAGAATTGAAAGCTAGAGTCGTTAAATATTTATTGTTACGTTTTATCGTTGTTGGCAAGTGGCTTGTTACTGAAGAAGTAATTACAGCACTTTTTTCCAGCAAACTATCAAAAACAAAATCAGATTCAATATATTTATCTAGAACCTCTGTTCGGGTATTATTGTATGCAACCCGGATAAGAGTATTAGGAAAAAAATTCGAGCTAATAAAATGATTGAAAAAACTAAGGATATCTTTTAACATTTCACTCTTTTTATATCGGTTATCACACCAGTCCCATTCATAACAATATGGGATATTTTGTGGAAATATAATAAGCACCTTGTTTTTTATATTTTTGAGCATACTCGAAATAGTCACGATATCTTTATGAGCATTGATTTTATCAATGTACACTCCTTTATTTGTCCATATAGCAGAATCGGATAAATCAATTATATTTATGTCATAATCATCAAAAGATTTTGGTGATGTTAAAGAAGTACAAACAAACTCATCTATAGATAGTTGTTTGTGAGCCACATATTGAATTTTTATTTCTTCTGTTTTTTCCATTTATAACCTATCCTTGTTTTATCTTTGATTTTTATTGCACAACATCATCTCAGTTATTTATCCTTTTGGGCCCAGGATGTTACGTGGATATTGCGAGGTTCTCTTTTGCCTCATTCTAAACTTCATAGGATTAAATTTTTCCCGCATAAATTCTACCAGTTTTCCAAACTCTCCGTCTGGTAAGTTTTCTTTCTTTATGTAGTACATTGTAGCTGGACTGGTATAAAAATAAATTATGCCCTTTTCTTCAAGGATGGCAATTCTGTCTACCTGTTCATATTCTCTAATTTCTTTATATGCATCTTTTCCTTCATTTTCGTGCGTTTCGATGGAATAGTCAGTCTCACTAAAGGTAAAAGTCCAAAGCTTGGTTTTTCTAGCCTCAAATTCCTGTTTATACTGTTTTTGCCCAAGCACTATAAATATGACAACTAAAAGGCCTGTTAAAAAAAGTGTAATTCCACTCATGATAAGCATAAAAATCTGCTGAAATGCAAAAAATAATGCTATTCCACCCGCGAATAGCAGACATAAGAGAATTATTTCTTTCACTCCGAAATATCTTCTCAAATAATAACGGTTACATTTTACATAATCTTCCTTGTTGATATCTACATTTATAACAAACATCTAATTATATCAATAGCGTAGGATATACGCCCCTTTCTACATTTAATCCTGTTAGATTCCAAATATGGGTGTCAAATCCCATAGAGCCTAACCTACTCCCTTCGTTTACATCGGCAATACTGATAATAGGCACTGTACTATAGTCGGTATATTCTACATCATTTCTTGTCACCTCTTGCCCCTCAATAGCATATACATGCTGGAATCTTTGAGTAGAGTTAGTAGAATGGCCGATAAAATTATTTACGTGAGCTGGGTTTTTAGCATTGATTTCGCCATCTTCTTCTAACTGCCTGTGCGATATACCTTTTACATCTCCAAACGCTATACAGTTTCCTATCAAGATTTCATTTGCTTGTCCAACTATTCCACCTGCAAAGACCGAATAGAAAACTCCGGTTATTCTATGTTCTTCGGTGTGTTCTACTCCTTCATCATCCACATATGTTTTTTCATACACTGTCTCCGAAGCATTAGCTGTTACATCTCCAAAAGCAAAACAATTAGATATGGCGTTAAAAGATATCCCCGGACGATCATTTTGGCCAACTGGGTCAAAAATTAATGAACTATAATCATTCCAACCAAAATATGGGATGTCAGATGTATGTCTTCCAAGTAATCCGCCTGCATATTCAGACCCAAACACCCTGCCTTTTGCATAACAGTTTATGATCCTTCCGCCAAGAGCAGTTTCGTAGTCAAACTTATTAACACCAACAAGCCCACCTGCTGTACGTCCTCTTACCGCGCCCGTTGCATAACTACGGGTTATGTTGCCACTTGTTTGATTATATGACACAAGTCCGCCAACAACCGAAGGATATGATAAAGATCCACTCACTTGATAAGACCCATCCCCTTCATCTAATCCTAACGCAAAACAACTATCCACATTTCCGTTATTTAGACCTATAAGTCCACCGGCTGCTTTTCCATATACTTTAGCAGTTGAATTACACTGCGAAACCCTACCTGACGCTACAGACCCTATCACTCCACCAGTATAAATATCTATGGCGTTAGAATAAGATGTTATTGTCCCTTCAGTTGACACTCCTGATACAACAGCATTCTTTTCATCACCATCTTCCATTTCCCTATTTTCCATTTTACCAACTGCACCGCCTAAAGAAACTTTAGTTGATGGTTTTGCTGTTACCCAAAAGGTATCTACAAATCGTTTTCTATATGTCATTTCAGAGTTCAATAATGTCCCTTTCGCTTGGGAATTTAGTAGAGTTCCACCTTCTAGGTGCCCTATAATTCCACCAATCATAAATCTAGACTTTTCGCCCTCTAACTTAATGCTGTAGTTATTGAGCGTAATATTTTTAACCGTACCTGTGACTTTACCAAATAGCCCTATTGGAAGCTCGTTAAATTCCTCGTCTTCCTCTAGTTCTTCGATTCGCATGTTACTAATCACATACCCATTTCCATCAAACACACCCGTGAATGGTTCTAACCTATCACCTATTGGTTCCCATATCCCATATTCAGCAAGATCTATATTCCTCGTAAGCAAATAGCTACCAGCTAAATCATTTTTTACTGTCATCAAAGCTTCTGCCGTCCCTATCCTTATGGTGGTATTAAGAACCCACTTTGCGTAAAGCGTTGTATCTCTATGGAAGGTGTATGGACCTGTTACTTTAGTTCCTGCAAAATCTTCGGATAAATACCAACCTTCAAACTTATAACCAGGCTTAAATGAATTATCAGGCACAGGGATTTGAGAGGCACTCATGGTCAAAAATCTCTCAGCTGGAATATTTTCATTAGAGTTTGTATTGAATGTAATAAGATAGCTAATTTCTGCTGGAGTCTCTTCATTTTGAAGATTAATGCCATTTGAAGAAACGTTATGAGATTCTTCTTTTGATAGGTTCACAAACGACGGTTCCCTAGCCTTATCACAAGCTATGACCGTCAAAGAAATCATCACAACCATAACGATGGCAAAAACCATCATTAAAACTTTACGCATATTTTCTCCGTGTACATCTTAGAGATTACCTTAATTTTATATTAGTAGTACTTTATTGTCAATAGCGCGCGCGTGTTATATTGGTGAACATTTATCCAACTTTATACAAAAACTTTCTGTCTAAAACTCTTAGTTCCTTAACAACACAGTTATTGAATTTGCATAAACAAGATAAACGATAGCATTTCTCAGTACCACATAGAGGCATAATCAGCACATCAACTAAAACGACTACTGCCTTTTATGCATTACCTAGTTTCTTAACAACGTAGTTGTTAAATTTACCAAAAGATAGTAAAAAATCTTTCTAAGGAGCTGTATACAAGAACATAAATGTAACAAAACTTATAAAAAAGCTGTCAAGAATTTTCATTTCTTAACAGCTATAAGGTTTTATGCATAAAAATTTATATAGTTGTCTACACAAAAATCATTTTCCCTTCTGGATCGGCATGTAACTTTTCAGAAGCTAAGCAAATCATAAGGACATATAGAATATTCGTACTCTCTGTCGTTCTAATTTGGTAAAAATTGGGCTCACCTGGAACTGGTATTACACTTCCAACAACTTGGCTACCATCATATATTTCAAAATTATATTGACTGGGTTTGCCCCAAATAGAAAATCGACTGGCTTTTGCGCCTTTGACTGCTTTCACAAAAACATCGTCACCCTTGTCTAGTTCATTTGTTACAAACTTAAACTCATTGGGAGCTAAAATCTTCATTTTTACTGCACCAGGAAATGTTGGTGTGCTTTTCACTATTGACATTTTAGCTGCATTTTCTTCAAAGGTTACCTGGGCTATCTGTAGTCCTAACTTATTGTAGATGTAATAGCCAGATGGTAGTACAGCGATTTTACACACTACCTCTCCGATAGTATTTTTAACAGCGTAGTCCTGCCTTATTTCATAAATCTTTTTTCTAATCTTAAAAATCATATTTTCACCTTGATATTATTTTATCCAAGTGTATTATAAAAGTCAACATATCACATTATTATGTTAATTCTCGCATTCATTTACTGTTGCACTTACTATGGCAACTAACATTCTCGCATTCGTTTGAGAGTCTATTTACTGTCGCACTTACTATGGCGACCAACTATTCTCTCATTCGTTCACTTACCTTGTAATGCTCAATGGAATACAGTTAATGAAATATATAACTCAAAGCAAGAAAGAAGAATGGAGAGAAGTCGCTAATAAGATAAGAAAACTTCTACAAATTAATTTTAAATTGCAAAATAAAAAGGCTGTTAGGAATTTTAGTTTCTTAACAGCCTTTTCTTCAGTTGATGGTGGGCCGAAGTGGACTCGAACCACCGACCTCACGCTTATCAGGCGTGCGCTCTAACCGGCTGAGCTATCAGCCCATCAACATATGGTGGAGGTAAACGGACTCGAACCGATGACTTCCTGCTTGCAAAGCAGGCGCTCTACCAACTGAGCTATACCCCCTAGCAAATGCTTAAATATGATATCACCACTATAAAGATAATGTCAAACATAAAAACAAATTATAAACTTCATTTTGAGGCAATAATAAAACACTCTCTTTTAGAGGCTATCCTCTTATCTGTTGACATAACTTCGATTGGTATAACTTGCCATCAATGCGAAACATAAACTCCATTTCTATAATACAAAAATCAATGTTTACTAGTTTAAGTTATAAAAACGTTCTACAGTCTACACTTTTATGTTGATAAAATGTTACTATACTTAACATTTTTCTAACTTGTTACCTAGTTTTTACATATTGTCTGCTTACTTTCAGCACATAAACTGTAGTAGAATTATCGAGTATTTAATTGGATTAGTATAAAACAACGACTCACTTAAACCGCACTTGCAAATCCGACTTTTAATGTTGTTACATTGTTTTATAATATTATGATGAACACTTTTCCAGCTTTTCGGTGAACACTTTTCAAGCATTTTGATGAACACTTTTCAGAGATTTTAGTGAACACTTTTCAAACATTTGTACTTGCTTCGTTGTACCAGTCAAGTAAAAACCACTTGTTTTTGCATAAAAGGATTGAATTTCATATGAATTAGAGAAAATGAAAAAGGTACGAACTATTAAATATAATCCGTACCTTTCTTGTTTACCTATTAAATCAAAAATAATGATTTCACAGGAAGTATATGTTTTCAGTTAACCACTTTTATTTTTTGTTTTTATCTCCACGTTTTGCATAGTCTTTTTCTATTTTCTTCTTCCAGTCATCATCAATCTTCGAACATCGCCTGTAGTGAGAAGCAACTTCACTCATTTCGCAATAATTTAAAGAAACACCCGCTGAATCATTAGCATAACGCACTGCACGATCGGCCCTGATTCCCATTCCACTCGCAACTCCAATAGCATCCATATTTGCACCGAAAAACAAAAATTCCCAACCGTGGTCTTCGGTATAGTGTTGAATTTTTTCTTTGACATGCTTAAAAGTATATTCCTTGCTTGAGTTTTCCAAACCATCGGTCGTAATTACAAATAAAACTTTTGCAGGACGTTCTTGTTCAGGCAACTTATCAATTTTTTTATTCGTATCCTCTATGGCTTTACCAACAGCATCAAGTAATGCAGTCCAGCCTCTTGCATAATATTCATTTGTTGTTAATGGTTGCACCTCTTTAATGCTTGTCCTACCATGAAGAACCTCATAGTAATCGTCAAAAAGAATGGTAGTCAAGAAAGCCTCTCCAGGCTCCTTTTTTTGTTTTTCAATGAAACTATTGTATCCGCCAATAGTGTCATTTTCCAATTCTCTCATAGAGCCACTACGATCAAGTATAAAGACTAATTCTGTAATATTATTTTCCATATTGTCACCTCAAAAAAATATATTTTGTAATTAAAATATATCACTTTTAAAATGACTTTGGGTCGCATTGAAAGCGACAAATTAACAACCTAGTAAAGGCAAATCATATGCAAACAAAACCTCATTAATGTCAAAGATATCATAATTTCCCTTCTCTATAAAAAACCGTATTATTATGTCAAACTTTAAGACATTAGAAAGGGTATACCCAGCTCTACCAATTAAATCTATTGTTTCATCAAGATCGAGAGATAATGCTATAGCAAGAGCGAGTGCTGTCTTTTTGGAGGGAGTATACCTATTGCTTATACGGATTTTCGAAAACAGTCTTCTATCTATATTGGCGCGTTTATACACTTCAACGTCTGTCATTCCTTTTTGATCTATTAATTTTAGTAGCCTTTCTGAAAAAGTCTCTTCCCTTGTATTCATAACATCATCTAGTTTTAAAGTCTCTTCTGCACACACATGCCTCATGCGCCTCTCTCGGGAGCGTAGCGACATCATTTTTCGCACACGCAACTTATCGTCAAGGAGGTTTTCCTCCATTATTATTTCTGCAGAATAAAGATTTTTATCGTCCTCTAGCTTTGGCAAATCTTCATAAAAACAAGCCTGTTGTGGCATTGGTCTTTCATAATCGCTTTGCTGTTGTTCGTCCAAATATTCGGCTATGTATTTATCAATTTCTGATGATAAACTCTCTGGTAATTTAAAAGGTTCATCACTGTAAAGAACAAGAAAAATATCTATATCGTTATCTAAAAGGTATGTTTTGAATGCATTCATTGCAACCCTTATGGCTTTATCCTTTGGATAACCATATGCTCCACTTGATATGAGAGGAAATGCGATAGTTGCTACCTTGTATTTTGAAGCGAGTTCTAATGAATTGATATAACAATTGGTTAGCAATTGCTCCTCTCCCTTATTTCCTCCCCGCCATATTGGTCCAACAGTATGGATAACATATTTTGCTGGTAAATTATATGCTCTTGTGATTTTCGCCTGCCCTACCTTACACCCACCGAGCATTTTGCATTCCTCTAATAATTCAGGGCCAGCAGCGTAATGTATTGCTCCATCTACGCCACCACCACCTAGCAAACTCCTATTAGCAGCATTAACTATTGCATCAACTTTAATCCTTGTAATGTCTCCTCTAATAAGTTTTATTGACATTCCTTCCTCCTTCCCTTTTGATTTGTATATCTTGTTTTTCTATCGTTTTTTACACTAACCTATTACCTTTCTAATGCATGTTGTTTTCTGCTACCACCTCCGTAATATAACGTTGTTTTTGTCATTATCCTATTGTTTCCTTAACATACAACTATTTTCTATCATTAGCACATCAACTGAATTAATGTATTGCTATTTTCTGTTATTTACACATTTACTTATTATGTATCGTAACCACGAAAGCTAACATATATTATACCATACACCACTTACAATTATTATTTTACATCTTACCATGTTTACATAAGCAAAAGTTGAATTTAGTAAATCCATCAAAATGACGGTGCCCATAGAAGTTAAGAACCAGCCTTTTTGCACTAAAAAGGACTGCCTAAAAATGTACATATCTCGGCAATCCTATTTTTAATTATCTGACACTCTGAAATGCTTATTCAGTTACAAGTTAAAGAAACCTTCGCTTGAAATATTTTTCTATCTAAAATACTTATTTTGTCACAATCTAAAGCGATTTTTCCTTAAGTGTATTTTTAACTTGCGATATTTATCCAGTTACAATCTGAAGAAACTATCACCTAGAAATGCTTAATTTTTCCAGGGATCGTCATTAAATGTATTCCTTTTCTCTGCTTCATCTCTATCGATGATGATAACTTCTGGCGACACTGAAAATCCAGACTTAGCATAATAAAACTGTAATGCTGTAGCTTCCATGTATGGCGCTAAATATATCGAAATAAAACCAAGAGTCAATGGAATTAACAAAACCCAGCCAAAGAAAGATAAACCTAAAATGAAAAGTTCCATCTTATTATTTTTCATAATTTCAGCTGATTTATCCATGGCTTCCTTATATTTAATTTGCTTGTTTTCAAGGAAGCAATACTCAATCTGGCTATATTTTAAAGCTAGATATATTCCAGGTATGATAAGACATATAGTCCCTAAAAATATGTAAAAGTTAGCAAGCAGTCTTGCTTTAATCATCTCTTGCCAAAACTTTTCTTTATATGGGGTAAAAAATCCTTCAAGCTTACCATCTCTTCCGTTGGAAATATCGTGAAAATATAAAATTACACCATATCGAATTGGATAAAGAAATATTGTTCCGATAAAAGCAATTAAACTGCCTATTGATATCAAAACGCTATATTCATCACCTAGCTTTGCAAAAGACAAAAACACATCTGGTATCGATATTAACACTCCGTATATAAATATGACGAGAAAGCTAAATAAAACTTTACCTTTTATTACATCTTTTGCCTTATCCTTCATTTCTAATCTTTTCATAATGCATCTCCTTACCTACTACTGTTAATGTTTCTATTATATATGAATTTATGCACAAAACATATAGGAATTTTATAAAAACCCCATATTTTACATTGAATTTACAAAAGGCCTTATTATACTAAGGTTCATGCGACATCCAAATGCCCATTCTTCTTAGTAATGGTAGCCTTTCTTGTATTTTTAGACACCCGAATTAATGCCAAGAACCCCATTATACCTCTCTGTTATAACGCAAGTTTTAACTGTTTTATTAATAAGATTCATTATTTGTTTTGCTCTTTCCACATAGTACAAACATTTCAACATGAAAGCCGTAGGAGTATCCACCTATGTAATAACTACTTAGATGCTTTTTATCCTTACTGCCGACTATTAGGAACAAATCACGAAAAAAGTCATCTTTGTTTGTTGAAGGGTTAACACAATTTTCTCTTTTGATGATATATGCTGAGTAATAATCTTCATCTGTTACTTTACACTCGCTGACGCAAAATACATCTTGACAATGTTTATTAACTTTTTTTACACCTTTCAATTCTGTGCATTTATCTATATCCCTCCAGTCCGCTTTCACTGCCTTATACTTCTCTACTAAAAAGAATTCCAAATCCGTTAAAAGCACACTATCGCCTAGTTTAAAACCCGGAAGTATTTGCCTTATTTCAGCATACGTCTCGTTTGTTACATCCGCTGGAAGAGAGGGACGAACAACAATAAAATCTTCCTCGTTCATTTTGCTTTTATTTTCCACACATATTGTCTTATTAACGGTGGTTTTCCTATCCTTCTTTACACGCACTTATTCTAGCTCCTTCTCTGCTGCTTTTCTGTTTATTATATAATCGAAATCTTTTACGTACATGATACTAATTACAAAATATATGGCTAAAACTATAAACATTGAAGGAAACATATAATAATGATACCATCCGCCTCTATCAACAAAGCTTCCTAAGTTTATCCAAATAGACACAGCTAAATACCAAATTAAAAATATGGCAGTGAAAACTACACAAGTTATAATACCAGGTCTATGTTTTTCAATACGTTTTTTACCTGAAATACCATAGCAAAACGCCATATAGATTGTAGGAAACAATGTAAATATACTGCCACTCATAATGATGTGTAGCCAAGAAAATGTATATGCTATCATACTGTACCAATACCTGCTCTCATCTTGTGGCATTCTGTTACGCATGTCTTTTCTTAGAATAGCAGCGACTATTGATAAAATTATGTGAAGAATTAATGGTATAAGACATAACCAAACTTTCTGCTTTCGTTTAACAATACAATTAGTCATTAATTATCTCCTAAAAGCCTACTTGTCACTATCTATTTAAATGATTTTTCTATTTTTGTTTGTTGCTTCAATCCATCAGTTTGTTTAATGAATTCTGCCATTCTTTTCTTTCTCCATATTAGTTATTTCTTAATAAAACAATAGCGGTTTTAATAGGAAAGAATAACAACGATTTACCGTTTGGTATGGTTAACTTCTGATAAAACATAGTGGCATTAACTTTCTTAATCAAAAATACTATTGAATTTTTTTACCATTTTGACACTTATATTCAATGAAATTATAACACAAGAGAAATATTTTTATAGTGTCTAGTGCTTCTCTTAACAGCTTTAACACTCAAGTTCTGTTTTGTGTATTCTGTTCATATTCGATCTTCAAGGTATCTTAGAGGCTTGATCTCTACAATTAATATGGGAATTAACAAATTTTTCCTTTTACTTGAATCCTAGTATTTGTAAAAGATATAATTGTATGTATAAAGACCTAATTTGTTGTGTGTATAAAATCTAATTTATTGCGTGTATAAAAACTTACTTTAAAGGAGAAAAAATGGCTCAATTTAATGATAGACCGTTAACTCAATTTGCTGCGACTATGGCAAAACTTATGAATGTTGAAACCCCAAAACAAGGGGATACTAACTATGTTACTGAAGTTATAGAAGCTGTAAAAGAAAAAACTGGCAAGGAAACAGTTGATAAAATGCTTATTTACAATCCTGATGCAATAGGACAATGGTTTTTTGAAAAATATAATCACTACTTCGAGCCACTAAAGCCATATCTTGATATTAGAGTGGACTATTTAACAGCATTTCCTCCCAAGACTCCTGTTTGCTTTGGCACTATGTTTACTGGAGCAACTCCTGAAGTCCATGGAATTCAAGCCTATGTTAAACCAGTTATCACGATAGACACTCTTTTCGATAGCCTAAGAAGAGCAAATAAAAAAGTAGCAATGGTGGCAGTTAAAGGTCAAAGCATACCTAAAATTTATGCAAATAGAGACATCGATTATTACCTTTTAAACTATGATAAGCCTGTTGTAGAAAAAGCCCTAGAGTTAATTGAAAACAGTGACTATGATGTCATTGAAGTGTATAACCAACAATATGATGATATTATGCATATGACACATCCAAAATCAATATTTGCAAAAAAAGCTGCAAAAAACTATGTTAAGTATTTTGTTATGCTTGCTGAAGCAGTAAAGAAACATTGGTCAGAACATAATACCTTTATGACATTTGCACCCGATCACGGGACTCATCGCGAATGGTATGGTCTTGGTCAACATGGCAAAAACATCCCTGAAGACATGAACCTAACCCATTTATATGGAGTTAATGTTAAAAAATAAAATTGCTATACCTTTGCATCTACTTTTAGAGTAACAAGATAAGTTATCTAACCGTTATAACCACCGATGGCTAAATCCCAACAACATCATTACATGAGGAAATACCACGCTTGTTTATAGAATTACCTAAATGTTTATTTCCCACCTTCCAGACTTATATCATAGTCCCAGTAGCCATGTTGCTGTTGCAAAATATACAATAAGTGAAATTGCATCAACTATAGTGGTAATCAATGGACCGGCCATAATTGCTGGATCCATTTTAAATTTCTTGGCAAGCAAAGGTAAAACTCCTCCTATGACTTTAGATAGAGTAACAGTAAGTACCAGTGTAAAAGATACCGTTATTGCTACTAACACTCCTGCTTTATCAATCAAATATATTTTTAGAAAATTAACTACAGCAAGCATTGTGCCTACTATTATGCTAACACCTAGTTCTTTAGATACAACTTTTAAAAAATGTCTCGGCTCTATCTCGCCTAGTGCAAGTCCTCTAATTATTAGCGTGGAGGATTGCGAACCTGCATTTCCGCCTGTATCCATTAACATTGGTATAAAGGCAGCTAGAAGTATAACGGATTGCAATGCCGTTTCATATCTTTTGATAATTCCACCTGTAAATGCAGCTGAAATCATTAAAACTAAAAGCCAAGGAATTCTATTTTTTGCTAGATGCCATATGTTTGTTTTTAAATATGGTTTTTCTGTGGGCTGTAATGCTGCCATTTTATGGATATCTTCTGTTGCTTCTTTGTCTATAACGTCAATTATGTCATCAACTGTGATTATACCTACAAGTCTGTTTTCATTATCCACAACAGGCATAACATAATAGTCATATTTTTTAAACAGCGTAGCGACTTCTTCTCTGTCATCATGCGTGTGCACTGAGTCAACTTCTATATTGACAATGTCCTTTAATGCAGTTTCATCATCGCTTAACACTAGTTGTCTAAGTGAAACAACTCCTTCTAGCACTCTACTACTACTTAAAACATAACACGTGTTAATTGTTTCTTTGTCATAGCCATTTATCTTAATATAATTAAGCGCCTGTTTTACAGTCATATCTTTTTTCAAATCTACATACTCAATAGTCATGATACTGCCAGCAGAATCAGTAGGATAATTTAAAAACTGATTTACAAGAATTCGAGTATCTTCACTTGCGTTTTTAAGCACTCTTTTCACTACATTTGACGGCATTTCTTCTATGAAATCAATTGCATCATCCATAAATAAATCTCTCATAATGGCAATAACCTCTTCATCTGTTATAGCCTCAATAACTTGTCTTTGCAGATCACTAGACATATACGTGAAGACATCAGAAGATAAATCTTTAGGTAATAACCTAAAAACTATAACTAATTTCGCCTGTGGAACATCTTCAAATAGTTGAGCAATATCTACTGCTCCAAACTCAATGATTTCCTGTCTGGCCTCGGTGTACTTTTCTTCTCCAATTAGGGTTAAAAACTTTTTTTTCATAACATGGCCCTCCTTAATTCGAGCCATGCATACAAACTAAATAGTAGCTATGGCTCTACATCTTTTATTTTTCTTTTTCAAAACTAACCGTCTAGGTTCAGGATGAGAATCCATAACTACCTCCTATTCAAAATATTAATAAAATTAAGCTTTATCCTTACTGCTAATTCTAATTTTTTCTCCATTTGGTAACGTGAGCGCTTGTTCAAAGGTTACACCTAACACATCTGCTATTGCCTTATATTCATCAAAGTCTAAAGTATCTCTTTTCAACTTTTTATTAAAATTTTGTGGCGTTTGACCTATATCTCTCGCTAATTGCGCTTCGCTTATTCCTATTTTGTCGCACAAACTCTTCACTAATATAGACGAGTGCATCGCATTACCTCCAATAACAACTTACTTAATATAAACCATTTGGTTGATAAAATCAATTAAAAATAGCTATTTAATCGGCAATAATTAATACTAACCCTAAACTCCCTAAATAGTTCAAACTTTGTAATTGGCATATAAATCAATTTTCACATTTATGGTCAAAATGGTGAAAAAGTTCACTATTGATATTAGCTTTTAATTAAACTATAATATTAAAGATGCGAATATATTTTACAAGTCGCAAATATTTGTAACAAGGAGGGCTAAATATGCCAAAGAAGGTAACAGTTGACGAACTGAAAGAAAAGGCAAAAGAGTTGCGTATTAACATCGTTAAAACGACTAACTATGCCAAAAGTGGTCACGTTGGTGGCTCATTAAGTTGTGCAGATTTTCTAACAGCACTATATTTCAAATACCTTAATGTAGACCCAGCGGATCCAGAGAAGATGGATCGTGACAGATTCATATTGAGTAAAGGACACTCTGCCCTAGCATATGTACCAACACTTGCAATGGCAGGATTTGTTCCAATGGACTCTCTAAAGAGTTTCAACCATTTTGAATCTTGCTACGGGATTCACCCAGATAGCAAAAAGATCAGAGGATGCGATGCATCTACTGGTTCTCTGGGACATGGATTACCAATGGGTGTAGGTATGGCACTTGGCTTAAGGTACCAAGGATATAACGATTCCAAAGTCGTTGTATTGATGGGAGATGGCGAACAAAATGAAGGTAGTGTATGGGAAGGCGCAATGGCAGGAGCCCACTATAAGCTACAAAATCTAATCGCTATTGTTGACCGTAACAAACTTATGATTGACGGACCAACTGAAGAGGTTATGAGCATTGACCCTATCGATAAAAAATATGAAGCTTTTGGTTGGGAAGTAATTACTTGTAACGGTAATGATATGGCAGAAGTTGACAAAGCACTGGAAAAGGCTTGGGCAAATAAGAGTGGTAAACCATTCTGCATTATTGCTCAAACTGAAAAAGGATTCGGCGTAAAGAGATTCCAAAGCGAAGTTGCATGGCACTACGGAGCTATTGACTCTGATATGCTAGCAGAAGCAATCGCCGACATTAAAGCACTATAAGAGAGGAGGTAAAGCGTTATGGCAGAAGGAACTGCGTGGAATGTCTATGATGCATTAAAAATGACATCTAGAGAAATTTATGGAAAAGTACTAGCAGAACTTGGCGAAGAGAACGACAAAATAGTTGGAGTTACTGCTGACCTTGCAAAATCCACAAACATCGGAAACTTCGGAGAAGCTTTCCCTGGCAGATTGTTTAATGTGGGTATTGCAGAACAAAACATGATGGGTGTTGCAGCTGGTTTAGCTAAAACAGGACTCATCCCCTTTGCTTCCACTTTCGCAATATTTGCATGCTTACGTGGAGGCGAACAAGTTAGAACAGATATAGCATATCAAAATCTTCCAGTTAAGATTATTGCTACACATGGTGGCTTAAGCTTTGGAGCATCTGGAACAACACACCATGCTACAGAAGATATTGCTATCATGCGTTCAATGGCTAATATGACAGTTGTTGTCCCTGCTGATGGTTTTGAAACCGCAAAAGCAGTAAGAGCCTGTATTGATATCCCTGGCCCATTCTATATGAGAGTTGGTAGAGGATTTGAACCACCGCTACATGAAAATGAAGATTTCGAATTTGAAATTGGTAAAGCAATTACACTCAAAGAAGGAAGTGACCTAACAGTTATTGCTTGTGGTGTTTGCGCACTTCAAGCATTTGACGCTGCAAAAGTTCTAGAAACAGAACATGGTATTTCTGTAAGAGTTATTAATATGCACACCATCAAACCACTTGATGAAGAAATAGTCAAAAAAGCTGTTCTAGAAACAAGACGTATTCTTACAGTTGAAGAACATAGCACTATTGGTGGACTTGGTGATGCTGTTGCTTCAGTTATTGCTGAAAGCGGAAAAGGATGTGCCTTTACTAAACTTGGTATTCCAGATGAATACAGTGTAATTGGACCTCCAGAGGATCTATATGCAAAATACAAGATAGATGCTACTGGTATCGAAGAAACCGTCTTAGAGTTAATGGGAAGAGAAATTGAGGAAGACGAAGACTGGTCAGACGAAGATTAGGAGGTAAACTATGAGTAGAGCAAGTGCAGAAGATGTTTTAGCCGCGAAACTTTTTATGAGAGCAGCGTTCCCTGTTATGAGGATACCGCTTGAAGAAGATCCTAAAATGGTCAAAAAGTTCGAAAAGGTAAACACAATCGTAGAATTTACCGCAGATGACGAGGAAAATCCATTGGCTTGCCATATTATTTTCCTAACTCAAGAAAAAGCCGATCTTTTGTATGAAGGCAAAAGGTTTAAAGTAGTACAAAAAGCTTATACAGAAGCACCCGAAGGATGGGAAAACATTCCTGTTATGAGATTCCGTTTTAAATCTATCAAATCATTTTTAGGTGTGCTAAAAGGCAACAATCCTACCGAAATGTTAGGCATACTGCCCCCTGTTATGAAAAACTTATTTAAACCAGCTTGTCTATCATTCATTGGACTACTACTTTCTCTAACTAAGATGATGCCGAATTTCCAACCAGAAGAAGATGAACCTTTCCAACAATACCTCAAGGTAAAAATGAGTTTGTATCTAATTACTACAGCAATGTCAGTAGCTACTAAACTCGGATGGAAACCACTAGTTGATTGGACCGCTCGTCAAACAGACAGAGTTTACCAATTCCATGTTGGACCAACACTTGATAAAGATGGTAAGGAAATCTATCCGGAAATCGGTGCTTATTTGAGAGTTAAGTATGGCAATACCAAAGGTGGCAGAGGTGTTTACACCAGAAAGAGTCCGTTTGTTTTATTTGAATTCCCTAATCCAAATGCTACATTACAACTATTATCAGGAAAATATACTTTCGTAAGCACAGTTGAACACGGATTTGTTACCATTATTGGTGCAGGCGATAGCTATGCAGTAACATTCAACGATTTAATGACTAAAGTACAAAACATGTTAATACCTAGTAAATTTGTAGGTTAACATCACTTTAATCAAATCACTAACTAGAGGTTGCCTAAAAACAACCTCTTTTTATTGCAATAAAAAAGCTCCATTTTTAGTGTGCCTTCTCATTTTTAACCGTCAAACCAAAATCTTAAAACTTACGCAAAATCAGCACGGCTTTTCGGTCTGAAAAAAGCTAAAAAAGGCACAGAGGTCGCCTGCTTTGGCTTGCGCTCGGTTTGTAACTGTCAACCTTAAATGCAGTAAAAAGCTCCATTTTTTAGGTGGAGCTTCTTTGGATAATCTTTAAATTAACGGTATTTTAATCTTTAACTAGGATTGTCTTAATTTCATATGGTGTGAATTTTAGTGCAGTGATGTCTATAGGACCAAGCACTCTTTCCACTAAGTTCGTTTCAAATGTTTCACCTGGGTTTTGTATTGTTAGGTTGATTGTTGCTTCCTTACCTGCATCTTCATATAGTCTAATAATGGTGCCTTCCCCATTTTCTGCTCTCTTGACAGTTTCTACTACTACATGGGGATTACCAGTTAATACATATGGTGCTATTTCAACTTTATCCATTGAGACTAAAGGTCTGTTGTTATATAGATATGCGACTTTTTGTGTATTAGCTTCGTTATAATCACCAGCGTGTGGATATAAGGCATACCTTATTATATGCGTTCCTTTATCAGCGTGTGGTGCTGGCCACATTGGACTTCTTAATAAGTTCAAAGATATGAGTCCTTCTTTAACTCTCCAGCCATACTTGCTTTCTGTTATTACGGACAACCCTACTCCCTTTTCTTTATCAGATACATCAATCCACTTATGGGCACTAATTTCAAACTGCGCCTTTTCTATTTTGGTGTCATTTTTAGTTGATCGTTTGATACTACCCATTTGAATATCACAGGTAACTTCATCAGCAAAAACTCTAGGTCTAAATTCTGCTCTTAACATCTTGTGTGTTTCTTGCCAGTCTATTTCTGTTATAAAGTCTACTATTTGTCCACCAGCATATAATGCAACCCTTTGAGATATAGTTGATTTTCCATACTTATAGTTATTTTCTCTTACTACTGCTGCAGAGTAAACCTTGACATTGCTAGATACTAATTTAAACTCAGCTGGTACTTGTTTTGTATAATTAATATCAATATCCCAAGCATTATAATGTAGTGGCTTGTCTTTGTATACATTTAGTTTGTTCATCCAGTGTTTGTCGCCGAAATCCTTTTTAAGATTCTTATCATAGATACTGATGATATTACCATTTTTGGCAAACTTCACTATTAAATTCTCATTTTCTATAGTATCTTCAGTTGCTTGCAATGCAGGATCTTTTTCTACGGGCTCAAGTGCTGCTGCTGAATATGGAGGTATAGATGCTTGATACCACTTATCATTTACAAATACCACGTTATTATTTCTATAAGGTGTTAGGTTTATACCAGTAATTTGCTTTTCCTTTATAGACAACTTTTCTAGCAGTTCGCTGATTAACTCTTCTACTTCAGCAAGCATTTCTTTGTATCTTTGTACACTCTCGTCATACACTCTCTTAATTGAAGATCCAGGGATTATATCGTGGAATTGATATAAAAGTACTTCCTTCCAAATCTTTTCTAGCTTTTCGTATGGATACTCATACACACCCTTTTCTTGCGCTAATGTTGCCAAAAACTCAGCGTTATGGAGCGCAAACTCTAGTTTTCTGTTATATAACTTATTATCACTCTGTGTAGTATATGTACCTTGGTGCTTTTCTAAATATAGCTCACCTTTGTATACTTCCATCTTATCTTTTTGTTCTGATAAAACTTCGAACATTTCTTTTTGGGTAGTCATTTTAACCTTAGGAAGACCAGCCATCTTGCTGCCTCTTTGAATCATTTCAAGATGCCCTTCTCTAGGACCACCACCGCCATCTCCTACGCCATATAACATTGCAAAATCTTTTATTTTATCTCTTTCAGGATAATTCTTTATGGCATCAACCCAGGACATAGGAGTTCCATCGCTGTTGTATGTCTCATCTGGAGGCATATGGACTATGACATCACTTCCGTCAATTCCTTCCCAGATAAATGTTCTACTTGGGAATTTATTATGCTCATTCCAGGATAGCTTAATTGTTTCAAAATAATCTACATCGCTCTTTTTCAAAATTTGTGGCAAATTCCCACTAAATCCAAAAACATCGGGTAAGTGACAAACATTAACGGTCTTATCAAAGTTTTCTTTCCAATATTTTTTACCGTAGATATTTTGTCTTATTAATGACTCACCGGAAGGTACGTTGGTATCACATTCTACCCACATTGATCCTTGAGTTTCAATTGTTCCATCAGCTATTGCCTTTTTAATACGTTCAAAAAGTTCTGGCTCCATTTCTTTCATCCAGTCAAGCTGTTGAGGTTGGCTAACACCAAATATATAGCCTTTGTATTTTTCTATGTTATTCAACTGATTAGTAAATGTTCTTATTGCCTTTCTCTTGGTTTCTCTTATAGGCCAAAGCCAAGCTAAATCGAGGTGAGCATGACCAGTTGCATGTATAGTATATTCACTAGGCTCGCCTGTCTCCATTTCCTTAGCAATTATTTCTCTTGCTTTTTTTACATTTTCAGAAGAATAATTTCCTGCAGCTTGTTCTGCAAGCTTTAAAGTGCGAGCAATACTAGCTCTTTTCTCGCTTCTTTTTTCGGTAACATACCTTTGTTGTACAAGGGCTAATATATCGTAATAGAGTGCCTTTATTTCATCGTTTACTACCACTATTTCGGCTTTTCTATATGTCTGCTTTACGGGAGCCTTTCCAGGAGTTCTATTATTCCCTACTTCCATCCATACATCGACTTTTTCTCCACCACTTGCTTCATCTAGAAAATCTATAACTTTATTACCCCTAATTGGTTGCAAAAAATCGATAAAGGAAAATATACCTGATGTTGCATCAACTGGTATTCCCTTTTCATCTACTATAAGGCCTTCCCCACCTACATTTAGCATAAGCTGAACTTTCTGTCCTTTAGCGCAAGATGGAATTTCACCAGTAAAATTATACCAACCGCATTCAAATCTTTTTGTAGACCATACTCGTCCAGGCAGTATAGTTCTATACTCCAAAGACAGCCTATCTTCAAATGATGTCGGCTCATCAGATACTGCAAATTTTGCATTCAAAGTGCCAATTTTTTTGTACACCTTTCCACGCACTCTTCTTACAATACCAACAAGTCCTTTTGACAAAACAAATTTAACATTATCCATGTAATTCATAACTCCTCCAGGTATCACATATATTTTGTGATACAGTTATATTCTATAATTATATATTACTTATAATTTTCGCGCAAGAAACTATATTGCATTGTAAGTTTTGGTCATATATTAGAGTTAGTAGTCGTATTTTGACATACTTTCTTTCTAAAAATTATTGTTTGTTTACCCTCAAATTTATCCTCATTTGGTCAAGAAAAAACCTTAAGTTTTTTATGAGTACTATCAAAAGCTACGCTTGCCCTGTAACGTTCAAGTGGCTATCTACTGTTGCACTTACTCTGCAACGCTCGAGGATCTTTTTGTTGTTGCACTTACTTTGATAACTGCTTCAATCTATAAGGTACAAGGTTTTTATGAACGCTATTGTAATAGATTTCTTTTTAGTCTATTATATACATAACATTTACGACGGGTTAGGAGGGGGACAATGCTAAAAACTAGACGTGGAGTTATTAAATATTACGCTTTAAATGCCATCACTTTAGGTATTTATGGCTGTGTTTTTATATCCAAAATGGCTAAGGAAACAAATATCACATGTGCTGCTGATGCAAAAAAGACTAGAGGTTTTTTTGTATTCTTTTTATTAAGCATTCTTACGTTAGGTATTTATGCAATAGTATGGAATGTTAAAGTCACTGAAAGACATGCAGAAAATCTCAGATCTAACTCTGAAAAAGAGATTCTTACTGGCGGCGGATGGCTTTTATGGCATATCTTTGGAGTTTTGCTTCTTGGATTAGGTCCAATTATTGCTATGTATAAGCAAATCAAGCAATGGAATAGAGTTAATAAAATCTATAATTCTTCAAGACGTGAGCAACGTAGTATTGACCGAGCTGAAAGAAAACAACAGGTGGGTGGTAGCATGAAGCCACAGCAAGCGTATGGAGCTCAAAAACCACAACCTGCGTATAGTAGCAATCAAAGACTACAACCTTCGTATGGTAGCCCGATGGGTCACCTGCAACAAGACAGAGGAATACCAATGCCCTATAGCAAGTTTATAATGCCAAGATATGACTACTGGGAAAAGGCTTATAATGGAAATGATGGCTGGAAGACAAAAAAAACGCGTAACTAAAGCACATAATAAAAACAGCTGTTGACCTTGATTTTATTTGCACTCTTCTTATGATTGCCTAATGAAGTCATACTATTTGAAATGCGTTTTGTGTCAACACTTAAATCATGACAATAAAAAGAGCCACGCTAAAATAGTGTAGCTCTTTTTTTGCAAATAATTATCAATATAGCTTAAGTAGATTAGACCTCTACATCAAATGTAGCATCTTCTTTTTTATCGTCATCGGGTCCTTCTACAACGACTCTACCTTTTGCACCCTTCTTTTTCTTGATTATAACGATTAACACAACAATTATGACTAAAGCGCCTGCAACTGAACCGAGTACTATCCATAAAACCGAACTAGTTTTTGTTGCTTTAACTCTTTCCCACATAGCCATAACTTCAGACTGGGAATCTCCAAAGTCTTTCATCATTCCTAAATTTACATTTGTCATGTCTGGATATCTATCTTCATCAGCAAAGTACTCATTTACATCAAATCCTTCTTCTGTCAAAGCGGCTTTTACATCGGCGTTTGCTTTTAAAACTTCTGGATTAATCCCGCAGGTATAACCAATCTCCAATGCATTGGCTATGGCTACTTCTGGAAGACAATTATACTCAATGAACTTTAGTGCAGCATCATAGTTTTGACAAGTTGTAGGTATTACCCAGCCATCAAACCATATATTGCCACCAACTTCAGGGACAAAAAATTCAAGATTTATGTCATTTTCAAGAGCTTCTTCTATAGCATATAATGCATCTCCACTCCAGGCTAAGTTAACATATGCACTGCCCTTTACCATATCGCCTTTGCCTTGGTCAACTTCGTATTCTTTTAAGTCTTTTTTCTGCTCAATAAGGGCCGCTTCTACTGCGGCTAACAGTTCTGCATCTGTAGTATTAATTAGCTTTTCCACACTATATGTCTTATATTTTTCAGGAAGCCTATCATTTTCTTTTAAGTATAATGCACCAGCTACATAAGTATCTCTAACGCTATCTTTTAAAAGTATCTTTTTCTTGAGTTCTTTCTTGTTGATATTATTCCAAAGAAGACCATAGCCAGCACCTTCTGCTTCTTCTTGTTTAATAACATCCGAATTATACAAAATGCCTAGTGTTCCCCACATATATGGCACAAAGTAATTTGACATGTTTTCAACCTTTCCACCTACTGGAATCTCAGCAAATTCGGTTTCAACCTTGCCATAAAATGCAGGGTCTACATTCCCTATGGTTGCAATTTTAGTTTTGTCTATCTTCTTTAACAATCCAGCCCTTAATAACTTTTCAATTGCATATTCACTTGGGCAAACTAAATCTATGGTCTCACCACTCTTTTCTACCTGAGTTAACATCATTTCATTAGTATCTTGAGTGCTATATGTGACCTTAATAGATTTACCAGTTTCCTGTTTATACCACGCCTCAAAATCTTTAACCGTAGTTGCGCCGATATATTCTCCCCAGTTCATTACATACAACTTCTCATCGGTTACAACTAAATCTTCACCTTCATTGTTCTCATCAGTTTTGCAAGCAAATAATGTAACGCTTAGTAATAAAACTGATATAATTAGCAATATTGCAATTAAAGTTTTCTTCATTTTTTCTCTCCTTGTAATTATTTTATTCTATTCAATTAAGCAATAATTTGCCTAAATAGATTTCTTTAACGCTAGCTTTTACCATTTTTACAAACTCCAAAATCCTTTAAAACTCTTTAAGTAGGATTTATGTTGTACGCCCGACTCAACCGTGCTGGTTACCAATCCTTCTAAACATAATTGCCAAAACTCAGTAGCTTTTATAACAACTATTTAACTAAATATCTTTAGTCTTAGATTTCATCCTTCTAAACTTAACATAATTGCCAACTAGAACAATGGTTATGACAACTACTATAAGTATTGAAAAGACAGGATACCAATACGGTGCAAAGCCACTTGCACTTTTAGTTGAGGAATACAGGTATGTAGATAATGTATCTATCCCAGTTGTAGCTCCCTTGTTTATCTGAGTGATTATAAAATCATCTAGAGATATAGTGAAAGCCATCGCAGCACCCGATAATATCCCCGGCATTACTATAGGAATAATAACCTTAAACAATGCCTTTACAGGATTTGCGCCTAAATCAAGAGCTGCTTCATATACATTTGGATCCATTTGCATAAGCCTTGGCATAATGGAAAGTATTACATAAGGGGTACAAAATGTAACGTGGGAAACTATCAACCTAACCCATCCAGGAGGAAACTTAAATGTTACAAAAAACAGCATAAGTGACACTGCCATGACTATTTCTGAGTTTATGATAGGCAGTTGATTAATATTTTCCACTACAGTTTTAGTTTTTGGCTTCATATAAAATATTCCAACCGCAGAAATAGATCCTATAATTGTGGAAATCGCTGACGATACTACTGCAAGTATTATAGTGTTTTTTAATGAATCTAATAGCCTATCTCTAGAACCAGATGTGAAAATATCCGCATATCCTGATAAAGTAAACCCTCTAGGAAATGTAAAGTTAGTAGTCCCAGAAAACGAGTACACTATTACAAATATGATTGGGGTATATAGCACAATCAGTACAAGTACTAAAAATATTTTTGGAAGAATGCTTTTAATTTTTACCATAGACTTGCCTTCGCTTCCCCCTTGTTAAATTTCTTTAGTAGCATATTTGATAATAATACAAATGCAAGCATAATAAGTGACATAACGCTACCTACTCCATATAAACCGTGTATGAACTTTTCATGTATAGAGTCCCCAAACAAGTGAACTCCACCTAATAGTTGTGATATTGCAAATGTAGATATCGTTGGTATAAAGACCATTATTATTCCGCTTATAATACCAGGTACAGATAAAGGTAATGTTACTTTTAAAAATACCGTCGTCTTGTCTGCACCTAAATCAGATGCTGCTTCCCCAAATGATTTATCAATGTTAGAAAGTGTGGTATGCAGTGGAAGTATCATAAATGGAATATAGTTATATACCATACCAAATAAAACTGTGCCTTCACCTAAAGGAATAGAAAGCGCTTCAAATACAGCTCTAGTTGCAAGTGTCCTTACCAAGAAATTAACCCACATTGGTAGTAAAAACAAAATTACTATAATCGAGCCTGTTTTCATATTAGCAAGGGTGTAAGCGACAGGATACCCTATAGCCAAGCATAGTATAGTAGTAACTGCACCTATGAAGATTGAGTTGATAAGCACTTTAATACTCGCACCATCTTTAGCAAGTGCTATAAAGTTAGCAAATGACAATTTCCCATCTGCAATAAATGCATTGACTAAAATAATAACTAGTGGCATAACCACAAATATCATTAAAAATAGAACATACGGCCAAGCAAAGACACTTCGCGTTATGCGAAAGTTTTTAATCTTTTGGGCTACATTTTTGAATATATTGGTTTTCATATCTTTAGTTCCATAAATTTTCTTCTTCTTTTTTAACTTCTATTTGTATGTCTTCAGGTTTGACTGAAAGCCCGACCCTATCTCCTTTTAACCAGTCATCCTGCGTATCTACAAAGAACATATAATAGTTATCTGCACGAATAAAGCATTGATAGTAGCTACCTTTATATATTGAGTTAATTACCTCACCACCTATTATGCCGTCTTCTTCATCGTCATGAACAATTACCTTATCAAATGGGATTTTAACTATCACAGGCGTTCCTGTTTCTAATCCAGTAGGCATACATTCAAAAAACTCATCGCAAATAATTACATTTTTTTCATCTAGCATTTCAGTTTCAATTTCATTGACGATTCTTGCCTTAGGCATAATGTGAATATCAAATGGTTTAATAAATATTCCTATCTCTGAACCTTCATCTACACCATTTGTTTCGTGTATAACTACTTCAAACTCATCAATTTGTACCGTTATTTGATAATGATCGCCCTTAAACACACAAGTATCTACGATGCCTTTTTTCATAGCTGCAGGATTGTCAGCTGGAATGATATATATATCCTCAGGTCTTACCACCACATCTATTAGCTCATCTTTCTTGAAACCCTTGTCCACACACTCAAATATGTGGTCTAAAAACTCAACTTTAAAATCTTTATGCATAATACCTGAAAAGATATTGCTTTCCCCGATAAAGTCGGCAACAAACACATTAGCTGGCTCATCATAAATTACCTTAGGGCTAGCTATTTGTTGAATCAACCCGTGACGCATAACTATAATTGTGTCACTCATAGTTAACGCCTCTTCTTGATCGTGAGTTACATAAACAAACGTTATACCTAACTTTTTATGCATCTCCATAAGCTCTATCTGCATGTCTTTACGCATCTTTAAATCCAATGCACCTAATGGTTCGTCTAGCAATAAAACTTCTGGGTCATTTACAAGCGCTCTAGCTATGGCTACACGCTGTTGTTGTCCCCCAGACAAGCTATTTACATCTCTATGCTCATAATCTTCCAGGTCGACCATTTTTAATGCCTTGGAAACCTTTTCTTTAATCTCAGCTTTTGTATATTTTCTGAGCTTTTCATACTTAGTGCCACTTTTGTCAGTAATATATTCCCCTGATGGTATTTTTTTAAGTTTTAAACCAAATGCTATGTTATTAAATACATTTAGATGAGGAAACAATGCATATCTTTGGAAAACAGTATTTACTTTCCTTAAGTGCGGTGGAACATCTGTAATATCCTTTCCATCCATAAAGATCTTACCACTAGTTGGTTTTTCAAAGCCTGCTATCATTCTTAAAGTGGTAGTTTTACCACATCCAGATGGACCTAGAAACGTTACAAACTCACCTTTATTTATGCTAAAACTTGCGTTATCAACCGCAGGTTTATCATCGTAATATTTGCTAACATTTTTTAGCTCTATTATTTTTTCATTTTTTCCGTTTTTATTCTCAATTTTAGCCATACTTTTTTAGTCTCCGTTAACTATTATTCTACAAGTATTTATACGACGCATCTTATATTGTTTTTTCTATTGGTTTAAAAACCACTCTGCCCCTTTCCTTTGTTAGGAGTTGGCCCATCTCATTTATTAAACTCCACGAGCCCCATCTAGTTTGTTTGAAATTACTCTTTCTCCCCCATTTGTTAGACACTACGCTATCCGTCTTATTCGTTTGAAGTTACTTTGCGCATCTTGTCTTTTTTCTTAGAAGTTACTTGGTGTTGTTATCCAAAGTATTGTTGCTGGTCTTTCACTTCTGTTTTCTATTACATGTGCACTTGCACCATCTAAATAGAACGAATTACCTTTCTTTGCTTCATACGCCTTGTCACCTACAACTATGGTAACTTTGCCACTTAACACATATCCAAACTCTTCGCCTTCAAATGGAGGTCTTTCATTTGATGACTCTCCTGCTGGTAGTTCCAGTAAGATAGGTTCCATTTCTTGTTTTTGTGAATTTGGTACTAGCCACGTACTCTCCCCTCCACCGTTTGCAGAAACAAAAAAATCATCCTTTGTAAATACAATTTTACTTTCTCTTTTTTCCGCAAAAAACTCCTGTAGGTTAGTTCCGAGCACATTTAAAATATCCACAAGTGTTGCTATTGAAGGACTTGCTAGTTCATTTTCAAGTTGTGAAATATATCCTTTTGTCAACTCGCACCTTGCAGCTAGATCCTCTTGCGTTAACCCTAGTTGTAATCTCAACTCTTTTAACTTCGCACCTATGTTCATTTTTCACTCCTTTTATTGCTGTAAATATTTACAACAATAGATTGATTGTATTATGTTAAGATTAGTTATGTCAAACAAAATATTTAATATTTTTAAACTTTTTAAAGTTTAGTATTTTTAAACTTAAAGTTTCATACCGCCTGATTAGCGCGGGCAGATTTTGTTACGGAATATTTTTTTGAATTTATTTAAAATACATGAAAAAACTCTTATGAAATCGATAAGAGTTTTTTATTTCGTTTTTATCTTTTTAAACTGCTCGGCTGTGTTAAGCGAACTACCTCTTAAAGTTAAATTCCTTCATAACTATTGTTTAGTTAAAGTGTAGAGGCACTTACTGTTCTATATTTGCCGTAGTACTCCCTCCAATGAATAAAGATTAGGAAAGTATGCGTAACTACATTATTCGTAAGATTAGCGGATATGCTTAAATCCATATGTTAGAGTGTAGATGCACTTACTGTTCTATACTTACCGTAGTATTCTCTCCATTTCACAAATCCATAATTATGGGTCTTTATATTATTTTGGAGATAGGGACTTTGATATGTCTGAGTGTTACCGAGATTAAAAATAAAATTAATTGGATTAGTAAAACTAAGGCTTGATAACCCATTATTTTTATATCTAAAGTTTGCTACTGGGAAGTCCGTTGCGTGAGCACCATTAATAAGTTTTGCAACACATTGAGTATGGTCAGCCAGCCCATTACCGTTTGCTTCATAGCGAATATTTCCAGAACTTGTTCCTGTTACACTACCGCCTCCATCATTGTATGCAGATACACCGAGGTAATCTTCCATAACAAGTGAGTTTCCTTTTCCAACATAGCAATATCTATAGTATCCAATTTGGGAGGTAACGGTTAAATTACCTATATCACCTTGGTAAAGGTTATACCCTATAACAGTTCCAACATAAGACTTATTAACAGCTTGCCCACCACTTCTTCTAGAAACGACTACGTTACCATTAATGGATGAGTTAGTTGATGAGGATTCGTCCATGGTAATAAGTCCTCTGTTGTATCCAACTAGCCCACCAACATATAAGTTAGAACTGTCATCAATTGACTGCTCTCCTTTGATTTCGTTCTCTACAGGGCCTTCTAATTGGCCATGTTCAATGTTAAAATTATCAGCCCAACCAACAGGCGTTTGAGTATACACTGTAATCGCAGCTCTGTCTTCAAGATACAAATCTCCGCCTGGGTTATAATTTACTCTTCCTGCCTCTATAGTGGAAGTTGATAAAGTATAACCAGCTATTCCACCAAATGTTCCGCTTCTAATAGTGGTACTTCCAATTGTTTCTCTATTAACTCTTATAGGAGTAGATAGAGTTGCTCTAACTATCTTACCTCCATTAATGCCAACAATTCCACCACTAACCGAACCTGCCAAATAAAGTGTCTTATTTGTGCTACTACTTACTGTTGCATCGCTAACAAGTCCAAAGTTTACTCCGGCTATTCCACCACCACCATAATTATATACTTGAGGTTCTTCAGGTCTAGTGTACTCAAGACTTGACCAACTAGAACGAATTGTCATACTCGACCCGCCTTCAGTCTTTAAATATACATTATAAACTGCGCGTCTATATCCAATATAACCGACCACCCCACCTATGTATGCAAAAGATTCATCTTCAACATAAGAAACATTAGTTGCAGTAGAGTTTTTAACACTAGCATCTACCTCGCTTTCCGATGCAATACCTTCTCCAGATAATAGCGAACCTACAATACCGCCAGCAGCATATTTACAATTCAATGTAACGGTTTCTGTTTGACAATTTTCAATCCTAGCACGTTCATTTGTATATACATTTCTGTGATGCCCTATTCCACCGACCAATCCACCAGCGCCGCCTGGGACATATGTTAGTACATCACTAATGTAGCTATCAAATTGAGATATAACTGATACCTTTTTTACTTCACAACCGCTTACTTTTGCACCAGTATTTAGGTATCCTATTAATCCACCTGCATACATTGCAGCCGAAATGCTTCTATCTGTAGACGGATTAAATTCAATAGCATCAGTAGTATCCACATTTGTTATTATTGCACCATTACTTGCTTCTCCAGCAAGCATACCTGCATATGCACCTTCAGTAGATATATTGCAGTTACCCATAAGTAAATTTTTCACTTCTCCCGAGTTGGTTATTTTTGCAAACAATCCCGCATGTGTTGTAGCCAAAGTTGGTTTAAGATCATACACCGCTTTACCATTTCCATCTAAAATACCATCAAAGCCCTGACCTAATGAACAAAGAGGTTTACTTAATCTTTGGTCACTAGAGATATCTAAGTCTATGTCATTTATCAACTTAAAGTTCAACCCTCGTACTGGTTGGTTAGGTAATGAATATCTTAGTGTTGGTTGGCCACCTTGTAAGTTTCCTTCGTACAAGACATTTAAATTTATTAAATGCACAAGTGTTCCTATGAGGAAAGGTTTTTCGGGGGAACCATTTCCAGCATTTGCTGTATTTCCTTCAGCAAACGGATAAACCAGTGGGGATTGAAGTGTTGCATAAACTGGCGAATGACTTTCATCATATCCAATAATTACATTTTCCTTTTCTCCATAGAAGGCAAATTGCGCTAGTTTGGATGTAATATTATTTCCATCTAACTGAATCGCTCTTTGGTAGATATGCCCATCCATAATGGCACCGTATGATAAAAGTTCGCTAATTCTAATTCCAAAGTCACCATATTTCACACCATCATAATTTACACCTGGCTGGACTGGGATTTTATCAATTTTGATGATGCCTTCAGTTGCGTCCTTATCCTTATTGGGGTCGTTGTCTTTTATGTATACACTGGTTAATTCACCAGCACTCTTCCAGTTCTTTGCAATGGCTAGACTATCAGGTATTCTTATAGACGCGCCATGGTAAACGTTATGAATAATGAGTTCAGCTTCTGTTCTAAACTGTATCTTTATGTATTTATCACCATTTGCACTTATTCTAAATACTGCACCCTCAATAGTATCTACTATGCCTTGTGCGGCACCTTCTTCTGCATTTGTCTGAGTAAAGTTTACATCGCTACTTATGCTAGCATCTCCTTGTAACCATAAGTCTTGCGCACCTGTTGTTAAGTCTTGCGAATCTACTCCTACAAACCTATCAAAGCGAGGATTAAAGGTATTCCAGTTAGTAAAGTTAGTATATTTTGTATCCAGTTTGAATATTAGTCTTGTTCCAACATTTGCTATTATGTCGGTAATTTTTCTCTGTTGTTGCTCTACAGTTGTGGGATCTGCGGGGAATTGTCCCTCTTCATTTGGAGCAACTATACCGTAATACTTAATGTCAGGTAAGGAATTAGTAATATATGAAGAGGTTCCAGATAGGCTTACCACTTCTATTGTTATCTTAAATATACGCACATATCTTGCGTAAATTACATAGTTTTGGTCTAGCCAATCAAGCCTGACTGTCAAGCGCTTGTTTGTGTCATTATACCGGTATGTTAGGTACTGTTCAGTATCGGGAATTAGTTTAGATGCAAGTGGATTGGTATCTTCAAGTTTAATATAACTAGTCTCGGTCGCACGATAATACCAACCTGTAAACTGATAGCCAGACCTCTCTGCAGGATCTAAATTAATAGTTTTGTAGTACTCGAAACTGGCTTTTGGTAGCGCATTTTCTACAATAACTGGTCTAATACCTTCCGTGCCTTCGGTACCAAATACATCTGGTACTTGTGTCGCTGCTTCTTTAATAATTTCCACAGGTACGACTTTTTGGAACCTTGGTCTTATCCGTATTGCCATAACATCAGCGGTGCCCTCCCATTCTCCTGAACTGGAGTTGTATTTGTATACCGTAGTTTTTGCAGACAGTAAGTCAATTCCTCCAGTACTATTGAATATCGCAAAGTATGATGTTTTAGCAAGTGCACTAATTGGGAAGGTATATGAAGTTCGCCTATAGTCCATTACGCCTACACTTCCGCCGACATTTTCTACATATGGAATATTTGCCCAATCATAACTGCCTGCATCAGCATTGTATCTATAGTATTGCCACCCTAAGAATTCATATGTAGGTCCGGCAATCCCTGCTCCAATCCAATTAAGTGTTATCTTGTTATCGGTCCAGGTGTTGTACGGAGAGCTGGCTATATCTTTAGAACCTTCTATCCTATTAATTTTACCCAAAATTTGGAAAGCATGTGTTGCAGAGTTATCACTGTCTGCACTCTTTGCATTTATTGGTGTTTCCTCCTTGAAATATCTCATAGTTTGCCCGCTATACTCTACCGAGCTTACGGATATCTGCTTTGGATCTAAATAAATATTATCTTCCCCTTGTGGCTTGTATAAATAGGTGTTTTCAACAACAACGTTGTATACCGGGATAAATCTCGCTACCACATCTACTGCGTGCACTACCCTTCCGCCACCAATAGGTTTATTAACTATGTTTGCACTATTATCTAACCTAATCACTGTATCTATTGCAGTTGGGTATGCTTGATTTAAATTTTTAAACAAATTAATACCGTTAACGAAAAGTCCAACAAATTGCCATCTTACCGCCCAATTTGCATATGGAGGTATATTAAGCTTAAGTGTTACATTGTCTCCAAAATCATATGTTCCACCTGTACTTGTTACGCTAGTATCAAATGCAGGCCTTAAATTAACATTAGCTGTAGTTAATCCCTCATCTGTCATAATTGACACTGTTCTTGTAAACTCAATTTGTCTCCAAAATCTAATCTTGAAAATGGTGTTTTCTGACACATGTCTTAAAAGAACTTTGACATATGCTATTCTTCCAGCATATGTTGACGGAACAATACTGTTACTCTCATTATAGTGGGTAATTTGTAATCTTCCATCCACAGAAGAAGAAAGAGGGTTAAATACGCCGGTATTCCGTCTAAAACCATCATCAGAGGCTCTTGCTAAATATTCCAAACTAGTTACCGCATCAAACCTATAGTTAGGTTTTGGTGTTATGGTAAACTCTATTGTACTATTGGGCTCAGTTATGAGGGAGTTATTGGTTAGTGTAGCCATACTTCCATTTACGAGATAACTTACCGTTCCACCAGCATTGGATTCAAGTGCTCCTTCTGTTTCCATAGCAAAACTGGTATATACATTATTCATGGCATATGAATATATTAGTTTATCGTCCGTTATTGCAATACCTCTATCATAATCAACATTATTAGTGCCTTGTGAATATACGCCTGAAGTATCAAATGTTACATCATAATAGAAAAAGCCTCTAGATGCGTTGGCGGTTGTAGTCCTGTCAATTGATCTAAGCATCAAGACCGCACAACTACGCACATAAAACTCATATTTTCCATCTAGTGTTTCTGTACTTTTATCGACTAGCGGGTAGTTCAGTGGATTGGATACATTGGGAAGCACCACTCCTTTTTCATCATCCTCAAAATGGTTAGCTGTAGCTGACACTGTAGCATACAGCCGGTAGTTCATTAGATTTGGCTCATTAGTCGCAAATGAACCTTGAGTGTATTTAAACTCTGGTTTTATCTCTACTTGTACTTTGTAAAGTCTGAAAAATACTGCACGAACGCTTCTATTTTTAGTAACTCTAACCCTCATGGCTCGACCATTCGACATGATTTCTATGTCATTTGTCGAAGCATTCAAATAAACCCAGTTACCCCCTACCATTTCCTGGAAACCTGCAAATTCATACTTATTTAGCGCCGCGGGTGCAACAGTGGTAGTAAACGTACCATACGTTCCGTATGCATGAGTATTACCAGAAATATTATCTGTATATTCACGACTAGTTGTGAATGCTGGTAAGTTATTAACTTTCGGAATCTCTCCTTCGTTTGTAAATGTCCTACCCCTATTGACCATTACAAAAGCGCTTTGATCGTATACAGCTTCCACTAGATGATATGAAAAGTCTACATTATGCACGTCTTGTTCGACTTGATAATTTAGCCTTAAGATACTCAAATTCGGAACATGTATATCCATCATGTTTATAAGGCTACCAGATGCAGGAATGGATAAAAAGCTATCTTTCGGATTGAACTCATCATCATCTAATACATCATCGGTATTTTTTATTAGAGCGTATGTTTGCGCTGCGTAGTAATCTGAATTTTTAAAGGTAATAGCAGTTATACTATATCCTTCCTCTATATCCTGCTCAAACACAGCCCTAACTTGTGGGTCATAAATGATTTTGTTATTCACTATACTAACAACTATTGGGTCTGTTTGAGGATTAGGTATGCTGTTATTTATCTTTAAAGAGATATTGAAAGACAACGGTTGGAAAACTGGTTCTATTCGTATATCTGATCGCCCATTTAACAGTTCGTTTGTAATGAGATACTTTTCCCCACTTATGCCATCGTCAGTAGAATATGTATAAATAAAGTCAGCTCCCTTGCTATATGACAACAGATGATTTTCAACCGAGTAGGTATTGCCATTAATTTCTAGTTTAGATAAATAATATCCATAGTTGGCTATTAAATTCCAGCTAACTTGCTGATAATGGGATACTTTTGTTTGGGATAAATCAGTAAAATCGCCATTTGGCTTATTTACATATATGACATTATATTGCTTCAGTTCATACTTAACATTTATAAGCACATTACCCGTGACAGAATCAATTGTATAAGTGCGTTTGCCTGACCCATCATCTGAATCTAATTGACTGACAGAATCTACAATTTGTTGTTCATTGATGCCGTTATCATCCATATACACAGCAATGGATGAAATCTTAAATCCTTCTGGAACAACTAAATGGAATACCAGTTTATCACGGAATCTAAGCCCTATATAAGCCCCTTCGCTATATGATTTGATTACTCCCGATTCGTCAATTGTTCCATCATCCGAACGGAAAAAGCGTGGGGTCTGTCTTGGGACACCCTCGTTAATAGCTGCCCAACTTACTGCAGTTTTAACTATTGCCCCGTTATTTATTACAAATTCTTTGTTATAGTGGCTGCTAGGATCAAATGTTACGTCATACATAATTCTTTCAGTTATTATTTGAATTTCTTTATTTTCGGTTATACTAGCAAGGTTATAACTGTTTGATAGAACTAGCCCGTTTCTAATATTATCATTATAGTTACCATTTACTTTAACAGCGCTTATTTGGTAACCTTTTGCAATGTTTGCTACAATAACACTAGTTTCTCCCCAGGATACCTCGGTTGGCGTAGCAGACGCATTTCCACCCTCAAAAGATAATATATTTATCTCGTAAATATTGACTGCAAAGCCTACATTGACACTTAAGTCGTGCCTTACTGTCGTATCGTATACCGACTGCGCATCTCCTAGCATACCAACATCGGTATTGTTAACCATAAATGAACTGATTTTATACCCTTGGTTAGACACGTTATTTTGACTGTTATTAGGAGAAACTTCAACACGTATAATTGTTCCATAGGTAGCCACAAGTTTATCCTCATAAGCCCACACTCTGCCTTTAGCAGTATTAATTACATCTCTAATGTATTCTCCAGTTGGGGGTATCGGGTCTCCTTCAGAAATTATAGGAACGCCTTCCGCCCATAGTAATGTGCCAACCTCATCTTTTATTTTTACCCTTCCGCCTACTGTTTGATGCACATCAATTTCGAAAGTATTTAAGGTATATTCTGCTCTAATTTGGATATCAGATGTCACAACACCCACATACTTATTCAGTCTTATGTAATCCATCCTGTCTTCGCCGTTGAAATAAAATCCCGTTCGTCTATACCCAATACTTGGAGATAAGGATATTTCAAAGTTAGTACCATACTCATAGTGTTCGCCACCTACTTTCACTACTGCAACATCTTTGTTATATTGGTTAGTAAACTTGACACTAGGCGGTTCCGATGACCATGGATGTGGTGCACTTAACTGGTTAACGATATGTTCAGGTGTTGGGAAGGTAAATAGTCTTCTTCTAAACTCTACCGTTAATTCGTCTATGTCAGTATCTAAACCTATATTAGGATCTGAACCTTGGATAACATAAGACCCACCATTTATCGGCAATTCATTTTCCAAAACTGTTTTTTCTACGCCGTTTGCATATTTTATGTGGAATTTTTTGATATAATATCCTCTTGCCGTTCTTGGCTGTACAAGCACACGTATTTTACTGCCGTGCGCAAACCCTGTGTACTCATTATTTGCATTAGGAATATATCCAACGACAGACACTCTGCCATAATCAATGGGGGTTGTATCAAAATCTTTGTAATTGACGCTGGTATTGTAAGCGCTAACTTTCATAGAGTAAGTATTAATCGCATACAACACTTCTACCTTAATATTAGAGGTAATGTTTGATATTTCAAAGTATTCTTCGGTTAAGTCGTTTTCCCAAGTAGTAATTACATTATTAACTTTTAAAGATGCAATATGATATCCTTCGTTTGCTCTCATTCTTATAAGAAGCCTATCTTCTGTGCTTAGATATAACCCACTTGCTTCGACAAAAGGAGTGGACGAGTTATCTGCAGAAAACCTCTTGAATAATGTCTCTCCATTTAAGTCTTGAATGGCAATAATCCTATATCTATTAGGTGCAAATACAAATTTAATATCTGCATTAGATGTAACCCTAAGGTTAAAGATACCGTACTCTATTTCTTCAGTTTCACTATTAACTTCTCTGTTTTCTAGCTCCCAGGCAGAGTATTCGATGCCATTTAATATTACAGCAGATATGTAGTAAGATTCATTGGCGCGAACCACAACACTTACTGAACTGCCATAATCCATATCGACGCTACCTTGATTTGCACTTATGGTACCCCCATCGGTCTTCAAGATTGATACGCTATATTTCTTAGGCACAAAGGTTGCTCTAAACTCTAAATCAGACACTGCGTGACTACTAGGCAGTGTGTATTCAATAACGTCTTGATTGTCTGAAACACTAACATTCTGCCCCGTTTGCTCTCCAGGTTTTTTGTAACTGACCGTAGAAACCTTATATCCTCGTTTAGCAATTGCCTTTACTTTAAAACTCTCACCTTCGTCAAATAAGGATACTTCGGATGTCATAATCCCATTTGTACTTTGGTTATTTATCCACACTTTATATCGAGGTTTTACAAATTTTGCACTTACTACCTGAGAAGTAGCACCCATTTGAGAAACGTATTCTCCATTTACTGCCTCCACATTTTGCCCGTTTATCATCAAAGCAAGTAAAATATATCCAGCAGCAGGAGTTGCTTTATAGTTTAAGTTAGTACCTTCAAGCACATTTGTTTCTTCAGTTATTAGATTACCGTTATTATCCTTAACTTCTAGCGTGCCGTTTAACGGTACTTCTGTGCGTACACGATAAGAAGGGGTTGCATTTGTGAAGGTTATAAATACATCAATCGATGTTTTGATATTTCCTATATCAAGGTTGAATCTTCCACTGTCTTCATACAATATATATTGTCCAATTAATGCATTTGGATTAATTGCGCCGTCAAAAGGTATAACATACTCGTAAGTCTCTCTTGCATCTTTATTGCGAATTTGAATGCGTGCTATATCAATTAACAACCCAGAATCAGGATTTATTTCTAAAGTAATATTCCCACCAAAGCTAACGGTTGTATCATAAACCGTCTCGCCTGGACCTATATCTTCGCCACTTAAGGCTACACCGCTGTTGGCTCTGTTGGATACATATATAGTGACATCCTTAAGCAGTGGCTTTGTCACTACCCTAACAACATAGTCCTTTCTTACATCATCTAATTGCAGTGTATGTGTTGTTGCGTTAAACGCTAATTGCTCTTGATAGTTAACACCATCCGCAGAATATTCCACAAGATCTAATTGCATTCCCGCACCCGCATTTATAACGAAACTATTACTGCTGCCTGGTTTAACATTAGTGAATGTTTTACCTACCGAAATAGGATAGTTAGTTGCATTGTGTCTAACAGTAACACCTGCGCTTGGGTCAAAGGATACCGAATACCGTCTTGTTGAAAAAACAAAATGTACAGTATGGTCACTTTCAACATTTGTAAATGTATGAACCGTACTTACTATCAGTCCTGCTAGAGGCTTATTCTCCCCGTCGATTGTAAGAAGGGAAATATAATTACCTTCGGTTGTTCTTGCTGCAATATCCACATTAGCACCAACTGCCACCCTTTTAGAACCATCTGCAGTTCCAGTGCCTTCTGAACTTACCGTAACATTGTAATAGAGAAGCGCAAACTCCACTTCAACAAGGGCATCTCTATCTATATTAATGATAGAAAGTTGTAATTTTGTTACCCTGTCGTCTTGTGCGTCTTCTTCTCCATGCAAAACATTTAATACTTCTTTGTTTGTTACTCCATATCCACTTGGTGGCTGATATGGATCAATCTCCCAACCATTTACTTTTAGACTTTTTATGTAATATGTAGGGCTGGCTATTATGTTGATTCTAGGAGTTGTGTTTTTAGCATAATCTACTTGTGGGTCTAATAGACTAACAGTACCTCCAGTGATGCTCTCTGCTGCTGGAAGAGTTACTTTATACCTAAACTCTTTATAACTTACGGTGACAGCAATATTTTCATCTATTTCCGAGAGATTAAGGGTATAGTAGGTGGCCGTATTTGGAACCGCACTAATTACCCCATTTACAACAACACTGTCTATGTAGTTACCATCTGCTGCTAAAATTTCCACATCCTTATTACTTCCACGCATAGCAGTTATTTCAACTGTTTCAGCATCGGACGTGGCATATCCTAGGGGTTTTGTTTCATCATTATATGTAATTATTCCATACAGTCCCGCAGTACCATTTGTAACAGTCACTGTATGTTGGGACTTAGCAAATTTAATAGATACTTGTCTACCCATACTAGGACTGATTATTTCAAAGTCGTGGTATTCTGCGCCTTCACTGATAGACTGACTTATATCACCCACAATAACTGAAACTAATTGATAACCATCTGCAGGTTTTACTCTAAACTTGTATGTTTTATTTACATCCATATAGAAGAGTCCTCTTATCGGAACTTCTAGATATTCCCCTGACTGACCTTCTAAATCAGGGACTAAGTTCACCATAGAGCCAGCACCTTCAAGTATGGAAACTTTAAGTTGTACCTTATTGACTTCAAACACAGGGAGTACATACGTTACTTCTCTATCAATTTTATATGTTTTATCCACCGACACATCTGAAGGTAACATATCTTCCCCTCTTATGTACCATCCTTTGAATGTATAATCAGTTAAATACACTTCCTCTGTTGGGAAAGCGCCTTCAACTGCGCTTACTAAACTATCTTGGTAGTATGCTTTCAGCACCCTGCCACCTTTTTCAGGATTATATCCTAAGGCTTGATTTGTAAAGACTGGATTTTCATTTTGTCCGACTAAGAAAATCACCTCATATAGTTTTTTCTCCCACTGAGCTACCAGTTCAGTCGGTTTGATAAATGACTTAGTATTATCAATGATTATAGGGAGCCCATCATTATCAACTTCCCCATCTTTCACTGCCCAGCCTTTAAATTCATACCCTAGCATGCTTAAAGCACTCAAATCTTCAACATCAAATATATCCCCTATTTGCTGGTCGTGCCTTATCAAGAGGGATTCTTTGGCTTTTACACCCATGCTAGTAAAGCTAATTTCACTTTCAGCATATGCAAAATTAGCCTTAATATGAACATTATTAACAGGCTCGTCTGGAGTGAATGTTATGGCAAACTCATCTGAAGTACCAGTTCTATTGGTATTAAATAGCACGTTGTGATCGGGGGCTAATTTAACTAGCCTCTGACCTCTATCTATGGGCATATCAACCCAACCCCCATCAACATCTTGTATCGACCATCCAATAAATAAACGGTCGGGATTGGGTTTAACTCTAATTGATGCTATCTGATCTTTTTCGTAAAACGGGCGTAATTCATCACATGTTCCTAGCGGGACGCCCTCCGCATCTAAAGTAAAATCAAGTATTGTGTCTGCAGCATATTTTTCATATAAAGGATAAATATCGGTATGACCTGAAATTCTTGAAAAGTCTCTATCGAATCCAATGAACTTATATCCGTAGAGTCTCATGTTTTGTTCTTCTGCTCTAGGGATTTTAGGTGGCGCTTCGCCAAATTTAACTATCTGTTCCCTTGCAGTTGTTCCGTCAGGATAGAAAAACACTACAACATATTCTAATTTTTTAAACTTAGCAGTGATTTCCTCCATGCTTCTAGAAACTTGTCTATCAATTCTACTTGCATTAGGATTGCCATCACTCCAACCATCAAACGCATACCCCGCATCGGGAATGGCTTGTACTCTAGTAGCGTCCGTACCAGCTTTTACCATTTGAGATGCATCGCCTTGTATTCGCCCACCAGTTGTTGCTCTATAATTTACGGGCAAGGCGTCTGGTACAACATCGTATTTAACAACTTGTTTAAAGCCACCATAATCTAGTACTACATTTTCAATCGTTGTATTTTCTCTGCTTGTATCTAGTCCAATAACAACCAGTTCTGAAAGAGGAACTTTTTTTGTCGAACCATCTTTATATTTGACAGTAGCAAAGACTTGGGATAAGTCTGCACTCATAGGAATGGCGCCATCATTTTCAGGAACTATTGCTACAATTTCTTGAGGCTCTGTCTCTACGGTGGGAGCAATTTTGGGAAGCAATAATGCAGAGACGACAATAACAATAACAGCAAACAAAGCAACTGCTGCTACACTAATTCCAATTTTTGCATTTTTAGTGAAATATTTCTTTACTGCCACTTCTGCTTTCCTTCAAATACTAATCTAAAAAAGATTTGCATACATCTCATAGGGTTTTTCATTCGTCCGATAAAGCTATGTGCCTAGCTTACAAACCTCTGCGTGCCACTCAATATATCTCTACATACTTCTCGGATAGTGTTTTATATTGTCTATTAAGGTCGTGCTCATTGCGCATGTTTAATCGATGGGCGCGTCAAATACGCATACTCGCGCGTACATTGTTTTTATTATATATTAATAAGGTGTCTAAATCAATTGCTTTATTTTGACTTTTTTGTGATGCAATTTCACATTCACTTGCACTTCACAATCTCATAAAATCGCAAAAAACCATATTATTCATAAATTCTCGATTTCGGTAGCTTAAATACAACTTTTAGAAACCTATATTCACACATTGAATTGATTAAAAATCGTTGGTTTGAAATACTTCAACTAAAATACCTACATAAAGTTTTAGATAAACTTCACATTAAAGCGTTTTTGAAACCTTTCATTTTGTCTTAAAAAACCACATTAGTGACCACTATCCATCAAGTTTAATGTGCCTAAGTAGAACTCAACATAATCAACTATTTTGACTGCCAGCGTATGAAAACCACAAAAATCGCATCTTATAACTTATCAATTATTTCTAAAAACAATCGCCTTTAAAGCTAATTCCAGTCGTTACTAACTAATGCGAAAACCGTCCTATAATTTATCAATTGCGCCTAAAACGATTGTCCCAACGAATGTAAATTTCTGTCTACACATCAGCTTGTATATTATTTATACTAACTACAAACTAATGTGCAATATGCCCTACAGTTTATAAATTGAGCCTAAATTAATGCGCACTATTATGCTAATTTTATCCACTACAAACTAATGCAGTACCTATATTAAAATTTGTCAATTGCACCTAAAATGAGATTGGCATTTAGTATTGAGGCTCGTTAATGAACGGTGTTTTTCTATATTTCAATTACTCTAAATCAATGCAAGTCCATATTATAATTTATCAATTGTGCCTAAAATGAGATTGGCATTTAGTGTTGAGGCTTCGTTAATAAACGTATTAAAATCATCTTCAGCACCATCTCCAGCATCATCGGAAATGACCCTTGCTATACAACAAGGGATGCCTTCTAAACTGGCTATCTGCGCTACTGCACCACTTTCCATATCACAGGCAACAGCACCAAATTCTGCAACTATTTCCCTTCTTTTTTCTTCGGAATTTATAAACTGATCGCCAGTTGCAATGATACCGCTACTTGCATTTTTAATACCACTTCTTAAAATATTTGTCTCTTTTTTTGATGTCTTAAATATAGGTCCATCAAACCCAGTTATATGTCCTTTTTGCCTACCAAATGCAGTAGTATCAAAGTCGTGTTGTACCACTCCATCAGCAATTAATACTGACAATTTAGGAAGCTTTGCTAGCCCTCCTGCAAGTCCAGTTGAGATTAGTAGCGACACATTGTATTTATTGCACATAACTGTTGCTAAATGCGCTGCATTAACTTTACCGATTCCACATACGCCAATTACAACAGAAACGCCTTTCAATTTACCCAAGTAAAACTTTCTGCCTTTATATTCTTCAACTTGGATATCTTGTAGCTTATCTATTAGCTTTTCAGCCTCTTCTTTCATTGCAATAATTAAGCCTATTTTTTTCATGTTAAACCCCTCGTTTATTAAGCATCCTCTTTATGTTAAGACTGTTTCTTCTATATATTTGAGTTAATGACGACTATTTAATAATACATTAATTTCTTGTTCTATACAAAGAAATAGTCAGCTAACTAAAGCTGACTACCTTATGTTTTTAATTAATATCACCTTAACGGCTAGTAGCTTTATTGACCTTCTTCAGGTGCTGGAGCAGTTTCTGGGGTATAGGTTATTACTGTTATCTTACCATTTAATAAGCCCTCATTGCCAAGCACCACATTGCCAGTTACAACATTATCGCCATCAACCTCTGCAGTTCCAATCTTGCCTAAGTTGCTAATTACATGTGATAGACCTTCTCCTAGCTGCTCACTTATAAGCGCTTTAGATTCCTTGTTATTTGGATTGTCCATGCCAGAAGCCATCAAATTAAATAGCACTTCTGACACTTGGTTTTCTTGACCGTTAATCTGTAAGGACTTGTAAGTTAAAACCAGCTTACCTTCGTTATTCACAGAAACATTTTGTTCAGAAACAAGATATACCCTATTAGGAACTTGTTTTAGTGCCCACTTAGTTGCACTGTTTATATTATCAGCGTTCATAGCTTCTTCAACAAGTTTCCTAGTATTGATCGACACAACAATTCTAAAAGACTTTTTACTACCACTAACTGAAATAATAATTTCTTCTACAGTAGCGTTCAGCTCTTTAAATGCCTTTACGCTGTCATCAGCCGAATCATCGCCTTCTTCTACAGCTTGATTTATCATCTGGTCAAACAGATATGCAATCGTTGTATCTTTGTATGTCCTTAGATATTCTTTATCATATGTTACGGGCTCCTTTGCCATTTTGAGGTAATCAATCTTACCATCTTCGGACTGTACATTACTATTGCTAGTGTTGTTCTCTGCTGTCCCTTTCTCCTGCTGCGCATTGGGTGGATTAGAAACCATATCCTCTCTTGCTGGTTCTTTCATAAGATCTCTAAGCATTTTTATAATGTTAAATAGTTTTACATCCGCCAGTCCCATAGATCTAAAGGTTATGCTATCATCTCCAAGAGGTATATCTGCAATTTTTAACTGTTCCGGCGTCAAGGATAACACAACAATGCCTGCTATTACCACTAGCAAGATGAGTATTAGTATCGGTAATATTATGAATTTAAATATACCTTTTATAATTCCATTTGTTGCTGGTACTGCCATAATTTCTCTCCTTATATTTTGATAATTTAATTATTGCATTGCTATAACCTTTTGTCAATATGGATATTTATTATCGCACATGTGCGCGCAAATGAGCCAATATTTTGCAAGTCAACTAGAGTGTTAGAAATATAAAAAATACCTTACAGTACCGTATAAAACTGTCAAAAATGAAGATCTATGTGTAAAACATTAGAAATCAAAGACTTACTACAACTTCTCTATAATTGGTAGAAATCAAAAACTTGCTATAACTGCTTTGTTATTATTAGAAAAAGACTTACTACAGCTTATTTATTCTTGGTACAGATCAGCTGAATTTCCAGTAAGTCTAGCGTATAGCTCATATGTTTGAGGAACAGGATCTCCTGGTTTTATAGCAGGTACTTTATCTCCCGTAAAGTCATAACAGGTTAGTACACTATCATATTTTACTTCAATTTGACCTTTTAAAAATAAATCAAGTAATGTTGCTACTCCTCGAATTTGTTCTGAAAAAATTTCGTCGTTTTCATCCAGTACGGGTATGGTAAAACTTGTTAATCTTGTGTCGAAGCTATTAATACGACTGATGTCTGGATTAAAAATCATACCTGGCGCAAACATACCAAGACTCACATACTTTTTCCTATTATGTGTAAAATAAATGTGCGATAGTTTTTTATCAGTGACATATTCATAAAACGCCGAGAATAACATACTATCCAACATGTTTATGAGGTTTTGATCTGGAGATGAAAATTCTAATAATGCATTTAATAAAGTATTCACTAAAACGTTAGTAAAAGACTCTTCCGTATGCCAATTATACACATCCATAAACCCTTCAATGTAAACATCTGGCATATATCCCGAAGCTAAATTATCAAGCAGCACCCATCCTTCATAGGTTATAGATACACTCGGTCCGGAAGAGTTTTTAAATACATTATTTCTAAGTGTTAGCGAAGCCCGATCCCTACCTAATATCGCTTGAGTTTCTTTTAGCTCTGGATATGCTGCATATACAGCACATGTCCCATTATCACCTAATATACAGCCTTCAACTTCTGCATCTCTTACAAATCTGATATAAATAGCTCTATCGGTATTATATATTTGGAGGTGCTTAAAATATGCTTTATCCCTATGAAAACCTATCAATGCAATTGCGCTCCCTCTTTCTCCTACACCATCCATACTTTCAGCATTACGCATTTTCATTTCTTCAAAATAAATAGGCTTAATTGTAAGCGAAAGATCAGTTAAAGTCTTATCGGGAGGAATTTCTAATTCGCGAATATCCCACCACCACCATTCTCTAAATATGTTTATTGCCCCACTAGAACGCTTGATATATGGTACTTGGCTTGCATCGTATAAAAAACCATTTCCATAGAAAGATATGCCTATATGGAAATTCAGTTGTTTATTTGCAACTATATCATCCTGTAGACAGGCATTATACTCCTCATCTTTAGTAAGGTATTGAAGTTCATCAAACTTCGTTATATTAATATAGTCCGGAGTATCCATTAATTTAAACTCAAAACTCCGCTTTATACTCTCAACTGGCTTGTTATACAACATAAATGTGGCAGAAATTACAGCGGACCTACCTGCTCCCTCCTCATGAAAAGAGAGCATTATATCTTTAGAATCTTCAATTTCTTCTATGCTAACTACCGAGCTATCGCTAGTATTCCATTTTACATCAAAGGTATGATTTTTATTTGATAACCCAAACCTGTGTTTATTAGTTAGCTCATAGTTTTCATCTAACCAGAAATGCCCCCATTTTCTAGTTAACTGTATTCCTAGTTTTGCATCTTCTAGTCCAAGCTCAAGTTCGAATGTGGGAACTCTTTCTTTAACAGTGAATATTATTTGCTTTTCCTCACTGCCTTTTCTTGCAGTAACAACTAATTCGCCAGGAATTAGTGGAAACAAAGCGCCAGTTTCTTTATCAATTGTTGCTTTTGATGGATCGGCTGTAAAAATTACTCCCTTTTCAATCTTTTTACCGGTAAGCAAGTCTTTTACACCCAAAAAGTATGGAGTATTATTTGAATAAAGGAGAGTAGGACCCTCATTAAAACCCCAGTCATTTGCCTTGGCTACCATCACCAGCATAGTATCTTCCGTTACATAACCCGTATCTTTATCGGTGTGTATAACCGTTGCAATTAAATCCCCTTGTACATTCTCTTCAATAGTCACTTCTGTACACTCTGGGTCTGGGTCTAGCGTGAATACTTCTCTAATGTATGTAGGAGTTACATTTTCCTCCTCTACATATATTTTCTTGTCTTTGATGATGGCATTCTTAGTATCCATCTCAAGTAGCACATGTGTTAAATCTCCAGTTTTGTCTATTGCTTCGGCTCTGATTTGTGCCTGCCCTCTTGATAGAATAGTTAAATATCCATTTGGAGATATGGATATGACATCCTTGCCTTCTGCAACCCGCCAGTGCACTGAAGCTCCTCTCAGGGCTTCTATTGGCGTAATCTCTAAGTGCAACTGACCACTACTTCTTATTTCTATGATGCTTCCTGATAGCAACTCCTTACCTGCCTCGTCAAAAACAACTAAACTCTCTATAGAATCACTAGTTATATTGAATATAACCGCTCTTTTTACATTGACATTAGCTTCAGCTGATATAACGACTTTGACTGGCCCTACTTTTTTGGGAATTACGCTATATCTATTTGTATCACCCCTTCTAACTATCTCAACATCGCCTACTGAACCTTCTTCAATTTCAGGAGTATTAATGTTTGAATTCTTAGTCATGAGAGGTAGTACATCAACTATGATAAAAGAATTTAGATCGTTTATGTCTATAGTTATAATGTCATCTTTCCCAATTATTTTATTGTTAGAGTTCCTTATTTCGATGCCAAAAGGATTGTCGGGAGTGGTAATTGAAATAACTCTACTAGTAGCGGTTAACGCTATAGTAACAATTATTGGAATCAATATGATTATAAATATTAAGAACTTTCGCATCCCAAACCCATTATAAAAGGTCGCTATTATCTAATCTTAACGCTCGATAACAGCCCGATTATTACGCTCAACACCATTTAAGTTTTATTGTTTTTGTATTACTTAACTGTTTTTCAGGTTATCAACCAGCGAAGTTGAACCAGAAAATAATTAGAGTTAATTTTTGTAGCTTACATCTACTGGTTTAGAATTATGTTCATCACTGACTATAAGAGCTATATTACTTGTAGAAATCAACAGGATTGCCGGTCAGCCTGGCATAAAGTTCATATGTATGCGGTACGGGATCGCCTGGTTTAGAATCAGGCTCATTTCCACCTTGATAGTTGGGACAAATTAGCACATTATCAAATTCCATGGAAATCATTCCTGGAAACATCATATCAACTAAATTAGCTAGCCCAGCAAACTGAGGTGTGAAATACTCGCCTTTTTCGTCTATTACAGGGACAACCAGGCTGGTTATTCTATCATCTTCACTAATTACGCGTGAGCATGCATCGTCTCCAGGGTTGAATATAAGCCCACAAGCAAACATCCCAAGACTTATATATTTAGTCCTTCTATGAACATAGTATAAGTGTTCTAAGTTTTTGGCTGCCACATATTCATTTAATGCTCCTAATAAGAGATTTTCTAGTAATGTAAGCAAGTTTTCAGTTTTTTCTGCGGGCATAGATGAAAATTCTAATATTGCATTTATAGCGATTTTGGCTGTCGCTTTTGCAAAAGACTCTTCAGTATGCCAATTGTATATATCTAAAAAACCTTCAATACTAATATTAGGCATGTATCCCGAAGCTAAATCTTCTAAATCATAAGAGCCATAATATGTCATAAAAATACCAGCACCACTTCTTGAATTTTTTATAACATTATTTTTTAAAATTAATGTCCCACGATCGCCTTCAAATGCCCCGCTAGTAGCTGGAGGATAAAATAAGTATAAAGAATATGTTTCATTATCGCCGAGTATACAACCTTCAAGCATAATATTTCTAACACGTAAACAATAAATGCCTCTGTCAGTATTAAATACTTGCATATACTTAAACTTAACACCGCCACGATAAAAACCAAACAAGCTTATCGCATCGCCTCTATTTAGCATATTTCCATTTTCCATACTTACAGTATTTCGCATACGCATTTCTTCAAAAACTAAACTTTTTTCGTTTGTAGTATTATCGACAATCTCTTTACCAGCAGGTACTTCTAAATTTTTACCTTCGTAATGCTCCTTCAACCTAAATACATTTATAGCCCCTGTGGATAAGGGAACAGAAGGAATTTCACTTGCATCATATAAAAAACCATTACCATAAAATGATATACCTACATTGAACACTAACTGTTTTGGAGCTATTATATCGCTTTGTAAACAGGCATTATATTTTTCCTCAATAGACATATGCCAAAGCTCATCAAACTTCGTTACATTGATATAATCAGGGGTATCCATTAACTTAAATTCAAAGCTTCGCTTTATGTTCTCAACTGGTCTGTTATACAACATGAATGTGGCAGAAATCACAGCAGACTTACCAACTCCTTCCTCGTGGAATGTTAGTATTATGTCCTGCGTATCTTCCATCTCTTCTGTTTTTTCTATTTGCTCTATACTTATTACCGAACTATCGCTAGTTGACCATCTAACCTCGTAGGTATTATTTTTACTTGATAGCCCAAACCTATATTTATTGGTAAGCTCGTAGTTTTCATCTAGCCAGTAGGTACCCCACTTTCTGGTCAACTGTATTCCTGACATTGCATCTTCAAGTCCAAGTTCGAGTTCAAATGTAGGAACCCTTTCTTTAACAGTAAATATTATTTGTTTTTCCTCCCGACCTCTCTTCGCCGTAACAACTAATTCACCAGGAACTAATGGAAACATAGCCCCCGTTTCTTTATCAATTATTGCTTTTGAAGGGTCTGCTGTAAAGGTTACTCCCTTTTCTATTTTTTCGCCTGTGAGTAAATCTTTTACACCTAAAAAATATGGTGTGTTGTTTGCATAAAGAATAGTTGGACCTTCAATAAAATCCCAAGCATGCCGATTTGTTATTATTACCTGTATAGTATCTTCTGTTATGTAACCCGTATCTTTATCAGTGTGTATAACTGTTGCTATTAAATCTCCTTGTGCATTCTCTTCAATAGTCACTTCCGCATGCTCTGGGTCCAAAGTGAACACTTCTCTAATATATGTGGGAGTAACATTTTCTTCCTCTACATACACCTTCTTATTTTTAATAATTGCACTCCTAGTATCAAAGACGAGGGTTATATATGGCTGATTCCCATTTTTATCTTTAGCCATAGCTCTAACTTCTGAAATCCCTCTTGAATTAATAGTTAAATAACCATTGGGAGTGATAGAAACGCTATCACCATTTACGACACGCCAGGCAACTATATCATCCTTTAACGCTTCTATTGGGGAAATTTCCAAATGTAATTGCCCACTATTTCTTACTTCTATGATATTTCCAGACAGTAACTCTTTCCCTTCATCATCAAAAACAACTAAGCTCTCTATGGAATTACTTGTTATATTAAATACAACTGCTCTTGTTACATTAACATTTGCGGCAGCTGATATTATGACCTTTACAGGCCCTACTTTTTTAGGAATTACACTGTATCTATTCGTATCGCCCCTTCTTACTATCTCAACATCTCCTATCGAACCCTCTTCAATTTTAGGAGGATTGATTTTAGAGTTTTTAGTCATAAGCGGTAGTACATCAACTATGATAAAAGCATTTAAATCATCAATATCAACATTTATGATGTCGTTTCTTTCGATAACTTTATTATTTGAGTCTCTTATCTCTATCCCAAAAGGATTGTCAGGCGTTGTAATAGCAATAACTCTACTAGTAGCCGTTAATGCTATAGCAACAATTATTGGAATTAAAACTATCATAAATACTAAAAACTTCTTCATCTTTAAATTGCTTTATGAAGTTACTTCCTAATCTTCATAAAAAAAACAGCTCACCTCTTTACTGTTTCTCCTCTTACTTTTTTATTTAACCATTCGATAAAGATTCTATTACTAGTTGCTATATATCGTTCGGTTTTTTAATACATAGTGCAAACTGGTTCCATTTTAACGTTTTATTTCCAGTTTACTGGCGATACAGCCTACTCGTTTAGGTACTGTATATCATTCGATTTCCTAATGTCATTATGCAAACTGGTTGCAGTTTTTCTATTTAGTATCATATACACTAACTTAAGGTATATATAACAACATATTATATTTATTGATATAAATCCACAGACTTACCAGTAAGTCTAGCATACAATTCATATGTTTGTGGCACTGGGTCTCCTGGTTTAACGACTGGGATTTTTCCGTTACTAAAGTCATGACAGGTTAAAACACTATCATATTCGACTGAAAACTGTGCTGGAGCGAGTCTTGTTAGAAGATAAGCAACCCCTTGTAACTGTGGACTCATAACTTCGCCATTTTCATCTAATATAGGCATCGCCAGATTGACTAGCCTACTATCTTCACTAATTATTCGTGTTATGTCAGGATTGAAAATTAGCCCAAGCGAAAATATTCCTAAATTTATGTATTTTTTACGGTTGTGTACAAAATATAAGTGACTAAGTCTCTTATCCGATACATATTCATAAAATGCTTGAGCCAACAAACTTTCTACCATATTTATGAGCTCCTGATCAGGGTTGGCAAACTCTAAAAGTGCACTAACAGCCACATTAGCACAAGTTTTAGAAAATGATTCTTCGGTATGCCAATTATATATGTCCAAAAATCCTTCAATTTTAGTAATAGGCATATATCCAGCTGCCATAGCTTCTCTCGAAAACTCGCCCCCGTATGCTATAAATATTCCAGGTCCAGAAGAATTTTTGATAACATTATTTTTTAAAGTAAGGATAGGCTCTCTTCCGTCATAAGAGCTTGAAGTCAATTCAGGATATATCGCATAAACTGAATCTGTCCCATTATCACCTAAAATACAACCTTCAAATGACATATTGAAAACCCAAACGGTATGTATGCCTCTATCCGTGTTATATATTTGCATATACTTAAAACTAACAGGTGCTACAAAAACGCCACATATTGTTATAGCATCTCCCCTATCAGTCATGTTCTTTTGCTGTCTTGTTTCTTCATCTATCATAGAAACTGCGTTACGCATACGCATCTCTTCAAAATGTATAGGCTTTTCATCTCTTGCAGCATCTTCTATAAGCTCTTTACCCTCTTGTAGTTCTAAGTTTTTACTCCTCCATTGGTGCCCTTCTCTAAATATGTTTATAGCACCTGTAGATAACGGAATGACAGGAATTTCACTTGCATCATATAAAAAGCCATTCCCATAAAAGGATATCCCTATATTAAAGTTAAGTTGTTTAGGAGCAATTATATCGCTTTGTAAACAAGCATTATATTCCTCTTTCAAAGCTAAGCGTTGAAGTTCATCAAACTTTGTTACATTAACATAATCAGGAGTGTCCATTAACTTAAATTCAAAACTTCTCTTTATTTGCTCTATTGGCTTGTTGTATAACATAAAAGTAGCAGAAATGATAGCAGATTTACCCGCACCTTCCTCGTGAAATGTTAGTATTATGTCCTGCGTATCTTCCATCTCTTCTGTTTTTTCTATTTCTTCTATGCTTATTACCGAACTGTCGCTAGTTGCCCATTTTACCTCATAGGTATTATTTTTATTCGATAACCCAAACCTATACTTATTAGTCAGTTCATAGTTTTCATCAAACCAATAATTACCCCACTTCCTAGTTAACTGTATTCCTAGTTTTGCATCTTCTAGTCCAAGTTCAAGTTCAAATGTAGGAACTCTTTCTTTAACAGTGAATGTTATTTGTTTTTCCTCACGTCCTTTTCTTGCAGTAACAACTAGTTCTCCAGGAACAAGTGGGAACAGAGCTCCAGTTTCTTTGTCAATTATCGCTTTAGACGGATCTACTGTAAAGGTTACTCCCTTTTCTATTTTTTCACCTGTTATTAAGTCTTTTATGCCTAAAAAGTATGGAGTGTTGCTTGCGTAAAGAATACTTGGACCTTCTATAAAATCCCACGCATGCCGATTTGTTATTATCACTTTTATGGTGTCTTCTGTTATATCACCAGTGTCTGGATCTGTGTATTTAACCGTTGCTATTAACTCACCTAACAAATTTTCCTCAATACTCACTGTAGTAGTATGTGTTGGAACTAGAGTACACATAGCCTTTATATAATCAGGATTAGCATTTGCCTCTTCTACATATACTTTCTTATCTTTAATGATTGCATTGCTGGTATCAAAAACAAGTTCTACATATGGCTGGTTGCCATTTTTATCTTTCGCAGTCGCTCTAATTTCAGAAATCCCTCTTGAATTAATGGTTAGATATCCGTTGGGAGTTATAGATACGCTATCGCCATTTGTAACCCGCCAGCTAACAATATCGTCTCTCAATGCTTCGATTGGATAAATTTCTAGATATAACTGTGAGCTATGGTTAAGTTCAATTGGCTGTCCTGCAAGCATTATCTCGCCGTCTTCATTAAATACAACTAGACTATCTATAGAATCGCTGGTTATGTTAAACACAACCGCTCTTGTTACATTTACATTGGCTTCAGCTGATATAACGACTTTTACAGGTCCTACCTTTTTAGGAATTACACTATATCTATTTGTATCCCCCCTTCTAACTATCTCAACGTCGCCTATTGAACCCTCTTCAATTTCGGGAGGGTTGATATTCGAATTTTTAGTCATAAGGGGTAGTACATCAACTATGATAAAAGCATTTAGATCGTTTATGTCGATGTTTATAATGTCATTTTTGTCGATAACCTTGTTATTTGAATCTCTTATCTCTATCCCAAAAGGATTGTCGGGAGTTGTAATAGCAATAACCCTACTAGTAGCAGTTAATGCCATAGTAACAATTATCGGAATTAATATTATCATAAATATCAAAAATTTCTTCATCTTTAAATCACAGCACCGAGTTATTGTTATCTAACTTCTATTCTCTCCTCTCCAATTTTTTCTTTAGCGTTACTTTTATTCTTTGCTAAAATAATTGTTTATTTGATATCGCTTGTCTAATTGCTATTAGCAACTTATATACAGTATAACATTTTGTACTACTCGTACAAATCTGCCGATTTGCCTGTAAGTCGGGCATATAACTCATAAGTTTGGGGCACAGGATCGCCTGGTTTTACTTCTGGTTCTTTCCCATCACTAAAGTCATGGCATGTTAAAATGCTGTCATATTTTAACTCAAACTTACCTGGTGCAACTACCTCCATAAGCGTAGCAAGATTTGACATTGATTCACTAATAACTTCGCCATTTTCATCCACTATAGGCATCGCTAAATTTACCAATCTACTGTCTTCGTTTGTTATACAAGCAGTATTAGTATTGAAAAGCATTCCTACCGTAAATATGCCTAAACTAATGTATTTAGTTCTGTTATGAACATAATACAAATGATTAAGTTTAGAGTTGCTTATATAGTCATAAAAATAGTCAGCTAAAATTGATTCAAGAAAATCTACCAGGCCTTGATCGGAATTTGTAAATTCTGATAGTGCACTAACACCTACTTTAGCAACAGTTTCTGCAAACGACCTATCGGTATGCCAATTATATATATCTAAAAATCCTTCTATAGTTATTTCAGGCATATATCCTGCGGCCATTGACTCCATCGTAAAGTCACCACCAAATAATATAGTTATCCCTGGACCATTAGAATTCTTAATAACATTGTTTTTAAGCCTTAATGTAGTCCTTCTGAAAGATAACAAATCGGGAGGAGATATAAAAATAGAAAATGTTGCGTTATCTCCGAGTATACATCCCTCAAACGATAATTGCCCTGTATATATGGCACGAACTCCTAAGTCTGTATTGAATATCTGCATATACTTAAAACTAACTAAACCAGCATAGATACGCACAAGTTTAATCGCGGCTCCTCTTTTAACCATGTCGACATCTACCATAGTTTCTACATTTCTCATCCGCATTTCTTCAAAATGTATAGGGAGGGGATTATCACCATTGTCTACTAGCTCTTTACCTTTTGGTCTCTCCAATGGATACTTATCCCAGTCTACTATCTTTCTAAACACATTAATAGCTCCCGTATCGGGTATAAAATACGGAATTGCGCTGGCATCATATAAAAAACCATTCCCATAAAAAGATATGCCTAAATTAAATACAATTTGTTTAGTGGCAATAATATCGCTTTGTAAACAGGCATTATATTCTTCTTCAATGGACATATGCCAAAGTTCATCAAACTTTGTTATGTTAATATAATCGGGAGTATCCATCAATTTAAATTCGAAACTTCTCTTTATCTGTTCAACGGGCCTATTATACAACATAAATGTGGCAGAAATCACAGCCGATTTGCCTGCACCTTCTTCATGGAAAGTTAGCATTATGTCTTTAGAACCTTCAATTGCTTCTATATTCACTACCGAGCTATCGCTAGTATCCCATTTTACATCAAAGGTATGATTTTTATTTGATAACCCAAATCTATGTTGATTAGTAAGTGCGTAATTTTCATCTAACCAGTAATGACCCCATTTTCTAGTTAACTGTATTCCTAACATTGCATCTTCAATCCCAAGTTCAAGTTCAAATGTAGGTACTCTTTCTTTAACATTGAATATTATTTGTTTTTCCTCACGTCCTTTTTTTGCAGTAACAACTAATTCTCCAGGAACTAGTGGGAACATAGCTCCAGTTTCTTTATCAATCGTTGCTTTTGCTGGATCAGCTGTAAAAGTTACACCCTTTTCTATTTTTTTACCAGTGAGCAAGTCTTTTGCACCTAAAAAGTATGGCGTATTGTTTGTATAAAGAAGAGAGGGACCCTCAATGAAACCCCAATCGTTTGCCTTAGCTATTACCACCCTCATAGTTTCTTTTGTTATATAATGGGTCTCTTGGTCTTCGTGTGTGACAGTTGCTATTAGCTCCCCTTTTGCATCTTTTTTTATAGTTACCTCACTGTTTTCGGGATCTAAAGTGAACACTTCCTTAATATATTCAGGATTTGCATTTTCCTCTTCCACATAGACGTTTTTGTCTTTAATAATTGCGCCACTAGTATCGAAAACAAGCTCTACATATGGCTGATGATTATTCTTATCCTTCGCCATAGCTCTAACTACTGACTGCTCTTTACTTCTTGAATTAATAGTTAGATATCCGTTTGGAGTTATAGATATATTTTTTTCTCCATCTGTAACACGCCAGCTAACAATATCTTCCTTTAATGCTTCAATTGGATAAATTTCTAGGTATAACTGTGAGCTATGATTTAGCTTTATAACGCTACCGCCTGTGGGCAATGCATTTCCATCACTATCAAATACAACTAAGCTCTCTATGGAATTACTTGTTATATTAAACACAACTGCTCTTGTTACATTAACATTTGCGGCAGCTGATATAACAACTTTGACTGGTCCTACTTTTTTAGGAATTACGCTATATCTATTTGTATCTCCCCTTCTAACTATCTCAACATCGCCTACTGAACCTTCTTCAATTTTAGGAGGATTGATATTAGAGTTTTTAGTCATAAGTGGTAACACGTCAATTATTATAAAGGCGTTTAAATCATCAATATCGACGTTTATAATGTCATCTTTTCCAATAACCTTGTTATTAGAGTCCCTAATTTCTATACCAAACGGGTTGTCGGGAGTAGTGATGGATATAACCCTACTAGTGGCAGTTAATGCCATAGTAACGATAATCGGAATTAATAGAATTATGAAAATTAAAAAATTTCTCATTTATATAACCCTTTCACCATCAAATCCTTTTATTTAGTCAATTTTATCTAATTCTTTGCCACCTTCGTTAAGTAGCGAATCTTTCTATCCGGTCAACTTTTACCCGTTGCTTTATAAGCTTTTTATTTGGTCAATCTCCATCTATTTCTTTACAGCTCTTGCTAAACATCAAATCCTTTTACTTAGTCAATTTCTGTCTATCTTTTCTCAACCCTTCATTGCATGACTTTGTTTTCTGTCCTGGCGAGACTAATAGACTGTTTTTTAACTTTATTTTCTGTATCCACGAGATTAATATTCTCGTTATCTTTAATATTTTCTATGTACTTGCGAGACCAACAGATTAGTGCACGCTCTATTTTTAACCTACATGTATGGAGAATTTATGTGTCTATGTAGTCAAATCTATGTTTCAACCTGATAAAGTATGTTAAAAATGACAATATCAGTAACCCGCCAGCTATGCCCAAGCCGTAGTAAAGGGCGACTTGAACTGACACCAAGTACCCCAATAGCATTGCACCAACACCAATTACTAATGCTATCAAAAGTCCAATGCCTACCGACATCGTTGTATTAACATTGTTTTCAACAAGCTCACCTTCTCCAGACACATTGAAATATGGCTTTACAATATCTCTTCTCATACTAAATAGTGTTAATGCAACTGCACAAGCCTGTACAACACCTAGAACGCCAAAAGCATGTTTTACATCCATTTGCTTTGTAAAAACTATGACAGCTATAGACAAAACATTGGCTAGAAAAGACACTATAAAGTACATAGTAAATTTAGCCGCTAACTGTACAAGAGGTGATACGGGTATTATTTTGATATGGTATACATTATTACCTTCCCTGCTTATACTTGTTGCTGCAAAGGAACAAATGATGGTAGTGAATATAAGCATTACGAGTAATGATATTCCTAGAGTTATTTGCTCGCCTACTTGATTTTTTGCAAGTGCTAGTGTTATCCGATTACAGAAAAACACCATTATTGGCATAGCACAAGCTAACACAAAATATTGGAAACTATAGTTTACTGACCTAAATATCTCCAAAAACTCCTTATTCATCAAGGAGAAAAATACTGGTCTAACTTTATTTTTCGTTACTTTCTTAAATGCACTACCTTCTGCTTCAATGTTTCCAAGTAATGTCTTTTGATATAGTTTTACTATGACAAGTATAGTTGCTATAAAAGTTAGTGCTGTTAAGTAAATAAGAACGGGATAAGCTATATATAGCTCATTTAAAATCATCATGTCAGCTAGATATTTTACTGGAATTAGATACTTACAAATAGTTTTTATTATTCTAACCACTTCTGGCGAAAAGACAGAAAACTCGGTATCTTTTAAAAATTGCACCATACGATCGAATAAAAGCATATATGCGGCAAAAAATAGTGCAACTACAATAGTGAGTAATATGATTATAAGTCCGTGTTTATTTTTGATTTTATTAGCCATATGGGTACCAGGAATCGCAAATATATTTGCAATAAAAAATGGTATAAATACACAAAACAGTATAGAAAGAGGTATCCTGATGTAATATGATATCCCTACTTCTGTGACACTTGCATATCCTACTAACATTGGAACGAGGACTATCATGACTAGCCCTAATTGCGTTAGTATCAAAAACAATGTTTTACTGATAAACATGTGTATCGGCTTTATTGGAAATCTCATTAGAATTTCATTGTCACCCTTGTAATATAAAACCTTTGATGTACTGCTGACCCCAGATATGCATAAAAATATAAATACAACTGCATATACTAGTACCAATGCTTCATACAACATATCTGCCCTTTCAAACATATTGAAGAAAATCCTGCTGACGTAATAAAGCGCTGTCATTAATGCAGCTGCTCCAATAACATAAAACAGTGACTTAAAAAAAGACTTCGTGTCCTTTACCGATAATGTTCCAAATTTATTTACAAATTCCAGTTTTAATAGCGTTAGTACTGGATGTTTTTTCCTTCCCATATAAATCCTCTTGCTTATCTACTTTAGCTTGTTTATTTAATTTCGCTTACACTTCGACTTGTACTTGTGTTTATCTGCTTTCGCTTGTGCTTACCTACTTGCACTTGTGTTTATTTGATTTTTCTTGTACTTGCCTTCTTTCGCTTGTTTGTCTATTCTTATCCTGCATGTCTAATTTGCTTGTGCTTGTCTAACCTCGCTTACGTATATTTACTTTCACTTGCTTATCTACTCATGCTTGTAATTTAAGCCACTTGCAAATCTTTTGTTATTATCTTCCGATACCAAAGATATCGTCTGTTGTACGGTTGATAATATCTTGTTCGGTTGCAGTAATTTGTACAAACGTGCTTTCTAGCGTTTCTTTATTTCCTTTTATATGTAAATCAATGGTGCATTGCTGTACACCATCTTTTATGATACTTACTCTATCGCAAACTTTAGAAACCAAATCTAAGTTATGGCTAGAGAAAAACACCGTGTTACCTTCTTGGCAGTGATCGTACATCCTTTTAAGGATTTCTATCATAGATTGGTGATCAAGACCAGTCATCGGTTCGTCTAGCACCCATAGTTTTGGATTATGAATAAGTGCACCGATTATACTAATCTTTTGTTTCATACCATGTGAGTATGATTTGATTTGTGTATCAACGGCATGCCCTAACTTAAACTGCGCAACATATTTATCAAAACGAGCTTCTCTTTCGCGTTTGCTGACTTTATATATATCTGCTAAAAAGTTAACATATTCTCTCCCTGTTAATTTCTCATATACAGAGTGATTGTCAGGAACATATCCCATGTTCATCTTTGCATTTATTGGATCTTTTTGTATGTCATATCCACAAATCTTTATTGTTCCCGATGTAAATGGATATATGCCTGTTAAACATTTAATAGTGGTTGATTTTCCAGCGCCGTTTTGACCTAAAAAGCCAAATATTTCTCCTGGTTTCAATTCAAGACTCAAGTCCCTTACCGAAAACCTCTCGCTGTTTCTATATTTTTTATACAAGTTCTTAATCTCTAGCATCTAGCGTTCCCCCTGAATTATCATTCAATAGTATTATGAAGCTTTTATTTTAATGTTTATTTTAACACCTATTTTCTATTATATCATTTAAATATTTAATATTCACCTAATAAGAAACATTTTGTATTTTCTGAACCTTACTTTAACAACTGTCCTTTTTCACAGACCTTCTTATCGGAAGCTAAACTCACCATATGATACTCAAAGGTCTATTTAGTGCCCAACTTACTATGACAACTGTTAATTCTCAAGTTAATTACAAAGCTTTGAACAGCATTTACATTTACCAATTAACCGTTGTGACTTGACGATAACCAAATCTTAATTGATAATAAATAAAATAGCACTTTTAGTGTCTCTTTGAAAACTATGATGCATTTTAGTTCAATGTAAAGTGATAAGATATATATACACAATCTAATGTTGCTAACCTTTTTACTGGTTAAATTCAAACAACATTATCATACGAGGAAGACATGAGATTTTATCTAGCAAGAGATGTAAAGGAAGTAAATAACATTGCATATAACTTAATTCGTGTTGAAATACTTAGAAACCCAAAAATTATATTAGGTCTTGCAACAGGCTCTACCCCACTTGGATTATATAAGCTTATGATAGAAGATTGTAAGCGTGGCAATGTGTCATATAAAGATGTGAAAACTATAAATTTAGATGAGTATATTGGAATTCCAGAAAATCATCCTCAAAGCTATCACACTTTCATGTATGAAAATTTATTCAAAGATATCGATATTGACCTGAAAAACACAAAGATTCCAAATGGCAACGCTAAAGATTTAGCTAAAGAATGCGCAGATTACACTGCATATATAGATAAATTTACTCCACATATTCAAATACTAGGTATTGGAAGTAACGGACACATAGCCTTTAATGAACCAGGCACCTCTTTTGATTCAACCACTCATGTTGTGGATTTGAAAGAAAGTACAATAAAAGACAATTCTAGATTTTTTGATAGCATTGACGATGTTCCAAAACAAGCCATAACTATGGGTATTGCAGATATTATGAAAGCAAAAATGATAATTCTTCTTGCAACGGGTACAAGTAAAACTGATGCTTTATATAACGCTGTGCTTGGTCCCATTAATGAAAACTGCCCCGCAAGCATATTGCAACAGCACAAAAATGTTGTAGTTGTTGCCGATCCAAACGCCAGCTTCATGGTCAAAACAAAAAGAGCCTAAAGCACCATACTTTAAAACAACACCAACCACCGGAAGCTCTATCCTATCCACTAAAAATTTGCAACACTCGGATGTCAAACCAATTAAAGCTTAGTTTGTGAGAATAATCTAGTGTATTTGTTCGTTTGCATTACTATCAAAAAACCCACCTGATTTTTCAGATGGGTCTAATTATTTTAAATTGATTTACCCTCTATTTTGTAACGGTAATTTTTTTCATATTCCTTGGCTTATCTGGGTTTAATCCTAGTGCTTGAGCCATATATACCACGAAAAGTTCAATTGCCATGGTATAAATAAATGGAGCAGATGTGCCACGCGTAGATGGCATTTTACATGCTTTTTTACTTATATTAAGAACTTCAGGAATATCTGTAAATGAGTAAATATCGGCTCCTAAAAGTGATAATCTGGTTGCCATAGATATGAACTCATCGCTAAATTCAGACCTTGGTGCTAGGAACACGATTGGAGTTCCTTCTTCTACTATTGATATAGGACCATGCATAAAGTCACAGGTTGAAAAAGGTCTTGAAAGCTTATAGCAAGTTGTCATCATCTTAAGTGATAATTCTGATGCTACACATTGCGTTTGACCACGAGTTAGTATTATAAAGTTATTGATATCTTTCGAAGCTTCTGCAAATTCTTGTATATCTGATTTGTAATCATTTAAAAAAGAAGCTATCATTGGTGGCAATGTCGAAACATTCATTTTTGCCGTGGATGGAGCTAATGCATTTGCTAAAATATACATGCTAGTTAATTGGGCTAAAAAGGTTTTTGTAGCTCCTACACTTTCTTCCAATCCTGCTGCTAAATATATATGATAGTCACAAGCTTTTGCGAGAGGTGAGTTTGGATCGTTGGTAACAGCCACTGTTAACGCACCTGTCTTTTTGGCATTTTCTGCAACCATTAAGGTGTCGGTAGACATTCCACTTTGGCTGATTGCAAGAAGCATATTGTTTTCTAGATTTACTGTAGCACCGTACACAGTTGTGATAGATGGAGTATATTTACTTACAATTACCTTCCCTATCATTTCTACAATGTATTTAAAGTACGTCGCAGCATTATCGCTGGTTCCCCTTGCAACTGTTGTAATATTTGTAATGCCCCTAATTTTAAACTCTTCTGCGATTTCAGCTATAACCTTTTTATTCTTGTTAATAACTCCACGCATAACATTTGGCGCATCTAAAAACTCGTTTAACATTATGGACATAATACTTCTCCCACCCATCAATATTTATGCTTATTATAGTTTATGATACTAATTTTGTAAAACAAATTAACGCTTCCATAAACCCACACAGCTTTAGTCCGTTAAACCATCGCTTAAATTCCATAGTGAATTAATCTACACGCAGGTTTTAATTGTTATTTCTTCCCTCCTGAAATCCTTGCCATTACGCCCAAGTTTGACAAACAACTTCGTTCAACCTCAACTGCCATTTGTCACAGTCAGTTGATAGTAGATTAACCTCCGTACATTACAGGCAAACGCAACTATTAAACTAATTAAAGAGGTTGACACGCTAATGTCTTCCCCATATAATATGTAAAGTAATTAATTTACTTTTTCAAAAAGAAAGTGATTACAACAATTTTATAACTTGCTGCTATGGCTCAGTCGGTAGAGCACGTCCTTGGTAAGGACGGGGTCACCGGTTCAAATCCGGTTAGCAGCTCCACAAAAAACACCGAGCGAAAAATCTCGGTGTTTTGCTTTTGAAACTTCTTAATCCTAAAGGATTTTAATGCACCTTTTATTTAACATATTTAGGCAACCAGCTCAAGGTTAACCAGGATTATTTTATCGATTTGAATGCATCTTTTATCTAGCGTACTCGGGTAACCAACCGTCGCCGTGATGGAAGTCATAGAGTTCATCACACATTTTTATAATATCTTCAATTAGCATTTCGGAAGATGTATGCGGATCTAGTGCAACTGCCATATATACATAGTCCATCCTTCTTTCTTTTGCAGCTTTTATTGCCATTTCTTGGGGATTGATATTAGTTCTATTTAAGGCAGCTAACTCGTCAGGAATCCTTCCAAAATCTTCAGCAGCAAATCCGTTTGCATCTACAGTCATAGGAACTTCTACACATGCGTATGGAGGAAGGTTATGGATGGTCTTTTTATCATTTAACATACTTCCACCAAACTCATATTTTTTATTGGTATACGCTCCTTGAATTATTCTCGATCCATACTCCTTACTCTTATTGTGTTTTAGTTTTCTTTTGAAAGATAGTTTGAATCTTTGTAGCTTCCAAAGCCTAATTTGCCAACGGCATCTTCTAGGATATTCATCTAGTGGAATCTTAAATTCATCTATTAACTCTGGGCATCTATTTTTAATGTAGTATGGTAAATATTCGGATGCGTGTTCCGATGATTCTGTTATATAACAACCAAAATTATGCATCATATCGTGTCTTACAAGGTCAGCCATTATAAGATATACAGCTAGTTTATAGTTTCCGGATTTAGAGCGCTCTTTAATTTCTGGATACATGTCCACTCCATCTTTATCTTTTATATCAAGTAGCCAAGCTTGATGATTAATGCCCCCTATTTTGTATGTTGCACCATCTAGCTTGTCTGACATTTGAAGCATTTTTAGAAGTTGTGGTACACAAACCTGTACACTATGGCATAGTCCCACAATATTGACTTTAGTGTGCCTTAACATATACCCAGTTAACATAGCCATCGGATTAGTGTAATTTAAAAACAATGCATTCGGACAAACCTCTTCAATGTCTTTAGCAAAATCCTCAAGTACTGCAATAGTACGTAACGCTCTAAATATACCACCTACTCCTAATGTATCTGCAATCGTTTGTCTTAGACCATATTTTTTGGGTATTTCAAAATCAGCAACTGTACAAGGGATATATCCCCCTATTTGAACAGCATTTATTATGTAGTCTGCATCTCTTAAAGCCTCTTTCCTATCTAAATGCATACTTATTACAGCAGGACTGTTATATCTTCTATTAACAGCAGAAACTACCACATAGGATTCTTTCAGCCTTTTTTCATCTATATCGTGCAGTGCAATTTCAAAATTACCAAGTTCTGGCGTACGAATACAATCGCCCAAAACATTCTTTGCAAAAACTGTACTTCCTGCACCTAAAAAACATATTTTCATTTATATCCCTCCTAACATTTATGCAATGTATAAATCGTGTTTAATCAACTTGTTTGTATTATCATCATCTATTTATGTAAAGTTCGTAACAGTTGAATATCAGTACCATCTATTTGAAAACTGAAAGGCTAGTTACTATATCCGTAACATCATTTGCCAAATCATCTAACTCTTTAAGTGTCAGTATAGACATTAGATATGGCTCAAGTTTTACAAATCTCTTAAATATTTCCTTACTTTCTAAAGCTAGTGCTTTTACTGCTACAAGAGAGGCGCTGATATAATCATTAATTGCTAATGCACATTGAATTGGGAGACTTACTTGTTCTGCTGTAATGGTTTTATTCCCAACTTTAAAAGGAATCTCCACACATGCAAACGAGTCAAAATCTGATAGTGAGTCACAGTTGATTTTATTTAAACAAACTCTTTTTTCCTCTAACCCAATGTATGCAGAAATAAACTCTTTCAAAGCTGTTATATTATCCTGACTTTCAACATTTGCTGAATGATAGTAATGGAAAAACTTTAAGCATCTTAGTGCATCTCTAGTGAGATCATTTCTAGTTACACGAAGGTCTAAATCTTTAACGCTTTCTCTAGCTTTAGGATACAAATCTTCACCTTTAAGTGTCTTAATATCCGTTATCCATAAGTTATTGTTAACTCCTGCCATTTCAGATTTTACTTTCCCTATATATTCTAAAAGGCCGGTTTTAATCAAGAAATCATCTACTAAATTAGCTCCCTTTAAGCTTAGTCCATAACTAATGATTCCATACACTTTGTGGAGATATATAGTGACTAAATCTATGGGAGAAGTGGCGTTAATAACTAGTGGCTTTTTATCTATCTTATCAATCTCTTTAGCCATTTCATCAACCGATGCCTTTACCTTTGTAAATGATATTAAGTTCAAAAGACTCGTTGCTTTTTTCATATCAACGCAGTACTTTTCTGAAAGTTTAAATACTTCATCTTCTACTGGGATTTCATCAAATAAGTTGATTACAATATCACAGTCTTTGATCTCTGCTACGATATTTATTTCTGGCGAGACTTCCTTTAAACTGTTAGCTATCTTTGATTTAACTTCCTTTGATGCATAAACAAATACCTTCATTGACTCTCTCCTCTGCTATATTTTTACGTTTAAAATTTTAAACGCTTAAGCCGTATGCTTGTATTTTAACAAATTTATGCGTGTTAATAAATGGTCAATATAATATACAACGCAAAATCGCCCTTCTTTCTGCACTAATTTTTTAATATGGGTTGTAATTTATTTAATAAATAGTGTATAGTTATATAAGTTATTCAAATTTTTTGAGGAGGGGATATGAGTACACAAACAAGCGCAAGTGGGAAAGTCACTAACTTTTTACATAAGTTATTTGGCACAACCCCAGGACTAGGACTACAACCGAAAGAAGCTATTGCTTACAGCATAACTGGTTTTGGTCAAAACTTAATTTGCACAATTATTGGTTCTTATCTAACAATTTTTATGACAGATGCTCTAGGCTACAATTTAGATGTAAACCTTGGGAAAATATCGGGTGTATTGGCTGTTGCATTTTTAATGCTAGCAGTTAGACTGTTTGACGCATTTAACGATCCTATAATGGGCTCTGTTGTAGATTACACAAGAACAAAATGGGGTAAATGTAGACCTTATTTAAAATGGATGGCTATTCCAATTGGGGTTATTACTATTTTATGTTTCTTGCCAGTGTATCCTAGAAACGTAGGCGGCTTTGTTGCTATATCTTTGGTTTACGTCGTATGGAGCGTTGCTTACACTGTTGCTGACGTCCCCTACTGGGCACTATCTAGCGCAATGGAGAGCGATACAGATAAGAGAGGTAAAATGCTAACAGTTGCAAGACTTGCTTGTACTGGTGCTTCTGGACTTGTCACCATTCTTGTCCCTTTTATCACCAAAGCTGTTACAAAAAAATATATGTCTGCAGATGGTCTAATTTTAGCTGAACATGCTGCACAAGTTCGCCAAACATTAAGTTGGACATATTTCATTGTTGCTGCTGTTTTAGTTATACTTGCAATGCCTATGTTTTTCTATGGCTTCAAGCACACAAAGGAAAGAAACCAAACAACAGAAAAACCCGTTCCACTTAAAGAAAATATTAAACTATTGTTTTCAAATAAACCCCTAATGCTTATCGTGTTATCAGGTGTTTTAGGCGCGGCACGTATGGTTTATATGTACACCGGTGGACTATATTTTTGTAAATATGCCTTAAAGGATGAAAGCCTATATGGTCTTGTAACCATGTTAGTAGTACCTGGTGGTGTTGTCGCCTCCGTACTTGTTCCATGGTTTACTAAAAAATTCAGTAAGAAATGGACATTTATAATCTCTCACTTAGTTGGTGCTGTAGCTATGCTTATTATGTATTTAGTGGGATGGCAATCAACCGCAGGACTGGTTGTTGCAATTATTGCGATGATTATACTCGGCATACCACAAGGCTTTTCTAACATAATGACCTATGCTTTAATTGCTGATAGTATTGACTATTTAGAATGGAAAACCGGAAAAAGAGCAGAAGGCATTTGTTTTGCTATGCAGACCTTAATTAACAAGATTGGTATGGCGGTGGGCGCATTCATTGGTGTTGTCGCATTCACGATGGCAAAAATTAGCTCAGATGACCCGATTGGTTCTATGACAGATGAAGGCTTAAAGAAATTATGGGATATGCTAGTATTATCTGGCGTTGTCAGTATGTTTGCATGTACAATACCAATGTTCTTCTATCACTTTACAGAAGATAGGCAAAGGCAAGCAGTTACTGAAGTCGTTGCAAGAAAAGTAAATAATGATCCTAATTTCATAGCAGAATATGCCGGAGACATTGATCTTCTTGCTCCCTACTTAAATGAAGGAATCTTAGAGCAAGCAACTGAAATTCGTAATGCACATTTAGCAAGTGAAGCATTAAAAGAAACTGAAAATGTTGTAGTCGTTGGAGACGATAATGTAGATAACGAATAATCACTATTTCAATTACACACTAAACAAATAGCGTGGACCAACATCCACGCTATTTTATTTATCTTAACCACAGCCTATTATTTCAAACGACCACCAGTTAACTTTGAAGCTATTTTTTCTTCTAGAAAGACTAATGCCCGCGTTACCGTGTTTTCCAACCACAGCCAAAAATAGTACGCCACTAGCAGTCATTACATATTATTTTTAATCTCTTCTGCTCACTTCCGTAGTCAGTTAACTTGGGAGTTACTTTCTTCGTCTAGGTAGGCTTAATGCTAATGTTGCAGTACTTACAACAACAACTGAAAGTAGTACTGCTACAGCAGTTACTATGATACTATTTTTAGTTTCTTCAGCTTCTTTTTCTACTACCATTTCATCCACTAATTCATATGTGGCATCTTTTAAGACTTCATCAAAAGAATAAAGTATAGTGTAGTGGTCCCAACCATCAAACAATACTATATCTTCAGGATCTGCATCCCCTGCTATTGCGGATACTGTAACAACAGTGCCATCACCTTGCGTAGTATTAATCATTTGCTTAACTAGAGTTACCTTCCCAGTTTCTGGGTCGGTTACAAACTTAGTTTGAAAGCCGCCTGGCACGTTAGTTCCATTTATATACACTGTATCTACAAGTTTAGATGCAAATATTTTACTACCATCGGCTTGTGTTACATAAAAGCAATCTCTTGCTTCTAGCCAATCTCTCATAGGGACTTTTAAATTACCTTCTGAATCTTTAGCCCATGGTCTTGTGCAATAGAACTCCCATAATTCTTCCTGAGTTTCAAACTCCATTCGTTCTCCATCTAAATAATACCCTGCAGTTTCTCCATTGTACTCATACAAAAACATCTCATATGATGGAAGCAATTGATATGGTGTATACATGTTAACAAGAGATTTAAATTGCTTGTCAAAGATCGTTGGTACATCAAAAGCAGAACTAATTCCTTCAGGTATCCCCGATATCATATCATCTATATTTTCTAAAATACCAATAGCTGAAAAAGACCCAAATAAAGGTGCATTAAAACTTATGAATTTTGAAACCTTTTTACGATTGGCTTCACTTCTTGCAAGATATGCAGTTATTACTGGTCCACCATTACTATGCCCCATTAGCACAACATCGGTATATTCTTGCTCATTTATATAATTTTCTAGTTGCTCTGCATTATATCTTACATCTAATCTAAAGTCATAATTAAATACTTGAACTTCATATTCTTCGCCATATCTTGCATTTAACGATGTCCACATCTCTTTTAGGGAATTAACAACTCCATATTTTAATCTATTGTCAACGCTCCAAGGCGCCCTTACCACTTCTGGGTGTACGGGAGTAGCGTCTTCATTCATAGCTATCATATTAAGCAAACTATCAGGCTCACCAGCTCCGTCATTTGCAAGTATCTTTCCTAATTCTTCCAATACTATTTCATCCATAAACAACGCTACGATGCCCTCTAAATTTAATCCATCTTTGTTCATGAGCATATCAAAACTTACATCATCTTTACCTTCAAAATTATCCCATATAAAAGAGCCGTCTTCGGAATTCATAAGACCACTACCAAAAAGTCCAGGCAAGATAATCATTGCCTTTTTCTCCTTTTTGTTTAATGTGCCTACAAGGAATCCAGTTCCTACCAGTAACGCTACTGTTGATATCGCAAGCATAACGGCTATTACACTTATAAAAATCCTTTTGCCTTTAGTCATTGTCTGTCCCTCCAAGTAACTAAATCAATATTATTATTTTAAACCAATTACTATATTCATTCAACATACAATTAGTACGTATTGTTACAATGTTTGATGAGTTAGTTATCATAGTAAATGCATCTATATCTATAATTTCTCAAACTCAACTTGATACTGTTTCTAAACACATTTACAAATAGCTACAAAAGTTTGCCAGTTCCTGCACTGATGAAATAATTAGAGCACAAAAAAGAAGACCGCATTTGCGATCTCCTATATTGTTAAATTACAATTTCATTAATCTACATTGTGTGGTTTTATTAAAAACACATCATCTACTGGCAGGCTAAACATAAAACCGATTGCTCTTTTCTTGCAATTTGCAACAATCCTTCTTACAGCATCTACAACTTCAAGAACTTGTTCTTCTTTCATAACTGTAAATATTGTTTTAGAACCAGCTTTATCCTCAGGATCTGATTGACCAAAGAAAAAGTTATGGTGCATGTTTTGAAAAAGATCGGACTTTCTAGTTAGAGCTGCGGCCATGCCTTCACTATCTACAATCGTAGCACCCTTAATATTTTTCTCTAAAAACATCTCTAAAATAGCTGGAATATACTGTGTTTCCCTAATGATGATAAAAAGTACTTTCATTTTCAACTCCCATAAATGTTATGTTACATATAGTTTACACAATTTAAGAAAATAAAACCATACAAACCGACATCATTTACGCACTTTCGAATAATTCCTCAAAAAACGTGATAATAAAAGATTTTTAGCTTTTGCATTTTGGCTTTTTATCTAGCACTTTGACATACCCAGTACCGTACTGGACGCACTTACTAACTCTACTTAACGTTGCAGATGAAATATCAGTCTCTGAAGTAACCTGGTTATATGTTTTTCCATCTAAAAGTAGTTTTGCAGCATGCACTCTTTGCGCCATTTGTTCTATTTCTTTAATAGTGCATAAATCTGCAAAAAAAGCTGCACAATCTTCTTTATTCTCAATGCTTAAAATTACATCATATAGTTCATCAATAAGTTGTTTTTTCACATCAAATCTCCTAATCTATTATGCCATCATTATACTTTAATACATTAATTAAGTAAAGTGGGAAACAATCTCTTTAAACAAGATTCAATGTTAGTTTTAAAAATGAACTAAGTAAAAAAGTTAAGCCAATTATTTTCTAATTACACAGTACCAATGTCGGCGTTAGCTACATTTGCCCGTAGTTTAATATTGAAGTCCACAACACATCAGTATATTATGACTTGTTTTTGCTAGCTGGGGGCTCACCATAGTACTGGTAATAGTTACATTTTATGTCTGCATTATGGAGTTTTCTTACCTTGTCAGCTTTCTTACCAAACTGCTTTTCAACAGATGGATATGCGGATAATATATATGCGCTCCAGTTATCTAACCTATTATACATACTCCAAAACTCTGAATATAAGTTGCCCAAATTATCACTTTTCAGCCTTTCGCCATATGGAGGATTAGTTATAATTATCCCATGTGCAAAGCGACTGGAAAATGTCTTCATATCTGCAGTCTGGAAGTGAATGTGCTTATCTACACCAGCGCTAGTTGCATGCTTTACAGCTAGTTTAATTGCCTTTGGATTAATATCATATCCATAGATTCTTAAAGCATTGTCTTGCTCTAAAGATATAGCTTCTTCTAATGCTTTATCTTTAAATTTAGTGCCGTTTGCAAACTTTTCGTAGTGGAAGTTCCTATTTTTACCAGGAGCAATATTTCTTCCAATTAATGCAGCTTCAATCGGTATTGTGCCAGAACCTACAAATGGATCGAGCAGTACTCTATCGTGTTTCCAAAAAGATAGTAGTATCATACCTGCAGCTAAAGTTTCTCTTAAAGGTGCGTCGCCAACTAGCGTCCTATACCCCCTTTTATGCAATGCGTCTCCAGATGTATCTAAATATACACAAACCTCATCTTCATATATTGATACTTCAACCGTTACCTTATTTTTATCTGGTAGTCTATTTTGACCTCTTTTTTTCATGAGCCTTACAATAATTGCCTTTTGCGTAATGCTTTGAATGCTTGAAAAAGCCATAAGTGTGCTTTTTAACGCCTTTGCAGTAACTACAACACCTAAATCAGATGGTAGTATATCTTCCCAAGGGATAATATTCACGCTATCAAACAACTCATCAAAAGTTGTAGCTTTAAATTTTGAAAGAAGGACATATACTCTACTTGCAGTTCTTAAAAACATATTAGCACGAGCTACATCTTTCATTGTTCCTTCAAAGGAAATTCTGCCATTAATAGCCCCACTTGGCTCATAGCCAAGGTTTATAAGCTCATGTTTGAGAACTATCTCTAGTCCACTTTGTATAGAAGCAACAAGCGTTAATTTCCCATCTAGCATACTCATAATTTTCTCTTCATCTCAGCCTTTTATTATGGTTATTTATAATCGAGTTTGTGTAGATAAAACTAGCGTTAATTTTCCACCCAATATGCCAATAATACTCTCTTCGTTTTAGTAATTTATTCTGGTTATGATTATACCATGTTTTAATTATTATGTATGTTTTTTATATCCATCGTATATTGTGTATACTGTAATTAACTTACTTTACACTACAACATTACAATGCTAAAATCACTAGAAAGAAACTTTGAGTTGAAAATCAGCATAAATGACATACGGGCAAAATATGATATACTTACTAAAATGTTGCTTACTAAAAACTACTGAATGTTACAAAAATGTGCAAGTTAAACCCTATTAAACTGGTGAAAAAGTCGTTTCTTAAATAAGAATTAATGTAACAAAAACGTACAAGCAAAACATACACTTTCAAAAGTATTTACTTGATATAACAAAATTATGCAGGAAAATTATGATTACACTGATAAAAAAATTGTTTATAAAAAACTACCAAGATACTGAAAATAAAGAGGTTCGGTTTAAATATGGTATTGTTGCTGGGGCATTTGGCATAATCACTAATTTAATTGCTGCCATTATAAAAATAATCATTGGAATAATTAGTGGAAGTATTGCCATCATAGGTGATGCTGTAAATAACATTTCAGATACTGCCTCATCAGTTACAACTTTAGTTGGATTTAAAATATCATCTATACCCGCAGATAAAGACCATCCCTATGGACATGCCAGATTTGAATATGTTGCAAGTTTAATAATCTCTACAGTTATGCTCATGGTTGGCGTAATAATTGCAAAAACTTCTATAGAAAAAATAATTACACCAGTGGATATAAGTATTAATTATATCACCTACATTGTCCTTGGGTTTTCTATACTTTTAAAACTATCTCAAATGGCTCTATATATTAGTTTTGGAAAATCGGTAAATAGCGAAGCATTAAAAACTGCAGGGGTTGATAGTAGAAATGACATTATTTCCACAATCGCTATAATTATCAGTGCAATAGTATTTAATGCAACAGGCGTCAATATTGATGGTTACGCTGGACTTTTAGTTGCACTCTTTATCGTTATCTCAAGCATTCTTCTTTTGAAAGACTCTATAAATCCCCTACTTGGACAAAAACCTGACAAAGAGCTTGTTAAAAAAATTAAAGATAAATTACTTTCATATGAAGGTGTTGAAGGCTTACACGATTTGATGATTCATGACTACGGCATCAACACTGCTTTTGTGGTAGTCCATGTAGAAGTACTTTCAACCTCTGATTTTGTTGATTCCCACGATTTAATAGATAGAATTGAACGTGAATTTGAAGAAGATTTAGGAATGCACTTAGTTGTCCATCTAGATCCCATAATTACTGATGACGAAGAGGTTGTAGCTCATAGAGATAGGTGTATAAATATACTGAAAAACATCAATCCCGACCTTTCTCTTCATGATTTTAGAATGGTAAAAGGTCCAACTCACACTAACATCATTTTCGATGCAGTGGTTCCCTTTGAATGTAAGATGAATAAAGCATCTCTAACCGAAATTTTTACAAAAGAATATGCAAATGAAGAAACCAAATTCTTTTTTGTAATTGAAATTGATAGACCATAGTCAATAACTTCCACAATTTATACAACTCTTTTACAAGTTACGACAACCGACGCTTGCATAAGGATTACTTAGCCTTAGCTTCCATATTTTTCTACATCGCTTGAGTATATTTACTGTTTCACTAATTTTTGTCGTATTTTATCACATATTTTATGTTAGACTTGTTGATACACTTTTATGAGTGTAAAATAAATGTAGATGTAAATGTAATGCAATTATCACTAATGCAATACAAATCCAAAACTATTTAAGGGAGGAGTCTATGACCGTTTTAACAATTAGAGCTTTAAGGCTAAAAGCTCCAAAAGTAGAAAGTAAAGAAGTTAAAAAAATTACATTTGATGAAGAAAAAGCAGTTCGCGATTTAGGAGAAATGATTAAATGTAAGACCGTTTCATATCGTGATAGGAGTTTAGAAGATAATGCTGAATTTGAAAAATTCTATGCATACCTAGAAAAAGCATTCCCAAACATTTATGAAAACACCGAATTAACAAAAATTGAAGATAGAGGACTACTCTTTAAATGGAAGGGATTATCATCCGATAGTCCTAGCGTACTAATGTCCCACTTCGATGTAGTCCCATCTGACGATGAGAAATGGGATTATCCTCCATATAGCGCAGAAATTGTTGATAATGAAATGTATGGAAGAGGTACACTAGATACTAAAATAACCACAAATGCAATATTTCAAGCTGTTGAACAATCCATTCAACAAGGCTTTGTCCCACAAAACGATGTATATTTAGCATTTTCGGGTAGTGAAGAAACATCTGGACCACACGCAGTTACGATTGTAGATATTTTAGAAGAAAATAAAATATTTCCACGCCTTGTACTAGATGAAGGCGGAGCTGTTACTGAAAAAGTATTCCCAGGAGTTAATGTCCCATGCGCTATGATTGGAATTGCTGAAAAAGGTATGGTCAATCTTAAATACACCGTTAAAAGTTCAGGTGGACATGCTTCTGCGCCAAAACCTAAAACCCCAATCACCACCCTATCAAAAGCTGTTGCAAGAGTTAATAAAAAGCCATTTAAAGCAAGACTTGTTAAACCTGTAAAAGATATGTTAGAGGCGATGGGAAGTTATAGCGATAACTTTTTATTAAAACTCTTATGTGGAAACCTTTGGTTATTCAAAGGTTTACTAGGGTTTGTAGGAAAGAAAATCGGGGGAAACATAAATGCAATTATGAGAACAACTACTGCATTTACAACAATGAAAGGTGCAGATGCACTTAATGTAATACCTACCGAAGCATATCTAACATCTAATCATAGAATACTACCTGGAGAAACCATGCAATCAACTCTTGAGTATGTTAAAAAAGTGGTTAACGATAAAAACGTGAATATTGAAATAATTAATGGACAAGAACCATCAACTATTTCCGAACTATCTGGAACATATGATACTATAAAAGATACTATTCAAGAAGTTTGGCCGGGACTCCCAGTATCTCCATACTTAATGGTCGCAGCAACGGATAGTAGACATCACTGTAGAATATCAAAAAATGTATATAGATTTTCACCTATGCATATAAATCACGATGACCTTGCATTAATACACGGTCATAATGAAAGAGTATCTATTGATAACATACTAAAAGCAACTGAATTTTACTTAAGACTTGTTGAAAAACTATAACAGATGAAATAAACCTTTAGGAAACAATATAATACACAGACATACCGAAAAGGTATCTATTAATAATATACTAAAAGTGACCGAATCTATAACTCGTTAAAAACTATAACAACTAAAATCAACTTTTATGAAAAAACATTAACCATATGGCAAAAATGTCATATGGTTTTTAATTTACATATATTTTACTTAACGCAAATTATGTACTTTTCTGGCGATTCTTCACGATATGTAATATGTGGTTTTTGCTATGTTTTTGTAGCCATAGATACCAATATTCAATATATTTTCGAAATCTAGAAATTATTGCAACTAGCTTTTTGTTTAAACCCGTTCGCTTTTGAAGGTTGAATTTGGGCAGAAAAAAATATCAGCGAAACTCATGTTTGACTTTACTCACATATAATTTTATTATATATATTATCACCGAGCGCGTGTTTTATTTTTCGTGCTCGCAATTTTAAAGCGGGAGATTTTTGTGGCAATTAAGAGGTTATCAAAAAAATCTAAAAAGGTAGATAGCAAGCTCGAAGAGGCGAATATAGAAAACAATCCTTCTGAAGATGAGATTAGTTCTACAAACGCCGAGAACCCTTCTGACGAGAAACCAATCAGCGATACGACAGTTAATGATGCAGTTGTAGAAGAAACCCCTTCCTCTACCGAGTCCGAACCCATCGAGAACGAAGCCAATACTGAATCTACCACAAATGAAACATCTCTCCCCTCTACCGACGAACCCACAGACCCTGAAACAAATGTAGGCAGCAATGAACCTAGCGAGGAACCTTCCATTGACGAAGTTTCTTCCTCTACTGACGCTGAGCCCATAGAACCTGAAGACAATTTACCTAACGATGAGGAGTCCGCAAGTTTAGAAAAGGACGAACAAATAGAAACAACTGAAGATTTTAATGAAACATCAAGCGACGAAAGTTTAGATAGCTCTTCCACTGATGCTGAGGCTTCCGAGCCCGCAGATGATGAAAAACCTTTAGATGAACCCAAAGATGACTCCTTTAGTGATATCCCACCACTTCCAGCGGAAGATATTGAGGAACCAGAAATCATATGGGAGCCAAAGACAAAAGAAGATTCAGAGCGTTTACGCGAAATAGATAGACTTGCAAATGAAGAAATCGATGCAATTGATGCTGAGATAACTGCACTTGAAGAGCAGATTATAAAAGAAGAACTAGAAATTTCCGAAACTGAATTCGTCCCTGAGACAGAAGAAGAAAAACTTGAGTTTGAAAAAATCACCAAGATGGAAGAAGAAGCTAAAGAAGTTAGAGCTGAAGTGGAGGAGATGAAAAAAGAAATTCCACCACGAGTAGAAAAACACGATTCCATTGAGGTTTATGTTCCTGAGTTTGCAAAAGACGATCTAGATTCTGATAATGACCAAACCGACGATAGTGACGATGCTGATGAGGAAGATGAGGAAATAGAAGAATCTGAACCAGCAGTCGATGAAGATCCGTCGGTACAAGAAGAAATAGATAAAGCATATGAATCAGGAGTCAGTGGCGAATTAGATGAATGGGATAGAACAATCTTACTCCCGATTTTTGAAAACAGACTTAGAATGAGCAAAAACTCTCTAAAATATGCTTATTCCAAAATCAAAAACACCATAATGTCTTACGTAGATGTAACAGCATCTTTTCAAGGAGCACTGGAAAACTTTAGATACAACAGAAAAATTATTTTACGATTTGCCATACATAAAAACACTTTGCAGTTATATTGCGCACTTCCAGTTGACTCTTTAGACACAAATGTATATCCACACAAAAAATCCAAAGGTGACCATGCAAAAGCAACGCCAATAGTTGTTGACATCAATTCAGACGAGTCCGTAAAGAATGCAATTGAAATTATTGCTGTTGTCATGGCAAAATTTTCAACAATTCAAAGAGAACAATTTGTTCCAACGGCGTATGCTGAAAGATATCCTTTAAATCCAAATGCTGTTTTACTTGGAAAAGAACATATTGAACCCGTACTTGGACAGTATGATAACGATTTTGATTATGCACCTATATCTGGCGAAATAGTTAACGGCATAATAGAAACAAAATTCACCAAAGAACAAATAGAAGCAAAAAAGGAGCTAAAAGGCAAAGAAGTATTAGACGATCTAAGGCAAACTGCAACAACCATAAAAGCTGCAGTAGCACTTTCCGAGCCAGTTGTATACTTCTTCGATCCAGCGGTAGCAAGAGACTCTAATGTGGACTATATAGGCATTCAACAAGTACTAAATGATAAGTTTTTAGGAAGGCTAATACCCCAAATGTTTTTTGCTGTTGCAGAAGGAAGTGACCGAATTGAGAAATTCAATTTCCTAGCCCTTGAAGAAGCTGTTAAGCAATGCAATAGCTATCCAGAACATAGATTTGCACTAGCAGTTAGTTGCAGGTTATTAATCCGTGATGCCGTATTTGAAAGACTTGTTAAAAGCGCGAAAACCGAACGTGAAAATTTGATACTTTGTTTTGACTGTGCACTTTTAGAAGCTCTAGGAAATCTAGGACTAGAAAGAATTAGAAGGCTTAGAAATGAAGCTGGCGTTATGATCATGATAGATAACTCTGAAAATGCTGGCATGAAAGTTTTAACAGAATATGACATAGAGTATATCCGTTTCGATGGAAGATTCTACTTAGGTGATAAACCAAGACAAAGAGCACATCTAGAAATGATGACTGGATATGCAAAGTCACAAAACATAAAGACAACATCGATAAATGTAGCTAGTTTTAAAGAAGCACAACACATGATTGAAAGAGGTGTCGATGTTATTCAAGGTACAGCTGCAGGAGATCCAAAACGAGTAATAACACTTGCCTTAAAATCAGCACGAAAAATGCCTATCGTAAGATAGTAAAAAAATATAAACTTCAAATATATGACACTCATTAGACAACAAAAGTTTACTTAGTGTTGATATACTGAACAATAACTATGGCAAAAAAGAAAGATAAAACTGAACAATTGTCAATAGAGGAACAACTCTCTGGTAGAACTGCGCCCGAACGTTCTGAAGACGGTCGTGGTACTCTTGTTCGCAAACCTAGTAGACGTGCCGAGAAAAAACTCAAAGCCCGTGGCGAGAACATGGTTGAAAATACTGATGAGTTAAGCGGGAAATATGAGTATATCATCAAAAGTAAAGATGTTGAAAAGGAACATAAAAAGAGAAAAATTGTTAGATGGTTGATACTCTTCTTACTCCTTTTGCTCCTAATAGGTGGCGGCGCTTGGGGTGTTACTTCCTTCCTTGAATACAATAACTTCCGTGTTGTCATAGATAGACCCGGACGACAAATTTTTGCTATCAGTAGAGATGGTTTATTCCAAGATCAAAACTGGAAAAACACAACAGAAGTGTATAACATATCTGGTCCAAAATATATGGACAATATAACCATATTTGGCAACGAGCAAATATTCTTAGACATAGAGACAACAGATGTACCTGCGAATAGAGAAAATCTAATTGCAGCGACTTTCTATCTTGTCAATAAAACCGATGAGCAAAGAAGTTATATAGAGTACATCAATGTCAAAGAAGCAACCCAAGGAGTAGAACAAGCCATACGAATTATGATTGTAAAGACCACATATAATCCTGATGGAAGTGTTAAAAATAGACTCGTTGATGTATATGCAGCGCCGCACTCTCATGATGAAAATGGGAACCCCATTCCTGAACTTGTGGTACCTCTAGCTGAATATAATAACGAAATTAGATCCGACTATTATGCTGGTGCAAAGATGCGTCAAACACAAGCAACTTATGAAGAAAACGGCAAGACTGTTACAAGAGAATTAGTTGATGAGAATGCGACTCAAATGCAAGCTTGGTACACAACACCATTTGCGTCTCAAGATATTGTTATACGAAACGACATAACAACCGTACCTGAGGAGCGCAGAAGCGACTACATTGTTCCCCCAATGGGAGAAGGTGGAAAGGTAAAAATCTCCCTATTCATTTGGCTAGAAGGAAATGATAAAGACTGTATCAATGATGTTCTAGGTGGAACCATGAGACTTGACCTATCTTTCGACGAAATGCCCATCCCATCTGACCTCAATGTTCCAACCCCATAACCTTCACAAACACTCCCTAACAACTCAAACATTTATTAATCCCCCTCAATTTAAACTTCGCTATTTTTCACCAGTCTTTATCGACCATGCATAACAAATTTAATTTTCTCCAAAATCCTAATTCAGCTAACTCTCTTATCTTTACAACTTGGTGAAAAATATAATTTAGCTCGATGTCCTATTTTTACTTATTTTTTGCCATTCTTTGCCAAGTTTAGGTAATCTTTATATTTTCGCTTGAATCCATAATTCAGCTTACTTTTGCCCGCAATATCACAAAATTAGCCCTTTTATGCCCAAAAGGGTCAATAAAAAGTAAAACTTTACAAACATTTCACATAAAAAACATTGACACGAGCGCGCACACACATGATAATATGTGTATATAAATAGGGATACGCACGATAAACCACATAGAGTAGCCCGTATTATGATTCTTTTAATTACATTTCTATTGTATTTCGTTTTTGGTGTGATATACTATTTACACAAAACTAACAAGGCTTTGACTTTAAATTTATTGCAATTATAACCATAAAGTAATGTTAGATTATCAACAATGTTAATGGAGATTTTCTCAAATGGAGAAGGTTGGCAAAATGGCAAAAAACTATTTTCGGTTAAGACGGTACGCTAGTGATGCGAGGTTACTAGATATGTACTGTGAGGTAGATAGCTAGTACCACACTGTAGTTTTTGGTAACTATAGCATTTTTATTCGCCAACCAACAAAGTAAGAGAGAATCAAAGTTATAAAACAAGAAAAATAATATAAGGAGAAAAGAAAAATTATGAAGACAAAATCATTATTTATTTCAACAGTCGCAATGGTAGTCATGCTAATCGTTGCACTATCAGTTGGAACCTTTGCATGGTACACTTCACAGAATGAAATATCCACACAAAGTGTCACAGTGGCGGCGACAACAACAGATGCATCAGCAATTGGTATTGGCTGGACTACTTCTGCCGAGGCAAGTACAGTCGAATTGAAAGCTGGTACCGTTCGACCAATGATACCTCAGACAAAACCTGCCACCAATTCTGAAACAGAAGCTTTAACTTTCAATGAAGCACTGCTCAAAACAAACGCGCTAGGAGAGCTTGAAATTTCAGATATTTCCGACACTAGCGTACCTTGGAAACAACAAGAAAATATTGTAGAAGAAGCTGCAACCACCCTCTATGTCAACAATCTAGACATAAACAGTGCTATAAAAGTAACTCCTAAAGTAACTATTCCAGATGCAGCGGCAACTGGTGCCAAACTTGGTCCTCTACTAAGAGTTGCACTATTTCATAAAACGGCAACTGAAAATGTATATCTTGGAACTTGGGGAAGCGACGCCCCTAACAAAGCCTACGCTTTAAAAATGAAAACAGCTGGAGAAGCAGGTGCACCACTAACAGGTAGCCCAGATCAAATTACGGTTATGGCTAACGAGTTTAATGTAACTGGTTCTGGCACTGCTGGCAGCGTGCAAATTTCTTTAACGGGCGGCGGGAGCGCGCAGATTCTTATTTACGCATGGCTTGAGGGAACAAAGTTAACAATGGCCAATATGAATTTCGATGCTGCAGCCTTTACCGTAACTTTCACTTCACAACTAGCTGAATAAACCCAAAAATAACTCAAATGATTAAACCGTCTTGAAACTAACCGAAATGTACCAACACCCAGTAATAAACTGCTGGGTGTTGGGAAAGTTATTTTATAGAGTAAAACGCTAATAATTCGCTTTATTGTATAACATAAATAAGTTGGGAGAATTAATGTGAACGAAGATAAGAAGAAAAATTCAATTGTCAAATCATCTCAGTTGTTTTTCACAACTATTATGCTAGTAGTATTACTTGTAGTTGGTCTTTCGACTGCCACTTTTGCTTGGTTTTCGTCCAATATAGAAGTTAGGTCAAATGAGTTGATATTTACAGCTAAGAATGTTGCTGGTGCAAACATTTATATTACTTGGGACGACCCAGCGAATATTGATTTTGCAAGCCTTGATGCCACAGCTTTAAAAGCATTGCGGACAATTGAGTTTTCCGATCCAGAAGAGATTGCCCCTATGGTTCCCAATGTTGCTCCCGTCAAAGATACAACAAAAGCAATAGACTTTACCAGCTCGTTTTATGGCGCCACGACAGATGTACAAGTAGATGAACAGGATCCTTTAGTATTTAACATGGATGGATATCTCGAAAAACCATATACTGGGAATAATGGTGCAACGCCGGCTCAAAATTATTTTTACATCATTAATGGAGATGCCACTGCCACTAATGTGTCTGCACTAGTAACAATCAAAGGTGACAATCTATCTCTATTACGCATCGCCCTATTTGTTGAAGATAAATTCAAAGGCATTGTCGTTGCTAATGATATCGACCCAAATGTGTCAGCGACGCATTACGGTGAAATTAAGTATGGACAAGATGCAACTACTAATGGTTTTGCAAAAATAGCTAATGAAGAAAATCTAATCTCATTTGAAATTCCAGGCACTGCAAATGAAGATGGAAAAGATAACTATGTAAAAGTAGCAATTGTTTGTTGGTATGATGGAGTTTGGTTGGATGAATCGGGCCAAAACAAAACTGCTTCTGTATCACTTATTTTTAGAGCTGATTCAACTAATAACGGATAATTGTAAGCCCCCTGTTATTAACTCAAGATAAAAGTGCGCACAAATTATTCACTTTTTAACATTTATAGACTAGATAAAATGCTGTTGTTTAGTGTATCAGTCTCTTCATCCCTAATATACAGTGCATTTGTACCATTAGGCTTTGTATTTGTTGAGATTAAATGTAGCCATACGCACGCGCGCGCAATTTGTATTGTATTTTAGTTAAAAATATAGTATATTTGTATATGTAGAGGTGTTGAGTAGCTAATTAACAAAAATACTCATCGCATGTTGTAACATTGCTTTTATATCATACCTCGGTCAAGTTAAGGAAAATAATAAATGGGGAATGTAGAGAAAAAGAAATTACCTAAATTGAACGATAAACAAAAGAAGGTTGTTAATATAGTAGTGACATCTGTCCAAATATTACTGGTGTTATGTGCTGTTATCTTTTCCATAATAATTTTGGTTAATCCAACTAGCGATAGCATTGCAGATAGGAAAACAGTGCTTATGTCGGTTCGTTCGGACTCAATGGCAGGTAATCAAAAAGATAGTTTTAAAGCTGGCGATGCCATAATAGTCAGAACTCCAGGAAAAGATAATAAATACTTTGATCCTACTAAATTAGAAGTTGGGGACATCGTTACATTTCAAGACAATCGTGTAATCGATGGTGTTACAATCAAATATGTAACTCATAGAATTACCAAAGTAACTTCTTATGATGGCGGAGTCAAGTATACAACAAAAGGTGATGCAAATCCCGTTGAGGATGTTAGGCGTATTGACTCAAAAGATGTTCTTGGACTATACAAGGGAAAGTTGGTAGGATTTGGAAAAGTTATATTATTCTTGCAGACACCTAAGTATTTTTTGTTATGCATAATCTTACCTCTAGCCATACTGTTTATCTATAACCTAGTTATGTTCATAATGATGTTTACACAACATAGAGCTGAAAAGATAAAAGCGGCTGCGGTCGCAAGTGTTGATACTGAGGAAAAAAGAGAGCAAATCATTGCTGAATACCTTGCACAACAACAAGAGCTTGCTGATGGTAAAAAAGATGAAGATGCAAGCGAGGAAACTAAGTGATGATGAGGGTTTCCTTGAGGTAACCGAAAACTGAAACGCCCTTTTAGATATGGGCGTTTTTGTAATATATAATAAATAAATCATGTTGGATTAAAAAGCTAATTAATGTCACAGGAAATACTGGTTGGAAAAAGTAAAGATAAGCCATTTAGATTAGAGGGCTGATTAACTTTATAGGATGTGCCATTCGGAAAAACTGATTCATCGCTTGGATTAGAAAGTATGATTAAGTTTAGAGGATGAACCATTTGGATGATAGATGATTAACTTTATGGAATGTAATGTTTGGAAAAACAGATTAACCATTTAGAAGATAATGATAAACCATATGGGGAAATAGGATAGACCATTTGGAAAAATAAGACTACGAGGATAGAGTGACGTATGTTTGGGAATTTTGTTAAGGACTTTTTAAGTATTTTCTTCGGAGGAATTTTAGGATTCTTTTACTCCGGGCCTGAGGTTGGTAATTATGGTGGTATATTCGGTGGACTTCGACAGATGTTCGATGTTCCTAAATATATTGAAGTTTTCAGCAAGTATAAAGATACTTTAACTGCTGGAGCTTGGGTAGGCGCTGCGTTTTTAATCTTGGTTGTTATCGCTGCCCTTGTTGCAATTATATGGGTTGGACTGTTTTTTGGAAAACGACTTTGGAAGAAAATCGTCGGCGATAAGGTTTTAAACCAAGACTTACTAGATGAAATTGATAATCTGAAACGTGAACTTATTAAAGTAGCGAGAGAAAAAGATAGAATCTTAGGACTTAAAATTGCTTATCAAGGCTATGATGTGACTGAAGGTGAAGATGGAGAAACTACATCTGGTGCTAAGAAAGAAGGTGAAAGCCGTTTCTATAAACTAACTGAAGTTGACACCTTTTATAACGACCCCGAGTTTGTAGAACGCGAATATGAAAATACCTGGGACTTAGAAGAACTATGCGATAGATTTAGAAACTATGCTTGTAATAACCCTGATAGACCTTGGCGTAAACTATATTATGAGCCTAAAATTATTAGACTATATTGGGCATCATTATCCACTACTAGACTTATAATCCTACAGGGTATTTCTGGTACAGGAAAAACATCCCTACCTGAGTGCGTAGGACACTTTATTAAAAACGACACCACTATTGCTTCGGTTCAGCCGTCTTGGCGTGATAGAACCGAGCTTTTTGGTTATTTTAACGAATTTACTAAGCGTTTTAATGAAACCGAAGTTTTAAGAGCTTTGTATGAATCTAAATACCACGAAGACGTACACTTCATCGTCCTAGACGAAATGAACATCGCCCGTGTTGAGTATTACTTCGCAGAAATGTTATCCATTCTTGAAATGCCTTCAAGAGAACAATGGGTTATCGACCTTGTCCCTAGCGGATGGCCTTCTGACCCTAAGTTTGTTGAGAAAGGTCGTTTCAGACTCCCCGATAATGTTTGGTACTGTGGAACAGCAAATAACGACGACTCTACGTTTGCAATATCAGATAAGGTTTACGATAGAGGTATGCCTATTAACATTAACTCAAAAGCAGCACCATTTGATGCTCCTTTAACTGAAGGTATGCCTGTCAACTATAAATACCTTGAACACCTATTCCAGTTAGCACAAGAAAAATACAAGGTGTCAGATGAAAACATGCGTAAGTTTGAAGACATGGACGACTACGTTATCGAACACTTCAGATTAGCATTCGGTAACCGTATTGTTAAACAGTTAAAAGAGTTCGTCCCTGCATATGTCGCTTGCGGTGGAACAGAAATAGACGGACTTGACTATGTTCTCTGTAACAAAATACTTCGTAAGTTTGAATCACTAAACTTAGCATACATAAGAGACGAAGTTGATGACTACATTCTTTACCTGGATGAACACTTTGGTGAAGAAAATATGACTGAATGTAAAGAATATCTACTACGCTTAAAGAAGTTGTTCTAATACTTGTAACATAAGTAAACTGTTATTACTAAAAATGCATACAATGTGCTTTTAGATGATAGGTTAAATAACTACTACGGATTAACCATAAGATAATAATTAAAGGACGGTTAAATGTCTAGAGCTCAATATGATCAAATAGTTCACCAGATTAATAATCTCTTAAAGCAAGAGGATATATATCCCGCATATATGAATGCGATTGGTTCTGGTAGAAATGATTTTAAGATTAGCCAGGTATATACCAAGAAAAACTATGATGATAGTTGGATTACCACTCTTGAAGAGTGTATTGTTCCTCTAGACACAATTGTCAGAAACCCCCGTAAGTTTATAGTTGTTGAAGAAGATATAGTCGACATTTCACTTGCAAGGTCTATTTCTATAGAATCTATTAAACACCTTGCACAACATACTAACTTCATTGCTGCCGTTAAAAAAGATGGTTCAGTTATACCTTCTAAAATACTTAATACCAGTAAAGAAGAAAGCTTTGAGGTTTACGAAAACCGTTTTATATACACCCTACTTCAAAAAGTTAAAGACTTTATAGACCGTCGTACAGATATAGTCAAAAAAGCTTTAATGCAAGCTGGTGCTTTAGGTGTTGATATTAAGTCTAGCTTTAAAATCGATGATTTTTCCATAGATTTTAATATGGCTAACTCAGCAAACTTCCCATTTGAAGCAGCATTTAAAAAAGCAGGTGAAGAACACTCGGATTTAGAAAGAATTGCACATATAACCAGAATTTATCAAGACTTCTTGAGTTCTCCATTTGCTAAAGAAATGCGCAACTCTGCTCCCGTTCGTCCCCCTATCACCCGTACAAACGTCATTTTGAAAGACCCTAACTTTAAAAAAGCTCTAGTTCTATGGCAGTTTGTAGAAAGTGCTGAAAAGATGGATTACCGTATAGATACGGTTACTGAATCTACAGATTTAAATGCAGTACTCACTGAAAAGTATAGAGGTATAGTTTTTCTAAATGCAATAATGTTACAATCCATTGCAGAACAACGTCAAGAAAGCGAATCGCTCGAGTCTGCAATGAAAGAAGATCAGGTTCTTGCAGATGAATATGTCACAAAGAGTATTGATGACTTTGTCCCTGATGACTTCCCACAACTTAAAATGGACTTAGAGGAAGTACGGCGCATATATTATAGAATCCCTGGACAAAAAACTTTAAATCTAACTGAAATTGCTAAAATCAATGCAGCACTTGATAGAGTATATAGACAATATAGGATTAACAAACTACGAGACGATAGTATTACTCGTAAGCGTCTAATAGCTCAACAACTAGAAGAAGAAGCACAAGCTAAGCGTTTAGCACTTAGAGAAGCTAGAGATTTAGAAAGACAGAAAAAGCATGAAGAAGCAAGACTCCGTCTAGAACAACGAAAAGCCGAAGCCGCACGAAAAGCAGCCCTACTAAGAGCAGAACAAGAAAGAATCGAAGCTGAGCTAAAAGCAGAAGAAGAAAGAAAGCGCCTTGAAGAAGAACAAATTAGACTTGAAGAAGCAAGAAAGAAAGATGAAGAGAGAAGACGCATAGAAGCTGAAAGACAAGCAGAAGAAGAAGCTCATAGACTCAAAATCATTGAAGAACAAAAAATGGCAGCTAGAGTCTATAAAGAAATGGAAGAATACAAAAAGCGTATTGAAGAAGAGCGTATACGTGTTGAACAGGAACTCCTTGCCCGTCAAGAGAACTACTGGGAAAAACAAAAACAGTTACAACTTAAGCTTAATGTTGAACTAGATAGAAAGGAACTTGGAGAACGTGAACACTTCTTTATGTCTAAGATGAAAAAAGAAGAACTTGCAAAAACCAAGAAACTTGAACTGCTAAAGACAACACTTAGAAACTCTATGATTGTAGAGCACTATGCAGAAATTGAAGCCATCTTAAGTAAAGCAAAAGAAAACTTTACAGAGGAACAAATTAGCGAAATTAGAGCTACTTTGAAAAAGGAAGAAAAGAAGGAAGAAAGACAACAAAAACGTGCAGCTCTAAAAGCAAAGAAAAAAGAAGCACGACAAGCAAAGCTTGCTAAACGCAGAGCTCTTAGAGAAGAAAAAATAGATAGCGAGGTTGAAGACGAAGATTAAAGTTTTCCCCTACTGGATTTTTTACATAAAATGTTGTTTATGGAATTTTCATGACAAAAAGCACTTTAACTATAGATAAGAAAAAGAAAATAATCCGTATTTCTATTTCAGCAATAACGTGGGCTATTTTTATAGCCATTGTTATTATGTTTTTGTCTGTCTTTTTACAAATTATTACAAAACGTACTCCTGCCTTATTTGGATACAGATTCTACTATGTTTTGTCAGGTAGTATGTCGCCTGAAATAGAGCCAGGTGAAGTTATCGTAAGTAAGGTATATAACGCTAAAAAGAACTCTCCTGAAATCAAACTAGATGATGTTGTTACTTACATTGCCCCTGAAGGACATGAACAAGCAGGCCTCCCCATTACACATAAAGTAATTAAAGCTCCATATGATTATAAGGGTATTACATATATACAAACCCAGGGTGTAGCTAATCATAAAGCTGATGAACCTATACCTATAACTGCTGTGCAAGGTGTTATGACTAGAAAATCACCTGCTATGGCATCATTTTATACTTTACTAGCTAATAAAAATTCTATAATGATATTTATAATGATAGTGCCACTATTTATAACTATTGTATCTTTAATATATCGATTAGTTGTAACTATTAAGCAAAAACCTAATGATGAAAATCAAACTTCAATTTCTGAAGAAGAATATAAACAAAAAGTCATAAGTGATTATTTAAAATCACAAGAAGAATATAGTAAAAAAGTTATTAGCGAGTATTTAAAATCACAAGAAGACGAAAAAGAAGATGATGATAAATCATAAATAATCGTTTGTTATTATGAAAATTTTAATTACCCCAGATAGTTTTAAAGGAACAGTCTCTGCAACTAAAGTTGCTGAAATTATATCTAAAGCTGCAAAGCAGGTTTTCCCTGACAGTGAAATTATTCAAATCCCATTTTCAGATGGTGGAGATGGAAGTATAGAGTGTTTTCAAAAAGCAATTGGTGGGGAAATTATCACTACTAAAGTTAAAGATCCGTATTTTCATAACATTGATGCTGAATACTTGATTAAAGATAATCTTGCAATAATTGAGTCAGCCGAAGCGTGTGGCATTTCTTTACTTAGCCGCGATATACTTAACCCCCTTCTTACCACCACATTTGGCGTAGGAGAGTTGATTTCTGATGCTTTAAGTAAAGGTGTTAAGAAAATAATATTAACCCTTGGAGGAAGTGCTACAAACGATGGAGGCACAGGCATGTTAAGTGCCCTTGGTGCAACTTTTTTTGATTCTCAACACATTTCTTTTACCCCTACCGGAGGAACTTTAGGTCTAATTGATTCTATTGATTTATCTTGCATAAATTATAAAGTTTTTAACTGTGAGATAATTGCTATGTGTGATGTTGAAAATACTATATGTGGCCCACTTGGAGCTACTTATGTATATGGTCCTCAAAAAGGTGCAACTGAAGAAGGATTACATTATTTAGAAAAAGGTATGTGCCATTATATAGATAAATTAATGGAAGCTTGTAATGATAAATCCCTATTAGATTTAAAAGGTGGTGGTGCAGCTGGTGGTCTTGGGATTGCAGCATATGCTTGTTTAAATGCCACTTTAGAAAAAGGTACTGACATTATGATAGATGTATCGGACTTAAAAAAGAAAGCTAAAAACGCAGCATTAATCGTGACAGGTGAAGGTAAATTAGATAGACAGAGTTTTATGGGAAAAGTTATAGATGGCATTTCAAATATCGCCCTAGAAAACAAGGCTCACCTAGTTGTTATTGCTGGGACTATAGGAGATGATATAACCCCACTTGTTTTAGAACAAAAAGGTGTTTCCCTTGCCTTTGGAACCGGCTCTTCTAGAACCTCTTGGGAAGATATTAAAGCTCATGCCGAAGAAGATTTATACAATACTTCAATAAAAGCTTTTCAAGAATACAAGAAAAAATATGTAAGCTGATCCCCAAAGACTGAACCGGAATTTGCTGTTATGAAATTATGCTCAAAGAACTCCTGTGCGATACTTCAATCATTTTGAGAATAGACAAGAATATTGGAGTGTTTTAGATATGTGAAATATGTTCTTTCACTTTTTTATAAAAACTTTCACCATTCAATCCATAGTTACAGTTAAAAACTTCTGCAATTGTTGCGCCTATATCACCAAATGTCTTAAGTGTACCTAAATTGACATTTTTTCTAATTCGATTTCCATATATTAACATTGGTACATATTCTCTAGAATGATCGGTTGAAGGAGTTAAAGGATCGCATCCGTGGTCTGCTGTTATTATTAAAATATCATGGTCTTTCATATTGTTTAAAAATCGCCCTAGCCAGCTATCTGTTTCTGATAAAGCTTTAGCAAAACCATCTACATCGTTTCTATGTCCATACAACATATCAAAATCAACTAGATTTGTAAAAATTAAACCCTCTACATCTTTATCTAAATATGAGTAAGCTATTTGCATACCTTCTTTATTATTCCTAGTATGAATTTCTTCAGTTAATCCTTGAGAGGAAAAAATGTCCCCAATTTTTCCAATACCAACAGTATCAAAGCCATCAAACTTTAAAATATCTAGTAGAGTTTTACTAGGTGGGACTATGGAAAAATCCTTTCTATTTGATGTTCTTGTAAAGTTAGCAGGCTCCCCTATAAACGGCCTTGCAATAACTCTAGCAACACCGTGTTTTCCAGTAAGTATCCTTCTTGCTATTTTACAATATTCATATAACCTTGATACTGGAATGATACTTTCATGTGCAGCTATTTGGAAAACACTATCTGCAGAAGTATACACAATTAAGTCTTTTGTTTTAAGATGTTCTTCCCCGTAGTCATTAATAACCTCCGTCCCTGAATAAGGTTTATTACAAAGAACTTTTTTGTTAGTAACTTTTTCAAACTGTGAAATAATCTCATCAGGAAAACCTTCGGGATATACTGGGAATGGTTCTTTTAATACTAGCCCCATTAACTCAAAATGGCCAGTAGTTGTATCTTTCCCTTTAGATAGTTCTTCAACTCTTGCATAGCTAGCATATGCCCTGTCAACAGCAAATTTCTTATTATTTCCATCTATGTTGAATAGTCCTAATTTAGTTAGATTAGGTATATTAAAATACTTACTTTTGGAGACTGAATCTAATGTATTACTTCCTACATCGCCGTAGCTTTTAGCATCAGGAAGCTCGCCAATACCAAAACCATCTAGTACTATTAGATGCACTTTCATGCCTTTTTTTGCTAGAAGAGTAAAAGGATTAAATGAGCTATTACTATTCTTTTTTACATACTCAAACTTCATAGGTTCAGAATCTAGATATTCTAAATCTAAACTGTCATTTAAGTTGTTTTCTAATAGATCTGATTTTCCCATACCACTACCAATTGGTCCATCCGGAGTTAAATTGTTTCCGTTTCTAATATATTTGATTTTTAAATTCGGCTTCCTTTAAGGTATATATTAGCTGATTTTTGCAATTTCCATAGCTACTATAAACATGTCTGAAAATGACCTTTCCCTTTCTTCAGCAGTTAAGTTAAGTGCTTTATCATCTACTAAACTGTCTGATACCGTTGCAAGAAGCAGTGCTTTTTTACCAGCTTTGTATGCATTCATATATAAAGCCGCCCCTTCCATTTCAACTGCAACTATATTATGCTTTTTATAGTAATCCATTTTTTCCTTTTCGCCATAAAATACATCGGATGAAAAGATATCACCTACAACTGGTTTAATATTTAATTTCTTACAAATTGATACTGCCTTTTCAACTAAATCCACACTCGCTTCTCCTAAAAAATCTTTAGGCAAACCAAAGTTTTCTGCAAAGCTAGATGTAGTATATGCTCTTTTCCCAATAACTAAATCTCTTACATTAACGCTTTTATCGGTTGCGCCACAAGACCCTATTCGGATTATGTTATCTACATCATAAAAATTAAATAACTCATATGAGTATATCCCCATTGAAGGCATTCCCATGCCTGATGCCATAACTGACACTCTATTCCCTTCATAATATCCAGTATACCCTTGAATGCCTCTAACATTATTTACAAGTACTGCGTCTTTTAAAAAGTTTTCAGCTATATATTTTGACCTTAGTGGATCACCTGGCATTAATACTGTTTTAGCAAAATCTCCTTTTTTTGCCGTTATGTGTGGAGTTGGTATCATATCTTTTATCTCCTTACTTTAATATATGATTTTTATACATCGTTTAAATACTTGGTCGTGCACCTAGTATCTGCTACTGCTAGTTGCAATATGCCCGATATGTATTTAATCTCTAACTGACCATTACCATATGCCTGCTATGTGCTTGACTGCTGCAACAATGGAACTAGCGCCTATTCTATCGCATCCTAAATCTAGATACATCTTTGCATCTTCTAAAGTTCTAATCCCACCTGCAGCTTTAATCTTTACTTTTGAATCTACATGTTTTTTGAACAATTCAATATCGCTTACAGTTGCACCGGCAATAGAAAAACCAGTTGATGTCTTTATGTAATCAACTCCTGCATCGCTGATAATTTTACACATTGTTATTTTTTCTTCTTCAGTAAGTAAACATGTTTCTATTATGACCTTCAATATGTTGTTGTGCGTTATGTCTTTAATTTCCCTTATCTCATCTTCAACAAGTTTGTATTTTTTATCTTTTAAAGCACCAATGTTAATAACCATATCAATTTCGCTAGCACCGCCTTTTAATGCCTGCTCAGTTTCTTTTAGTTTAGTGCTAGTTGTATTATATCCATTTGGAAAACCTACGACTGTGCAAATATTTATGTCTTTTGAAGTTTGATGTGCAAAGTGAACAAAAGATGGTGGAATACATATGCTTGCTACCTTATATTCCAAGCCCTCTTGTATAAGGTTTAAAATCTCTTTTTCAGTGCTACCTGGCTTTAAAAGAGTGTGATCTGTTTTTGATAAGATATATTTAAAATCCATTGTCATTCATAATTTATGTTTTACCTATTAGTTGTAAGTTTTAGATATATTTTTAAGCTATGCTCCTGCATGGCATTAAATGCATTCCAGATTCTAGTTTCTTCTACTACGCTTTATTTCTAATTTGTTTTTTATACCTTTTGTTTGTAGGTTTATGGATATATTTTGAAGCTATGCTCAATGCTCTTGTATGATTTAAGCAAAAGTCGAGTTCAACTGCATTTTCTACCCTAGGTACTTTCCGCTAATCTTTAATCCTAATTTGTTTTTATACCTTTTGAGTTATAGGCTATGGATATATTTTCTTTAAATAATTTAAGCTATACTCCATACTCTTATATGGCTTAAGTGAAAAGTCGAGTTCAACAACGGCATTCTCGACTCCCGCTTCTTCGGCTACTTTTAGTATGTCTACAAAATCTATGTCACCTTTACCAACTGCTCTGAATAACGGAACACCCAGTGTCTTTTTATAATCTTTCAAGTGCAGTGTGTTAATTCTTCCCGTTAACTTTTTGATATAGTCTTGTGGAACATATCCACCAACTTTAATCCAATAGGTGTCTGGTATAAATTGCACTGCTTTATCGGTATTTTCTATCATGATGTCATAAATAATTCTATCGCCATATTTATTAAATTCAAAATGATGGTTATGATATGCAATTGTCATATCATATTTAGCAAGCTTTGTAGACGTTTCATTTAATAGCTCTATAAATGACTTAAGTCCATCTTCGTTCGCTCTATATTCGCTAGGCATCATACCAATACCAATATTTTTGCAGTCATAGTCAAGGTGCTCTTCAGCTAACTTGTCTAAATCGTTTTTAATTCTGTCTACTGGTGAATGTGTTATACAAATAGGAAGTTCATATTGTTTAGAAATTTCTCCAAGTTTCTTACTATCAATGGCGCACATCCCTGAAACCTGTACAACTTCTGCACCCATCTCTTTAACTTTTGCAAACACTTGAGGTACATTTTCCTCCTCTTGCAGATATCTTCTAAGTGAAAATAACTGTGTTCCGATTTTTATCTTTCCCATATCATCACCTTCGTTATTTATTTTTTATTACTCTCTTTCTTTTCTTTTTCTATTCTTTTTTGAAGTTCACTAAAGAATAAATCTTCATCTAAAGGTAGCGTAATTTCTTTATCTAGCCAGCTAGATAGATAAACTGCATTTGATAAAGTTAGACCCTTGATACCATCCATGCCTGGTGCTATTAATTCTTTACCAAAAAGTATAGCTTCTGAAAAGTTACGAATAATCTTTATATGTTGTCCTACTATTCCTAAGTTAATTGCGTTTCCAATTATACCTATTTTTTTGACAATCTTCTTATTTGGGATTCTTGGCATGAAAACTTTGTTTGTCTTATTAAATTCACTTTCTTTGGTCTTTAGCTTGGTGTATGTTAATTTCTCATTTAGCATTCCCGTCCATTCAACTACTAGCTGGCCACCATCACCATCTATTTCTAGTCTATTTGTGCCAGGAAAGTCATGTGTGCTTGTTACAAATACCCCAACTGCACCATTTTCATATTCGGTCATAAAGGTAACATCGTTTTCAACATTAATGTCACGACCTACACCTACTTTAGCTTTGCCATACACTTTAATGGGCATTCCACCTAACCATTGGAATAAGTCTAATTGATGGGGACATTGATTAATTAGTACACCGCCACCTTCGCCTTCCCAGGTTCCTCTCCAGCCACCTTGGTCATAGTATGCTTGAGGTCTATACCAGTTAGTGATAATCCAGTTAATTCTTTTAATTTGTCCAAGTTCGCCACTTTCTATTATTTCCTTTGCTTTTCTATACATAGGGTCTGTCCTTTGGTTATACATAATACCAAACGTTAACTCTGGATGCTTTTCAGCTACTTCATACAACTCTTTTACAGCCTTTGTATATACGCCAATAGGTTTTTCAACTAGTAGGTGCTTACCAGCCTCTAATGCTTTTATACCTAGCTTTGGATGGTCATAGTGAGGTGTCGCTATTATAACGGCATCAACTTCTTGAGAGTTTATGAGATCTTCGGGATTATCAAAAATACTTACATTTTTTAGATTTTTTTCTGCCCACTCGCGTCTATTAGCATTTACATCGGCTACAGCTGTTAAAATAGCATTTTTATCTTGACCTAGTGATAGCCTCTTTGCATGTTGGCTACCCATTTTACCAATTCCTATAATTCCATATCTTACTTTACTCATTATTTCCTCCTTGTTTTAAGACAACTATCGTTTTAAAAACACTTATTTTATTCATACTCAAAACCTACTTTTTGAAGTAAGTTAGTTAAGTTTTCATACTGCCACAAGAAAACATCTTTTCTTGTTACTTTCTTCCATCTTCTAATGCCTCTATCTTTATCAATTTGTTTATACACTGCTCTACTATTTTTAATTACCTTGTAGAAAAATGGTAGCACTGCAAATGCTCTTCTCGTAAGGGCATATTTTGCAGTATGAGGCTCCATCGTGAAAAAGCCTTCATAGTTTCTTGCTTTTAAATCGGCCAATATATCTTCAATTCTTCCCTGTCCCGTTCCTAGAGGTACTTCCACTCCATCTGTACAATCTTTCATGTGATAATATACTGTCCAGTCTCTTGTTTGTTCATATGCGTCGTATGGGTTTACTCCACATTGGATGTAGTTTGAAGCATCATAACAAAGCTTAAAGTTTGGGCTATCCATTGAATGATATATCTCTAATGCACGACTTGGAGTATCTCCATAAATGCCTTTTTCATTTTCGTGTAGGAGTATAATATCTGTTCCTTTTACAAGCTCTAAAAAGCCCTTCATTCTCTGCATAACCTTTGCGGAATAATTGGCATACTCTCCATTTTTGTCTACGAAAAATGAAAATATTCTGATATACTTACAATCCATACTTTGTGCAATTTTAACTAGTTCATCTAGTTTCTTTAATTGAGCATTATATGCTTCATCATCGTTTAAATCGACTTTACCTATAGGAGAGCCAATGCTTGAAAACTTAATTCCTGCTTCTACCAATTTAGGTTTAATCTGCTCGTTAAATTCCTCTAGTGTATAGTCTGCAATGTTTTTTCCGTTGATGGTCCTAGGACACATATACTTCATATTTAACTCTTTTACTATCTCAATTTGTTTATCAAGATTTGATCTATACTCATCTGTAAATCCACTAATTTTAACCATACTATCTCCTCCTAATTGTATATTATTATCTATATTTAGTAACCATAACGTATTGATTTGGATTACTATGTGCTTACTTATTGTTTTTTGCTTTGAAAGCTTTTTTGGCCTGCCTTACTATTTAGCACTTAATTTGTTGGTTTAATTCCTTTTTGTTTTTTGTCGCTTAATTATGTGGTTTAATTACCGTTCGTCTTTTATTCTTCCTCGCGTATTTGATTTTCTATTTCTTTAAGCATTGATTCGGTTTCTTTGTTCGCTTGTTTACTACTGTGCTTTTTAGTATCTTTTGCCAGCATTGCTTTTTCATCTTCTATTTTTAAGCGTAGACGCTCTTCATATTTTACTGGATCTACTGGAATTGCCATTTTTTCACCGCGCCAAGATGATGCGTATATCCCATTTACTAATTGCACTGCACCTAACCCATCTTTTATTGGGGACAATAGTTTTTCCTTTCCTCTTATTGCATTAATGAAGTTTTTGATTAGGCATGCTTGCTCTCCAAAATACCAAATTATTCTTGATATAAACCTTAAGGTATAACTATATCGTTTGGTCTTCCTGGTAACAAACCCATATCCTTGTTTGGTTTCTGCATTGACTTCTGGTTCGCTCTTTTTGAAGGTGTATACAGTCATCTTGTTGTTTTCGATAACGATTCTTCCTTTATCACCAGCAATTTCAAACCTGTTTGTGCCTCTTAACTCATGGGTGCTTGCTGTGAGGATTAGATACACATTATCTGGATATGTGAATATACAAGCCACATCATTTTCTGTTGTTATATCTCTTCCTTTAGTGCATAGCTTGGATTCTACTGCTTTTGGCATACCTAGAATCCACTGTAATAAATCAAGTTGATGTACGCACTGATTGATAAGTGTTCCACCACCTTCTCCAGAATAACTAGCTCTCCAGCCCCCTTGGTTATAATATGCTTGTGATCTATACCAGTTTGCTATTATATAATTTGCTCTTATAATTTTTCCAATTGCACCACTTGAAACTAATTTCCTTGCCTTTTGATGGATGGGATTGGTTCTTTGATTCCACATAACAGCAGTGATTAAACTCGGTTTTTCATTTGCTTTTTTAATAACCGACTCTGCTTCATATGCAGTAACTGTCATAGGTTTTTCAACTAAAACATGTTTATCTTTTTCTATACAATACTTTGTAATTTTTCCATGCTCATAGTGTGGAGTAGCAATTATTACTGCATCGATATCTTCCTTTTCTAGCATATCTTTATATGAAAGGTATGTAGGAATCTTTTTATATTTCCTTTGATGTGCTTCTAAAACATGCTTATCTATATCACAGACAGCAACTAGCCTCGCGTGTGGTATTCTATGCGTTCTAAGGTTACGGGCATGAATTCTACCCATCCTTCCTATACCAATTACCGCTACTTTAACACACATATCATTTCACCTTCTCTAATGATATTATTTCTTTTACTTTTAGATATGCGTTGGAATCTCCATAAAGTGGGATTAGAACGTCGATTATCTACTTGATCTCATTTCTTACTAATAAAGAAATTCGATATTATATTACTACACTCCTGAGTATGTGCTGAAGCCCCCATCAATTGGGATTACAACACCGGTTATATACGCTAGTTTCATTGTACCCAAGGATTGTTATGTTGTTTACTATACTCCTGAGTATGCGTTGAAGCCACCATCAATTGGGATTACTGCGTTAGTTATATGGCGCTGATTTCAGTGTACTCAAGAATTATTGTTTATTTACTATACTCCTGAATATGCGTTGAAGCCACCGTCAATTGGGATTACAACACCGGTTATAAAACCACTGGCTTCATTATCACATAACCAAGAAAGTGTTCCTAGAATTTCTTTAGGCTCGCCGAATCTTCCCATTGGAGTTTTGCCTATTATCTTTTTAGATCTTTCAGTTAAACTGCCGTCGGGATTAAATAGAAGTGTCTTATTTTGATTTGTTGCAAAAAAACCTGGCGCAATAGCATTGACTCTCATTCCAGTTTTTGCAAAGTGCACTGCTAGCCATTCAGTAAAGTTGGATACTGCAGATTTTGCAGCTGAGTATGCTGGGATTTTTGTAAGTGGTGAAAAGGCATTCATCGATGAAATGTTAATTATGTTTGCACCTTTTTTGTTTACCATATCTTCTGCAAATACTTGAGTCGTTAGGAATGTACCTTTGAAGTTTAGATTAAACACGAACTCAACACCTTCACTTTCTAGTGAAAAGAAATTTTTTCCTTCACCTTCACCATGAAATTCAATGTCTGTTGTTGCTCTTGGGTTGTTTCCACCAGCACCATTTATCAAAATATCTGGTACGCCAAAAGTTTTAACAATTTGGTTTTTTACATCTATGAGGTTTTGCTTATCGAGTACATTTGCTTTATATCCCTTTGCCTTAAGCCCCTTATCAGTAAGCTTTTTTTCTAACTCTAAAACCTTAGCCTCGTTAATATCTAGAAGCATTACATTGTCGCCAAGTGACGCAAAATGTTCTGCTATTGCTTCGCAAAGCACTCCTGCTGCTCCAGTAACTACTACAATTCTATTCATTATTTCCCTCGTATGATAATGCTGTTTGAATTTAACCAATGTAAACGGTTAGCAACATTATTTTATATTTTATCTTTTATGGTTATCTCCTATATATTCCTACTCAACTAGTGTTTAGGATACATTTTTTTACTTTTTTGTTCCCCTAGATTTTACTTTTATAATAAATTAGGGTTAACTTGTTTGTTTTTTCTGCATATATTTTATTTTGATAGCAAATTGGATTTTACTTAGTTATTTTTTACTACCTTTTTCTATGGCTTCAAATAGACCACCTATGTATGTAGCACCCAGTGCGCGGTCAAACAGTCCATAGCCATATCTACCCGTTTCACCCCATATCATTCTGCCGTGATCAGGTCTAATATACCCGTCAAAGCCAGTATCATGTAAAGCCTTTGCAATTTCATAGATATCTAAACTTCCATACTCAGATGGATGTGCAGTTTCCTCAAAATCTTTTTCACCTGAGTTTTTGACATTTCTAATATGGACAAATGGAATTCTGCCTTTTGCTAGTTTAATTATATCTATTAAGTTATTATCTTGCGCAACCCCCAGTGAGCCTGTACATAATGTAATGCCATTTGAAGGGCTATCTACTAGTGATAAAAATCTCTTTATACCATCATAGTCTGTTATTATCCTTGGTAGTCCAAATATGGGCCATGGCGGATCATCGGGATGTATAGCCATCTTTATACCTGCTTTTTCTGCTACAGGTATGATTTCCACTAAGAAAGCTTTAAGATTGGTCCAAAGTTCCTCGGTTCCTACTTTTTCGTATTTTTTCAGTAGTTCTCTTAAGCCTTCTTTTGTATAACTGCTATCCCAACCTGGAAGCGATAATTCGGACTTAAGGGGATCCATCTTCATTATTTTTGCGTGATTATACGAAAGTGCGTTAGCGCCATCTGATTGAAGTGTTTCTAAATCACTTCTTAACCAGTCAAACACGGGCATAAAGTTATAACAAATACACTTTACTCCCACTTCTCCTAGTCTTTTAATGTTTTCTTTATAATTTTCTATATACTGCTTTGCGCTAGGAAGTCCAAGTTTTATATCTTCATGGACTGGAACACTTTCAATGACTTCGCATTCAAGGCCTTTTGCTTTGCAACTGTCTACTAGTTCTTTAATACTTTCCCTAGACCACACTGTTCCTGGGGGCGTATCATACACTGCCGTCACAACCCCTCTAATTAGTGGTATTTGACGAATCTTATCTAGCGTTATTGGATCATTTTTTCCATACCATCTAAATGTTAATTTCATACTGTCCTCCTATCTATTTTTAATCTTTATTTATGTAACTATATAATCAACTAAAACGACTGTTGTTATATCCCTATTATGTTTTTTATGTTGTAATATGATATATTTTTTGCAACTTCAATTAGACTATCTATATTACTTCCGTTTTCGAATTTAGCTAAATACTCTGCCAGTATTTTTCTAAAATATGCATGTCTTGTGCAACTTAAAAAACTTCTGCTGTCTGTCAACATTCCAGGTATTGCACCAATATGAGATAGCTCTGAAACTGCATGTAGATACTCTTGAATGCCTCTTTTATGATCGTTAAACCACCAAGCAATTCCTGGCATACAACCTGGGAAAGAACCACAAAGTGTAATGAGTGGATAATACATAGTTGGGTTTAAGGTGTATATTATTGCCTTGGGTCTTTGTGCTCCCATACTATCTAGTATTTCAGCAAGTGCTCTAATTGGGATTACATCACCTACGCTATCAAATCCAGCATCTCTTCCTATCGTCCCTAATGCCTTTGTGTTGGGATTTCTAAGCGCGCCTATATGGATTTGCATAATTATGTTATTTTCATAATATGCTCTTCCTAAAAAGACATACATGTATCCTTGTAACCCTTCTCTTGAAGATGCGTCTATTTGCTCCCCTGCTAAAAGCTTTTTAACGGTAAGGTCTGCTTCTTCTTTACTTGCTATTTTTCTTGGAAAGTGTTCAATGCCAATATCTGAAAAACTACACTTGTGCTTTTTGAAAAATTTAATTCTTTCAAGTAGTGCTTTTTCTAAACCATTAATGCCACCAATTTTAACCCCTGATACTTTTTCTAAATTAAATAAATAGTCTGAATCTTTAAACTCCATTAACTTATCAGTTCTAAATGTTGGTGTCACTATGATATCGGGATCCTCAATTTGTGCATGGTATTCTAAACTATCACAAACATCATCAGTTGTTGCCACGTACTTTACATTTGTTAGTTTTAAACATTTCCTTGGTGATAACTTGGTCTTTTTAATGTGTTCGTTTGCAAATACCCAAATATCACTAGCTGTATCTTTATTTAAAGGAGTATGTATATCAAAATACGTAGCAAGTTCTAACTCTAACCATTCTTTTACAGGGTTGCCAAAAGCCGTAGAAACAACTTCAGCAAACTTATTAAACTTTTCTTCATATGTTGTTTCAGAACCAGTTATGTATTTTTCCTCAACGCCATATGTTCTCATAAGCCTCCATTTATAATGGTCGCCTTTGAGTAAAAGTTCACCAATATTTTCAAAAGGTTTATCAAAATAAATCTCTTTTGGATCTAGATGGTTATGATAGTCAATAATATTAAGATCCTTAATCTCATCAAATATTTTTTCTGATATTTTTGCTCTACATTCTTTCATCTTATCCTCTAACTCTATTCCAGTTTATTGTATAATCATATCGCTTATGTATCTAAATAGTTACCTTTGCTCTCTCCCTGCATCACGAACTTTCATTTTGCCTGCGAATATATTTCGTTTTGTTTTAACTACTATGTGATTGCAGCGATTTACGAATCAAAAGATATTACCTTTGCACTCGTCCTGAGCCACTGCCCTTCATTAAGGCTTCTACCTCTTTAACAGAAACTAGGTTATAGTCGCCTTCTATGGTTTGTTTAATTGCAGATGCTGCGACAGCAAAGTTTAATGTGTCGATAGGAGATTTCCCGGTTAAGTTGCCATAGATTAAGCCAGCTCCGAAGCTATCTCCACCACCTATTCTATCTACAAGCTCTATTTTATACTGTCTACTCTCAACACAAGATCCGTTGTCATAGTATATTCCAGCCCAACCATTTGTGGAGGCTGAATAGCTTTCTCTAAGTGAAAATGCAATCTTTTTAATACCAAACTTTTTACTTACTTCTTCAGCTATTTTTTTATATCCCTCGACTGAAAGCTTGCCATCTTCTATACAACTACCATCTGCAGTTATACCAAACACATCTTTGCAATCCTCTTCATTGGATATGAGTAAATCCACATACTGCATAAGTTCAGTCATAACAGCTTTTGCTTTTTCTTGTGACCATAGCTTTTTTCTATAATTTAAATCACAAGATACAGTTATGCCTTTTTGCTTTGCTGCTTTTAGAAGCTTTCTAGTTAACTCTTCCGTTTTATCTGAAAGTGCTGGCGTTATTCCTGTAAAATGTAGCCAGGTGGTATCTGATAATGCTTTATCTAAATCGATTTCAGAAAAATCCATTTCCGAAAATGCCGCATATTTTCTATCGTATGTAACAGTACTTGGTCTTTGAGCAGCTCCTTTTTCACAGTAATATATACCAAGTCTTTCTCCACCTCTTGCTACGAGCGATGTATTTACACCACGTTCTTTTAAGCTATTTATAGCACTATCTCCAAGAGGATTATTAGGTACTTTAGATAAAAAATATGAATCTATTCCATAGTTAGATAGTGATACCGCAACATTTGCCTCAGCACCACCATAGAAAACATCAAAATCACTTGCTTGCACTATCTTTCTGTATCCTTTCGGTTGCAAGCGTAGCATTATTTCTCCTACACATAAAACCTTCATATTTCCCCTCACATAATCTGTTATATATTTAACCAATGCAGATGGTTAGCAACATCTTTTTAATCTTCTAACTGTTTTTTACTAGGCATATATCTATAGCAACATCTCTTTTACGCCCCAACTGTCATTACCTTAATACCTATATGTTATCTATCGCAGTAACTTTTAGGGTGAGATTCCATAATCTAGTTGTTATGGATTTTATCTACCCACAGTTTTGCGTCCTGAGTTACGCCATCATAGTCTTCGTTTTTAGCCTTGTATGTTAAGTTGGAACCAGCGCCCACTGCCATAGCGCCTGCTGCAAACCATTCATCTAAATTGTCTACACTAACTCCACCAGTTACCATAAAGTTTGCTGATGGGAATGGTCCTTTCAATGCTTTTAGTCCTTGGGGTTTTGCTATATCTCCAGGGAAAAGTTTCAATACTGTACACTCTTTTCTTAAAGCCCCTGCTATTTCAGTTGGAGTAAACACTCCTGGAACATACACAACTCTATTTCTTTTACAAAAACTATTTAAATCTACATTAAAGTCAGGGCTTACTATGAACTCAGCGCCATGCTCAATTGCGTCGGTTGCCATATCATCATCTAGAACAGTACCTGCACCTATTATGATGTCAGCATCTTTATATTTCTTGGTAAGTACAGATATGACTTCGGTTGCATTAGGAGTAGTATAGGTAATTTCTATTAACTTAATCCCCCCAGCTATGCAAGCTTCTGCTGTTTTAAGCGCAGCTTCGCCACTACTACCACGAACAACTACCACTAACTTTTCTGCTTTCAGTATCTCTAAAAATTCTTTCTTATACATATTTTCCTCTCTACTAAGTGACCATATCTTTATTATTTATACTCTGTTCTACGCTTTTTAATACGCATATCTTTGAAGGTACGTTTTAATACACCAAACCAAACAATTGAAAATACAATAATTCCTGTAGCTACAACACAAGCGATAACGATACCTGCAATGGCACCACCAGATAAGTCGGTTTTTTGAGTGGGCGCTAAAATTACATTAGCGTATTCATCGTTTGTATCAGGAGTTTCTATTGCATTTGCAGATAAATAAGTTGCCTCTATCCTCATAGGACCATTAACCTCTATTTCTTCTCCTGCATTGAAGTTTCTACCATTAATTACCCAACCTTTAAATGTATATCCTTCCTTTGCTGGACCAGCTGGTAATGTGAATTTATCATTTATGTTGTATGTTCTTGCTTCTAACACTGGTGTAGAGCCATATGTGAAAGTAACACTATAGTCAATTTTTTCGTAGTATAGTTTAAGCACAAGATTTCCATCTGCAGTGATGGTACCTGTAGCTTTACTATCCGCATGTTCTATAGCTGTATGCCCAGGAATGGAAGCAACTGCAGTAATTTCTAAATCTGTCTCGCCTTCTAAATTATCAGTCTGGATTTCTGTCCCATCAGCTGTATAGTGTATGACTTTATACTTGGTATCTTTTCTAGGCTCGAAAACTGCTGTTAGCGTAATTATTTTCTCTTCGTTTTCAGGGTCAATTACTGTGTAAATACTGCCTGGAGCAAACACCGAATCTTTACCATCTACCTTTGTCCCATCTTTCCAGCCAACAAGTTTATATCCTAGTTTATTTAAAGATCCACCATCAGCAAGGTGTACTGAAACATCAAATTTATTATCAAGGCTATCTGCAGGGGCTTCGCCCGTTACGCCAGTTTCATCTTCTGCTAGCACATATTTTAAGGTGTATTTGTTTCTCGTGTAGTATAACTCTAAAACTAACTGATTTGCGCTATCTGCAACTACTGTCCCGGAATATTTGTCTACTGCTTTTGTCTTTATAGGATCAAATGTAAACCCTTTTATAGTAATTATTTTTGCATCTTCCTCGTTTATTTTGATTTCAACAAAAGTATCAGTTGTGCCTTGATATGTTTCAACTTGCTTTACTCCAGGGGGATCGTACTTGGTTTCATCTTTTATGGTCTGTCTATAATATTTCACTTTATATTTAGTATCGTTTCTAGGAGTCCAGTTAGACTTAAATGTTATTTCTACTGCTGGGTTTAAACTAAATGTTTTTTCTGCGTCTTCTGGCTTATTACTCTCATTTGAAAACTTAATAGGCACATCTTCACCTTCTACATTTTTGACATACCCATCTACAGTAAAGTGGCTAAAATTATATCCTGCTTTTGTGAAATTTGATGGTCTTGAAATAACATTGCCTGTAAATTTATTATTTTCCGCATCATAGGCTATGTCTCCTGCCTGAACCGTTATTTGTTGAGTGCCTTCTTTGAAAATAATGGTTGGCTTTTTAGCTATTGAAACACTCACTGTTGCCTTCATTGCAGCTCCTCTATCTGGTTCCTCTGCAGGTATATCGAAATTAGCCTCGTTAATCCCTTCAGGCACATTAAATACTAAATTAACATTTTGTATTACTTCAGGCTCTGCGGTAGTTTCATTAGTAGTAAAAATACCACCCTTTGTCGCATCACCATCTAACTTTGTCTCAGTTGCTGCAATACTCCAGCCCATTGGAAATACTATATCTGCTTTAGTTATACCAATTACAGCCTTAAACACCTTAAGCGTATTATCAACTTTATTTCTTAATAAATCCTTTGGTTTTACGGGTTTGATTTCATATTCAAATGTTGTCGTCTCACCCTCTTTTTGTACACAAGTATCACCTTTTATTGTTACCTCTCTAGTATAGATGCCAGCAAGTACAAAATTATTATTAGCATCTAAATCAGTAAAGACCTCTTCGCCTGGTGCTTTAAAACGCCAATGTGTATCTTCTTTAAACACAAAATCCTTTCCTTCTTCTAGCTGTGCACTTTCGCTTTCAGATATTTTAAACTTTGCTAAAAACTTATTTTCAAGTGACTGACTCTCACCACTATATGGAGGTTTATCGCCTGCGCTTGATTGATGGTATATAGTTCCATATACTTCAATTTTTGTAGTTTCTTCAGCTGAAGCAATTATGCTTGCGCTTGAAAAAACAAGTGAAATCATAATAAATAACGCTAAAACTACTACTAGTAATAAATACTTTTTCTCTCGATTAATACTTTTCATTTTCCACCTTGTATGCCTTTTTTAATTTTATATATATTTTTAGTTACGGTTTTTCAGTAACTACATGACCATTATATGATTAGGTACTCTGCAATCAGACAAAATGCTGGACCAATTATTGTAACAATATGAAATATTGTGTGCGTAAACGGTTTTTTAATTTTATAAATAATGGAACCAAGTATACAAACAATTGCTCCTGCTAAATACCACATCTTTGCTTCAAATGGAACTAAATCCCTGTTTATTATGTATGCTACTAAAAACAGTACTCCTACTACGAAGTTGTTAATAAATGAAACCACAGTAAATACCTTAAAGTTAACAAAACAACCTATGTAATTTACAATAGCAATGGCTAGAGAAACACTAATTGCTACATAATTGTATACACTTGGTCCAGTTGCAAGTACGGTTCCTATTCCACAAGCGATTACCACCAAAACAACACTTGCATGGTCGGATTTTCTAATGTATCTTTTCCATTTTAAATTGGTAAGAGAGTGATACACTGCAGAATTGGTATACAGTACTAGACAACCTAAAAATATGATTATCCCCATTGCAATAATATTAGGCGTTGGTGATTTTTTAATCATCAAGATCATAGCTACTAGTCCTAGTAGCACACCTACTCCATGCGTTATGGCATTTAAAAGTTCTTCTAACGGGGTATAGTAAACAAGACCAAGTTCCTTATATTCGGCTTTTAGTTCTTCTATTGCTTCAGCATCTGGATACCACTTTTTTCTTTCTTCTACTTTTTCCAAAATCTTACCTAATTTTACCTCATAAAATGTTGTCTTGCATGCGCGTTAATTTAAATACGGGTTTTTAAACGCATACGCTTTAATTATATATTAATAGTAATAAACTGTAAACAATTCAATCAACTTAACCATTCGGCACTTACACCTGCGTTCGAGGGGCTATCTACCGTTACACTTACTTTGATAACTAACATTCGGCACTTACGCATCGCCCTATAACGTTCTATGATTCTCCTTGCCGTTATATTTACGATGATAACTAATATCGACACCCCACCCGTCGGCACTTAATGCAAAAAATCAATGAAATGATAAAGACTTTGGCGAGGATGCGTCTCGTATGGCATTGCTAGATACAAAAACGCCACCTATAAAAGTGGCGCTGTGAGTAACTATAGATGTAATTAAATTAAAGATTACTAGATATGAGGGAACCTCTTGAGTCTTGTTTTTTCATATTTTTCGTGTTGTTTAGCTTGTTTTGCGAGTAACTTGCTTTTCTTAGCTTGATAAGTACTATTTAGACTATTTATCATAGCTGTTCTATCTGGACAATCTGGCAGTGCTTCAATAAGCTCTAGTTTAGATAGATATTTCTTTTCTAATTTATATCTTGCCCTATATTCTTTGTATGTTAAAATGCCCTTTAGGGTTTCTTCGGAATCAGTTAATGATTCAAGTAAGAACCTGATACTTTCCTTTTGCGCTCTGTTAGCACCCGGCATCCAAATTTTTAAATGGAAACAATGGAATCTATTCATAAAAGCATTGTTATCAAACTGTCTAAACTTTAGTCCCTTTTCTTTACATGTTTTTATAACCGCTTTGTTTTGTGCTCTTGTTGCAAAGTCTTGAGTAGCTGTTACAAACATAATTTCGGGAAAATCTACATCTAAGGCTTTTACAAAACTGACGTAATCTTTATAATCATATGCTGTTTCAAATTCTTTACGATTCTTTATTGGTACGAAACTTTTAATCATCATATCCATTATTGGAAGGAACATTACTTTATTAGGATATAACACAGCGCTATTTAAAATTGCTTTTTTAATCTTTACTTTAGGCTCCTCAATTCCTAGTTTTTCTCTATACTCTGCGCTTTTTTCAATAGCTATTGCCATAGATGCAAGATGACCACCAGCACTATCTCCAGTGATAAAGAAATTATCTAAATCGAGGTTGTATTTCTCTGCATTATCATATACCCAATTCATAGCATAGTTAATATGCCTAAATGGCTCGGGGAATAGACTCATTGGGGAAAGACCATAGTTTATATTGACAACAAAAAAGCCTTCATTTGCAAACTGCATACAAAAACCACGTCTGTATAACTTATCACCTGCTATCCATCCACCACCGTGAATGTTAAAAAGTATGGGATATTTACCTTCAATATATTTACCAAGAAGCTCTTTGTTATACAAAACATCTAGCTTGCAAGCATCAATATTTGCATCAGAATATTGAATATCATTTTCTTCAGTAATGCCTTGATATTCTAAAAGATTAGCTTTTTTATGCTTCATTTCATCATCTAAAATAAAGACATTTGCTAAAAAGTTTTTCTTCTGAAGAACTTCTGGACCAACATTTCTTCCTGCTAAAGTCCTTCTTGCCCAACTTTTAAACATAATCATAATTATATCCTCTCTTTGTAATGTCGCTTGAATTTAATCAAATTAGTGATTAACAACACTACCTAATAAACTAACATATTATACATTATATGCCTTTAGAACATATTGTTTCAATTTATTGTCTACCTTTTATAGAATATTTTCAACAATTTTAAATCTTTGCCTTTTCTATCATTAGTAGCTTTTTCTTGTTAACCTCTCCACCATTATACGCTCCAACAGTTCCATCGCTTTTAATGACTCTATGGCAAGGGATTATAATAGGTAGAGGATTTGCCTTACAAGCACTTCCTACTGCTCTTGTACATTTTTTACCAACTTTTTCAGCAATATCCATATATGTTCTAGTTTCACCGTATGGGATTTCGCTTATTGCCTTCCAAACTTGCTTTTGAAATTCCGTTCCTATTATTTCATAAGGGACGGTAAAAGGCACTTTTTTACCAAGTAAATAATCATTGATTTGAAATGCTGCCAAGTTGGTTAAGTGGTTTCCGTTATCAGCATTTACAAATTCATCTACAAATTCAATTTTTACTACAGCAGTTGATGTGGCAGATATTTTTAACTTACCAATCGCTGTCAAATATGTTTCTGATACAATTTTATCCATCGCTATGTTCCTCTACTTTTATGTATTTTTCATATTGCCCTAGTTTGCCTATATGCTACCTATTGCTTCAAACATCTTCGCCCCATTGAAACTCTTGCCGAGGTTATGTACTTACAGATGGGGTGCGTTCTTATCCAGCAGTAGATTCCTCTTTTCGTTATATCGCTCTAGTTTGTATTTATGCTACTCTTATTGCTTCAAACATCTTCACCCCATTGAATCTCCCGTCTAGGTTATATATTTCTGAGGGGATATTTGTATCCAAGGCTAATTTCTCTTTTCGTTATATTATTCTAGCCTTTCTATACGCTGATCTTGTTGCTTCGAATATCTTTGCACCTTTAAAACTATCACCTAGGTTATATATCTCTGGTGCGACATTTTCTGCAAGACAATCAAAGTATAATTTGTTTGCGCTTCGGACACCCATAGCAAGCACAACAATATCAGTTTCAAGTTTTAGTTCCACAGGTTCGTCTTTAATTTTACGTAGTACATCTAGTGGATTAACTACATTTACTGGAAGTATGGGACTCCAGGTGTTGTAAGGGTTAGGAACATTTTTGTGAGTATTTCTTGTTACATACACCGTGTTTCCAACTATTTTATCTAGTTTAGTGCAATTTAACAGTTCCACCTCACCTTGATTTAGGTAATGAATTATGTGTCCTCTATTTGCAGTACAAGTGTGATTCATTATGTATTTATCCATCTCCACTACTTTTACATCTACGCCATGTTCATACTTTAACCAGTATGCAGCTTCTGCACCAACTACTCCACCACCTATTACTACAGCATTCTTAGCATCACCAAGTAAGGATGGGTCTCTAAATAAATCAACTGCTGTTACAACATTTTTATTGTTAATTCCTTCAATGCTACTAGGTCTGACTTGATTACTTCCTGTAGCAGTTATTATTACATCATATTTGCCTTCTTTAAGTGATTCAAGTGTAGCAGCCGTTCCTAGATGGAGAGTAAAGTTTGGGTTTTCCTTTAACTTTTCAACCTCTTTTTCTAAATATGAAAGATAGTTTTTAATTTCATACTTAATTTTTGCAATACTACCTGCAATTAAATTACCACCAAGCCTTTCGTCTTTTTCAAATAAGTCTACGATGTGACCTCTTGCAATTAACACTTTACTTGCTACAATTCCTGCAGGACCACCGCCTACTACAGCAACTTTTTTTGCCTTTTTAGCTCTAGGTATTTCTGCTGAAAACTCATGCTCAAAAGAGGTCCTTGGATTGACTGCACATTGAGGATGCCCACCCTCTACAAATTCATTAATACAAGCTTCTTGACAGCCTATACAAGGTCTAATACTTTCAGTATTCCCAGCATATGCTTTATTACACCAATCAGGGTCGGCAAGCAAAGGTCTACCTAACATTACCATGTCACATTTTTCATCTATGAGGGCCTTTTCTGCTAAATCTGGATACCCTAACTTCCCAACCGCAACTACAGGCACTTCTAATCCTTTATTGCTTAAAATACCATTATCCTTTAGATATTTTTTGGCAATTTCTGCTATTTCAAGATAACATCCTGGTGGCATTGATGATGGTGGATGTGGTAACCACCAATTATCATAACAGCCTAAATCCACGTCAAACATATCAACACCAGCTTTCACAAGTTTTGCCATATATTCTAGTGTCTCTTGAATAGTTCTTTCATCTTTAAATTTCTTTAGCTCTTTGATCTTTTTTCTATTCTCTTTATATGTAGCTTCAAGCATTAACGACAAGTCAATTCTGTACATTATTGGGTAATCGGGACCAGTTCTCTTTCTAATCTCTTCTACTGTTTCTATTCCAAATCTTTCATAGTCAGCATATTTGCCCATGACTCTTCTATTGAATGCCGGGTTTGCAAGTTGCTCAAACAAATACCCTTCATGCCCGTGAATATATACACCATCAAGATTAAATGCTTTTGCGTCTGCTGCACCTTGTCCAATTCTCTTAATTATCTTTCTTAAGCTCCTATCACTTAAGCGTAAGCAAGGCACATCGCTCATATACCAATTGGGGTTAAAAGATGCACTTCGTGGAAACTTGAACTGGTTAACCAAGCACTGTGGATTTCCCACTCTGCCCAGCCCTGCTGTCAATTGCACAAAGATATGTGCACCATGTGCGTGTACCATAGCGGTAAGATTTCTCCATCCTGACTGGACAGTTCTTGACCTATCGATTCTTGGAAAGTATGTTAATTTATCTAGTTCTATAATAGATTTATCTATTCCATATGATACAGGGATTAAACCAGTAGTTATGAGTCCTACTCCACCCTTTGCCCTTTCTTCAAAATATTTAAGCATTTTGTCATTTGGTCTACCAGTCTCATCGCACATGTTTATGTTACCCATAGGTGCCATAACTAATCTGTTTTTCAGTGTAAGTTTATTTACTGTTATTGGTGAAAACATATTTTTATACGGATATAGTTTGTTTGTCATTTCAGGTATTTCAAACCCGTGGTTCCACCAATCACCAAATTGACTATCTAACTCTCTTAACTTTGCTTCATAATCCATATCTGCCTCCCTTTAATACCTAAATTGGTTAAAACCTATCATTTAATGCCTTTATTTTTATATTTCCTCCTACGGAAACATCCACCCAACCACTAAAAAACAGGTAAGATTTATCATCAATCCTACCTTTTATGATATCAAAAAACAGTGCTAAAATAAAGATATATTATTAACTATATTGTGCCATGTCGCAAAGCTACATATTCTGGTCATATCGGACTTTTTTAAACAGCCATGTTACTAACTACACCAAACCAGGCAGGGCAAGTTGTTTTTAAACCACCCGCAACGGACAATACGCAAAATAAATTCTAGGCACATCCCAGACAATATGCAGGATAACTTTTAGGCAAATCCTTGACAATACGCAAGATAACTTTTAAGTAAATTATGGAGAAAACACAGGATAGATTTGGTAGAAATCCTAGACAATATGTAAAGTAACTCGAGCTACCTATGTTTTCTCTGTTACTCTGTTTTGTTACTCATTTTAGTTTTAAAAATCATAGACACATTGTCATATAAGATGGAATACAAATAATCTCCCCTTTTTTACAAAAATTTTTGGTATGGATTATGTATGCCTGTTCAATACGCTTGTGATATTTTGCAATGAACCGTTCTAGAGAGTTAGTTGTATATTTTGTCCCAGACTTAACCTCTATGGGACAAAGTTTTGGTTTGATTTTATTACCACTTGATAAAATAAAATCTATTTCTATATCATTACGTCTTTTCTCTACATTATATTGAGTATAGAAAAACAATCTATGCCCATTTGATACCAGACATTGCGCAATAGCATTTTCAAAAATCATTCCTTTATTTATACCAAGTTTATCATGTAAAATTTGCTTATAAATTTTTTCTTTTACAATCTCGTCTTCATCAAAAGCATGGCTTACAAGCAAACCTGTGTCGCCCATATAGCATCTTATAGAAGTTCTCTCTTCGTTAATCGACAAGCCCACATTTGGATCTGCACAGTTAAAACATTCATTAACAATCATAGAATCTCCAAGCCAGAAAAATGTTTCTTCATACATCGGAAATGTTGACTTTTTTTCTATAGTTGATAGACGTACTCTTTTGTCATGTTTGGAAAGAAATGCAGGAATCTGGTCAAATACAGAAAGTACCCGTGAGCGATAATTTCTATCAATCTTACTAATATCATCTCGATAAAGTGAAAGAATATCTCTTTTTTCTTTATCTGCCATTGCAAAACTACGATTGTTATCAATATATTTTTTGACTGCTTGTGGCATGCCACCTACTAAAATATATTGTTTAAATAGCATCATAGCCTTATGATGAAGACCTTCTTCTAGAGGTTTTTGTTCATTAAAACAAGTTTTTATGTAATCAATTAATAGATTTTCACCTAGCGCCCAACTAAATTCCTCAAAATCCATCGGGTACATTTTTATTTTTCTTTCTTCAGAGGGAATAGTAATGTCTTTCACATTATCTCGAATAGAAATAAGAGAACCAGTTTCAATATAATCATACCTTCCATCACTCACAAGTTTTTTAATAGACTGCCTTGCTTTTGGATATTTTTGAATTTCGTCAAAAATAATAAGAGTTTCTCTAGGATAAAGAGTTTTGTTATACTCAGTAGATAGAATTAAAAAGAATGTATCAAGATCATTTAAATATTTATCGAATGCATCTAGCACGACACTGCTAACGTCATTAAAATCAATCAATAAATAACTTTTATACTCATTTTTTCCAAACTCTTTAACAGTTGTAGACTTACCTATACGGCGAGCGCCTTCAATAAGTAGAGCTTTCTCTCCTTGAGTCTCTTTTTTCCATTCAAGCAATTTATCGTAGATTTTTCTTTTATACATGATTAACTCCTTCCCTATTATCATAACTTATTAATACTAGTATAGAACTTTTTCGGACAATACGCAAGATAGATTTAGCCGAAATCCCGGACAATACGCAACATGGTTTTTATGTAAATGGCGGACAATACGCAAGATAAGTCCTAGGCTAATCCCGGACAATACGCAGGATGAATCTTTAAAAATGCACCTGCAAACAAAAGCAGACTGCTACGATCAAGCAAAGCGGTGTGCTTATTTTGTTCTTATTGTATTTGTATTAAGGCACATAAATTAGGCTAAACTACTTAAAAAAGCATTGAAATGTATAGTCCACCTATTGCTGCAAATAATGTAGGAATAGAAACTACTAGGCCATAAAGAACGAACTTACCAAAGCCAAACTTAATATCATGTCTGGAAAGAATGTTTGACCACATTATACCTGCAAGAGCACCAACAGGAGTTAAATATGCTCCTATGTTAGTTCCTATAATCGCAGAGTAAACAGTAAACACACTAACTTCAGATGTCGTTATGACTGAATTAAATAAGACACTTGCTGGAATATTGTTAATTATATTACTTAAAAGATAAGTACCAACTCCATAAGTGATTACTGTGTCACCTTTATTTAAAAATTCTGCAACCATTTTAGTCACACCATTTTGCTCTAATGCTAGCACTATTATAAACATTGATAGTACAAATGGTATAAGTTCCCAAGGTGATCTTTTTACGCATTGCCAAAGTTCTTTTGGAAGCTGTTTTTGCACCGCCCTTCTTATCGTTATACAAATAAATAAACTAGCTGCAAAAATTAGACAAATTAGCCACATGTCTAAATTAATGTACGACGATGCAACTAAAAGTAAGGTACATCCAATTAAGTGAATTAATCCTGTAATGAGTCCTGCCTTATCTTCAACTTTAACAATCTCTACTTCAGTTGCAATGGTTTGTTTTTTAAGTTTTTTCCCAAATATCAAAAGCAGTACTGCATAAGCAGTTACCCCTGCAAATATCGTTGGGATAGCCATATCAACAATATACCCAAGAAAATCAATATTTGCTCCTTTTGCAAGGAAAATGTTTGTAGGATTTCCTATAATCAAAGCCATACTCCAGGTGTTTGCAGAAACAAATTCTGCTATTAGATATGGAAGTGGATCAATTTTTGCATTTTTAGCAAAGTAACATATAAATGGTGAGAAAGTAAGAATAATAATATCATTTGATGTTACAACTGTAATTGCACCAACCACAAAATATAGCACCGTAAATAATGCAATCCCATTGTTTCCAGCATATTTTAACGAAGCTGAAGCTAGATACTTAAAAAAGCCTACCTCATCAAGATAAATAGACATCACTGTCATTGAGATAAATAGCACTAATATCTTTAATGGATTAACTGCAGTATCTTGAGTAAGTCCTTTGATGACGAAAGAAAAATCTACATTTTGTATAGCTAGTAAAATAATTGCTGCAACTACAGCTGGGAAATAATAGATGGCAACTTTATGCCCTTTTATTTTTACATACGGACGAATTAAAACTAGCAGTATCACTGCAAGACAAGCGATTAAACCAACAACAATTGTTACTATCATATAAATCCTAAATGCTTAATTTCGATTACAATTTATATTGTAAAGCGCTTAAAGTCAACGGATTTAATGACGATTAAAATTAAACTGATTTTTACTGATTTAAACACCATTTTTAGCGGTCTTTTTAGACACTAAATTCTATATTTCCAGGCCTAAAAGTGAACGGCATATAACTAAGAACGAGGTCCTTTTAGATACTAAATTCTATATTTCTAGGCTTTTATCATTTAGTAGAAAATCAAATACGCTCATAACTAATATGCCATCTTCGTTGTATAATGGTGCAATTGCATCTTTTGTAATTATTATTTTTTTAAATGCATCTTGAGTCAGAAGTAAAGATTTTTTCTCTTGTTCTTTTTTCTCCTCTGTTGGCATATATAGAGCTGACTGAATATAATATCTAGTTGATCCTTTGTTACATACAAAATCAATCTCTCGTTGTTTTCTAATATTTTTCCCGTTTTTATCTACCTCGTTAGAATTAACAACACCTACATCAACATTATAGCCTCTCACTTTTAACTCATTAAATATGATGTTTTCCATTGCATGACTTTCTTCTATTTGTCTAAAGTTTAACCTAGCATTACGTAATCCTAAATCAGTAAAATAATATTTTAACGGAGTGTTAATATACTTCTTTCCCTTTACATCATATCTATATGCACTATCAATGAGAAAAGAGTCTTCAAAATACTCCATATATTTCTTTATTGTGTTCTGAGTAATTTTTATATTTTTCATACTACTAAATGTAGCTGAAAGTTTATTTGGATTCGTTAGAGATCCTATACTAGAAGCAAGGATATTCAACAGTTCTTCTAACTCTATTCTGTTTCTTACATTATGTCTACCAACAATATCTGTTATATATGTCTCATTAAATAAACTCTTAAGAAAATCAACTTTTTGCTCAGGAGAATTAATTTGTAGTACTAGTGGGATCCCACCATAAAGAACGTAATCTTTCCACCCTGCATATATATCTCCACTATATACACTCATAAATTCAGAAAATGTCAGTGGATACATACGAATTTCATCTCCACGACCTCTAAATTCGGTAATTATATCCTTAGCAAGAAATTTAGCATTGCTACCAGTTACATAAACATCAACATTAGGCATGCGTAACAAACTGTTAAGTACTGCTTCAAATTCTCGTAATAGCTGCACTTCATCTAGCAGAACATAGTACATTTTGTTATCTTTAATTTGTGATTTTAAGTATGGTAAAAAAATCTCTGGATCTTGGTATTTCATATTCTCATAAATATCAAATGACATCTCGATAATATGGTCATCTGCTATTTGTTCCGATTTCAAATAGTCACGGAATAACTTAAACAAAAGATATGATTTACCGCATCTTCGAATACCTGTAATTACCTTAATTAATCTGTTGTGTTTTTTAGATATCAGTTTATTTAGATATATATCTCTACGAATTTCCATAAAACCCCTCTAATGCAAATTTTTGCGGATTTCCGCACTTTTCTTCAATAGTATTATAAACCTCTAATCACCTATTTGCAAGTCTAATGCAAATTTTTGCGGATTTCCGCATTTTTTTGCAATAGCAGTATTTTAAAGTATTTTATACAAGTATTGAATCTCAGAAAAAATTACATTTGATGTATAGAAATAAACAATCTTATCAATTAGAAAAATGCACTCTCGGATTAGAAAAAATACCAAACTCTTTGGTTTTATAGTTAAATCGTTGGCTTATTCAAAAGTATCGCCTGCAGCGACAAATAGATGTGCTCTAGTTAATGCCAGCCTGCATCATAAGTTTCAACAATAGCTATTATTACATAAATCCATAATGCTTAATGATGACTACAATTTGTATTGTAAAGAGCTTGAAATCAATAGATTTAATGACGATTAAAAACAATTAGGTTTAATGGATGGAAACTGCATATCTTATTAAAAATCCAATCCAAAATACTGGTCTAACTTAGACATCTTTTTAAAAGCATTTTTGAAGTAATCATCATAATTCCATTTTGACTCCTCTATATCTTCATTTAGATATATTCTGCAATAATCTTCAAAAAATCTAATTAGCTTATTTAACACCTCATCGATATACCCTGGCTTTATTGTTATCCAGTCTCCCGCAAACATACCATTTTTATACTCGATATTTACCCCATTTTCCTCTGATATAACACTATCAGGATATGCTTTCTTAAGCTTTTTATATGATTCAACTGAGTTATGTTTAAGAAAATTATTAATTTTATGTAACATATCATAAGCACTATATTCCGAAAGATTGTTAATAGTTGCTTCTTTTTTATCTGGCAATAACTTATCTGAAAACTCGCAAAATACTTTAATATTGAAACTATTGCCCTGATAACCTAGCCTACTCATAACAATAAGCGTATATCTATCTACTTCGGCGGTAATTTTAGAAACAAATTGGCAATATAACGAATTAATAATTTTACTATATTGTCTTTCCCTTCTAAAGCTTTCCATCCTAGCATCGACACCAATATCATCATAATCATCCGAACAGGATGTATGCGACAGTGCCTCTAGCCTGTATTTATCCGCTACCTCCTTTGGAGTTGTAATATAGTTTAAAACCGGTTTATATTCTTGCACCCAGTCTCTAATTAATTCTCCAAGCAGGTCACGAAATATATTAACTTTATAATCATACTTTTTTTGTTTTGCTGGAATAAAATACACCGTATTTCTTTCTTTAAAAAGCCCATTAGGTAGAAACTCATCAATTCCAAAACCTTTGCAAATTTTCTTATACCGTTTTGTATCTATGCGGAGCCTGCCTTTTTTCGGATGTATGCCCCAAAATTCGTATTCTAACAACTCGGGAGAGGCATAATTGTGAAAATCTGTTTCAAATTTAGAGTAGTCAAATCTTTCTGCTTTACGTAATGATTTCATGTACACCTACTTTCATAAAATATACAAGATAGAGAAATACAATCATTTGCACCACTCCACTATAAAATATAGTCATAGGCGCAGCAAACACTGTTCTATCGGTTTGCCCTATGATTTTAGCACCTTTAGTGCTTTTTTATTCTATCACATAAGTAATTAGGCAACAAGGTATAATATATAGTTAGTCTATTAAGGCTTTTTCATTTAATAAGTAATACATGCTGCTAGTTCTGTATTCAACATACACTTCCCCAGCACATATGCTATATAATCCTATGAACCACATTATCCCAAAAATATATTGCGCTTTTACGAGCAGATCACAGCCGCAGCCTTAAATAAATTATTCAAGATACATCACTCTGTCTACGAAACCTAAAACAAACTTTTACGGATTGCCACATTTTTTCACTAACATTATTCTAATGCTTTGTGGACATCAAACAACGTACCTCTTCTTTATCCCCCTAGCGAAATATGGATGAGATAAAGAAATAAGTAACAGCGAAAACACAAGTGGCTCAATTTAGTTCACGCATCATAAAAAGTTATAATTCATTATGTAAACCTTGACAATCATATATATTTTATGTAATATTAACTTATTAGCTAATTAGTTAATATTTGGAGTTAATTTTTATTATGTTTGGAGAATTTCTTATATCATTGAGAAGCAAATATGGTGTCAAGCAATATCAATTGGCAAAACAAATAGGAGTTTCTGCACCCTATCTTAGTGACCTCGAGCGAAATCGGAGAAACCCACCATCTTATGAATTGTTAAAAAAAATACAATCTGCACTTGGTCTTTCTACGGACGAATCAAATATGTTGTTTGATTTTGCAGCAAAATATAATGAAACTACTCCATATGACATTGCACAATACATCAAAGATTTCCCCACTGTAGCAAAAATAATCCGATATGGGAAAAAATACAATTATACTGCTCGCGAGTGGGAGAGGATATTAAGGGAACTTAGATATGATTAATGAATTTGTTACAAAAAAATTTGCTGAATGCAATTTAAACGATAAATTTTTCGACAGCCTCAGAGATGATTATGATGGCTTCGATGATTGGTTTAGACGCAATGCGGATAGAGAGGCTCTTGTTTTCGAAGAAGGCGGTATGATACAAGCATTTTTATCACTCAAAGAAGAATATAATGAGGCTATTGAGCTTTCTTCTTCTACAACACCAAGAGAAAATAGATTAAAAATTTCCACCCTTAAAATCTCCCAAGCTACATCTGGAAAGCGAATTGGTGAAGGAGTAATTGGATTAGCCCTTTGGCAATGGCAAAAAAGTAATTTAGACTACATTTACATTACTGTTTTCCCAAAACAAGAACTTCTTATATCTCAACTCTCTAAGTATGGATTTAAACCATTAGGAACAAAGGAAAATGGCGAACTGGTTTATCAAAGATCTAAAAAAGGCATAGACTACTCAAACCCATTTACGTGTTTCCCTTTCGTAAACCCAGAGTTTGTTGAGGCTGGGATTATCCCTATTGAGGCACAGTATCATGATACCCTATTCCCACACTCTAAGTTAAAAAACACTGAACAAGAAATTGAAAAAATCGCAGCAGCAAATGGGCTCAAGAAGGTCTTTTTAGCCACGCCATATACTATGATTGATTACCCTGAGGGTTCACCTACACTTATCTACAGAATTAGCGATAAAGGACCAAGACAATATACTTCAGTCGTAACATCATCTTGCTCTATCGTAGACGTTACAACTATTAAACTGAATAATATAAAACTAAAAACTTATGATGAATTTTTAAAAACTGTTGGGAATAGATCGGTTTACTCAAATGATGAGCTAGAAAAGAAATACAAACAGCAAAATCTATTTGTTATTACCTTGCTATATAATGTATATTTTGGAGAAGGTAATAATGTTAATTATAAAACGCTTAAAGAGATGGGTGTGTGGGGCGAAGGACATCCTTACCAAGTAAAAATGAGTAAAAACGATTTTATACGAGTTCTCGAGGAGGCAAAGATAAATGTGCAAAATGTTATTATCGATTAATCCAGAACATATAGAAAATATATTTAATGGCAAAAAACGGTTTGAGTTTCGAAAAATTAAGTGCAAAGACGATGTCGACACTATTATCTTTTATTCCACAGCCCCAGTTAAAAAAGTAGTCGGAGAAGCAAAAATCAAAGAAATTCTTGTAGATGTACCAAGCAAGATATGGGAAAAAACGAAAGTTTATTCAGGTATAAAATACTCCTTTTTTCAAAAATATTACCTAGGTAAGAAACAAGCTGTAGCATATCATCTTTATGATATAAAAAAATATAATGAACCCACTGACCTTTCCGATTGGGGCATAGATTTTGCACCTCAATCATTTGTCTATATATAAAGTCCGTTTTTACAAGCCTTGCATATTATAGTCAGTACCAACCTGACTTGTTTTCTGTATTTAAAGGTGAGGTTTTAATCTAGCCCTTTGCAAAAAATTACACACCTTGTTATTCCAAATTCAAAAGCCAATCTCTTGCATTCATTTGTTTTATACCTTCATGGTGAACTGCGAAACCTTCATCAAGAGTTAAAAGGATTTTGGGATAATGATCTTTTATCGCCTGTAGTGAGCGTAGTTCTCTTTCTAAAGTTTTTTCGTCACGGACTGTTAAAGCTACTTGAAAATATGTTATTCCTTTATTATCCTTAGCAACAAAATCAACTTCATAACTATCTACTTTACCGATATAAACAGCATATCCACGCCTAAGTAATTCTAAATAAACAACATTTTCTAAAATGCGTCCTAAATCCGCACCATCATTTCCAAGTACCATTAGTCGCAATCCCACATCTACAACATAATATTTTTCTAATGTTTTCAAATGCTGCTTTCCTTTTATATCATATCTATTTGCTTGATATATTATGTAACTCTCCATCAATGCATCTAGGTATTTTTCTACTGTTTTAGTATCAATTTTACGACCATCGCTTGTCATAGTATCGGCTATTTTTTTAGGAGATACTACATTCCCAATATTATCAAAAATATATCGCAAAACACTTTTCAGCCTCATAGTATCTGAAATTCCCTTACGTGTTACTACATCTTTGATTATTATGGTGTTGTAAATGCCTTCTAAATAATCGCGCAGTGCGTTAGGTTGATTTTTTAATTCTAATGCGTAGGGAAATGAACTATTTTTAATATATTCAGTAAACTTAACTCCCCTATCTTCCATGCTTCCCGTACTTTCCATATATTCTTTGAAAGAAAGTGGCAACATTTCTATTTGAACATATCTTCCAGAAATAAGTGTGGCAATCTCACTTGATAACATATATGCATTTGATCCAGTTATATATAAGTCAACATTATCCTTAATATATAGACTATCTATAACTCTAGGAAAATCCTCAACGTTTTGAATCTCATCCAAAATGATATAGTTAACTTTATCTGGTAGCATTTTACCCTTTATGTAGGTATACAATTTCCTATAATCAGTAAGTTCCTCATAATCTAGATCTTCAAAATTTATTGATATAATTTGCTCATCAGTTACACCCTGTTTTTTTAGCCATTGTTTATATAATTCTAACAGTGTAGATTTCCCACAACGCCTAACGCCAGTAACTATTTTTATCAACTTTTTATCTTTAAATGCAATAAGCTTGTCTAAATATTCTTTTCTTTGAATAATCATGTCAATAAACCTCTAATACGATTGTAATTAAATTGTACAACATTTAAAGCCATAAAACAATAAGTTTTGGGAATTTATTCCAACAAAGTCTTAAATTTAGTAAGTTTTGGGATTTTGTTCCAATAAAGTCTTAAAGCCAAGACGGCTTAAAAATTTTATTCTACCAAGCCAATCATATGCACATTTAAAATCTATTCCTATGAAATCCAATGAACTATGTATAAAAAAACGACACATCTCATATCGAAACATGTCGCATTTTTGATTGTGGCGGAGAAAGAGGGATTCGAACCCCCGTGGGCTTGCACCCAAACGGTTTTCAA